>Ga0335081_10000009_pt1 | contig 461532 bp, 431 predicted proteins | sample Lox_Sample_35_FD_206713 | JGI IMG/M metagenome (GOLD analysis project Ga0335081, IMG submission 206713) | Soil microbial communities from Loxahatchee National Wildlife Refuge, Florida, United States - Lox_Sample_3.5 | ecosystem: Environmental > Terrestrial > Soil > Wetlands | place: USA... | reverse complement strand
AGCGGAATTGTCGCCATGGCTGCATCGATACAATTGGCATAGGCCACACGCCGGCATCGATGATAAAACACCCATCAGCAGACTTGGCTTGACCGAGAACAACCTCTTGAGGCTCCACATCTAGCGCGGCATTCGACGAAATTGCAATTTGCTGAAGCTACTTACGCGAAATCGCATAGAGCGATTCAGGTGTGGGCACACGGCGCCGGGCAGAAATTTCGCAAGTGGTCGTCTAGCGCGCGGGCTCGAGCTGGCTGCTCGTCAGCAAATCGCGCGCGGCTTCCGCCGTCATCGGCTCGCCGAAGGCAAAGCCTTGCGCGTATTCGCAGCCGAGCTGGTAGAGCTCGACCGCATCGCTGTCGGTCTCGGCCCCCTCGGCGACCACGTCCATGCCGAGATCATGCGCGAGCGCGATGATGGAGCGCAGGATCACGGGGCGTTTGCCCTTCGAGGTCATGCGCACGAATGACTGATCGATCTTGATGGTGTCGAACGGGAAGCGCTGCAAATAAGCGAGCGAGGAATGGCCGGTGCCGAAATCGTCGAGCGCGAGACCGGCGCCGAGATCGCGGATGCGGGCGAGCAATTGCGCGGCGTGCTCGGGATTTTCCATGACCAGTGATTCGGTGAGCTCCAGTTTCAAGGTGCCGCGCGCGAGCGCCGAGCGCGTGAGCACGGAGCGCAGATCGTGGATCAGGTCGTGACGCAACAATTGCCGCGAGGAGACGTTGACGCTGATGAAAATCGGCTCGCGCGTGCGCACGCTGCGTTGCCAGATGGCGAGCTGGCGCGCCGCGCGTTCCAGCACGAACAGGCCGAGGTCGACGATCAGGCCGATTTCCTCGGCGATGTTGATGAATTCGGAGGGCGACATGCGGCCCATTTTCGGATGGTCCCAGCGCGCCAGCGCCTCGAAGCCGGCGATGGAGCGATCCTCAAGCCGTACGATCGGCTGGTAGAGGATGGTGATCTCCTCGCGCTCGAGCGCGCGGCGGAGCTCCGATTCGAGCGCAAGCCGGTCGGTCTTGCGCGCGCGCATGGCGGGCTTGAAGACCTCGATGCTGTCGCCGCCGATGCGTTTGGCGTGGTACATGGCGAGTTCGGCGTCTTTAAGCACTTCCTCGATGCGCTGCGGCTGGCCGTCGCCGAGCGCAAAGCCGATCGAGGCGGTGAGAAAGATCTCGCGATCGTTGAAGGTGATCGGCGCGCGCAAGGTGCGACGCACAGTTTCGGCAAATTCGATGATCTTCGCGGGGTCTTTTTCCGACAGCAGGATCATGGCGAATTGATCGCCGGTGAGCCGCGCCAGCGTATCCTGAGGTTTCAGCAACCGCGACAGCCGGCGCGCCAGCGTGAGCAGGATCGAATCGCCGACCGCGATGCCGACGGAATCATTGACCTGCTTGAAGCGGTCGAGATCGATCACGATCACGGTCGGGCGGATGGCAGGATCGGATTTGGCGAGCCCGAGCACGGCTTCGAGCCGGTCAAGGAACAGCTGGCGATTGGGCAGGCCGGTGAGATTGTCGTGCACCGCATCGTGCAGCAGCCGTTCCTCGGCAGTCTTGAACTCGGTGACGTCGGTGAGCGTGCCGACGAGGCGCACCACCTCGCCGTCGGAGCCGACCAGCGGGCGCGCCTTCAGCGCCAGCCAGAGATAATGGCCGTCATGCGTGCGCAGGCGGAAGTCCTGCACCAGCCGACCGCGGCGCTGTTCGAGCACGCCGTCAAGCGAAGCGCGGAAGCGGTCGCGGTCGAGCGGGTGCAGCACATCGAGCCAGCGCGCGGCCGGGCCTTCCAGGGCGCCGCGTTTGACGCCGAGCAGATTTTCGGTTTCCGGGCTGGTGAAGATGCGATCGGACGTCACATCCCAGTCCCAGATCATGTCGCCGGCGCCGGTGAGCGCGAGCGCACGCCGCTCCACGTCGGAGACGATGCCGTGGGTGATGCCGCCCGCAAAGGCATGCTGCATCACCGTGAAGCCGATCAGCATGACGATCAGCACCAGGCCGCCGAGCAACGCCGGACCGATGATGTCGTTGGTCACCACGCCGGTGATGGTGAGACCCGCGGCAATGGTCCAGGCCACCAGCAGGAACCAGGTCGGCAGGAGCAGCACGGCGCGGTCGAAACCGTGGGTCGAGAGGTACACGACGAGGCCGAAACCGAGAATGGCGACGCCGGCGAGCGAAAGCCGTGCAATGCCCGAGGCGATCGAGGGATCGAACAGAGCGAGCGCAACCAGCGCGCCGAGCATCGCGAGCCAGCCAAGCGTGATGTGCATGTAACGCACGTGCCAGCGGCCGAGATTGAGGTAGGCAAACAGGAACACGAGCAGCGTCGCGGCCAGGATCGCCTCGCCCGACGCGCGCCAGATGCGCTCGGCGCCGGACGACATGTCGAACACCTTGCCCCAGAAACCGAAGTCGATGCCGATATAGACCAGCACCGCCCAGCTCAGCGCCGCGGCGGCGGGAAACATCACGCTGCCCTTGACCACGAACAGGATGGTCAGAAAGAGCGAGAGCAAGCCGGCAATGCCGATCACGATGCCATGATAGAGCGTGAGCGAGTTGACCTTGTCCTTGTAGGCGTCGGGCTCCCACAGATAGAGCTGCGGCAGGCGATCGGTGCGCAGCTCGGCGAGGTAGGTGATGACATTGCCGGGGTCGATGGTGATGCGGTACACGTCGGCGGTGGCGCTGTCGACGCGCTCGGGCCGCTCGCCGGAACTCGGCGTGATGGTGACGATGCGCGAGGCGCCGAGGTCGGGCCAGAGGATGCCGGAACCGACCATGCGGTAATGCGGCACGACGATCAGGCGATCGACCTGTTCCTCGCCGGTATTGGTGAGCGCGAACACCGCCCAGTTGGTCGAGCCCTCGCGCGCGATCTGCTGGATGCCGCGCACGATGCCGTCGGGACCTGGGGCGGACGAAACCTGGATCTGGCCGATCTGGGTCTTGACCAATTCGGCCATGCCGGTGAGGTCGATGGCGGGCGCATCGGTGTTGATGTTCACCGCCTCGACGGCACGGACGGGCGATCCGCCGATGCCCACGGCGATCAGCAGCGCCGCCCAAACGGCGCGCAGGCAAGCCCGGAGAAGGCCGCCGTGTCCTTTTCGCGCTCCCGCAGCCATGCGTGCCGCTAGCTAAGCCCCTATAATTGTGCCGATTTCACGACTGCCGCTGCGAGATCAGTAGCAGCCGGGCCACGGCCAGGGCAAGGCGTGGAGGCTCTGCGGGACCTTCAGGACGCGACGGTGAGCACGATCTTGCCGATATGCTGGCTCGATTCCATACGGCCATGAGCGGCGGCGGCCTCTTTGAGCGGAAATGTGGAGTCGATGACCGGCTTGATCTTGCCGGCGGCGACCAGCGGCCACACCCGCTGCTCGAGGCCGCGCGCGATCGCGGCCTTCTCGGCCACCGTGCGCGGACGCAGCGTCGAGCCGGTGTGGATCAGACGCTTCTGCATCAGCCTAGCGAAATTGGCCGTCGCCTTGGGGCTGCTGGTGAACGAGACCTGCGCAATGGTCGCCTGCTCGGCCGCGGCATCGTAGTTGCGGTCGACATAATCGCCACCGACGATGTCGACGATCAGGTTGGCGCCCTTGCCGCCGGTCGCTTCCTTGGTCTTCGCGACGAAATCCTCGGTCTTGTAGTTCACCGCGACATCGGCCCCGAGTTTTTTCGCGGCCGCGCATTTATCATCCGAGCCGGCTGTGATGATGACCTTCGCTCCGAATGCCTTGGCCAGCATGATCGCGGTCGTGCCGATGCCCGACGTGCCGCCATGCACCAGAACCCAATCGCCGCTTTTCACGTCGGCGCGCATGAACATGTTTTGCCAGCAGGTGAAGAACGTCTCCGGCATGGCGGCGGCTTCGACCATGGAAAGTCTGGGCGGAACCGGCAAGGCATGCGATTCATAGGCAAGACAATATTCCGCATAGCCGCCGCCAACGACCAGCGCGCAGACCTTGTCGCCGAGTTTCCATCGTGACGTATCCGGTCCGAGTGCCGCTACCTCGCCGGCGACTTCGAGGCCGGGGATTTCCGTCGCGCCCTTGGGCGGCGGATAGGTGCCCTGGCGCTGCCGCACGTCAGGACGGTTGACGCCGGCAGCCGCGACTTTGATCAGGATTTCTCCCTTGCCGGGCACCGGCATCGGCTGTTGCTGCGGAACGAGCATCTCCGGCCCGCCGGGGGCCTTGATCGCGATCACGGTCATGCGGGCGGGCAATGTCGGCATTTCATCCTCGATGGCGTGAATGGTGTCTGTTTAGTCGGCCGGCGCAAGCGTGACAACCGCGATGTGACAACGGACATTGCCGCCGCTATTCTCTTGCGCGCGGAGATGTGGACCATGCCGGCGATCGACGAAGACGACCGACCGAAGAAGAAAATCAGCCACGAACTCGGGCAGGATCTGACGCTGCTCTCGGTGCAGGAACTGCGCGACCGCATCGAGCTGCTGAAAGCCGAGATCGCGCGGCTCGAGACCGACATAAAAGGCAAGCAGGCCTCGCGCTCGGCGGCGGAAGGATTCTTCAAGCGCTAGCCCGAACGGCGAAAGCCGCGCGGCGCCTGCGCGGCCGCGCCTGTTAACCATATGTTAAACTTTCGCGTTCATTAAAATAATCGTCCAACTTCTGGACATTGAGTGGCTCCTGTCCACTCTGTTTGACGCCTCCCTGTTATCAACTTAGAGCCGCCGGCAACGGCGGCTCTTTTTTCACCTCGAATCCGGTCGTTTTTGAGCGAATCTGCCGGCAACTATGTCTTCAGCTTTGCGGCAGGCGCGCTGGACAGACACCCGGGGTCCGGGCATATGCTTTCCCGGTGTGGGGTGAGGCGTAACGTATGTCCGATCGGTTTGCGGACGTTTCAGTGCCAGTGCTGTTCGGCGAACGGCTCGCGAGCTCGCAGGCGTTTTCCGCCTTGTTCCGCGACGGCATGGCGCTGGTGGAAGAAACCGCCGCTTATCTCGACGGACCCGGCCGACAGGAATCCAAAAAACTTCAACGCGGCGCGGCGCTCAGTTACGCCACCGAAAGCATGCGCTTGACCACGCGGCTGATGCAGATCGCATCCTGGCTGTTGCTGCATCGCGCGGTGAAGGAAGGCGAAATGTCGCTCGCGCAGGCGAACAAGGAAAAATTGAAGGTGAAGCTCACGGGCGGCGACATCATCGACGACATGACCCTGCAACTGCTGCCCGAGAAGCTGCGTGATTTGATCAATCGCTCGCGCCAGATCAACGAGCGGGTGCGGCGGCTCGACACCAACATCTATGCGGCGCCGCCAACGGCGCCCGATCATCCGCGATCGAACAATCCGGTGGCCCGGCAGCTCGGCATGTTGCGCGCGGCGTTCGAGCAGAACGCGCGCTAGGCCTGCGAAATCATCTGGTCCTAAAATGAAAACCCCCGCTCGTGCGGGGGTTTCGATTTGAACGGCCCGCAACGGCGCGGCGGTTGTTCACGCTTTCGTTTCGCCGGTTTCCTTGCCGTCTTTGGTCTCTTTTGGCTCCTTGGATTCCTTTGGCTCCTTGGCGGCCTTCGGTTCCTTGGCCTCTTTGGTAGCCTTGCCCTCCTTGGCGCCTTTGGATTCCTTCGGCTCCTTCGCGGGCTTGGTCTCTTTCGTGTCCTTGGCTTCGGACTCCTTGAGGAAGCCGGAGAATTTCTTCTGGAAACGCGAGAGGCGGCCGCCGCGGTCGAGCAATTGCTGATGCCCGCCGGTCCAGGCCGGATGTGATTTCGAATCGATGTCGAGGTGCAGCACGTCACCCTTCTTGCCCCAGGTGGTGCGGGTGGTGAACTCGCTGCCGTCGGTCATTTTCACCGTGACGGTGTGATAATCCGGATGAGTGTCTTGTTTCATGGTTACTGGTCCCGGCTGATTTTGATGCCGCGTGCCTGACGCACGCCATTGGATTTGCAATAGATTTCCGCGGTTCTATACAGGACAGGCGCAGGCCGGACAAGGCTTTGTTGCGATTGCGCGCCGCCTGTCTCGGGGGCATTGTCCGGCCACGCAAAAGGGGGCGGATGCGTAAAGGGTACGGGGTATGAACGACAAGTCGGACGGAGCCACCCTCACGGACGGGGCCCCCCAAATGACGGAACATCCGGCGCGCGCGGCGCCTGCGCCGGCCGTCGTTGCCGCCGAAGGCGGCGTCGCGCCGTTCAGGCAGCTCGTCCCCTATGTCATGCGCTACCGCGTACGGGCCATCTTGGCGCTGATCGCGCTGCTGGTGGCGGCGCTGACGACGCTTGCGGTGCCGATCGCGGTGCGCCGCATGATCGACTTCGGATTCACGACGCAGGGCGTCGAGCTGATCAACAGCTATTTCACCGTGCTGATCCTAGCGGCAGCGACGCTCGCGCTGGCGAGCGCATCGCGGTTCTATCTCGTGACGACGCTCGGCGAGCGCATCGTCGCGGACCTGCGCAGCGAGGTGTTCCTGCATCTGACCACATTGACGCCGGCGTTCTTCGACCGCACGCAAACCGGCGAAGTCCTCTCACGGCTCACCGCCGATACCACGCAGATCAAGGCTGCGGTCGGCGCCTCGGTGTCGGTCGCGTTGCGCAATCTGGTGCTGTTCATCGGCGCCGCCACCATGATGATGGTCACGAGCCTACGGCTTTCGGGTTTCGTGCTGCTGGTTATTCCGCTGATCGTGCTGCCGCTCGTTGCCTTCGGACGCGTGGTGCGCAACCGCGCGCGGCTCGCACAGGATACGCTTGCGGACGCCTCCGCCTATGCGGCCGAGCAAATCGGAGCGGTGCGGATCGTACAGGCGTTCAATAACGAGCCGCTCGCGGTCGCGCGTTTCACGCAGGCCGTCGGGCTGGCGTTTCGGACCGCGCGCAATTCGACCATGGCGCGGGCCTTCCTCACCGCGATCGTGATTTTCCTGGTGTTCACCAGCGTGGTGGTGGTGCTGTGGGTCGGCGCGCAGGATGTCATCGACAAGCAGATGTCGCCCGGCCGCCTGGGTCAATTCGTGCTGTTCACCGTGTTCGCGGCGGGCGCATTGGGCGAGCTCTCGCAGGTGTGGGGCGAAATCTCGGCGGCTTCGGGCGCGGCGGAGCGGCTGTTCGAAATCCTCGCGGTGCGGTCGACGCTCAAGGCGCCCGCACAGCCGGTCGCGCTGCGGCAGGTTCCGCGCGCCGAGGTCGCGTTCGACAAGGTGCGCTTCGCCTATCCGACGCGGCCAAGTCCGCTCGCGCTCGACGACGTGTCGTTCCTCGTCAATCCGGGCGAGAAGGTGGCGATCGTCGGACCTTCCGGGGCGGGCAAAAGCACGATCTTTCACCTGCTATTGCGGTTCTACGATCCCACCGCAGGCACAATAAGGTTCGACGGCGTGGCGCTGACCGATATGGATCCCGTGGTCTTGCGACGCCATATCGCACTGGTGCCGCAGGACGGCGTGGTCTTCGCCACTTCGATCCGAGAGAACATCCGCTTCGGCCGGCCCGAGGCGACCGACGCCGAGATCGAGAGCGCGGCCGAGACGGCGGCGTTGACCGAGGTCATCGGCCGTCTGCCGCAAGGCTATGAAACGCTCGTGGGCGAGCGCGGCGTCACGCTTTCGGGCGGCGAGCGCCAGCGTATCGCGATCGCGCGCGCGGTGCTGCGCCAGGCGCCGTTGCTGCTGCTCGATGAGGCGACCTCATCGCTCGATGCCGCGAGCGAGACGGTGGTCACGGCCGCGCTCGAGCGGCTGATGAAGGATCGCACCACATTGGTGATCGCGCATCGGCTCTCGACCGTCCTGTCGTGCGACCGCATCCTGGTCATGGACAAGGGTCACATCGTCGAACAGGGCACGCATGCGGCCCTGGTCGAGCAGGGCGGGCTCTACGCGCGGCTAGCCAAGCTGCAGTTCGAAGGGGTGTGAGCAGGCGCGGGTCAGCGGCGGCGCTTGGATGTGATCTGAGTGGCGACCTTCGTCGTCAGCAGTGCGCGGATGTGGCTCAATTCCGCAAGCGCCTCGCCGATCACCTTGCGTTCGCGTTCCAATCGATCCACCAGCGCCATGCATTTCTCCTGTCCGCGCAAAAACGTCGCGAGCGATACGTTGAGTTCGGTGGCGTCGACGATGGTGATGATGTCGCGCAGTGCAATGCCGGCCTTCCGGCACTTGATGATGAAGGCAATCCGCTCGCAGTCCGCCCAGCCATAGGCAAAGCTGTCCCCGACGGTGTGGCGCCGCCAAATCAGCCCACGAATTTCATAGTACAGAAGCGTCAAACGCGAGACGCCGAACATCCGGGCGACATTGCCCAAGGACAGCACGCGCTCGTGCGGCGGCGGGGTCTGTTGGTCCGTCGTTGCTTCAAGCGTCGTATTCTCCGCGCTCGGCAGAGACAGCTCATCATCGGGATCGGAGTGTGACATTTCCCCTCATCGCTCTGCCGGCACGCCCGAAGCTGCCGAAATCCGGCATTGCGGCGGAGCGTGCCCCCATTGTCCCAAAGCACGCTTCCGGAGGGGCTGATGGTCGACCAAACAGCCTGTAAGCGCAGGGCCATTCCCGTGACCCTCGCCCGGGATTGACCTGTGCCGCCGGTCGAATGAAGTAAATTACGGCAAAGTGGCCGTTAATTCGCGAAAATAAACAAATCAAAACAGGCAATTAGTTCGTCAGGACAGGAAGGAAGCGGGATTAAGCCGTCACGTGCGGGCGGGCAAGCCGGCCGCCGCGAGGTCGCGCGCTAGGCGATCGACGATGGCCGGATCGACGATGAGTCGCGCGAGTTCGCCGCGCGGGTCGTCGCGCCAGCGGGGCTGGATCACCAGCAACCGGTCGACCGCCTTCTGCATACGCTCGGAGTCGCCGGCCGCCTTGGCGGCCAGCGCCACTGCCACTTGACCAAGCGCGACGTTGTCGTCGGCAATCTGGCCGGCATATTCGGCGGCGTTCGCTGTGTCGCCGCTGACATAGCTCCCGATGGACAGATAGATGTAATGCCAGGACGGACGGACGGCGCCGTGCGCTCCCGCATCGCGCAGCATTTGCATGCCGCGCTCGACATTGCCGGTCAGAATCAGGCGGCCACCGTATTCGCCCAAGGCCAGCATGTCGTATTTGTTCAGCGCCAGGCATTTTTCGCCGGCAGCTATCGCTGCCTCGATGTCGCGCCGGTTAAATTGAATGACCATCAGCGCGAGATAGCCGCGCGAACTTTCCGGATGAAGATTGATCGATTGGCGCAACGCGCGCAGGGCCCGCTCCAGCGGCGGCTCATCGCCCGGCCGAAGGTCGTAGCCGAGCTGAAACTCGCGATTGTAGATGAGCGCCAGAAACGTAAATCCCACCGCGAAACTGGGATCGACCGCGGTCAGTTGCTCAAGACAGTCGCGGGCGAGATCAAAAGTGTGGCGGTCGGCGGTGCGAATGGCGTCGGCGGCTTCGAGCACGCAGCGGTAACGCGGATCGCCGACATTCGACGCCAGTTGTTTGGCGCGGTCGCGCGAACGGATCACGCCATAGGATTGCAGCAACGAATTCGTGAGCGCGATGACAATGGAATCTTCCGTGACTGCACGGTCTTTCGGGGACGTCACTCTCTCGAAGTTGCGCGACCAGACGACGCTTCCCTCCGCGCTATCGGTCAGGGTGAACCAGGCGTTTGCCATCCCGTCGGCATATTCGACCGCGCCGGAAAGCCGGTAATCGGAACGGGGTACCGAAGCGGGCGAAGTTGCGGCAGGCGTGACCCAGCCCGGCACGACGTTGATCGTGTCGAAGCGCGAGAATGCGTCGCTGATCTTGGCGGAAAGGCGTTCCGCCGTCGTATCGCGCGGCTGCGGCGTTCCGATCACCCGCAGGGGCTCGATCAGGACGATCGGCATGCCGTTGCTTGCCGACACCGCGGCATCGGGAGACTCGGATTTCGAGATCGCGATGACGCCGGGTTTGGGCGGTTGCTGACGGCCGGCAATCAGGACGATCGGGATCGCGACCGCCAGGACTACTATCGACGCAACGCCGGCGACGCCCCAGGGCCGGTTCAGCCGGAGAAACCTGCGCGCCATCGCGCCGAAGAACCCAAAGCTGCGCGCGCGGTCGCGCGCCCGAAAGACCGGCACGTAGGATCCGCGCGGAAGGTCGATAATGACCGGATCGTCGGCTCCCGCGGTCGCGTAGTAGCGCTCGATCGCGCGGCGTAAACGGGTGGCTTCGACCCGTACGATCGGATCAAGCTGAGGGTCAAAACTGGTGTCGCGCCGCAGTACCTCGATGCCGATGGTATAGGCTTTGATGCGGCTCGCCTTGCCGTGCAGCGTTGCTTCGACCACGAACCGCAGGAATGCGCCGAGCTGCGGCGATCGGATGAAAGCATCGCTCGCGGTCATGCGATCGATCGCCGCTCTGATCTCGTCGGGTGTCGGCGCGCGATCAATCGCGTCGAGCGTCGTCGTCATGCCGGAATCGCCTTAGTCATCGCTTCGTTGTTCGACAAACGAAAGTCAGCGCGAGGGCCGACCGCCTCAAACCGCGCTGTTTCATTCCAATTTCAAATGCAAATGGCCTTACCCGCGATCAGGTAATGCGTGAACCCGGAAGTTGCAAGGAATTTTGTCAGTTCTGAGACGGCACTCAGCCAATCATGGATGTTTGCGGCTGTTGCGGTTATTTCCAATTCGAAGAAACAATGTTGCCAATTTCCACGCGTTTTCGGCGTCACCGACCCCGGGCGCCGACACCTTTTTGTTTCAGCGCGCCGCCGATCTCTTCCAAAATCGCCGGGTCGTCGATGGTGGCCGGCATGGCAAAGGCTTCGCCGTCGGCGATCTTCTTGATGGTGCCGCGCAGGATTTTACCCGAGCGCGTCTTCGGCAGCCGCGCCACGGCGATCGCGAGCTTGAAGGCCGCGACCGGGCCGATCTTCTCGCGGATGAGGGCTATACATTCGGCTTCGATCTCGGCGGGCGGGCGATTGACGCCGGCCTTGAGCACGATGAAGCCGCAAGGCACTTCGCCTTTGAGCTCGTCCTTGATGCCAAGTACGGCGCATTCGGCGACATCCTTGTGCGAAGCCAGCACCTCCTCCATGCCGCCGGTGCTCAGGCGGTGGCCGGCGACGTTGATGATGTCGTCGGTGCGGCCCATGACGTAGACGTAGCCGTCCTCATCGATGTAACCGGCGTCGGCGGTTTTGTAATAGCCGGGAAATTCGGTGAGATAGCTTTCGCGCATGCGCTGATCGGCCTGCCAGAGCGTCGGCAGGCAGGCGGGCGGTAACGGCAGCTTGATGACAAGCGAGCCCATCTTGCCGCGCGGCAGTTCCTTGCAGGCCTCGTCCACCGCACGCACGTCGTAACCGGGCATCGGAACGGTCGGCGAGCCATGCTTGACCGGGAGCAGGCCGAGGCCGACCGGATTTCCGACGATGCACCAGGCGGTTTCGGTCTGCCACCAGTGATCGATCACCGGCGTCTTGAGCAGGCGCTCGGCCCATTGCAGGGTGTCGGGGTCGGCGCGTTCGCCGGCCAGGAAGAGGCCGCGGAATTTCGACAGATCGTATTTGGCGATGTGCTTGCCGTCGGGATCTTCCTTCTTGATGGCGCGGAAGGCGGTCGGTGCGGTGAAGAGCGACACCGCGCCGTGCTCGGCGATCACGCGCCAGAACGCACCGGCGTCGGGCGTGCCGACAGGTTTGCCTTCGTAGAGGATCGATGTGCAGCCGTGGAACAGCGGCCCGTACACGACGTAGCTGTGGCCCACGGCCCAGCCGACGTCGGCGGCCGACCACCAGACTTCGCCCGGCTCGATGCCGTAGAGATTCTTCATCGACCATTTGAGCGCGACCATGTGGCCGCCGTTGTCGTGCAGGACGCCTTTCGGGATGCCGGTCGTGCCCGAGGTATAAAGGATGTAGAGCGGATCGGTGGCGGCGACCGGCACACATTCATAGACGGATTTGGCGAAGATGAGCGCCTCGTCCCAGCGCGTCTTCCAGTCGTGGTCGCGGCCGGCCACCATCTGCGCCTCGCATTGCGGGCGCTGGAGGATCATGCAGGCGGAAGGCTTGAACGTCGCAAGCTTGAGCGCCTCGTCGAGAAGCGGTTTGTAGGCGACGATCCGGCCCGGCTCGATGCCACAGCTTGCGGACAGGATGACCTTGGGCTTGGCGTCATCGATGCGGGTGGCAAGTTCCTTGGGCGCGAAGCCGCCGAACACCACGGAATGGACCGCGCCGATGCGCGCACACGCAAGCATGGCCACCACAGTCTCCGGCACCATCGGCATGTAGATGACGACGCGGTCGCCCTTCTTGACGCCGAAATCCTTGGCGAGGATGCCGGCCAGGACCTGAGTCTTGGTCTGCAGATCGACGTAGCTGATGGTCTGCTTGGTGTTGGTGACAGGCGAATCGTAGATGATGGCGATTTGGTTGGCGCGGCCGTTCTGCACGTGACGGTCGACCGCATTCCAGCACGTGTTGCAGACGCCGCCGACAAACCAATGGCCGTAAACGCCGGCCTTAGGATCGAATACGGCTTTCGGCGGCTCGATCCAGTCGACCTCGCGCGCCGCTTCGCCCCAGAAGCCAAAGGGATCGCGCTGCCAGCGCGCATAGACCTCGTGATAGCGGCTCGTGCGGGCGTCCATGCATTTCCCCTTGAACTATTGCACCCCTTGCACCCTCGCCTCACCCCTCGCGATGCGGCTCAGGGTGAGACGGATGGTGCAAATTTGCAAGCGCGAGGGCTGCAACATTTCGGCCATGCAGGAAGCGGGCTGGTACGGACGGCGCGCATCAGGCATATGCGTCCCTTCAACGCAGCCCCAGATCAGCCTCCGTGCAATTGCTCTCCGATCCCTGGTTCCTGATCACCGGCCTCGCGGCGGTGTCGCTGCTCGGCCTGTCTAAAGGCGGATTCTTCGGGCTCGGAACCATGGGACTGCCGCTGATGTCGCTGTTCGTGCCGCCCATGCAGGCCGCCTCGATCCTGCTGCCGACACTGATCGCGCAGGACGCGCTCACGGTGTGGACCTATCGCCACAGCTGGAGCGCGGAGAATCTGCGCGTGATGATCCCCAGCATGGTGGTCGGGATCGCGGTCGCCTATCTGTTCGCGGCTTCGCTCTCGGCCACGAACATCAGACTCGCGATCGGGATCATCATTGCGATCTTCGTCTTCCGGCATTGGCTCGGGACCAAGTTCGACCGGCTGGCGCCGCGGCCGAACACCACGACCGGCATCGTCTTCGGTGTGATCGGCGGCTTCACCACCATGCTGGCGAATGCGGGCGGACCGGCATGGCAAATGCATCTCCTGCCGCAGCGGCTTGAGAAATTCACCTACGTGGGCACGATCACGATGCTGTTCGCTTCCAGCAACCTGATGAAGCTGCCGGCCTATAACGCGCTCGGCCAGCTGACCTGGGACAATATCGCGACCGGCGCGATGCTGTTGCCGGCGGCGGTGGCGGCGAATTATGCCGGCATCTGGCTGGTGCGGCGCACGCCCGTCGAAACGTTCTACCGCATCGCCTATGTGCTGATGTTCTTCATCGCGATCGAGCTCATCCGCGGCGCGCTGGTCGACATAATGCGGGCGGCATGACCATCATCACCGATCCGTGGTTCTACGTGATTGCGTTTCCCGCGGTGGTGATGCTCGGCCTGTCGAAGGGCGGCTTCTCCGGCATCGGCATGGTTTCGACGCCATTGCTCGCGCTGATGATGCCGCCGCTGCAGGCCGCCGCGATCCTGCTGCCGATCATTATTTTGCAGGATCTGATGTCGGTGTGGGTCTACCGGCACAACTGGGATGCGTGGAACCTGAAGGTCATGCTGCCGGGAGCGGTGGGCGGCGTGGGCGCGGCCTGGTTGTTTGCGGCCTATGTGTCGGACGCGGGCATCATGCTGGCGGTCGGGCTGATCGGGCTGGCGCTCGTAGGCTACGCCTGGTTCGGTCCGCCGCCGCCGAAAATTCCGCAAAAGCCGATCGCGGTGATCGGCATGTTTTGCGGCGGTCTGGCCGCCTTCACCTCGACGCTGATTCAGATCGGCGCGCCGCCCTACTATGTGTTCGTGCTGCCGCAACGGCTGGAAAAAATGGTCTACGTCGGCACGACCATCTGGTTCTTCGCCGTCATCAACTGGATGAAGATCACGCCTTACATCGCGCTCGGGCAATTTTCCACCGCGGGCCTGGCGACGTCGTTCGTGCTGTTTCCGTTGGCGATCGCGAGCAATTTTCTCGGCATCTGGCTGGTGCGGATCACGCCGACCGAGCTGTTCTACCGCATCACCTACACGATCGTGTTCCTGCTCTCGCTGGAATTGACGCGGCGCGGCGTGACGGGACTGTGGGGCGCTTAAGAGACTTTCGCCAGTTTCCGATCCTGCGCCAACTGCCTTTGGATGTCGGCGACAAGATCCTGAGGCCTGCCCTGGGGCGGCGGCGGGACGAGGCTGATCACAGGCGGTCCCGACGTCACGACGGCAATCGGGATCGGGGCATTCTTCTTCAACAATTCGACCGCCCCGGTCAGGGTGCCGATGCCGACCCTGCTCCAGAGCACAAGACCGATCTCCATTGCCTTCACGGCGTCAGACCGCTTGGTGTCGGTCACGATCAGGGTAATGTCATCGAGAACCCGCTGACGCACCTCGGCCGGCAGGTTCTGCATCAGGGCGAAACAGAGCCGGGGAAGATCGGCGCCGGCTTGCGCCAGCGGAAGCGATTGGATGACGTTGGCAATGCGGGTGGCACGGTCAATGGCGCGGCCACGCTCGACCTGGGCGTCGGCGAACTTCAGAAGCGTGTCGAGAATGACGGCAGGGCCGATGGCGACTTCTTCGTCGCCGACCCTGGCGCGGAAGACCGACGATCGCAGGAACGCCATGGCGCCGAGTCCCGCCAGCAGCACCTGAGCAATCGAATTGGTGACCGTCGGCGCGAGCCTTATCAGCAAGAATAGCGCGAGGGCCGATGCAAAGGCATTGACCGACACATAGAAAAAGGCGCCGGGCGAATTGAAAGCGGCCCGCGGCGAATCCGAATAGCGACCCAGAATTTCCGTCAGGCCCAGGAGGCCGCCAAAGGCAAACACCAGCACATAGGTGAGCGTGCTGTTGTCGTTGATAATCCTAAAATAGACCCATACGGCTGAAGCGAGAGCAACGACGACAAGACCCTTGAGAATTCCGCTCCACGTGACCTGCTCGAACTCAAACTTGGGCAATGTCTTCAAATCGTACGCCATGCTGCTAACCCCCAACCCGAAAAGCTACACCGGCCGCATGATCGCTTCTGCGCGGGCCTGCCCCTGCGGCGTGAGCATCAGATAGAACCCGCCATCCGGACGATGCTCGCGTTTGGTCAGCCCGCCCCATTCGGCCTCGGCGATCGCCGCGACAAAGTCGCGCTCGGAGAGATCGACTTCGGTCGCCACCATGGACATGCGGCTGCTGGTGCCGAGCTTGTGCACGGTGACGAGCAAGCGTCCGACCGGATCGCGCGATGCGCTTTCCCGCAAGTAATCAAGAGTCATGGCGTTCTCAGGCCCTGGAGTTATTGGACTTTAACCCACCGTTACTTGACACAAGAACTGTCCGATACTTCAACTCAGGCTGAATTCACAGCATTCACAGGCTTAAGACTTGTGGCGATGACCTTCGATCCGCGCATCGAAGACCGTCCGCGCATCGGATATGCGTGGGCGGTCAATCCCGCCGCCGACCGATCAGCGGTTCTCGCCAGGCGTTTGATCAAGGGCTTCGACCGACGGCAGCCTGCCTGCGACGACGGCGGCATCTTGCGGCGCTTTGTCGAACGGCGCGCACCGCCGAGCCGTGAACGGCGCATTGATCGCGCACCGCTTCGTTCGCTAGGCTCACGCAGGGGCAGCCACCATGACCAACTCGCCATACGAAACCGATCTCGACCGCAATGCGGCGAATTTCCAGCCGCTCACGCCGCTGACGCTGCTGGAGCGCGCGGCCTCGGTATTTCCCGACCATACGGCGGTCATCCACGGCAAGCTGCGACGCTCGTATAGAGAATTTTACGCACGTGCGCGGCGGCTCGCCTCGGCGCTGACAAAACGCGGCATCAAGCGCGGCGACACGGTGTCGGCCGTGCTCGCGAATACGCCGGCCATGCTGGAGGCGCATTACGGCGTGCCAATGCTCGGCGCGGTGCTCAACACGATCAACACGCGACTCGACGCGGCGATCATCGCTTTTATCTTGGATCACGGCGAGGCCAAGGCGCTGATCGCCGACCGCGAGTTCTCCAAAGTGGTGAAGGACGCGCTCGCGCTCTGCAAGGCGAAGCCGCTGGTGATCGACTATAACGATGCGGAATTTTCAGGCGCGGGCGAGCGCATCGGCACGATCGAATACGAGGATTTTCTCAAAACCGGCGATCCGGATTTCGCCTGGGCGATGCCGGAGGACGAATGGGACGCGATCGCGCTCAATTACACCTCGGGCACCACCGGCGATCCCAAGGGCGTGGTCTATCACCATCGTGGCGCCTACATGATGGCGGTCGGCAACGTGCTGTCGGTCGGAATCGGCCGACATCCGGTCTATCTCTGGACGCTGCCGATGTTTCATTGCAACGGCTGGTGCTATCCGTGGACGATCTCCGCCGTCGCCGGCACGCATGTGTGCCTACGCTGGGTACGCGCACCGCTGATGTACGACGCGATCGCAACGCATAAGGTGACGCATCTGTGCGGCGCGCCGATCGTGATGGCGACCCTGCTCAATGCGCCGGCGGCCGAGAAGAAGCCCCTGCCCCGCCGGGTCGAGTTCGTCACCGCCGCAGCGCCGCCGCCGGAGGCCGTGCTCGCCGCCATGAAGGAGGCGGGCTTCAACGTCACGCATGTCTATGGGCTGACCGAAACCTATGGCCCGGCCACGGTGAACGAATGGCACGGCGAATGGGACAAGCTCTCTTCGTCCGAGCAGGCGGCAAAAAAAGCGCGCCAGGGCGTGCGGCTGGTGCCGCTGGAAGGGCTCGACGTGTTCGACCCGAAGACCCTGCAGCCGGTGCCGCGCGACGGCAAGACGCTCGGCGAAGTGATGTTCCGCGGCAATGTGGTGATGAAGGGCTACCTGAAAAACAAGTCTTCGACCGAGAAATCGTTCGCGGGCGGCTGGTTCCACTCGGGCGATCTCGGCGTGATCTATCCGGACGGCTACATCCAGCTCAAGGATCGCTCCAAGGACATCATCATCTCGGGCGGCGAGAATATTTCGTCGATCGAGGTGGAGGACGCGCTCTACAAGCATCCCGCCGTGCAGGCGGCGGCGGTGGTGGCCAAGCCGGACGCGAAATGGGGCGAGACGCCGTGCGCGTTCGTCGAACTCAAGCCGGGGCAGAAGGTGACGAGCGACGATCTGATCGCGTGGTGCAAGAAACATCTCGCCGGCTACAAGGTGCCGCGCCACGTGGTGTTCGCGGAACTGCCGAAGACTTCCACCGGCAAAATTCAGAAATTCAAGTTGCGCGAGATGGCGAAGGGGGTGTAGCCGCAGGTTTTACTTCGCGCTCATACTCAGCCGATTGCGAATTTCTGTGGACGATATTGCTTCGTGCTCGGCGTCGAGATCGATGCGCTCGATCTGGTACCATTCAAACTTGAGAAACCGCCTCGATTTGCGATACCGGGATCGTCCGCGGATAGCGGAAGCGATCAAAGTCGCGTTCATAAGCGCGGTAGACTCGGTCGGCAAGCGCGCGGGTATAGTATTTCGGCCAGGGCTCGTGACGCGACGCGTTCATGTGCACCCCCACCGCCTGCCGCAGATGATGGTCGGCACCGACGTGATCGAGAACCTTGGCCATGTCGCGGTCGAAATTTTCGACCTTGCCGATCAGATCCAGCTTGAGCGCGGGGACATCGAGGAGATCGTCCTGCAATTGCCAATGCGCGTCGATGCGCTGGCCGGCCGTGGCAGCGGCAAATTCGACGAACCGCGCAAAGGACAACGTGTGGCCGGCGGATTTTTTCGACGAGCCGATCGTCCAGTTGTGGGTCAAATATTGATCGACGAACGAGTCGCACGAGCTCAGCGATTTGTCGCGGAACTTGTCGGCCCAGGCGGAGACAAGCCGCGCGTACGGGTTGCGCACGAAGGAGAATCGGAAGGTGCGCGAGTCGGTTGCAAGCTTATGAAAGACCGAAAGGCCGACGAGCGTGGGAGATTTCAGGCCGGAATATTTGCGCTTGTGGAGTTCGCGGATCGAGGTCGCATCGCGACCGGCCAACGCGCTCAAGATCATCTTGATCGAGGTGGTCGCGCTCTTGGGAACGCAAAGATAGATCAACCGATGATCGGGAACGACATCGATGTGCGATTCGGGATCGTAACCGTCTTTGCAGAGCCGCGCGTAAAAAGACGCCGCAGAGGTGTCAAAACACACGTCGCGCAAGTTGATGATACGCGACCAAGCACATTCAAATAAATTTCCGCAAGAGCGGAGAAAAAGAGGGACCGGCCGAAGCAAAGGCTCAGCTCGTATGATGTGAATCGCCCCTTGGCCGGTATATTCGCTCCTTGTGGATGTGACAAATTCACCGATCAGGCGCGATCCTTACATGAACCTGACGATCGGCCTAAGAGATTCCAAGCAATGGAGAATTTTGCAGATGACGCGAAAATTAAATTTTGTTTATCCGGACCGGGGTGCGAACGTCAATCGACCTTGAGATTGAGCTTCTTGATCAGCGCGGCCCACTTCTTCTCTTCCTGATCGATGTCGGTGGCATATTCGGCGGGCGAAGAGGTCATCGGGTCGCCGCCTTCGGTGTGGATGCGCTTGCTGACCTCATCGGTTTTGACCAGCGCGACCAGCTCCTTGTTGAGCCGATCGACGATCGGCTTCGGCGTGCCGGCGGGCGCGAGCAGGCCATAGTGGAGGACCGCGACAAATCCGGGCAGGCCGGATTCGGCGACGGTCGGCACGTCCGGCAACAGGCTGAAGCGCTTTTCTCCGGTCACCGCGAGGGCGCGCAGCTTGCCGGCCTCGAGATTGCCGAGCGCAGGCGGCAGCACGCCGAATGCGATCGGCACGTGGCCGCCGAGCAGATCGTTCATCAGCGGCGCCGTACCGCGATAGGGCACGAGGGTGACGTCGATGCCGGCCATGGCCTTGAACATCTCGGCGCACATGTAGGAGCCGGTACCGATCGCCGAGGTGCCGATGTTGATCTTGCCGGCGTCCTTCTTGGCGAGCGCGATGAATTCAGCCGCGGTCTTGGCCGGGAACGACGGATGCGCGATAAGCGCCACCGGCATGGAACCGATCAGGCCGATCGGGGCGAAATCCTTGCGCGGGTCATAACCGGCGTGGGTGTAGAGCGTCGGGTTGATCGAGATGGTGCCGGTGTGGCCGAGCAACAGCGTATAGCCGTCGGGTTCGGCCTTGGCGACCGAACGGGTGCCCTGGGTGCCGCCGCCTCCGCCGCGATTGTCGACCACGACCTGCGTCTTCAGCCCGGCGGAAAGCTTTTCCGCGACCACGCGCGCCAGCACATCCACGCCGCCGCCCGGCGGGTACGGCACGACGATGGTGATCACCTTGCTGGGATAATCCTGCGCGATCGCCTGCCCGCCGCCGATGGCCGCGGCGGCCATGGTCAGGGCCAATGCCAACAGCGTTAGTTTCCGGTTGGATTTTTTCATAAAATTCTCCCCCGCGTGTCCCGACACTCGCTGCGACAAAACAACACCGCCGGCCTCATCTCAGAGAGCCGGCGGCTGATATTCAACGGTCACAAACCAATGACGATCGGCAATTCAGTGAACGCTGGTGCCGGTCTCATTTTGGAGCCGCGTGATTTCGTCCTTCACCTGCAACTTCCGACGTTTCAACTCCGCGATCTTCAGATTGTCCGACGATGGATGCATCATTTCTTCTGCGATTTCTTCCTCCAGCGCACGGTGCCGCTTTTCCAATTCCACAAGATGCGCGTGAATGGCCATGTGAGGGTTCTCCTGGTCAGATTTGAGCCTGACGTAACATGACAATTTTGCCACGCGGTCGGCTAAGAGTCGATTACTTCTTTTGTGCGCTGCAGCAATTCCCCAGCATATTCCCAATATCGTACAGGCCAATTTAACCGTCAGCTTGATGCTGTCTTGCAGAGGCGCAATAATCGCCTACGTTTTTGGAAGCCGGCGGCAAAAACGGAAGCCGTGGCTGTTTGTGTGCTCATCGAATCAGCGGGCCACGAAAGTCATGCGAATTCAAGATTTTGTGCTGATACCAGGCGCTGCGCCGGGAATTGAAAATCCAATAGTGGTGGATTTCACAAACCCCGGTGACGCGGCCGCGATGACGCAAGAGGAAGAACGCGAACTCAAGGCGCAATTGGCGCGCCTGAGACAGGAACATCGCGACCTCGATGCCGCAATCGAGGCACTGCACAATGCGCCCAGCGCCGATCTCCTGCAGGTCCAACGGCTGAAGAAACGCAAGCTCATCCTGCGTGATCGCATCATCGCGATCGAAGACCAGCTCACGCCCGACATCATTGCCTAAAAAATCCGCTGCGCTTCCTGCGGGACAGCTATTCCATTTCGCCTTGCGCGCGCCCGGCTCGAACCTATAATCCGCCGCTTCCTTTCGCGGGACGTCAAAAGCGAATCATGGGGGCAAAGCCAGTCGCGATCATCATGGGCAGCCAGTCCGACTGGTCCACCATGACTTATGCCGCGCAGACGCTCGACGCGCTCGGCGTGGGCTATGAGGCGAAGATCATCTCCGCGCACCGCACCCCGGACCGGCTCTACAAATTCGCCAAATCGGCGCGCTCGGCGGGCTTCAAGGTGGTGATCGCGGGCGCGGGCGGCGCGGCCCACCTGCCCGGCATGACCGCGGCACTGACCTCGCTGCCGGTCTTCGGCGTGCCGATGAAGACCAGCGCGCTCGACGGCAAGGATTCGCTGCTCTCGATCATGCAGATGCCGGCAGGCGTTCCGGTCGGCACGCTCGCGATCGGCAAGGCGGGCGCGGTCAATGCGGCGCTGCTCGCGGCCGCGGTGCTCGCGCTCAGCGATCCGCGGCTGGCCAAGCGGCTCGACAGCTGGCGCGCCAAGCAGACCAAAAGCGTAAAAAAACGTCCGAGCGAGGACGCCACGTGAACGCTGGCGCGCTCAAAGCCGGCGCGACGATCGGCATACTCGGCGGCGGGCAGCTCGGGCGCATGCTGGCGCTGGCTGCGGCGCGGCTCGGGTTTCAGTGTCACATCTACGCGCCGGAAAAGGATTCGTGCGCCTTCGACGTGGCGCGGCGCTCGACCTGCGCGGACTATGACGATTGGAGTGCGCTGGCGGCATTTGCCGACGCGGTCGACGTGGTCACCTATGAATTCGAAAATGTACCGGCGAAATGTGCGGCGTTTCTCGCGGCGCGCCTGCCGGTGCTGCCGGATCCCAAGGTGCTGGAGATCACACAAGACCGTTTGAGCGAGAAGAACTTCATCGCCAAGCTGAAAATTCCGACCGCGCCCTATGCGTCGGTTCATAGCGCGACACAGCTTGCAGATGCCGCCGCAAAGATCGGCTTGTCGGCCGTGCTGAAAACCCGCCGGCTCGGCTATGACGGCAAGGGCCAGGCCAAAATCGCCAAGGGCGCCGATCCCAACGCGGCGTGGCGCAAGTTGCGGCACGCGCCCTGCATCCTGGAAGGGTTCGTGAATTTCGAGCGCGAAGTCTCGGTGGTGGCGGCGCGTTCGCGCGACGGCAAGGTCGTCGCCTTCGACGTCACCGAGAATAAGCATCGCGAGCACATTCTCAAGACGTCACTCGTCCCGGCCTCGGTCACTCCGGCGATCGCGCGCGAGGCGCGGGCCATCGCGCAACGCATTGCTCACGCCTTCGACTACGTCGGCGTGCTGGCGGTCGAGATGTTCGTCGTGCGTAACGGCAAGAGTCATACAGTGCTGGTCAACGAGATCGCGCCGCGGGTGCATAATTCCGGGCACTGGACCCTGGACGGCGCCTCGGTCTCCCAATTCGAGCAGCACATCCGCGCGGTCGCCGGCTGGCCGCTGGCAAAGCCGATCCGGCACGGCCGCGTTGAAATGACCAACCTGATCGGCGACGAGATCGAAACCTACCCCAAATGGCTGAGCGCCCCCGGCGCGGCTGTGCATCTCTATGGCAAGAAGGAAGCGCGGCCGGGCCGAAAGATGGGCCACGTCACGCGCGTTTTTTCGGATTGACAGCGCGTCGCGCGCGGCGACCTATATCTAAAATGATGGACCGAAGACAGCTCATCCTGGGCGCGATTTTTTCGCTCGCCCCGTGGTCGCAGGCGCGGACGCAAGGCGCATGGGGGAGGCCATGGACGAAGGTGCCGTCTGTCACCGCGCTGTATCAGGGCAAGGACGAGCGCGTGCAGCTCGTGCACGACGCGGTCGATTACTGGAACCGGACCTTCGCCGAGATTGGAAGCAAGTTTCGATTGGGCGCGGTGACGGAGACCGCCGGCGCCATTCCGGTCGGCGACCTCGCAATGCTGAGCGAAGCGGCTTTGAATGGCCGCGGATCCCAGGATTTGCCGCAGTCCGTTCGCCGGATCGCCGGCGACATTGTCGTGGCGCTGTCGGACGGCGACTTTATCTCGTTTTCTTTCCGATCGCTGGCTCTGCAAAAGGCGGTCGCGGCAATACGCAGCGCGCATCTGTTGCCGTTGACGCTCCCGAATGTCGCCCGCAATGTGATTACGCACGAGCTCGGCCATGCGATCGGGCTCGGTCATAACGCCGACCCCACCAAGCTCATGTGCGGACGTCCGGCGCCGTGCCGACCAGCCGCATTCGCATCGCCAACGGCGCGATTTTTTCCGCTGACCGGCGACGAAAAGGCAAGTCTCCTGGCCATGTATCCGGCCAACTGGGTCGGCAGATGAGCCAGCCCTGAAACCATGGACTTTACCGCCCGTTTCTGCTACATGCGCGGCCAATCGAGAGCCCGCGCATACAGCGCACGATGGCGCTGTGGCGGGCTCCATTCACAATTCGAGAAGGAAGGATCACGCGTGCAGGTTCTCGTCCGGGACAATAACGTCGACCAGGCCCTCAAGGCGCTCAAGAAAAAGATGCAGCGCGAGGGGATTTTCCGCGAAATGAAGCTTCGCGGCCATTACGAAAAACCATCGGAAAAGAAGGCTCGGGAAAAAGCGGAAGCGGTGCGCCGCGCCCGCAAGCTCGCGCGCAAGCGTTTGCAGCGCGAAGGCCTGTTGCCGATGAAGCCGAAGCCCGCCTTTGGCGGACCCGGCGCCGGCCCGGGCGGTGGCGGTCGGAGTGGCGGCCCGGGCGGCGGAGGTCGCGGCGGTCCCGGTCGGGGCGGTCCGCGCTGATCGCGCACGCCAGAGACGCAGATTTATGGCGCGGGCCGAGGCGACCCCTTGGCGCGCGCCATTGTTTTTCCGGCCAGCGGACCGTGGTTGTAAGTTCGCCGCATTCATTGAGATAATTAACGATTGAAAAATAACCTGCCGCACGCGAGCGAGGCCAAGGGCGAGGCAGCGCATGATTGGAATGGCGATTCGATTGCAGGGGAATCTCGTGGGCGCGGCGCTGCTGACGGCGGCTTGCGCGCTTACGGCGTGCCAGACTCCGAATCTGCCGATCACGTCGGCGGAGACCGAAGACAGCCGCGTGGCGGCCTCTCCGGCCAACATCGCGTCGCTCAGCGAGGTGGTCGCGCGCAACCCGAACGATCCGCAGGCCTACAACGTGCGCGGCTCGGTGTACGGCCAGGGCGGCCGTTTCCAGGAAGCGCTCGCCGACTTCAACAAGGCGATCGCGCTCGACCCGAATTACGCGCAGGCCTACGCCAATCGCGGCGTAATCTACCGGCAGACCAATCGCTACGACCTCGCGCTTGCCGACTACAACAAAGCGATCGCGCTCGATCCGAATTACGCCCAGGCTTACCTCGGGCGCGGCATCGTCTACCGGCAGCGCAAACAGGCGCTCAGCGCGTTCAACGATTTCAACAAGGCGATATCGCTGCGTCCGGACAGCGCGCAGGGCTACTACAATCGCGGGCTGCTCTATCAGGGCCAGCGCCAGCATCAGTTCGCGATTGACGACTTCTCGACCGCCATCGGGCTGACGCAAAACGAGGCGGAGCCGTTCATCGCGCGCGGCCAGAGCTACATCGCGATCAAGGATTACAAGGCGGCGGTGAGCGATCTCGACAATGCGGTCGCGGCCGACGCGAACAACCTGCAGGCCTGGACCACGCGCGGACTCGCGTACGAGCGGCTCGGCGACAAGGAGCGCGCGGCGGGCTCCTACGCCAAGGCACTTTCCATCAACAAGGATTACCAGCCGGCCAGGGCCGGTTTCGACCGGGTCGGCGGCGTGGTCGGGCAAAGTTACGAGACGAATTAACCGACAAATTTATTAATGCTGTTTTTTGCGGCAGCTAGCGCCAGGTTAATTACCGATGCGTAACTTGTGGCTTTGCGGAACGATCAATTAGATTCAGTGCAATAGATTGGCGGCGATTCAGCAGGAGAGGATTTCATGTCCTACTTACGTACGCTCGTTGTCGCGGCCGTCGTGACGTTTCCCACGCTCGCGCCGGCCCAGCAGGCCGGCGGGGCGCGCGGTGCATGCATGGCCGACGTCAGATCGTTGTGCGGATCGGTTCAACCGGGGGGCGGCCGCATCATCCGATGCATGCGCGAGCATCGCGAACAGATTTCCGAAGGGTGCAAGCTCGCGCTCGCCGAACGAATGAGGCAGCGCGGCCAGAATCGGCCCGGTCGGGGTTTCAATATGCAGCGACCAGGCGCGCCACAGCAGGACGAAGGCATCTAGGCTTTCAGCGCACCGCCTCGGCAATGAAGACGCGCACCGCGGCTTGCGCGCCAAACGCATCGAGATCGCTATGGCCGCCGCCGGGGAAGCGAACCATACGCTTGGGTTCGTTGGCGAGCACGAACAGCCTTTCGCCAAAGCTGATCGGAACCACGCGGTCGTCGGTTCCGTGCATGATCAGTATGGGCGCGCTCACGCCGGCGATGCGCTGATCGGAGCGGAAGGTGTCCTTCATCAGCGAGCGCACCGGCAGATACCAATAGACCGCGGCGCCGATATCGACCGCCGAGGTGAACGGCGCTTCCAGCACGAGTCCGCCAACCTTGTGGGTTGTCGCAAGGGCGATCGAGATTGCTGCGCCGAGCGATTCTCCCCACAGGACGATGCGGTCGGCGCGATAGCGCGCCACAGCGAAGGCGTAAGCCGCTTCGGCGTCGGCGAGCAGGCCGGCTTCGGATGGTGAGCCGCTCGAGCCGCCATAGCCGCGGTAGCTGATTGCGAGCAGGCCGGTTCCGTCAGAGGCGAGCGCGCGGAAACGGTCGACGCGGTAGCGCAAGGAACCGCCGTTGCCGTGAAAATATAGCACGACGGCCTTGCCGGCCTGCGGCGGCACATGCCAGGCAATGAGGTGCGCACCGTCGGCGGTGTCGAGCCTTATCTCTTCGGCCGCGGCGAGACCTGCGGCGGCCGGCGGTGTGCGCACGGTTTCGGGAAAATACATCAGCTTGCGCTGGGCGAGGTACATCAACGCGGTGAAGCCGCCAAAGCCGACGAGCAGGATGATCAGCCATTTGAGCAGGCTCATAGATCGCGCTATCGCTTCGACTTCACCCGGCGCCCGAGGACCTGATAGCACATCACCGCTTGTGTGAAACGCCATGAGCGCATTTGCGGGCGCACGCTGCCATTCATACACTGCATCGATGGGCGACAAGGTACCGATCTGCATCATGCGCGTGCTGCGCGCGATCGTCGCGGGAATTCGCACGCGATGATCGCCATGCCTCGTCCGCTTGGAACGCTTGCGTTCCTGATGGCTTGGCTGGTGCCATGGCGCCCAGCCTTTCGTGTCCGGGCGGCGAAATCGAACCTGGTTTTCTTCGTCCATCATCGCGATACGATCGGGCGTCATATCGCGAAATACGGTTCGCATGAGCCGCTGGTGACGCGCTGGCTCGGCGAATATCTCTCGACCGCCAAAGGCGGCGTGGTCATCGATATCGGCGCAAACGTGGGGTGGCACGCGCTGCATGCCGCGCGGCATGGCAACGTCGAGGCGGTGATCGCGTTCGAGCCCGACCCGCTCAACGCCTGGCTGCTCGCGCGCAATATGGCCGAAAACGGCATCGACAAGGTGATCATCGATGCGCGTGCAATTGGCGCCAAGCCCGGCGTCGCGCAGTTGTTCCGCTACAAGAGCTCCAATTTCGGCCGGCATTCGGTGGCAAAGGATCACGGTCTCGGATCGCGTTCGGTGCCGCTCACCGACCTCGACAGCGCGCTGGACAATCTCGGTTTCGGCAACCGGCACATCGCGCTGATCAAGATCGACGTGGAGGGCTACGAGCCGGCGGTGATTGCAGGCGCGACCCGCACGCTCGGCCGCACCGATGCGATCATCCTGGAATATTCTCCCGACCTCAGCCGGGCCGGCGCGCTCTCGACCGACGACATGACCGGACGGCTTTATGATGGGGGTTTCGTGCCGTTCGCGCTGCGCAACACCGGCGGCGTGGTCCGGATCGAACGCGACGAATTGCGCGGGTTCGAAGGATCGCTCGACGTGATCTGGCTCAAGAACGAGGTCGCGCGGACCACGAAGGCGGCAGAGCGCGGGACGATTTCGCTGCGCGAGATCGCCGAGCAGAACAAGCAGATCGTCAAAGCGATTTGACGATTTCCTCGGTCATCTTTTTGGCGTCGCCGAACAGCATCATGGTGTTGTCGCGATAGAACAGCGTGTTGTCGATGCCGGCGTAGCCGGAGGACAGCGAGCGCTTGGAGAACATCACGGTGTTGGCCTTCCACACTTCCAGCACCGGCATGCCGAAAATCGGCGAGGAGGGGTCTTCCTTGGCGGCCGGGTTGGTCACGTCGTTCGCGCCGATGACGAAAGCCACGTCGGCCTGGGCGAATTCGGAATTGATGTCCTCGAGCTCGAATACCTCGTCGTAAGGCACATTGGCTTCGGCCAGCAGCACGTTCATGTGGCCCGGCATGCGGCCGGCGACCGGATGGATGGCGTATTTGACCTCTACGCCGTCCTCTTTCAGCTTGTCGGCCATCTCGCGCAGGGCGTGCTGCGCCTGCGCCACCGCCATGCCGTAGCCCGGCACGATGATGACCTTGCCGGCGTTCTTCATCACGAAGGCGGCGTCGTCGGCCGAGCCCTGCTTCACCGGGCGCTGTTCCTTGCCCGCCGCCGGGCCGGCCACCTCGCCGCCGAAGCCGCCGAGGATCACAGAGATGAAGCTGCGGTTCATGCCGGCGCACATGATGTAGGACAGGATCGCGCCGGAGGAGCCAACCAGCGCACCGGTGATGATCAGCGCGGAATTGCCGAGCGTGAAACCGATGCCGGCGGCGGCCCATCCCGAATAGGAATTGAGCATGGAGATCACGACCGGCATGTCGGCGCCGCCGATCGGGATGATGATGAGCACGCCGAACGCAAAGGCGCCGAAGGCGAGCAGCCAGAACGCGATGTGGCTCTCGCTGCGCGCGAACCACACGATGGCGGCGACGATGCCAGCCGCGAGCGCAACATTGATGACGTGGCGCATCGGGAGAAGAATGGGCGCGCCGCTCATGCGCCCGGACAGCTTCGCGAAGGCGATGACCGAGCCGGTGAAGGTGATGGCGCCGATGGCCACGCCGAGCGACATCTCGACCAGGCTCGCGCGATGGATGTCGCCGACGGTGCCGATATCGAAGGCGCTCGGGGCGTAAAGCGCGGCGGCCGCCACCAGCACGGCCGCCATACCGACGAGCGAATGGAAGGCGGCGACCAGTTCCGGCATTGAGGTCATCGGCACGCGGCGCGCGATCACGGCGCCGATGCCGCCGCCCAGTCCCAGCCCGAGCACGACCAGCGCCCACGCACCCCAGCCGTTCGGCGGATGCGCCGCGAGCGTGGTCAGCACGGCGATGGTCATGCCGATCATGCCGAACAGATTGCCGCGGCGGCTGGATTCGGGATTTGAAAGTCCCCGCAGCGCCAGGATGAAAAGAACCCCGGCGACGAGATAGAGCAGCGCGGCGATATTGGCGTTCATCGCGCTCTCCTACGGTTTCTTCTTCTTCTGATGGTACATGCCGAGCATGCGCTGGGTAACCAGGAAGCCGCCGAAGATGTTGACCGAGGCAAACATCAGCGCGACGAAGCCGAGAACGCGCGACCAGACCGGACCCCAGTCGGCCAGGAGCTGAACGCCGACCGCGAGCAGCGCACCCACCACGATCACGGAGGAAATGGCGTTGGTCACCGACATCAACGGCGTGTGCAGCGCGGGCGTCACCGACCACACCACGTAATAGCCGACGAATACCGCGAGCACGAAAATCGAGAGGCGGAATACGAAGGGATCGACGGCATCGATCGCGGTGCCGGTCATGGCTGGCCTCCTCATTTCAAATCCCTCCCCTGCAAGGAGAGGGGCAATGGCATTCAGGCCGCAGTCTTGGCCGCAAAGCTCGGATGTATCAGTGCGCCGTTGCGCGTCAGCGCCGTGCCTTTCACGATCTCGTCGTCCCAATTGATGGCGAGCGCCTTGGTTTTCTTGTCGATCATGGTTTCGAGGAAGGTCAGCAGATTTTTCGCGTAGAGCGCGGAAGCTGACGCCGCAAGCCGGCCGGCCATATTGGTGTAGCCCACGATCTTCACGCCGTTGACCTCGACGACGTCGCCCGCCTTGGCGCCTTCGACATTGCCGCCGCGCTCGACCGCAAGATCGACCAGGACCGAGCCCGGCCGCATCGATGCCACCATCTCACGGTTCACCAGACGCGGCGCCGGCCGGCCGGGAATGAGTGCGGTGGTGATCACGATGTCCTGCTTCTTGATGTGCTCGGCGACGAGCGCGGCCTGTTTGGCCTGATACTCCTTTGACATTTCCTTGGCGTATCCCGCGGCGGTCTCGGCCTGCTTGAATTCCTCGTCCTCGACCGCGATGAATTTCGCGCCGAGACTCTGCACCTGCTCCTTCACGGCCGGCCGCACGTCGGTTGCGGTGACGATGGCGCCGAGGCGGCGCGCGGTCGCGATCGCCTGCAAGCCCGCCACGCCGACACCCATGATGAAAACCTTGGCGGCGGGCACGGTGCCGGCCGCGGTCATCATCATCGGAAAGGCGCGACCGTATTCGGCCGCGGCATCGATGACCGCCCGGTAGCCTGCGAGATTGGCCTGGCTCGAAAGCACGTCCATCGACTGCGCGCGGGTGATGCGCGGCATGAGCTCCATGGCGAAGGCGATGATCCCGGCCTCGGCCATGGCGCGGAGCGCCGCGGCATTGCCGTAGGGGTCCATCATGGCGATGACGACGGCGCCCTTCTTATAATTCTTCAGCTCGGCGGGGGTCGGGCGGCGAACCTTGAGCACCACTTCGGCACCCTTGGTGGCATCCTTGCTGACGGTCGCGCCGGCGGCCGAAAATTCGGAGTCCGGGATGCCCGATTTATCACCGGCGCCGGCCTCGACCGCGACTTCCGCGCCCAGGCCGATCATCTTCTTCACGGTCTCGGGTGTGGCCGCGACGCGCGGCTCGCCGGAGTCGGTCTCACGCGCTATGGCAATACGCATTCGCCTCGTCTCCAGATTCGATTGGTCGCATGAAGCGCACCCTCAGCGGGGCGCCTTTGAACATTACGCGAGAGCGAGCCCCAGAAGTCCAAGCACGGCGACGACGTAACCCGGAACCTGTGTCTTCGTCATCAATCCGACGGCGGCTGCCACGGTGGCGATGAAGATGAGGCCGCCGCCGATGAGCCAATTGCCCTTCACGCCGCCGATCGTAAGCCCAAGGCAAATGCCGATCACATGCAGAATGCCGATCACGATGAGGAACGTGAAGCTTTCGTACGTCTGCTCGTGCGCGGGATAATCGTTGCCCGTCGCGGTGGAATATTCCGGATTGCCGTGGGCGGCCATACAGCGGTCCTTTCGTTCAACCGATTTGAGGCAAGCATTTAGCGGAATCGCCCGTGGCGGGCAATGCACTTTAGTTCAAGCAATCCGCATGCGGCGCCGGCCGCTTATCGGCAATCGGCCTGGGTGGTCACCCCGCGCAGCATGGCGAGGTCGTCCTCATGGCCGCGCACGATGTCGGCCAGCATGGTGGCGACGCTCGGGTCGCGGCGGCAGTGCGACTGTTTCAAGGCTTCCACCTGGCTCGCAAGCTGCGGTTCGAGCTGCCTCGCGATGCGGCATTCCTGCGCGCGCAGTGTCGGGTTAGACCCTTCGCGCTCGATGCGACGGGTGATCCGTTGATACTGGCTCAGCATCCGTTCGGTGTCCTTCGACATCAGCTTGCTGATTTCGTCGGCACATCCGGCGCGCGCCATGACTGGCGCGAAGATGGCGAGGCCAAAGGCTGATACCGCTACCACGGCAAGACGCATGAGCATCACACCGCCTCCGGGTCGATCAATCGAGAACGTTCGGGGATGCGGCACGCCTGACACTCACGCACGAATTCCATCGGCAGATAACAGGATATGTCCGAAAATGTCTAACACGAAGTTGAGACGCGGCCGGGGTTGGAAAATATCAGCTTGCCGCGCTCAAGCCGGCCTGTTTGAGCGCCTGTGCCTGCCGCTCGGCCACGCGAGCGACCGAGAACTTCTCCATCGCCTCGCTGAACAGCCGATGAAAATTGAGTTCCGCGCGCAAATGCAGAAACACGCCGCCGAGTCCGATCGCGGCGCGATCCATCAGCACGAATTCGCGCGGCACCGTGACCGGGCCTTTGCGACGCAGCGCCTGGTGCACTTCGAACGCCTGGCGGCGGCCGTAGTCGCCTGGTTTGACGCCGTCGGCAATGGTGCGCACGCGATCATCCATCAGCGGACCGTAGATGAAGCGCGCCCAAATGTTGAGCACCTCGATCAATTCGCGTGACAGTTTTTTGAAACCCCAGGTCTCGTAGGCGTGCACCACGAGAGCGTCGTCGTTCTTGCGCAGACCGTTGTAGAGATCGACCACGCCGCCGACGAATTTCGGCGGGAAGATACGGATGCAGCCGTAGTCGAGCAGATTGATGCCGGCGGCTTTTTTCCTTTCCTCGAACACCGTGTAGTTGCCGAGATGCGGATCGCCGTGGATCACGCCGTAGCGGCTGAAGGGAAACCACCAGGCGGTGAACATGGCGCCGGCGAGTCGATTGCGGATGCTCAGCGTTTCGTCCTTGAATTCGAGCAGGCGGCGACCTTCGAGCCAATCGAGCGTGAGCAGCCGACCGGTCGACAGCGCGGGCCATACATTCGGCACGCGAATGAGATCGCTGTCATCGAGCATCGTGCGGTAGAGCGCGACGTGCTTGGCCTCGCGCTTGTAATCGAGCTCCTCGCGCACGCGCGCGCCGATCTCCTTGATGATTTCGGTGGTGTCGATCGCGGGATCGAAGCGGCGGCGGATCGCGAACAGCAGCCGCAATTGTTTCAAATCGGCTTCGACCACCGACTGCATGTCGGCGTACTGCAGCTTGCAGGCAAGCTCGGCGTCGTCGAGCGCGCGGGCGCGGTGCACCTGTCCGAGCGAGGCGGCGGCTGCCGGGTGGTGTTCGAAGCTCTTGAACTTCTGCTGCCAGTCCGGGCCGAGCTCGGCCTGCATGCGGCGTTTGACGAAGGCCCAGCCCATGGGCGGGGCCTGGCTTTGCAACTTGCTGAGCTCGTTGATGTATTCGGCCGGCAGCGCTTCCGGAATGGTGGCGAGTAGCTGCGCCACTTTCATGATCGGGCCTTTGAGGCCGCCAAGCGCTGCTGCGAGTTCGGCGGCGTTCTTGGCGCGATCAAGGCTCAAGCCGAAGAAGCGGGCGCCGGCCAGCCGCGCGGCCACACCACCGACATTGGCGCCGACGCGGGCGTAACGCCGGGCGCGGGCGGTGAAACGGTTGGCTTCGCGGTCGGACGGCGGCATTGCGAACATGTTATACGTAGAGCCTGATCTTGTCCGAAAACCGATTCCTGATTTTCGGGATCGCGCTCCAGCGCCAGAATTGGCGGCTCGGGTGCGGCCGTCACCCCAAATCTTCCAGCTCGCCGATCAGGTGCTCGATCACGCTCAAGCCGCCTTGCCAGAACGAGGGGTCGCGCGCGTCGAGGCCGAAAGGCGCGAGCAGTTCGGAATGATGCTTGGTGCCGCCGGCCGCCAGCATGGCGAGATAGCGCTCGGCAAAGCCGGACGATGCGCGCTCATAGACCGCGTAAAGCGAATTCACCAGACAGTCGCCAAAGGCGTAGGCATAGACGTAGAACGGCGAATGGATGAAGTGCGGAATGTAGCTCCAGAAAGTCTCGTAACCGGGCTTGAGCTCGATCGCCGGACCCAGGCTCTCGCGCTGCACGTCGAGCCAGATGGCGCAGATCTGATCGGCGGTGAGTTCGCCGTTGCGGCGTTCGGTGTGGAGCCTGCGCTCGAAGGTGTAGAACGCGATCTGCCGCACCACCGTGTTGATCATGTCCTCGACCTTGGCGGCGAGCATGGCCTTGCGCTGCTTGTTGTCGGTGGTTTCGGCCAGCAGCTTTTTGAACGTGAGCATTTCGCCGAACACGCTGGCGGTTTCGGCGAGCGTCAGCGGCGTCGGCGCCATCAGAGCGCCGTTCGGACTCGCAAGCACCTGATGCACGCCGTGACCGAGCTCGTGGGCGAGCGTCATCACGTCACGCGGCTTGCCCTGATAGTTGAGCAGCACATACGGATGCGCGGACGGCACGGTCGGATGGGCGAAGGCGCCGGGCGATTTGCCCGGCCGGGTCGGCGCATCGATCCAGCGGTTCTGGAAAAAACGCTCGGCGATTGCCGCCATCTTGGGCGAGAACGTGCCGTAGGCGGTCAGCACTGTGTCCTTCGCGTCCGACCAGCGGATGGTGCGCATCGGCACCTGCGGCAGCGGCGCGTTGCGATCCCAATGGGCGAGGCTCTTCCTGCCAAACCAGCGCGCCTTCAGCGCGTAATAGCGATGCGACAGCCGCGGATAGGCTTCACGCACAGCGGCAACCAGCGCATCCACCACCTCAGGCTCGACCCGATTGGCGAGATGGCGGGAAGCCGCAACGTCGGCAAAGCCTCGCCAGCGGTCGGAGATTTCCTTGTCTTTGGCGAGCGTGTTGGTGATGTGCGTGAAAAGCCGCAGGTGCTCCTTGAAGGTTTTCGCGAGCGCCTCGGCGGCTGCCTTACGGTCGCTTGCCTTGGGACTTACCAGCAGGCTGAGGGTCGGCTCGATGGAGAGCTGCTTTGCGCCGACCTTGAAACGCAAGGACACCATGCTCTCGTCGAACAGCCGGTTCCAGGCAGCATAGGCGGTGACCGATTTCTCGTGGAACAGCTGCTCGACGCGATCTTCGAGCTGATAGGGTTTGTCCTTGCGGATGTCCTCGAGCCATGGCCGGTAGTGGCCGAGCGCCGGGTCCTTCATCGCGGTTTCGAGCACGGCGTCGTCGAGGCGGTTGAGCTCGAGCACGAAGAACAAGAGATGCGAAGAGGCGGCCGTGATGCGCTCCTGCATGTCGCCGTAGAACTTGGCAATGGCCGGATCCGCGGTGTTGCCGGCCTGCAGCAGCACGGCGTAGGACATCAATCGGCCGAGCAGCTCGTCGATGGCCTCGTAGCGCTTGACTGCCTGGCTGAGCGCGCTTCCGGCGTTCGATCCGCCGGCCAACGCCGCCAGGCGACCTTTGAATTCGCCCTCGAATGCCAGACACTCGGTCTCGGATTTTTCCAGATCGCGCTTGACCTCCGGTGCATCGAGGGCGGGATAGAGATCGGCGAGATTCCATTCCGGCAATGCGCCGAGATTGGTCGCAGCCGCGGCTTTGGAGGCGGGCCGGGCGACAGGCTTGGCGGCGCGTGCTTTGGCGACGCGAGACGAAGGCATGCAGGGCAATCCAGCGAGAAAGAGTGGCCGTGAGGAATGCTCACAACATATCGCGTGCCGCGGCGTGCGGATCAACCTCGCTGCGGCAACGGGCCGCTCAAAAATCATGTATCAGTGATGCAATTGCCGCGGGTCTGGCCGTTCCGGCAGAGACTGATTTAATCTTGCGCAGCCCCGGTCGGGCGCACGGCCAAGGCTCGGCCGGATGGCCATGCCGGTCGAACACGCGGTTCGCCCTGCAGCCGATAGCGGCGTTGATGTCGATCTGCGGCATTGGTGTAGCCCGCGCGCACCATTTCAGTTTTGTTTTGCGGCGGGTGACACCTGAAACAAATCTTCCGCTTTCATCACCGCTTCGTAACGCCCGGCCGGGTCGAGGGTTTTGATCCACTCGCCGACCTTCGGCATCCATTTGTCGGCGACGGTGTATTTCAGTCCCTCGCCGGTCTTGCGGTTGCGGATGATCGCGACCGCCAGCAATCCGGCCGGCGCTTTTTCGGCGGCAATCTGCAAAGTCCCCTGCCCCGGGCTTGCCCCGGTGGCGAGCATGATGCCGTCGGCAATGCACGGGCACGGCGACTTCTCGCCGGTGTAGAACAGAACCGTGAGGCCGCGCGGATCGGTCTTGAGCTTTTCCTTTGCATCGAGCCCGATGCGGATTCCCATCGGGATGAACGGGCCGAAGCCGCCGTGGATGCGGGTACCGAGCGTGATCCAGTCCTCCCGGGTCTCGGCGCGGGCATTGGCTATGGCCGTTGCGGCCAATATGGTCAGGGCAAGGATCGCGGATTTCCGCAGGCAGATTGGAGATTTCATTGATCGCTCCCTCGCAAAACCCTGGCGGCAAAGTATGACGAAGTCAAGAAATTATCATACCAACGGTTCCGCCATACGGAATGGAGAGACGCCATGCAGCGCGTGACGATCACGCTCGACGACGATCTGATGGAGGACCTCGATCGCATCATCGCGGTGCGCGGCTATCAGAACCGCTCCGAGGCCATTCGCGATCTCGCGCGCAGCGGACTGGAGCAGGCCGCAATCGAGGTGGCCGGCTCGCGGCACTGCGTGGCGGCGCTGGTCTATGTCTATGACCATCACGCGCGCGACTTGCCCAAGCGCCTGACACGCGAATTCCATCATCATCACGATCTGTCGCAAGCGACGCTGCATGTGCATCTCGACGAGACCAGCTGCATGGAAGTGACGGTGCTCAAGGGCCGCGGCGCCGAAGTGCAATCATTTGCTAACCATGTGATCGCTGAGCGCGGCGTCCGGCATGGTCACGTGGTCTATGTGCCGGCGAGCGAAAGCATGGCGCATTCACCCGCGCATTCGCATGATTTGCATCACACGCACAGCCATGAGCACGCGCGCCATCGCCCCCAGCGACGACGAAAACGCACCGGTTGAATTTACATCCCGTTAAGTCAGATCGGCCAATGTGCCCCGATACGGTACAGCGTAGGGGTGTGACATGGTCGAGCGCGTTCTCATCGTTGACGACGATCCGGTGCAGCGACGGCTGCTCGACAACATGGTCCGCAAGTTCGGCTACGAGCCGGTCCTGGCGGAGACAGGCGAAGCGGCGGCGGCACTGCTGCTCAACGGCGGAAATGCCGAGCGCATCGACTGCGTCATCCTCGATCTGGTGATGCCCGATCTCGACGGCCTCGGCGTGCTGGCGCGCATGCGCGCGGCGGGATCGAACGTGCCGGTGATCGTGCAGACGGCGCATGGCGGCATCGACAATGTGGTCTCGGCCATGCGCGCGGGCGCGGCCGATTTCGTGGTCAAGCCGGTGGGCGCGGAACGCCTGCAGGTTTCGTTGCGCAACGCGCTCGCCACCAGCGCGCTCGCAGGCGAGCTCACGCGGATCAAACGCAGCCAGAGCGGAACGCTCACGTTCAAGGATATCGTCACGCGCAACGCGGCGATGCAAACGGTACTGCGCGCCGCCGAGAAGGCCGCGGCCTCCAACATTGCGGTGCTGATCGAAGGAGAGTCCGGCGTCGGCAAGGAAATGATCGCACGCGCCATCCACGGTTCAGGCGAGCGGCGGGCGAAACCGTTCATCGCCGTCAATTGCGGCGCGATCCCGGACAACCTCGTGGAGTCGATCCTGTTCGGACACGAGAAGGGTTCGTTCACCGGCGCCACCGAACGGCACATGGGCAAGTTCGTCGAGGCGTCGGGCGGCACGCTGTTTCTCGATGAAGTCGGCGAATTGCCGTTGGCGGCGCAAGTCAAGCTGCTGCGCGCGATTCAGGAGGGCGAGGTCGAACCGGTGGGCGGGCGTAAACCCATCAAGGTCGACGTGCGCCTGGTGTCGGCGACCAATCGCAACCTGCTTTCGGACGTCAAAGACGGCCGTTTCCGCGAGGACCTGTTCTACCGGCTGCATGTGTTCCCGATCGCGGTGCCGCCGCTGCGGGCGCGGCCGGAAGACATCCCCGATCTGGTGCGGCATTTCCTCGCGCGCTTAGCGGTCGAAGAAGGCAAGCGCGTGCGGACGATCACGTGCGAAGCGCTTGCGCTGCTCGGCGCCTACCGTTGGCCGGGCAACGTGCGGCAGCTTGAGAACGCGGTGTTCCGCGCCGTGGTGCTGGCCGAGAGCGACGCCATCGGGGTCGCCGAATTCCCGCAAATTGCGGCGCAGATGGCAGCCGGAGCCGCCGACGGGTCGCCACCCCTGGCCGCCGGTACGCCGTCACCGGCAGCAATCCACGAGTCGATGCCGGTGATCGAGGTCGGGGCCGGAATGGCCCCGGATTTCCCGGTCGCTCATGCGGGACCGCCCGCCGGTGCGGTCGGCCTGCTCGACGCCCAGGGTGAAGTGCGCCCGCTGGAGGATATCGAATCCGAGGCCATTCGCTTTGCCATTTCGCACTATCGCGGGCAGATGTCGGAAGTCGCTCGGCGGTTGCAGATCGGGCGATCGACGCTGTATCGGAAGTTGGAGGGGCTTGGCCTCGACAATCGTTCGGAAGATGCGGCCGATCCACTTTCCGGCGCCCCCGTGGCGATCCGGTAACGGTCGGTGGGATTGTCGCGAAAACAGCGTTAATTTGCTGGTTTTTTCATTGCTGGCATGAGCAAATATGCCGCAACGGTCGTCGACGGCTGCGCGTTTTCAGCGTAAATTTGGTGGCAAAGAGCGGTCACGATTCATACTTCACGATTCCATGATTTTTGTCGGTTAGGCTGTCTTATTGGTTGGCGTTTGTTAAAATCTATTAACGCGCTGATGGCAGCTTCACGGCGATAATTCGACGCCGAAAGGATCGGAGGAGACGTTCGATGCGTAGCAAATATATCGGTGGATTGCTGACCGGGAGCGCCATGGCACTCGTGCTGGCGACGGCGGCAAGCACCAACGCGGCACCTCTGACCGTTTCGTTGTCAAAGCATCTGCCGACGAACAGCGACATCGTGCTGGCCGCGAAAAAAACCGTCAGCAAGAAATCAACCGACGCGAACAAGATGGCGGAGCAGATGCCCGCCGCGACGAACGATACGACGAACAACAATGAAACGGGCAACAGCACGACGGCGGCGCCTCCGCCCGATCCGACCACCATCAACGGCAAGATCCACGATCTCACGGTATCCGGCAAAGCCGACCGCTTCCTGAGCCGCAAGGGCGACCGCGCCGCGGTCGACGCGTTCTATCAGAAACGCAATTACGATCCGGTCTGGATCGACAGCAACGGCAAGCCGACGAGCAAAGCCGATGCGGTGCTGGCCTACATCAAGACCATCGAGCAGGACGGTCTCGAACCGTCCGATTACGTGTTCCCGAATCTCTCGGCAACGAGCCTCGACGCCCAAGCCGAGCAAGAACTGAAATTCACCGGCGTGCTGTTGACCTATGCGCGGCACGCGCTGAACGGCCGCGTGCACTGGTCGCGGCTGACGGCTTGGGTCTACTACAAGGACAATTACGATCCGGCCGATGTGCTCGCCAAACTCGGCGACGCCGGCGATGTCGCGGCGGTGCTCGATTCATTCAATCCGCAGCAGCCGGCCTACAAGGCGCTCAAGGCCAAGCTCGCCGAGCTGCGCGCCGAGAAGTCCGACGGCGAGGCGCGGCTCCCCTATGGTCCGTACCTGAAATACGGCAACGACAAGTCCGCAAAGGACAGCAAGTCCGCCAAGTCCAAAGAGAAGGACAAAAAAGCCAGCAAGGACAAGGATAAGCCGGCGGCCGAAGACATCGTCATGATGCAGGACCCGCGCGTCCCGCTGCTGCGCGAAAAGCTCGGCCTGCCCGCGAAAGACGACACCAATTACGACAAGGAACTGGCCGAAGCGGTGGTGAAGTTCCAGGGCGCGCACGGCCTGAAAACCGACGGCGAAGTCGGCAACCCGACGATCGACGCGCTCAATGGCCCGAGCCGCGACGGCAAGATCAACATCGTGCTCGCCAATATGGAGCGCTGGCGCTGGATCCCGCGCGACATGGGCAAGACCCACGTCGTGCTCAACATCCCGGAATATACGTTGAGGGTATGGGACGACGGCGCGGTGGTGTGGAGCACGCGGGTGGTGGTCGGCAAGCTGCAGCACGAAACCCCGATGCTCAGCGAGACAATGAAGTTCATCACCGTCAACCCGACGTGGAACGTGCCGCAGTCGATCGTCTACAACGAGCTGCTGCCGATCTATGAAACGTCGGATCCGGGCATCTTTGCCAAGCAGGGACTGAAGGTCGAACAAACCCGTGACGGCATCCGCGTCTATCAGCCGCCGGGGGACAAGAATGCGCTCGGGCGCGTCCGGTTCAATTTCCCCAACAAGTTCCTGGTGTATCAGCATGACACCCCGGAGAAGAACCTGTTCGCCTACGACAAGCGCGCCTTCAGCCACGGCTGCATGCGCGTGCAGGATCCGGTGAAGTATGCGGAGGTGATGCTCGGCTTCGGCGTGCCGAAGGAGCATTACACGCAAGAACGCATCCGCAAGATGTTCGGCGACAACGAGATCAATATCGATTTCACCAACCCGATCCCGGTCCACATCACCTACCAGACCGCCTTCGTGGATGACTCCGGCGTGTTGCAATTCCGCGACGACGTGTATGGCTACGACTCCAAGCTCCTCCCCTTCATCAAGGGCAACGAGCGCAAGGTGGCCGATATCGCGATCGAGCGGCCGGCTGACCCGAACTACAAGCCGTCGCCCACGGACTTTGCCCGACTCGAGAACGTGCCGCGTGACGGCGGCGGTTTCGATTTTTACGGCAGCGGGCGTTCGAGCGGCAGCCCGCTCGGGTTCCTGAACCGGCTGTTCCGCTAAAAAACAGCGGCCAAAGCGTATTTCAAATGCCCCGGATCGTATCCGGGGCATTTTTCATGAGTAATGGCCGCGTTTAGACTTTGTTATCCTTGATTTGCTGCCTCAATTTTTCCCCAGCTTGTTAGCCATCGGAAGCGAAGTCGCTGGCCTTGACCGGCCTTTTTTGGCCATACTCCGCATCTACAAAATTAAAGCTGGGGATGGGGCGCGCTAAGTGCGCATTAATCAATCCCGGTAACACTGCATTAGCCTTGTTGCGCGGCCGTCGGCCGCCGATGCGTGAGGCGCGGCGAGTGCAGTCAGAACAGTGAGACCGCAAGTGGCAGTACGCACAAGGCGCACGAACGGTATCGCATTGGGCTCGTCCCGCGTCGCATGCCGTCTCGGCCTTGGCGTTATTCTGCTGGCGCTCGGTGGCTACGGGCTGCAGTTCGCCAACGCGATCGGCGATACCCGCACGATCAGCATGCACCACGTGCACACCAACGAAGACATCACCATCACCTACAAGCGCAACGGCCGCTACGACGAGGAGGCGCTGAAGAAGATCAACTGGTTCCTGCGCGACTGGCGCCGGAACGAGCAGACCGCCATGTCCCCGCAGCTGATCGATCTGCTGTGGGAAGTGCATCGCGAAGTCGGTGCGAAGGCGCCGATCTATGTGGTGTGCGGATATCGCGCGCCCGAAACCAACGCCATGCTGCGCGCGCGCAGCAGCGGAGTGGCGCTGTTTTCCCAGCACATGATCGGCAATGCCACGGATTTTTTCATCCCGGGCGTGCCGATCGAACAATTGCGGGTCGTTGCGATGCGGTTGCAGGACGGCGGCGTCGGATATTATCCCACCTCGGGGTCGCCCTTCGTGCACCTCGACGTCGGCAATGTGCGGCATTGGCCGCGCATGACGCGCGAAGAGCTGGTCAAGGTGTTCCCGGACGAGCGCACCGTGCACATTCCGGCGGACGGTCATCCGCTAGCCGGATACGCGCTTGCGCTGGCAGATCTTTCACGCGGCGCAAGGGGCTCGCGCATCAGGCCGACCATGATCGCCAGGGTCTCCGACACGCATGAGGACGACGAGATCGCCACGGGATCGACGCGGCTGCCGCCGATGCCGGTCGCGCGGCCGGCCAGCCTCGCGTCGTTGGCCAGCAAATCCACGCCGCAGGCGCAGAACAAGCCGGCGAACAACCAGGTCGCCATGGCGGCCTCGACACAGCCGGTGACGAAGGCAAAGCTCGACACCAATGCGATCAGCCCGGCGAGCATTTTCCTGCCATGGCCGACGACTGGCCAGCAGGTCGACCGCGTTTCGCCGGAGGTTGCGCTGGCCTATGCGGCCGTGGCGCATTACGAGCCTTCGGCGCCTACTGCGCTTGAGAACGTGCAGCGGCCCATTCCGGTTTCGGCATCGAAAAACGACACGATGGCGCGCACGGCTCCGCAAAATCTCCCGCGCCAGAGCCCGATTGCTGCCACCTTGCCGAAGCGGGCGGACCCTGCCCTCGCGAAAGGCTTGCCGGCGTCGCCGAGCGGGGCGGGCGCGCACATCGACAATCCCTGGATCCGCGCCGTGGTGCTGGCGCCGAGCATCTACACGTTCATGACCACCAGCCAGTTCAATCCGCTCGATCCGCGCCAGATCGGCTCGCTGCTGCAGAAACCGACATCCGCGGTGGCGATGACGTTCTCGGCCGACCCCTATGCCGGGATGACGACGACGGAGTTCAGGGGCAGGGCCGTGCAGTTCCTGGCGACGGTCAGCTTCGGCATGCGCACCGCCGCGCTGCACTAGCGAAAGCTTTACTCCTCGTTGGCACAATCGCCGGCATGACAATGTCGGAGACGCGAGACGCGTATAATCGGCGCGCGCTGAAGCGCCTGACGCGAGCCTTGCCCGATATCTTTCCAGCCGGCGTGCTCACGCATGCGCTCAGCCGACGCTGGACGCCGCCGATGCCGAGGGTCGCGATCGATTCCTACTGGCGCGCACATGCCGTCCGCGCCGACAGGCTCGCGCGCGCGCTGGCGGCCGTGAGCGGCGCGCCGAAAGGCTGGGGCTGGACAATCGGATCGGCCGGCGGACTGCCGGCAACCTTTCGCATGCCGCCCGCACCCTACCGCGAGGCAAAATATTCCCGCGGTCCCGGCTTCTGCTGCGTCTGTGGACAGCCGGTCTATCGTTTCGGATGGCACCGAGACCTGTGGGAGAGCGGCCCAAACCCTCGCGCGGCATGGCACACCGCCTGCGTGGCGGCATGGCGGCTGTGGACCGCGCCGAGCGCGCATGACCGGCTGCTGCGGCGGCTGCAGGCACGACGATGTGCGCAGACCGGCGGCCGACTCTGGAAGACCGCCGAGATCGACCACCGCGTGCCGCTTTTCCGCGTGTGGCACGAGCAACGCGATACGCCGTGGCCAGCTTTGCTGGACTATTGGGGCATCCCCAACCTGCAGGTCATCAATCGCGACGTGCATGTCGCGAAATGTGCCGACGAGGCGAAGTACCGCAGCGGAGGGGCGACCGAGCGCGTGGCGCCCGCCGAATCCTAAGCCGCCATGCCGAGGGCGTGCATGTAGGTGTCGAGGATGGCTTGCTGCTCCTGGCGCTCGCTCATCTCCATCTTGCGCAGGCGGACGATGGTGCGCAGCGCCTTGACGTCGAAGCCGTTGCCCTTGGCCTCGGCATAGACGTCGCGGATGTCGTCGGAGAGCGCCCTCTTCTCCTCCTCGAGCCGCTCGACGCGTTCGACGAAGGCCTTGAGCTGATCCTTGGCGAACCGGGTCGCGGGCTTTTCCTTCTCGCCTTTGTCTTCTTTTTCAGCAGCCGATGAGCGCATCGCAAATGCTCCTGTCATGGGATTCGGGCGGATGCCCGCGTGACGGAAGCTTTCGGAGGCGCGGCGCTTCTGGTCAAGCGATGCGCACAATCATCCACGCAGTGCACAGCGTGTGTTGTGAGGAAAAAATTTAATGCTTGGGGGCCTTTTCGAAGGCCGCCTTCTGGGCGGGCGTGGCTTCCTTCTGGTATTTCGCCTTCCACTGCTCGAACGGCTCGCCGTAGACGATCTCGCGGCTCTGCTCCTTGGTCATGGGAATGCCTTTGGCGTCGGCGGCGTCCTTCATCCAGTTGGAGAGGCAATTGCGGCAGAAGCCTGCGAGATTCATCATGTCGATGTTCTGCACGTCGGTGCGGCTGCGCAAGTGCTCGACCAGACGCCGGTAGACGGCGGCTTCGAGCTCGGTACGGGTCTTGTCGTCCATGGGGATACCCTCTGCTGTCAATTAAGATAGACGCACGGAGTCCCAGTTTGAAGAGCCCGTCTTCCGCCCTCATCCCGAGGCGCACGAGCGAAGCGAGTGTGCTTCGAGACGCCGCCTGCGGCGGCTCCTCAGCATGAGGCCGCGTGAAAAACAAACCCGCCGCGTCCCGCAGGACACGGCGGGCTCAAAACATTCAAGCGCGGTCAGGCCAGCGCGGTCTTCACGCGTTCCGGCGACATCGGCAGGTGGCGGAGCCGCTTGCCGGTGAGCGCAAACACCGCGTTGGAGATGGCGGGGGCGACCGCGCAGACACCGATTTCGCCCATGCCGGTCGGCGGATTGTCGGAGGCCACGATGCGGGTGTGGATCTCCGGTAGATCGCTCATGCGCAGCACCTGGTAGTCGTTGAAATTCGTCTGCTGAATGGCGCCGCCCTTCACCGACAGCTCCTCGAGCAGCGCCGCACTCAGACCGTAGACAACCGCGCTCTCGAGCTGGCCATGGACATGGTCCGGCTGGATGACCAGGCCCGGGTCAACGGCGACCCAGTAATTATGCACCCTGATCTTGCCGGTCTTGCGGTCGAGCGACACTTCCGCGACGCCCGCCGAGTAGGTGCCATGATAGTCGGAGAATGCAATGCCCAGGCCGCGGCCCGGGCGCTTGAGCCTGAAGCTCGACATTTCGGCAACCGCCCTGATCACGGCGTTGGCGCGCGGATAGACCTTGGTCAGTTGCAGCCGGAAGTCGAGCGGGTCCTTGTCCATCGCATAGGCGACTTCGTCGAGGAACGCTTCGGCGGCGAACTTGTTGTAGCCCGAACCGATGCCGCGCCAGGCGTGGACGCGCATGCCGCGAATCTCGCGCACATACTCGGCCGTCACGTTGGGGATCGCGTAGTTCGCCTGATCGAGGCCGCGCGCGCCGATGTAATCCTTGCCGCCGGTCGCCTGGAAGCGCGGCGGGGCGGCAACGGCATCGACGTTCTCCGACACCAGGCGATGGTGCCAGCCAACCAGCGTGCCCCTCTCGACTGCGGCCTTGAGCACGTGATGGGTCATGGGCCGTGGACGCGCGGCGGTGACATCGTCCTCGCGCGTCAGGATGAGCTTCACCGGCTTCTTGGTGATGTTGGACAGGATCGTGGCCTGGATGGCCGCGTCCGGCCAGATGCGCCGGCCATAACCGCCGCCCAGCATTTGCTGATGGACCTTGATCTTGTCGGGCGTGGTCTTGAGGATTCCCGCGATGATGCCGGCGGCGAGCGCGCCGAACTGCGTGCCGGTCCAGATTTCGGCTGACTGGCCGTCCTCCGAGACCTTCGCCACCGCGTTCATCGGCTCCATCTGGGCGTGATAGCAATACTCCGACCAATAGGCCGCTTCCACCACGATAGGCGCGCGGTTGAGCGCCGTGGCGGCGTCGCCCACCTTGTATTCGGCGATCGCCTTGGCGTTCGGGTCCTTGCCCTGTTTCGCGTAGTCCTCCTTTGACTTGACCGAGTCGGTTTGGGCGGCGGTGGCGCCGCTGTTGTCCCACGTCACCTTGAGCGCGTTGCGGCCGGCCCTCGTCGCCTCGACGGTATCGCCAAGCACGGCAACGCCGAAGGGAAGCGGTATGACCTTGGTCACGCCCTTGATCTTGGCGACATCGTCCATGTTGGCGATCTGCGCCTTGGAGCCTTCAAGCGGCGCCTCCAGCACGGACGCGTAGATCATGCCGGGAACCTGCACATCCATGCCGTATTGGGCGGTGCCGTTGGTCTTGGACGGGACGTCCACACGGCCGATTTCTCGCCGCCCGATCAGCCTGAATTGCGACGGTTTCTTGAGATCGTCCTCGGTGATGGGGGGTGGCTCGGCGGGAGCCTTGGCGAATTTCGCCACCTCGCCATAGCTGATGCGCCGGCCGGACTTTCGGTGGATCACAAAACCGCGGTCGGTCGAAAGCTCGGCCGCGGGCACTTTCCATTGCTCGGCAACGTTATCGATCAGCACGCGGCGCGCCTGAGCGCCGGCAAGGCGCAGCGGCTTGAAATAACCCGGCACCGAAACGCTCCCCGCCGTGATCTGGGCACCGTGGAACAATTCGTGGTGGTTGCCGTAGAGCCTGGGATTGGCCGGCGCGAATTCGGTCTTGACCTTGGACCAGTCGACGTCGAGCTCTTCGGCGAGAATCAGCGGCAGCGATGTCAGCACGCCCTGCCCCATCTCGGCGGCCGGACACACGATGGTGACCGTGCCGTCGGTGCCGATGGTGACGTAGGCATTGAGCCTGGCGCCGTCGGCAGCAAGCGCCTCGGCGAGACGGCCGGTGAGATCGGCGCCGAGCGCGAAGGAAAACGTCAGACCGGTAGCGCCGGCGACGAATCCGCGGCGGGAGACTTCGAATTTGTTCTGCTTGACGGGCTTATTCATGGCTCAGCCCTCCTGCGCCGCGCGCTCTATGGCGCGAATGATGCGCGGATAGGTTCCGCAACGGCAGATGTTGCCATCCATGTGGGCGACGATGTCCTCGCGCGTCGGCGTCTTGAGGCGCGCCAAAAGGTCCGCGGCCTGCATGATCTGGCCGGACTGGCAATAGCCGCATTGCGGCACCTGCTCGGCGATCCAGGCGCGCTGCAGCGGATGGCTGCCGTTGGGCGAAAGACCCTCGATCGTGGTCACGCGCTTGCCGGCCACTTGAGACATCTGCTGCTGGCAGGAGCGAACGGCCTTGCCGTTGAGGTGAACCGTGCAGGCTCCGCACAAGCCGGAGCCGCAGCCGAATTTTGTGCCGGTGAGCTTCAAATGCTCGCGAACGACCCAAAGCAGCGGAGTGTCGGGCTCGACCTCCACGCTTGCCGGCTTGTTGTTGATCGTAAATGCAATGGTCGCCATTCGTATCTCCCTTTCCTCCATGAGCGACGGAACAATAGGCAGGCGCTGCCCACTGCCGCGCGAGTCGGCCGCTGACCTACCCGCTGCCTAGTAGATGCTGTGAAGCTGTCGCCCCAAAGGTGGTATGGTCCACCCATGGATTCTTCTTTAAGGCCATTATAAGCACTATCGACTAGAGGAGGGCAGCCCTCGGTGCAGTAAAAATGTCATTGACAACGGAATCGCCAAGCGGCGGGGCGATCGTGAACAAGCGCGCTTTCCTGCGCGAGTTGTTCCTCACGGCTGTGGCCACCGCACATCCGACGAATTGCCTGCCCGCGCATCTGCCGGTTCCGAAGAAATCGAGCCGGATCATTGTGCTCGCCGCGGGCAAGGCGGCCGGTGCGATGACCGAAGTGGCGGAGCGCCATTACCTCGACAAGTTGCAATTTCCCGCCAACCGCATCGCCGGCATCGCGGTCACGCGGCACGGCTACGGACGGCCGACACGCAAAGTCGCGATGATCGAAGCCGGTCATCCGATACCGGACGCTACCGGATTGCTTGCCGCCAATCGCGCGCTCGAAATCGCGGGTTACGCGAAACGCGACGACATCGTGCTGGTGATGATCTCGGGCGGCGCTTCGGCCAACTGGATCGCACCGGTGCCGGGCGTCGAGCTTGCCGACAAACAAGCTTTGACTCGCGCCTTGCTCAAGAGCGGCGCGACGATCGTCGAGATCAATGCGGTGCGCAAGCATCTCTCGCGCATCAAGGGCGGACGGCTCGCGTTGCGCGCACAGCCGGGCCGCGTGCTTACGCTCGCGATTTCGGATGTGCCGGGCGACAGTCCGACCGTGATCGGCTCCGGACCGACCGTCGGCGATCCCACGACGCTGCATTATGCGCGCTCCGTGCTGCAGCGCTACAACCTCAATCCGCCGGAGTCGGTCATGCGGGCGCTCTCCGATCCGGCCAACGAAACGCCCAAGCCGAGCGATCCGATTTTTTCGCTGACCGAATTCCGCCTGATCGCACGGCCGCTCGATGCCTTCCGCGCCGTGGAGTCCGCGGTGCGGAATGCGGGTTACGAATGCGAATTTCTCGGCGACCGGATCGAAGGCGAAGCGCGCGAGGTGGCCGCAAAGCATGCGAAAATTGCGCGTGAATATGCGGCGCAAGGCCGGCGCATCGTCTTGCTGTCGGGCGGGGAACTGACCGTCACGATCAAGGGCAAGGGCCGGGGCGGACCCAATCAGGAATATGCGCTGGCGCTGGCGCTCGCGCTCGACGGCACGCCGGGGATTTCGGCGCTTGTGGCGGACACTGACGGAACCGACGGCGGGGCGGGCGCGGCCGACGATCCCGCCGGCGCCTTCATCGACGGCGCGACAATCCCGCGGGCGCGCGGAATCGGCCTCGATCCGGCCGCGTTTCTTGCCGATAATGATTCAACCGGATTTTTCGAACAACTCAACGACCTGCTCAGAACCGGACCGACCTGCACCAATGTCAACGACTTCCGGGCCATACTCGTCGACAGGGGTTGAGGTATTTCGAGACATGCGCGGTCGAACAGAAGGGCGTTGAGAACGCAGGTCTGATGCAACTTTCCATGTTTCGATGCATCGGCGTCGTCGCGGCGTGCGGGCTCGTCCTTGCGAGCGTTTCGTTGCCGGGCGCAACGGCAGCGCGCGCCGATCTGCAATTGTGCAACGGCACGAACGGCCGTGTGGGCGTCGCGATCGGATACAAGGACAACGAGGGCAACTGGATCACCGAAGGCTGGTGGAATCTGCCGCCGCACGGCTGCGAGGCCGTGCTCAAGGGAACCCTGGCCGCACGATTTTACTACCTCTATGCGGTCGACTACGACAAAGGCGGCGAATGGGCCGGAAAGGCCTTCATGTGCACGCGCGAGAAGGAATTCAAAATCTCGGGCATTGAAGACTGCCTGGCGCGCGGCTATGACCGAACCGGATTTTACGAAATCGATACCGGCGAGCAGCGGTCCTGGACGGTCCAGCTCACCGATACGCCGCAGCAAGCGCAGACCCCGGCGGGAACGGGCCTGCAAACCATCCCGATACTGCCCGGCCGACAGGGCCTGCCGATCGGTCCACTGCCAGGAAATCCCAGCCGATGAGACGTCTGCGACGGACCAAGATCGTGGCCACGCTCGGTCCTGCATCGTCCAGCCGGTCGGTGATCGCGCGGCTGTTCGAAGCAGGCGCCGATGTCTTCCGCATCAACATGAGCCATACGCCGCATGACCGCATGCGCGAACTCGTCACCACGATCCGCGCGCTGGAAAGCGAAGAGAATCGCCCGATCGGAATTCTGGTCGATCTGCAGGGGCCGAAGCTCAGGGTCGGCGGTTTCACCGGCGGCGCGGCGATGCTGGTGAAGGACGAGAGGTTCACATTCGACGGCGATTCGACGCCGGGCGATTCCCAGCGCGTGCAGCTGCCGCATGCGGAAATCTTTGCCGGCGTAGAGCCGGGACACACGATGCTGCTCGACGACGGCAAGATCCGCCTGATTGTCGAGGAGGCGAGCAAGCAGAGGATCGTGGCGCGCGTCGAAGTCGGCGGAAAGCTTTCCGACCGCAAGGGCGTGAGCCTGCCCGACAGCACTTTGCCGTTTTCCGCACTCGCGCCGAAAGACCGCTCCGATCTTGAGGCCGCGCTCGATGCCGGCATCGACTGGGTCGGCCTGTCGTTCATCCAGCGACCGGACGACATCGCGGAAGCGAAAAAAATCACGCGCGGACGCGCTGCGGTGATGGCCAAGATCGAGAAGCCGCAGGCGGTGAACCGGCTCGATGAAATCATCGACGTCACCGATGCGCTGATGGTGGCGCGCGGCGACCTCGGGGTGGAAATGCCGCTGGAAAAAGTCCCGGGAATCCAGAAGCAGATCGTGAGGAATTCGCGCCGCGCCGGCAAGCCGGTGGTGGTGGCGACGCAGATGCTGGAGTCCATGATTTCCAGCCCGGTGCCGACGCGGGCCGAGGTTTCCGACGTCGCCACCGCGATTTTCGACGGCGCGGATGCCGTGATGCTGTCCGCCGAATCGGCGGCCGGCCAGTATCCGATCGAAGCGGTCGCCACGATGAACCGGATCGCCGAAGAGGTGGAAAGCGAGGAAGGCTATCGCACCATCATGCAGGCGCATCACGCCGAGCCCGAGGCCACCGGTGCCGACGCCATCGCCGCCGCTGCGCGGCAGATCGCCGACACGCTCGATCTCTCGGCGATCATCTGCTGGACGAGTTCGGGTGCAACGGGTCTGCGGGTCGCGCGCGAGCGGCCGCAGGCGCCGATCGTGGCGATCTCGCCGAACATCGGAACCGGCCGGAAACTGTCGGCGGTCTGGGGCGTGCATTGCGTGGTGGCGGAAGACGCGCATGACCAGGACGACATGGTGAATCGCGCGTGCCGCCTTGCCTTCAAGGACGGATTTGCCAAGCCGGGGCGGCGCGTCCTCATCGTCGCTGGCCTGCCGCTCGGTACGCCGGGCGCGACCAACATGATCCGCATCGCGTTCGTCGGGCAGGACGTGGCGAAGGATGAATGAGAACGTGTCACTCGCCGATCCGCTTCGACTGCGATCGCGGAAGAGCCGCGTCAGGCGACGCGATGGCCGAGACGGGTCACAAAGTCGAAATCGCGTCACGATTTCATCAGGTCCGCTCTTTGCCCAACAGCAGTTGATCAGGCAGACGGGGCATTATCAGCCGCCCATATAACGGACTCGGCGTTTACTGGTCTGCGTGAGAACAGAGCGATCAACACCGGTAATGTGATTAGAATGACAATGGGCGCGAGCACCATCCCGCCCACGACAACGATGGCGAGCGGCTTCTGAACCTGTGAACCGATCCCCGAAGACAGCGCAGCAGGCAGTAGTCCCGCGCCGGCAATCACGCAGGTCATCAGCACAGGTCGCATTTGTAGCTCGCCGGTGCGCAGCACCGCGCGTGTGCGATCGAGGCCGGCTTCGATGAGCTGATTGTATTGCGAGAGGATAATGATTCCGTCCATCACGGAAATCCCAAACAAAGCAATGAAACCTATCGCCGCCGAAACACTGAACGGGACGCCGGTAAGGATCAGTGCGATGATGCCGCCAATGATGGCCATCGGTATGACGCTCATCGCGAGCAACGTATCTGGCACAGAGCCGAAGTTGATCCACAACAGCAGCGCGATCAGGCCCAGACTCAACGGCACGACGATTTTCAACCGTGCGATCGCATCCTGCAGGTTACCGAATTCACCAACCCATTCGAGGCGGGAACCGACGGGCAGATGGACCTGCTGCGCAATCTTAGCTTGCGCCTCCTGAATCGCGCTGCCGAGGTCGCGATCGCGCACGCTGAATTTTATCGGCAGATAGCGTTCCTGCTGCTCGCGATAAATGTAGGACGCGCCTGAGACCAATTTTACGGTCGCGACTTCACTCAAAGGAATCTGACTGATGCCGTTCGGGCCCTGCACGCCAATCCGCAGGTTTTGAATGGCGTCGGCGTTTTGCCGGAATTGCGGTGCAAGGCGTACGACAATCGGAAAATGCCGGTCACTGCCTGGTTCGTAAAGGTCGCCCGCCGAGTCGCCGCCAATGGCAACACGGATCGTCGCGTTGATGTCGCCCGGCGTCAGCCCATAACGGGCGGCGCGGGCACGGTCGATGTCGATCTGGATTGTCGGTTGACCGAGCGAAGTGAACACCGCAAGGTCGGTGATGCCGGACACTGTCGCCAATACTGTGCGAATTTTGTTTGCAGTGTCGAACAGCGCCCTTAGATCATTGCCGAAGAGCTTGATCGAGTTCTCACCCTTCACGCCGGAGACCGCTTCGGCGACGTTATCCTGAAGATATTGCGAAAAATTGAATTCGACGCCGGGAAACTCAGCTTGCAGGCGCGTGACGATCTTGTTGGTGAGTTCGTCCTTGCTCAAGCCGGATTTCCATTGATTGGACGGTTTGAGAGGAGCGAAGAATTCAGCATTGAACGCGCCAGCGGCGTCTGTGCCATCATCGGGGCGGCCATGTTGCGAAACGACAGACTCGACCTCTGGAAAATCGCGAATGACGCGTCGCATGCGGTTGACGTAGCTGTTGCCTTCTTCAAGCGAAATGGTCGAAGGCATGGTGGCGCGGATCCAAAGGTTGCCTTCTTCCAGCTTCGGCAAAAATTCCAGGCCCAATGATCGCACTGCCATAAATGCAACCGCCATAAGGAGGATGGCGGCGGCAAGGATCAGACGCTGGTTCGAAATCGCGTAGTTGAGCGCTGGCGTGTAGTAGCTGTGCAATTTTCGCACCACCCAGGTCTCAGTTTCGCGCACATGTTCGGGCAGCAGCAGTGCGCTGAGCGCCGGCGTTACTGTGAATGTCGCGATCAAGCCGCCGGCGAGCGCATAGGCATAGGTCTTCGCCATCGGCCCGAAGATGTGACCTTCCACGCCGCTGAGCGTGAAAAGCGGAATGAAGCCAGCGATGATGATCCCTGCGGCAAAAAAGATCGACCGATTGACGTCTATTCCGGCCTGATAGACACCGAGCAGCTTGCCAATTAGTCCGGGACCGGGCGGGGTAGCGAATCCCATTTCGCGCTCGCGCGATTCGGCAAGTTGCGCCAGCCGGCGAAAAATGCTCTCGACCATGATGACTGTGGCGTCGACGATCAGGCCGAAATCGATGGCACCGACGGAGAGCAGATTGGCCGATTCTCCGCGCAATACCAAAATGCCGATGGCGAAGAACAGTGCGAACGGTATGGTTGCGCCGACGATGATGGCGCTGCGAAGATTTCCAAGGAACATCCATTGCAGCAGGAAGATCAGTCCGATTCCGAACACCATGTTGTGCAACACGGTTTTTGTCGTGATGTCGATGAGATCTTTGCGGTCGTAAATGCGTTCAATTTGCACGCCAGGTGGCAGTATGCCGGAACTGTTGATGCGTTCGACCTCTCGCTCGACACGTTTGATCGTTGGCATGCTTTGCTCGCCACGGCGCATCAATACGATGCCCTGTACGATGTCGTCGGCGTCGTCCTTGCCGGCAATGCCGAGACGCGGTTGATAGCCGACCACCACCTTGGCGATATCCTTGACAAGGACCGGATTGCCGCTGGTCTGAGTCAGCATGGTATTATTGAGGTCATCAATCGAGCGGATCAGGCCGACGCCACGAACGACGGCGGATTGCGGACCAATGTTGACGGTATTGCCGCCGACATTGATGTTGCTGTTGTTGAGTGTTTGCAGGACCTGGGAAAGTGTCAGGCCATAGGCAATCAGCTTGTTGAAATCGACCTGCAGTTCGAATGTCTTGATCTTCCCGCCCCAGCCGGTCACGTCGATGACGCCCGGTACCGCGCGAAATCGTCGCTGCAGCACCCAGTCTTGTAAGGTTTTCAGGTCAAGCACGCTGTAGCCGGGCGGACCGCTCAAACGATAGCGATAAATCTCACCGATAGGACTGACCGGCGATATTTGCGGCTGAGCATTGTTCGGTAGCGTCGGAAGCTGCGACAATCGATTGAGCACCTGTTGCAGCGCTTCTTCATAGGTGAAATCGAAACTGAATTGCAGCTTCACATCCGAGAGTCCGTACAATGAAATCGTCCGGATCGATGTCAGATTTCGTAATGCCGCAGTCTGCGTTTCGATCGGAATGGTGATGTAGCGCTCGATTTCCTCCGCAGACAGACCGGGACTTTGGGTCACCACATCAACCATCGGCGGTGTCGGATCGGGATAGGCCTCGATGTTGAGCAACCGAAAGGCGATCAGGCCGCCGGCAAAAATCATGAGGTAAAGAACGAGCATCAACACGCGATGCTTCAATGCGAACACAATAAGCGCGTTCATAAAGACGGCTCTGGGTGCCTATGATCGTTCAGCTGCCTACGGCCGCTCGATCGATGAAAAGGCTGCCTTTGGTCACGACCTGTTCGCCCGGCTGCAGACCATCGAGCACCTGCACCATTCCGTTATCGGTGAGGCCCGGCATGATCCGGCGAAGAGCAATGGTCTTGTCCTTTTGGGCAACCCAAACGCGCGCGGCATCGCCTTCGTAAATGATCGCATCGCGCGGTACAGCCGCAGCCAAATCGCCTTCGCCTGTAAAGATGTGCACCGTTGAGTACATCTCCGGTTTGAGCGTGCCGCGTGGATTTTGAATGGTTGCGCGGACCAGAAGGCGACGCGTGTTCGTATCCATGGTCGACGCGACATAGCTGAGATTGCCGGTGTAGATCTCATCAGGCTGCGAGAGCACGGTGAAGCTGATCTCCTGGCCGTCGTGCACCTTGGAGGCCTCAGTTTCGCGCACATAAGCGATCAGCCAGACCGTCGACAAATCACCAACTACGAACGCCGCATCGCTTGCGCCGGCGTTGATGTACTGGCCGGGCCCCACTTTTCGCTGCACAACCGTTCCCGCAATTGGGGCCTGAATCGTGGTTTCAGCATTTATTTTTCCAGTTTCCTCAAAGGCGGCGATTTCCTCATCACTTTTGCCCAGGATACGGAGACGATTGCGGACGGCCTCAAGCGCCGTCTCTGCCGAGCGCATGTCGTTCTGAGCGGCGACCAGCCCAGCCTGCGCCTGCTCGAGTTCGCGTAACGCGACCGCTTTGTCATTGTAGAGATCGCGGTGGCGCTTCTCGACCACCTCTGCCAAACTAAGTTGCGAGCGCGCCTTGTTCCTGGCCGCGATGGCGGCAATGAAATCGTTTTGCGCCTGCACCATGTCGGCGGCCTCGATCACAAACAGCGGGTCGCCGCGTTCCACGGTGTCACCCGGTTTAGCCAGCAACTTGGTCACACGGCCTGAGTAGGGCGAAAAAATCAGCGTCGAGCGGTCCTCGTTTACGGCGATCTTTCCTTCTGTCACATGCTCGGAGCGGAAAATGTGTTGCTCGACAAGTACGACGGTAAACGTCGCCCATTGCTCAGGAGTGGGAACGAAAACGCCCTCGGAGTGGTTCACCGATTGTGCGTGTCCGGTCGTCGAGCGCGCGCCGATGCCCAACAGAAGCCACGCCGTGCCAAGACCGATCGTAAAAAAAAGCGTGGCGAGCAATCTATTCCGGCGTTGAAGCAATGGGCGGACGCTAGCGGTAAGCGTCTGAATTTGCAAATCCGAAATTAGTTTGCCAAACGCGGCTCTCGCACGTTGAAGTACACCGAGCGTGGGTTGGAAATTCATCGTAATCTATTGTTGTCGAGACACAAACTTTGCCGCGATCCGAACACCGCAAACGATGCGACGCCAATCCAAACCTAATGGAGTAACGAGCAGCATCCGATCATTGCGTTAATTACGGGGTATTACTTACAACAGCCTTACATCATTGCGTGTTGAACGACTTGCATCCATATGTGGCAAAAGCACTACAATCGCGTTAGCGGATGAATGACGCGCCATAAGCGGTCCTCCCGAGGTCCCGTATGGGTCGCGAGCGTCGGTTTGACGATGCCCGCGCTATGTCGGCTTTCCTTCCGATAGCGGCCAGTCAGCGGACATGGCGGCCAGCTTGCCGCTTGCGGGGTGATCGCTCGACACAGTAACGCTTCTCCTGTGAGCGAGGCGCAGGGCCAGATGCCGGTCGGACGTGTGTTGCCACGGGCGCTGGCAGCGTGGGCGCCTTTCTATTACGGCTGGATCGTCCTTGCCTGTTTGTGCTGTGCCGGCTTCGCGCGGCAGGGGCCGGCGGTGGCGACCTTGTCAATCTTCGTCGAGCCGCTGACGCGCGATTTCGGTTGGTCGCGCACCGCCGTGTCGGGCGCGGTATCGCTGGGTGGTTTGCTGGCCGCGCTGATCTCACCGCTGATTGGCCCACTGCTCGACCGCCGCGGCTCACGGCTGGTATTGTGCGTCGCTGTCTTGGTCAACGGGATCGCCCTGCTGCTGCTGTCGCTGACCCCGTCCTTGTTATTCTTCTACCTGCTGTTCTGCATTGCGCGCATGAACTGGGCAGGACCGTTCGATCTCGGCATCTATGGCGCACTGAACAACTGGTTTCTCGCGCGCCGGACAGTCGCGGCCTCTATCGCCACCTTGGCGCAGATGCTCGGCCTTATGGCAATGCCTCTGATCGCGCAATTCGCCATATCGCATGACGGCTGGCGCGCCGGCTGGATTGTGCTCGGCGCAGTGACTTTGATCGTGGGCTTCGTCCCTGTCTGCCTGTTCATGGTGCGTCGACCGGAAGATATGGGCCTGCAACCTGATCAGGCAGGCCCCGCCATTCCATCGCCAGGAGCAACTGCCCCGCCGCTTGCCGAACCTCGCTTCTCGCGCCGGCAGGCGATCCGCACCTCCGGCTTCTGGCTGCTCATGCTCTATACGGTGATGGTCTACCCGGTGCAGGCCGGGGTGAGCCTCCATCAGGCCCCCCACTTGGTGGAGCGGGGGCTCGAACCGACCACGGCGGCATTGATCGTCAGCTGCTTTTCGCTCATGTCGGGGCTCGCGACGATTGCCTGCGGGCTCCTCCCGCGGCTATTGCCGATCCGTTTTCCGCTGGCGCTGAGCGGCATGCTTCTGACTGTCGGCACATCGCTGATGCCAGGCATCGACTCGGCGGCCGATGGCTACCTCGCCGCCGGCTTATTCGGGGTTGGCATCGGCGGCGTCTTGACCCTGGTGCCGGTCGCCTGGGCCGACTATTTCGGTCGGGCGAACTACGGCGCGATCCGCGGAATCGCTCTGTCGGTGCAGGTCTTGGCGCAAGCGGCCGGTCCCTTGCTCTCCGGCGCCTTGTACGATTTGACCGGTACGTACACAGTTTCGTTGCACTGCTTCACAGCGCTGTCGGTCCTCAGCATCCTAGCCGCGCTGGCGGCAAGACAACCTCAAAACGTCGGTTGAATAAATCGGGACTTGGCATCACGCATATTCTGCTGCCTTTGGCGGCCTACGCAACACTTGCACTATCAGCATTCGCGGCTTTTTCGCACACGCACGAAGCTCTGTTTGGAGTGGGCGCCGCGACACTGCCTTTGCTCTTCATCGGCATTCACAACACATGGGACTCCGTCGCCTACCATGTGTTTGTCAACAGGAAGGACACAAAAACCGGCCGGCACTGAGCAATGCGATGTCCGCCTTGCCTCCATCGCACGCTTGAAACAAAAGAGGCCGCCTCCCGAGGCGGCCTCACGAGTGAGTGTTCTGCGAGGAGTATTTTTTACATGCCCTCGACGACGAACACGCGCGACTTGGTTGTCTTGATACGGGTTGCATTAACCTCTTTTTGGGGTGCCGAATTGTTCCAAGCTTGTGCTTTCTCCGCGCTATCGAAGGCAATGATAATGAAGCGCTTGGGCGGAGTTCCATCGAGGGCGGTTATCTTGTCGGTGCGCGCGAGGTAGCGACCGCCGAGTTCCTTAAACACTGCCGAGGCAGCGGCATTGGACCGTTGGCCGATAGCTTTGAAACCCTCCGGATCGGTTATCTCGCTAATATCAACGACAGCATAGACCGGCGGTTTGGCCTGGGCATAAAGCGCTTGGATCGCAGCAGCTCCGAGTGCGGCGCCTGCGAGCCCTGCAAGAGTCATTTTATACATCGGCTTCATAACGCAATTCTCCCCTGTTGATTGGTGAATTCCGAAGCACGCGCCATGTCGGGCACGCGATGTCCAAATGAACCGGCAAAAAAGGTGGACCGATAGAGATCAAAAGCCCGCCGACGGCATTCGCGCTGCCCATTCCGCTCGACGGCGATTTCGGCATTCCCGTCACCAAGCAGCTGTACAAAGCCTACGGAATACACCTGCCCGTGAGAAGGGGCCCTAAGTCGTTGTTCGAGGGAATTATGCGTGTCCGCGCATGGCAGAGATCATCCGCGGTTTGACGATGCCCGCGTTAGCGCCCGACAGCAGACGACTGACAGTGGGTGGAGATTTCGGCGGTCCCGCGCATTACGCGGACGTCAGATATCCCGGCCTTCGACTTTTTCGGTGAGCGACTTCACCAGCTCGGGGATGCGCTGCAGATGCGGGTGAATGGCGAGCGCGCGGCGGAACGCTTCCAGCGCGTGCTTGTCGTCGCCGTATTCCTGCAGGATCATGCCGAGCCCCGATATCGCGCCGAAGTGGCGCGGCTCGCGTGCCAGCACCTGCTCGATGTCGGCGAGAGCGTGGGCGTAATCCTTCTTCATATAGTAAAGCGTGGCGCGGCGGTTCCAGGCCTCAGTGTAATCGGGCTTGAGCTCGATGATGTAGTCGAGCAGCTTGATCGCAAGGTCCACATCCTGGGCCTCGACCGCCGTCTTGACCCTCGACATGAGCAAGTTGGCCGTGTCGCTGCCGGAGGCGAGCCAAAGCGCCCAGATCCGGTCCTCGACCGCCTTGGCGCTGGCGTCGTCGGGGGCGACCTTGAGCGCCTCGAACAGGAAGTCGAGATTGCGGGTGCGGTCGCCGTGCTGCGGCTTCGGCAGGTCGGACGGCGGGTGCATCGGCTCGAGCGGCTGCTGGTCGCCGGGCGGTTGAATGGCCTCGGCCATCACCGGGCTGCCTGCGGCGAGGGTTGCCGCAGCCATGCCGATACTGAGGGCGAATACGGTCAGTCGCAGTACCATGGCCCTAATTTATCCTGCCGGCCGCCGGCGCGAAAGCCAGCGGCGGCCATCAAACCACCGAATTTCGTCCGAATTTAGGGGGCCGTTCTGGGGCCGGGCGGGGCATTGGACGCCGAATTCAGCCTTGGCGGGCCTTATAGCGGCGATGCACCTTGTTGATGATGTATACCCGACCCTTACGCCGCACGATGCGGTTGTCGCGGTGCCGCCCGCGCAGCGATTTCAAGGAATTACGCACTTTCATCGGTCGCTTCCTTACAGTGGAGCCGTGACGCTCCGCGTCCGGCGATCTGGAAATTGCGCGCAACCTAAGCAAGCAGGCGCAGCAGTCAAGTCGGACCAGACGGCTCGTTCATAGCGGCGGCAAGGGTCCGCAAAAAGCCATGCCGCGCTTCCTACGTTCAGGCAGAAAGCACGGCAAAAGCTCAGACGATAGTAGAGAAGCTCGGACTTAAAGGCTGTTCAGCACTTCTTGCGAACGTTGACGCAATTGCCTTGCGGGCAAACCGGCGTCAGCACTGCAGGGTACCAAGCGCCATCGGCGCCGCAGAGGTACACGCTGCAGAAGCCATTCTTGCAGTCCGTTGAGCAAAGACCCGGGCCACCGCACGTTTTGGCTGCCGCTTTCTTCTTTGCCTCACCCGGCGCTACCGACATCGCAATCGCCAGAGCCGCGACAGCGCCAGCAACCAAGAATTTCGTAGTAAATTTCATCATAGCCAAAGCTCCCCATTGCCGATCACCGAATTTGCTTTCGTGATTCGATGATCATGGTTAATTGCTAACACTTTTCATGCAGTGTGGATAGCAAGTGTCCCCAATCTTTCAGATACTTACTGTAAAACCTCACTGGGTGTGCCCGCAGCGCAACAATAATTGTGTGTTCGTCTGGTATCTGGCTCTTGACCCGAACCACGATTACTCGTTGCGACTGCATGCATTTTGATTCGAGGAGGCGTGCATCGATCTTTGGCCGGCAGCGCAAAATCATTTGCAATCAGCCAGATAAACCGCAACTGATTTCCCAAACATCGATGAGCCGACGATGCAGCGCAGCACTGACCGTTTTTTGACCACCCACACCGGCAGCCTGCCAAGGCCCGAAGACCTGATCCGTACCATGTACGCAAAGGAAGAGGGCGTACCGGTGGAAAAGACGGCGCTCGCGGCGCAGGTGCGCGCGGCGGTCGCCGAAGTGGTGAAGAAGCAGGCCGACGCAGGAGTCGATCTCGTCAACGACGGAGAAATGTCAAAGCCGAGCTACGCGACCTACGTGAAGGATCGGCTCAGCGGTTTCGGCGGCACCGGCAACACGTTCGTCTATCAGGACCTCGCGGAGTATCCGAACCTCGCCAAACGCGTGTTCGGCGATCCGGGACGCTCGCGGCGCAAGACGCCGGCGTGCAACGCGCCAATCAGCGTGCGCGATGCGGCGGCAGCGCGCGAGGACGTCGACAATCTCAAGGCCGCACTCACCCACGTGAAGGCAAGAGGCGCGTTCATGAGCGCGGCTTCACCGGGCGTGGTGTCGCTGTTCTTCCGCAACGACCATTACAAGGATCAGGAAAGCTATCTGCACGCGATCGCAGAGGCGATGCGCGACGAATATGAAACCGTGGCCAAGGCCGGCATCGTGTTGCAGATCGATTGTCCGGATCTCGGCATGGGCCGGCATATCCAATACGCCAATCTCGAGCTCAAGGAATTCCGCAAGCGCATTCAGCAGCACATCGAAGCGCTCAATCATGCGCTGCGCAATATTCCGCCCGAACAACTGCGCATGCATTTGTGCTGGGGCAACTACGAGGGCCCGCATCATTACGACGTGCCGTTCGCCGATATCGTGGACATTGTGTTCCTGGCGCGGCCGTTGGCGATCTCCTTCGAAGCCGCCAATCCGCGGCACGCGCACGAGTGGACATTGTTCGAGCGCGTGAAATTGCCGGACGGCAAAGTCCTCATTCCGGGCGTGATCGAATCGAAATCGAACTTCATCGAGCATCCCGAGCTGATCGCGCAGCGCATCGGTCGCTACGCCAAGCTAGTCGGGCGCGAGAACGTCATCGCGGGCAGCGATTGCGGCTACGGCACCTGGGTCGGCCAGGCGGCGGTCGACCCGCAGGTGGTGTGGGCCAAGCTCGCCGCCATGGCGGAGGGTGCGTGGATCGCCAGCCGAGAATTTTGGAAATAGCCGCGAAGGTCTATCCTCCCGAGCGATGAGCGAAACGTCCCAGCCTCAACAACAGCCTGCACCGCTCGCGCATGCGCCGGTCGCGAGTCTGTGGCCGGCGTGGGTGGACAGCCTGCTGCAGCCGATCAAGGCGTTCAGGCTGCGCTATCTGCCGGTGCTGATGGTCTATTTCGCCTTCGGCGCGGCGGGCATCGTCGACATCACGCGCGATCTTTGGGTCAAGGAGAGCCTGACGCTGTCGCCGTCGGAACTGGCCGGCATCGCGGTCTGGTTCAGCCTGCCGTGGACCGTGAAGATGGTGTTCGGGGAACTCGTCGATTGCGTGCCGCTGTTCAATTCGCAACGCGGGTCCTACGTGCTGATGGGAGCCGGGATGATGTCCGCCGGCCTGATCATTTTGGCCGGCGGCGCCGGCGGATGGATCGTCTTCGCCCATCCGAACCAACTCTACGTTCTCGGCTGGATGCTGGTGGTTGTCGGCCAAGTGATGCAGGACGTGGTCGCTGATGCCATGTCCACGGAAGTCGTCCCGCGCAAGGATGAGTCGGGCAAGGTACGGCCGGAGCACGACGTGCGCGCCGATCTCGGCATGGTGCAGGTGCTCGGGCGGCTTGCGGTGTCGGCGGGCGTGCTTTCGGTTGCCGGATTGTCGGGCTGGCTTGCCGGCATGTTCTCGCGCGAGACCGTGTTCCTGATCGGCCTGCTGATGCCGGCGATCTCGATTACCGGGGTGTTCGTCCGCCGCGCGGCACCGGCGGAACGGCGTCCGATCGACTGGCGCATTCTCGGCGGCGGCCTCGGCTTCGGCGCGATCGTGCTGATGCTCGGATTGGCCGACGTGCCTTTTGCGCAGGAATGGACTTTCGTCATTTCGCTGACAGTCGTCTGCGCCATGCTCTATCTCGTGACGCGAACGCTCACGCCCGCAATGCGCCGGGCCATCCTTTTCACCAGCGTCATCATCTTCGCATTCCGCGCGACCCCCAATCTCGGCGATGGCTTCTTCTGGTTTACGCTCGATGTGCTCAAGTTCGACGCGGATTTCTACGGCGTGCTGCGGCAGACCGCGGCCATCATCGCGGTCGTATCGCTGTGGGCGTTTTCCAAACAAGTCACGCAATATTCGGTGACTGCGGTGCTGTTCTGGATCGCGGTCGCCGATACGATCCTGGCCCTGCCAGGCCTCGGGCTGGTGTACGGCCTGCATCACTGGACCGAGGCGCATTTTGGCTTCGGCGCGCATGCGATCATGCTGATCGATTCGGCGGCGCAATCGCCATTCGACCAGCTCAGCATGGTGCCGTTGCTCATGCTGATCGCCTTCTATGCGCCCGACGGCCAACGCGCGACCTGGTTCGCGCTGATGGCTTCGCTGATGAATATCGCGCTGGTGGCAGGCGCGCTGCAGACCAAATATCTCAACGAGATTTTTATCGTGGCGCGCGGCGAGTACGGCGAGCTCGGTCCGCTTTTCACCTGGGTCGTGGTGATGGGCTTTGTGATTCCGGTGGGAGCGATTGTGCTGTTCGGCCGGCGTGTTGCCCGAGACTGAGGCAACGACGTAAGGTGCCGGGGCCGCCGCCGCAGGAGCGTTCACGTGCAGTTCGGATTGAACTTCTTTCCGTGTGTCTCGCCCGCGCAAAAGTCGGCGGAGCAGTTCTTCCGCGAGACGCTGCACCTGGCGAGCCTCTCCGACGAACTCGGCTACACGCACATCCGGCAGGTCGAGCACTATTTCAAGCCCTACGGCGGCTACAGCCCGAACCCGCTGCTGTTTCTTACCGCGGTCGCGCAGCGCACCAAACGCACGCGGCTGATCACCGGCGCGGTGCTGCCCGCGTTCAACAGCCCGCTGAAACTCGCAGGCGAGATCGGCATGCTCGACGGCATCAGCGGCGGGCGGCTGGAGGTCGGCTTTGCGCGCGCCTTCCTGCCGCATGAGTTCGCGCAGTTCGGGGTGAGCCTCGACGACAGCCGGCGGCGATTCAACGAGGGCATGGCGCAAATAAAATTGCTGCTCGAAAAAGAGAACGTATCGTCGGAAGGCGAGTTTCACTCCTTCCGCAACGTCACGTCCCTTCCCCGCCCGACGCAGAAGCCGCATCCGCCATTGTGGATCGCCGCCACCGCGACGCCGGAGACGTTCGCGCTTGCCGGCAAGATCGGCGCCAGCGTGATGGCGATCCCGCTCGAAGGCGAGAAGATGCGCGCGCTGATCGGCACCTATCGCGACGCCTGGCGCGCGGCCGGCCATCCCGGCAAGGGGCATGTGATGAATTCGTTCATCATGTGCTGCGCGAGCGACCGGAGCGAAGCGATGGAAGCGGGTTGCGCGGCCGGCAACGGCCATCTGCGCGGGCTTGCGGACGCGGCCAAGGAATGGATGCAAGGCGCGAGCACCAAGGACTATCCCGGCTACGACAAAATGATCGCGCATATCACGTCGGACACGATCGAAAGCCAGATGGGCCAGGGCATCGGCTGGATCGGCACGCCGGCCGAGCTGGCGGACATGATCCGCGGCTACAACGACAAGGTCGGCGGCATCGACAGCGCCTCGCTCCTGGTGATGCCGTCCACCATGCCGGCCGAGACGGCGGAGCGATCGATGCGGTTGTTCGCGCGCGACGTGATGCCGAAGGTGGCGGCGTTGTGATTTATCGGCGGTCCGCCTTGAATTTACCCGTGCGCGGGCAAATATTCCGGTGGAGTCGGTAGCTCGCCATGGCAGACAACGATTACGAACGTCCGCGCTCCGAGCCGGAGATCATTCCGCCCGATCGCATCCGCGAAGACGATGCGCGGCGCGCCGCGCATCAATGGTCGTTCCAGAACGCGGGCGGATTTGAACGGATCTATGTGACGCGCATCGGACCGTTCGGCATGTTCCTGCTCGCGCTTGCGGGCGGCGCACTCGCGATCCTATTCCTGCTGTTCATCGTCGGGGCGTTCCTGATCTGGATCCCGATCGTCGGCCTGATGGTGACCATCGCCATTTTGTCGAGCCTGCTGCGGTCGTTTTTCCACCACCCGCGCTAGGCAGCCGAAAAAAATTCCATCAAAATGCGTATACTCGCTCGCCCCGGACCTGGGAGGGAGTTCATGCGCAATTCGATTTTGACGACAGCAGCAATTTTTACCGGCCTCATCACCTCCGCCGCGGCGCAATCGATCGGCGGCGAATACCGGGTGTCGGGCAAGAATTTCGACGGCTCGCGCTACAGCGGGACCGCGCAGATCGTGTTTCAAAACAATCAGAGTTGCCGCATCAGCTGGATCACCGGATCGACGACGTCGCAAGGCACCTGCATGCGCCGCGGCCGGACCTTCGCTGCCGGTTACACGCTCGAAGGAATTGTCGGGCTCGTCGTGTACGTGCTGCAGCCCGACGGCTCGCTCGACGGCGTCTGGACCATGGCGAACAAGCCCGGCAGCGGCACGGAAGTGCTGACGCCGAAGCGGTGACGACGGGGTCTTGATCGTCGGCTGATGGATGGTGGGTGCGACAGGGATCGAACCTGTGACCCCTACCATGTCAAGGTAGTGCTCTTCCGCTGAGCTACGCACCCGGAATGCGGTGAACCTATTCGGCTCCGCCGTAGGGCGCAATAGCGAAGCGTATTGCGCCATCTGCGCTAGACTTTGGCATGCCCAACTATCGGCGTGCGTTTGTTGCTGGAGGTTGCTGGTTTTTCACGGCCAACCTGCTCGAACGCCGCAGCAGTCTTCTGGTCGATCATATCGACGCGCTTCGCTCAGCCACCGCATGGACACGCCGGCGTTATCCTTTTCGCATGGATGCTTTTGTTGTGTTGCCTGACCATATTCACGCGATATGGACCTTGCCGCCGGGCGATACCGATTTTTCAATTCGTTGGCGTTTCATCAAGGTGAGATTTTCCCGCGCAATTCCCAAGGGCGAACGCTTGAGCAAGGTCCGCCGCAAGCGCGGGGAGCGCGGTATCTGGCAGCGCCGATTCGCCATTCCGGGGGTGCAGCTCTACAGCCTGCAAAAGGGTGCGCCGGAGAAGGAAATCGAAAAACTGCCCAAGGGCGTGCCGCTGATCGATCTCTCGCCGCACATTTCGGACTTTGCCGACACAGCGGCGGCGGTCGCGCAGCTTGACCTCGTGATCATGACCGACAGCGCGGTGACGCATCTCGCAGGCAGCATGGGCAAGCCGGTGTGGGTGCTGCTCAGCAAGCACGCGCATTGGCTCTGGCTCACCGAGCGCGCGGACAGTCCTTGGTATCCGTCGGTGCGGCTGTTCCGTCCGCGCGGCAATGACGAATGGAGCTACGTGTTCGATTCGGCGACGGCGGAGTTGATGCAGCTTGTCGGGCGAAAACCCAAAACACATGACATTGAATAAAGGAGGAAGTTATGCTTCCATCAATAGCAGAAAACTCGCGCGGCATTATCAACATCCAACTGGATATGAGCGCAGGGGCACCTGAAAACCCTGAATACCGAAACGATAAACAGTTGAAACTTTCATACAACAAAGAAAGGTATGAAGTTACAGGCGAAGGATATCGCATTCGCCAGGTCGGAGGAAAATCTGGTGAGGATTTATCGGGCATATTTTTGTATCAAGACAAAAATGTTGAATTTTACTTTCTGGCAGAAAGAAGCGTGTGGGTTCAGTTGGGAAAACGTACCCACGACACCGAAAATTATGTCGTGCATCGGCTTTGGTGCCGAGATCAGAGTTGTGTTGGTACGTATAGGGATATTTCTGACGATCTAAAACGTGTCGCTAAAGAGAATATATTGCAGGGTATGATGCTGATGGAGGGCCTTTTTGAAAAAAAACCTCCAAAGGGTGTAAGCTTCAGCAATCCGAATCTTTAATTTTGATCTTCCGCTTCTCGCAGTTTTCTAGATTTGCATTCCGTACATCAGCCTGGCTCGGCGTCGCGTTTCCCAGAAGACTGCGGTTTGCATCTTGAGCGTTCGTATATCTAACTCCTCACGGATGAAGCGGTCGAACTCTTGGGAAAATTCATCGTATGGCCCGCCCACTCCGGTTTTATCTCGCTCCGCCATTCGCTTGAACAAATCAGGCCGGCGGTCGTAGATGGCTCTCAAGATCGAATCGATTGTCGTTTGATCTGTAGTCATACAGGTCATTCCGCTGATCGCGAGCTCCGGAAGAGGAGGGATGGTGTCGTTCATATTGGTGCTCCGCTGCGCGTCCTTGTCTCGATCCTTTGAATCCTTTGGCGTGTCTGAATGCATGTTGATTGCCATTTGGTTTGCGTCGGCACGATCTTCAAAACTCGCGCCTTGTATAATTGCCAACATTAATCCTCTCCCGCTGATTTGTCTTGCTCGCATTGGATTATGAATAAAGCGCGTAGGGCGCAATACGCTGCGCTATTGCGCCCTACGCGCTCATCACCTTGTCCCCCAATTCGAATTCTTCTTAGATCGGCATTCCATACATCAGCCGAGCGCGACGACGCACTTCCCAAAAAATTGCAGTTTGCATCGGAAGCGTTCGTATATCTAACTCCTCACGAATGAAGCGCCGAAACTCTTGTATAAATTCGTCGTATGGCCCCCCCACTCCGGTTTTGTCCCGCTCAGCCATTCCTCTGAACAAATCAGGCCGGCGGTCGTAGATTGCTCTCAGGATGGAATCGATTGTTTTTTGATCTGTAGTTCTACCGGTCATCAAGTCGATCGCGAGCTCCGGAAGAGGAGGGATGGTGTCGTTCACGTCAGGACTCCCTTGTTTAATCTCCTCTCCCAGTTTCTATGTTGGAATTCCGTAGATCAACTGAGCACATTCAAAGTGATCGCGTCGCGCTGGCCACGAAATTCAGTATCCTCATGTCGATGCCGCCTCTGCTGCCAAGCCGGGCGAGATAAAGCCTGCACCATAAGAACGGCAAAAGGGCTCCGGCTTCCGCCGGAGCCCTTGTGCGTTTGGACAATAGGAGTGGCACCGAGTTGGGGGAAGAAGTTGTGTTTGTTTCGAGATCAGAAGATTTCACATTGATAACTCGAATGGGCATAAACTCACTTGATGTGGCAGAAAGCCACAACGATACGTGGCCAGATCTTCGCCTACAACAAGGAAAAAATATAAAAAATATCAGGTCACGGGTAAGGCATACCCCAGGCATATTGAATAGCAAACATCATACGACGAATTTGGACAAGTTGCAGCTCATCATGAGTCTCCTAAGCCAAATGTTTGCTTTGCCGTCAGTTGAGAAACGGCGTGCGCCTGCTTGGTTTCTACGGTCCCTTGTTGGGAGGAAGGCGGCCCGCGCGCCATCCGATGATACGTACATTTACTACTTAATCTTTCGAGCCAGTCTTTTTGTTTCACTGTCCTTTGCGTTGCTAAATGCCGCGTCGCGAATTTTGGGTATGACGTTCGATTTTTATTTTTTCGTGATCGATTTGACCGGCAGCGACTATGTCAAGACGTTTCTCCTAACTTATACAAGGTACATACCCACGATCCTGCTCTTCCTTATCCTGCCCTATTACGTTGTGTTTTTCCGGCTCCACATCAATCCGCGAACCTTCGATCTATGTCGGTGGAGCGAGGTGAGACCTCGGATCGAAACAATGACGAAGCGGCAAGTCCGGGCACTATGGCTCCCATTTTTCTTGATCCAAATGGTGGCGATGTACGGTTCTTTTGGTTTGTTTATGATTTTCTTGGACGCATTACACCTTGGAAATTCCTATTCTTACTTTTTATTTTGCGCGGTCGCACTGTCCTTCTTGTTAGCATTGTTCAATTACGTATCTCTGTCTTTGATTATGCAGTTTTGGCGTTATTCGAGTGAACACGTTGGGGAGTGATAGCGCGTAGGGCGCAATAGCGCAGCGTATTGCGCCGATTTAATTTGCTTCAAAAATCATTCGGCGCATTACGCCTACGGCTAATGCGCCCTACAGTGATTGACGCGCTCTACGAACTAACCACGCTCGCCAAATTCGCCCGGCATACTGTTGTCACCGGCCCAATCCTCCGGAAAAAGGCCCGCCCGCACATCGCGGTGGAACGACGAATACGACCAATCGCGCACACGCTGCACGAGCGCGTGCTTGACGGGGTTGATGTAGCAATACTCGACGTGCCGCGAATAATCCGTCTCATCCTCTGATCAAATGTTCCCAAAAGGCGCGCAGGAAACTCATCAGATGCTGCGCGCGCTCGTGGTTCTTGTTGAACGTCACGCTGCCCGACCACACGATGCCGACCTTGAGGCGCCCCTGCGCCTGCTCGATCAGCGGCTTGAATTTCTCCAGGCGATCTTGCGGCGCGGTGAGATAAGGCGCGCGCGGGATGGCGGAGATATCGGGGGTGAACAATCCCGGCAGGCGGAGGGCGGATTAGCGAAGCGTAATCCGCCGATTCCTTTTCCGATAGTTTGCGACTCTAAGCGGCGCAATACGCTGCGCTATTGCGCCCTACGGTTACGGCCTACGCCGCGAGCATCTTCTGCACTTCGTTGACGAGGTCGCGCAGGTGCACGGGCTTGGAGAGCACCTTGGCGTGCTTGGGCGCGGTGGAATCCGCATTGAGCGCCACGGCGGCAAAGCCGGTGATGAACATGATCTTGATCTCGGGATCGAGCTCGGCGGCGCGGCGCGCCAGCTCGATGCCGTCCATCTCGGGCATCACGATGTCGGTGAGCAGCAGCTGGAACGGCTCCTCACGCAGCCGTTGATAGGCCGACAAGCCGTTGTCGTAGGACATCACCTCGAAGCCGGCATTCTGCAACGCTTTGACCAGAAAGCGGCGCATGTCATTGTCGTCTTCGGCCAGAAGAATCTTCGCCATCGAACCCGTCACCCGCAGCCCCCACGGTCCCGCAGCCGTCCCCCGCAATGCCGCACCGAGACTTTCGACTCAAGTTGCATCGCCGGCCAATGCTCACACATGAGATTTGCGATTGTGTTAGAGGGCCCCTGCACAATGCCATTAGCCAAAATGCTGGTAAACAAGCAGTGAAAGCGGCCTTGGCACGGCTCGCCCGCGCGTGGAGAATGGGTCCGGGGAGGCTAGACATTAACAAAGGGGAAATGGACGATACCGGAAGGTTTCATGCCATACTTCGTCCCACCGTTGCCGCATTGCCCTGAGACCACCCCATCATGAGCCAAAAGCAAGACGAGTTCGATCCGCCGTTCGAGATCCTCGAGCCGACCGAGTGGCGGGGACCGGTGGTATTCAACTCGCCGCATTCCGGCAAAATCTATCCGCACGAATTTTTGGTGGCGACGCGGCTCGACCTGCCGACGCTGCGGCGCTCGGAGGACTGTTTTGTCGATGAGCTTGCGAGCGGCGTGGTGACGCGCGGCTATCCGTTGATGCGCGCGCATTTTCCGCGCTGCTACATCGACGTCAACCGCGAGCCCTATGAACTCGATCCGCGCATGTTCGAGGGGCGGCTGCCGTCGTTCGCGAATACTCGCTCGATGCGGGTCGCGGGCGGGCTCGGCACGGTCGCGCGCGTGGTCGGCGACGCGCAGGAAATCTACGATCAGCGGCTGTCGGTCGAGGACGCGCTGCGCCGCATCGAGAATTTATACAAACCCTATCATCGCTCGCTGCGGCGGCTGTTTTCGCGGGTGCACCGGGAGTTCGGCGCCGCCGTGCTGATCGACTGCCACTCGATGCCGTCGTCCACGGGCGCGAAGGAGGAGCGACCGCGCGCCGACATCGTGCTGGGCGACCGCTACGGCACGAGTTGCGTGGCGGCGGTGTCGGAGACGATCGAGGACACGCTGCGCGAGTTCGGGCTCACCGTCAGCCGCAACAAGCCCTATGCGGGCGGCTTCATCACCGAACACTACGGCAATCCGACCGCCGGGCTGCATGCGATCCAGCTCGAGATCAACCGCGCACTCTACATGGACGAGCGGGCATTCGAACGGTCGTCCGGCTTTGAACGCCTCGCCGGTCTGCTGGAGATCCTGGCGGACCGGTTGGCCAGCATCCCCATCGAGGAGCTTCGGCCTTACCGCGCCGCAGCAGAATAAGCGGTCACCTCCCTGAGGGAGGGACCTCCTCGCTGTGGCCATGGATCAAGAAAAAAGGGCCGTTTGCGTCAGCAAACGGCCCAAGTTTAGGGAGGAAACGCCCAAAGAGGGCGGCGGGAATGCGAGGAAGCGCACTACCGCGCTGCAACAAACTGGCACTGCAGCGCACAAAAAGCAAGAGCAGCCAGATTAAATTTGCACAGGGCTGGTTGCCCGGTACCGCATGGCTGTTGGAAGGCCCTGCAATCGCAGGCGATTTTTATCCCCAACTGCCCCGCAAACGGAAATCGCGGCTCCCGCGATAGATCACCGCAGCGGCGAGTAACACCGCTGCCTGCAGGGCGAAGACCCATTGATAGGCAATCAGCGGGTAGATTCCCCCGGGGGTTTCGAATCGGCCGATCACGGCGCCACTGACGAATTGCATGAGAAAGCCGCCACCCATGGTTCCGATGTTGAGAAGCGTGATGGCGCGGCCAAGCAAATGCGGCGGCAAGAGCGATTTGCCCTGCGCCATCACCAGCGATGACAGGCCGGTCGAGAAGCCGAGCACGGCGAGCAGCACCAGCAGAATCGGCACCGGCGGGTTGCCGAGATACGCCAGCAGCGCGAGCGTCGTGAGATTTGCAGCGACCGCGATCATAATCGGCGGCTTGTAGCGGCCGAACACGCGGTCCATCGGTCCCCAGAACAACGAGCCGAATATCTGCGCGAGCGCAGGCACGAACAGGATATCGCCGCGGCCCTTCAGGTCGAAACCGTAGACGTGGGTGAGATAAGGCCCGCCCCAGAGGCCAACGATCAAAAGATAGCTCGGGTAGTTCGTCAGTTGCAGCGCGAACAGCCGCATGATCGAAGGACTGCGAATCACTTCCCATACGCCGCGGAAGGCGTCGCCCCAGTTTTCGCGGTGCTGTGCGCCGACGTTTTGCTGCGAAACGTCGCGCACGATCAGCCAGACCAGCGCGCCGAACGTCAACGTGATGATCCCGATGCCGACGAAGGTCGCGCGCCAACCCACCGCATCGGCGGCAAAGGCGAGCGGCGCGGTCGCAAGCAGCGAGCCGAGCGTGCCGATGCCAAGCTGCAAGCCGGCCATGGTGGAAAATTGGCCGGGCGCGAACCAGCGCGCATAGAGCGCAAGCGGGGCCATGAGAAAACTCGCGGTACCGAGCCCGATCAACATGCGCCCGGCCACGAGCCCGTTCGCACCACGCGCGGACGCAAACACCATGCAGCCGGAAACCGCGATCACCACGCTCACCAAGAGGCAGGGCTTGGGGCCAAAACGGTCGAGGGCAACTCCGAGCGGGATCTGCGCCAGTCCGAACATCAGGAAGTAGATGCTCGACAGCAGTCCCAATTCGCGGGCCGAAAGCCCGATCTCGCCGGCGAGATCGGGCGCGATCACGCCGACCGAATTGCGCAGGAACTGGCTCATCATGTAGAGCGCGCAGAGGGTCGCCACCATCGCGAAGGCCAGCGGTGACCAGGACGACGCTTTCAGCGGAATTTTGTGTTCGCTCATCGCGCCGACAGCCTTCCCCTTCGCGCCGGAGCCACGTAAGAAGCCTTAAACTCGGGCCTGCTAAACCGGTAAAGCTGAGATTGGCGCGGGTGACAAGAAGCGAGAAAGAATGCCTGCCATCGATTTTACGGCTTTTGTCGAGCGGCTTGCGAGCGCGGCGGGCGATGCCATCCTTCCGTTCTTCCGGACATCGCTCAGCGTCGAGGACAAGTCGCGCGGCCGCGGCTTCGACCCGGTGACGGCAGCGGATCGCGCGGCGGAATCGGTCATGCGCGCGATGATCCGCAAGAGCTTCCCGGATCACGGCATCATCGGCGAGGAATACGGCAACGAGCGCACCGACGCCGAATTCGTCTGGGCGCTCGATCCGATCGACGGCACGAAATCTTTCATCTGCGGCCTGCCGGTGTGGGGAACGCTGATTGCGCTCTTGCGCAAAGGCGAACCGGTCTACGGCATGATGAACCAGCCGTTCACGCGCGAACAATTCACCGGCGACGGCGCGGCGGCGAACTATCGCGGACCGACCGGCAAGCGCGACCTGCGCGTACGGCGGTGCGCGTCGCTCGGCGAGGCGATACTCACGACCACGAGCCCGCTGCTGATGAACGATGCCGACCGGAAGGACTTCGCCCGCCTCGAAAAAGCGGTACGGCTGTCGCGCTACGGCGGAGATTGCTACGGCTATTGCATGCTGGCGGCCGGCCATGTCGATCTGCTGATCGAAACCGAACTGAAGCCTTACGACGTGCTGCCGGTGATCCCCATCATCACCGGCGCGGGCGGCCTGATCACCTCATGGGAAGGCGGATCGGCCAAGGAAGGCGGCCGCATCATCGCGGCGGGCGACGCGCGCGTGCACGCGGCGGCCATGGAATTGCTAAAGGAACTTGTATAAGCTTTGCCTGAGGGGCGGGGTGCGAGTTTCCGGATGCTGGCGGGCATCCACAGAGGTTTTGTCATGCATCAGCCGAATCGCACGCGCGGTGTTTCCGCTCGCCTGGCTTTCCTTGCAACGATTGTAGCGAGCCCGTGGCTTGCCGCCGCGGCAGCCTTTGGGCAGTCGACCACACCCGCCTTCGTCGCGCCGCCGCGCACCATTGCCGACATCACCGCGATCCTCGATCAGGAGAAGCCTGATCCGACGCTCACGGCAAAAATGCGTGCAGAGGCCGATGCGGCGCCGCCGACAGGAGTTGCCGGCAGGGAACTCGCCAAATTTCATTACGGCCGCTGCATGGCGCGGGCGGCCCTAGGAGATTTCCGGGCTGCCATTGCAGATTGTGAAAAGGCGGTGGAGATCGGCGACAGATCACTCGATGCATCGGAACTTGGCCGCATCCGACAGGGTCTTGCAATCCAATATGCCTCCGCCGGAGAGACCAAGAAGTCGATCCAGGTTCAGCTTCGGTCGGTGCAGATGTTCAACGTGAAGGGCACCCAGGGCTTCCTCTTCAACGCCCAGCGCCAACTTGCCGATCGTTACATCCAGCTTGGCGATTTCAATCAGGCAGAGGTCTATGTCAGGCGTAACCAAGCCCTTTTGGTCGAGGCGCAGGGGTGGAAGAAATTCGGCGGATTCCGCAAGGCGAGCTTCGAATGTGACACCGAACTCGGGCGGGCGCGGCTGCTCGAAGCGCGCGGGCAATTCCGCGAAGCGGAGGTGTCATATCGCCGGGCCGAAGGTTTGAGACGCGAAGCACTGCGTGTGATGGACACCTACGACGGACTGAAACCGCCGGTCGATCAGATGCAACAGTCCATCGACGAAATGATCGCGGCGCAGGGGCGGATGAAGGCGCGGCAAGGGCGCGTCGCGGAGGGCGAAGCCGATGTACGGCGCGCGCTGCTGAGCCGACTGAAAGTCGCCGGCAAATACAACCTGAAAACCGTGCCGTTTATCGGCGCGCTCGCGAACCTCCTGGTCGAGCAGGGACGGTTTGCCGAGGCCGAGCAACTGACGCGCCGGCAAATCGAAATTCAGCAGACCCTCGGGGTCCCGAAGGACGGGCAGAACTACCCGCCGGTCTTGAGCCAGCTGGCATCGATCCTCAATCTTCAAGGCCGCTGGGAGGACGCCGCCAAGATCTATGCCGAGATCGACGACGCGACCAAGGGCTGGGACGCGGCGCGGCGTGAAGCATTGGTCCTCAATTCCGAGCACATCGCCACGCTCTACAACACCAATAATCTGGATGCCGGGATCGCGGCAGCCGAACGCCTGCTGGCACGCAACAAGACGCGGCTCGGCGAACAGCATGTGGACACGGCGCTGTCGCACGGCCTCCTGGCCATCGGATTTGCAAAAGCCAAGCGCGACGCCGATGCGTTGCGCGAGTTCAAGCTGGCGGTCCCGATCCTGATGGCGCAATCGCATGAGACCGATGACGACGATCCCACCGTCTCGGAAGCGCGCGATCAACGGACGCAAGTCGTGGTGGAATCCTATGTTGCGCTGCTTGCCCGCCTGGGGCCTGCGGCGGGGGCGGACGCGGCAAGCGAGAGCTTCAAACTCATCGACACCATCCGCGGCCGTTCGGTGCAGCGCGCGTTGACCTCCTCGGGCGCGCGCGCGACGGCGAAGAATCCAGCCCTGGCGGAACTCGTGCGCAAGGAGCAGGACCTGGAGAAGCAGCTCGGTGCGCAGCTCGGCTTGATGAATAACGTGCTGGCGCTGCCGCCCGAGCAACGCGACGAGAAGGCGTTGAAGGCGCTGCAGGGGGATATCGACCGATTGCGGACGGCGCGCGACGCTGCCAAGCGCGATCTCGCCGGCAAGTTCCGCGACTACGCGAGCCTGGTCGAGCCGGCACCGCCCTCGGCCGAAGACATCAGGGCCGTGATGCGGGACGACGAAGCGTTTTTGTCGTTCTACTTCGGACGTGACGCAAGTTTTGTCTGGGCGGTGCCGAAAAGCGGACCGATCGCGTTCGTGGAAATTCAGCTCAGCGCCGGAGAGGTCGAGGGCACGGTGATGAAGCTGCGGCAGGCGCTTGAGCCGAACGTTGCTTTCGTTTCCGAGATCCCGCCATTCGACGTGGCGCGCGCCTACGAGCTTTACGCAAAAATTCTCAAGCCGGTAGAGGCAGGCTGGCGGCAGTCCAAGAGCCTGATCGTCGCTACCAACGGCGCGCTCGGCCTGCTGCCGCTCGGTCTCCTGCCGACGGAAGCGGCAGAGGTGAAACCTGACGGTGACGTCCGATTCTCGGGCTATCGCGACGTGGCCTGGCTTGCGCGCACGCACGCGGTGACGCTCGTGCCGTCGGCGGCGGCGCTGCGCACGTTGCGGCAATTGCCACCCGGCTCGGACAAACGCGAGCGCATGATCGGTTTCGGCGATCCGATCTTCAGCAAAGAGCAGGCGAGCGCGGCGGCGCAGCCGAGCGCGCAGGTGGCGGAGCTCGCGACGCGCGGCGTGCCGCTGGTGCGGCGCGCGGCACCCCATACCGAGGGCGTGGACAGCGCGCAGCTTTCGTTGCTGCCACGGCTGCCCGACACCGCGGACGAACTCAAGTCGATCGCGCTCGCCATGCAGGCCGATCCCTCCAAGGTGCTCAATCTCGGCGCGGCCGCGAATGAAGAAACGGTGAAGAAAACCGATCTGTCGAAATATCGCATCATCGTGTTCGCGACGCACGGGCTGGTGCCCGGCGAGCTCGACGGGCTGCACCAGCCGGCACTGGCGCTGAGCGCGCCCGACGTGGCGGGCGTGCCGGGCGACGGGCTGCTCACCATGGACGAAATTCTGGCGCTCAAGCTCGATGCGGACTGGGTCGTGCTTTCGGCCTGCAACACCGCCGCCGGCGCGGGTGCGGGCGCGGAGGCGGCCTCAGGTCTCGGCCGCGCATTCTTCTATGCCGGCACGCGCGCGATCCTGGTGACGAACTGGTCGGTGCATTCGCAATCGGCGCGCGAGCTCGTGAGCGACCTGTTCGCCCGGCAAGCCGCGGATGGGAAGATCACCCGCAGCGAGGCGCTGCGGGCCGCGATGATGGCGCTGCTCGACAGCCCGGGATACACCGACGACAAGGGCAAGACGCTGTTCAGCTATGCCCACCCGCTGTTCTGGGCGCCCTACACCATCATCGGCGATGGCGGTTGAACGAACAGCCGAGAAATTTCTGAATTCAGAAATATTAATCGCGAAATCAACGCGCGGATTTGGCGGCTTTTCAGTTCACGTCAAGAATTATGACAGCGCTTTGACAGGGATTTTACGACAAACACTTTCGTCGCGAAGTATTATTTGCGCCGCAATACTCCACGCAATTAACCGTGACACCATTATCTGGGGAAAAAATCCGAAATACACTTCACGGCTGCACCCCCCCCGTTAGAGTCCCGCCGATTTCATTTTGGGGGACTGCAATTATGAGACGATCTTTTTTGGCGATGGCCGCGGTGATCGCGGTGAGCATCGCCGCGAATGGTAGTGCATCCGCGCAGGATATTTTGCGTTCGCTTTACTCGCCGCGCCCGGTCGCCAATTGGACCGGCTTCTACATCGGCGGAAACGCCGGCTACGGCTGGGCAAAGGATTCCTCGAGCGCGTTATCGTCCTCTGGCTCGTCGGCTTCATCCTTCACGATGAAGGGCCTCAACGCGGGCGGCCAGATCGGTGGCACTGTTCATGTCTATGGGCCCTGGGTGATGGGCATCGAGTCGGATCTGCAGGCGAGCTGGCAGAAGTTCGATGGCCCCGGCAACGCCACCAACCTTATTAACGCCGTGGGATTTCCGCCGGCGACCACTGAAACCACCCGCATGGATTGGTTCGGCACGACACGCCTTCGCGTGGGCATCGCCGAGGAGAGAGCCCTGTTCTACGGCACTGCCGGGCTCGCCTATGGAAACGTGAAGTTTGACGCCGGCAATGCCGGGTTCACGGTCGTGGAGAACAACGGGGTCAAATTCGGCTGGACGGCGGGCGGCGGCATCGAGCTGATGTTGACGCACAACTGGACGCTCAGGGGCGAATTCCTCCATATCGATTTTGGAGGCTTCACGACGCGCTTTACGAGCTCGACCGGGCTCACCGACGACCTGCATCAAAGGCTTACCAACGATATCGTGCGCCTGGGCGTGAATTACTACATCAGGTGACAGCGTGGGCTGCGGCGGCCCATCCGATCGCGCCGCCGGCCTTCCGCTCAGTGCGGGATTTCGATCAGGCGCGCGCCGGCCATTGTGGGCCGCGCCTCACTGAATTCATCGATGCCGTGCGACCCGCTCCAGCGATCGCTCGTCTTCACAGACACGATCGGCGTGCTGGCCGTGGTCTCAGGCGCCGATGGATCGTTATCGCGCAAGGTGCCGGCCAGCGACTTGTCGTCGGACCCATCGAGTTCCGCCAGCCCGATGTATTCGACCCTGACCGGTGCGATGCCCTGGTCGTAGAAGCCGAGCAGCTTTGCGGTTCGCACCGATACATCGATCAGGCGACCGTCGTGGTAGGGCCCGCGATCGTTCAATCGCACGATCAACGAGCGATGATTTTGCAGATTGGTAACGCGCACATAGCTCGGCAGCGGCAACGTCGGATGAGCGGCCGAAAGCGAATTGGTGTCGAATATTTCGCCATTCGCCGTCAGCCGGCCGTGAAACTTGTCGCCGTACCAGGAGGCCACGCCTTCGGCGCTGTAGGTCGGTTCCTCGCGCGGCGTGTAGGTGCGCCCGTTAATCGCGTAGGGGTCGCCGACACGATAGGTGCCACCGCCCTTTCGCAGCGGCGCGATGGACGGCACCGGCAAGCTGGCGACGACGATGCGCACGGACGACGTCACATCATCGTCCCAATTCAACGCATCGGTCAGGCCGTTGCGGTTGAGCGGAACCGTCATAACGGCGGCGACGACGGCACAGACGATCGAACACGTTTTCATCATAGCGAAACCTCCATCGGGGTCGCTGTTGAAGATCGCGGTCAGGTTCGATTGTTCAGGGAAGTCGGGGCGCGGCGTCGCGCCGTGGACTTGGGTTAATCATTGCTGAACTCCTCGCCGTGTCGACCGTGACGAGGCTAGCAAGCAATTGCCGCTAATTTCGTTTAACAGGTGTTCGCAATTTTACGTATGTCGACGCAGGGAAGGATTAACTCTGCTTCGCAAGAGACCATTCACGCTGCGGCGACAGCCCATCGGTTATTCGCGGTCGCCAACGAGCGGCAGCTAATACAGCGGCGTGCCGGGCACGAAGGCATCGAAGGCCGCCCAGAACTGCTGGCGATAGCGATCCTGCTCGATGATGAGCTCATGCTTCGAGCCGGCGATCATGAGATGCGAGCCTGCGCGCAACTGGGTGGCGAAATCCTCGATCGCCGGGGTGGAGACGATTTCGTCGCGGCCGGCGGCGATCAGCAGAAGCGGCTGGCGGATGCTGCTCGGGAATGTCGGCTCGGCAAATTCGGCAATCACCCGATAGGCGGCGTCGACCCAGGCAACCGTCGGCGAGCCGAGGCGAAGCGCGGGCTCCTTCTCGAGCACGGCGGCAACGCGGGCATGGCGCACCGGGTCGGAGGTGAGCGGATTGTCGGTGAAGGGCCGCATGGCCATGACGGTTGCATCGCCGCCGGGAACGTAAGCGGTGCCAAAACCGGCGAGCCGCATGACGCGGGCGGTCAGTCTCGCGGTGCGGGTCGAACGAAAACCATTCGGCAGGGCGATCAGCGGCGTCGACAGCACGATGCGATCGAACCAGCGACGACCTTGCCAGACGCTGCGCAGCAGGATGGAAGCGCCCATGGAATGTCCGAGCGCGAAAAAGGGCGGCGGGCAATCCGGCAGCACGATCTCCTGCATGAAGGCCACCAGATCGGTGGCGTATTCGTCGAAGCTCCAGACGTGACCCTTGTGGGTATCGGCGAGCGCGCGATCGGACAGGCCTTGCCCGCGCCAATCGAAGGTGGCGACGGCGAAGCCGCGCGCGTGCAATTCGCGCACGGTTTCGAAATATTTCTCGATGAACTCGCAGCGGCCATGAAATACGCAGACCGTGCCCTTGCGGCCGGGCGGCGCTGGCCAGCGGGCAAAGCGAAGCTGCACACCATCGGATGCGCGCAAGGCCCCGCAGGTCGCATTCTCCGGAATCGGATTGGACGGGATTTCGATGAGTTGCATTGCCAGGTGCCGCCGCTACGGGCTGTTTGGCCTTATAGCAGGGCGCGCGTGCGGCTCAATCTGGGCTGCGCGATGGCCAGCGAACGCGACCAGCACTCGGAATTCGTCATTAACCATCTGAATTTGCTGGAAAATTTTTGCGGCGCGCCCTCTTGAAGCAAGACCGCGGCTGCCTAAATCAGAGGACGCACAGGCCCATCCGGGCTGTGTGACGGGGTCCGGCCTCACAATGGCGGACTGTCCGCATGTCGCTCAAACTGGAGGATATGCTATGCGAACTTTCGATCTTGCCCCCCTTTATCGTTCCACCGTCGGTTTCGACCGGCTGTTCTCGATGCTCGACGGTTTTGAAGCCGCCCCGGGCTATCCGCCCTACAACATCGAACGCACCGGCGAGAACGATTACCGCATCTCGGTAGCGGTCGCGGGCTTTGGCGAAAACGAGCTCTCGATCGAGGCGAAGGAGAATACCCTGACGATCAAGGGTGAGAAACAAATCAAACAAGAGAACAAATCCGGCGAGGTGCTCTACCAGGGCATCGCGGCGCGCGCATTCGAGCGCGTATTCCAGCTTGCCGAACACGTCCAGGTGAAGGGCGCGTCGCTGGAGAACGGCCTCCTGCACGTCGACCTCGTGCGCGAGATCCCCGAGACCAAGAAGCCGCGCCAGATCGCGATCAACGGCAAAATCAATAAGCCGAGCGTGGTCGAGGCGAAGGCTGCGGCCTAACGAACCACTGAAATCTTCGGACTGAACCTCCAAAGGTTTCCGAGCGCCCCGGGCAACCGGGGCGCTTTCATTTGGGGCCACCAAGCCGTGATTTAGAGGACTTGACGGGACGGCGGTGTTGTCGTGTGCTGAAGCTCGACGAACAGCACGATTCATCACTGCCATTGTCGATGACCACCCTCGCCGCTGCAATGCCCTATCGCCTCAACGCCCTGTTTGCCGCGGCGGTCGTAACCGTGGCGGCACTGATGCTGTTCGTGGTGCCGCTCCTGCTGCTGCCGCAGGCGCCGGTGCTGGCGGGCATCGTGATCGTCCTGCTGATGCTGGCGACACCGTTCAACACCGCGGTGCTGCACGAGGCGATCCACGGACGGTTGGCCGGCCGACCGGTGCTGAACGATCGCATGGGGCGCGTCATCGCGATCTGCTCGGGCGTGTCGTTCGATGTGGTGCGCTTTGGCCACTTGGCCCATCACCGCTCCAATCGCCATGCGCTCGACCGGCCGGACGTGATCGAGCCGGGGCAGAACGCGCTCAACGCCGGCCTCAAGTATTACGGACATTTGCTCGGCGGACTCTATCTGACCGAGATCATCGCGACGGTCGCCATGCTGCTGCCACGCCGGGTGATCGTATTCGGGATCAAGCGCGCGATGGCACGCGACGAGCCGGAGATCACCGCGATACGCGTGGCCGCGCTACGCGTGCTCGACCGCCGCGTTGCGCGCATCCGGCTCGACGCATTCGTCGCGATCGCGCTCTACGCCACCGCGTTCACACTCTATGGCGCGTTCTGGCCGCTGTTGCTCGGGGGCATGCTGCTGCGCGGGCTGATCATATCGCTGCAAGACAACCTGCCGCATTATGGCACGCCGGCAGTCATCAATACTGACGCCTACAACATGCAAGCGCCACGCTGGCTGGAGCTGTTCATGCTGAACCAGAATCTGCATGCGGTGCATCACCATCAGCCGGATCTGCATTGGACCGAATTGCCGGCCGCCTTCGGGCAAGAGAGAGAGCGCTATTCCGTTCCCTATCTCGCCCAGCTCGTGCGGCAGTTCCGCGGGCCGTGGCGGCCGAGCGCGCTTCCCGCGGAATAATGCCGGTTAAATCCGAGAATCTGATCGCGTGGGGCGACTGCGACAGCGCCGGCATCGTCTATTATCCGAGATTCTTCCATTTCATGGACATCGCGTTCCAGAACCTGATGCGCAAGGCGGGTTTCGGTCATCGTCGCCTGCTCGAAGAATTCGGCGTGCATGTTCCGATCGTGGATGCCGGCGCGAAATTCATTTCGCCGGCAAGTTTCGAGGATCGCCTCACCGTCGACGCCGAGATCGTGCATTGGGGAACGAAGAGCTTCCGCGTGCAATATCGCGGCGCGCGCGACGGCGTGGCGGTGTTCGAAGGCTACGAGGCGCGGGTGTGGGCGACAGTGGCGCCGGATGGCTCGATCACGACGAGCGCAATCCCGCAGCCGTTCAAGGACGCGCTTGCTGCTGCCGGCAACGCACGAAAATGACCGCGCGCGACGCGTTGCTCCGCGGCCTGTGGGCAGCAGCCCAATAAACCCCCGTCGGGTCGCGCCAATACGCTCGCTTGACTGGGGCCAAAATGACTCTAGCCTGATCGGCAACGAATAAACGCCATCGGGAGGATGCCATGCAAAAGCTATTTGCCGGTCTGTGCGGTCTCGCCGCAGTTCTGCTAGCGAGCGCTACGGTTCATGCGCAGCAGACCATCAAAATCGGTCTCATCATGCCGTATTCGGGTCAGTTCGCCGACCCGGCCGCGCAGATGGACAACGCCATCAAGCTCTATGTCAAAGAGCATGGCGATACGGTCGCCGGCAAAAAGCTCGAATTCATCCGCAAGGACACCGGCGGTATCGCACCTGACGTGGCAAAGCGCTTGGCGCAGGAACTGGTGGTACGCGACAACGTCGACATCCTCGCCGGATTCGTGCTGACGCCGAACGCGCTGGCCGCCGCCGACGTGTCCGCCGAAGCGAAGAAATTCATGGTGGTGATGAATGCCGCAACGCAGATCATCACCACCAAATCGCCCTACATGGCGCGCACCTCGCTCACCATTCCGCAATTGAACTCCTCGTTCGGAAGCTGGGCGGTCAAGAAAGGCGGCGCGAAGAAATTCTTCACGATGGTCTCTGACTACGGTCCCGGCCACGATGCCGAAAGCTCATTCCAAAAGGGCCTCAAGGATGCGGGCGGCGAACTCGTGGGCTCGCTGCGGTACCCGGTGCAGACCTCGGATTTCTCGCCCTTCGTACAACGCGCCAAGGATGCCAACGCGGACGCGATCTACGTCTGGGTGCCGGGCGGCACGCAGCCGGCTGCCGTCGCCAAGGCCCTGTCTGAACGCGGTGTCGATCCGAAGAAGACGAAGGTTCTAGGACAGGGCGAACTGACGACGGATGAGGCCCTGAAAAGCATGGGCGATGCGGGAATCGGCATCATAACCGTCATCCATTACGGCCATGAACACGAGTCCGCAATGAACAGGAAATTCGTGGCGGCGTACAACGCGGACTACAAGCGCAATCCGGACATCTTTTCGATCGGCGGCTATGACGGCATGCACCTGATCTATGAGACGATCAAAAAGACCGGCGGCAAGACTGACGGCGAATCACTCATCGCCGCGGCGAAGGGCATGAAGTGGGAAAGTCCGCGCGGGCCGATCTCGATCGATCCGGAAACGCGCGACATCACCCAGACCATCTATATCCGGCGCGTCGAGAAGGTCGGCGGGCAACTGCGCAATGTCGAGTTCGACAAGGTCGAGAACGTGAAAGGCCGCTGATCGCCGCACCGCGACGGCTCTATTCGGCTCAAATAGACGAGCGCCCCGCTGATGCGGGGCGCTTGCATTTTGATGAGCCAATCAGGCGACAATTTGCAGCTAGTTCTTCGGCGCGGGCGGCGGCGGCAGCGTGCGTATGCTGATCTTGTCGGGGTCGGTTTTCTTTGCGTCGGTCTTGGTCGCAGGCGCCTTCGCATCCGACTTTTGATCGGTCTTCGGCGGGATCGTCTTGGCCGCCGATTTTGCGGGCTTGGTGGCAGGCTTGGTTGCGGGCTTGGCCGCCGGCTTGGGCGTCGGCGTCACGTTCACCCGCTGGGGAAATCGCGGCGGCGGCGGCGGCAGCAATGCATTCTCATCGCCCTCGGGAGGGGCCGCTTCAGGCACCGCTTCGGGCGGATGGGCCGTCTCCGGCCGCGGCGTCAAAAATTCCGGCGACGGCGGCGGGGCAACGACGGCTTCGCGCTCGGGGGGCGGCGGGGCAGGCGGCAGAGCGACTGGAGGCGGAGCCGCCGGCGCAGCGCGCCGATAGATCGGCGGGTCGTTCTGTTCCTCGATGATCGGGACGTCGCGGCGATAGACCGGAGCCGGCTCATACACCGGCGGGCCGGAATCGTAGATGCTCGGCCGCATCGGATCGAACTCGCGATTGTTGTATCCGACCGGCGTGACCGCGGTGACCTCGCCGGCGCGGCCGTCCACAACGACACGAACCTCGATGCCGTCCTCGTCGCGCGCGCGCAGCAGGTAATTCGTGCCTTTGCGGGTCGGCTTGCCAATCGGACTCAAGCCCACGGAACGGACGATCGCGATGACTTCCTGCGGGGGCACGACGCTCGGCGCGCGGGCCGCGCGTTCGGCGGCACGCGCGGGCGGAACGGCAAGCGCGATCCCGACGACAATTACAGCCAGGCCGTAGAAGCTACTCTTCTTCACGAGGGCCTCCTCGATCATCGCGGTGGCACCTTATCACCGAAATAGGGCGGTGCTGGCGCGGGCTTTGAATGGCGATTGCGTGCCACAATTGCGTTCTGCGCCGGAACGGCTGATTCAGCCGCTCGCCATGACAACTCATGCCCGGAAAATCTGAAATTTTCGCAACTTTCTTGCGGCATGGATAAAATGGTTGCCAGCGGCGAGATTATAGGACAGTATTACTGTCCCAATTGGCCAGGCACGCGGCGTGCCCCCATTTGGGCGGCGTCCGATGAAGCACTTGCGCGTGCTTCGAACGGCGACCAACATGAGCCGTGGCGCGTGATGCCGGCGGCGGAAGCGGCCCGCGAGAAGGCTGTCCTTTGAGCATGGTTCGCTACGGACTGCGGCGCGGATAAGCGCTGTGGACGAGGAAGCCGCGCCGGCCGGAGAAATGCATGTGTCATGCATGTGGCAGGGCGCATGAGGGCGATTGAGTATGAAGAAGAGGAGCGGCAGAGCCCGACGACAACGCGGACATCCCGCCCCGGCGGCACCGTTGGTCGACGCACGGGCGCGCTTTGCCGATTCCGCCGATCCTGGCGTGCCGGCGCCATTCGGACTCTACGATCCCGCGCGCGATAAGGATTCCTGCGGCGTCGGCTTCATCGCCGATATCAAGGGCCGCAAGTCGCACCAGATCGTCGAAGACGCGCTACAGATTCTCTGCAACCTCGAACATCGCGGCGCGGTCGGCGCCGATCCGCGCGCCGGCGACGGCGCCGGAATTCTGGTGCAGATCCCGCACGAATTCTTCAAGCGCAAGTGCGCCGATCTCGGATTCGAACTGCCCAAGCCCGGCGACTACGCGGTCGGCGTGCTGTTCATGCCGCGCGATGCGGAATGGCGCGAGTTCATCCGTTCGACGTTCAAGGAGATCATCGCGCGCGAAGGTCTGACCCTGCTCGGCTGGCGCACCGACATGCCGACCGACAATTCAACGCTCGGTGAATCGGTGAAACCCACCGAGCCGGTGCACATGCAGGTGTTCATCGGACGCGGCGATGCGATCAAGACCGAGGACGAGTTCGAGCGGCGGCTCTATATCATGCGCAAGTCGGTCTCGAGCATCGTCTACACCCAACGCGAACGGCGGCTGTCCGGCTATTATCCGGTGTCGATCTCGTGCCGCACGGTGATCTACAAGGGCATGTTCCTCGCCGACCAGCTCGGCACCTACTATCCCGACCTGCACGAGCCGGATTTCGAGAGCGCGCTGGCGCTGGTGCACCAGCGGTTCTCCACCAATACGTTTCCGACCTGGTCGCTCGCGCACCCGTACCGGATGATCGCGCACAATGGCGAGATCAACACGCTGCGCGGCAACTTGAACTGGATGGCGGCGCGGCAGGCCTCGGTGTCGTCGGATCTTTACGGCGACGACATCAGCAAGCTCTGGCCGATCTCGTACGAGGGACAGTCCGACACGGCGTGCTTCGACAATGCGCTCGAATTCCTCACCCAGGGCGGCTACCCGCTGGCGCATGCGGTGATGATGATGATCCCGGAGGCGTGGGCGGGCAATCCGCTCATGGACGAGGAACGCCGCGCCTTCTACGAATACAATGCTGCGCTGATGGAGCCATGGGACGGACCGGCCGCCATCGCGTTCACCAACGGCAAGCAGATCGGCGCCACCCTCGACCGCAACGGCTTGCGCCCCGCGCGCTATCTGGTGACGCGCGACGATCGCATCATCATGGCGTCGGAAATGGGCGTGCTGCCGATCCCGGAAAAGGACATCGTCAAGAAATGGCGGCTGCAGCCGGGCAAGATGCTGCTGGTGGATCTCGAACAGGGCCGGCTGATCCCGGATGAAGAGCTGAAAGCGACACTCGCGCGCAGCCATCCGTACAAGAAATGGCTCGAGCGCACGCAAATCGTGCTGGAAGAGCTGCCGGCCGCGGCGGCGGAAGCGCCGCTCTCGAATCTCTCGTTGCTCGATCGCCAGCAGGCGTTCGGCTACACCCAGGAGGACCTGAAAATCCTCATGGCGCCGATGGCGGCGCAGGGCGAGGAAGCGGTCGGCTCGATGGGCAACGACACGCCGATCTCGGCGCTGTCGGACAAGCCGAAGCTGCTGTTCACCTACTTCAAGCAGAACTTCGCGCAGGTGACCAATCCGCCGATCGATCCGATCCGCGAAGAGCTGGTGATGAGTCTGGTCTCGATCATCGGGCCGCGGCCGAACCTGTTCGACCTTGAAGGCATGTCGAACACCAAGCGGCTGGAAGTGCGGCAGCCCATCCTGACCGACGAGGATCTGGAGAAAATCCGCTCGATCTCGACCGTGAGCGATTCACATTTCAAGTCGCTCACGCTCGATACCACGTGGCCGGCGGAGCGCGGCGCGCGCGGACTGAAGGCCGCGCTCGATACGCTATGCGCGGAGGCCGAGAAGGCGGTGCGGGCGGGCATCAACATCATCATCCTTTCCGACCGCATGGCGGGAACCGATCGCGTCCCGATGCCCTCGCTGCTCGCCTGCGCGGCGGTGCACCACCATTTGATCCGGCAGGGCCTGCGCACGTCGGTCGGGCTCGTGGTCGAAAGCGGCGAACCGCGCGAGGTGCATCATTGCTGCTGCCTGGCCGGCTATGGCGCGGAAGCGATCAATCCGTATCTTGCGTTCGAGACGTTGATCGCGATGCACAACGAATTGCCGGTCAAGCTCGACAAGAAGGAAATCCTCAAGCGCTACATCAAGTCGATCGACAAAGGGCTGCTCAAGGTGATGTCGAAGATGGGCATCTCCACCTATCAGTCCTATTGCGGCGCGCAGATTTTCGATGCGGTCGGCTTGAAGGCCGATTTCGTGCATCAGTATTTCACCGGCACGGCCACGCGCATCGAAGGCGTGGGGCTCGCGCAAATCGCCGAAGAATCGGTGCGGCGGCATCGCGACGCGTTCGGCGACGCGCCGATCTACCGCAGCATGCTGGACGTAGGCGGCGACTACGCGGTGCGCTCGCGCGGCGAGGATCATGTCTGGAACTTCAACACGGTTTCGCTGCTGCAACACGCTGTGCGCGGCAATTCCTACGAGACGTACCGCGGCTACGCGAAAATCCTCAACGAACAGTCGGAAAAGCTCGTCACCATCCGCGGGCTGTTCAAGCTGAAGTCGGCGGCGGACGACGATCGCAAGCCGGTGCCGATCGAGGAGGTCGAACCGGCGAAGAACATCGTGCGGCGGTTCTCGACCGGCGCCATGTCGTTCGGTTCGATTTCGCGCGAGGCGCATACCACGCTCGCCATCGCCATGAACCGTATCGGCGGAAAATCGAACACCGGTGAAGGCGGCGAGGAATCCGACCGCTTCAAGCCGCTGCCGAACGGCGATTCCATGCGCTCGGCGATCAAGCAGGTGGCGTCGGGCCGTTTCGGCGTGACCGCGGAATACCTCGTCAACTCCGACATGATGCAGATCAAGATGGCGCAGGGCGCCAAGCCCGGCGAAGGCGGCCAGTTGCCCGGCCACAAGGTCGACAAGATCATCGCCCAGGTGCGCCATTCGACGCCGGGTGTGGGACTGATCTCGCCGCCGCCGCATCACGACATCTATTCGATCGAGGATCTGGCGCAGCTCATTTTCGATCTGAAGAACGTCAATCCGGACGGCGACGTGTCGGTGAAACTCGTGTCCGAAGTCGGCGTCGGCACGGTGGCGGCGGGCGTGTCGAAGGCGCGCTCCGACCACGTCACTATCGCGGGCTTCGAAGGCGGTACCGGCGCGAGCCCGCTGACCTCGATCAAGCACGCCGGAAGCCCGTGGGAAATCGGGCTGGCCGAAACGCACCAGACGTTGGTCGCCAACCGGCTGCGCGGACGCATCTCGGTGCAGGTCGATGGCGGCATCCGCACCGGCCGCGACGTGGTGATCGGCGCGCTACTCGGCGCCGACGAATTCGGCTTCTCCACCGCGCCGTTAATCGCGGCCGGCTGCATCATGATGCGCAAGTGCCACCTCAACACCTGTCCGGTCGGGATCGCGACCCAGGACCCGGTGCTGCGCAAGCGCTTCAAGGGCCAGCCGGAGCACGTGATCAATTTCTTCTTCTTCGTGGCCGAGGAAGTGCGCGAGATCATGGCCACGATGGGCTATCGCACCTTCAACGAAATGATCGGGCAGATGCAGATGCTCGACCAGCGTCTGGTGATCGAGCACTGGAAGGCGAAGGGCCTCGACTTCTCCAAGCTGTTCACCAAGCCGATCGCACCCGATGAGGTGGCGATCCATAAGTACGAGCCGCAGGACCACAAGATTCAGAAAATCCTCGACCGCAACCTGATCGCCGCGGCGCGGCCCGCGATCGAACACGGCGAGCGGGTGAAAATCGCCTCGCCGATCCGCAATATCGACCGCACTGCCGGCGCGATGCTGTCGGGCGAGATCGCCAAGCGCTACGGCCATGTCGGGCTCCCCGACGACACCATCCACGTGAATTTCAAAGGCACCGCCGGGCAGAGTTTCGGCGCCTGGCTCGCGCACGGCGTCACCTTCGAGCTCGAAGGCGACGCCAACGACTACGTCGGCAAGGGGCTTTCCGGCGGGCGCATCATCATCAAGCCACCGGCGGATGGCGGCATCGTGCCGGAAGAGGCGATCATCATCGGCAACACCGTGCTCTACGGCGCGATCTCCGGCGAATGCTATGTCCGCGGCGTGGCGGGCGAGCGCTTCGCGGTGCGCAATTCGGGCGCGATTGCGGTGATCGAGGGCGCGGGCGACCATTGCTGCGAATACATGACGGGCGGCGTGGTGGTGGTGTTGGGCCGCACCGGGCGCAATTTCGCCGCCGGCATGTCGGGCGGCATCGCCTACGTGCTGGACGGCGACGAGACGTTCAAATCACTCTGCAATTTGGCGATGGTCGAGCTCGAGCCGATCGCCGAGGAGGAAGAGGTGGCCGCACGCGTCTACGGCCACATGAACGATCTCGAAACGCACGGCCGCGTCGATGTGCACGCCGACATGACGCGGTTCGATGCCGAGCGCCTGCATACGTTGATCCATCGCCACGCGGAATTCACCGGCTCGCGTCGCGCGCGCGAAATTCTCGATAATTGGTCCACGTACCTGCCGAAATTCCACAAGGTCATGCCGGTCGAATATCGCCGCGCATTGGCCGAGATGGCGAAGGCATCGCTGCAGGCCGCGGAATAGCAATGGGAAAAGTTACCGGTTTCCTGGAGTTCGAACGCAACGACCGCGACTATCTGCCGGTCGAACAGCGCGTCAAGAACTGGCGGGAGTTCGTCATTCCGCTGCCGGAAAAGGACACGCGCGAGCAAGCCGCGCGCTGCATGAATTGCGGCGTGCCCTATTGCCAGACCGGCTGCCCAGTCAACAACCAGATTCCGGACTGGAACGATTTGGTCTACACCGGAAATTGGGAAGAGGCCGCGCGCAACCTGCACTCCACCAATAATTTTCCGGAGGTCACGGGCCGCGTGTGCCCGGCGCCGTGCGAGGCGTCGTGCACGCTCAACATCGACGAAAATCCGGTCACGATCAAAACCATCGAATGCGCGATTGCCGACCGCGCGATCGAGAACAAATGGATCAAGCCCGAGCCGCCCACGCACAAGACCGGGAAGAAAGTGGCGGTCGTCGGCTCAGGACCGGCGGGGCTCGCCTGCGCGCAGCAGCTCGCGCGCGCGGGACACGACGTGCATGTGTTCGAGAAGCATGCCAAGGCCGGCGGCTTGCTGCGCTACGGCATCCCGGACTTCAAGATGGAAAAGGCGATCGTCGACATGCGGATCGAGCAAATGCATGGCGAAGGCGTCGTTTTCCACTACGGCGTGCATGTCGGCGTCAACCTGCCGGCGGATAATTTGCTCAAGAATTACGACGCCATCGCGCTCACAGGCGGCGCCGAAAAAGCCCGCGATCTGTCGATCCCGGGGCGCGGGCTCGACGGCATCCATTTCGCCATGGATTTCCTGCCGCAGCAGAACCGGCGCGTGAGCGGCGAACCGGTCGGCGACGTCAGGCCGATCCTGGCCAAGGACAAGCATGTCGTGGTCATCGGCGGCGGCGACACCGGCTCTGACTGCATCGGCACGTCGTTCCGGCAGGGCGCCAAGTCGGTGACCAATTTTGAGATCATGCCGATGCCGCCGGAGCACGAGAACAAGAGCCTCACCTGGCCGGATTGGCCTTTGAAGCTGCGCACCTCGTCGAGCCACGAGGAGGGCGCCGAGCGCGACTTCTCGGTGCTGACGCAGAAATTCATCGGCGAAAACGGCCACGTGAAGAAGCTGCATTGCGTAAAATGCGACGAGAAATTCCGGCCGATCGCCGGCAGCGAGTTCGAACTCGATGCCGATCTCGTGCTGCTCGCCATGGGCTTCGTGTCGCCGGTGCACGAGGGCCTACTCAAATCGCTGGGGGTGGAACTCGACGGCCGCGGCAACGTGAAGGCCGACACCAATGCCTACGCCACCTCGCTGCCGAAGGTATTCGCGGCCGGCGACATGCGGCGCGGGCAATCGCTCGTGGTGTGGGCGATCCGCGAGGGGCGGCAATGCGCGCACGCGATCGATAAATTCCTCATGGGATCGACCAACCTGCCGCGGTGATTTCAACCGTGCATTCCCGCGTATGCGGGAATCAGATTGCACCAATGCAGGGTGCTGGGCCCTGGGTTTCCGCTTTCGCGGGGGCGAACGGATTTATTTGCTACCGGAAGAACGGCAGGAACGAGAACGGGTTGAAGCCCCGCTCGCGCGGCGGTGGTGCGCGCGGCGCTTGCGGCGGGCCAAGCGGACCGCCAGCCTGGCGCTGGGCGGTCTTGGGCGGCGGCGCGGAGACCGTCACCGGCGGGGGCACTTGCGCGAGCGGAACCGGCAGCGTGGTGGTGGTGACCGCCGGATCGGTACCGAAGGCGGCAACCCCACGCCGCGGCCAGGCGAAATCGTCGGCACGGCCGGCGGGCGCGGTCACCGATTCGCCCTTCACCAGAACATGCGATGCGATCAGGCTTTCGCCCTCACCGCGGTTCGATGCGCTGCCGATCAATTCCTCACCGGCGCGCGCGGACACTGCGAGCGGCACGGCGGGTCCGGCAAGCGGGCGCGCGGTCGGGCTGCCTGGCCGCAACGGCTCCTTCTGCGAGGGCTCGGGCAGCGCCACCGGCATGGCCTGCAACGGCGATACGCGATTGATCTCGCGCTCGAGATAATGCGCGAGCTTGCGCGCGCCCGGCTTGGTGAAATAGATGCCGTCGCTCGAACGCAGCCGGCGATTCTGGCCTTCGTAATCCGGCCCCTGGAACGTGAAGGCGCCGCGCTCGTCAACGAAACCGTCCCAAACGTCGACATAGACGATGCCGGCTTTGTCCGCGCGGGCCCGGAACAATTCATTGAGATAGCTTGCTTCGCTCGTGGCCTTGGGCGTGCGCAGCGACGGCAGACCGACCCAGAACACCGGCACGCCTTTGCTTTTCAACGCCGCGATCGTGTCATCGATGCGCTTGGTGTAAAGTTCTTCCCACTTTTCAGAGTGGAATTCGTACACGCCCGGCGTGCGATTGCGCTGATCCGGTTCCGGCGCGGCGATCGTGAGCTGGTCGGTGTTGTCCTGCTCCTGATCGGTCGGCGACTTGTCGGGGCTTGGCGTTTTCGCGCGGTTTGCCTGCTCACGCACGCGGATCGCCTGGCGATCGCTGAGGCCGATCATCATGACCACGGCTTTCGGCTTCTCATTCGCCAGAATTTCGCGCGCGGCCTGTGCCCAATCGAGCGATTCGTTTTTCGCGTCGTAGCGGATCAGGCCGGAGCCCGGGCGATGCTTGCGGATGACGCCGATTTCAGGCGTGTCGCTCAGCGCGTCCTCAAGACCATAGGCCAGCCAATCCGCCATGGAATCGCCCATGACCACGATGGTGACGGTGGGCGGCGTGTCGGATTTGTGCGGCGGGGGTGCGCGCGAAGAATCGACCGGCCGCTGCTGCTCGGGCGGCGAGAACGGACCTCCTCCCGGCAACGGGCCGAACAGCCGTTCGAAAAAACCTTGGGCGAGCTGGATACGGCCTTCCGACGATTGGGCCGCGGCCGGCAGCGCCGATGCCGACACGCAAACAAATCCCGCCAGCGCGCCGATGAGCACGCCCGCGCCAAACCGTCCGTGGATGCCGTGTCTCGCCATCGTCATCATAATCCGACAGAGGGGCTTTTTAGCACGTCGAACCGGGCAACTTGAAGGCCGGGTCAAACGGCCAAAGCGCGCGCATTATTGATTGCGCAAACGCGCCAAAATATCAGCGGAGGCAAATCCGTCGGGAATCACGCCGATCGAGACCTGGTATTCGCGAATCGCGGCGCGCGAGCGCAGCCCGAGACGGCCGTCCGGCTCTCCCAGGTCGAAGCCATGGCTGCGCAGGCGTTCCTGCAACTCGCGGCGTTCGTCGCGCGTGAGGACCGGCTCATTGCGCGGCCAGGGCTGCGCAAACGGAGCCTCGCCGCGCATCCGGTCGGCCAAATGCCCGATGGCGAGCGCATAGGCCTCGGCCGGATTGTATTTCATCAATACCAGGAAGTTCGGCAGCATCAGGAAGGCCGGACCCTGCGCGCCGGCGGGCAACAGCAGAAATGCGCGTTCATCGCCGTTGGCGAAGGCCTTTTCGTCAGGTCGCCGCAGGCCAAGCGCTTCCCATTCGGCGACGGTCATCTGCTTTGAGCGATCGGCGAGCAGATAATCGAAGCCGACCGGCAACTCGACCTCGTAGCCCCAGGGCTCGCCCGCGATCCAACCGTCCTTCTTCAGATTGTTCGCGGTCGAGGCGAGGACGTCGGCGACCGAGTCGACGACATCGCGGCGGCCGTCACCGTCAAAATCGACGGCGAAGCGCTTGAAAGTCGTGGGCATGAACTGAGTCGGGCCGAAGGCACCCGCCCAGGACCCTTTCAACTGCTCGGCGGTCAAATCCCCGCGATGCAGGATTTCAAGCGTGGCGAGAAATTCGTCGCGGAAAAAATCGCGCCGGCGTCCGACGCAGGCAAGCGTCGCGGTCGAGCGCACCACCGGGCGATCACCGACCATGGTGCCGTAGCGCGATTCAACGCCCCAAATCGCAGCCAGGATATAGCGATCGACGCCGTAGACCTTCTCCACCTGCTCGAAAGTCTTGCGGTGCTGCGTCAGCATGTTGCGGCCGATGGTGATGCGTTCGTCGCTCACCAACGAGTCGAGGTAGCCCCACAGCGCGGTGGTGAACTCAGGCTGAGCATCGAGCAAGTCCATGATGCGCAGATCGGGCGTGAGACCTGCCGTGTACAGAACGAAGGTCGCACGCGAGACGCCGCGGCGCGCGGCTTCCGGCCACAGACGTTCGAGACAGTTCGGAAAATCCTCGGCGGCGGCGCGAATGGCATCCGCCGTCATCAGCGGATGGCCGGAGGCGCCGGAGAGACCGCTCCATGGCAGCACCGGCGGCGGCGGCGGAACCGGCGTGATCGAACTCGTCTGTTGCGCCGATGCAGCGGCGATCGCGCAGACGGCTGCGGCGAACGCGGTTACAACTTGAACGACCCGAAACACGGCCTTCATGCGGTTTGTCCCATGCCCTGGGCGCCCACGCGCCGTACAGCAGTATTGAGACGGAAATAATTTAGCGGATGTTAACGCGCCGCTCCATCGGGAAGCAGCGTCATTTTGTGGCAAAGCGAAGGCCCGGCGGGCGAAAAACCACAAAAATCAAAGCTGTTTCGGCGACTTAGCGCCCGCGCAGGCGCTCGATCAATTCCTGCGTAGGATAGCCATCGGCGGGCATGTGCACCTTGAGCTGGGCCTGCCGGGTGGCGGAGCGGGTCGCCGAACCGAGACGGCCGTCAGCTTCGCCGTCGAACAGTTTCTGTTGGATCATGATGCGCTGCAGCTCTTTGACGAGCTCGGCGGTCGGATGCACCACGGAGGAGCTGCCGCGGCTGACCGGCGGCGCACCGGCCAAGCGGGTGGCGTTATAGGCCGCGGTGGTCGAATAGACCAATGCCGAATTCCAGCCGAGGAAGGCCTTGAAATTATCGTAGACCAGGAACGCGGGGCCATGCCGCCCCATGAGCAGCAGGAGTGAGGCCGGCATGTCGTCGGCCGGCAGCGGCGCGCCGTGCGCGCTACGCACGCCCCACTTCACCCATTGCGAACGCGGATGCTGGATCGAAACGTCGGCCTGTTCCCATGGCATCACCTCGGGGACGGCGACTTCCTGCATCCAGGGTTCGCCGGCCTTCCAGCCGAAACTCTTGAGCAGATTGGCGGCGGAGGCGAGCGTGTCGGGTACGCTGGTGATCGCGTTGCGTCTGCCGTCGCCGTCGAAGTCGACTGCGGTGCGGTAATAATCCGAGGCGGTGATCTGCAACGGACCAAGCTCGCCGGCCCAGTCGCCGATCATCTCGTCGACGCGCAGATCGCCGCGCTGGATGATGCGCAACGCATCCATCAATTGCGGGCGGAAGAATTCAGGCCGCCGGCAATCGTAAGCCAGGGTTGCAATGGAACGGATGACGTTGAACTTGCCGTTGTTGGAACCGAAATCGCTTTCCAAGCCCCAAAACGCGACGATGACGTAAGGCGGCACGCCGAATTGCTTCTCGATGCGCGCGAACAGCGCGGCGTGCTGCTTGATCAGCTGTCCGCCTCTGACCAGGCGATATTTCGAAACCATGCGGTCGGAGAATTGCAGGAAGCTCTGCTGGAACACGCCCTGCCCGCGATCGCGCCGGATGACGCCGGGGTCCAGGGTCACCTCGTCGAGCGCCGATGAAATGATGTGGCTGGGAATTCCCTTCGACGCCGCCTCGCGTTTGAACTCGCCGAGCCACTGCTCGAAATTGCCGCGGTTCTGACAATAGGTGGCGGCCGAAGCCGCGCCTGACGTCACCACGCCGAGCAGCGCCATTGCTGCCGCAACCATACGCATTCGCACCATCACTTTGGCCCTTTAACTGCAGTCCGTTCGCGCTGCTTTACTGACGCCCATGGCGAGGGGGCATTCTTTCAGCACCGGCCGCAACATTCAACACGCTCAAAAGGTTGCGGCAGGACAGCCGTGTGGCCTATTGAAACGAACGCAATTTTTCCGTACCTGACGCAGGAGGTCGCACCTGCCGATGAAGCCAATCCGAAAAGCCATTTTTCCCGTCGCCGGGCTCGGCACGCGCTTTCTGCCGGCCACCAAGGCCATGCCCAAGGAAATGCTTCCTGTGGTCGACCGGCCGCTGATCCAGCACGTGGTGGACGAAGCGCGCGAGGCGGGTATCGAGCATTTCATTTTCGTGACCGGCCGCAACAAGGGCGTGATCGAGGATCATTTCGACCGCCAATTCGAGCTGGAATTGACGCTCAACGAACGCGGCAAGCGTGCGGAACTCGCCGCGCTCGAACGCGACCTGCCGAGCGCGGGGCAGACGAGTTTCACGCGCCAGCAATCGCCGCTCGGATTGGGTCATGCGGTGTGGTGCGCGCGCGAGCTGATCGGCAACGAACCGTTCGCGCTGCTGTTGCCCGACGTGCTGGTGCAGAATCCCCGCGGCTGCCTGGCGCAGATGATCGAGGCCTATAACGCGCTCAACGAAACCGCCAATATCATCGCGGTTGAAGAAGTGCCGCCGGAGCGCGTACACATGTACGGCGTGGTCGGCGTCGGCAAGCCGAAGGGCAAAGCCTTCGCGATCACCCGGATGATCGAGAAGCCGTCGCGCAACGAGGCGCCCTCGAACCTCATAATCACCGGCCGCTACATCCTGCAGCCGGAAATCCTGAATATCCTGACCCATCAGACCACCGGGGCGGGCGGCGAAATCCAGATCACCGATGCGATGATCGCGCTCGCCAAGCAGCAGCCGTTCTACGGGTTGAAATTCGAGGGCCGCAGCTTCGATTGCGGATCGAAGATCGGCTTCCTCACCGCCAACGTCGCCTATGCGCTCGCGCGCGAGGACATTGCGCCGGCGTTACGCAACGAGATCAAGCAGCTGTTAGGCGAACGTTAGCCTGTCCGCGTCACGCCCATGATCAACGCAGCCATCATCGGCCTGGGACGCTGGGGACAATCGATCGTCACGGCCGTGCAGGACAAGAGCAAGCGCGTTCGTTTCATCCGCGGGGTCAGCAAGGAACTGGAACTGGTCCGCGATTTCGCCCGCCAGCACGATTTCGCAGTCTCGACCGAATTCGAGGAGGCCGTCGCCGACCCGCGCGTGCAGGCGGTGGCGCTCGCGACGCCGCATTCGCTGCACGTCGACCAGATCATCGCGGTGGCGAAGGCCGGCAAGCCGGTCTGGTGCGAAAAACCGTTGGCGCTTACGCGGACGGAAGCCGAACGCGCCATGGCGGCATGCAACGAGGCCGGCGTCGCGTTCGGTCTCGGCAACAACAAACGTTGCTACGCGTCGATGCGCGAACTCAAGCGCGTAGTCGCCGCAGGCACGATCGGCGACGTGCTCCATATCGAAGGCCATTTCTGCAACGAGCATTCCACGCGCGTGAAAGGCGGCTGGCGCGACGATCCGCGCGAGTCCCCGGGCGGCGGAATGACCGGTGCCGGCCTGCATGTGCTCGATGCCTTCGTCAATCTCGCCGGGCCGATCGCGCGCGTCGATGCGCGGCTGTTTTCGCGCAAGCCGCCGCCCGATCCGCGCGATGTGGCCGCGGCCATGGTGGAATTCGAGAGCGGCGCGACCGGCATGCTGGCCACGGTCCGCGCGGCACCGATGTATTGGCGCGTGCAAGCGTTCGGCAGCAATGGCTGGGCGGAAGCGCGCGACGAAACAGTGCTAACGGTTGCGCGCAACGGCGAGCAGCCGGAAACGAAAGAGTTTCCGCAAGTCGATTCGCTTGGCGTGCTGTTCGAGGCGTTCGCCGAAAGCATCGAGACCGGAACGCCGTTTCCGGTTTCCCGCACGGACATGCTCGACGTGGTCGGCGCATTCGAGGCGATCATCCGCTCGATGGCGGACGGCAATCCGGTTTCGGTCGCGCGCGGTTAGTCCGGTTGCCTCGGCCGTTTGGTTTGCGCGGCCGCTGGGATGGGTCCTCGCGAAGTTTACGATACCGGCTCGACCATCAGATTGGCACCATCGACGCGCGTCACCTTCACGCGGCCGCCGGCCGGACGATCGGCGCCGCTCACGCGCCAGATCGTGTCGCCGACACGGATGGTCCCGATACCATCGACGATCGGCTTCTCGAGCGTGAATATCTGGCCGACCATGGCTTCGGCGCGGCGGTTGAGGAACGGCCGCTCTTCCGGCGGCTCAACAGTGTGCGCGAAGCGCCGCCAAAGCGGAATCGACAGAACCGCGAAGATCGCAAAGGCGACGCACTGCCACTCCCAGGTCAGGTTCGGCCACAGGAACGACAGGATTCCGACCAGCAGGGCCGACAGTCCGAGCCACATCATGAAGGCGCCGGGCGCGGTGAGCTCGAGCGCGAGCAGGATCGCGCCGAGGATGATCCACTTCCAGAAACCAAGCGAGTCGATGAAGGGCATCATGGCGGCGCCTCATCAGCTCGTGGGGTTTGAGAACGGATTGGTCGAGGGGACCGTCGGACGCCGGACGGGCGGTGTGGGCGGCGTCGGGCCACGGCCGTCGCCGCTGCCGCCACCTCCGCCGCCGAACGTGGCCTTGGCAATCTCGGCGATGCCGGCGAGCGAGCCGAGCACAGACGTGGCTTCCATGGGCACGATCAGCACCTTCTGATTGTCGGACTCGGCCAACGTGCTAAACGCCTTGATGTAATTGTTGGCAACGAAGTAGTTGAGCGCGGCGATATTGCCGCCGGCCACCGCCTGACTCACCACTTCGGTGGCTTTCGCTTCGGCTTGGGCCAGACGCTCGCGCGCCTCGGCATCGCGGAAGGCGGCTTCGCGGCGGCCTTCGGCTTCGAGGATTTGCGATTGCTTCTGACCTTCGGCCTTGAGGATTGCTGACTGGCGCTGGCCTTCGGCCTCGAGGATGACGGCGCGCTTCTCGCGCTCGGCTTTCATCTGCCGGCCCATGGCCTGCACGAGGTCGGCCGGCGGGACGATGTCCTTGATCTCGATGCGGTTGACCTTGACGCCCCAGGGCGACACGGCGGCGTCGACCACGCGCAACAGGCGTTCGTTGATCTCGTCGCGATGCGAGAGCATCTGGTCGAGATCCATGCCGCCCATCACCGAACGGATGTTGGTCATGGTCAGCTTGATGATGGCCTGATCGAGATAGGCCACCTCGTAGCTCGCCTTGGCGGCGTCGAACACCTGGAAGAAGGTGATGCCGTCGACCGTGACGGTGGCATTGTCTTTCGAGATCACATCCTGCTGCGGGATGTCGACCACCTGCTCCATCATGTTCACCTTCCGCCCGACGCGGTCGAAATAGGGAACGATCAGGTTAAGTCCGGGATTAAGGGTGCGGGTGTAACGGCCGAACCGCTCGATGGTCCAGTGGTAGCCTTGAGTAACCGTTTTCACGCCGGCGAATAACGTCAGAACGACAAGCGCGACAAGGACGAGAACGAATATGCTGGCGCCGGTCATGAGCCCCTCCCCTGGTTGGTAAAACGATATTGGTGAGCGCGCCGCCCTCCGGCAAGGGCGGCCGGAATCCTGTACACGATTTAATGTTGCTTAAATTCAACAGCGTTTGCGCGTTTTACGGCATCGCAAATACGATCAACTGATTCGTCACCTCGCTCGATCCGGGTTTCAGCGATCGGGCGGCGCATAGAGATCGTCGCCGCGCAGCGCCAATGCCGTGCTGTTTTCCTCCCAACGCTCAATCGATTTTTTAACTCCAGCCTTGCAGCTCGCGTTTCACCAGATGCGCGATCACGGCCATGCCGGCGTCGCTGTCGTTGAGGCAGGGTATGGCAGCGAAATTCTCGCCACCGTTGCTCTTGAAGATATGCGCGTTCTCGACCGCGATCTCTTCAAGCGTCTCCAGGCAATCGGCGGAGAAGCCGGGCGTGATGACGGCGAGATTTTTCACGCCGCGCTCGGCCAGACTCTTCACCGTCATGTCGGTGTAGGGCTGCAGCCATTCGGCGCGGCCGAAGCGCGACTGGAACGTGAGCATCAGTTTATCCGCGCCGAGTTTCAACCGCTCGCGCAGGAGCCGCACGGTCTCCTCGCACTGGCGCGGATAGGGATCGCCGTCCTCGACGTAGGATTTTGGGATGCCGTGGAACGAAGCGAGGATGATCTCCGGCGCGTAGGCGAGCTTCTTCAGCCCGGCTTCGAGCGATGACGCCAACGCCTCGATATAGACGCGCTCGTCGTAATACGGCGGGACGACGCGGAGGGTGGGCTGGTCGCGCAGTCTGGCCAGCGTGGCAAAGGCGGCGTCGCACACGGTCGCGGTGGTGGCGGCGGCATATTGCGGATAGAGCGGAAACAGCAAGATGCGGTCGCAGCCGAGTTTCGCCAGCGCTTCAAGGCGCGAATCCTGCGAAGGGTTGCCGTAACGCATGGCCCAGTCGACCACGAGGTCGGGATCGAGCGCGGCCAAAGCAGCGCGGAGCTTTTCGGCCTGCGAGCGGGTGATGGTCTTCAGCGGCGACTCATTGCGTTCGCGGTTCCAGATTTTCGCATAGTCGCGCGCCTTGGCGCGCGGGCGGCGCGGCAGGATGATGCAATTGAGCACGAATTTCCACACGAGGCCCTGGTTCTCGATGACGCGCGCATCACTCAAGAATTCGCGCAAATAGCGGCGCACGGATGCGGCATCGGCCGCGTCGGGCGTGCCGAGATTGACCAGCAGAACGCCGACGCGTCCGGCGATTTCGCGATCGCCGGAAGGCACGGTCCGCAGGTCCGCGGTGGCGCTCTGGATTTTGTTCATGGCACGATAAATCGTAACGTTGCGAGCATAGGCAATAGCCGGCCGCTGTCCATGCGTGTTAAAGGCTTAAAGATGCCTCGATCCATAACCGCATGACCATTATTCCGCGCCTTCTGGCCATCTGCCTCGTCGTTGCGGCCGCGACCGTCGCGCAGGCGGCGCGCGCCAAGACGGTGGACATCACCTTCATCCTGGTCAACGACATCTATCAGAAGGACGACCAGCTGATGGCCGACGGCCGGCGCCGCGGCGGATTTGCGCGGCTCGCCACCATCATCAAATCCGAGCGCGCGCGCGGACACCACGTCGTTTTCGCGCACGCCGGCGACACGCTGTCGCCTTCGCTGTTGTCGGGTCTCGACCAGGGCGCGCATATCATGACGCTCATAAACATGATGCCGCCCGATATCTTCGTGCCGGGCAACCACGAATTCGATTTCGGCAAAGCGGTGTTCCAGAAGCGCATGGCGGAAGCGAAGTTCCCTCTTTATGGCGCCAACCTGCGCGGGCCGGACGGCAAGCCGCTGCCCGGCTTCAAGGACCGCGCGATCGTCACCATCGGCGGGGTGCGCGTCGGTTTCACCGGCGCGATCACCGACGAGACACCGGAAGAATCGAGCCCGGAGGATCTGAAATTCCTGCCGCCGGTCGAGACTACCGGCCAGCAAGCCGAACTGCTGCGCCGCGAGGGCGCCGATTTCGTGGTGGCGGTGGTGCATATCGGCCGCAAGCAGGACTATGCGCTGTTCGACACGCGCACGGTCGATCTCATTCTCACCGGCCACGATCACGACCTGTTCGTCAATTACGACGAACGCAACGCGATGGTGGAATCCAGTTCGGACGCGCATTACGTCACGGCGATCGACGTCACGATCAAGATCGATGAAAGTCAAGGCAAGCGGCAGATCGCCTGGTGGCCGCGGTTTCGCATCATCGACACCGCGACGGTGCGGCCCGATCCAAAAGTGGCGCAGGCGGTGCGCGGGTTCGATCGGACCTTGAACAAGGAACTCGACGCCAAACTTGCCACGACGGACGTGGCGCTCGACAGTCGCAGCGCGACCGTGCGTACAGGCGAAGCCGCGATCGGCGATTTGTTCGCCGACGCGATCCGCGCTTCCACCGGGGCCGATGCCGCGATCATCAACGGCGGAGGCATCCGCGCCGACAAATCCTATGCGCCGGGCGATGCGATCAAGCGTCGCGATATTTTCGCGGAACTGCCGTTCGGCAACCATGTGGCGCTGATCGAACTCAGCGGTAAGGATCTCAAGGCCGCGATCGAGAATGGCTTGAGCTTGTTACCGCAGGCAGCCGGGCGGTTTCCGCAAGTGTCCGGACTGACCGTGGAAGCGGACGCCCACAAACCGGCCGGTCAGCGCGTGGTTTCGATCAAGGTGGGGGGCGAGGCGTTGCAGGAGACGAAAACGTACAAAGTCGCGACCAATGATTTCATGGCGCGCGGCGGCGACGGCTACGCGATGTTCGCCAACGGCAAGGCGCTGATCCCCGGCTATGACGGCCCGCTGCTGGTGAACCAGGTGATGGACTATATGGGCAAGCTCGGCACGGTTCGCAGCAAGGTGGAAGGGCGGATCGTGCTTCAATGAAATAGGGCGGCTTGATGCCGCCCTACTCCGTGTCACGCATAAGATCGAATGTCAGCGCAGTTCGAGACCCGCGATGCCCGCGTTGACGCTGACGCCGCTCTGGGCCTCGACGCTCACGGGCTGCAGCGCGATGGTGTCGCCCGAACCGCCGATCAACACGTTGGCGCCCAGTCCGTAGCCGAGCGAGGCGCCGGCAGCGACGCCGCCGTAGTTGCCGCGCAAATCCTTGCGGGGAATCTGATAGGTCGGCGCCAGCACGGCCCATTGCAGGGCGTTGCGCTGATTGATGCCGAGATCAAGTCCGACACGCCGGATCGTGCCGCGATAGCGGAAGAGCGCGCCGTCGGAACGGCGGAACGTGCAGTTCAGGTCGGTGCGCGAGGCCACGACGATGCTCCAGGTGTCGCCGCCGCACGTCAGGACGCCGACCTCCACGCGCGAAGGCGCGGCGGCCAGGGCCGCGCCGGCCGAGACCAAAGCGGCGGCGAGCAGGATCGATTTCCGAAACATTGTGAATTCTCCCTTTGGGACCGGTTCGCCCGATGGAACCGTTGCTGGGAATCTAGTCATCAATTACGGCGCTTAAAGTGCCGGCATCGCGCGGCCCGCGCCGCGGCATAATCGCATGCAATGCCAATGGGCTAAGCGATCATCCCCGGCCCGGCGGCAGCGCAGAATCCGCCATTCCGCCGACGAAGCCTTCGTTCTTGTCGTCGTAAATCAGCGCGATGCGCACGCCGCCGCGGCAGAAGCGGTCCGAGCAATGCAGGCTGTATTCGACCTCGTCGAGATAGAGATTGCCGAACCCCGTTCGCGCGATGAGGTCGGCTTGCGTCTCGTAGCGGGCGAGACCGCAACGCTTGCAGACAACCTCGATTGCGGTCGCGGCATCGAGATCGGCGAGCTTCAAATCCGTTTTCCAGTTCACCAGAAATCCTCCGCGCGCGGTATCCGTGTGTAGCTGATCTTGCCGCCGGCATAGCCTCCGGGCGGCGGCAGCCATGAACCGACGCTGACGAGCGTGCGCCCGTATTTCCGATTGAGCGCATCGATCGCGGCGGTCGCGCGTTCGCACTGGCGGCGCTTCCAGTCGTCGTTCAGCAGCATGTCGAGCTGGCGCTCGCTGGCGCGGGTGAGATCGAGCAGGGTGACGCCAAGGCGCAGGATCCGCGCGTGGCGCGGCAAGCTTTCCCGCACGCCGGCCCATAGACCTTCCAGCGCCGTCAGCACGGCTTGATCGTCGTGCACCGCCGGCAGCCAGGCATCGCGAAACACGGAATGGTCGCCCATCAATTCGAGCCACAGCCAGATGCGCCCCGCATTCCAACCGTCGCGCCGCATCCGGCGCGCCGCCTTGACGATCAACAGGCGGGATGCGGATTTTGCGTGTTCGATGCTGCGGTAATCCGGCGGCAGCACACGGCCGTGGCCGTACATGCCGCGGCCCGATGGCGGCGTCTGCACGTCGTAACCGTGCAGCGCATACCAGAGCCGCTCGCCGGTCACGTTGCCCCAAATCTTGCGCATGTGCTTGGGCTGAGCGGCGAGAAATTTCCCGATCGTGGTGATGCCGGCGCGGGCAAGATTGCGCTCCATGCGCTCGCCGACGCCGGGGATATTGCGCAACGACAGTTCGAGCAGCGGCCCCGGCATGTCGGCCGGGCGCCAGACCATGTTGCCGTTCGGTTTGCCTGCCTTGCACGCCATCTTGGCGAGCTGGCGGTTGGCCGCAAATCCGATCGAGCAGGTGATGTAGGGACCGATGTTATCGGCGATGCGTCGCTTGATGCGAAGGCCGAGCGCGCGCGGATCGTTGCGGTCGGACGGCGAAACGCGGCAGGTCAGTTCGTCGATCGACTTGACCGCATCCACGGGAATGACGGCGGAGATTTCCGACAGCAGCGTGTTGTGCGCGCGGCGGTAGAGATCGGGCGATTGCGGCACGAGAACGATGTCGGGGCACATCGCGCGCGCCTCCGCGATGTTCATGACGTTCTGCACGCCGCGAAGCTTGGCCTCGCGCGAGCAAGCGATGACGCAGGTGTGTTCCGCGTCCTTAAACGGCACCACGCCCACGGGTCGGCCGCGCAGGTGCGGATGCACCTGCTGCTCGACCGAGGCGAAGAAGCCGTCGAAGTCGAGATACAGGCGCTCGAAGTGGGTCGGCGCATATTTTTCGTTTCCCGACGCGGGGAAGCGATTAGAACATAACGTGAACAAATGAGTCAACGGCGAAATGTAATTTAGTCCTGCCAGCGGAAGGTTATTTCAAATTTCCACAGAAGCGCTGGATACGGCGGCAGGCCTCTTCGAGGTCTTCGGTCTTAGTGGCGTAGGAAATGCGGAAGGCCGGTCCCAATCCGAACGGTGTGCCCTGCACCACCGCAACGCCTTCGCTCTCCAACAGCTCGGTGACGAAGTGTTCGTCGTTCTCCAACTTTTTGCCAGTCGGCGCGGTCTTGCCGATCGTGCCCGCGCAGGACGGATAGACGTAGAAGGCGCCTTCCGGCTTCGGGCACTTGATGCCGTTGGCCTGGTTGAGCATCGAGACGCAGAGGTCGCGGCGCTCCTTGAAGATCTTGTTGTGCTTGGGGATGAAGTCCTTCGGCCCGTCGAGCGCCTCGAGCGCCGCCCATTGCGAGACCGCAGCCGGATTCGAGGTCGATTGCGACTGCACGACCGCCATGGCCTTGATCAGCGGCTCCGGGCCGCCGGCAAAGCCGATGCGCCAGCCGGTCATGCAATAGGCCTTCGACACGCCGTTCACGGTGAGCGTGCGATTGTAGAGCTTCGGCTCGAGCTGCGCGGGCGAGAAAAACTGGAAGTCGTCGTAGACGAGATGCTCGTACATGTCGTCGCTCATCACGTGCACGTGCGGATGCTTCACCAGCACGTCAGTGATGGCCTTGAGCTCGCTCTTGGTATAGGCCGCGCCGGTCGGGTTCGACGGCGAGTTGAAGATCAGCCACTTGGATTTTTGCGTGATCGCGCGTTCGAGCTGCTCCGGCTTCATCTTGAAACCGGACTCGAAGCTCGTGGTGACCGCGACCGGCTCGCCGCCGGCGAGCAGCACCATCTCCGGATAGCTCACCCAATAGGGTGCGGGGATGATCACTTCGTCGCCGGGATTAAGGGTGGCGACCAGCGCATTGTAAAGCACCTGCTTGCCGCCGGTGCCGATGGTGATCTGGCTCGTCTTATAGTCGAGGCCGTTCTCGCGCTTGAACTTGCGCACCACGGCTTCCTTGAGCTCGATGATGCCGTCGACGTTGGTGTATTTCGAGGCCTTGCCGGTCTCGATCGCCCTGATCGCGGCTCTCTTGATGTTGTCGGGCGTGTCGAAGTCGGGCTCGCCGGCGCCCAAGCCAATGACATTGCGGCCGGCCGCCTTCAGCGCGCGCGCCTTGTCGGTCACGGCGATGGTGGCGGAAGGCTTGATCCGCTTGAGCTGTTCGGCGAGGAAAGCCATCATGGTCTCCGGGTCGCTGTCAGTTACAGTTCCTAAAACGGCGGACGGCGGACGGCAAGACGGAAACGCTGATGATCAGATCACTCCTTTTGATAAGCATTTTAGTGTTGCTGGCTTGCTCGCCCGAGTGCCAAGCCAATGGCCGCACAACCTGCGGCATGAAACTTGGAGACTGGTGCCCGTCCTACCGCGGCGATCCGTGCAACCGGCACAAGACCATCGACGCCTGCAAGGCCGACCCGAAGTGCTACGGCGTGCCCTATCGCGGCGAATCGCTCATTGCCTGCGCGCTCGACGAGCGCGGATTTGCCTCCAATTGCCCGACCGTCGGCTGCACCAGCCGGCGGCCCCGGCGCTGAGCGGATTACCGACCGACACTAATTTGAGAGTACCGGATCCGCCAAGGCTGTCTGATCTTCGCGCGTATTGGCGACCTGCGATGGCACGATCCCTGCTGGCGGAAGTCGAGCCGCGCGTCCCGACGATCGCAGTCCCCCGTGTTCGGGAAAAGACCTTTCGAATTGGCGTCTCAGCCTCGTCATGCATCGAGCCAGTACGATCACTCCCGAAAGCAAACCGCCGAGCGATGCCACCGGGCCGAAGGCCAGCAGCAACGAGAATCCCACCATGATCGTCACGATGCTGGAGAGCACGGTCGCCTCGGCAAGCTGACGAAACCTGCCAGCCGCCTGCAACAGCGCGATCTCGGGCGAAATCCACAACTGAACTGCTTCGACCAAAGCCAATAGTCCGGTCACCTCCATCACCGTAACGAGATCGTAGTTTTTCGTCACGATAAGCCCTGGAAACCGCACCAAGATGACGGCCGCCACTGCAACAGTGGCGAGCCAGACCAGAAATAATGCCCAGCGGTAGTGGCGACTGCGGTGCAAAGCCTCGCTCGCTGCACCGACCACAATCGCGCGCGCCATGGCGGGCCGCTCCAATTGCGTCAGCGAGTTTGAGCACATGGATATCGGTCGCATGAAAAGAGCCCCCACCGCCAGCGGCGCGAAGGCTGCAGGCCCGGCAATCAGCGTGACCATGTAGGCGTGAGCATTGGCGGTCGCCTCCGTGGTAACCGCGCCGAGCAGCGTCCAACGTGACTGGTTGCGCCAGATGGAGGCATATCCGCGCAGGTGGCCAGCGAATGCCTTGATGAATTGGCTCTTCAAATAACCCGTACCGGATGCCGCAACACTTGCCGCTGCTGCCGAAATGAAAGCGGCAATCGCCGTGTCCATGGTCAGATCGTGCAGAAGCCACACGGCAGCCAAGCCGGCAATCAATACGCCCGCATAGGTGATGTCCATGATGGCCACGCGCACCGGCGCATGCACCGCATAGGCATGCGCGCGCGAAAACCAGCGCAGCGTCGCAAGAAAACCGAACAACCCAAACAAGGGCGCCGTCATCGTCGCGTCGGGGTGCATTCCAAACACGATGCCGCTGCAAACGAGACCCACCAAAACTGAGAACAGAAGATTGGCCTTGAAGAAGGTCAGGACTTTGTCGGTGGAAAATCTGTCCTGATTTGCCGCTACGGTATAGGGGGTTCCAATTAATGCACTCGACAGCCCAAGGCTAAATCCCACGACGACAAGCGAGAAAGCAAAAAGTCCGAAATGCGCTGGCGGCAGCGCACGCAACAGCGCGAACGATGCCAGAAAATGTGAGGCCGATACGCAGGCCGGTCCGATTGTCGCGAGGCTGTAACGCCCACCAATCGTTCCAACGCCGCGCATCCATCCGTGCTGTGCCAATATTTTCGCTGTATTCATTGACTCGGCCGCGTCCCATTCCACTCGCCGGCCGCAGTCTTGCGGCCAAAAATATTTATCGCGCCGCGCGGAATTGCCCCGCATGCGCGATGACGTTCTGATTTTCATAGGAGATTTTGCGGCTTCCCGCCTACAAGCGCTTCGATTCAGTATGAATGTAAACGACTGCCCTCACGCGCAAATCGGTCAGCGCCGCGCATTAACCATTCAGGCCGCGGCACACGGTCACCACCGATCCGAAAATATCAAATCGGGTTTGGATGTTCTTGGTCAATCCAGCGGCGCACGAGGCAACCAGCGATTCAGCTGTCGATCCACAAGGTAGGCGGCCGCCGCCAACAATATCATTGCCCCCATCAGCCCCCAGATAGTCTGGGCGCGATGCCAGTCCACCAGTAGCGGGTAATGCAACACGTAAAGCCCATACGACACCGATGCGACGGCCGCTGCCGGCATTGAAACTCTAACGAGTAGTGATGCAATCCGTGCACCCAAGGGGCTGAATAAGACGATCAGTATGATCAGCGCCGCCGCGAAATGGCGCAGCATCAAGAAAGGATAGAAACCGAGTCCGCTGTAGCCGGTAATCAACACGGCGGCCGCCGCAATCACGGTGAGCAGCAGCAGCCAGAACAGGGGGGCCCCCACCGAGCCGACGTTTCTCGCCCCCTTCAGGTATCCCTCGGCAGCCATCGCCCCGCACCACCAGACGAGGAAATAAGCGACGACCAAACACCAATGATTGGGGGCTGCAACATACCCGGCGTAGGCGGCGCAGCAGACCACGCCGATCGCGTGGTTCGTCCATGCTGGGCGCTGCAACCACATCCTCAGCACCATCGGAAAGGCCAGATAAAATACGACCTCGTAAGACAGCGACCAGAGAGGCGAGTTGTGGAGATATGGATCTACAATGACACCCGGCTTGAGGAACGAAATGTCCTGAATGCTCGCTAAAGTGCCAAGCAGCTCCGGCCATTGGAAGTCCGCGACGAATGTCCGATTATCGAGGGCAACCACCGTCGAAACAAGCATTGCGGCAATAAGGGCCGGATAAATGCGGCGCAACCGGCGCAGATAATACCCTCGCACGTGAGTCGCCCTGGTTCGCTCGTTTGCGAAAATGACGAACCCACTCAACAGGAAGAAGACGATCACCGCCTCCTGGCCAAAACGCAGTACCAGACCGAGGCCATGCGCCCAGCCGCGAGATTCCGCCAAATGATGCAGCACCACATAGCAGGCGGCGCTCGCGCGGGCGGTATCCAGGGCAACGATCAGGCGCGCGCTGAGTTTCGGCCGCTGCTCCGACTTCGGTTTCGTTGTCCTCTTCACCGCTGCAGTTCCGAGAGACAGGGGCTCCGCCAACAAGTCCAACATCGAAATAACAACACCCGCGAGCATGTGTGAGGATGATCGAAATTCAAGTCTGCCAATGTCATTCCCGTGACCCGGCAGTATTCTCATTACGGATTGTGCGTTAATACCAGGCTAAAGTCCGCTAATCGCGCGTAATCGTTCCGTTCAGCAGGATTCGGCTTTGGAAGAGCACTCATTCTGCCGTGGAGCGCTGCAAGATCCGAAGGATTCGGTTTTTCATGAATTCCTGTGAGGTCCGCAATATATTTCGTTAGGTCCTGTCGTTTAATTACTCATTTCAGACCGGCTAAAGTCAACGAGAGGCTCGATGGGCGCCTTGCTAGAATTGTTGCGCAGCGGCGACTGGGTGACGCGCGAGCGCGTGCGGTTATGGGCGCTCGTCACGCTGATCTTTTCGGTCGGCGGAGTGCTGTTCCTCATTGTCACGTCGAACGGGCTGAACGACTTCCAGGGCCGGCCGCTCGGCAGCGATTTCTCCAACGTCTATGCCGCCGGCACCTATGTGCTGGAAGGGCGGCCGGAGGCGCCGTTCGACTGGCCGCTGCAATATGCCCGCGAGAAGGCGATCTTCGGTGCGGACACGCAGTTCTATGGCTGGCACTATCCGCCGTTCTTTCTGTTTCTTGCCGGCGCGCTTGCGACCATGCCCTATGCGCTCGACCTCGCGGTGTGGCAGGGCGTGACGCTCGTGCTCTACCTCTTCTGCATTCGCGCGATCGTCACTTCCACGCCCTCCCCTGCGCGCCCGGAGACGGCCGACAAATCCTGGCTGCTGCTCGCGGTTGCCTATCCGGCGGTGCTGGTGAATCTCGGCCACGGCCACAACGGATTCCTGACCGCCTCGCTGATCGGCGGCGCGCTGGTCGTGCTCGACCGGCGGCCGATGCTCGCAGGCGTGTTGTTCGGGCTCGTGGCCTACAAGCCGCAATTCGGGCTGCTGGTTCCGCTGGCGCTGATGGCGAGCGGGCGCTGGCGTACATTTTCCGCCGCGGCCGTGACGGTAGCGGCGCTGATCGTAGTCACGAGCTTCGCGTTCGGAACCGAGGTGTGGCGCGCGTTCTTCGACTCCATGCATCTGACGCGCACGGAAGTGCTGGAGGCGGGATCCACGGGCTGGCATAAAATCCAGACCGTGTTCTCGTGGGTGCGCATGTGGGGCGGCAGCGTGCCGCTCGCCTATGCGGTGCAGGGCGTCCTGACCCTGTCGATTGCAGGCGGGCTCGTTTGGTTGTGGCGCAGCGATGCCGCGTATCCGCTCAAAGCCGGAGCGCTGGCGATCGGCACGGTTCTCGCCACGCCGTACAGCCTCGATTACGACATGATGGTGGTGGCGCCGGGGATCGCCTTCCTCGCGCTCGACGGAATGGCACGCGGATACTTCCCGTGGGAGAGGACCGCGCTGGCCTTGCTGTGGTTCGTTCCGCTGATCGCGCGCGGGGTCGGCGAGCATACGAAAATCCCGCTCGGGACGATCGCGATGCTTGTCATGTTCGCGCTGGTCTTAAGGCGGGCGGCGGGCGAAGTCGGCGTCTTCGCGCGCAGCCAACCGCGACTGTCGCAGTGACGACACGGATCCAAACGCGACCGGATGGAAAATTTGCATCGCGCCGGCAACGCAAATCGGACGAATTTCATTTTATTTTGCAGTGCCGCATAAGTGTCCGTTTTTTAATGCGCGGCAAGGTGCGACGGGCTTGCATTCCGCGCGTTATGCCGTTCAATCACGTTACGGGCGCTTGCCAACAGCGAGGAGAACGCGGGGATGTACATGCTCTATTCCATGCGCCGCTCCGGAAATTGCTACAAGGTGCGGCTTGCGCTCGAACAGCTCGGCGTCGATTACAATCTGACCGAGATCGACATTCTCAAGGGCGAAACGCACACGCCGGAATTTTTGGCGATGAATCCAAGCGGCCACGTGCCGCTGCTGGAAGTGGCCCCCGGCCGCTATCTGGCGGAATCGAACGCCATCCTGTGGTTCATTGCCGGCGGCACGCCGCTTGCGCCGGAGGATCGCATCGACCGCGCCGACGCGCTGCAGTGGATGTTCTTCGAGCAACACAGTCTCGAACCCAACCTGGGTGCAGCCTGGTTCTGGCTCACGCTGGTCAAGGGCGGGCGCGAGTTGCAGCAGCACGCGCTGGAAGACTGGATGGAGGAAGGTAATCGCGCCCTCGGCGTGATGGAAAAGCACCTCATGCGGAACGATTTCTTCGCTGCCGGCCGCTACACCATCGCCGACATCGCGCTTTATGCCTATACGCATGTGGCGAACGAGTGCGACTACGACCTTGCCGCCTTTCCGGCCATTCGCGCGTGGCTCAGCCGGGTGGCCGCGCAGCCTCGCCATGTCACGATGGATTGGCACCCGGCCCACGCGGTGAGCGCTGGCTAGGCGGCTGAATCCTATTGATTCCCATCGGATTTTACCTCTCGCGCCGCGCCACGAAATTGCCGCCGTTCGTGACCGGCTTTGCCCAAGTGTGGCCGAACCATCGCCGGTATCGGGTCCCAGGTTGGCAGCATGGTGATTCGCAACCGGATTAGACAGGTCGCCGCAATGCCCATCGATGCCATCGGATTTACGGATCCGACCCAGCGCGAACAGGGAGCCAAACGCCGTGATCCCGCCGTCGCCGGGCTCATCACCACCGCCGCACTCGTTGTTTCACTGGCGATCGCGTTGACCGCGGTATCCTTCGGCATCGCGCGGGCGGACGTAGTCGGCGCCATAACCGCGATCAGTTCAACAGGGCAGTAGCGTCGCGTTCAGTGGCGTTGCGTCGCGTTCGGTGGTGTCGCGTGTTTCCTCTCGTACGATCTTGCCGCATCGCTCCTGGACGCCTTACGGTTATGCGTATTGGCGCCCAGGAGATGCTGATGCAGCTTCGGATCATTGCGTGCGCGTTGTCGCTGCTCGCGGGAGCCTGCGCCCCGGCGCCCGCCGAGACGTACCATTCGGCCGCCGGCGACATCAAAGCCGATACCGTCGCCGGCGGTCTGGTCAATCCTTGGGCGATCGCCTTCCTGCCCGACGGACGCATGCTGGTGACCGAGCGGCCCGGCCGCATGCGCATCGTCACGCGTGACGGCAAACTCTCGCCGCCGCTCACCGGCGTGCCGGAAGTCTATGCCAGCGGGCAAGCCGGCCTGCTCGACGTCGCGCTCGACCGCAATTTCGCGCAGAACCAGACGATCTACTTTTGCTTCAGCGCGGAAGCCGGCGGCAACGCGCATGTGGCGCGGGCGAAGCTCGCGAGCGAAGGCACGCCCGGGCTGCAGGACGTGAAAGTGATCTTCCGCCAGCAAGGCCCGGGCGGCAGCAACAATCACGGCTGCCGCATCGCGACGACAACGGACGGCAAATTATTCGCCACGCTCGGCGATCATTTCGGGCCGCGCGATCAGGCGCAGAACCTCGCCGTGCATAACGGCAAGATCATCCGCATCAACACCGACGGATCGGTGCCGCAGGACAATCCTTTCGTCGGACAACCCAACGCCAGGCCGGAAATCTGGAGCTATGGGCACCGCAATCCGCAGGGACTCGCGTTCAATCCGACCACCGGCAAGCTGTGGGAGCAGGAGCACGGCCCCCGCGGCGGCGACGAGGTCAACCTCATCGAGAAGGGCAAGAACTACGGCTGGCCGGTGATCGGCTACGGCATCGACTACAACGGCGCCAAAATCCACGAAAGTACGCACAAGGCCGGCATGGAACAGCCGCTGAAATATTGGGTGCCGTCGATCGCGCCCTCGGGCATGGCGTTCTACAGCGGCAAGCTCATCCCGGCGTGGAAGGGCAACCTGTTCATCGGCGCGCTCGCCGGCCAGATGCTGGTGCGGCTTGAAATCGACGGCGACAAGATCGTCGGCCAGGAAGAGCGGTTGCTGCAGGGCCTGCACGAGCGCATCCGCGACGTGCGCGAGGGGCCGGACGGGGCGCTCTACATCGCCACCGACAATCCGCAGGGGCGAATTCTTCGCATCGGGCCGGCGAAGTAGCGGCTCGGTCAGCTCGTGCCGGCCGTTGTGGTGCGCTCGATCGTATCATCGTCGCGCTGTTGAAACGATTGCGGGATGATCACGCCGAGCGATTCCGCGGTGCGCAGATTGACCACGATCTCGAAATTCGACAGCTTTTCGATCGGGAGATCTTGCGGCTTGGTCCCGCGCGCGATGCGATCGACATAGGCGCAGACGCGTCGCGTCAGACCCGCCAGATCCGGCCCATAGGAAAACAGCAGGCCGGCGTCGGCGAATTCCCACGCGGCAGACATGGCCGGCAGGCGGTTGCGCAGCGTGAATTCGGCAATCTCCTTGCGATCGGACAGGAAAAACGGCGACATCGGCACGATGAGTGCGTGCCGGTGATCGGGCGGCGCCTGCGCAAACGCGTCCTCGTAATCGTAGGGATCGTCGTAAAACACGGCGGGCCAGAGATCGATGCCGTTCGCCGTCTGCGCCTCTTTCATCGCCTCCCACTGTTCGATCGATGACTCATCCACGAACACGGTGGCAGCGCGAATGCTCGGCAGGGCTTGCCGGAACAATTGCAGGCGCCTGACCGCAAGTTCGGTCTGCCTGAAATACAGTCCGGTAACGTTGCCGGCGGGGCGCTGAAGATTTGCCACATAGCCGCGCGCGAGCGGATCGTAATCGTTGGCGTACATCACGATCGGTATCGATGTCGTCTCCTTGAGCGACCATTTCAGGCCAATCTCCGGACCGTATGTGATGATGAGATCGACCTTGCGGCGAATGAGTTCCTGCAAGGTGTAATGGTAACGGTCGCTCTGGCCGTTGAGGTGCATGAACTCCCACGCGAGATTCTGCCCATCGTGGTAGCCGAGTGCCCGCATCTGCCGTTCGAGTTCGGTGATGGCGGCGGCGGTGCGCAAGCTGAACAGCGACAGGACGCCGATGCGCAGTTTCGCGGACGCCTGTTGCGCGTGCGCGGCAAACGGCCAAGCGAGCGCCCCGCCCGCGAGCGTAAGGAATCCTCGCCGCTGCATAATTGCGCCCCCACCCATTACCCCGCCGCAATAATAGCAAAGCGGCAGCGCCGGAAGGCGGCCGGCGAAGCGGCAATGAAGAGATTGTCGGCGTGTTGCGCCGCGCACACAGCCGCTAACACGCTGCCCTGCCTGCCGAATGGATGGTGCGACGAAATCAGAGGGGGCCGCGGAAAACGAAAAACGCACCCCCGGCGATCAATGCGAAGCCGACGATGTGGTTCCAGGTAATCGCCTCGCGCAGATAGAAAATCGAGAAGAGGGCGAAAACGACCAGCGTGATCACTTCCTGCATGGTCTTGAGCTGGGCGGTGGTGTAGACGGCACTGCCCCAGCGGTTGGCCGGTACCGCCAAGCAATATTCAATGAAAGCAATGCACCAGGCGACGAGAATGACGAGGAAGAGCGGCGAGTCTTTGTATTTCAGGTGGCCGTACCAGGCGGTCGTCATGAACACATTGGAGCCGAGCAGCATCAGGATCGGCAGCACATAGGAGTAGATAGGCATCGCGGGCATCAGGATATTTCCGTTCGCTAAAGAATCGTAAACCGCGATGGTCTAACACAAAATCAGATGCCCCGTTCCAGCGGGCCGCGCGCTCTCCGTGCCGCGGCGCCATTGTCGGTTGGAGCGATTCGGGAAATGTCCGATGCGCGAATTCTTCCGGTCCGTGTTCGTTTCAGCTTACGTTGCCGCGCTGGCAGCGCCGTCGGCGGCGGGGCCGGCCGTCGATAAGAATTTGCTGCCGGTTGCGCCGGCCGCGCGGCTGAGGCCGCCGGCGGCGACGCCGTCGTCGCCGCGCCCGTATCAGGTGGTGGCGGCGACATTCCCGGCCGCACCGGAGGACGCGAGCCTCGACACGTTCAGGCAAGCCTTTGCCACGGTCGTCAAAGCGCGGGTCTACGGCGAGCTTGCGCGGCTCGTGACATCGCAGGGCTTCTTCTGGGATCGCGATTTCAACGGCAGTTTCGACGGACAGCAATCGGCTGTCGATAATCTTGCCGCCGCGGTTCACCTCGAGCATGGCAACGGCAATGGCTGGGTCACGCTCGCCGGTTTCGCGGCGGAAACCAAGGTCGCGTCGCTCACCGGCCGCCCGGGCATCGTCTGCGCCCCGGCCGAGCCGAGCTTCGACCAAGCGGAATTCGACCGCCTGCTGGATACGACGCGCACCAGCGCGCGCGATTGGGCCGTGCCGCGCGCGGACAAGACGCCGGTCTATGCGGCCGCTCGGAGCAACGCCAAGGTCAAAGATACGCTCGCACCGACGCTGGTTCGCGTGGTCAACTCTCTGGCCAAGGACAACGAGCCGGAATCACTGCGTGCAGCCTGGGTGCGGGTCATGACGCCGAGCGGCAGGGTCGGCTATGTGGCGCCGGGCGCGCTGATGCCGCTTTCCGCGGCACGGCTCTGCTACGGGCAAGACGGATTCGGACGCTGGCACATTGCCGGATTCGTCGGCGCGGGGGATTGAGTCCCACCGCACTCTTGTTGCAATTTAGGCATGGATGCTCGGCGGTCTCGGGGGGCGGATTTGAGGGAGAAACCCTCGTGTTCAGGTTTGCTGTGAAGTCTCATCCAGCGATTCTGGCCGCTGCCGGCTGTTGCGCCGCATTGCTCGTCTCGATCGCCTTTGCGCAAGCACCGCCACCGAAACAGAAACCGCCCGCTGCCGTACAGCCGTATGAGAAGGTCGCGATCACCCTCCCGACGGCGCTCAACGACGCGAGTTTCGATGCGTTCCGCAAGCAGCTTGCCGATGTCGCCACGCGTTCGGACAAGGCCGGCCTTGCGAACCTCGTGATCAATGAAGGCTTCTTCTGGAAACGCGACGCACGCGAGCGGCTGGACAAGGCCGACAAGAAAAAATCCGGCATCGACAACCTCACGGTCGCGCTGCAGCTCAACGCCAAGGACGGGTCAGGCTGGTATCAACTGGTGCTTTATGCCTTCGATACGACTGCGGCGCCGGTCGAAGGCATCAATGGCGTGATCTGCTCCCCGCCCGATCCGACCTACAACCAGCAGGATTTCGAAGCGCTGTTGCAGACCACCAAGACCCACGCGGAAGAATGGGGCTACGTACTCATCAACAATATCGAAGTTCGTTCCGGCCGGCGCCCGAACGATCCGGTGGTGGAAACGCTTGGGCTGCATTTCGTCCGCGTGCTGGAAGAGGCGAGCGAGACCAACGCGGCGCAGCCGCTGCCCTTGCTGCTTGTGGTCACTCCTTCCGGCAAGACCGGCTATATCCCCGATTTTGCGCTCGCCCAGCTCGGCAACGACCAGCTCTGCTATCGCAAGGATGCGAACGGCTGGAAAATCGTCGGTTTCCTCGGCGGCGAACAATAAATGCTCCATTCCGCGGCACTGGGCCCGGCCGGTGGCGGCGCGGAATCTAAAACGCGGTCTATGTTTTACAGCTTCAAATCCCAGGTCTCGCTGATCAGCTTGTGGCCGAAATTCGTCGACTTCTCCGCACGCGTGAGGCGATAGCCGGCTTTTTCATAGACGCGCCGGGCAGCCAGCAGATTGCCGTGGGTCCAGAGCGTGATCCGGCGATAGCGGGCCTCGCGCGCGAAGCGTTCGCATTCGGCGACCAGGCGCGTGCCGATGCCGAGGCCGCGTGCGCCCGGCTCAACCAGAAGCAGGCGGAGGCGCGCCACGTGCTCGCTGTCCTTGACCAGCATCACCGATCCGGCATTCTCGCCGTTGCGTTCGGCGATCCAGCAGCGCTCCCGCTTCGAATCGAAACGGCGGATGGATTGCCCGACGATCTCCGCCACCAGGGCTTCGAACTGCTCGTTCCAGCCGTACGCTTCATTGTAGATCGCGGCGTGGCGGCTGACGATCCAGCCCCAGTCGCCGGGCGCGGGCGGCCGCAGGATGTAGGGAACTTTCGCTCCGGCCTCGGCGTCGAGCACGCGCTCGATGGCCTGCATGGCCCCGACCAGGCGAATTTGCGCGCCGGGCCCGAGCTTGTTCAACAGGGCGGCGATTTCTTCCTGCGTGCGAGCCTCGATCGGCGCGAAGATTTTTCGTCCGCGCTCGGTGATCGACAGCAGGCTCTGCCGGCCATCCGCGCACGAGGCCTGCTTGTTGACGAGCCCCCGCTTGCCGAAGTCGCGAAGAATGCGGCTGAGATAGCCGGCATCGAGCCCGAGGCTCTTGACCAGCTCGCTTGCGGTCGGCTGCACGCGATGGATCAGCTCGTAGAGCACGCGCGCTTCGGTGAGCGAAAATGGCCGAGGGGCGCTGAGCACGCCGACACGCTGCGTATAGAAACGATTGAAATGCCGCACGGCGGCGATACGGCGATCGAGGTCGGCTCGCGGCATGGCGCGCTCGGGCTGGGAAAGATGACATTGTCATGGATTTATTTGACTTAGTCAACTATCTGCTCAAGCCCACGACCCCTTTCCCGCCGCCGCGGAACGGCCGATAGTCGAATCATGTCTTTCAGCAAGGACGAGATGCGGTCCGCGGGATCGGCGGTTTGCGAACGATGCGGCCACGCCTTCGCATGCAACGCCGGCGGCGATTGCTGGTGCGCGGCGGAATCCTACCGCCTGCCCATGCCGCGCGACGGATCCGGTTGTTTTTGCCCCGATTGCCTGCGGAAAGCTGCAAGCGAGCAAGCGGCGTCATAACTCCATCTCTTTGCCACAATAAACTCGATAAAGGCTGCCCCTCGTTTCCGCGCTGATTGATGTAGAATGTGCCATGTTCCGCTTTTTTGAACGCCTGCTGACGCCGACCGTCGCACCAGACCAGCCGGAACCGCCGCCCGGCCTGATCGCGTTCTATTGGCATTATGCCCGGCAGGCTAAACCGCTGTTCATCGGTCTGTTCGTCGCCGGTTTTGTCGTGGCGCTGCTCGATTCGCTGATCCCGGTGATGATGGGGCGCGTGGTGACGTTGATCACGGCGTCGAAGCCCGACGAGCTGTTCGCGAATTCGTGGCCGCTGTTGGTCAGCATGGCGGTCGTGGTTCTGCTGTTGCGGCCGATCGCGCTGACCGGACAGAACCTGATGGCCAATCAGGCGATCACCGCCAATGTGTCGAACCGGATCCGCTGGCAAAACCACTGGCACGTGGTGCGGCAGAGCTGGGCGTTCTTCCAGAACGACTTCGCCGGCCGCATTGCCAATCGCGTGATGCAGACCGGCCCGGCGATCCGCGAGAGTCTGGTCGCGCTGTTGACCGGCGTCTGGTACATCATGGTGTACGGCACCAGCGCGCTCATTTTGCTCGCCTCGGCTGATCGCTGGCTCGCGCTGCCGGTTGCGATCTGGTTTGCCGGCTATATCGCCTTGCTGCGCTGCTTCGTGCCGCGCATGCGCGACCGCTCGAAGGAAATGTCGGAGGCGCGGTCGATGCTGACCGGGCGCATCGTCGACAGCTACACCAATATTCTGACGGTGAAGCTGTTTGCACGATCGCGCGACGAGGACGCCTATGTGCGCGATGCCATCGATCACCACACCGGGCAGTTCCACAATTCGCTCCGGCTCAACACGCTGTTGACGCTGTCGCTGTCGACGCTGAATGCGTTGATGGTGACCGGCACGGCGGGTTTCGCGCTGGTGCTGTGGGCCTATGGCAAAATCCAGGTCGGCGCGGTGGCGATGGCGCTGCCGATGTCGTGGCAGCTCTTGAGCATGTCCGGCTGGGTGGCCTGGCAGGTGACCAACATCTTCGAGAGCGTGGGCGTGGTGCAGGAAGGCATGATGACGATCGCGCGGCCGATCACGCTCATCGACAAGCCGGATGCGGCCAGGCTCGTGGTCTCGCGCGGCGAGATCCGGTTCGAGGATGTGCGCTTCGGCTATGGCCGCGAGCGCGGCGTGCTGAACGGATTCACGCTCACCGTCGCGCCGGGCGAGAAGATCGGCCTCGTGGGCCGGTCGGGCGCGGGCAAGTCGACGGTGGTCAATCTGCTGCTGCGGTTCTTCGATCTGGAAGGCGGACGCATCCTGATCGACGGACAGGATATTTCGCAGCTGACGCAGGAATCGCTGCGCTCGCAGATCTCGGTGGTGACGCAGGACACGTCCCTGCTGCACCGCTCGATCCGCGACAACATCCGTTACGGCAGGCCGGAGGCGACGGATGCCGACATCGTCACCGCCGCCAGGCTGGCGCATGCCGAGGAGTTCATCGGCGAGCTCGAAGACTGGAAGCAGCGGCGCGGCTACGAGGCGCAGGTGGGCGAGCGCGGCGTGAAGCTCTCGGGCGGGCAGCGGCAGCGCATCGCGATCGCGCGCGTGATCCTGAAGAACGCCCCGATCCTGGTGCTGGACGAGGCGACCTCCGCGCTCGACAGCGAAGTCGAGGCGGCGATCCAGTCGAGCCTCGGCACGCTGATGGAGGGCAAGACGGTGATCGCGATCGCGCACCGGCTGTCGACCATCGCGCGCATGGACCGGCTGGTGGTGCTGGATCATGGCCGCATCGTCGAGCAGGGCTCGCACGCCGAACTCTTGCGCGCGAACGGCCATTACGCCGCCCTGTGGCAGCGGCAATCGGGCGGGTTCATCGATGCCGCGCCGGAGATCCAGGCGGCGGAGTAATCGTGGACGAAAAAATACGGACGCGGCGGCAACGCCGCGTCTCCGTCAAACAGGTGCACTGATGAAATTTTTGCCGTCATGTTTCTTATCAACCGCAGGCATTGCGCTTGCCATGCTCTGCGTCGAAACGCGGGCCGAGGGTCGATGCACCGGTCATCGACTGCTGACGACGCCACGGTTGGAGATGAGCTGCATCGACGTCAAGCCGGAGGTTTATCCTTCTCCCGACAGAGCCTTGCGCGCCGTGGTGTTCCCCGTCGATATCGACCTGAATGCCACTCCTGACATGGAAAGCCGCGTTGCGATCCGCACGAAAGAAGGAAAACTTTTGACCTCGAAAGATTTTTCCTCGCCGCGCGGAGCTAACGGGTACCATGTCGTTCGCGCCAAATGGTCTCCCGATTCTCAATTCTTCGTATTCAGCATGGCGTCATCGGGCGGCCATTCACCTTGGTCGTTTCCAACCTGGGTGTACAGCCGCGACAAGAATCTTTTCGTCAGCTTCAGCGAAATGATCGGGAACAATCCCACCGTATCGGAAGAATTCAAGTTCGAGGGTTCGCACGTACTGACGGCTACGACGTGGGAAAAATCCGGATCGGATACCAAGGTTCCGATCAGAGTGGATCTTGAAGAGGCGATGAAAAAAGCGGCTCCTGCTTCGAAACAGTGAGCGCTGCCGTGCCGCCTTTTACTGATCGCTCCTCAGCTCGAGGGCGCGGGCGCGGCTCTCGATGGCTTCGGTGTACTTGGGATCGAGCCGGATCGCCTGGTCGTAGTCGGCGATGGCGCGGTCGTATTGACCTTTGCTTTGGTATGCGCGGGCCCGGTTAAAATAAGCGGCGGGAAAACGCGGATCGAGGCGGATCGCCTCGTCGTAGTCACGGATGGCGCGGTCGTACTGACCCTTTCTCGCGTACGAGAGGCCACGATAGCTGAAGGCTCTGACGGATCGCGGATCGAGCTCGATGGCTGCATCGAAGTCTTGGATCGCGAGCTCGTGACGACCGGTGCTCTGATATGCGCTGCCCCGGTTATAGAAACCGAGGGCGTTACCGGGGTCGAGCCGGATCGCTACGTCGTAGTCCTCGATGGCGCGGGAGTACTGGCCCTTGCTCGCATAGGCAACGCCGCGGATGATGAAGGCATCGGCATATTTGGGATCGAGCCGAATGGCCTCGTCGTAGTCCCGGATGGCGCGGTCGTATTGGGCGATGCGATAAAACGCGTAGCCGCGAGTGTAGAAGGCGGTGGCGAGATTCGAAACGGTCGTCTTGGGCGATTGAATGATCGCGCTGCAGCCCTCGATCTCCTGATACGGCGTTCCACCCGAGCTGCACCAGTTCAACTGCTTCTTCGTTTGCGCGCCGGCGGGCGAAGCCAGCAAACCTGCAGCCGCACACATTGATACGGCTGAAAGAATCCGCCGAAGTGTTCGTGCCATGCCGGTTCCTCATGCTGAACGCGATCGCCGAATAATATCGGGAGTCTGTTGTCATGTCATTGCTCGCAGCGGTCGATCAGAGGGCTTAAGAAATATAAACGCGAATTTGGTTAGCCGCTGATCGGCCGCCGACATCCGATGCGATCGGTGAATTTGACGGCGTGCTATTCTTAACGGTGGAAGAAACCGATGCTCGGGCGGATTAACATTTGCCTCTTGACCACGCGCAGCGATCGACCGAACCTAACCGCAATATCGGCCGCCAGTGCCGACGTTTCTGGGAGGAAGCCGTGAATAAAATCAGCCGCCGCTTGAAAACCGCCTGCACCTGCTGTGCGCAACCGTTTGCCGCCCTATCCCGCCGCGAAGCCTTGCTGGGCGCCGCAGCGACGTTTGCGACAGCGGCCGCCCCCGCAAAGATTTTCGCGCAGGCCAAGACGCGGTTCATCGACGTCCACCACCATATCGTGCCGCCGTCGTGGCTGGCGGCGATGGATGTGATCGGACGGTCCGATTTCCCGCTGTCGAACTGGTCAATCCAAAAAGACATCGACGACATGGACAAGGGCGGAGTGGCAACCGCGATCACCTCGCCGACCACGCCGCAGGTGACGCCGCTGGGAAAAAGCGTGGCGGTGCGGATCGCGCGCGAATCGAACGATTACGCCAAGAAACTGATGGTCGATCACCCGGGCCGTTTCGGGCTGTTCGCGATGCTGCCGCTGCCGCACATCGACGAGAGCTTGAAGGAGATCACCTACGCTTTCGACACGCTGAAAGCGGACGGCGTCGGGATCATGACGAGCTATCAGGACAAATGGCTGGGCCATGCCCAATTCGATCCGATCTGGCAGGAGCTCAACCGCCGCAAGGCCACCGTCTATACCCATCCCACCGCCGCCAACTGCTGCGTCAATCTGGTGCAGGGCGTGCCCGAATACGTGATCGAGTTCGGCACCGACACGGTTCGCGCGATCGCCAGCTTGATCCTGAGCGGCAGCTCGATGAAATACAAAGACATCAACTGGATCTGGTCGCACGGTGGCGGCGGGCTCACCGCATTCGCCGAGCGGTTCCAGATTCAGCTCGTGAATATTCCGCCCTACAAGGGCAAGATCAGCCGCGAGCAGATGGAGGGCGAGCTCAAGCGCTTCTACTACGACACCGCGCAGATTTCGAATGCCGTCACGCTCGAAGCCCTGAGCAAGTTCGTGCCGTCATCGCAGATCGTCTACGGCACCGATTTCCCATACCGGACCGCCGCCGACCACACCAGGGGCGTGACGGCGTTCTTCAAGGGCAACGATTTCAAGAAGGTCGAACGCGAAAATGCGCTGCGGCTGGTCCCGCGGCTGAAGACCGCTTGAGGATTTCGTCACCGCGGACGAATTTTATTTTGCCGGCTTGAGCCGGCCGGCGTTCGCGCATGTGACTTCTGCGTAAACGGCACTTCCTTCGGAACGCACCGACGCTCATATTCAGCGCGCTCAGAAACACGCAGCCAGGGACGCTCCATGATCCTCGAAATCGCCCAGATCGACGTGAAGCCCGGAACCGAATCCGAGTTCGAAGCCGGCGTAAAGAAGGCCACGCCCATTTTCAAGCGCGCGAAAGGCTGCAAGAGCCTCGCGCTGCAGCGATCGATCGAAAAGCCGAGCCGCTTTCGGCTGTTCATCCAATGGGAGACGGTGGAGAACCATACGGTTGATTTTCGCGGCTCGGCGGATTTCCAGGAATGGCGCAAGCTGGTCGGACATTGTTTCGCGTCGCCGCCCGAAGTCGAGCACGTGCGCGAAGTGGCCAAAGGCTTTTGACGGCGAGAGCCGGCGAGCGAGACGAATGTCGCGCCGATCATGGACACGCGCGCGCCGGTCGCTACAATGTCATCAGGGACGTGTAGGTCAATAAACAAGCAACCGAACGTACACGGCCAGATCCAAGGGGAGGATTTCCATATGTTGCGACTGACGAGCGCGATTGCGCTGCTGCTGATCGTTTTTTTCTCGCCCGCGCATGCGCAAAGGCCGCGTGACCTCGTGCCGCTCGGCGAACGGCTGGTCGACTTCAGAGTCGACCGCGACATCATCGACATCGGCCAGTCGGAGGAATGGTACCGCAACCGCCAGTTCCGCTCGCTCTATTTCCGGGCCGAGCGCAATGATGTTTTCATGATGGGCGTGCGCATCGTCTATCTCAACGGTTGGACCGAGGATTTCCGGGTGGACCGGCTCATTCCGCAGGGCGGAGAATACGTGCTCGATCTGCGCGGCGAGCGCAGCTATCTGCGGCAGATCGAGATGACCTATCGTTCGCGACCGGATTATCGCGGCCAGGCGCTGATCAAAGTGTTCGGCGAACCGGTGCGCGGCGCGGGCGGACCGCCGGTCGCCATCGGCCCTGAAGGGGGCTGGATTGAGCTCGGCTGTCAACAGGTCGAATTGTTCGGGCGCGACCGCGATGTCATCCGTGTCGGGCGCCGCGAGGGACGCTTCAAGGCGATTCGGCTGTTCGTTCGCGGCGCCGACGTCGAAATGCTGGATCTCAGGGTCATCTACGCCGACGGACAACCGGACGCCATTCCGGTGAGACGAATCCTGCGGGTCGGAGAACGCACGCCGCCGCTGGACCTCCGCGGCTGGGAACGCGCCATCGATCGGATCGAAATGGTCTATCGCACCGCCATCAATCCGGGCCGGATCATCGGCGAGCAGAGAATCAGATCGGCGACGGTGTGCGTCGAAGGCCAGCAGGGACGTTGAGAATGTTCTGCGCGGGGCGGAGCGGTTTTGCAACAGCAGCCCACCGCTCCATCCGCGTCCGTCGCGCGCGCTAGTCGAGCACTTGCCGCGGGATCTCGCCGCCGCCGCAGACGTAACAACAGTTGCGGCAGCTGTGGCTGTTGTGCAGACCGACGCCCCAATACTTCGCAGCGTTTCCGGTCACCCAAGCGCCGAGGCAGATTTTCTCGCCGGCGTTGCAGATCAGGCTGAACCGTTGGGTGCGGTTGTTGTCGAGACCCCAGGCGTTGCCGCCGCCGGGCCATTCGTGCTTGCGATTCTCGGAATAGAATTCGACCTGAACCCGGTACGGGTAAACGCTCTTCACGCGCCAGAGCATCGTCTCTGCCTTCGACTGGACAAGTTGAATCGTGGCGCTGCCGATGATCGCGAGCAGCAATGCCAGGCACAAACGCATCATCATTTTCATGATTGTCTCCCCCTAAATTTGGACGCAACGAATGGCGCCCAAACCCCGGCGGAGCCTAGCAACGAACGGGGCAGCCTGCCAATCCGTCAGGTGCTCGCCGGCGGCGGTGGCGGTGGCGGCATGGTACTCTGAAAGCTCGGCCGCGCGGCGATGCGATCGTAGTAGGCCGACAGCGCTTGAGCGCCCGATAGCGCGGCGGCGCCTTCGGGAAACTTCCGCACGTAGAACAGGATCGGCATCAAGTTGATGTCGGCGTAGGTGAAGCTGTCGCCGGCCAGATAGCCGCCTTTGGCCACGGCACGATCGAGGATGTCGATCTCCTCTTTGAGTGCGGGCGTAACGCTGTCGATCATCTTGCGATCGGGCTTGCCGTCGCCGGTCTTCGGAAAAATGTAGCAGAACAGATAGGTGCGGATCATGGTGACATCCATCCTGGTATTGACCAGCGACACCCATTGCTCGGTGAGCGCGGCTTTGCGCAGTTCGGCCGGAAATACCTTTGGACCCGGAAAGGAACTGTCGAGATAGCCCGCGATCGCTCTCGATTCGCAGAGTTCGAAATCGCCGTGTCGCATGACCGGTATTTTTCCAAAGGGATGGATGGCATTCACTTCCGGCGAATGCGGCCGCACGGCGACAAGATCATAGGGAATGGATTTTTCCTCGCATACCATGCGGGCGACGCGGACGTAAGTCGAAGGCGCAAATCCGATGATTTGAACGTCAGCCATGTCTGTTTTCCTCAATTCCGGCCCATGAACGTCTCAAGCTTGTCGAGGCAGCCGATCCAGCCCATCTGGTGCTTGTCGCGGGCCTCTTCATCGAAGAACTGCTCATGGATGAGCGTGAGCAGCGTGCCGTCGCCGTCCGGTTTCAGCAAGATCGTCACGAGCGATTCCCGCTCGGGCGTCGATTTCCACGCCCAGGTGAAGACCAGCTTTTCGTTCGGAATGATTTCGCGGTAGACGCCGCTGACGTCGGGCTCGTTGCCGTCGGGGGCCTTCATGACCAGACGATAGCGGCCGCCGACGCGCGGATCGGCTTCGGCGAGCTGAAGACGGACTTCGCCCGGCCCCATCCAGCGCTTCAGCTTTTCCGGGTCCGTCCAAGCGCTGAAGACCTTCGCGGGCGACGCGTTGATCCGGCGCTTGAGGGTGAGGCTCGGCTTGACGGCGGCGCGGATGGACATGGTTCTTCCTCCAAGAATTTCGCGAGACGATCGAGACGGATGGACCAGAATTGCTCGTAACGGTTCAGCCACTCCATGGCCTGTTCCATGGGCGACGCCCTGAGTCGGCACACGACCGTGCGGCCGGTCTTGGTGCGCGTGAGCAGCCCGGCCTCGGACAGAACATCGAGGTGCTTCATCACGGCCGGCAACGACATGCGAATGGGCCGCGCCAGATCGGTGACCGAGAGGCTCTCCTGCCCTCTCAGACGCGCGAGCAGCGCACGCCGCGTCGGATCGGCCAGGGCAGCAAACGTCCGATCCAGGGTGGGATGCTGATACTTAACCATCAGGTTAAGTTTTAGAGGGAAGCGCGAGTGCTGTCAAGCCGGGGCATCAGTTGCGGCCGATCGTTCGACGGCGATTTTGCGGCGCAGCCGTCGGACCGGCCGATTTACCACGTTGAACACTCGCGATTTGGCTCCGTCCAATTGATGCCGGAATTTGTGGTAACGTTTCCCCGATGTCAGTCGGGGAAACATGATGTATCGCGTGAGAGTGATTGCGTGCGGCGTTTTCGTCCTGGTCGCGCAGCCCGCGCTCGCATTCAACCAGCTGGACGGGCAGGACTGCCTGCACCAACACGACAACGATCTGCGCATCGAGGCCTGCACGCGCATCCTCGACGAGGCGAACGAGCCGGCCAACGTGCGCGCGGCGGCGCTGGTCAGCCGTGGCGAGGCCTACACCTACAAGCGCGACTATCAAAAGGCGCTGGCGGATTACGAACAGGGCATCAAGCTCGATCCGAAGAATTGGGAGGGGTTTAACGGCCGCGGCGTCGTCCTGGCGCAGACCGGCCATTCGGAACGGGCGATCGCCGATTACACGACGGCGAGCAGGCTGAACCCGCGGCATCCGTTGCCGCGCATCAACCTGTGCGAGGAATACATCGTGCTCGATCGCCTGAGCGCCGCGGTCGAGCATTGCACGAAGTCGATCGAATTGCAGACCTCGCCGATCGCGCTCCGGTTACGCGGCACGGCCTACCTGAAAATGGGAAAATTCGCTCCGGCGATCGCGGATTTCGACGCGGCCTTGAAGCAGTCGCCGAAATATGCCGCGGCGCTGTACGGCCGCGCCATGGCGAAGCAAAAGAGCGGCGATCAGGCCGGCGCCAGCGCCGACATGACGGCCGCCAAGGCGCTCGACGCCGAAGTGGCCAAGGGATTTGAAAAATACAAGTTGAATTGAGACATTGCCGGCACGATCCGGTCACGTGACGTACTGCGCGATACCGCCGCCGAACGACCAGTTTTCCTTTACGACCTCCACCAGGTTGATGACCACGTCCTGCGGCCGCACGTTCAATTGCGCGCCAAGGTCGTCGACGATGCGTTTGTAAAATGCCTGCTTGAGCTCGACCGAGCGGCCCAGGCTCATCGTAATCTGGATCAGGATCACGTCTTTGCTGTAGTCGTTGCCGAGATAGCTCTCGCTGACGTTGAATTCTTCGGGCGGGTGATCTGTGATGACCTGGAATTTGTCGCCCTGCGGAACGATGATCACATCGAGCATTGCCTTGTAGATGATTTCGCCAAGCGTCTTTCGATATTGAACTGGCTTACCTCTCAAAAGGTCGATACGCACGAACGGCATTGTGATTTTCTCCCAAGGTCAAGGCAGAATGGCGAAAGCGCGGGCCGGAAATCCAAGGCCGTCCTTGACCTTCGGCCAGGTTACGACGATGAGCGCGCCTTTGGCCGGCACCTTGTCGAGATTGGCCATCACTTCGATCTGATAGTGGCCGTGCTGCAGTATGTAGGTCTCCGATTCCATCTTGTCGGTCGTATCGGTGTCGAGCGATTCATGGCCAGTGGCGACGACGCCGCGCTGCTCATAGAGAAATTTTATCGTCTCGAACGCCCAGGCCGGAAAAGGCGCACGCTTGAATTTCTCCGGATCGGCGTCGAAGTCCTTGGACATATCGGTGCGCAGCGCGACGAAGGTGCCCGCCGGCACGCGGCCGTGTTTCTTTTCCCAGGCGTGCAAATCGGCAACCGAGAAGGCGTGGTTGGCATCCTTGGATTGATAAGGCGTGTTATCGAGCACGATGAGCGGCAGGATCATCTGCTTGAGCGGAATCTTGTCCAGGGTGATTCCGTTCTCGGAAAAATGCGCCGGCGGATCGACATGGGTGCCGTATTGGCCGACCATCTCGTAATAGGTGGTGCGAAAACCATCGTCCTTGATGGTGTAGGGCTTCCTGGTCTTGGGATCTGCGGCGGGCGAGAATTTCGCCTGGCCGAAGCCGGACCACACCGGCGAGGTCGGCGAAAAGCTGTGCGTGAGATCGACGAATGTTTTACCGGCGATGGCACGGTAGGCACGAGCGAGATCGGACTTTGCGAGTGCGGCAGGCGCGAACGCCAGGCTCGCCAGCGCCGCTGCCAGAACAATGCGCCGGCGCGCGGAATTCCTCGGTGTGACGTGCAACATTCTTGACCTCCAACGCTATATCGCCTCTCTCGAGAGGTTGGCGAAGGGTGAGAAATTCCGGCTGAATTGACAAGGCGCCCTTCCCTCGTCGACCTTGAAAAAAGTCGCTATGCTCGGCGGAATCACGCCGATATCCAGGAGCCAACCATGACACACACTTCGAACAAACTCTCCCGCCGCACGCTGCTTGCGGGGCTGTCGGCGGCGCCGGCCCTCGCCACGGCTGCTCCGGCTGGCGCGCAGACCGCGTCGGTCCTGACTGCCGCGCAGCAGGCGCAGGCCGCGCTGAAGGACGCGAAGGGAACAAAGCTGGTGTTGCTCGGCACCGCGGCCGGTCCGGTGCCGGGGCGCACGCGGCAAATGACCTCGCATGTGATGCTGAGCAACGGCGCGGCCTACGTACTCGATTGCGGCCTCGGCGTCACCGATCAATATGCCCGCACCGGCATTCCGTTCAGCGCAATGAAATCGATCTTCATCACCCACCATCATGCGGATCACAATATCGAGTATGGCCCGCTGCTGATCATCGGCTGGATCCAGGGCATGCACCTCGACGTGAGTGCCTACGGACCGCCGCCGCTCAAGCAGATGACGGAAGACTTCATGCGCGCCTACAAAACGACGGTCGATTTCTGGGCCGAGGATCTTAAGATGAAGCCGCTGGTTTCGGTCAATGTGAAAGAAGTGTCCAAGGCCGGCCTGGTGATGCAGGACGAGAACGTAAAGGTATCGGCGACGATCGTCGAGCATCCGCCGGTGAAGCCGGCGCTCGGCTATCGCTTCGACTTCAAAGACCGCTCGATCGCGTTTTCCGGCGATACCGCGCCGAGCGAAGCAGTCGCGAAAATGGCCAAGGGCGCCGACGTGCTTGTGCACGAAACGATGTATGTGCCGGCCGTGGAGAAATACATCCGCGAACAGATCGCCAAAGGCCGGCCGGTCAAGTTCGAACCCTTCATGGCGCACATGAAGGCCGACCACACGCCGATCGAGGATGTCGGCCGCATCGCGCAGGAGGCGGGAGTCAAGACGCTGGTGCTGTCGCATCTGACCCCGGCAATCGACAGCATCACCGACGATACCTGGCGCGCGCCCGCGGCCAAGAATTTCACGGGCGAGATCATCGTCGGAAAAGATCTCATGGTCGTATGAGATTTGCGCCGGCAGCACCCATGAGCACAGCGCGAACCGCGGCCGTTGGTGTAGGCATCCTGCTGCTCGTTCTTTGGCACATTCTTGGGCACACGCTCGCGGCGCGTGCCGGCGATGCGCCTGGTGGCAAGGTTGCGCCGATCAGCCCGGCACTCTGCGACGACATGAAATCGCACAACGTGATGAAGCCGGAATCGCCCGTCAGCTGTGCGCGGCTGAAGCTCGTCACCTTTCCCTATGTCGGTTTCGACGGGCAGGTTCACGGCAATGGCGAAATCGTCGTGATGGATGCGGTGGCGGAGCACGTGCTCCAGATCTTCAGCAAGTTGCGCGACATTCGCTTCCCGATCGCCAAGGCGAGACTGATGAACCACTACGAAGGCAACGACAGCGCGTCGACCGCGGACGACAACACGTCGTCGTTCAATGCCCGCAAAGCCGTCGGCAGCAACTCGTTCTCGATGCATGCCTATGGTTTGGCGATCGATTTGAACCCGGTGCAAAATCCATTTGCCAGGCGTGCGGGTTCAACGCTGATCTTCAGGCCGCCGTCCGGAATCGAATACGCGAACCGGTTCAATGACCGGCCGGGGAAAAACTTTCGCGGCGGGATGGCGGAATCGGTGATTGACGTGTTCGCCGATCAAGGCTTTGTCATCTGGGGCGGCTATTGGGACAACCCGATCGATTACCAGCACTTTGAAGTGTATCCGAATCTGGCCGAGCGGCTTGCGGCCCTTTCGCCTGGGGAATCGCAGGCGGTATTCAGACAATATGTGGAACGGTATCGGACCTGTCGCAGAAACGCGCCGCAGGATTCACCGCGCGCAAAATGCATTCGCGATTGAGGATTTCAGGCTGCCGTCGAGACATCAGCTTGGTGCCGATGCCGATGGTGGATGGAGGTCGAGGAAGAATTTTAGGGAGATCGAGGGCAATCAGACGAACACATTGATAAAGTTGCCGAGACCGCTGCCGACGTCACTGTTGCCGCCGAAGGCCATGAAAGCACTCACAAGAGTGCCGCTGGGATCCGGGCCCTGCTGCTGCTGAATGGGCGTCACCGCCGCTTGCACCGAGGCTAAATTCGAGGAGATGCCATTGAGCAAATACGAGTTGGTCGCAAAATCCACGGCATGGACCTCGGAGTTTCCCTTGGGATCAAGCTGAACCCAAAGCGCGTGCGCATCACTGGCTTTGCCACCTTCCGAGAGAATGGCCTTCTCGACATCTTTTTCCGTAATCGTATTGCTGCCGGTGGTATTAAACATTCCCCATAACGTCGACAGGACCTGCGTGATCGTCGGAGGCAGATAGAACGACGATTGCGAAGCCAGAGATTGCAGCAGGTCCGAGGATTGCAGAAGCAAACTCAGATCCTTGTCCGCTGTTGCTGTCGGATTGGTGTTGTTCGCGGTGGTGGTGTTGGCATTCGTGGAGGCGGGAGGGACAGCAGCCGACACCCCGCTAACGACATTGACCATCGGCATGCTCTTTTGTGACAGACAAGGAATTCCCCGTGCGCCGGCAGACGCGTGCCAACCGGCGCATGCCAACTTTCACCCAGCGCTTTCAAGAAATGCTTTCCGGACAGGCGTTCATGCGCAACTGACGCGCAAAGATGGTTACTCGTTGGTTAAAAAAAGTCCGCTTTGGGACCGCGCTAGATGGGCTGCCCCGCCATGCATCGGGCGATCAAGCCTTGGGGTTTTGTCATCGGTTCGCCAAAACCCAGGCGCGTCTGATAGCGCTCAGCATTCTTGGGGTGCCGAAGGCCGCGCTCAACTGCGATCTTGTTGCATTCCTCCCAGCTGCGGCCCGTTTGGGTGGTCTGATTCGATTGACCCGTCTGGTCGGTCTTGTCTGGATCCGCCATGGCGACGGGGCAACAAATAATCGTAGCGGCAATCACAATGAGAACTTTGAGCATTGCGTCCGCCTCGAAAAAAATTTTCTTCAAACTTGAAGACACATCGTATCACGCCACGACCGCGTGGAAATGATTTCGAGGCCGGCAGTTACCATCGACAACCAAACCGCAATGCGTGCGCGCTGAACATTTCAATTTCCGCCGGCGGGGCCGAAGAGCGGTTCGAGGAGATGCTCCAGGATGCGGCGCACGACCGCCTGAAGCCGCTCTACAATTTCATGAATGATCTGCCGTCGACGCTACATGTCCGTTTTCCACTCGATAGCGTCAGAAAATCAGAAATTCCAGATCGGTAACAATGTGCCACAACTGGACTCACGCACTGCAAAAAACAGTGAGGGCCTGTCTTTTGTCTTATGCCGCGAGCACTTCATCGAGCGCCTGAGCCAAGCGGGTGCTGGTGAATGGTTTCGCGAGAAATGCAATATTTTGGGCCTGGAACCATTTGCGGTTCTTCTGCGTCGCATCATAGCCCGACATGCAGAGTACTCCCATGTTCGGCCGTGCCAGCATGGCATTCTTAATGAGCGTCACTCCATCGGTCCCGCCGGGCAGGACGATGTCAGTCAGCGTAATGTCGATATGCGCTGGAGATTCGATCAAGTCGATGGCTTCATTCCCGTTCGTCACGGCGTGAACCTTGTAACCCAATTTTTTCAATTGGGCAGTTATCACGACGCGCACATCGGGATCGTCCTCCACCAGCAGCACGGTTTTCTCGTTTCCAGTCGCAAATGATCCGGCGACCGCCTCGCTATCGGCCGATTGGCCTGCCATATCGATCCTCGGCAGATGAAGCATGATCGACGTACCGTGCCCAACCTCGCTCTCAACTTCGATATGTCCGCCAGACTGCTCCACAAACCCCTGCACCATGCTCAAGCCCAGGCCGCTGCCCAGGCCATCTTTCTTGGTGGTGAAGAACGGCTCGAAGGCACGCTTGCGCACTTCCTCCGTCATGCCAACACCCGTATCCCTGACGGTAATGCAGACTTCCTCTCCTGTCGGCCATCGGGTGGGGCCTTCCGTGGCCGCCCACGGGGAAGCTTGGCGCGTTGTCGCAATGGTAAGTTCGCCACCCTCCGGCATGGCGTCGCGCGCATTGAGTGCCAGATTCACCAGGACGTTCGCCAGCATGCTGCAATCGACGCAAACCGCCGCCGCGGTCGCATCGAGATGGGTGACAATGTCGATGTTCTCGCCGAGCGTACGCTGCAGCATCCGCAGCGTATCCAGCACCATCTGATCGAGCATCATTGGTTCAGCTCTCAACGGCGACTGGCGCGAAAATGCCAAGAGACGCCGCACGAGTTCGCTTCCACGCCGGGTCGCTCTCGTCGCGGCATCCAGCAGCTCAGGATCCGCGGGGAGCCCACGTACAGCAGCACTCTCAGCAAACTCCAGGCTTCCACGGATGACCGCCAGCAGATTGTTAAAGTCATGGGCGATTCCCGCGGTCAACTGCCCGACCGCTTCCATCTTTTGCATTTGCGCCAGCGTCATTTGCGCCTCTTCGCGGCGACGCATTTCTTGCGTGAGTTCGGCCGTGCGTTCAGATACGCGCGCCTCAAGATTTTGGTTCATGCGCGCCATGATCTCTTCGGACTGCTTGCGCTCGGTGATGTCGGTTATTGCGCCAATCATCCGAACAGGGCGTTTTTCGGCATCAAACAAGGCTGTGCCGCGGGTGTGCACCCAGCGATAGCCGCCATTTTTGCACCGCAGCCTGTAGTCCATCGAGTAGGGCTTGCGCTCTTCTAGATGCGCGCGAGTCGCTTCGATAACGGCTGCTTTATCCTCGGGGTGAAGGAGATCGTAAAAAGCTGACTTTAAATTAGGAACTTCGTCGTCTACATACCCCAGAATAGTCTTCCATCGAGGCGATATGTATTCGTAGCCTGTCAGGATGTCCCAGTCCCACAACCCATCGTTAACGGCGCTGTCGACAAGCCGGTAGCGTTCTTCACTCCGCAGCAGTTCTTCCTCCGCCTTCTTTTGCTCGGTGATGTCGGTGATCGAACCAAGTACACGAGCGGGACGGTTCATGGCGTCGAACAAAACCTTGCCCCGGCTATGCATCCAACGATAGTCGCCGTTCTTATGCCGCATCCGAAAGTCCAACATGTGGGACTGGGGCTCCTTCCCCTCCAGATATATGCGGCGCACATCGGCGAACGCCGCCTTGTCGTCGGGGTGGATCAGATCGAGAAACGCCGCCTCATCGCTGGAAATTTCGTCATTAGCGTAGCCTAAAATCCCTTTCCAGTGCGGCGAGAGATAAACTTCGTTGGTCAAAAGGTTGTGGTCGAATATTACGTCGTTAACAGCCTTTTCGACCAATTTGTAACGCTCCTCGCTCCGCGCCAAAGCCTCTTGCGCCTGCTCCATCTTTTTTACGGTCTTAGTCAGCTTTCGTTTGCGCCAAGCCCCCAATCCGATGCAGGTGAGAACAATGAGAGTAAGCAATGTTGTTCCGATATAGTACTGCGTGTATTCATGCCAATAGGCAGCAAAGACTTCGTGCTGCGCTAGACCGACGGTCACGATAAGTGGAAGCGCATCGAGCTTGCGATAAGAAATCAAACGTCTGACGCCGTCTATGTGACCTTCGGTAACAAAGAACCCGGCTGGACTTTCCTGTAGTCTGCGGAATAGAGGCGTGCCTGCGAGAGAGAGGCCGGGCGTTACGTGCTTGAAGCCACGCGACGCGCGGATAAAACCGTCGAGGCCGATTACTGCAATTATTCCTTCTCTGCCGACATCAATCGAATTGTAGAAGCGCTCCAAGCTATCCGGTTCGATCGCCGCCTCGATCACGCCGCCGAACGAACCGTCCGGGTTGGACAAGCGGCGAGTAAGCCAAACGAACATCATGCCGGATCTTCGCCCGACTACCTGTTGGCTGATGAACAGTTCGTCTTTTTCGGTATTCAGTTGGGCGCGGAAATGCTCCCGATCGCTGAGATCGAGGTGCAGACCCTGCGGGATCATACGAGTCGACGACTTGAGAATGCCAGCCGAATCGATGACGGTGATCTGTTTGATCGTCTCGCCCAGATAGACCCGGGCATCCTCGATATCGAACTGCTCAGGACTCCGGGCGTATAGCGTGCGCAAGGACAGTAAAATCTTGTCGGTTCCATCGACAGCATGAACGATTTGCTGTTCAAAAAGGCGTGCCAAGTTATCGGTGCTGTGTTGCGTTGCCTGAAAAATAGTCCGCTCTTCCGTGTTCAGATGGGCGACAGTTGCGGCCCAGGCAAAACCAATCAACGCCAAGCCGAGGAGAGTGTTGAGCTGTAGAAAGGCACGCAACCAATCGCGCAAATATGTTTCACGCTGCATTGGCTTGTCTCCGCAACGCCACTGGGTCTCGCACCGTAACCGTACGATCGGCCAGATCAATCAGACCCTGCTGCCGCAGATTATTGAATACGCGACTGATATGGACGGGTGTAAGCCCAGTAATTTCCGCAATGTGCGTTTGCCGCATGGGGAAATTAAAGGTGCGGTCTGTCACTAAGCCGCGGAGCGCAAGCCGTTCAAACAAATTCAGCAGCAGCCGACTGACGCGCTCTTCGGCTGTACATTGGCCCAGGCTGATTACCGATTGAATGATCCGTATATATTCTTCGTTCCAAGTCTTCAGAATGGTTTGATTTAGATTTGGATTTGCAGACATCGCGGCGCAAAATTCGGTGCGATCGTAGCAGTGATAGATCACGTTGGTGATAGCCTCGACCGTGAAATCAAGCTTGTCGCCGAAGAATAACGCGCCAGAAACCAGATCGCCCGGCAGCAATACTGAAATGATCTGCCGTCGGCTATTTGGGAGTGTGGATACGGTCGCCGCCCAACCTGAACAGATGATGGGAATGCCTTCGATAATTTCGCCTCGATGAAAGATGGTCCGGCGTGCCGGAACGGCGTGTTCGGCGAATCGTGGCGCTGTTTCACCCAAGTCCAGACGCACCAGATCGATGTCCGTGATGCCTCGACACAGCTCAAGGTTCGCCAAGCCCGCGTTGCAAATGGGCTTATTCGTCGTTGTCATTGATCGCATCTCTATTGAGTTCGCGAATCAAGCACTGTCGAATCAGTGGGATTTTTTTACATGGCCTTCAATATTGGAAGACCCCATGACCGACTAATCCCGGAATCATGCATCGCGGATTGATGAGACAATGTAGCCGAATTTATGGGCACTATCGGATTGCGGCTCATTATTCGCCGTACGTGGGAGCGCGGAACAATTCGTGACTTCGGCTAGCGAGTACAGAGCGTCGCTTGTTTTTTCGACGCCCTTCCTTCTTCGCGCGGGCGGCCCCATATTGGCCGAATGGCGAAAGCGCCCGACAGGCCGAAAAAGGACCCGGCGAAACATTCCAAGGGCGACCCCGCGCGGCCGACGCGCGCGAAGGCGCATCGGCCGGACGTGCCGCCGATGGAGCCTGCGCTCGCGGACATTCTCAATCCGGCGATCAAGGAAGGCACCGCCGGCATCGGCTCGGGCACCGGGTTGCAGCCGCCGCCGGATAATTCGTTCGACCGGCGCGCGGATTTTTCCGCCGCGCACCGGGCGCGCAAGTCGACAAAGGGTTTCGACGAAGCGCCGCAGTCGCATTACGTCGGTAAAACTCCGGTAGCGTCGGATGCGCTCGATCCGGAGCTCGCAATGGCGCTCGGCTACGGCAGCGATCCGAGCCGGACGATTATTGATCAGTATTCGGACAACGAAGCGGACTCATCTTCACCCTCCCCTGGAGGGGGAGGGTCGGCGAGCGAAGCGAGCCGGGGTGGGGTGATCGGCAAAAGCTCACCCCCTCCCGACACGCCAAAGCGCGTCGAAGACGCGCATGACCGCGCTTACGGCGCATCGACCTCCCCCCGCCAGGGGGATGTGAAGGTGGAGCGCGACGAGATTTCCGATATTTCCGAGCCGCAGCGCGAAAAGCGCGAGCGGCATCGGCCATCGCCGCAACCGGTGACGCTCGGCGTCACCGCCAGCATGCAGGCGCTCGACCGGCTGCTGCGCGAAGGACGGCGAGAATTTTTGCGCGACGACGGCACGCCGCGGGTGTGGACGCCGCATCGGCCGCCGCGACCGGAAAAATCGGAAGGCGGACACAGGCTCGTGTTCCAATCCGAATTCCAACCCAAGGGCGATCAGCCGCAAGCGGTCAAGGATCTGGTCGAAGGCATCAAACGCCACGACCGCACGCAGGTGCTGCTCGGCGTCACCGGCTCGGGCAAGACTTTCACCATGGCCAAGGTGATCGAGGCGACGCAACGCCCTGCCCTCGTCCTTGCGCCGAACAAGACGCTGGCGGCGCAGCTCTACGGCGAATTCAGGAGCTTCTTTCCCGACAACGCGGTGGAATATTTCGTCTCGTACTACGACTACTACCAGCCGGAAGCCTATATCCCGCGCACCGACACCTACATCGAGAAGGATTCGGCGATCAACGAGCAGATCGATCGCATGCGCCACTCGGCGACGCGCGCGCTGCTCGAACGCGACGACGTGATCATCGTGGCGTCGGTGTCGTGCATCTACGGCATCGGCTCGGTGGAAACCTATTCGGCGATGACGTTCACGCTCAAGCGCGGCGAGCGCATCGACCAGCGGCGGCTGATCGCCGATCTGGTGGCGCTGCAGTACAAGCGCACGGCGGGCGATTTCTATCGCGGCTCGTTCCGCGTGCGCGGCGACGCGCTCGACATCTTCCCGGCGCACTACGAGGACCGGGCGTGGCGGGTCAACCTGTTCGGCGACGAGCTGGAGTCGATCCACGAATTCGATCCGCTCACCGGGCAGAACACCGACGAGCTGGAATTCGTCAAGGTCTACGCCAATTCGCACTATGTGACGCCGCGACCGACGCTGATCCAGGCGATCCAGTCGATCAAGCTCGAATTGCGCGACCGGCTCAATCAGCTCAACAATTCCGGGCGGCTGCTGGAGGCGCAACGCCTGGAGCAGCGCACGCTGTTCGATCTGGAAATGATGGAGGCGACCGGCGCCTGCGCCGGGATCGAGAACTATTCGCGCTATCTCACCGGCCGCAAACCGGGCGAGCCGCCGCCGACGCTGTTCGAATACGTGCCGGACAACGCGCTCGTGTTCGTGGACGAGAGCCACGTCACGGTGCCGCAGCTCGGCGGCATGTATCGCGGCGATTTCCGGCGCAAGGCGACGCTCTCGGAATACGGCTTCCGGCTGCCGTCGTGCATGGACAATCGACCATTGCGATTCGAGGAATGGGACGCGATGCGGCCGCAGACCGTGTGCGTCTCGGCCACACCGGGCCCGTGGGAAATGGATCAGACGCAGGGCGTGTTCGCCGAGCAGGTGATCCGGCCGACCGGGCTGATCGATCCGGAGGTGGAGGTGCGGCCGGCGCGCACGCAGGTCGACGATCTGGTCGGCGAGGCGCGCGCGGTTGCGGCGAAGGGTTTCCGCGCGCTGGTCACGGTGCTGACCAAACGCATGGCCGAGGATTTGACCGAATACCTGCACGAGCAGGGCATCCGCGTGCGCTACATGCATTCCGACATCGACACGCTGGAGCGCATCGAGATCATCCGCGATTTGCGGCTCGGCGCGTTCGACGTGCTGGTCGGGATCAATCTTCTGCGCGAGGGGCTCGACATTCCGGAATGCGCGCTGGTGGCCATTCTCGACGCCGACAAGGAAGGCTTCCTGCGCAGCGAGACGTCGCTGATCCAGACGATCGGCCGCGCGGCGCGCAACGTCGAGGGCAGGGTGATCCTCTACGCCGATCAGGTCACCGGCTCGATGGAGCGCGCGATGAGCGAAACCGCGCGGCGGCGCGAGAAGCAACGCGCGTGGAATACGGCCAACGGCATCACGCCGGAGAGCATCAAGCGGCAAATCGCCGACATCATGGGCAGCGTTTACGAGCGCGACCACGTGCTGGTGGCGACCGGCGTAGGCGAAGCCGGCGAATTCGAGAGCGCCGCCACCATCGGGCACAATTTCGAGGCGGTAATCGCCGATCTCGAGACGCGCATGAAAGAGGCCGCCGGCGATCTCGATTTCGAGGAGGCGGCGCGCCTGCGCGACGAGATCAAGCGCCTGCGCGCGACCGAGATGGCGGTGCTCGACGATCCGACGGCGAAATCTCCTTCTCCCCGCGCAGCGGGGAGAGGTGAAACAAGTCGCGCGCGCAAGCCGAAGCTTGATGAGATGGGCATCGCGCTGTCGCACGAAGTGCGGCCGCATCGGCCGGCGGGCTCGCCGGCCGATGCGCGTGGCGCGAAGGCGGGGCCGCGCTCGACCACCGGCAAGCCGGGCATGCGCGGCGGCTTCAAGCCGCGCGGGCGCAATTGACGGTGCGCGCGTCAGCGCGCCGCGCCGCCAGGCGCGAGATCATTTCTTCACGAACTTGAATTCGCAGGGGCTGCCTCCGACGCGGTTGCCGCTGCCGGTCGCGCGCTCGAACTTGGCCTGGGCGTAGTATTTGTATTCGGTGCCGGGCGCGACATCGCGACCCGACATGGTGCCCTTGCGGGTGAGGCCTTTGGCATAGACGTGGCCGAGACCCGCGGGCGTGATCTTGCCGTCGATCTGAAAATAACCAGGCTCGCCTTCGACGCCGCTGCTGCCGTGCAGGATGCCGTCCCTCACCTCGGTGATGAATTGATACGCGGTGCCGGCCTTGCAGGAGACGGTGGTGGCCCAGCGGCCGTCGAAGGGATTGGGCGGCGTATCCTGCGCGGGCGCGATGGCCGGCGCGAGCGTCACAAGCAGCACCGCAAGGCCAAGGCGAGAGTTCGCGGTCATCGAAGCACTCCGTTACAGGCGCGCATTACAGCAGAGAACGACGGATTCGTCTCGCCCATTTTCTGCCGTGAATGACGGGGAGCATCCGGCGTTACACATGATTGAAAACCGGAGAGTCCGATGAACACGCCCGCGGTCCTGCTCGCATCCATCGCCATCAGTTGGCTCGCCGTTCCGAGCGAGGGGCAACGCGAATGCGACGACGACGGCGCAATCAAAAACAACGGCCAGGTGATCAACCTCTGCGCCACGATGGTCGGCGGCGTCTATCTCGGCCGCATGACGCGGCAGCCGACGCTGCTCTATTTCGAGCCGGCGTTCGCGGATCACATCTTCACCGCGGTGATCTACGGCGAGGACCGGGCGAAATTCGGCGCGCCGGAAAAGAGCTTCCTCAACAAGATGACGTGCGTGAAAGGCGTGCTCAACGTCACCAGCGACCGGGCGGAAATGGTGCTGACGGAGCCGGGGCAGATCAGGGAGGAGAGGGAGTAGTGAGGCGGCGGGCTGCACGCGGGCGAACAGAGGGGGAGGGATAAGAAGTCCGGTGAGCCGCGGGGGACATTGCATACGACGCCGTTCCAAATCGGGAAGCGCGCGAAGTGGCTAAATTCCTAGGGTTTTGCACAGGTCACAAAGCCTTCAAACACTCGCCAAATTTGGGCGCGATAAACCATTGCTTAACGGGTCGTGCGACAGTCATGGCGGACATCACGCCGAACACAACGCGAGACGAGGAGTTTCGCATGGCATGCAGGACGAGGCGTCGCCGCCTTTGGTCGCGCGAAGCGTCCGCATGCGCCGTGCTGCTCGCCTCGACCGCGCTGGCGCTGGCCGAGCCGTCCGTGCGGCCGGCGCAGCCCGCCCCGCCGCCTTCGCCCGACGACTACGCGATCGACCCGACGCAGCCCCCGACGCCGTTCTCGCCCGAGGTGCAGGACGCGCTGCGCGAATTGCTGAATTTCGACGCGCTCAGCGCGACCAACAAGCAGGCCTCGCCGCTGCGCACGAATGCGGCGAAGACGCCGTCGTACGATTTCAACTGGAACCGCACGGACAAGAACGACGGCACCGCCGCGCTCACGGTCAAGAAGCCGCTGCCGAACGGATTCAACAGCTGGAACGCCGACGTCGGCGCCGACTTCGGACTCAACTCAACGGCGGGCAGCGCCTATCAGCCGGACAAGGCGGTCTCGCTGCGGACGCAGGATTCCGGCACGGCCTGGGCCAACGTGGCAGTGCCGGGGTTCGCCTCGATCAATGCGCGCGTCGACCCGACCAAGGATCAGAGCAAGCTCGGCACCACGCTCAGCCATTCGGTGCCGTTCGGCCGCGATTACTCGATCACGCTGCAGAATACCTACGCGGTGACCGAGACGCTCGGATCGCCGACCGCGCCGGCCACCGGTTTCGGTACCACTCCCGGCGCCACCGGGCCGGCGCCCGGCCAAGTGTGGAGCACCGACCGGCTGGTGAAGTTCAATATCCTGTCCACCGGTACGTCGTTCGGCGCCGGCACCACCAGCGCGACCGGCGACAGCATCACGCACCACAAGTTCAGCGCCGAGCAGAAGCTGTTCGAGAATTTCAACGTCACCACCTCGGTCACCGACATGGGCACCGCGGCGGTCAACAAGAGCATCACGGCCGGCTTCAAGTTGAAGTGGTGACGGGGGCCCAAAAAGAAGAATCCCCAATGCGTGGCCAATTTCCTCGACGTCTGCTATGCGCGCTGCGTCAAGGCCGGCGGGCAGCCGCGCTTCTGCCCGGACTATTGCCAGAAGAAGAAGCTGGAATACAGCTGCCCGTGATTTAGGGTTTGGCCGGCGGAGCGACCGTCGCGTCCGGCTGGTTGCTCCGCTTCAAGGCTTCGGCCACGAAGCCCGACGCCTTCATCTCCTCGACGAAGGATTTGAGATAGTTCGCGCCGGCGGGATCGCGGCCCTGCGGGGTGCCCATGGCCTGCTGGATCTCCATGAAGCGGCCATCCATGATCTTCACGTTCGGATTGGTCTTGGCATAGGCGACCAGCGGCTGCTTCACGCCGCCGGCGGCCTCGAGCTTCTCCTTGAGGAAAAGCTGAATGCCGTCCTCGCCGCGCACCAGCTGGGCGTGCTTGAGCGTGCGGGTGAGAAAGAGATCGTAGGCGGAATTCTTGTTGACGCCGATGCGCACGCCGTCGCGATCGACATCGGCGACGGTCTTGAGCCTGGAGTCCTTGGGCACCATGTAGACGCCCTCGATAATGACGTAGGGCGCAGTGAAGGCGATCTCGGCAGCGCGTACCGGCTCGATGGCGAGAAACACCACGTCGACCTTGCCGCCCTTGAGGGCCTCGAACACCTTGCCGGCGGCGTCGAAGCAGATCAGCTCGTACGGCACACCCACGCGGCGCGAGAGCTCGCGCGCCAGGTCCGGCGTGATGCCGCGCGGCGCGTCGGGCGTGCCCTGCGCCAGCACCATATTGCCGAGATTGATGGCCACGCGCAGCTTGCCGGTGGGCGCAAGGCTTTTGACGACGTCAGACGAAACGTTGCTCACGGGATTGCCTTTCTGGAGATGGACGTTCTGGGAGCCTCTGCTCCGATCGCTAGCGCGATCTGCCCCTCGCCCGCAAGCCTGAATGCGGCGCCCCGCGACGCTCACGCGCCGCCGCTCCCTTCGAAAAGGGAATGGTCTAGGGCTTGAGTTCGCTGACGACGATGCGGTTCGGCGCATAGACGAGCAGGACCTTGTCGGCGAGCGGCACGAACTTGACGTCCTTCAGGTTCGGAATTTCCGACACGACCGATTGCGGCAACGCGTGCAGTTTGACCGTGCTCATCAGCTCTTGGGTAACCTTGGCGTCGAGGACGACGGGCGCCACCTTGGTGGCGCGGACGGCATCGAGAATCTTTCGCCGCTGGTCGGCGCTGAGCCCGAGCCCCATGGCCATGATCGGCGTCTTGTCGATCGCCTTATTGCGTTGTGAGAATTTCGCCGGGACTGTCTGGCCATCCGTCGGCGCACCCGGAACATTGAGGGTTCCGTTGACGAACACCGAATTATTGGCGTGGTCGGCCGGCATCGGCTCCTGCGTTCCGGCATGGCCGGAAGTCGAATTCAGATACTGGTCGATCTGCCGCCGATGCTCGGGCGAACCAGACAGCGGATTTTGCTTCTGCGGAGGCGAAGCCGCGTCGTCGGATTTGGTCTGAGCGACCGCGCAAACAAGCGTGGACAGGACAAGCAGCGTTGCTGGAACAGGGACAAAGCGCATCGTTACACTCCGCTTTGGCCCCCGATCAGGCAACGCACACGGCTTGAAGTGGTTGCGTCCACGCCCGAAATTGGGCCGACCCGAAGCCAAATCTGAGCGGGAGGATTGAGTCAGAGAGCGGTGGAACAGGCAACTGCATTACGTTAAATTTGTAGCGATTCACGTTGCGGCCGGCGGCAACGCGATCAACCCATCAGGAGAATTCATATGGCCAATAAGGATCAGCGATCGAACAAGGAAAAAAAGAAGCCAAAGGCCGAAAAAGACAAACCCAAGCAAATGTCGGCCTATAAGGCTGCCTTCAGCAGCTCGGCTCCAACGGTCAACCCGCTCAACAAGAAAGCCTAACGCAACAGGATACCGGCGAGCTGGGCGCGGATTTTGGCAGCGCGTTCAATTCTGCGTTAGCCGCGCCCGCTTCAGTTGTATTCGGCGAGCGAACCTCCTTAATGAGGGGCGTGGAGTCTGATCTCCAGTGGAGATGACATATGCGCCTTTGTCTCGCAGTTCTGACCGGCCTGTTCGTGAGTTCGGCATTCGATACAGTGCGCGCCGATCCGTATCGCTGGTGCGCCGACTTGTCGATCGGCGAAGGCGATTCAGCGACAAACTGCGGCTTTCAAACGTGGGAGCAATGCCGGGCTGCGGTATCGGGAATCGGCGGCGTGTGCCGGTTGAACAATTTTTACGACGGCCGCCCGTTCGATACGCCCACCGTTGCGCAGCAACGGACGAAAAACAAGGAACCGATCCGACGCGATTGAGGTTTGTCGGACTCAACTCATAGCCCAGATAGGAGGCAGTTAATGCGCTTGATTTTCTTGGTCCTGATCGGCGTCATTGCCGGCGCGTCCTTCAATACCGCGAAGGCAGACCCCTACCGTTGGTGCGCGCAATATGGCGGCGGGCGCGGCGGCGGCACCAATTGTGGCTTCGTCACTTGGGAGCAGTGTCAGGCGACAATTTCGGGGATCGGCGGATTCTGCTCGCCGAACCCATTCTACGATGGCCGGCCGGTCGGAAGCCCGCCGGTCGTGCGGCCGAAAAAGCCGACGTGAACGGTTCGCTTTACGGAGCCAGACGGCAGCCCGTTGTTTCGGCGTGAACCGCTTCACAGCATAGCGTAAGCGCTCGACACCATGCCGACCGGCCGCTTGTCCGACGCGCTGGCGAGCGTCACGCGGCCGAAGGTGGTTGTGCGACCCATGCGGACGATACGGGCCTCGGCCAAGAGATCGAAATTCACCGGCCGCAGGAAATGCATGGTCTGATCGATCGTGCTCATGGGCCGGTAGCCGTTCCAGGCAGCCGAACAGGCCACCACCATGGCGGTATCGGCCGCCGCCATCAGCGCCTGGCCGCAGACGACTCCGCCGTCGCGGCAGAGCTTGCTGGAAAACGGCAGGCGGATCACCGCGCCGGGCTGCCAGTCCGACGGTGCGCCGGCCGGCCGGTCGGACTCGACCCGCTCCACCAACAGCCCGAGATCCTGCACCCAGGGTGCAAATATTTCCGTCATCAGGCGGCCTGCCGCCTGAATCCCGAACACGGACTCGACAGGATCGAGCCGACGTGCCCCAACCGCCATTCTGATCGGCCTCCGGTGAAACGCGGAGCCCCCTCCGGCGAATCACGTGCGCGAGGTTAGTGCGAATTTCGATCTGAATGAATCGGTCGCAAGGATTTTTTTGCGGAGGAATGTCACGCAAGCCAGGCGCAACCGATTGCGGAGGACCTGCAAGGGGGTTCGCCGGTGATGTTTTTCCTCGTGATCAGGTGGCCGTCCCATGCTAGTGTTTCGGCCGCTATGCCATAGACGGCTTGGGTTCTGTGGTTTCGTGGGAGGAGTGACATGGGTGGTTTCGGCGTACCGCGTAGGACAATGGTCGCAGCCCTGCTGATCGGCGCCTTGATCACCCTCTGGACACCCCCGGCCCGCGCCGCCAACTGGTTCGAGATGAACACGGGGCTCGGCGGCCCGCGTTACGACGCGGTGGTGCCGCTGTGCGATGAGCCGTTCGCGCTGTGGAAGATCCAGCACCGATTTGCCACCAAGGAAAGCCGCTTTTGGGCTTCCTCGCTTGAGATCGTGCGCTTTGAAAACATTCAGGAAGTTGCATTCCGTCCGTGGACCGACAACAGCATTCCGCGGCGGTATTGCCGTGCGCGGGCCCTGACTTCGGATGGCGCTTGGCGCATGGTGCATTATTCCATCATCGAGGATGGCGGCATGATCGGCGCGAGCTGGGGGGTGGAATGGTGCGTGGTCGGCGTCGACCGCAACTGGGCCTACAATCCCGCATGCCGACAGGCGAAGCCGTAACGACCGTAACCGGCAGCCTAAAATCCGATCCTGATCCATTGCCATTTTGTTCTTGAATTGTTCTGGATTTCCTATACGCTCGTCCGAAAATTCTTCTGTGGGAGGGGCCATCATGATCAATCTCATCGTGCGTGCGGCGGCGTGCGCCGTCATCGTTCTTGCCTTTACGTTGCAATCCGCGCTGGCACAGGACCGGCGGCAAAATCAGCCTGGGCAATTCGATTTTTATGTCCTGTCGCTGTCATGGTCGCCGTCGTTCTGCGAGGCGACATCCGAGCGCGGACGCGATGGTGGCGCGCAATGCGGTTTGCGGCCCTATTCGTTCGTGGTGCATGGGCTGTGGCCGCAATACGAAAAAGGCTTTCCCGAATTCTGCCAGGTGCCGGCGCCGCGACTCGATCGCGGAATCGTATCGTCAATGCTCGAGCTGATGCCGAGCCCGAAGCTTGTGTTCAATGAATGGGACAAGCACGGCACCTGCTCGGGACTTTCACCGCGCGCCTATTTCGAGACCGTGCGCAAGGCGCGCGCGGTGGTGAAAATCCCGTCGGAATATCTCGAGGTGAAAACCCCCCTGAACGTGACGCCGAACGAAGTCGAGGCGGCATTCGTGAAAGCCAATCCCGGATTGAAGCCGGCGGGAATTTCCGTGACCTGTGACAGCCGGCGCTTGAGCGAGGTGCGTATCTGCCTGAGCAAGGATTTCGGCTTTCGCGACTGCGCCGAGATCGACCGCCGCGCCTGTCGGCGCGACCGGCTGGTGATGCCACCGGTGCGCGGGATCTGAAGCCTCTCACGGTAAGCAATAGCCCACGGGCGTGGATGGCTTTAAAAGCAATCCGCAATGAACTACCGCCACGCCTATCATGCCGGGAATTTTGCCGATGTGCTGAAACATGCGGTGCTCTGCCGCGTGCTTACGTATCTGCGGGAGAAACCGGCAGCCTTCCGTGTGATCGACACGCACGCAGGTGCCGGTCTTTACGATCTCGGCGCGGCCGAAGCGGGCAAGACCGGCGAATGGCGCGACGGCATCGGCCGACTGTTCAATGCGAAGCTCGAGCCCGGCATACGCGATCTGCTCGCGCCCTATCTCGACGCGGTCGCGGCTGCCAATCCGCCCGACCGCCTCATCAGCTATCCGGGCTCGCCTTTGCTCGCGCGCAGCCTCCTGCGCTGGCAAGACCGACTGATCGCTTGCGAGCTTGAGCCGGCAACGGGGCTTGCGCTTGCGCGCAGCCTGCGCGGGGACGCGCGCGCCAAGGCGCTGGCGATCGACGGCTGGACCGCGCTTTCGGCCTTCGTGCCCCCCACCGAGCGGCGCGGCCTGGTGCTGATCGATCCGCCATTCGAACAGCCGGACGATTTTACGAAACTGGTGCAGGGGCTGGAGGACGCGCACCGCAAATGGGCGACCGGCATCTATCTCTTGTGGTACCCGACCAAGGAGCCGGCCGAGGTCGCAGCCTTCAGCCGCCGCTTGGCGCGGTCGGGCATTGCGAAGATCCTGCAGGTGGAACTTGATGTCGCACCCACCGGCGACGCGACCAGGCTGCACGGCGCCGGCCTGATCGTGGTGAACCCGCCTTGGATGTTACATGACCAGCTTAAGCAGCTTTTACCGGCGCTTGCGAGTTTGCTCGGCCGCGACGGCATGGGCCAAACCAAACTCACCTGGCTCGCCGGAGAGACGGTCAAATAAATAGCTCCCCCTTTCCAGCGGGGCTGCATTGCGTCTACCCTATGGCGGGCTTTGACGTTCCGCCTCCGATGGGGGCCGGCGGAGTGACTGAGGCCGTAATGGGCTGACTGTTTTCCCCGACTGCGAATGTCCAGCCGAGCCGCCATGCCGTGTGGGCCGGCGGCGGAGCAACCACGGGGAAAGGGAGTTACCCGATGGCCATGACCGGTACGGTCAAATTCTTCAATGGCGAGCGCGGCTACGGCTTCATCAAGCCGGATGACGGCGGACGCGACGTGTTCGTGCACATCACCGCCGTCGAACAAGCCGGGCTCAAGTCGCTGGCGGAAGGTCAGCGGATCAGCTTCGAGGTCGAGCCCGATAAAAAGGGCAAGGGCCCCAAGGCGGTCAATCTCGTGATCACCGGCTGATCGAGCCAGCGGAAGAGTTGCAAACTCCTCCGTGATCGTCTTTGAGTGGGAGCGGCTGTGGCCGTCCGGCCACGGGATATCATTTCCGCAAAATGGTGCGCGCATGATGATCTTGCGTTCTTCTCCGCCCTCGCCGTTCGGCCGCAAAGTCAGTATCGCTGCGAGCGTGCTCAGGCTCTCGCCTGAAATCAAAATCGAAACGGCCGACACCAACAATGCCGCCGATGCGCTGCGTCAGCAGAACCCGATCGGCAAGATTCCAGTGCTGGTGCTGGAAGACGGCAGCACGCTGTTCGATTCGCGCGTGATCCTGGAATATCTCGATCACCGCGCCGGCGGTGGAAAGATCATTCCGCGCGAGACCAAGGCGCGCTTTGCCGCGCTGCGGCTGCAGGCACTGGCCGACGGCATGACGGATGCGCAGATTCTCGTGTTGTACGAGACGCGCTGGCGGCCGGCGGAACACCACGTGGTGAAATGGGTCGACTACCAGAACGACAAGATCAAGCGCGGGCTTGCGGCACTGGAGGCCGCGCCGCCGGCGCTCGATCAGATCCCGAATGTCGGACAGATCGCGCTTGCCTGCTTCCTGGGGCACCGCGATCTGCGGTTCCCGGGCACCTGGCGTAAGGATCATCCCAAACTTGCGGCCTGGCTCGACCGCTTCGCGGCGCAAGTGCCCGCGTTCGGTGAAACCAAGATCGCGGCCTAGTGCGACGCAATGGACGACTCGGAGCCGAGCGCGTCACTTCCCTCGTGAAAGGGGACGATGAATGGCGCGCATGGGCGATTGGCTCTCCGGCCCTTGGCGGGCGGTGCCCGTGCTCGGGGTCACGCAAATCATCGCCTGGGGGACCATCTACTATTCGCCGGTGCTGACCGTTCCGCTGATCGCGGCCGAGCACGGCTGGTCGCTGTCCTTCACCATGGCCGGGCTATCGGTCGGCCTGTTCGTCGCAGGTCTCGCGTCGCCTTTCGTCGGGCGGTGGATCGATCACTTCGGCGGACATGTGGTCATGTCCTTCGGGTCGCTGGTGGCGGCGGTCGGGTTGTATGGACTTGCGGAAGTCGAACAGCCGGCGGCCTACTTGACGGCGTGGGTGGTGCTCGGCCTGGGACTTTCCGCCTCACTCTATGACGCGGCGTTTGCCTCGCTCGGTCGGATTTTCGGAGCCGAAGGCCGCAGGCCGATCACCGTGCTCACGCTCGCCGGCGGCTTTGCCTCGACGGTCGGCTGGCCGACGACGCACTTCCTGCTCAACACGGTCGGCTGGCGTGGGACCTATCTCATCTATGCCGTGCTGCTCGCGCTCGTCTGTGCGCCACTGCATGCACTCGCCCTGCCGCGAAGCCGTGCGGCGGCCACCCGGCGCGCCGATGAGACAGCGCCGACGCCGATCAGGGTACTGCCGGCGGAAGGACTCGTGTTCTTCCTCGTCGCCGCCGCGTTCGCAGCCTACGCCTTTGTCCCTTCGGCACTGTCGGCGCATCTGCTGGCGATATTCGAGCGCGCAGGCCTGGGCGCCGCGACGGTGGTCGCGATCGGCGCATTGTTCGGGCCGGCGCAGGTCATGGCGCGCATCTGCGAACTGATGTTCGGGCGACACTTGCATCCCTTGATCATTGCGCGCGCGGCAGTCGGGCTGCTCATGATCGCGTTCGCCCTCCTGGCGTTTGGCGGTTTCTCGATAGCCATCGCGACGGTGTTCGCATTGATGTTCGGTGCGGCCAACGGGCTGATCACGATCACGCGCGGCGCGGTACCGCTCGCGCTGTTCGGGGCAGCCGGTTACGGGCGATTGCTCGGCCGGATTGCCGGGCCGTCGCTGGTGATGCAGGCGGCCGCGCCATTCGTGCTGGCCTATGTGGCCGAGCATGCATCGGACGGGATTGCGCTGGGTGTGGCCGCGATATTTGCAGCGATCGCGCTCGGCTGCTTTCTCGCGATCCGGCGGCCCGCTGGTTGAACGTCTAATCGTTCTTGAAAATTTCGTCGATCTCAGCCTGCGAGGAATGACCGGGGTCGCCGACGAGCTTCGGGCCATTGAGAAGACTGTCGCCGCTGCCTGCGGTCTTGATTTGCTCCGCTGTGCTGGGCGGCGCGTCATGCTCGATGCTGCTCCAGATATCGCGCATGCGAATGATATGGTCTTCGATGAATTTCAGCGTGGTCACGACCTTGCCGATGCGCTGACCGGTAAGATCCTGAAAATTGCAGGCTTCGAAGATCTTCACTACGTGGTCGCGCATGTCCTGCGTCAGACCTTGGGCATATTCGCCCTTGAGCAATGACGTCAGGGTGCTGGCGATCTGGTCAATGGCCTCAGCCTCTTTCAGAATATTCTGCGTGGCCCGCTCGGTGCCGTCGACCACAGCATCGAGTTCGCGGCCGACGCGCGCGATCTGCGGCCCGAAATAGCCGCTTTTCTCCAGCCCGCCCATTTCCAGCTTGGTCCGCCGGATGGCTTCGTGAATCAGGTCGAGCTCGGATTTGAATTCGTGGGCCTTGGTGATTTGGTCGCGGCCGCTTTCATTGAATGCGCCTTTCGGCGACGGCCGTGGCGCCAGCAGCGCGCGCAGCGCCATGATCTCGGTCATCAGCTCGTGATGGCGAAGCGCGGTTTCATCCTGCGGAACGGGAATGGATATCTCGCCGCCTGCGTGAGCGTGAACGCTCTCCTCGATACGAAAGACTTTTCGCTGCGCCGGCATCCCAGTCCCCACGTCAGCGTGGGTTGTAAAACGTGGCGCTTAATGGCCGGTTCACGGACGTTAGCGACATAAGCGTCGGTGCAAAGCAACCTTCCATTTACCATAACGCGATTTTGCCGATCGCCTCGTTCACCGAAAATAAACCGTAAATCGGCGAACTACGCGGAAGTTCCTCGTCCCTAAAATGCGAATGCCGGCTTTTACGAGTCGGCCCGACAGAGTCGGTTAGCATCGCAGGACGGGAGCGCAGTGCGAACGAGTCAGAACGAGTGTGAGTATGTCAACACAGCGTCTCGTCTTCTTCGTCTTCATCGCGAGCCTCCTCGGCGCCGGTCCTGCATTTGCCCAGAGTTCGCCGCTCAATCTCGATCAGACGACGTTCACCCAGCCGCGAAACGCAACAGCGCCGCAGCCGGTGTCGGTCAACCCGACCGAGTCGTATGAGCCGACCAATTCGGGCCCACAAAATCTGTTCGAATTCCTGTTCGGCGGGTTACGACCGCCAGTGCCGCCGCTGTTCCAGAATCCTGCGGAAGGCGACGCGGCAATCACCCCGGATGCGGACCCGGATGGAGATGACCAACACCGCCCGCTTGATTCGAAATTCCTTCCGCAGCCCGTCGACTACAACGGGCCGGAAAAGGCCGGAACCATCATCATCGATACGCGCCATAGATTTCTCTATTTGGTGCAAGGGGGTGGCCATGCCATGCGCTACGGCATCGGCGTCGGGCGGCCGGGCTTCACCTGGGCCGGCGTGAAGCAGGTCTCTGGCAAGCGCGAATGGCCGGACTGGATTCCGCCCGAGGAGATGCTGCAGCGGCGACCGGACCTGCCGCACTTCATGGCGGGCGGTCCGGAAAATCCGCTCGGCGCGCGCGCGATCTATCTCGGCTCGACGCTCTACCGCATTCATGGCTCCAACGAGCCGTGGACGATCGGGCAGGCCGTGTCGTCCGGCTGCATCCGCATGCGCAACGAAGACGTGATAGATCTTTACGAGCGCGTGAAGCTCGGCACCAAGGTGGTGGTGATCTGAAGCCGCCGCGCAACGGATGAAAAAAGGCCGCCGCATCGGCGGCCTTTTCATTGGGCGAGCGTCATGCCGCGGGCTGCCAGCACCGCCGGAAAACCATCGTCGGCGAAATAGGCATATTCCCGCTCGCGCTCTGTGGTCAGCGGATCGAGGCGCCTGAGTTCATCGTCGACATGTCCGGGATGACACATGACGAGGCCATTGTCGGGCAAGCCGTCGAGGAAGGCGGGAAATATTTCAGCGAAGTTCGCGTTGCCGGCAAAATCGTAGGTGCCGGCAAACGCCGGATTGGTGCGCACGCCGAGTTGCCGGGCACGGGACAGGAAACCACGGCTCAAGACGTCAAGCAGCAGTCCCTTGGGATCAGAGAAGCGTTTCGAGAGCGGCAATATCCGTCCGCATTGCCGAACCCAGGCGAGCGGCGCCTTGGACTTGGCAACCGTGAGCAGCGCGTCCCGCACTTGCGGGAAAAGCTGCACGTGCTGGTGGCCGTCGATGAAATCCGGCGCGCGGCCAAAGGCTGCGATGAAAGCGTCGACCTGGGCGGTGATCTCGGCGACCAATTGCTCGAGGCGAAATTTGCGCAAATATGAACCCACCAACACCACCAGCAGCGTCGGGAAGGCGCCCTCCGATAGCAGTTCGAAATTTTTGCTGAGCGGCTTGAACGGCGCGGTCAGCGTCACGTGCAAGCCGATTGCCGCACGGGTTGTTGCCTTCAATGCCGCTAGCGATTTCGCTTCCGAGTCATTGAAACTCGGCGCGACCACCATCACCGACGTGGCATTGATGCGCCGGCGCGCGATCAGATCGCGGATCGCAATGTTGACCGAGGTGGAGATGCCGTAATCGTCGGCGCACAGCCAGATGCGCGCGCCGCTCATTCCGCCGCCGTTCGCGAGGGCGCGGCATCGGCGCGGTCCTGCGCGCTCTTGATGCTGTGTTCGGCGACGAAATAAACCGGGCGCGCTTTCAGCTCGGAGAGAATCTTGCCGATGTATTCGCCCAAGACTCCGATCATGATCAGCTGCACGCCGCCAATCACCATCACGCCCACCACTACCGACGGGTAGCCGGGCACCGACACGCCGTAGAAGAAGGCTTCGAGCAGCATGGACACGCCGAATATCAATGCGCTCGCCGCAAGCAGCAGACCAAGCAGGCTTGCGAGCCGCAGCGGCGCGATCGAGAAGGACGTCAGCCCCTCGATCGAGAGCCCGATCAATCCGCTGACATTCCAGCTTGTGCTGCCGTGCGCACGTTCGGCCGGCTCATAATCGACGCGGATTTGGCGGAAACCGATCCAGCTCGCGAGGCCCTTGAAGAAGCGGTTACGCTCGGGGAGCTGACGCAAGGCATCGGCGGCACGCGGCGAAAGCAGGCGGAAATCGCCGGCATCCTCGGGAATTTTCTGCCGGGCACCCCAATTGATGACCGCATAGAAGACCTTGACGGCAAAACGGCGGAGGGCGGTCTCATTTTCGCGGTGGGCCTTGGCGGTGTAGACCACGTCGTAGCCGCCATCGAGCCAATGACCGACCAGCGTCTCGATCAGGCTTGGCGGATGCTGGCCATCGCCGTCCATGAACAGCACGCCACCCAGCCGGGCATGGTCAAGACCCGCCATCAGCGCCGCTTCCTTGCCGAAATTACGCGACAGCGAGAGCACCTGAACGTCAATTGCGTCAGCCGGCAGCGCGCGCGCAATGGCAAAGGTTTCATCACGGCTGCCGTCATCGACGTAGACGACTTCGCAGTGGAGTCCGCGCGTTTGCCGCAAAGTGCGCGCCACCTCGATCAAACGATCATGAAAGCGCACAAGACCAGCGGCCTCATTGAGCAGGGGCACGACAATCGACAGCCCGGCTCCGGAGCGCGCCGGTGCGCCGTCAGCACTGCGGTCTCGGCCGGTTGTTATACCCGTCATCGTCAAAGCGCTCTCTCAGAGTTGATCTATAGCGCAACAGCATGGCGATGTCGCGGCCTCCCGACCGGGCGAATGCCAAATTCTTTCAACATTTTAGCTGACTCTCGCTTCTCTGCTTTGCGGGCGCAGGGAAAAAGGGTAAGCGGGACCGGGCATGATTCTCCTGCGCAACATTGCGGACAAGATCGTCACCGCATGGCATGAGCGCACAGTCGTGCTCAAGGCCGTCAGTTTCGCATTCGTCGGAGTGATCAACGCGACGGTCGATTTCGGCGTGTTCTTCCTGGCGCGCTCGCTCCTGCTTGCGTCGACCGGTGCGCTGGCGCTGGCCGAGACGGTCACCGCGACGTGCAAATGCTTGGATGCGGGAACCTGGATTCTGGTGCCGGCCAATTTGATTGCCTGGTTCGTGGCGGTGTCCGGTTCCTACGTGATGAACTCGTTCACCACCTTCGCGGTGGAATCCGGGCGGCAATTGCGGTGGCGCGACTATGGAACGTTCGTGGCTTCCGGGGTCGCGGGCGTCGTCGCCAATACGACGGCCGTGGTTATCGCAGTGCAATTCGTGCCGGTGTGGGCGGCAAAATTGATCGCGATTTTGGTGGGTTTTGTGGTCAACTTTTCTTTGTCACATTTCGTGGTGTTCCGGCCCGGAGCGCGAAAAGGTTAGATTGCGGTACCGCGGACCGGACAAACCGCAGGGGTCAACTGCGGCAATTTTGTCTCAGGCCGGTGAAACATCCGTTTCATCATTGACGCCTAGACCCAACTCACGCAAATTTCGTGTCGAGGGGGCGTTCGAGGGACCTGGCGTGGTTTCCCTAGCATGCGCGTGTAGCACCGTTACGATTATAACGGTGACGCGCCAAATATTGGTATTGCATCCCTCATCCAGCGCGCTTGTTGGGTCGTGATGGCGCACGCATATCAATTCAAAGAGCGACAATTCAGGGACGCAACGGCAAAACACCGTTACGCCATTACCGTCGATTTCGATGTTACGGCGGTCGACCCGCAATGGCGCGAGCTCGAGACAAACGGCGGGCTGACGTTCTTTCAGTCGCAGTCGTGGCTACTGCCATGGTATCGCATCATCGCGCCTGCACTCGGGATCTCGCCCCTGTTCGTGACGGTGCGCGAAGAGAATTCCGGCCGTCCTATGATGCTGCTGCCGCTTTGTTCACGGCGCGAGCGTGGGATCACCACCATCAGATTTCCTGACTGCCACGTCTGCGATTACAACGCCCCCCTGCTCGCCGCGCAGTTTAATCCTGGTGAAGCGGAGTTCGCGGCACTCTGGGACGAAATCGTCCGGGCCTTGCCTCGGGCGGATGTCATCAGTTTGGAAAAGATGCCCGAGAAGATTGGAGATCGACCGAATCCCATGATGCGGCTGGCCGGATCAAGGCGCATGAACACGCGCACGTGGGGATTTGAACTGCCAAAGACTCGGAGCGCGTATGAGAAGTTGCTCACTTCCGGAATGCGCAAGCGGTTCCGCCAGGCGCGCCGCTACCTCGAGAGGGAAGGCCGGGTGCGGTATGTGCGCGCCAATACGGAGGCGCAAGGGCGTGAAATTTTCGACGTGTTGCGACGGCAGCGATGGATACGGTGGCGGCACCAGGATAACTTGAGCGATCCTGCGTTTTTGCGTTTCCACGAGACCGTGATCTTCGGTAACTGGAGCAAGCGACTGTGCACCCTGTCAGCGCTCAAAATCGGCGACGAGATTGCCGCGTCCATCTTTGGGGTGAATTTTCGTGGGCGCTTTTACCTGCTGAAGCACGGGTTCGAAGTCGGCCGTTGGCGCGCGAGATCGCCCGGCACGGTAGCAATCGATTACGCCATCACCGATCAGATCGAATACGGCAGCGATTATTTCGACTTCACTATCGGAAACGATATCTACAAACGCAGGTTCGGCAGCACCGAGAGTTATCTTTACCTGCTGGTCCAGGGGTTAAGCCCGATCGGCAAGGTTTTCGCGATGCTGCGCCGCGCCAAACGTATGATCGGACAGGAGCTTCGCCGGCTGCCGGCGAAACTTCGGCCGCGTGGAATGCAGTGAGCAGGATCATGCGTCCGCGCCCTGCTCCGCCAGCGCGGCTTCGAGCTTGGCGTAGAGCGGATTTACCGGCGAAAATACATAATCGATTTGAGCCACGGTGACGCCGTCAGCGCCCTTCGATTGCAGGAAACGCGTGAGTCCATAAACCTCGCCCGGCGGGCAATGCAGCGTAAGCATGCCTGAGGACGTCGGCCCGCCGAATGGCGCCACCACGGCAAAATCGCTCCGGGCCTGAGAAAGAACGCTGTCATCGCAGCCAGGGAAACGCGCGCGCACCTCGCGGTACGAATGCGCCCGCGCCTGCGCCACCATGCGGTCGAGAATTGCGCGCGCAATGGCGCGCGCACTGCGATCCCAGACCGCCGTGCGCGCGGCAACGAGATTGGCCTGCGAGCGTAAGATCACCCCGTCGTCGATCACCTTGAGACCGTTGGCGGCGAGCGTCGCGCCGGAGGTCGTGATGTCAACAATCAACTCGGCGGTATTGGCGGCGGGCGCGCCTTCGGTCGCGCCGGCGCTCTCGACAATGCGGTAATCGACGATGCCGTGATGCGTGAAAAAATCGCGTGTGAGATTCACGTATTTGGTCGCCACGCGCATCTTGCGGCCGTGCCGCAGCCGGAACGCGGTCGCGACATCGTCGAGATCGGCCATGATCGATACGTCGATCCAGGACTGCGGCACCGCCACCACGACGTTGGCATGGCCGAAGCCGAGCGGCTCGAGCAAGACCACACGCGCCTCGGCGCGCGGAATCAGCTCGCGCACCAGATCTTCGCCGGTGACACCCAGATGCGCCATGCCCTGGGCGAGCTGGCTCGCGATTTCGGTTGACGAAAGATAGCTCACTTCCACGCCGGGCAATTCGGCGATGGTGCCGCGATATTCGCGCGCGCCGCGCGGCTTGACGAGCGGGAGACCGGCGCGCGCGAAAAAGTCCTCGCAATTCTCCTGCAGGCGGCCTTTCGAGGGAACGGCAATGACGAACGGCGTGCTCATGCCACTTCCCCGCAGGCTGCGATGCGCTCAATCCAGGCCGCAAATCCGACAGCCGGGATCGGGGCCGTCGCGCCGAGCCGCATCAGCAGGCCGTCGTAGCGTCCGCCGGCAACCAGTTGGCCGACAACGCGGGTGGCCGGATCGTGCAATTCGAAGACGACGCCAGTGTAGTAATCGATGCCGCGGCCGAAGCCGGTGGAAAATTGCACGCCCGAGACATCGATGCCGCGGGCGGCGAGAAAACCGGTGCGCGTCTCCAGCAGATCGAGCGCGGGCCCCAGCGCAAGATCGGCGTCGGCGGCAAGCGCGCGAAGGGCGCCGGCCGCTTCGTCCGGATTGCCGGAGATCGCAAGGAAACGCTCGATCAGCGCGCGTTTTTCCTGCGGCAATGCGGTTCCGGCGCCGAGCGCCGCCTGTTCGAGGAAACGTTCGGCTATTTCGTCAACGGTGCGGCCGCCGACGGTCGTGATGCCGGCAATCGAGATCAGATCGCTGACCAGCGCCTTCGCGGCTTTCGGGTCGGAGCCCGCGAGCGCGGCCAGCACGCCTTCGTATTCGGCGCGCTTGTTGTGGGCGGCGAGCGTCAGCCGCTCGAGATCGTGCGCCAGATTGGACTTGCGGTTGAAATCCTTGATCAGGCGACGCTTCCAGCCAGGCGCAAGATCGAGCGCGGCAATCAGCGCGGAGAACAGCGCGACGTCGCCCATGCGGATTTCCGGCGCGGTGAGACCGTAGTGGCTCGTGGCTTCGAGGCCGAGCGCCACCATCTCGGCGTCGGCGGCGGCGGTGTCGGTGCGGCCGAAGGATTCGATGCCGGCCTGAACGAATTCCGCCGACGCTGGGCCGCGATCGCGGAACACGGGGCCGAGGTAACAGAAGCCGCGCGGCTTGCCGGCTTCCGAAGACGCCAGGTAGTCGCAGGAGACCGGAATCGTCAGATCGGGCCGCAGGCAGAGTTCGTTGCCGTCGGCGTCGGTGGTCAGATACATGCGCCGGCGGATGTCCTCGCCGGAAAGATCAAGGAACGGCTCAGCCGGCTGCAGGATGGCGGGCGCCGTGCGCCGATAGCCGGCGCGCTCGTAGGCAGCCACGAGCGCCTCGGCCCGTGTATCGGGCTGCAATGTGTTCGTCGCGGAGGTCATGTGTTACGCCGTCCCACCGCGCCTTTTGCGCGTTTTGCGGCGATTTAGCACGGTATTCTTAAGCATTCGACGACAGCGGGACCAGGGGCGGCGTTTGCTGCGCTCTTTGGTCACCCGCGGGTTAATATCACATTTCGGCATGCCGATTTCTCAGGAAATCGGCCTCGACCGGGCCACCGGAAGGCTTCAGTCCCACTTCACGCCGTGGCGGGCGAGCACGGCGCGGACGGCGGCGACGAGGTCGGCCTCCGGCACCTCACGCTGGGCCTCGGCTTGCTTCTTCAGATGTTCCTCGCGGCCCTTTTCGAGCTTGGCAAGCTCGGCGCCGAGGATGAGGTCCTTTACCTGCACGACGCCTTTGGTCTTTTCGTCGCCGCCCTGGATGATGGCGCAAGGCGCGCCGCGGCGGTCGGCGTATTTCAATTGCTGGCCGACGCTGTGCTTGGGATTGCCGAGGTAGAGCTCGGCGCGGATGTCGGCGTTGCGAAGGGACGCGACGAATTTCTGGTAGTCGGCGACACGCTCGCGGTCGAACACCGTGACGACGACGGGGCCGGGCGCGGGTTTGGTGCCGATCTTGCCAAGGTGCTCGAGTGCGGCGAGCAAGCGCGAGACGCCGATGGAAAAGCCGGTCGCCGGCACCGGCTCGCCGCGGAAGCGAGACACCAATCCATCGTAGCGCCCGCCGCCGCCGACCGAGCCGAAACGGACGGGCCGGCCTTTCTCATCCTTGGTATCGAGCAGGAGTTCCACTTCGTAGACCGGGCCGGTGTAGTACTCGAGGCCGCGGACGACGGAGGGATTGATCAAAATTCGATCTGGCTTGTATCCAGCACCTTCCGCGACTTCTGCGATCTGTTTGAGCTCATCAAGGCCCGAAACGAATTGCTTATTAATTCGAAATTTCGAGTTGTTCTCTAAATGCTCAATCATGGATTGGTTGGTTTCATCCACCAGTGACAAAATTGGGGATTGGACCAAGGAGCTAAGTGCTTCAATTGCTTCATTTGTTAAGTTGGCGCCTTTCGTAAAATCGCCGCTTTCATCGACTCGACCTGATCCAAGTAAGGACTCTACGGCTTCGAGGCCAAGTCGATCTAATTTGTCGATGGCTCGAAGGACTGCGAGCCGCTTCTCTGGTGCTACACCGACAGTGTCCATGACGCCGTCGAGGACTTTCCTGTTGTTTACTCTCACCACATAGCTGCCGCGCGGAATGCCCAGCGCCTCCATGGTGTCGGCGGCGAGCATGCACATCTCGGCATCGGCGGCCATCGAGGCGGCGCCGACCGTGTCGGCATCGAACTGCATGAACTGCCGGTAGCGGCCGGGGCCGGGTTTCTCGTTGCGGAACACCCAGCCATAGCGATAGGAACGGTAGGGCAGTGCAAGGTTCTGATAATTTTCCGCCACATAGCGCGCGAGCGGCGCGGTCAAGTCGTAGCGCAGGCTCAACCATTGCTCGTCGTCGTCCTGGAAGGAGAACACGCCCTCGTTCGGCCGATCCTGATCGGGCAGGAATTTGCCGAGCGCGTCGGTGTATTCGATCGCCGGCGTCTCGACCGGGTCGAAGCCGTAGCGCTCGTAGACCTGGCGGATCTGCTCGATCATGCGGCGCGTGGCGGCGATCTCGGCCGGGCCGCGGTCGGACAAGCCGCGCGGCAGGCGCGCTTTCAGCTTGTTCGATTTGCCGCCTTTGTCCGACATTTGCGCAGCGTCCTACAGTGGAACGCGCGATGCGGCAAGGCATTCGTCATGGCCCGGCGTGCCGTGGTAGAAGGTCGCCAAGGAGCACACCGATGGCCTTAACGAAAAACGCCACCCAACCGGCGCCCAACGACCTGGAATCCTATTGGCTGCCGTTCACGCCGAACCGGGCGTTCAAGAAGGCGCCGCGCATCGTCGCGCGCGCGAAGGACATGCATTACTACACGACCGACGGGCGCGCGCTGCTCGACGGCACCGCGGGCTTGTGGTGCACCAATGCCGGCCACAACCGCGATCCGATCGTCGCGGCGATCCAGCGTCAGGCGGCGGAGCTCGACTACGCGCCGGCGTTTTCGTTCGCGCATCCGAAGGCATTCGAACTGGCCAGTCGCGTTGCGGCGCTCGCGCCGGGCGATCTCGACCACGTGTTCTTCTGCAATTCCGGTTCGGAGGCGGTGGATACGGCGCTGAAAATCGCACTCGCCTATCACAATGTGCGCGGCCAGGGCGGCCGCACCCGGCTGATCGGCCGCGAGCGCGGCTATCACGGGGTGGGCTTCGGCGGCATCTCGGTCGGCGGCATCGTCAACAATCGGAAATTTTTCGGCACGCTGCTCGCCGGCGTCGACCATCTGCCGACGACCTACAGCCGCGAACATCAGGCGTTCAGCAAAGGCGAGCCGGAATGGGGCGCGCATCTGGCCGACGAGCTCGAGCGGATCGTGGCGCTGCACGACGCGTCGACCATCGCGGCGGTGATCGTCGAGCCGATGGCGGGCTCGGCCGGCGTGCTGCCGGCACCGAAGGGCTATCTGCCGCGGCTGCGCGCGATCTGCGACAAATACGGGCTGCTGCTGATCTTCGACGAAGTCATCACCGGCTTCGGGCGGCTCGGACATGCGTTCGCGGCCGAACGCTATAACGTGATCCCGGACATGATCACGTTCGCCAAGGGCGTCACCTCAGGCTCCGCGCCCATGGGCGGCGTGATCGTGCGCAAGGGCATCTACGAGGCCTTCATGCGCGGACCGGAACACGTGACCGAGCTGTTCCACGGCTACACATACTCGGCGCATCCACTCGCTTGCGCGGCCGGACTGGCGACGCTCGATCTCTATCGCGACGAGGATCTGTTCGCGCGGGCAAGGAAGCTCGAACCGAAATGGGCGGATGCCGCCATGAGCCTGAAAGGCCTGCCGAACGTGCTCGATGTGCGCACGGTCGGGCTGACCGCCGGCATCGATCTCGCCTCGCGTCCCGACGCGGTCGGAAAACGCGGCTACGACGTGCTGGAGCGCGGCTTCCACGAGGAAAACGTGATGATCCGCGCGGTCGGTGATACGCTCGCGCTCACGCCGCCGCTGATCGTGAGCGAAGCGCAGATCGACGAAATCTTCGGCAAGGTGGCAAAGCTCATCCGCGCGGTGAATTGAGCATTGCGACCGGCGGGCGCGGGCGCAACACCGCCCAGCCCACCAGCACCTGCCCCTTGAACCAGCGATAGGGCAGCAAGAACGGCTCCTGGATTTCCGCGTCCGAGGCGAGATTGCGGTAGGCCACCGGCAACACGCGCGGATCGCCGTCGGTCCACACCACGATCGCGCCGCGCGCGCGCAAATCGCCGAGATCGATCCAGGGCGCGCGACGCGGGCTGCCGTCGATCACCACGCGCGGATGTTCGGGCGCGTAATGCGCGACATTGCCGCCGGTCCACATGGTGGCGATCACGTAGGCGAGCGGCTTTCCGGTCATGGTGCGGAACCGGTTGGACAGCTCGACGGCGAGCCGGTCGCCCGGGAAAAACACCGCGCGGTAACGGCCATCGAAACGCGGCATCACGGCGTAGCTCGCCACGAATATCGCGGCGAAAGCGAAGAAGACGATCGCCCACGTTGCGACCACGCGCGCGAGCGGCTGGCGCGCGAGCACCGGCGCGTTGAGCACGATCCAGAGACCGAGGAAGAGCCAGAGCGGGTAGCCCCACATGGCGATGGTGCCGCGGCCGGTGACGAGGGAAAGCGCAGCGACGGTCGCCGCCGGGCCAAAGACCAGCAGCGTGATGATGCGGCGATCGAAGGCATCGGCGGCCGGCGGCTTGCGATCGGCGCGCGGGAGAAACAGCGGCAAGGCGATGGCAAGTGCCGGCAGCAAGAAAAACAACTGCCCGATGACGAATTGCAGCGGATGCCAGATGTGATCGAACAATCCACGCGAGGGCGCGGCGCGGACATCGGCGTAGCGGAAGGGCAGGAAGTCGTTCTGCACCAGCCAAATCAGATGCGGGGACGCGATCACGAACGCGACCAGGATCGCGAGATAGGGACCGGGTGTTGCGAAATGCCGCCGGGCCTGCGGGTCGATCAGCGCGAACAGCACAAGCGGCACGATCAACATGGCGACGAAATATTTCGCCCAGAGCGCCATCCCGATCGCCAGGCCGAGCAAAGCCCAATGCAACAGCCGTCCTCGGCGCAAGGCGGCGTGAAACGAATATCCGGCGAGCGCCCAGAACGGCAATTGGATCACGTCGTGATTGAATTTCGCCGCGGTGAAGTGGAGGTAATGCAGACCGTCGACGATCAGCAACGAGACCAGCGCGCCGACCGGACCGACCAGCGGCCGTGCCGTTTTCCAGACCAGCGCGAAGGCGGCGACCACGACGGATTGCGCGAGCACGTAATAGAACAGATCGGGACCGAACACGCGGTAGGTGATCTCGACCAGCCACCACGGCAATGGCGGCAGCTTGTCGTAGCCGAGCTGCCATTCGCGGCCGTAGGTCAGCGCCTCGATCAGATCGAGCGGGAGATTGGGATAGAGCGCGGCGGGCAGCGCCGTCCACACCACGAAATGCAGCGCGAGGAACACGGCGAAGGCGGCGCCGGGGCGTTGCTCGATCGCGGTGAGGAGCGCGTTCACGTGAGCGGTTTGCGCGAGGAGATCTTGCGCAGCCCTCGCGCGACACGGCGCGCATTCAATTCGGCCATGCTCTGCTTGATCATCTGACGCAGCTTTTCGCGCCGATGGCCGGGCGGCATTTCACCGCGCTCGATCGACGCCATCATGCGCCTGAGCAAATCGAGATCATGCTCGTCGCGGTAGGGTTTGGTGTCGAGATCGGCCGGCACTTTGGCCAGGCGCTCATCGCCGATGGCCTTGACGTATTTCTGCATGAAGCGGTCGTAGTCGCGCCAAGTGATGCCGGCGGCACGCACGGCGGCCTGTTCGGCGCGCGTCGCGATCTGATGAGCGTGCAGGTAATGCAGCCCGAGCTGGTCGATCAGCGTCTTTTCGACCTCCTCGTGCAGTATCAGAAACGCATCGGTCTTGATGGTGCGGCCGCGACAGCGGAACGATGGCGGCATGTGGCGGTCGATGTAGATGGTCTTGCCGTCCTGGCTGTAGCCCGCGAGATAGGGAATGTCGTGGCTGCGGTCCAGTTTCCCGACGCGCCGCAGAATGGCGTCGAGCGCCCGATCCATCATCAGGGTCGAAACGTACCATTCGGGCAGCCTTAGACGGCGATGGGGGGCTGTCGGATGGCAGTACCGAAGTGGCATGGAGCCGATATGCCGCCTGGGCTTTGGGCAGGTCAAGGCATTGCCGGAGCCGCGAAATTCCGCACAAAAGTTAAGGCGCGGCGCCGGCGCCGGGGCGGGCGCGCGGGAGAATGCTTGCGCGTGAGTCCCGGTCATGATTCTTCTTGGGGGTGATTCGGCGAATCACCCGCCGGACCCGGGGGCCAGGGCCATTCATGGTGCGACTGAGCGCCATCTTCGTCAGCTTCTGCATGGTGCTGATCGCGATTTCGATCGGGGCTGTGGTGTTCCTGGGGTTTGGCCTGAGCGGACCGGAGTGCATCATCATCGCAATCGCCGCGCTGACGGCGCTTGCGCTCTACGATGCGGTGGCAAAACAGATGCGCAGCCGCTCCATCGTCGCCGAACAAATCGCCAATCTTTCGCGCGGGACCGCCGATCTGGCCTGGCAGGTCGGAGACCTGACGCGTCAAGTGGCCGAGTGCAGCCGGCGCATGGCGGTGCTCGAACGCAAGGTCGAACAGCCGCCTCCGTCCGACCGCAACCGCGCCGTGCTCACGTCGCACGACAGCGAAATCGGCGAGCTTGGCGCGATCGTCAAACAGCTTGCGGAAGCCGTTGCGGCGCATGAGACGGCGCTCGCCGAGCGCCCGCTCGCGGCCGAGCTTGCGCCGTTTCCGCAGGACATGGAGCCGGTGAACTTAACCGCGACGGCTGCGCCCGTTGAACACGCCGCATTGGAGGAGGTCGACACAGAAGCGCAAGTGGAAACGGACACCGAGGCCGACATCTACCGCTCGACCGACGCGGTCAACAATGACGCGATCCTCACCATGATCCGCGGAATCATCGATGCCAATCGCGTCGACCTTTATCTGCAGCCGATCGTGACCTTGCCGCAGCGCAAAATCCGCTATTACGAAGCGCTGACCCGCCTGCGCAGCGAAAACGGCAGCCTGCTGCTGCCGGTCGATTTCATCGAGGCGGCGGAAAGCGGCGGTCTGATGCCGCGGATCGACCTGCTCATCCTGACGCGTGCCGCGCAGGTGGTCCGGCGGTTGCTGCAAAAAAATCGCGACATCGGCCTGATCTGCAACGTCTCAGCCTATACGCTGGTCGACCACAGCGCCTGCCAGCAGATGCGGCATTTCATGGAAGCCAACCAGGAGCTTGCCTCGTCGCTGCTGCTGGAATTCCCGCAGAGCGTCTGGCGCGCCATGGGCGCAAAGGAACAGGACAGCATTGCGGCGCTGGTCGAGCTCGGCGTGCGCTTCTCCATAGATCGCGTTAGCGATCTGCGGATCGAGCCACAGGATCTTGCCAATCGGGGTATCCGGCTGGTCAAGGTTCCGGCCAGGCTCCTGCTTGAAACCAACGAAAAACCGGAACTCGACATTCATCCCGCCGACCTTGCGAACCTCCTGGCGCGCTACGGCATTGGTCTGATCGCCGAAAAGATCGAGAGCGAATCCATGGTGGTCGATCTGTTCGATTACGACGTGCGGTTCGGGCAAGGTTTCCTATTTTCGGCACCGCGGCCGGTGCGGGCCGACGTGCTGCAAGGGACAACGGCGGCGGAGGGCGGCAAGGAGCGCGAGACTGCGGCCAAAGTCCGCGAACCAGGTTCGGCTCGTCGGGCCATCGCCAATGCGGTTGAGGACCTGCGTAACACCGCTATCCTGGGCAAACCCGCCACCGGTGGCAGCAGCGCCTGAAGTGAAATCGCCGCCGGACCGCGGTTTCGGCGCTCCTCACCCATGACCGCACCCGACTTCATCGAAGGCTTCTCCGCGCTGGCGCCCGATTACGACGCCGTGCTGTGCGATGTATGGGGCGTCGTTCACAATGGCCTCGCCGCATTCCCGGAGGCGTGCGATGCGTTGACGCGCTATCGCGCGCAGGGCGGCACCGTGATGCTGATCACCAACGCGCCGCGGCCGGGCCGTGTGGTCATGCGGTTGCTCGACAAGCTCGGCGTGCCGCGCTCCGCCTATGACGACATCGTCAGTTCCGGCGACGTGACGCGGGCTGCCGTCTTGGCGCGGCCGGGAAAAAACCTGTTCCTCATCGGCCCGGAACGCGACCTGCCCATCTTCGACGGTTTGGACCGGAACTTCGTTGCGCTTGAGGCCGCGGATTACGTGGTCTGCACGGGCCTCAACAACGATGAGGTCGAGGGGCCGGAAGATTATCGCGCGCTGCTTGGTCAATTGCGCGCGCGCAAACTGTTCATGCTGTGCGCAAACCCGGACGTGGTGGTCGAGCGCGGCGAGAAGCTCGTCTATTGCGCGGGCGCGATCGCCGATCTTTATGGTGCGCTTGGCGGCGAGGTGCTTTATGCCGGCAAGCCGCACCGTCCCATCTATGTTGCGGCGCTGGAGCGTATTGTCGCGGCGCGCGGCGGAGCGGTGCCGCTCTCCCAAGTGCTTGCGATCGGCGACTCGGTGCGGACCGACCTGAAGGGCGCCCATGCGTTCGGGTTGGACTGCCTGTTCGTGACCGCAGGCATCCATGCCGAGGAGCTGGGCGGACGCCATACGCCGGATGCGGCGGCGCTCAGTCAGATTTTCACGAGCGCCGGCGTCATGCCAAAGGCCGTCACACGCCGGCTCAAATGGTAGATGGATGCGTTACCGAACTGATGGCGTTACGCGGCGAAGACCGCTTCGATCTTGGTCTTGAGCGTATCGGCGTTGAACGGCTTGACGATGTAATTATTGACGCCGGCCTGCTTCGCCGCGATCACATTCTCGGTCTTGGATTCGGCGGTGACCATGATGAAGGGCGTGGCGTTCAGCTTCGGGTCGGCACGCATCTGCTTGAGCAGCTCGTAGCCGGTCATTGGCTCCATGTTCCAATCAGAAATCACCAGTCCGTATTTCCGGTCGCGCATCTTGGCGAGCGCGACCGAGCCGTCGGGAGCCGCATCGATGTCCTGAAAGCCGAGCTGGCGCAGAAGATTGCGGATGATGCGAACCATCGTGTTGTAGTCATCGACCACGAGGATCGGCATGGAAAGATCGACGGCCATAACTCAAGCTCCCCATCGCAAGCGTGCACGCCTCTGCCAACCGCGCTGAACGATTTGCACAAAGGTGCATGCAAATTCGGACCGTACCTGCGGAGTTAGTCATTTTCCGCTGAAAATCCGGTTAACTATGGAGTCGCGGGGTAAATTGACGGCACCATGCGTCGGCGAAATGGTTAACAGAATTTTCCACAAGTCCCGTCTTCGGCAAAAACCAAGGCTTGGGCGACGCTGCCAAATCCCCGGCCTGCCCTGTTGACTTAACGCGCGTGAAACCGACACGGTGCGGCGGAAACCACGCATCCTGCCCGCCATGACCGATCCCGGAAAACTGACGTTTGTGGTTGTGCGCGACGATGGGCCGATGCCCGAAGGCATGCGCAAGGCGGTGGTCGCGATCGGCAATTTCGACGGCGTCCATCTCGGCCATCGCGCGGTGATCGCGAGAGCGATCGCGGGCGCCCGCGCGAAGGGTCGTCCGGCGGCCGTGCTGACGTTTGAGCCGCACCCGCGCAGCTTTTTTCATCCGCACGAGCCTTCGTTCCGGTTGAGCTCGGAGAGCAACAAGCTGCGACTGCTGGCGGCGTGCGGACTTGATGGCGCAATCGTGCTGACTTTCGACGCCGCGCTCGCGCGGCTCACGGCGGAGGAATTCATCAGCCGCATTCTGGTCGAGCGTCTGGCGATCGCCGGCGCGGTGACCGGTTTCAATTTTCAATTCGGCAAAGAGCGGAAGGGGACGGCCGAGTATTTGATCGCGCAGGGCGAGCGCCACGGATTTATGGTGGACGTGGTGCCGCCGTTCGAGCAAGCCGGACAGCAGATTTCCTCCGGCGCAATTCGTGCTTCGCTTGAAGGCGGACGCGTAGCGGAGGCGGCTGACCTGCTCGGCTACCCCTGGTTCGTCACCGGCGAGGTTGTGCGCGGAGACCAGCGCGGACGCGAGCTCGGCTATCCCACCGCCAATCTCCGGCTTGCCCCGGAATGCGGGCTGCAGCACGGAATCTATGCGGTGCGGGTCGGGATCGGCGATAAACGCTACGATGGCGTCGCGAGCTTCGGCCGACGGCCGATGTTCGACTCCGGCGTGGTGCTGCTCGAGGTCTATCTGTTCGACTTTTCCGGCGACCTCTACGGCGCGGTGCTTGACGTCGCCTTCATCGCCTGGATCCGACCCGAGATGACGTTCGATACGATCGATGAACTGATCCACCGCATGGACGAGGACTCTCGCCATGCGCGCGTGGCGCTCGGGCGGGCGCCGGACGCGTTTCCGGCGCTCGGCCGCGTGGCGTAAAGAGCCGCATTGTGAGGCGCTGAAGGTCTGAGGATCGAATCCTCCCTGGATTTCCAAATAAAACAATAAGTTAACAGAGAAATTTTATCGTCGTTGCTTCCCAGACAAACGCGTTGGGAAGCGCATGGGAATCAAACAAAAATATTTTTTTGTTCCACAAACATCCTAGATTTGTCCGGCTGCACGCAGGCAACAAATCAATGCCCCGCGACGGTGCCATCATCTTCGGCGATTTAGCTTGCCTGCTGCTATTCATCAAAGTGGCATGCAGCAAATGCCCCTGCGCTGGTCGCTATCGTGTCGGCAATCTAACTGAGCAGTATGGCCGCAATGGCAAGATTGTCGATTGGCTGAATGAGCTAGCCAAGGATTGCCCGAAGCGGCAATCAGGCAGTATGTCCGACGTGTGCGGCGCGTACTGCCCGGGTCTGCCGAAGGTACTGTAGGCTTACGCAGCCCGACTTCCGTTCTTCACCCAAAAGCCGACATGCGTTGGCAACAGCCGAAGCGACGCGATGTGCCAATCGCGTCACTTTGGGTTGCAACAGGATCGCGACGCGGGTGGTCTAACCAAATGCTGCGGACTCTGAGCCTTGCACCTGGACAAGACATTGCATCGGCAGGATCGAACGTGGTTTCGATTTCCTCGGCCTACAATTCTATCACGCACGACCAAGGATGACGTTACTGGAGGCTTTGCTCTAACGTTTCCTCGGTGCAGTTACGACAACAATGGACGTTAGAAGTACAATTAGTGCCGGGGGTTGATGCACGCTTACAATTCGATATAGCCCTCGCTCGCGCTTCTGCCTGAGTGTTGGCAGTTGCAGAGTTTATGTCACCGATGAGACAGGCGCAATTATCGGGGGCACCAGCGAGACATCGCCAAAATTGGTTTTGGGCGACGTGTCGTGGTGCCCGAGCCTCTAACGCCTTATCGAGGGAATTACTTGACCCTACGGTGGTGGGGTTTGAATTAGGCTGTTGGGTTAGCAGCGCGAATGCGGGGGCGGCGAGAGCGAAGAGACTAGCCGCAATAATGAGACGTCTGAGCATCACTCTCTCCTTGCGGTGAACTAGAAGGGAAACTGAGGCGAACTCCCGAAGTGGTCCCACAGCACGCCGATCTGCCGCATCGATCCGGCTACCGGGCGCGCTGCGAGCGGTATGATCTGAAGTACCAGTTTCCTTGAATGAAATTGCGTCGTCTGATCTTCATGGCGCAACACCACGTCCACAGTCGACCTGCCAGCCGGCATCAACCAGAAGCGAGGTGATCCGGCGATAGCCATAGCGTCCATATTGCGAGGTCAGAGCGACAATCGCGCTCGTCAACGCATCCTCATCAGCCCGGACAATGGCCGTGTATCGCTGCGTCCCGCGGGGTTGGCCGACGATCCGGCAGGCACGGCGTTCCGACAGCTCATACTTATCTCGAATGCCCTCGACCGCCCGCCGGCGTCGTTCGGGGCTTACAAGTTTCCCGCCGCAACATCCTTCAAAATCTGCTTCTCAAGTGACAGGTCGGCAACCAGCCGCTTGAGACGCGTATTCTCTCGCTCCAGCTCTTTCATCCGCTTCGCTTGATCGACCTCAAGCCCGCCGTATTCCTTCCGCCAGCGGTAATAACTCTGCTGCGATATCCCGGCTTCCCGGCACGCTACCGGTGCCGACACGCCTTGTGACATCAACACTTCAATCTGACGCAGCACGACAACAATCTGCTCCGGGCTGAACCGTTTCTTCGGCATCTCAAAGCTCCTTTGCCAGGCCAATTCTCTCATATCGCCTGGTACAAAAAAGCTCGGTCAGGTCAGAATCAAGATCTTGCATATGAATTCCCTGGTCAACCTAACAGGGAATTTTTTTGGACTTATCAGGGATTGATTGTGCAGTTCTCCGTGACAATCAGGGAATTTTTAGAGCCCTGATAAGCTTGGCGAGTTCACCCCGTCTTCCCCATCGACCCAGCCAAACGCTATCTGACGCGACTTCCTGTCTAATCATTCACTTTCTGAAAAGTTTCATCGTTCGCGCCCCCTCACTGTTATGTGATGCGGAACCGGCTGCATCAGCGCATCGTTTGAATAACGCCATTGTGTCGAGAGTGACCAAGTGAGTTCGCGCGGAATGAATTGAGAATTATGGAGGCTGACATGCGCGTGTTGCTTCGATCAGGTTTGTTCATCCTGTACCTTTGCTTTCACTCTGGAGCAATCGCGCAACACACGAAGCAGGTTGAGCTCGGAGTCGGAGTTATCTGTGACACCGCCGAGCAAATGCAACGGTACTTGACCCTTTTCAAGGACGATACCTCACCTCAAGTTGCCATACAGACCATCAATTCGGAAACGCCTGGTCAGGGCGCCTGCGGAATGGCCGCAGTGGCATTTTTTGCGGGCAATCATATCGGCGCCATCGAAGTCTCGGGAGGCATTATGCGAATTATGCAAATAACGGTAGTCGCAATGAAAACGCCAAGTGGATGGCTCTCCGTGACACCAACTCAGCAATATACCGCATTTTTTGAAAAAGCCGAGGAAGCATGAAAGGTCCGATCGTCACTCGACCGAAGGAGGCAATCATGACTCATATATATTTCCATTGCGCAAACTCGGAGCGAGTTGTGGTGGATCCTTGCGGTATCGAGGTCGAAGATCTCATCGAAGCGCATCAGCGTGCTGCTGGGGTCATACAGCAGTTTGTGAACAGTGCTGGTCCGGTCGACTGGCGCGCCTGGACCTTGCATGTGAGCGACGAGGAAGGCGACGAGATATTCGTTATGCCGTTCTCGTACGTGCTCGGTAGGCCTCATTGAAGCGGCATCTGGCCGCCAACTAAATACGCCAGAGGTTTGCTATGCCATTCTTATTCTAGTTGCCATACATACCGACAATACGTGAATCGTTCGCGACCTTGGTATGGGGATGTCGCAATTTCAACCCCAACGCAGAACCGGCAATTATTTCATCGCGGCGTGCAGCGAATTCATCTTCTCTGCGTTATAAATATTCACAACGTTTGATACCTTGTCCGAACTGACGAAAATGCGCTGCAATGTTTGGCGGTTGATCGGCTTCTGCAGCACAGGAACATTGGCGTAGCGGCTTCCGAGAACGGCTGCGCCGTATCCGGTGACGAACACGAACGGCACGCCGGTGCCGAGCAGCACATCCGCGAGCGGATAGACCATTTCACCGCCCAGGTTGATGTCGAGTACGGCGGCATTCACATCGCTGTTCTTGAGGGCGGCCATTGCCAGGTCGAGGCGGCTGAACGGCCCGACGACGGTAAATCCCATCTCGGTCAGATATTCGCTGACCACCATGGCCACCAAGGCCTCGTCCTCAACGACCATGACACGCTTGCCCGTGACCATGAATTCCGTTTCGGCCGCGGCGTCGTCCTTTTCCATATTCTGGTGTCGGTCACGACCGCGGCTGAGTGGATCGATGCCCTCGTTACGAGGAACGGATAGAACGCATTGCAAACCTTCCGCACGCCAGTCGAAATGAACCTTCCCACCGAGTTGCTTCTCTATGCTGGCGGTGATGATGCGGGTTCCGAATCCGGGCGACGATGGCGGCTCTATCGTCGGACCACCGACTTCGGTCCAATGCAGCAAAAGCGCACCGGGCTTTAAATCCCAGTTCAGGGTGACGCGACCGGAGATCGACGACAGGGCGCCGTATTTTACCGCGTTGGTCACGAGCTCGTGCAGCGCAAGCGCCAGCGTCTGCGCCGCCGCCGGCTCCAGCAGGATTCTTGCTCCGCTCGCAACGATCTTGTCGGGGTCCTGGGTCCGGTAAGGCTCAATTTCCTCCTCGATCAGTCCGCGCAAATCCACATTTTGCCAGCGCGATTGGGACAGAACGGTGTGAACGCGAGAGAGCGCATTGATCCTTCCCTCGACGGAGGCGACATAGGCGGCGACGTTGTTCGCGCGCGTCAGCCGGACGATGGATTGAACGAGCGCCAGCGCATTCTTGGCGCGATGGTCGATTTCGCGAGCGAGCAGGGTCTGCCGCTCCTCGTCTTCCTTGCGCTCGGTAATATCGACGGTTACACCACTGATGCGAACGATGCGGCCCGACCCGTCGGTGCTCGGTGCGGCTGTGCCCAGACACCAGCGTTCCTCGTTATTGGGGCGGCGCACGCGAAATTCCAATTGGCAGGACTGCTGGCCGCCGACGAGGCGCTCCATGATGTGCTGCAAAGCCTCACGATCATCGGGATGGATGAGCGAACGAATGCTGTCTGCCGTTATGACAAAGTTTTCGCGGTCAACGCCGAAAATCCGATACTGGCCATCGTCCCAGAAACAATTACCGTTGGCGTAATCCCAGTCCCAAGACCCCATGTTGCCAGCGATCAATGCCAAGCTGCGGCGCTGTTCGCTTTGCTGCAGTCGTGCGGTTGAGGCCTCCAGCTCAGCGGTTCGCAATACGACGCGAGCTTCGAGTTCTTCATTGAGCCGTTCGAGTTGCTGTGTCTTGCGATAGAGTTCGGCAAATACCCTGACTTTCGCGCGCAGCACTTCTGGAATAACCGGCACTGGCACGTAGTCCACAGCCCCCATTTTGTATCCGCGCAGGCGGTCGAGATCGGAGAGGTGGATGGCCGAGACGAAAATCATCGCGGTCTTCTGGAAACGCGGATGCTCGCGGATCATCGCCGCGAGCTGGAAGCCGTCCAGATCCGGCATGCAGACGTCGACCAGTACGACTGCGACATTCGATTTCAGCAAGTGTTCGAGCGCTTCCCGTCCCGAGGAAGCTTTGATCAAGTTTTCGCCGAGGTCGCTCAATATGGCTTCATAGCTCAGCAACTTCGCGGGCTGGTCGTCAACCAGGAGAATATTGACCTTTTCGTGTTCCAGCATGATTTTTAAGTCCGAGCTTAGCGGTGGAGCCACATGCGCAACGCGGACAGGAGCTGTTCGGTGTTAACCGGCTTGGCCAGATAATCCGAGGCGCCGGCCTCCAAGCATTTCTCGCGATCGCCCTTCATGGCCTTGGCGGTGAGCGCGATGATCGGGAGACGGCGGAATTCGGGCTTCTGCCGAATGACCTGCATGGTCTGGAAGCCGTCCATCTCGGGCATCATGATATCCATCAGCACGATGGCAAGGTTGGGCGTCGATTCGACCATAGCGATGGCTTCGCGTCCCGTAGTAGCGGTGAGCACGCGCATCCCGCGGCGCTCCAACACGCTCGAGAGCGCGAAGATGTTGCGCGCGTCGTCGTCGACCAGCAGCGCAGTTTCGCCGACAAGATCTTCGTCGGAGCTGTTGAGTCGCTCAAGCATGCGCTGCTTCGACTCGGGCAGATTGGTGATGACGCGATGTAGGAACAGGGCGGTCTCGTCGAGTAGACGCTCGGGAGATTCGACGCCCTTGACGACGATGCTGCGTGCCATGGTGTGCAACTGGGCGTCTTCCTCGGCAGACAATTCGCGGCCGGTGAACACAACGATGGGCAGCTCCGACAGAGTCTTGTCCTGGCGTATCTCCTCAAGTACCTCGATGCCTGACATGTCCGGCAACCGGAGATCGAGCACCACGCAGTCACAAGGTTGTTCGCGAAGCAAGGTAAGGCCCTCGTAGCCAGTACCGGCCGTGATGATCTCGATATCATCGGAACCGAGTAGCTCCTTGATGCTCAGTTGCTCGCTTTCGTTGTCTTCAACGACGAGCAGGCGTTTGCGGCGCGGCGCGGCGTAATCCTTGATGCGCGCCAACGCAGCCTGAACGTCTTCTGTGCTCGTTGGCTTGGTGACAAAAGAGAAGGCCCCGCGTGCCAACGCATGCTGACGATCTTCATCGAGAGTGACGATCTGCACGGGGATATGCCGTGTCAGCGGGTTCTGCTTGAGCTGGCTGAGCACGGTCCAGCCGAGCATGTCAGGCAGGAACACATCGAGCGACACGGCCGTCGGCTGGAACTGCTTGGCGAGCTCGAGCGCGTCGGCGCCTCGCATCGCCAATAGCACCTTGAAACCCTTGTTGCGGGCGAGGTCCAAAAGCACGCGCGCGTAATGCGGATCATCCTCGACGATCAGCAAGATGCTGTCGCCGGGATTGATATCCTGGCGATCATCGGGAATCTGCTCGACCGGGCGCTCGGTTAAGGTCGTAGCAAGAGCCGTGGAAGATGACGGCCGGCTCTTCATTGGATCGTTTGGAGCGCGGATGGCCGACGACGGGCCGATGTACTTGATCGGCAAGTAAAATGTGAACGTGCTGCCCTTTCCGGGCGTACTGTGCAGCACAATTTCACCGCCGAGAAGGTTTGACAGTTCGCGGCTGATGGCAAGGCCCAATCCGGTGCCGCCATACTTGCGGCTGGTGCTCGCGTCGGCCTGCTGGAAAGCCTCGAAGATGATCTTCTGCTTTTCAGGCGAAATTCCGATGCCGGAGTCCGACACCTCGAACGCAATTACTTCGGTTGATTGGCCGAGGATCGGGTGTTCGGTGGTCCAGCCGCCGACAGCGGCGAAAACACTCAGGCGCACGCCGCCATGCTCGGTAAACTTGAATGCGTTGGATAAAAGATTTTTGAGCACCTGCTGCAGCCGCTTGGAGTCCGTCGTAATGCTGCGGCCGAGGTGCTGATCGATTTCGACGTTAAAGGAGAGCTTGCGGTTTTCCGCCTCATGCCGGAACGGCCGGGCAATCGTGTCGCAAAGGTTGCCGAGGAACACTTCGTCAATATCGACCGTGACGGTGCCGGATTCGATCTTCGACAGGTCGAGAATATCGCTAATAAGGTTGAGGAGGTCCGTGCCGGCGGCGTGAATTGTGCGCGCGCATTCGACTTGCTTGCCTGACAGATTGCCTTCCGGGTTGTCGCCGAGCTGTTGACCAAGTATCAGGATACTGTTGAGCGGCGTGCGCAGCTCGTGCGACATGTTGGCGAGGAATTCCGACTTGTAACGTGAGTTGAGCGCAAGCTCGGACGCTTTTTCTTCAAGTGCACGGCGGGCCTGCTCTATTTCCTGGTTCTTGCGCTCCACTTCCACGTTGCGCTCGGCAAGCTGCTGGGCCTTTTGCGCGAGCTGCTCGTTGGTCTGTTGCAATTCTTTTTGCTGCGTCTGCAACTCGCCGGCGAGCTGCTGTGACTGTTTCAACAGACCTTCCGTCTGCATCGTTGCTTCGATCGAGTTGAGCACGATACCGATGCTGTCGGTCAGCTGTTCGAGGAACATCATCTGCAAAGCGGTGAACGAGGTCATGGATGCAAGCTCGATCACCGCCTTGACGCGATTCTCGAACAGCACCGGGAGGACCATAATGTTGCGCGGAGCAACTTTGAACAATGCCGAGCCGATCGGCACAACATTGTCAGGCAATTCGGTCAGCAACATACGTCGCTTGTCAGCCGCGCATTGTCCAACTAGGCCGGCTCCGATTTTCAGTTGCTGCGGATGGCCATTCGCCACATCATCGCCATAGGCAGCAAGGAGTCGCATGTTCTGCGTCTCCTCGCTCTCAACCTGATAGATGACGCCTAGCTGGGCGTTGACCAGCGGGGTAAGTTCACTCAGCAGCAGACGGCCGACCGTGGAGAGGTCACGCTGGCCTTGCAACATGCTGGTGAATTTCGCGAGGTTCGTTTTCAGCCAGTCCTGCTCGGTGTTGCGGTCGGTGGTCAGACGCAAGTTACCGATCATGGTGTTGATGTTGTCTTTCAGCTCGGCCACTTCGCCGCGTGCATTGACCTGAATCGAACGCGTTAGGTCGCCCTTGGTCACGGCGGTTGCTACTTCGGCGATGGCGCGCACTTGCGTGGTCAGATTTGCGGCGAGCAGGTTCACGTTGCCGGTAAGGTCCTTCCATGTACCGGCGGCACCGGGCACTTCGGCCTGGCCGCCGAGGCGACCTTCGACGCCGACTTCGCGTGCGACCGTGGTCACCTGGTCGGCGAAAATCGCGAGCGTGTCGGTCATGTTGTTGATAGTTTCGGCGAGGGCGGCCACCTCGCCTTTCGACTTTACCGTCAGATTTTGCTTGAGGTCACCGTTGGCCACGGCGGTCACCACCTTCACAATGCCACGCACCTGTTCGGTGAGGTTGGCGGCCATGACGTTCACGGTATCGGTCAAATCCTTCCAAGTTCCGGCAGCACCGGGCACTTCCGCCTGACCGCCGAGCTTGCCTTCGGTGCCGACTTCGCGCGCGACGCGCGTCACTTCCGAGGCGAAGGCGTTGAGCTGGTCCACCATCGTATTGATGGTGCTCTTCAGTTCGAGGATTTCGCCCTTCACGTCCACGGTGATTTTGCGCGAGAGATCGCCGCGCGCCACGGCGGTGGTCACTTCGGCGATATTGCGCACCTGGGTGGTGAGGTTCGCTGCCAGCAGATTGACGTTGTCGGTCAGGTCCTTCCAGGTGCCGGCAACACCAGGCACATTGGCCTGACCGCCGAGCCGACCTTCGGTGCCGACCTCGCGCGCGACGCGGGTCACCTCGCCCGCGAAAGAACGCAGCTGATCGGTCGTTGTATTGAGAGTCTCTTTGAGCTGGAGCAGCTCGCCGCGCACATCAACGGTAATCTTCTTCGACAGGTCGCCATTGGCGACCGCGGTCGCCACCTCGGCGATGTTACGGACCTGGGCGGTCAGGTTCGACGCCATGAAGTTGACGTTGTCGGTCAGATCCTTCCAGGTGCCCGCCACTTCCGGCACCTGCGCCTGGCCGCCAAGTTTTCCCTCGGTGCCCACTTCGCGTGCGACGCGCGTGACTTCCGAAGCAAAGGCGTTGAGCTGATCCACCATGGTGTTGATGGTGTTCTTTAGCTCGAGAATCTCGCCCTTCACGTCCACTGTGATCTTGCGCGATAGATCGCCGCGCGCCACGGCGGTGGTCACTTCGGCGATGTTACGGACCTGGCCAGTCAAGTTACCGGCCATCGAGTTCACACTGTCGGTGAGGTCCTTCCAGGTGCCGGCAACGCCCGGCACATTGGCCTGACCGCCGAGCCGGCCTTCTGTGCCGACCTCACGCGCTACGCGTGTCACCTCGCCGGCAAAGCGGTTGAGCTGGTCCACCATGGTGTTGAGCGTTTCCTTCAGCTGAAGGATTTCGCCGCGCACGTCGACGGTGATCTTGCGCGAAAGGTCGCCATTAGCGATGGCGGTCGCCACTTCCGCGATGTTGCGCACTTGGCCGGTTAGGTTCCCGGCCATCGAGTTCACACTGTCGGTGAGGTCCTTCCAGGTGCCGGCGACGCCCGGCACCTCGGCTTGGCCGCCGAGCTTGCCTTCGGTGCCGACCTCGCGCGCGACACGCGTCACTTCCGCAGCGAATGCGCGGAGCTGGTCCACCATGGTGTTGAGCGTTTCCTTCAATTGCAGAATTTCGCCCGACACGTTCACGGTGATCTTTTTCGACAGGTCGCCCTGCGCCACGGCGGTTGCCACTTCGGCGATGTTGCGCACCTGGCCGGTGAGGTTGGACGCCATGGAGTTGACGCTGTCGGTCAGGTCCTTCCAGGTGCCGGCAACGCCGCGCACCAGCGCCTGACCGCCGAGCTTGCCTTCGGTGCCGACTTCGCGCGCAACGCGCGTCACTTCGCCGGCGAAGGCGTTGAGTTGGTCCACCATGGTGTTGATGGTGTCTTTCAGCTCTAGGATTTCGCCGCGCACGTCCACGGTGATCTTCTTGGAGAGGTCGCCGCTTGCGATCGCGGTGGACACTTCGGCGATGTTGCGGACCTGAGCGGTCAGGTTCGATGCCATCGAGTTCACCGAGTCGGTCAAGTCTTTCCAGGTGCCGGCAACGCCGAGCACGTTAGCCTGCCCGCCGAGACGACCTTCGGTGCCGACTTCACGCGCGACGCGCGTCACTTCGCCGGCGAAGGCGTTGAGTTGGTCCACCATCGTATTAATGGTTTCCTTAAGCTGGAGAATTTCTCCACTCACCGTCACCGTGATCTTCTTCGACAAGTCGCCGCCCGCGATGGCAGTTGCGACGTCGGCAATGTTGCGCACCTGCGCGGTCAGGTTGCCGGCCATAAAGTTCACGCTGTCGGTCAAATCCTTCCAGGTGCCGGCGACGCCGGGCACCATGGCCTGACCGCCAAGCTTTCCTTCTGTACCGACCTCGCGCGCGACGCGCGTCACTTCCGAAGCGAAGCCGTTGAGCTGGTCCACCATCGTGTTGATGGTGTCTTTGAGTTCAAGGATTTCACCGCGCACGTCCACCGTGATCTTGCGCGAGAGATCGCCACGAGCGACGGCGGTGGTTACGTTGGCGATATTGCGAACCTGCGCGGTGAGATTTCCGCACATAGCGTTGACCGAGTCGGTCAAATCCTTCCAGGTGCCGGCGACGCCGGGCACGATGGCCTGGCCGCCAAGCTTGCCGTCGGTGCCCACTTCGCGGGCGACGCGCGTTACTTCAGATGCGAACGAGCGCAACTGATCCACCATCGTGTTGATGGCTTCCTTGAGCTGCAGAATTTCGCCGCGCACGTCGACAGTGATCTTTTTGGACAGGTCGCCGTTGGCGACCGCGATGGTCACGTCCGCGATGTTGCGCACCTGTGCGGTCAGGTTCGACGCCATTGAGTTCACGCTTTCGGTGAGGTCTTTCCACACGCCAGTCACCTCGTCGACCTGCGCTTGACCGCCGAGCTTGCCTTCGGTGCCGACCTCGCGTGCGACGCGCGTCACCTCGGAGGTAAACACCCCGAGCTGCTTGATCATGGTGTTCACGATGGTCGCGGACTGTAGGAACTCGCCCTTCAGCAAACGGCCGTCGACGTTCAGACGCACGCGTTCAAGCAGGTCGCCTTGCGCCACCGCGCTGATCACGCGTGTCATTTCGTTAGTCGGCCAGACCAAGTCGTCGATCAGCGTGTTAACGGAATTCTCCATCTCGCCCCAGGAACCACTCAAGGCGCCAAAACTAACGCGCTGCCTGGTTTTTCCTTCCTTGCCGACGCGTTGGCCGACGCGTTCGAGCTGCTGCGCCATGCGCTGATTTATGGCGACGATTTCGTTGAATGTGTCGGCAAGCTTGCCTTCGATGCCAAGTTTGTCGCCTGCCATTCTCACGGTGAAATCGCCGACCCGCATGGCCTGAAGGGCATGGAGCAGATCGTGCAACCCGCTGTCTGAGCCATTCGCATTCTCGCGCGAACCATTGACGGCAGCCTCGCCGTTGAGCGCCGGTGGAATCTCGGGACGATCGGAGGCGCTATCGCCTCTGGTTTCTTTGGTCGGCAGCATCAAACGTCTCCCGGATCGGCCATTGGCCAGCGGATGTTGTTGTGATTACTTTGGAATTGCCAAGAACGCCGGTGTCCGCGCGGGACTCGGCTGCCGAGGCAATGAAAAGCGGGGAGCCACTGCGCAATCGACAGAATGGCCGGTTTTTGGCGTTCGCCGACGCAAATCCCTGGTTCATCTCAAACCCCCGGTGAGTCTGGTAGCTGCCGCTCTTTGGCGCGTTATGAATCGCAACCACAATCAGACGCAACGGATTTCCAACGCGTTGACCCAGGGGCGGTTCCGGCCGCAAACGAAATATTTTTTGTGGTCCGGAAAATTAGCGATGCCGGTTCTGGCGGGATATCCGTCAAATGGGAGCTGCTCTCAACCTACTGATTTGTTGATAGAAAATTGTTTTGCTTTGTGACTTGGCAAGACGACGTAAACATAACGACGCGGGGGCGCGTCTTAAGTCTTGCGATTTTTGGCGTCCCAGTTGCGCTCGATGTTGGCGATTAGAGCTGTTTGGCACTCAAAGCACTGCAAGCGCATCGATTACGGTTCGAATTTGCGCGGAGTCGTAAGGCTTGTTGAGAATGACGATGCGGCGATCATGGCGAAATCGGTCGTATATTGCCTTACCCGTGTAGCCGGTCGCGATTATGATTGGCAGGTCGTATGACAGCGCTCGTACCTCGACAACGAGCTCGTCACCCTGCCGATCCGGAAGCCCAATATCGACCAGCGCCACATCGAAGGTGTTGCGTCGCAGTTCGTCGAGGGCGGCCTTCGCTGAGCCGACCTCGACCGTCTCGAAGCCGAGTTCTTGTAGCGCCTCAGCTGCGATCATTGAAATCAACGTCTCGTCTTCGACAATTAATGCCCAAGATTTTCTACCGGTATTGGTCATTTGCACTCGCAATTGCAGATTGTCACCATTCAATAACAGATTATCAAATGTCGAAAGTGTCGTCAGGCGGATCTTCCTGCACATATCTCTTGCGTTGGTCCCACCACGCATGACGATGTAAAGCTGAGATTGATGACTGCGCGTACCTGTTCGCGTTCGGCAGCATGAGCAATCGCGCAGAATCAATGCGCCATGGCTGAGAGGGTTCCATTCCTATCGGCGGATGATTGCAACGCCCGCAAGGTGCAATCACGAGAAAATGTAATCCGGTCGGGGAACTCAACCTATTATTGCAGGTTGTTTAGTGCAGGTTGTTTAGGTCGCTCGGACTTCCTTCAGAGGTGTCGGCAAGATGCCGATGTCTCTGCGTACGAAGCCGTGCAGAGGTGGACGGACCAGACTCATCGAATTTCAAACACTTTCTATCTCGTCGCCCCATGGAGAGTGACGAGGGAGATGCGCACGCCAACATGAGGAGGAAATGCTATGACTAAAATCGCCACGGGTTTTGCGCTGACGCTCATCATCACTGCAGCGGCGTTGCAATCGATCGCCAGTGCCGAGGAGAAAAAGAATGTCCCCGCCGTAAAACCTGCACCTGCGGCGCGGCCGGCACCGGTTGCTCGGCCCGCAGCACCTGTTTCGCGACCGGCTGCGACCCTCCGGCAACAGCGAGCTCCCACCGCGCGACAAGCTCCGGTGATTCAGCGTGCGCCAGCGACCGTGGCAACTCCCAGCACTCCGGCACGTGTTGTCGGGCCGAGGAACGCCAATCCGACGGTCGCGCCGAGTGCAACCGCTCCGAACACCAGGGCAACAACCGGTATTGGTGTGATGGCTGGTCCAGCGCGCGCTGCGTCCATTCGGGGTGCCGGCAGAGCAACCATAGCAGGACAGAACTTTACAATCTGGCGCGGCAGTCACCGTGCGTATCACGACGGTCGTTGGCGTACGTTCGTGGGGCTAAGCACGCTCGGGGCAATATTGGTCGGCTCGGCATATTACTACCCCTATGCATACATCGATGCCCCATATGATTACTGCCAAGGCTGGACTGAAGACGGCTGCGAACTGCGATGGGAGGCGGTGTCAACCGTCGACGGCTCGACCGATTTCCAATGCGTCGCCTATTGTCCATGGCAGTAATGCTTCCATGGCCGTTGGCTCTCGCCGTTCAGTTTAACCAAAATTGCTTGCCAGTTCGCTGCAACCTTTTCCCTAAATTCCTATTGTATTGATTGGGAAATGGTCGACTTCCAGGAGGAGCATCATGATTGGCAAGATCGCAATAGTAGGCTTGCTCACGGCTACCATGGTCATGCCGTTGAGCGCGACCAAAGCTCAGGATCCAGCGCTTGGCGGCGCAATTATCGGTGGCGCGATTGGCGCTGGAATCGGGGGCGCCGCAACCGGGCGGGCGGGCGGCGCCATTGCGGGCGGCGTCATTGGCGCAGTTCTTGGCGCCTCCATTGCAAATCAGATGGAGCCACGCCAGGGTGGCTACTATTATTATCAGGACAATTGCTGGCGCCGACGTGCCGATGGTAGCTACGTGAGGACTTATCGCCGTTATTGCGGTTGAGCGGCAACAATCTGTTCAAGGCTGGGTGCCGGCATCCTCATCAGGGTTACCGGCGACGCTTTTGATGTTGGCAGCATGATCACGCTTGAGAGCAAGCCATGGCGCCGGTTGGGAGTCAGTCAGTATTTTCTCCGTGAATAGCCGGTCGCCTTCCTCAAATTTTTCGTTCATCGACCTTTGAGCCTTTTCCTACGCGCGCTATCAGCTCGCCAATTTGTTCACGAAACTCTGGGTTATGTACCGGATAATCAGCAACGTAGTCGTCGGTATAACCAAATATCGACGCCATTCTCCGTAGATTGGCGTTCTTGAACGGCCTCGGCCACTCCACAACGTGCTGTCTTCGGACCATGTGCGCGCACCGGCATAGCTCCCACCAATTGGCAACGTGCCACGTTATTTCGGGTTCCCCAACGATGAGCAGTGAGTTGGGATTGAAGTCCGTCCTGCCGGTTTCTCAGAGTTGATCCGCCACAAGGCGCTGTCATCGCGCGAGGTTCGCTATCTGATGGATGCAGATGACTTATTCGCGCTCGGAGCCGATTGATTCAGGATCGAGTCCCTGCCCGATGCAATTATTTGGACGGAAATTTCAAATTGGAGTGGCTTAATTTGAGTAGCGCACCGGCAGCCAATTGCCGTTGATCACGCTCACCGTGTTCGGCTGCATCAATGATATGCTTGGCTAATATCTCGCGGGCCTGAGTGGCAAATCTCTCTGCAGAATACTCGGAACCACTGGCTTGAACGGACTTCCAGGCGGTATCAAAAGCACCAACCAAAATAGTGACGTCCTCCGGGTCAAAAACCGTGTCCTTGCCTAACTTTTTAATGAACGTGCGCATCGCTCCAACGTGCCCGGCGCTCCCCAACTCAGTATGGCAGGAAACTAAACCGGAGAACAATCCACCAATCTGCACAAAACCAGACGCACCTCATGCGCTTGGCATAACGTGTTAGGTGGCGATCGACCTGAAGGAAGCTTCTGGGCCTTAGGCTCGCCTTTTTATGCGCCAAGTAACGGCCTAACAGTGCTGCGAACGTTTCAGAGGCTTGCGCCCGTGCTGCGAGCTTTTGCCCGGCCGGGTCGTGGCCAAGTTTTACGAGCGCGTGCAACTTGGCGGCCTGCTCACGGGCGACCTGCGCGTTGATCGCGGTGGCGGAACCGAGCGACATCCGACGCTGCTTGCCGCCTTGCCTATACTGAAATATCCAAGTGCGCGATCCGCCGGCGCGAACGCGAAAGCCGAAAAGTGGAATGTCATCGTCGAACACGATGATTTCGCTTTTCCCCGGCGGCACAGTCACCTGAAGAGCTGTGGTTTTATTAAGCTTTATGCGATTTCGTTCCCGATCAAAACTGGGAAGCGCATGGGAAATGACGCGCCGCCAACACCCGCAGTCTCATGCTGCCATCAGGATTCGGGTCTATGCACGAATCCTAATGTTTGCAAGAGTCCAGCACCCCCCGCTGTTTGGTGCAAAGCTACTGCCGCGAGGTGAGGCTTTGCGGCGCCAAGATCGCCTGCTAGACCACGGCCATGAACGAGAACAGGCCAGACGCCAAGACCGGCGAGCGCGACTACAGCGAAACGCTGTTCCTGCCGCAAACCGAATTTCCAATGCGTGCCGGCCTGCCGCAGCGCGAGCCGGAAATCCTGGCGCGCTGGCAGAAACTCGGCCTGTACGAGCGGCTGCGCGCGGCCGGGAAAGGCCGGCCGCGCTTCGTTCTGCACGACGGGCCGCCCTACGCCAACGGCAACATCCATATCGGCACCGCGCTCAATAAGATTCTGAAAGACGTGGTGGTGCGCTCGCATCAGATGATGGGCTGGGATTCGAATTACGTGCCGGGCTGGGACTGCCACGGCCTGCCGATTGAATGGGAGATCGAAAAGGAATACCGCGCCAAGGGCAAAGACAAGGACAAGGTGCCGACGGTCGAATTCCTGCGTGAGTGCCGCGCCTTCGCCGAGCGATGGATCAACACGCAGCGCGAGGATTTCAAGCGCCTCGGCGTGGTCGGCGACTGGGAGCATTACTACAGCACGATGGCGCCTGCATCCGAAGCGCAGATCGCGCGCGAATTGATGAAATTCGGCGCCAACGGCCTGCTCTACCGCGGCTCGAAGCCGGTGATGTGGTCGGTGGTCGAGAAGACGGCGCTGGCGGAAGCCGAGGTGGAATACGAGGACTACACCAGCGATCAGATCTGGGTGAAATTTCCGATTGCGGAACTGAAAGACGTTCCCAGCGAACGAGCGAAAGAATTGCGGGATGCTTCGATCGTCATCTGGACCACGACGCCATGGACCATCCCGGGCAACCGGGCGGTCTGCTTCTCATCCAAGATTTCATATGGACTCTACGAAGTCACCGATGCCCCAACAGGAAATTGGGCGAAGGTCGGCGATAAATTCATCATCGCCGAAAATCTGGTCGTTGAGACGTTGCGGCAGGCGCGGGTCACCGCCTTCAAGCAGCGCGCGACGCTCTCGCCCTTGTGGTTGCTCGGGACCATTTGCCGGCACCCGCTCAAAGGCCTCGCCGGCGATTATGAATTCAAGGTGCCGGTGCTCGAAGGCGACCATGTCAGCGACGACACCGGAACCGGTTTCGTGCACACCGCGCCGGGACACGGCCGCGAAGACTTCGATGTCTGGACCTCGTCGACCCGCAAGCTGGAGGCCGAAGGCATCAGCCCGGTTATCCCGTTCACGGTCGATGCGGACGGCGTGTTCACCGACCAGGCGCCGGGCTTTGCCGGCAAGCGGGTGTTGACCGAGAAGGGCGACAAGGGCGACGGCAACGACGCCGTGATCAAGGCGCTCACCGACGCCGGCATGCTGATCGCGCGCGGGCGATTGAAACATCAATATCCGCATTCCTGGCGCTCGAAAAAGCCAGTCATCTTCCGCAACACGCCGCAATGGTTCGTGGCGATGGACAAGCCCATCCTGGGCCCCGACGGAAGGGCAAAGGCGGGCGATACGCTGCGCGCACGCGCGCTGGCCGCAATCAAAGCGACACGCTGGGTGCCGCCCGCGGGCGAGAACCGCATCACCGGAATGGTCGAAAACAAGCCGGATTGGGTGCTCTCGCGGCAGCGCGTGTGGGGCGTGCCAATTCCGTTTTTTGCGCGCGAGAAGAGCGACGGATCGGTCGACATCCTCACAGACGAACGCGTCAACAAACGCATCATCGAGGCGTTCGAGCAAGAGGGCGCGGCCGCCTGGTTTGCGCCCGATGCCGCGAAACGATTCCTCGGCAGCGACTTCGATCCGGCGGAATGGCAGAAGGTCAACGACATCTGCGACGTGTGGTTCGATTCCGCCTCGACGCATGCGTTCACGCTGGAAGTGCGCGACGACCTGAAAGTCCGCCGCAAGAAGGACGGCGGCAGCGACGTGGTGATGTACCTCGAAGGCTCCGACCAGCATCGCGGCTGGTTTCAATCCTCGCTGATGGAAAGCTGCGCGACGCGCGGCGTGGCGCCGTTCGACGTGGTGCTCACGCACGGATTCACGCTCGCGGAGGACGGCCGCAAGATGTCGAAGTCGCTCGGCAATACGGTTGCGCCGCAGGACGTCATCAAACAGTCGGGCGCCGATATTCTGCGGATGTGGGCCTGCGCATCGGATTATGCGGACGACGTGCGCATCGGCAACGAGATTCTCAAGACCACGGTCGACACGTACCGCAAGCTGCGCAATACGATCCGCTGGATGCTCGGCAATCTCGCGCATTTCCACGAGCAGGACCGCATCGCGCACGACAAGATGCCGGAGCTGGAGCGTTTGATGCTGCACCGGCTGGTCGAGCTCGACGCGCTGGTGCGGCAGGCCTATGCGGATTTCGACTACAAGCGCATTTTTGCGACGCTCAATGCGTTCATGACCAGCGATCTGTCGGCATTCTATTTCGACATTCGCAAGGATGCGCTTTATTGCGAGCCGATTTCGTCGGTGACGCGCAAAGCCTGCCTTACCGTGCTCGATCAGCTATTCCGATGCACCGTGATCTGGCTTTCGCCGATGCTGTGCTTCACCACCGAGGAGGCGTGGACCGATCGCATGCGCAATGAGGAGAGATCGGTGCATCTCGAACAGTTTCCCGCGGTTCCTCCCGCATGGCGCGACGATGCACTTGCGGAGAAATGGCGCAAGGTGCGCACGGTGCGGCGCGTCGTGACAGGCGCGCTCGAAATCGAGCGCGCTAACAAGAAAATCGGTTCCTCGCTCGAAGCAGCGCCGCTGGTGTACGTCGCCGACAAAGAACTGTTTGCCGCGCTCGTCGATATCGATCTCGCGGAAGTATGCATCACATCCGCCGCAACGCTGGTGGAAGGCGATGGGCCGGCCGATGCCTTCCGTCTGCCTGATGTCGCGGGCGTCGCGGTTGCGCCGCAGCGTGCGCAAGGCAGGAAGTGCGCGCGCTCGTGGAAAATCTCGCCCTCGGTCGGCAGCGATCCGCAATATCCCGACGTGACGCCACGCGATGCGCGCGCGCTGCGTGAGTGGGATGCCATGCGCAAGGCGGCACCGTGAAGCCGTTGCGGCTGGTCGGACCCCGTACGCTGCTCGGACTGGCCACGGCGGCCATCGCCTGCGCGCTCGACCAAGCGGTGAAGCTCTGGCTGATTTACGATTTCGAGCTCGGCAAGAAGGGCATGGTCGCGATTGCGCCTTTCGTCGATCTCGTGCTCACCTGGAATCCCGGCATCAGCTACGGCTTGTTCAGGCAGGAAGGTCCGCTCGGGCAATGGGCGCTGCTGGCGTTCAAGATCATCGCGGTTGCCTTGCTCTGGATCTGGCTTGCCCGCACCAGCTCCAGGCTGTCAGCGGTGGCGCTCGGGCTGATCATCGGCGGGGCCGTGGGGAACGCCATTGACCGGGTCGCCCACGGCGCGGTGGCCGACTTCGTGCTGCTGCACATTGCCACGCCCCAATGGCGTTTCGACTGGTATGTCTTTAACCTCGCCGACGCCGCCATCGTTGCCGGGGTGGTCGGAATCCTGTATGAATCTGTGGTCGGGGAAGGCGCCGTAAAAGCGCCCTGATCATGGCACAATGCAAGGAATTATTGAGCATTCGCCATTAATTAATCATTCGGGGCGCGACAGAAAGAAGACATGATGCAACCTGTTGCGAGCAGAAAACGCCTCATCCGCGCCGCGCTGGGCGCGATGCTCGGCGCTGCTGTGCTGGTCGGCGGCATGAGTCAAAGGGCGGTGGCCGCCGATGACGAAGACGACGCCTGGGACGTTCAGATGCTTCGCGGCTTTCTGAAGAACCTCGGGCTGCGAAGGGACGAGGCCGGGATCGACTATCGCGAGCGCTCGCCGCTGGTCGTTCCGCCGAACCGCAATCTGGTACCGCCGGTCTCCAGCCAAACGGCCGAAAAGAATCCAGCCTGGCCGAAGGACCCGGACGTCAAGCGGCAAAGGCAAGCCAAGGTCAATCGTGGCGTGTCCGGCAGAACCGGTGAGCCGATCTACGAAGAAGGTCGCCCGCTCCGTCCCGACGAATTGCGCAATCCTGGCCCAGCCGCGAAAAGCAACAGTCAAATCGACGTCATGAAGACGGACCCCTTGGGTCCGATGAAGCCACAGGAAACCGATACAAAAGGGTTTTTTGGCTCGATCTTCAATCCGAACAAAGAGGAATACCAAACGTTCACCGGCGAGACTCCGCGCACGAGCCTGATCGAGCCCCCACCCGGCTACCGCACGCCTTCACCATACCAGCCCTATGGTGTCGGCAAAGAGAAAGCCGTTACGAAGGCTCTCGATCCGCTGGACATGACAGTACCGCGCTGATCCTTCGCGACGCTTGCTCGAAGAAATATTTCAATTTTCCTTGGCTGTATGCCGGCGCAGGCCGATCGACAATGATCCCATGAATTTTGGCGAGTGACGCGCAACTGCCAATGAACGCACAAAACCAGACTAACGTGGAGTATGCCTTCGTGTTTGACCGACTGACGAGGCTCCTCGCCACCATCCTTGCCGCTGCTTTTCTGTTCGCAAACCAAGTCGCCGCCTCCCCCGGTCCGAATATCAGCTATTTCAAGCTCGCCAACGGATTGGAGGTCGTCGTCATTCCCGACCACCGCAGCCCGGTGATCACCCACATGGTCTGGTACAAGGTCGGCTCCGCCGACGAGCCGGCGGGGAAATCCGGCATCGCGCATTTTCTCGAACATCTCATGTTCAAGGGCACGGCAAAGAATCCGGCCGGAAAATTCTCCAAGGCCGTTGCCGCGATCGGCGGTCAGGAAAACGCCTTCACCACGTCGGATTACACCGGATATTTCCAGCGCACGGCGCGCGAGCATCTCAAGATGCTGATGGAATTCGAGGCGGACCGCATGACCGGCCTCGTGCTCACGGACAAGGTCGTCAAGCCCGAGCTCAAAGTGGTGCTTGAGGAGCAGAACATGCGCGTGGCCAACAACCCGAGCGCCCGGCTTTCCGAGCAGCTCGAGGCAGCGCTCTACCTCAATCACCCCTATGGCAAGCCCGTGATCGGCTGGCGGCACGAGATCGAGAAACTCAATCGCGAAGAGGCGCTCGCGTTCTACCGGCAATTCTACACGCCCAACAACGTGATCGTGGTGGTCGCCGGCGACGTGACGGCGGAAGAAGTCAAGAAGCTGGCGATCGCGACCTACGGGAAGGTGAAACCGCGCGCCAAAATCACACCGCGCATGCGGCCGCAGGAGCCTGAGCAACAAGCGGCGCGGCATGTCGAACTCGCCGATGCGCGCGTCGCGCAGCCGAGCCTCATGCGGTACTATCTCGTACCGTCAGGCGCGACGGCCAAGCCCGGCGAGTCGGAAGCGCTCGACGTGCTCTCCCATATCCTCGGCGGCGGCACGACCGGCCGGCTCTACGACAAGCTCGTGGTCGAACGCGGAATCGCGGTGAACGTCAGCAGCTGGTATCAAGACGCCGCGCTCGACGCGACCCATTTTGGCATTTCCGGCACGCCAAAACCGGGGGTGACATTGCCGCAGTTCGAAGAAGCGATCGATGGCGTGATCGCGGATGTCATCGCAAGGGGCGTCACGGCGGACGAACTGGCGCGCGCCAAGAATAGGCTGATCGCAGACTCGATTTTCGCGCAAGACAGTCAGGCCACAATGGCACGCTGGTATGGCGTCTCGCTGAGTACCGGCTCTACGGTCGAGCGCGTGCTCGGCTGGCCGGACCGCATTCGCGCCGTGACCGCGGAAGCCGTCCAGCAGGCCGCACGCGATTGGCTCGATAAGCGGCGTTCGGCCACCGGCTATCTGATCAAGGACGAGAGCAAACCCCAGGAAAAGCACACGTGACCAACCATCCCTTCCGTCCATCCCGCATTCTGGGCGCCGCTGCCCTCGTTTTGGCCTTGCTGGGCGCGCAGCCGGCGGCTAACGCGACCACCATCGAACGCGTGGTGTCGCCCGGCGGCATCGAGGCCTGGCTGGTCCACGATTCAGCCGTGCCGCTGATCGCCATGGATTTTGCGTTCCAAGGCGGCGGCGATCAGGATCCGGACAGCAAGCCGGGCGTCGGCTATATGACGACGGCGCTGCTCGATGACGGCGCCGGCGAACTCGATGCCAAAGCGTTCCAGCAAAAACTCGAGGAATATGCCATCGAAATGCGGTTCTCGACCGGCCGCAGCCATGTGCTCGGTTCGGTGCGGATGCTCAAGGAGTGGCAGGCGCAAGGCTTCGATCTGCTCCGACTCGCCGTGACCGCGCCGCGATTCGATGCCGATGCGGTCGAGCGCGCGCGCGCACAAGTGCTCGCCGGGCTTCGGCGCGAGACCACGAGCCCCAACGATATCGCCACGCGCATGTGGTGGAAGACCGCGTTTCCCAATCACCCTTACGGCCGGCCGACGAACGGCACGCTCGAATCGGTGCCACAGATCACGGCGGAGGATCTCAAGACCTATGCGCGGCGCGTATTCGCGCGCAATACGCTGAAAGTGGCGGTGGTCGGCGATATCGATGCCGCCACTCTCGGCAAGGTGCTGGATCAGGTTTTCGGTGGACTGCCGGAGAAAGCGGAGCTCAATCCGGTTTCGGCGGTGAAAATGCAGGCTGCCGGCCGCCGTATCGTGGTCGACCTCGATGTACCGCAAGCGGTGCTCACGTTCGGCGGCGCCGGGCTTGCCCGCAAGGATCCCGACTTCATGGCCGCGTACGTCGTCAACCATATCCTCGGCGGCGGCTCGTTCACCTCGCGGCTCTACGAAGAGGTGCGCGAGAAGCGCGGGCTCGCCTATGGGGTCTATTCCTACCTCCTGCCGCTCGACCACACCGCCCTGGTGATGGCCGGCACGGCGACCAGCGGGGACCAGGCAGGCGAAACGTTGAGTATCATCGAAAAGGAAACCCGCAGGCTGGCGGAAGAAGGGCCGACCGCGGCGGAGCTTGCCAAGGCCAAGGCGTACCTGAAAGGCTCGTACGCGCTGCGCTTCGACACATCGAGCAAGATCGCCGGGCAATTGCTGCAAATCCAGCTCGACGACCTGGGCATCGACTACATCAATCAGCGCAACAAGCAGATCGATGCAGTCACGCTCGCAGATGCGAAACGCGTAGCCAAACGTCTGTTCGAAGGCGAGTTCCTGGTCACCGTGGTCGGACGGCCGAAGGGCCTCAGCTCGAAGGAAGCCGGAACCCACTAGCTATCTCTTCATCTCTTCGCCGGACTGCGCCCTAGCAACTTCCGTCCGATCATGACAATTTGCCGCTCACCTCGGTGAAACGAGGATGATGCGGAGAGCGGAATGGCGCTCAAGCAATCGATCGAGAACGCGAAAGCGGACCGTATCGGCGCCGAAGGCGTTTCTGCGCCTGCCCTCACGGAAATGCTCGGGCGCACGCAAGCGGCGCTCGATACGCTGCGCGCACGCCATGCGGATGGCACGCTGCCGCTGCTGAAGCTGCCGGAAAAGCGCGATGACCTCGCTGAAATCAAAGCTGTCGCCGCGCGGCTGTGCAGCGTGGGGACGACCGACGTGGTGTTCCTCGGCACCGGGGGATCGAGCCTCGGCGGTCAGACCCTGGCGCAGCTCAGGAGCGTCGGCGTGCCGACGATCGCTCCGTTGCGTTTGGAGCCTCGCATCCATTTCCTGGACAATCTTGACCCCGACACATTGGGCGGGCTGCTGCGCATGTTCCCGCTCCAAACCACCCGTTTCGTCGCGATTTCGAAATCCGGAGGGACTGCGGAAACGTTGATGCAGACGATCGCAGTTCTCTCCGTTCTGAAGAAGTCTAATCGTGAGCAAATGATCCCGGAGCTTGTATTCGGTCTCACAGAAGCTGGCAGGCCGGGCAAACGGAACGGCCTGCGCGACCTGCTGGCGGCACATCAGGTCACCATGCTCGAGCACGATCCGGGCATCGGCGGACGCTATTCGGCTTTCACGAATGTCGGGCTTTTGCCGGCTGCGGTGGTTGCCTTGAATATCGAACAGATCCGTGTCGGTGCTGCGGCGGCGCTTGCCCCCGTGCTCGACGGCCGACCCGCGCGAGAGGTGCCGTCGGCCGTCGGTGCGGCGCTTGCCGCGACACTCGCGCAGCATAATAAAAAAACGATCTCTGTGATGTGGCCTTATGCGGACCAGTTGGAGCGGTTTGCGCGCTGGTACGTGCAGCTCTGGGCCGAGAGCCTCGGCAAGAACGGCAAGGGGACAACGCCGATCGCGGCGCTTGGGCCGGTCGATCAGCACAGTCAGTTGCAGCTGTTCATCGGCGGACCGCGCGACAAGCTATTCACCTTGGTTTCAGCGGGCGAAGGAAAAGGAGGACCGCGCATGGTCGCGGACCTCTCGGTCCTTGCCGGCGAGCCGGAATTCGGCGGCAAAACCGTTGGAGAGTTGATTGCTGCGCAGGCGCGGGCGACTGCCGAAACCCTCGCGAAGAACGGCTGCCCGGTGCGGACCATTCATCTCGACCGGCTCGACGAAGCGAACCTCGGCGAATTGCTCATGCATTTCATGCTGGAAACGATCATCGCCGCACATCTGATCGGCGTCGACCCGTTCGACCAGCCAGCGGTGGAAGAAGGCAAGGTGCTGGCGAAGCGTTATCTCACGGGTGCGTGAGCATGATCCGCGTCACCGATACGATCAGCATCGACGAGTCGGAGCTCATCGAGAGCTTCGTGCGTTCCTCGGGCCCTGGCGGTCAGAACGTCAACAAGCTTTCGACCGCCGTGCAGCTGCGCTTCGACGTGCGGCACTCGCCGTCGCTGCCGAATGACGTTGCGCTGCGGCTGATCCGAATCGCCGGTTCACGGATGACGAAAGACGGGGTGCTGGTCATCAACGCGCAGCGCCATCGCACGCAGGAGCGAAACCGCGAAGATGCGCGCGAACGCCTGGTGGCGATGATCCGCGAAGCTGCCGTGCGGCCGGTGCCGCGGCGAGCCACAAAGCCGACGGCGGCGTCCCGGCGGGAGCGGCTTGAGTCGAAGAAGCGGCGCTCCGGCATCAAGCGCCTGCGGCAGGCGAAGCCGTCGTTCGAATAACGGGGGCATTTTTCGCACCCACCCTCGTGATCGCCACATTGGCCCGGTAGATTTCGCCTTGAAACCGAATCAGGCCGAGCCATGCCCGTTCGCCAGCTGCCCGAAACCATCATCAATCGCATCGCCGCCGGCGAGGTGGTCGAGCGGCCGGCGAGCGTGGTCAAGGAGCTGATCGAGAACGCGCTCGACGCGGGGGCAAGCCGCATCGAGATCGCGACGGACGGCGGCGGGCGGCGGTTGATCCGCGTCACCGACGACGGCGAGGGCATGACGGCGGCCGATCTCGCGCTGGCGGTCGAGCGGCATGCCACGTCGAAGCTCGCCGACGACGATCTTTTGCAGATCCGCACCTTGGGATTTCGCGGCGAAGCGCTGCCGTCGATCGGCGCGGTGGCGCGGCTCGCCATCACGACACGGCACGCGCGCGAGCCGCATGCGTGGACGATCGCGGTCGAAGGCGGCGTGAAATCGCCGGTCAAGCCCGCAGCGCTCGGCCAGGGCACGCGCGTCGAGGTGAAGGACTTGTTTTTTGCCACCCCGGCGCGGCTGAAATTCCTCAAGAGCGACCGTAGCGAGGCGGAAGCGGTGCGCGAAGTGGTGCGCCGGCTGGCGATGAGCCGGCCCGACGTTTCGTTCACGCTTACGGGCGAGGAGCGTGATGTGACTTGGGCGGCGGCGCTGCCGGGCGCACCCGGCCGGCTGGCGCGGCTTGCCGACATTTTGGGGGCGGAATTCCGCGCCAACGCGGTCGAAGTTCGGGGCGAGCGCGATGGCGTCACGGTCGAGGGCTTTGCCGGATTGCCGACGCTCTCGCGCGCCAATGCCCTCGGGCAATATCTGTTCGTGAACGGGCGGCCGGTGCGCGACAAGCTGCTGATCGGCGTGGTGCGGGCGGCCTATGCGGATTATCTGCCGCGCGATCGGCATCCGATCGTCGCCTTGTTCGTGACGCTGCCGGCCCGCGAGGTCGACGTGAACGTGCATCCGGCCAAAACCGAGGTGCGGTTCCGCGACAACGGTCTCCTGCGCTCGCTGCTGCTGCATGCGCTGAAGGAGGCTTTGACACGGGATGCCCAGCGCGCGGCGACCACGGGAGGTACGGCGACGATCGCGGCGTTTCGGCCGGCGGCGCTACCGCGCCGCGGCTGGGATTGGCGGCGCTCGCCGGCACGGCCGGTCGCGCCCTATGGCGGAACGTTCGCGGCACGCGGCACACCGACAACCGGACTGGCCGAGAACGAGCAGGCCGAGTTCCACGTCGGTGGCGCGGCTGCGACCGCGCGCGTGGAGATCGCGGAACCCGCGGCCGATCTCGTCGAGAAGCCGCTCGGCGCCGCGCGCGCGCAGGTGCACGAAACCTACATCGTTTCGCAGACGCGGGACGGACTTGTCATCATCGACCAGCATGCCGCGCACGAGCGACTCGTTTACGAGCGCATGAAGGCCGCGATCGATCAGCGCGGCATCGCGCGTCAAATCCTGCTGATCCCGGAAATCGTCGAGCTCGACGCTGCCGACGTTGACCGCCTGCTGGGGCGGGCCGAGGAACTGTCGCGTTACGGGCTCCTGATCGAGCCGTTCGGGCCGGGAGCGGTCGCGGTGCGCGAGACGCCGTCTATGCTCGGCGCGATCGATGCGCGCGCGCTGGTGCGCGACCTCGCCGAACACATGGCGGAGTGGGACGAAGCGCTCCCGCTCGAACGTCGGCTGCTGCACGTGTCCTCAACCATGGCGTGTCACGGTTCGGTGCGCGCGGGACGGCGGTTGAAGGCGGAGGAGATGAACGCGTTGTTGCGCGAAATGGAAGACACGCCCAACTCCGGCCAGTGCAACCACGGCCGCCCGACCTATGTGGAGCTCAAGCTCAGCGACATCGAACGCCTGTTCGGGCGGCGCTGACGCGGCTTTCGGACGCAAACTCGCAGCAAAAATGTGGCTTGATCCGGCGCGAAAGGGGCGCGACTGTGGGGCCGTCAGGGAGATCATCATGCGTAAAATCTTGATCGTTGTGTCGGCCGGGCTCGTGGCGAGCTTGGCTTGCGGGACGCCTGCAACCGCGCAGGATTGGCCCAGCCATCCGATGACCCTCATCGTGCCGTTCGCGGCCGGCGGCGGCGTCGATGTCAGCGCCCGCATCCAGGCACAGCGCATGAGCGAGCTGCTCGGGCAGACGATCGTGATCGAAAATGTCGGCGCGGCTGCGGGCCAGGCCGGAACCGCGCGCGTGGCCAAATCGCCGCCCGACGGTTACACTTTCCTGATCGGCAATTCGGGTACGCATGCGTTCAGCCAGGCTCTTTACAAGAAGCCGATGTACAACGCAGCCACCGATTTCCAGCCGGTCGGCCTGGTGACGGAATCGCCGCGCATCCTGATCGCGCGCAAGGATTTGCCGGTAAACAATCTCAAGGAATTCATCGCGTATGTGAAGGAGCACCAGGCCAAGATGCAGTTCGGCTCGGCCGGCGTCGGATCGGGCACGCATCTGCCCTGCGTGCTGCTGAACATGGCGATGGGCGTCAATGTCACGCATGTTCCTTATCGCGGAGAAAATCCGGCGATGCAGGACGTGATCGGCGGGCGCATCGACTACATGTGCGCGACCATCCAGACCGGCGCGGCGCAGGCGAAGCAGAACACCGTCAAAGGCATCGCCGTGATGGCGGACGCGCGCGTGTCGATCATTCCCGATCTGGCCACCAGCGGCGAGCAGGGTCTCCCCGGCGTGGCAGCGACCGTGTGGAATGCGTTTTTCCTGCCGCCCGGAACGCCTGCGCCGATCGTTGCAAAGCTCAACAAGGCGATGAGCGACACGGTTGATGATCCCGCCATCCACAAGCGGCTGCAGGAACTCGGCCTCGAAATCGTGCCGCCGGAGCGCCGAACGCCGGCCTATCTGGAAAAATTCGTCCCGGCGGAGATCGAGCGCTGGACCAAAGTGGTCAAAACGGCCGGCATCGAGCAGCAGTAAGTCACGGCGGCGGCGGGCGCAGGACAATCAGCTCGGTGTCGTCGTAGGGGCGCCGTTCGATTTCCGTGAATCCGGCAGGCGCCTTGAAGGCGCCCGTTGCCTCCTCGACAACGATCAGTGCGTCGGGTGAGAGCCAACCGCCTTCGCGCGCCGACGCAATGGCTTTCTCGGCGAGGCCTTGGCCGTAAGGCGGATCGAGGAACACGAGCCCGAACGGTTCCATTGGGTGCGCGGCGCCAAGATGCGTGCTGTCGCGGCGAAAGATACGCGATACCCCGCCCAGGCCGAGCGCTTCAACATTGGCACGGATCAGGGCGCGGGCTTCGGCGCCATTGTCGACGAACAGCGCGAAGCTCGCGCCACGCGACAGCGCTTCGAGCCCAAGCGCGCCAGTCCCGGCGAAGAGATCTAGCACGCGCGCGCCGCTGACGGGATCGCCATAGCCGTGCGCCAAAATGTTGAACAGCGACTCGCGCAGGCGATCGGCGGTCGGCCTGATGGCTTGCGACTGTGGCGGCTTGAGCATGCGCCCGCGCAATCGCCCGCCAACGATGCGCATCAGCGCTCTCGCTTGCGCTTTTGCGCGCGTCCGTCGTGATCGCGGCGCGGACCCCCCTCCCCCCGCGTGCGCAGCGCGTGGCGGGAAGGGGTCGGGGGTGGGGGAAACCCACCCCGGTTTCCATCGCTCCGCGTCGCCAGCCGACCTTCCCCACCTTCGCGCAGCGGGAGGGTCAGATCGTCGCGCTTCATCACCGGCGCGGAGAAATTCGCGCCCGAGAGCGCGATCAGGCGTTCACCGAGCTGATCGCGCAAAGTCCGCGTTTTCACCTCGATCACCGCGCCGGGCGGCAAATCGCCAAGCTGGAACGGGCCGAACGACGTGCGGATCAGCCGGTTCACCTGCAGACCAAGCGCGCCCAAAACATTCTTCACCTCGCGGTTCTTGCCCTCGCGCATGGAAAAGTTAAGCCATACATTCGAGCCGGAGGCGTGTTCCAGCGTCGCCTCGATCGCTCCATATTGGATTCCGTCGACCGTGATACCCCGCCGCAGGATGTCGAGCTGCGCCTGCGTCACTTGGCCGTGGGCGCGTACGCGATAGCGCCGCAGCCAGCCGGTCGATGGCAGTTCGAGGGCGCGGGCAAGCCCGCCGTCATTGGTCAGCAGCAACAGGCCTTCGGTGTTGAGATCGAGGCGGCCGACACTGATGAGGCGCGGCAGGTCCTTCGAGAGCGCGCCGAAGATCGTGGGCCGCCCTTGCGGATCGGCGCTGGTGGTAAGCAATCCGCGCGGCTTGTGGAACAGGAACAGGCGGGTTCGCTCGCGTGTGGGCAGGGGCCTGCCGTCCACGCTGATGCGGTCCTGCGGCGTCACATTGAGAGCGGGCGAGGCAATCACCGCGTCGTTGACCGCGACGCGGCCGGCCGCAATCCAGGCTTCCGCCTCGCGGCGCGAGCAAAGACCGGCGCGCGCGATCGCCTTGGCGATGCGTTCGGAGGCCTTCGGCGGCGAAGCTATCTGCACTAGTTCGGGCCGGGGCAGCGTCGTTTTCAGCCGCTTGCCGCGAAATTTGCGGCCGCGGTGCTGCATGCCGCCTTTGAGGCCGGTGTTTTGCTCGGTCATGTCGTTTCCCCGCCCGGCTTTATGCCGGGCATTCGCGCCTTTATACACAGAACATGGCAAAGTCGTTCATGGAAGTTGCGCTGGACGAGGGACGCGCGGCGCGCGAGGCCGGCGAGGTGCCGGTCGGCTGCGCGATCGTGCGCGACGGTCGCGTCATCGCGAAGGCCGGCAACCGCACGCTGCGCGACAAGGATCCGACGGCTCATGCCGAGCTGCTGGCGATCCGTCTCGCGGCGCAGGCGATCGGCTCGGAGCGGCTCACCGACTGCGACCTCTACGTCACGCTCGAGCCTTGCGCCATGTGCGCTGCGGCGATCTCGTTCGCGCGCATCAGAAGGCTATATTTCGGAGCGGAAGATCCCAAGGGCGGCGCGGTGGAACACGGCGTGCGCTTCTTCGCGGCGCCGACCTGTCATCATCGGCCGGAAATTTACGGTGGAATAGACGGGCAGGAAGCAGCGATCTTGCTGCGCGGCTTTTTTGCCGCGCGGCGGGAGTAGACTTCAAGGCGGCAACAAGTCGCGTCGCGCTGATGTCAATCAGACAAGCTTGTCGACGATCATGCCGGTGCCGGCGGGGGGCGACGCGTTGACGCGCGTCGTGCTCGGTGGAGCGTCGGCGCGACTGCTGCTGTCGTTCCGGTCGGGCGCTGGATTGGAATCCTGCGCCGGCGTGCCGGTCGTCGGCGTTATGGTTTGCACGCCAATGGTGGAGTTGTTCATTACGCCTGCCTTCTGTCGTTTTGCAGGCGCGACTCTACGATGCTGACGCCAAATTAATTCCAGTCTTATTCACTGCAATTTTAATCGATATCGGATCGTGGTTTAATCATGGCGGAAATGACGGACTTACCATGTCCGGCTCGAGCGCTGATTCTTATGCCTAAAGCAGCTCACCGAGCCGGCGTTTGAGCTCATCCTTGATCGGCTCCGCCACGCGCAGGATTGCGCTTGCTGAGAAAAAATCGAGTGCGCGAAACGAACCGACGTTCGGCTGCAGCAGCAAATCGGGCGCACCATGCTTTAGCTTCTCGCTGATGATCGAGTGGGTCATCACCATCACGGTCTGGTAGAGGCATTCGACGGCGTTGGGAACATCGCGCTTGTCGGCGGACGGCGGCCCGGAAATCTCGACCGCCACGATCAGATCGGCTCGGCCGCGAAGAAGATCGAACGGCAGCGGGTTGGTGGCGCCGCCGTCTATCAAGATCCGACCTTCGATGTTGACCGGGCGGATGATGGTCGGCAGCGCGATGGACGCGCCGAGGGCGCGCTTGAGCGACCCCGAGGAGAGGACGACTTCGCGCCGGCTGTAGAGATCGGAAGCCACCACGATCAACGGAATGGCGAGCGCGTCGAAATCGTCGGGAAATCCGTCGGGCAGGAATTGCTCGCAGAGCTTTTCGCCGTCGAGGCGGGTGGCGTCGCCAAAGCCGCCGCCGAAAATGGCGCGCAGCCGGCCGGCGCGCGAGCGATACATCTTGCGCATGACCCGTGCGCGATTATGCGCAAGCCCGATCGCGTAGCGGCGGATGTCCTTGCCGCTCATGCCGGTCGCGTAACCCGCGCCGATCAGGGCGCCGATCGAAGTGCCGGCGATGATGGCCGGTTTTATTCCCAGCTCGTCGAGCGCCTCGAGCACGGCAATATGGGCGTAGCCGCGTGCACCGCCACCGCCGAGCGCGAGTGCAATGGTTTTCATCGCGCATTCGCCTCCCGGGCAAAAGCCCATGCGGTTTCAGCAAGCGGTCGGACCAACAGCGCCTTGGCGTGCGCGTGTTCGCTGGTCGCGGTGCCGTCGCGGACGCGGCCGGCGATGCCCTGCAGAATAGCGGCGATACGGAAGAAATTATAGGCGAGGTAGACCGGCAGATGCGGCCGCGGATCGAGACCCGTGCGCCGGGCGTAAGCGTCGATATAGGCGTCACGCGTCGGAAGGCCGAGACCGGCGAGATCGCAGCCGACGAGCGAGCCGGTGTCGGCGTCGGAGCGCGGCATGTGCCATTGCATCAGATGATAAGTGAAATCGGCGAGCGGGTCGCCGAGCGTGGACAGTTCCCAGTCGAGCACAGCACAAATTTTAGGCATGTCGGGCGAGATGATCAGGTTGTCGAGCCGGTAGTCGCCATGCACGAGCCGCACCGATGCGGGGGGCGGAAGATGCGCCGGCAGCCAAGCGATCAGGTTTTCCATGGCATCGATTTTTTGCGTTTCGGACGCGCGGTACTGTTTCGACCAACGCTCGACCTGGCGGCCGACGTAATTCTCCCCGCGCCCGAAATCCGCCAGACCGATCGCGGCCGGATCGAAGCCATGCAGGCGCGCCAGCGTGGCATTCATGGCGTCGTAGACGGCCGCGCGCTCCGCGGGATTCGATCCGGGCATGTCAGGATTCCAGAACACGCGGCCTTCGACGAAGCTCATGATGTAGAACGGCGTGCCGGCGATGCTCTCGTCAGTGCAGTAGTGCACCGGGGCAGCGACCGGAAAATTCTGTGCATGCAGCGCGCTGATGACGCGGAACTCGCGGTCGACCGCGTGGGCCGACGGCAACAACCTGCCGGGCGGCTTGCGGCGGAGCACGTAACGCCGCGTCGGGGTCGTCAAAAGGTAGGTCGGGTTCGACTGCCCGCCCTTGAATTGGCTTACGCCGAGGGGGCCGCACAATCCAGCAATATGATTTTGCAAATAGGATTGCAGCCGCGTCACATCGAAACGCAACGGCTCGGCCACTTCCTTGGTGCCAGCAAATGCGGATTGGCGGTCAAACCCGGTCATCGTCTGATTTTGCTCGCGCTGGTCATTGCGCATACCATATGGCAGGCCAAAACGCAGTCCTTGCGGTATGGTCGCTGCACTCGGCTCTGCAATCTTGCGTTGGAGACAATCTTGGCAGTCATGTCCGGAAAACGCGCCTTCCTCGAACTGCTCAAGCAGGAAGGCGTCGAGATCGTATTTGGCAATCCCGGCACCACCGAATTGCCGCTAATGGACGCGTTCGCGGTGGAAAACGATTTGCGCTACGTGCTCGGCCTGCAGGAAGCCGCGCTGATGGCGATGGCGGACGGCTATGCACAGGCGAAAGGCGCGCTCGCAGTCCTCAATCTGCACGTCGCGCCCGGTCTCGGAAACGCCATGGGAATGCTTTATGACGCGCAGAAGGCAGGCGCGCCGGTATTGGTGACGGCAGGTCAGCAGGACACGGACTATCTCGTCACCGAGCCCATTCTTTCGGCCGATCTGGCGACGCTTGCGCGACCGTTTGTGAAATGGTCGGCGCAGGTTGACCGAATCGCGGATCTTCCCCGCATGGTGCATCGCGCGGCCAAGACCGCGCTCGCGCCGCCAACCGGGCCCGTGTTCCTCGCCCTTCCAGGCGACATCCTCAAGAACGAAGCCGAGCTCGCGCTGCTCGAGCCGACGCGCGTCGCGCCGCGCTTGCGCGGGGACGTTGAGGCGATCGCCGCGGCGGCGGAGCTGTTGGCGCAGGCCGCGCGGCCCGTCATCATCGCCGGCGATGCCGTGGCGCAAAGCCGTGCCCACGCGGAAATTGTCGTGCTTGCGGAGCTATTGGGCGCGCCGGTATGGACCGAGTTCGTGCCGAGTACGGCATCGTTCCCAACATCGCACCCTTTGTTTCGTGGCGCGATGGTGCGGACCGCTCCGGAAGTGCGCAAGGCGCTCGAGCAGCATGACCTTTTGTTTTCTGTCGGCGGCGATCTGTTCACTCTATCGCTTCCATCCGCTGTCGATCCCATGCCACCCGGACTCTCCCTAATCCATCTCGATACCGACCCGTGGGAGATCGGAAAGAATTATCCGGCAAAGGCGGCGATCCTCGGCGATCCCAAGGCGACGCTCCCGGAGATAACTGCCGCAGTCCACGCGCGCATGACAGCCGAAGCGCGAACGGCCGCTGCGGCGCGGCTGAAATCGGCGAGCGAAACGATCCGCGTTGAGCGCGCGGCGCTCAAGGAAAAGGCGCGTTCACTCGCGGGCAGAACACCGGTGCAACCGCTCGCTCTGCTTGCAGCAATCGGGGAAATCTTGCCCGCTGACGCCGTCGTGATCGAGGAGGCCTTATCGTCGGCGCCCGGAATCCGCCAGCTCATCCGCAGCGACGACCCGCAGAGTTATTTCGGCTTGCGCGGCGGCGGCATCGGTTGGGGCTTGCCGGCGGCGATCGGAGCAAAGCTCGCGCTGCCCGATCGGCCCGTGCTTGCGCTCGTCGGCGACGGCAGCGCGCTCTACACCGCGCAGGGCCTTTGGACCGCCGCACGCTACAAAGTGCCGGTCGTGTGGGTGATCCTCAACAACACAAGCTATCGGATTCTGAAGCAGCGCATCGTGGCGCTGCGCGGACTTGCCGAGCAGGCCGACACCTATGTCGGGATGGAGCTGAACGATCCGGCGGTGGATTTCGTTTCGCTGGCGAGGTCGTTCGGGATCGAAGCGGTGCGCGCCAAGACGGTGAAAGATGCAACCGATCTGATCGCGAAGGGTCTGAAAGACGGCGCTTCAATCTTGATCGACGTGGACATGGACCGCAGTTTCAAACCGCTTTAGCGGGCGGATTTCATCGTGCCCCCGGCCGAGCGATCGGCGCATCAACGTATATCTTGTATTGCTGGGCGCGCGGTTTGCTCTTGTCTTCCTCGTTGACGAGCTGGAGCGAGCTCTTGCCGATGAGTGAGCGCGGCAAAATCATGACGCGAATGAAGCGGCTCGGCCGATCGGCAGCAGCTTGCGCGAACACCGGATCGGGGCCGGATTCATACCAGGCAGCGCCAGGGCCGTGACATGTCGAGCGGCCATGGGCGTCGATGCGGATGCCGCCTTCGATCAGGCAGCGGATACCGGGGCCCTGGTGGGTGTGGAGATAGGCGCAGCCGCCGGGCGGGAATGCCACGCTGTCGCCGCGCATCAGAAGCTCGCCCTTCGGGATGGTCTCGAGCAGCGCCGAAAGCTTCTCGCGCGACAGAATTCCCGGGCCGACCGGAACGACGCCGGCCGCATCGCCAAGAGAAAGCTCCCATCGCCAGCAGGTCACGCCGGTCTTTCCGGGGATCAACGTTACGGTAGATTCGCTATGCCAGGCTTCCCCGTCCGTATAGGCGCGGCCAGCGATCGAAATCGAACCGTGCACGACGAAGATCATGCGCGGCAGCGCCGGCAAGCGAACTTCGCCGGCCGTATTGTTGAACGTATCTTCGTAGAGCCGCAGCACTGGATGCATCAACGCCCCCGGCCTCAGCGCGCTTTTTCCCGCTTGATGGCCTGCCAGCCAATATCCCGCCTACAGAAGCCTTCTGGCCAGCGTATCTTATCCACCGCGGTGTAGGCGCGCGCCGCCGCCTCACCGACGGTGCGGCCAAGGGCGCTGACATTGAGCACACGGCCGCCGTTGGCGACAATGCGGCCGGCTTCCGCCTTGGTGCCGGCGTGGAAGATTTCCACCCCTTCGATCGCGGCCGCGGCATCGAGGCCCTCGATAACTGAGCCGTTGGCATAACTGCCCGGATATCCCTTGGTCGCCAGCACGACGGTAAGGGCCGCGTCGGAATACCAGCGCAGATCGAAATTCTTCAGAACGCCGTCGCGGCTCGCGAGCAGCGCCGGCACGAGGTCCGACATCAGGCGCAGCATGAGCACCTGGCATTCCGGATCGCCGAAGCGGACGTTGTATTCGATCAGCTTCGGTCCGTCGGCGGCGATCATCAGTCCGGCGAACAGCACGCCCTTGTAGGGCGTGCCCATGGCCTTCATCGCGCGCATGGTCGGGTGGACGATCTCCTCCATGGCGCGCTGGGCCATTTCCGCGGTCATCACCGGCGCCGGCGAATAGGCCCCCATGCCGCCGGTGTTGGGGCCTTTGTCGCCGTCGAAGGCGCGCTTGTGATCCTGCGCGGCGATGAGCGGGATCGCGGTTTCGCCATCGCAGAGCGCAAAGAAGGAAGCTTCCTCGCCGCTGAGAAATTCTTCGAGCACGATCGACGCGCCGGCCTCGCCCAGGCCGCCGCCGAGCATCATGTCGATTGCCGCGTCGGCCTCTTCGATCGTTTGCGCAACAACGACGCCTTTGCCGGCTGCAAGTCCGTCGGCTTTCACCACGATCGGGGCCCCGCGCGCGCGCGCATAATTCTTGGCAGGTGCCGAGGCGCTGAAACGTTCGTAGGCCGCGGTCGGAATGTTGTTGGCCCTGCACAAATCCTTGGCGAAACCTTTGGAGCCTTCGAGCTGCGCCGCCGCTTTCGTTGGACCGAAGGTTTTTATCCCGGCGGCTTCGAGATGGTCGACGATGCCAGCGCAGAGCGGCGCTTCCGGGCCGACGACCACGAGATCGATGCGCCGCGATTGGCAGAACGCGGTCAGCGTCGGATGGTCGCGAGGGTCAAGCGCAATGCATTCGGCTTCGCGCGCAATTCCGGCGTTGCCGGGCGCGCAATAGAGCCGATCGCAAAGCGGACTCGCGGCAATCTTCCAGGCGAGCGCGTGCTCCCGCCCGCCGGAGCCAAGGAGCAGTATGTTCATATCGGAGCACTAGCATGACGCAGCGCAACGAGGCAGGCTCGCGACACCTACGTCCACAGAAACGGCCTCGACGCCGCGCCGCTAACGTGGTTTGCTAACGCTGGTTGTGTCTGTCAGCGATTGCACATGAAATTCCACATCGCCCCTATGCTGATTGCGAGCGCCGCGCTGGGGCTCGTGGCGTGCAGCGAGTACAAGCTGGAGAACCGGCCGCAGGTTGTTTTTTCCGGGCGGGGCGGCGACCGGGTGCACGTCAGCCCCTATCCGATGTCGAGCCGCTCGGCAGCGATCTGGAATGCGAACGCCTGTTGGAAGATCTGCGGGGCGAAATGCGGTGCGCGGTTCAATGCCTGCGCCGACAGCAACGGGGCCGAGGCATGCCGGTCGGCGCTCGATCGATGCGACCGCGCCTGCGTGTGGGAATGCCGCGGCGACGGCGGACCCCTGCTCTACAGCCCCGAATAGGGCAAACAGTCAGTCTTGGCCGGTAATCACCCGCACTTGCGGGCATCCGCTATAATGGCGTTTGCGAGATTCGCATGTCCGAGGCCGTACAAATAAACGTCGCTGAATTCACCGTGTCCGAGCTCTCGGCCGCGCTCAAACGCACGGTCGAGGAGGACTTCAGCTACGTGCGCGTGCGCGGCGAACTGGGCAACGTGAAGTATCACACCAGCGGCCACGTCTATCTCGATCTCAAGGACGACAAAGCCTGCCTCGCCGGCGTGATCTGGCGCAACGTCTCGTCGCGAATCAAGGTGAAGCTCGAGGCCGGCCTCGAAGTCGTGGTGACCGGTCGCATCACCACCTATCCGGCACAGTCGAAGTACCAGATCGTCATCGAGACGCTCGAGCCGGCCGGACTTGGCGCGCTGATGGCGCTGCTCGACGAGCGCAAGCGAAAGCTCGCCGCCGAAGGCTTGTTCGACGAGGCCCGCAAGCAGCTCTTGCCGTTTCTGCCGACGATCATCGGTGTGGTGACTTCGCCAACCGGCGCGGTGATCCGCGATATTCTCCATCGGTTGAACGACCGGTTCCCGCGCCGGGTTTTGGTTTGGCCGGTGCGGGTGCAGGGCGAGACATCCGCCGAGCAAGTGGCGGCGGCGATCCGCGGGTTCAACGCGCTGCCGGCGAAACATCCGGTAGCGAAACCGGACGTCATCATCGTTGCGCGCGGCGGCGGCTCGCTCGAAGATCTCTGGTCGTTCAACGAGGAAATCGTGGTGCGGGCGGCGGCTGAGAGCATGATCCCGATCATCTCCGCGGTCGGGCACGAGACCGACGTAACGCTGATCGATTTTGCCGCTGACCGGCGCGCGCCGACGCCGACGGCAGCCGCCGAAATGGCGGTGCCGGTGCGTTCGGAACTGATCGCGGAAGTCGACGATCTCGGGCGGCGCCGGGTGGGCGCCTGGATACGCTGCATGGACGACCGGCGCAGTGCATTGCGCTCGGCCGCGCGCGCGCTGCCGCAGCTTGAGGATCTGCTCTCGATCCCGCGTCAGCGGTTCGACAACGCGTCCGACCGGCTGCCGCTTGCGCTGCGGACCAATGCGCATATTCATCACGTGCAGTTTTCGCGTGTCGCGGCGCGGCTCGTGCCGCGGCTGGTGCGCGGCTATGTCGAGCGCCGGCTGGAACGATTGAACGCCATCACGCTGCGGCTCGGAAATGCACTCAAGGCCTATGGCGATGCAAATCGCGCCCGTATCGAGCGTCAGCGCGAACGGGTGACGGCCTTCGGCGGACGCGCCACGCGCGCCATTCAAATCCTCATCGGCAACCGTACGGCGCGCATGGTCCACGCCGACCAATTGCTTTCCGCGTATTCATACCGTGGCGTGCTCAATCGCGGCTTTGCACTGGTGCGCGACATGACCGGGAAGCCGGTGCGGCTGGCGGCGGCCGTCAATGCCGGCATGCGGCTCGATATCGAGTTCACCGATGGACGCGTGAGCGCGATTGCCGAGCGCGACGAGGCCGCAAGCAAGCCGCGACTTCGCCGCGGCGGCGGCGGCGGACAGGACGGGGGACAGACCGGCGGCCAGGGCAGCCTGTTCGGATCGTGAGCACCGTCGCTACCCCCGTCTCGCGCGATTTGTTCGGCCATCCGCGCGGGCTTTCCTATCTGTTCGCGACCGAGATGTGGGAGCGCTTCTCCTATTACGGGATGCGGGCGCTGCTCGTGCTCTATATGGTGAAATACCTGTTCGAGCCGGCGCGCGCCGCAAACGTGATCGGTTTTGCCACTCTGCGCGGCGCGCTGGAGTTCATCTTCGGACCGCTCGACGTTCAGCCGCTCGCCTCGCAGATTTACGGCTTCTACACAGGGCTTGTGTATCTGACGCCGATTGTCGGCGGTCTGCTCGCCGACCGCGTGCTCGGCCAGCGCCGAACGGTGATCGTCGGCGCGATCCTGATGGCGATCGGCCATTTCATGATGGCATTCGAGTCGCTGTTGTTCTTCGCGCTGACTTTCCTCATCCTCGGCAATGGCGCATTCAAGCCTAATATCTCGACGCAAGTGGGCGCGCTCTACCCGGCCGGCGATTCGCGGCGCGACCGCGCGTTTTCCATCTTCTATGTCGGGATCAATCTCGGAGCGTTCCTGGCGCCGCTGGTGTGCGGAACGCTGGGCGAGGAGATCGGCTGGCACTACGGATTTGCCGCAGCGGGCGTGGGCATGACGCTGGGGCTTGCGGTCTATCTCTATGCGGCGCCGATGCTGCCGCCCGACGAATTGACCCGCCGCAGAGCCGCCAACGAAACCCACACGTTCGGACGCGAGGAATGGCGCGCCATCTGGGCACTCGTGATCCTTTCGCTGCCGGTGACTTTCTTCTGGGCCACCTATGAGCAGATGGGCAACACGATCGTGCTGTGGGCCGACGGCTATACCGACCGCACCATCAATCTCGGATTCTGGCGTGCCGAAATTCCAACGACCTGGTTCCAGTCGTTCAATCCGTTCATGATCTTCCTGTTCACGCCGTTCATCATTGCGCTGTGGACTTGGCAGGCGCGATACGCAGGCGAACCCAGCACGGTGAGCAAAATGGCGATCGGCTGCTTCCTCAACGCGGCGTCGGGTTTGATTCTTTTCGCCGCTGCGATCTCGGCCGGCGGCGGCAAGGCGAGCTGGCTTTGGCTCACCGGCTACTTTGTCGTTATCACCGTGGGCGAGCTCTATCTTTCGCCGACCGCATTGTCGCTGGTGTCGAAAGTCGCGCCGGCGCATTGCCTGTCGATGATGATGGGCGTGTGGCTGGCGACCAGTTTCTACGGCAGCTTTCTCGCAGGCTATCTCGGCAGCTTCTGGAGCAGCATGCCGAAGAGCGATTTTTTCCTGATGATTTCCGTGATCGCCGCACTCGCCGGGGTGGCCGTGATGCTGTTCAACCGGCCGCTCCAGGCGATGCTCAAGGAATGAAATCCGGGCGGCAAGCTAGGCTAGCGCGTCAGCCAGTCCTGCACGCGTTTGATCGCGTCTGCGCGCGCCGCCGCATTGGTGCCGGTGTGAACCTTGCCGCTGCCGTCGGCCGAAAACGCAACCCCGCTGCGCTGCTGCAGCGGGCGGCTGGGATGATCGAAATCGTGATAGGCGCCGGGATAGATCACGAGCGCTATGCGCGCGCTGCGGCCGCGCGCGCCGGCAACCATTTGCTGGCAAGCCGCGGGTGGCGTCCAATCGTCGGCGCCGCCGATCAGAATGAGGGTCGGCACGCGGGCAGTCCAGGCGGTCTCGTTGAGGCGCCGGCAGCCGGGATAGAACGCGACGGCGGTGCGGAAATCGGGCCCGACATTGGCGGCAGAAAAATGCGGGCGCACGGCCCATAGGGTCGTAATCGCTCCGTTCGACCAGCCCAGCAATGAGATCCGATCGGGGGTGACCCAGGCTTGATTTTGCAGCCATCCGCGGGCGGCTTCCGCATCGGCGACACGCTCATGGTCGACGCGCACGGTACGGCTGCGGGTATTGCATAGGGAGCCCAGTCCACGGGAGCTGTAGCTGTCCGGGAAGAGAACCGCAAAACCGGCGGCCGCAAGGCGCTGGCCCCAATCGCGGAATCGTATGGTGGGACCGCCGGCAGAGCCGGTCACCCCGCCACAACCATGCAGGCCGATCACGGCCGGAAATGGTCCCTCGCCTGCGGGCCTGTAGAGCAAACTCCGCAATTTCACTTCCGGAGCCGCAATTTCGACTTGCTCAGGCGTTATCGCAGCCGCGAAGCACGGTGCGAGCATGACACTGGCGGTCAAGACAATCAGCGCTATGAACAGTCGCATAATGTGGTAGCCGCAAAATGGTTGGCGGCAGGCTACCATGAACAGGGCAGGATCATGCAGTCGGAAAACACCAGGACGGGTTTCATATCCTCCCGCAAATGACTATGTTTGTCGGAGTCGCGCGTCCGCTCACGGAGCTTTGATGTGTTGAACCGTTTTGATCGCCCATCGCCGATGGCGGGGGAAGCTGAAGTCAAATATCTCGATGGCGATTTTCGCATCGTGCGGCCGGGCGCGTTCGTGCGCTGCGCTGTCACCGGCGTTCCGATTCCGCTCGAAGAGTTGAAATATTGGAGTGTCGATCTGCAGGAAGCGTATGCGACACCGGAGGCGGTGCTGCGGCGGCTCAATCCGCAACGGGCCAAACCCTCACTTCCCAGCAACAACTCCGAGAATTAAATCTCGAAACGCCTGTTCCTGCTCGACGGCAAGCGTCACCGGCAGGGCACGCACCACATTCAGCAGCGCCGAGACGTCCGGCTCGCTAGCGATTCGCACAAAGTCCTTTTCGGTGGTGAGCAGCATCAGATCGTCGCGCTCGGCGCGGGCGAGCAATGCCATCGCCTCCAGGCGGTGATAGTGATGATGGTCCGGATAGGCCAGTTGGACGCGAACGTCGATGCCGGCCTCATCGAGAGTGGCAAAGAATTTTTCAGGATGGCCGATGCCGGCGAAAGCGAGAACCTTTCGAGTGGCATGGGCGGCGAGCGTTTCCCGGTCCGGCACCAAGCGGCCCTGAAACACCGGCAGCTTGCGCGATTTTGCCGCTGAAATAACCGTTTGCGCGCCCGAGGGCTGGCCAACCACAAGCAGCGCCTGGGCGCGATCGAGCTGGGCATCAAGCGGTGCCCGCAACGGGCCGGCCGGCAAAATCTTGCCGTTGCCGATGCCGCTGCGGCCGTCGATCACCAGGATACTCAAATCCTTTTTCAGCGAAGGATTCTGAAAGCCGTCGTCCATCACGATGACATCGGCACCGGCGAAGCGGGCGGCCTCGGCGCCGGCAACGCGATCGCGCGACACGATCGTAGGAGCAACGCGAGCGAGCAAGATCGGTTCATCGCCAACGTCGAGCGTGCGATGCACGCCCGGGTCAACCCGAACCGGGCCCGCGATTTCCCCGCCGTATCCGCGACTCAAAAAAAACGGGCGCCGTCCGGCGGCAATCAGCAGGCGCGCGACAGCCATCGCGGTCGGCGTCTTGCCCGAGCCGCCGACGGTCGGGTTGCCGATGCAGATGACGGGAATGGCAACAGAGCGTCCGGTAGTGCCCAGACGCCAGCGCGCGACCGCGCCATAGCACATGGCAAACGGGGCGAGCGCAGTTGCGGCAGGCCCCGCCGGACGCCACCAGAACGAGGGGTCACGCATAGTCCGAGCGCCGGTCGAGGCGCAGATGCATGAAATAGGGGTCGAGCGCCGAGATCGTGCGCTCCAGCGCGCCTGCGAGCGTCTCCATGGATTTGAGTGCGGTTTCGGCGGTCTTCTGACGCGCGTTGGCATCCTTCAGCCAGGTATCGATAGCGTCAGCGAGCTTGGTGCCATCGCTCACCTGCTCGGCGCCCCCGGCGGCGTCGAGCGCGGCGTAGATTTCGGCGAAATTCCACACATAGGGACCATGTAGAATAGCGGCGCCGAGCCGTGCGGCCTCGACCGGATTCTGCCCGCCGTGGCTGACCAGCGAGCCGCCAATCAGAACAATCGGAGCCAGGCGATAGATCAAGCCAAGCTCTCCCAGCGTGTCTGCGATGTAGATATCGACGGAGGGCCTGGGCAGCTCGCCGCGCGAGCGAATGGCTGCGGTGAGGCCTGCGGCCTTCACGAGGTCGCCAATGTCGGCCCCGCGTTCCGGATGGCGCGGTGCAATCAAGGTCAGGAGGCCCGGATACTTGGTCTTGAGACGGCGATGGGCGTTGATCATCGCGGTTTCCTCACCGGAATGGGTCGAGGTTGCGGCGATCACGGTGCGGCCACCGATGGCGGTCTTCAGGGCTGCAAGCTTCTCGCTGTCGGCCGGCGGTGCGGGCACATCGAGCTTGAGGTTGCCGGTCGTGGTGATGCGCGGCGCGCCCAAAGCGGAATAGCGCGTAGCGTTCTCGGTCGACTGGGCAAGGCAAAGGTCGAACCGGCTGAGCAAGGCTGAGATCGTGGCGGGCGCAAGCCGCCAGCGTCGAAACGAGCGATCGGAGAGACGGGCATTGAGCAAGATCAGGGGGATGGAGCGCTTCTTGCTCGCGATGATCAGGTTGGGCCACAGATCGGATTCCACGAACAAAGCAAGGTCGGGCTGCCAGCGATCGAGAAAGCGCTCGACGATCGGGGGCGCATCGAGCGGAACGAATTGGTGGATGACATCGGGCGGCAGCCGGCGCTCGGCGAGTTCGGCTGAAGTGACCGTGCCCGTAGTGACCAGCACGTTGAACTTGCGTTCGCGAATGCGCTCGATCAGCGGCAGGACGGTGTTGAGTTCGCCGACGCTGGCGCCGTGGGTCCAGATCAGCGGTCCCGCCGGACGCGAAAGCGCGCTCTGACCAAGCCGCTCCGGCAGCCGCTCGGCATGTTCCTTGCCGCGCTTGAGGCGGTAGTTGAGCAGGAGCGGCGCGAACGGCACCATCGCCATGGTCAGCAGGCGATAGATGCGGAGCGTCCAAGGCAGTCGATCGTCAGCCACGCGCGCCTCCGGAATTGCCGTCCGCGATGTCATAGGCCCGCTTGGTGGCAGCATTGAGCGCCGCCTCTACCTCGCGGCGCGAAACCTCCAACCTTGCATCGTCGGCATTGCTCGGCACGCGGATCGGCGTTCCGACGATGCGCGCGCCGCGCCCGAACGGCAGATTGATGGCGGAGCGGTCCCAGTTGCCGAGCTCTATTCGCCAATGGGTGGCAATCGCGACCGGCAGAATCAAGCGGCCGGATACGCTCGCAAGCTTGACGATACCCAGCCCGCAGACGCGCGAAATCTTAGGAATGTCGGCGGTGAGCGCGACGTTGTAGCCCGCTTTCAACGCGGCCAGCATTTCCTTGAACGCGCTCACACCGCCCTTGCGGTTGAATTCGGTGCCGTGGTCGCCGGACCCGCGGATGGTGCCCACGCCCAGGCGCTCGGCGGCAATCGCGTTGATCTCGCCGTCGCGGTGACGCGAAACCAACACCTTGGCGCGGTAGTCGTCGGTTTCACCCCTGATGAAAGGCGTGAGAAAATGTTGTCCGTGCCAGAACGCGACGATGACGGGCAATTCACTCGGTATGGTCTCGTAGATGTCGCGCGGCTCAAGCGTAAAACGCGTCGTGTACCAGACAAAGCGCAGATATTCTGCGGCCGCGACTCCGATCGTCTTCTGAACCCAGGGCGCGTTCGCAAGCCGCTTCGACGAAAACAACTGCACGACCATACCCTCGGTCACTTTGTAACCGGCCGGGCAACCGTGTCGGGATCGAGCAGCCGGTGCAAGTGGACGATGAAGTATCGCATCTGCGCGTTGTCGACCGTTTGCTGCGCTTTTGCCTTCCAGGCGGCATAGGCGGCGGCATAATTCGGATAGATCCCGACGATGTCGAGCTTGTCGAGATCTTTGAACTCGATGGTTTGCAGGCCCGCGAGTTCCCCGCCGAACACCAGATGGAGCAGTTGTTTCTGCGCTGATTTCCCGGACATCGCCTATCCTTCGACCTGAACGCGGCTCGTCGTTTTACGAAAAATCTCTCTGGTGCGCGCGCACAAGCTCGAGCAGCGTCGGATGCCGCTCGCGTCCGGCCGCAACCAATACCCCATGGACCGGATTCGGTTGATTATAGGTCAATGGCTTGCCGTCGAGCGAGGTCAGCATGCCGCCGGCTTCGTGCACCAAAAGATCGGCAGCCGCAAGGTCCCAATCATGACCGTTGGGGCCGGCCATGGCGGCCTCCAGCTCCCCCTGCGCCACGCGAACCAGACGGAGCGCAAGCGAGAATATTTTCGGGACCGGAACAATCCGCGGGTGGCGGGCGGCGATTGCGTCGAGCCTGCGTTTTGGTCCGGCGATCCTTGCGCCCTCCAAGCCCGCGTCCGCGTTCACCGCGATCGGGGCGTCGTTACGGGTGGCGCCGACCCCCGCCACCGCAATGAAGAGCTCGTCGGTCGCCGGCGCGAATACGGCTGCAACCGTTGGCCGGCCGTCTTCAACCAAAGCAGCGGAGATCGACCAGTCGGGGCGCCCGGCAATAAAGCCGCGGGTGCCGTCGATCGGATCGACGATCCATACGCGCCGCTTGGTGAGGCGCGCGGGATCGTTTTCGCTTTCCTCCGACAGCCAGCCATCGTCCGTGGTCTGATCGACGAGACGCTTACGCAGAAGCTGATCGAGCGCAATGTCGACCTCGCTCACGGGCGAGTCGCCGTGCTTGGTCCAGCTCTTGAATTGTCCGCCGAAGGATTGCAGCGCGAGTGCACCGGCCTCGCGCACGGCATCGACAAGGCGCTTGCAATCGTGCAAGCGGGCGCTGGCAGGGCTACCGACCTGCAATGGTCAGACCCTCCAGCCGAAGCGTCGGCGCGTTGACGCCGTAGCGAAATTCGAGATCGTTCGCGGGCGCGAGATTTTTGAAAATATCCAGGAGATTGCCGGCGATCGTCACTTCGCTCACCGGGTAGGTCCGTTCGCCGTTCTCGATCCAAAAACCCGAGGCGCCACGGCTGTAATCGCCGGTCACGGAGTTGACCCCCATGCCGATCAGGTCGGTGACGTAAAAGCCTTCGCTGATGTCGCGTATCATCTTGTCGGGGCTGTCGCTGCCCGGCTCAAGATGGATATTGCTCGGCCCAGGCGACGGGGTCGAAGACACGCCACGACTGGCATGACCGGTCGTGGTCATGTTCAATTCACGCGCGGTCGCGCAGTCGAGCAGCCAGGTTTTCAGCACGCCGTTCTCGACCAGTGCCATGCGGCGGCCGGCGATGCCCTCGGCGTCGAATGGGCGCGAGCGCAGGCCGCGCCGGCGCAGCGGGTCGTCGATGATATTGATGTTCGAAGCAAACAGGCGCTCGCCGAGCTTGTCCTTGAGAAAACTGGTCTTGCGAGCTATGGCGCTGCCGTTGATGGCGCCTGCGAGATGACCAATAATCGAACCGGACACGCGCGGGTCAAACACCACCGGCACTTTCTTGGTCGTGACCTTGCGCGGATTTAGCCGCTTCACCGCGCGTTCGCCGGCGGTGCGGCCGATTTTCTCCGGCGCTTCGAGATCGGCCGCGTGGAGCGTGGACGAATAGTCATAGTCGCCCTCCATCGCGGTCCCCTCCCCCGCGATCGCACTCATCGACACGCTGTGATTGGAGCTGACGTAGGCTCCAGTGAAACCATGGCTCGTCACCAGCACCATGCCGCCGATCCCGGCGGAAGCGCTGGCGCCGTCGGACTTGGTGACACCCTTGACATCGAGCGCGGCTTTCTCGGCGCGCTGCGCCAAGACTTCGAGCGCTTCAACGCGGGGCATCGCGTTATCGACCAGGTCGAGATCGGGAATGGTGCGCGCGAGCTTGTCGGCCTCGGCAAGACCGGCGTATCGATCCTCGGGGGTCGCCCGCGCCATGGCGACCGCACGCTCGGCCAGTGCTGCCGCGCCGTCGCGGGCGATATCGTTGGTGGAAACGACAGCCTGGCGGCGCCCCACCAGGACGCGCAGACCCATGTCGTTGCCCTCCGAGCGCTGGGATTCCTCCACACCGCCGTCACGCACCTGGACTGAGAGCGCCACCGAACGCACGGCTATGGCGTCGGCGGCATCGGCACCGGCTTTTTTGGCGGCCTGCACCAGCCGATCGGCAAGCGCGGTCAGGACAGATTGGTCAAAAAGGGAATCCATTGCGCTTTCCAAGGCCGGTTTAGGTGGGGTTCGGACGGCTGACAAGGCTTCAAATATGGCCGCGCACGCCGAGTTTCGAGAGCCGAAGGCGTTGCGATCGCTAAAAATTTCAAGACCGCCGCAACGCATTGTCAATCATGCAGCGCAATGCCCTACCCGATAACGGCGATTAACCAGCGCCTTTAAGGCGAAACCGACGCATACGGCAGCATAGTGGCGGAAATGACCGGACAAAAAGTCCGGCTGGGAGCGTGATTTCGAGGCGTCAAAATGGGTGCAGGCGGACCTGAGGGGTCGAGCCGCGCGTTGCGGCTCGACCCTTTCGCCCTGCCGGTGCAGTTCTCGGCACAGGACGGGGGCGCGGACGGACACACGCGACAGGTGGAACTCGGCCGCGAGCGCGTCGTGGTGCGGCGCGCGGTGCGCGGCATTCCCATGAAAGTCGGCGTGCCGGTTGCGGACTTCCGCGGGGTCACCTTGCGGCTTGCACTTTCGGAAGCTGGATCGGCGGCTGGCATAAGCGTAACGCTCGATCACAAGGACAGCGCGCTGTCGGTGCCGCTGTTCATCGCGAATGATGCCGACGACGGGGTCGCACTCTGGAAATCGTGGGGACGCGTACTCGGCTTGCCGCTGCTCGTGATCGAAGGCGATGGCACGGTGCGGGAGCCGTTTCCGCGCCTCGGCACGGTCGAAATCGGTACCCCTTCGTTGCGCCGGCGACGACGCGCTGCAATCAAATGGCGGCGGCCGTCAATTTTGCTGCGGCGAAAACCCGGCGTGCGGCAGATGGAAGTCATCGTGCACCGCGGCGAGCGCGAGATCGTCGCGCGCGATTAGTACAACGCGCGGCGCACGAACGCATCCAAGGTTAAAGCGGCAAACAAAATCAGCCCGGCATCGCGGTTCGATTTGAACAAGCGCAGGCAGAGTTTTGGATCGCCGATGTCCAACCGCGCGATCTGCCAGGCCAAATGCGCGGCAAATGCAGCAAGGCCGACTGCGAAAATCACGCCGCCGCCCACGAAAAATCCGGCCGCTCCGATCAACAGCACGGCCACGGACGAAAACGTGACCAATGCCGGCTTGGTGCGATCGCGGAACAAAATCGCCGTGGATTTCAGCCCGATCAGCAGATCATCCTCGCGATCCTGGTGGGCGTAGATCGTGTCGTAATGGATGACCCAGGCGATCGCGCCGAAATAGAGCAGCAAGGCGGGCGGCTCGAGGCTGCCGATGGCGGCGGCCCAGCCCATCAATGCACCCCAGGAAAAGGCGAGACCGAGAAAAATCTGCGGCCAATAGGTCATCCGCTTCATGAACGGATAGATCGCGACCACCACAAGCGAAGCTATGCCGGTCCATATCGCGAACCGGTTGAATTGCAGCAGCACGAGCAGACCAATCAACGCCTGCAGCGCGAGAAACCCGAATGCTGCCGTAATACTGACCTGGCCGGAAGGAATCGGGCGTGAGCGGGTGCGCTCGACCCGGGCATCGATGTCACGATCGACAAGGTCGTTCCAGGTGCAGCCGGCACCGCGCATGACGACGGCACCGATGAGGAAGAGCAGCACGTGCCAGGGGTTGGGTCCCCATCCGTTGGCCGGTATCGCGGCAAGCGCCGCGGACCACCAGCAGGGCAGCAGCAGCAGCCACCAGCCGATCGGCCGGTCGAGCCGGGCGAGCCGCAAATACGGCCGGGCCCACGCGGGCGCGAGACCGTCGACCCAGTTTCCGGTCGCATCGGCGACGCGTCCGAACGTCTCGCTCATCGCGTCAGCGGATTGCCCGTCAACGTGTTGAAGATGCCGTCCTGCTTGTTCGACGTCGAGTCCGGCAGAAGCGGTGCGCCAAGCACGTCGCTCAGGCTCGGTCCGGCCGGTGCTGCATTTTGAGCGCAAGCCTGCTTGCGAAAGCCCATGATTTTGACGTAGTCGGCGCGCGCGTGCTGGATCGCTTCGTCGGGAACGCGGCAGACGCTCTTATTCTGCTCCATGAATTTCGACATTTTGCTGGTGGCGACCGAGAGCCTGGTGAAAATCTGACAGAATTCTTCGCGCGGCGCCTTGCGCTGGTTGGCGGCTTGCAGCGCTGCCATGCCCTGCTCGGCTTCTTTGCGAATTGAAACAAAGCTGTCGCAAACACTCGGTTGCCTGGGAGGGAAACCGGCGAATTGCGCGGCGGCCTCGGAAGCGATCGCCACCACAAGCAAAGCCGCAAGCGCAACCGCGCAAGGACCGGTCATTCGTGCAGTTCTTGGATTCATTTTGCCATCGTAGACTAATCTGCCGCGATCGAATATCCACTGAATCCGGCAATATGGCGGCAGTTGCCAAATCGCGGAATAGACTGCTGTTCCAGCTCGCCGCGGCGATACCCCGCGTCTTTTCCGAATTTGCGCAACGCAACATAGCGACCTATGGCCCGCTACGATTTTCGCACTCCACGTCTAAATGTCGCAGCGACGCTTGTGCCGGGCGCGAAGCTCAGTCTCGACAGGCCGCAGGCGCATTATCTTCGCAATGTGCTGCGACTCAAGAGCGGCGGTCAGGTTCTCGTCTTTAATGGCAAAGATGGTGAATGGCGCGCGACGGTGTCCGACGCCGACCGGCGGGGGACGACGCTCGTCGTGCAGGAACAAACGCGGGCTCAGACTGCGGCCCGCGATCTGCATTATCTGTTCGCGCCGCTCAAACACGAACGACTCGATTACATGGTGCAGAAGGCGGTCGAGCTCGGCGTCTCACGACTGGTTCCAATCATCACCCAGCATGTGCAGGTGACGCGCGTCAATCTCGAGCGCATGCGCGGGAATGCCATCGAGGCCGCCGAACAATGCGGCATCCTGAACTTGGCGGACATCGCCGAACCGCTGACGTTCAAGCAGATGATAGCGAGCCGCGATGCGCAGCGTCTCCTGGTATTCTGTGATGAAGACGCCGATGTCCGGGACCCGGTCGCGGCACTCCTCGCGCATCGCGCCAGCACAGAGCAGCCGGTCGCGGTGCTGGTCGGCCCGGAGGGAGGTTTTGCGGAGGAGGAGCGCAGCACTCTGCTCAAATTGCCGAATGTCTTACGGCTCGCGCTCGGTCCGCGCATCCTGCGCGCCGACACGGCGGCGGTCGCGGCGCTCACACTGGTGCAGACCGTATTGGGCGATTGGCGCTGATTTTACGCACGCACCGGTTCGAGCGCCGGCTTCAAGAGCATCGCGAGCGGCAAAGTGAGCAAACAAAGGCCGGCAACGATGCCGAGCATGGTCGTCAAACCGATGTCATCGCCAATCCAGCCATAGATCGCCGGCGACACCGCGCCCGAACCGATCGTGCCGGTGTAAAAAACACTGAAGGCGCGTCTGCGTTTTTCTGGCGCCACCAGTTCGGGAACCGAGCCGTAAACGACCGAGGATGTGCCGTTGAGCGCGACGCCGATAATCGGCAGCAAAACGAGCACCACTTCGAGCGGGAGCGGCAGAATTGCAATGATTCCGGCGGTAGTGAGACCTTCGGTCAAATAGACGGTGGGAATCACGCCGATGCGTGCGCCGATGAAGGTACAGACAAACTTGCCGACCGCGCCGCCGGCAAAGACCAGTGTGAGGGCCATGCCGATCAGCTGCAGGCTCGCCCCTTTCGAAACCAGCACGAAGGGCAGAAACGTCAGAAACGCCATTCGTGTCGCGCTATCGATCACGCCGATCGACAACAGCAGCGGGAAGCCGAACCTGCCACCGCGCGCGGATGCCGCAGAGGCTTTGTTTTCGCCGCTCGCATGGACGGGCTCGTCGGGAAGACGCGGCGTCAAATGATAAATGCCGACCGCGGCAATGAAGCCAAGCAGGCCGAGCATTGCGAGCACCGGCTGCCACGGCATCAATGCGAGCAACAGGGCCGCTGCCGCCGGCATGGTCATCTTGCCGATATCGCCAGCGAAATTATAGGTACCGAGCGCCTTCAGCGATCGCGGGCCGGAGAAGGCGCGTGCGACGAGTGCCGAGGCAAGCGGATGCTGCGTGCTTGCACCTGTACCCCCCAGCAGCAGCGCGACCACGAGCATGACGAAGCCCGTGCTCATGCCGGCGACGCAATACCCAACACCAACGAGTGCAGTACCAATGGCAAGCACCAGCGCGATGCCGAAGCGCTCCGAAAGCAAGCCCGAGGGAATTTGCAGGGCGGCCATGGTGCCGCTGAAACAGGTCCGCAGGAGACCGATCGCAGCGTAGCTGATCGCGAATTCCTTCTGCCATATCGGCAGCATGACGTAGACAAGGTCGGTGTAGCCGTCGTGCAGCGCGTGCGCACCGCAGGCCACGCCAAAGGCGCGGCGTTCATCGAGCTTGGTGACTTGCGCGGGTGGCGCAGCGCTGCTGGGAGCGGCAACGGTCATGGAGCGGGATTGCGTCGTTGGATGAAGGAGGTGCTGACGAAAGAGATCACCGGCTCACCTCGCTGATTGGTCCCGGTATTGCGGATTGCCATTAAACCCCAGTCCGGCCGGCTTTTGGAAGCGCGCAATTCGACGATCTCGCTTGCATAAGTCACGGTGTCGCCGACATAGACCGGCTTGAGCCATTTGAGCTCGCGGAAACCCGGCGACGGTCCGAAGATGGCCGACGGCTCGCCGCGTGCGCGGCGCTTGGCATCTTCGCTGCGGTCGTGCTCGATCATCAGCCGCATCCAGATCGAGGCCGTATGCCAGCCGGACGCGCAAAGCGCGCCGAAATGCGAGCGCTGCGCGGCTTCCTCATCGACATGAAAAAGCTGCGGATCAAAACGCCTGGCGTAGCTCTTGATGTCGTCGGCGGTAAACGTGTGGCGGCCGATTTCGAAACGATCGCTAATTTTCAGATCTTCGAAGAATTTCATGCCGCGGTCTCACCCGGCGTGCGGCGGCCGAACATCAAGGGCGCCTTGAGCGACATCACGCGCTCGCGGCGGCCATTGAAAAGTTCGAGCTGGACATGGACGAAACCCATGTCCGGCCGACTGTTGGACGGACGCTTCGACAGCACGGTCGCGCGCAGCGTCAGGTCGTCGCCGGGCCTGATCGGCTTGAGCCATTGCACCTCGTCGATGCCGGGCGCGCCCATGGAACTGGAATTGAGCACGAAACTGTCTGCCGACATGCGCATCAGAATGGAGCAGGAGTGCCAACCCGAAGCGCATAATTCGCCGAGCATCGTGGCGCGGGCGGCGTCCTCGCTGATATGGAAAGGCTGCGGATCGAATTCCTTTCCGAACGCCACGATCTCTTCGCGCGTGACGCGGCGCGGGCCGTATTCGATGACCTGGCCGGGCGTGAAATCTTCCCAGTAGCGTTTGGGTGCGGGCTGCGAGGTTTTCGACATTGCGATTCCCGATCGCCGAGCCCATTACGTCGCAAAGCGGAAGTGCATGACGTCGCCGTCGGCGACCACGTAGTCCTTGCCTTCAAGCCGCATCTTGCCGGCGTCGCGGGCGCCCGATTCGCCGTTGAACTTTACGTAATCATCATAGGCGATGGTTTCGGCACGGATGAAGCCACGTTCGAAATCGCTATGGATCACGGCCGCGGCCTGCGGCGCCTTGGTGCCGCGCGTGATGGTCCAGGCAGCGGCTTCTTTCGGCCCGGCCGTGAAATAGGTGATCAGACCAAGCAGTGAATAGCCGGCGCGGATCAGCCGGTCGAGGCCGGCTTCCGCCAATCCGAGGGCTTCGAGGTAATGCTTGCGCTCCTCCGGCGGCAGCGAGGCAATTTCGGATTCGATCTTGGCCGAAATGACGACGCAGGCGGCGTTCTCCGCCTTGGCGCGCGCTTCCACCTGCTTCGCGTAGCGGTTACCGGTCGCGGCCGAGGCTTCGTCGACGTTGCACGCATAAACGACCGGCAAAGCGGTGAGCAGACCGAGCATATGAAAAGCCTTTTCCTCCTCGGGCTTGCGCATGACAAAGCGCGCAGGCTTGCCTTCGCGAAGCAGAGCAAGCGCACGATTGATCAGATCGAGGGATTCCTTTGCTTCTTTGGCTTCCTTGTCGCCACCCTTGGCTTTTTTTTCGAGCGCAGCCACCCGCTTTTCCAAGCTTTCAAGATCGGCGAGCATCAGTTCGGTCTCGATCGTCTCGATATCGGCGACGGGATCGATGCGTCCTTCGACGTGGGTGACATCATCGTCCTCGAAGCAGCGAACGACGTGGACGATGGCATCGACTTCGCGAATATTGGCGAGGAACTGATTGCCCAGCCCCTCGCCTTTCGAAGCCCCACGAACCAGGCCGGCAATATCAACAAACGCAATGCGAGTCGGAACGATTGCGGCGGATCCCGCCAGACGCGCGAGTACACCAAGGCGCTCGTCGGGTACCGCGATTTCCCCGACGTTCGGCTCGATCGTGCAGAACGGATAGTTGGCCGCCTGTGCGGCGGCCGTCTGCGTCAGCGCATTGAAGAGTGTCGACTTGCCGACATTGGGCATGCCGACGATGCCGCATTTGAAACCCATGAGTGGCTCTTATTCTTGTTCCGGCGAATCCAGCTCCTTTGGCTCGCCAAAACCCTTGGCGGCCATGGCCAGATGCACCTTGTTCTGAAAGCTCGCGTCCTGCCCGCGCGCAAGCAGTTCGGCGTTGTCGGCGATGATTCCGCATAACGCCTCGACCCAGGGGCGATCGGTCTTGGCGAAATCGCTGAGCACGTAAGGCTGAACCAAATGCTTGTCGCCGGGATGGCCAATGCCGATGCGCACGCGTTTGTATTCGTTGCCGATATGGGCGGATACCGAGCGCAGGCCGTTGTGGCCGGCGACTCCCCCTCCGACTTTCACGCGCACCTTGGCCGGCGGCAAATCGAGTTCGTCGTGGAACACGACAATTTCTGAGATGCCGAGTTTATAGAAATGCGCGGCCTCCGCCACGGCGCGACCGGAATCGTTCATGAATGTTCCAGGCAAAAGCAGTTGCACGCGCTCGCTGCCGATCGGGCCTTCGGCGGCCACGCCCTGGAAGCGCCGGCGCCACGGTGTAATCCCGTGGCGCTTGGCGATAGCGTCGACCACCATGAAACCGATGTTGTGGCGGTTGCCGGCGTAGCGGGCACCGGGATTGCCGAGCCCGACGAAAAGCAGCATGGCTCGCCGCCTGTTGTTGGCCTCACTTCTTCGGCGGCGGCGCAGCCGCGGGTTTCGCGGCAGCCGCGCCAGCGGCAGGTGCCGCGGCACCCGGTGCAGGCGCTGCACCCGGGGCTGGAGCGGCTCCAGGCGCGCCAGGCGCCGCACCCGGCACCGCACCTTCGGCGCCCGGGACGAGACCAGCTTCGGCGGCCGCAGCGGCCGCTGCCGCTGCGGCTGCCGCGGCTTCGGCGGCGGCTTTCATTTCTTCCGCATAGCCCGACGGCGGGACGACGGTGACCAGGGTCAGATCGATGCGCGCGAGCGATTTGATGCCCTCGGGGAGTTTGATGTCGCTCAGGTGCTTCGAATAATTGATTTCGAGATCCGACACATCGACCTCGATCGCGGGCGGAATGGCATCGGCACGGCACCGCACTTCGAGCGTATGGGTCACGATGTTCACAGTGCCGCCGCGTTTGACGCCAGGCGACTGGTCGGCATTCTTGACATGGACCGGAATCGCCACGCGGATGGTCGCGCCTTCGCCGATGCGCATGAAATCCACATGGATCGGATTGTCGAGAACCGGATCGAGCTGGAACTCGCGCGGGATCACGCGGTGCTTCACGCCATCCAGATCGAGGTCGTAGATCGTGGTGAGGAATTTGCCGGCATAGATCCTCTGCCGCAGCTCGGCGTAATCAAGCGAGATGTTGACCGGCGGCTTGCCGTCGCCATAGAGCACGCCCGGCACGCGGCCGCCGCGGCGGGTGGCCCGCGCCGGACCTCCGCCGCTCTTGGCTCGGGCGGTTGCCTTGATCTCCTGCACGGTCGCCATGATCACTATCCTTGCTTCTCGAAACCTTGCTTCTCGAAACTTCCTTGGAATTCAGTGGGTTGTGGCTGGTCCGTCCCCCCGAGGGGATCCCGGACGCCGAGCCACAGGGAATTTACCCGCATTGGCGCGGGCTTATAGCCGCGCGGCACCGCAAAGACAAGAAATCTGCGCCGATTTACGCGGTTTCGCCGCCTTTGCTGCTTTTGGCGGATTTGCCGATTTTGGCTTCGAGCGCGTCGAGGCGGGCCTTCAGCGCTTCGTTTTCCTCGCGCGCAAGGCTTGCCATTTCCTTGATCGCCTCGAATTCCTCGCGCTTGACCACGTCGAGGTCCCGCAGGATGCGCTCGGCCTGGCTGCGAAACAGCGTGTCAAACTCGCGCCGTACGCCCTGGGCAACGCCGGCGGCGTCGTTCATCAGCCGCGCAATCTCGTCGAAAAAGCGGCTGGTGGTTTGGGTCATGGCACTTCTCCCGACATGGCTGTCGGCAAAACAATGGCAATCCCACACCGCTCTCGCAAGAGCCACAATTGGTGTTTTAACTGCATGGCAGGTGCCGTTCAGCATTGCTAACATTCACTGATGTGCGCGTGGTGATCACGTCCCGACATCCTGGAATTCCTCTCCATGTCGACCATCGTCCGCATTGATAAAATCGGAGGCATCGGCGCAGGCTGGACCGCTCTAGCGCTTGCGGGCGCGCTCGCATTCGCCGCGCCGGCGGCTGGCGACACGATCACGGTTGCCAGCATGCTGCGCGGGATTACCTCGACGCCGGCGCAATGCGCAGAGATTGCGCAGGCGGTGTGGGTCACGGTCAAAGGCCGTGGCTTCTGCATGCGCTTTTACTTCGCGGGCAGCGACGGTGAGGCACGCAAGCCGGTGGTCTTTTTGCAAGGCGATCGGCTGGGTGTTCTCTATCTCAACACGGGGGCCTTTGCGGTTCCCGAGGGCGAGAAAGACATCAATACCGATGACCTGATGCGGACCGCGGTTTCGCTGTCCAAACAAGCCAAGATTCCCGCGATCTATCTCGGCCGTGTGGGCGTGGAAGGCTCTTCCGGCGACCACCGGTTCCGGCACAGCATCCTCGAACTGCAGGTCACCAATGCGGCCCTCGACGCGATCAAGCAGAAATATCATTTCGAGGGTTTCCATCTCATGGGCCAATCCGGCGGCGCGCATCTGGTTGCCGGATTGCTCGCGCTGCGACAGGACGTGGGCTGTGCGGTGATCGGTTCCGGTCCGCTCACGCCGGTCAAGCGCTCGCGGCCGCCGGACGATCAGCTCCTGGAACATTTCAACCCGGCCGATCAGGTGGCGACGATCGCTCGCAACCATGCGGATCGCATCATGGTCATCACTGATTTGGCGGATAAGAAAGTCAGCGCACAATCGCAAACAAATTTCGTACGGAAGCTGGAACAGACAGGCCTTGCAGTCGAACAATTCATCGTGCAGGCTCCCGATGACAACAGACACGGCGTCTTGGTCTATTCGCGGCTCGCGCTGACCGGCTGCCTGCGCCGCGCCAGCACGGAAGAGATCGCGCAGGAAGTCAACAAGATTTCCGAGCGAATCGCAGCGAGCAGGCCAAAGGAAAACGAGCGCGGCGAAGCAAGCAAGAGCGGCGCCGGGGCCATGAGGTCGGGATCGCGGACGAATACCGTCCGGTCGACACCTGAGCCGACGATCACGCGCTAGAACAGTGGCCCGCCAGTCCGCGCGAGATTTTGCGTCTTGACTTGGCGGTGACCGGCGTCCCATCACCGGCGTAAATTGATCATGCACGATTGGCTGACCGCGCGATGCCTGTCCTGACTATCGCATTCCCCGCCTTCGACCCTGTGCTGGTGCAAATCGGACCGTTCGCGATCCGCTGGTATGCCCTCGCCTATATTTTCGGAATCCTGTTCGGTTGGCTGTACGCGCGCTCCCTGCTGCACCGCGATACCCTTTGGGGCGGACCAGCGCCGATGACCACGCTCGATTTCGATGATTTCGTGCTGTGGGTGACACTCGGAATTATCCTCGGAGGCCGCATCGGCTACGTGCTGTTTTACAACCTGCCGCATTTCGCCGCGCATCCGGCCGAAATCGTGGCGCTGTGGAAGGGCGGCATGTCGTTCCACGGCGGTTTTACCGGATGCGTGCTGGCGGTGATCCTGTTCGCGCGGCGGCGCGGCATTCCGATGCTTTCGCTCGGAGACGTGACCTGCGCGGTCGGGCCAATCGGCCTGTTTCTCGGCCGCATCGCCAATTTCATCAACAGCGAACTGTGGGGGCGGCCGACGGACGTGCCCTGGGCGATGATCTTTCCCAATGGCGGGCTGCTTGCCCGTCATCCCAGCCAGCTCTACGAGGCAACCCTCGAAGGGGTGGTGCTGTTCGCGGTGCTGGCGGCGGCCATGCGCAGGGGCGCGCTCCAGCGGCCGGGGCTCGTCATCGGCCTATTCGCGGTTGGTTATTCGATCGCCCGCATCATCTGCGAATTCTTCCGTGAACCCGATCCACAGCTCGGATTCCTGTGGGGCGGTCTCACCATGGGCATGCTACTGTCGGTGCCGCTGATGATCGCCGGTTTCGGATTTATCCTGTTCGCGTTGCGGCGCGCGCCAGTGCGGGTTTAAACAATGACCTCTCCAGCGCTCGAAGCCGAAATTCGCCGCCGCATCGAAATCGCCGGGCCGATGCCGGTCAGCCAATACATGGCGCTCTGCCTCGCGCATCCCGAGCACGGCTACTACACCACGCGCGATCCGCTCGGCTGGCCGGGCGACTTCACCACCGCGCCCGAGATCAGCCAAATTTTCGGCGAACTGATCGGTCTGTGGGCAGCGGCGACATGGCAGTCCATGGGGGCGCCGGCGAGCATTGCGCTCGTCGAGCTCGGGCCTGGACGCGGCACGTTGATGCGCGACGCGCTGAGGGCCGCGCATGTGGTCCCCGATTTTCGTGCCACGCTCACCGTGCATATGGTCGAAGTCAGTCCGGTGCTGATGGGCCGGCAGCGCGAGACGCTGAGCGGGCTTGGCGTGCCGATCGAATGGCATCAATCATTCGACGACGTTCCCGCTGGCCGCAGCATCGTCATCGCCAACGAGTTTTTCGATGCGCTGCCGATCCATCAAGCGGTGAAGCTCAGCAACGGCTGGCATCAGCGTGTGGTGGAAATCGACAAGGTGGGAAATCTCGCGTTCGGAATCGCGCCCGATCTGCTTCCACACTTCGACTTGCTGTTGCCGAACGAGGTGCGCGACGCGCCGATCGGCGCACTCTACGAATGGCGCAACGACCGGCTCGCACTCGAACTCGGGCGCCGCCTCGCGCGCGACGACGGCGCGGCGCTGGTGATCGACTATGGGCATGCGCAAAGTGCCGCTGGCGAAACCTTCCAGGGCGTCGGCAAGCACACCTACGCCAATCCGCTGGTGGCTCCGGGCGTGGTCGATCTCACCGCGCATGTCGACTTCCCGGCACTCGCGCATGCGGCCGAGAGCATGGGGGCGCGCGCGCATGGCCCGCTCACGCAGGCCGAATTCCTGAATCGGCTCGGCATCGAGGCGCGCGCAAGCACGCTTATGGCGGGCGCGACGCCCGAGCAGGCGAACGAGATTGAACATGCGGTTGCGCGCCTGACCGATCCCGGACGGACGGGCATGGGGTCCCTGTTCAAGGTCATCGGGCTTGCCAATGCGAGGCTGACATCGCTGCCGGGGTTCGAGCTTGAGAGTTAAGAAGATCGGATGCTGAAAGCGCGTTCGCTGTCCGTATTGCCGGGAATCCATCACGCTTTCTTCACGCGCGAGGGCGGCGTATCGAGCGGTCTCTACGCGAGCCTCAACGGGGTCGGCTCGGACGATCGGCCGGAGTCCGTCGCCGAAAATCGCGCCCGCATGGCGGCGGCACTGGCGGTCAAGCCGGATCATTTGATCACCGCCTATCAGATCCATTCGCCCGACGTGGTCGTGGCGGAGCGGCCTTGGGTCGAGAGCGATCGGCCGCGCGCCGACGGCATCGTGACGCGCGTGCCGGGACTTGCGATCGGCATTTCGACCGCCGATTGCGGGCCGGTGCTGCTCGCGGACAGCGAGGCACGCATCATCGGCGCGGCCCATGCCGGATGGCGCGGCGCGTTGACCGGCGTACTGGAGACGGCGGTGGCGGCAATGGAAAAACTCGGCGCCAGGCGTGCGCGCATCGTCACCGCATTGGGGCCGACCATCCGTCAGGCGAACTACGAAGTGGGGCAGGATTTGGTGGATCGATTTCTTGCCGCCGACAAATCCAACGAACGGTTTTTCCTGCCGGCCGCGCGGGCGGGCCACGCACAATTTGACCTGCCCGGATACATTGCCGCACGTCTCGCGCGCGCCGGGGTGAATTCATTCGAGGATCTTCGTCAATGCACCTATGGCGATCCGGCGCGGTTTTTCTCGTATCGCCGGGCGACGCATCGCGCCGAGTCTGATTACGGGCGGCATATCAATGCCATTGCCCTGGTGCAGATGTAATGCGATTTGCACAAATTACGATTTGCACAAATTTTGATTTGCACAAATCACGCCTAGCACAAGTGTGCGCTGTACATATATTCCGGAAAGGCTTGATTCGATTAGTGAGCTAATCGCTGCAACACTGTGCGGCTTGCAGCGAGGAGATTGTGATTTTTCTGGCAATTAACCCGCATTGTCACTACCATTTTACAGGCTGGATGCCGGTGCTGCGTGAGGGATCAAGAGGGCGTCGATGTTGAGTAGAGTATGGCGATGCGCCGCGCGCGTATCGCAGGGTTGGAAGCGGGGACGCGCGAGCGTACCTGCCCTAGCGATCGCCGGACTGGCGGTTGCAGGCTGCGACATCAACGGCCAGCCGATGGGACCGCTTGCGGCCGGAAGAACCGCAACGATTGCCATTGAATCGATCGAAGGCCCGCCGCAGGCCATAACGCGCCGATTGGCAATGGACCTGGGCGAAGAAGCCGAGACGCGGAAGCTCGTGATCGTCTCCGGCGACGAGGCCGCGCAGTACCGCCTGCGCGGCTATCTCAGCACCCATGTCGAGCACGGCAAGAGTTCGATCGTCTGGGTCTGGGACATGTACGGCAACGACAAGCATCGCGCGCTACGCATCACCGGCGAAGAGCAGAGCGCAAACGACAGCCATGATGCATGGGCGGCCGTAAGCGAAGGCGTGCTGCGAAAGATCGCCCGCAGCGGCATGGATCGCATCCTCGTCTATCTGAATTCGACCGATGCCACGGACTTTTCGGCGGAGACGACGGGTTCAACCGGCGATCCGGAACCGAACCCGCCAATCATGCACGCGAGCCTGCCGCCAAAGCCTTGAATTTGTCCGAATTTCGTTCGGGACAATGAATTTCCGCATATTGCCTTGCTTCTGAGCGCCCTGTATCAGGTCGCCATCTGCCGCTAATCGGTCTGGTTGGGCCGCAGGCGGCCGGTGGGAGGCGTCGATGGCGGCCAAGAACGGAGCAATCAAGCTCGTCGCCGGCAACTCGAATCCGCGCTTGGCCGAGGCTATCGCCGCGGTGCTCGAGACCCCGCTCACGCAGGCCGACGTTCGGCGCTTCGCCGACATGGAAGTATTCGTCGAAATCCGCGAGAACGTGCGCGGCGCCGACGTGTTCGTCATCCAGTCGACGTCCTATCCGGCCAACGACCATCTGATGGAGCTGCTCATCATCATCGATGCGCTGCGCCGCGCCTCGGCGCGGCGCATCACCGCGGTGATCCCCTATTTCGGCTATGCCCGGCAGGATCGCAAAGTCGGTCCGCGCACGCCGATCTCCGCCAAGCTCGTCGCCAATCTGATCACGCATGCCGGCGCCGACCGGGTAATGACGCTCGACCTCCATGCCGGCCAGATCCAGGGCTTCTTCGATATTCCGACCGACAATCTTTATGCCTCGCCAGTCATGGTGCGCGACATCCGCGAGCGCTTCGATCTCGCCCAGGTGATGGTGGTCTCGCCCGACGTTGGTGGCGTGGTGCGGGCGCGCGGGCTTGCCAAGCGCATCAACGCGCCGCTCGCCATCATCGACAAGCGGCGCGAGCGGGCGGGCGAATCCGAGGTGATGAACGTCATCGGCGAGGTCGACAAGCGCACCTGCATCCTGGTCGACGACATCGTGGACTCCGGCGGAACGCTGGTGAACGCCGCCGAGGCGCTGCTCGAACAGGGTGCGTCCGAGGTCTATGCCTACATCAGCCATGGCGTGCTTTCGGGCGGCGCGGTGGCGCGCCTCGCAGCGTCCAAGCTGAAGGAACTCGTGATTACGGACTCCATTCAACCGACCGAAGCCGTGCGCGTGTCGCGCAATATCCGCGTGCTCTCGATTTCGACGCTGATCGGCCAAGCCATCGGCCGCACCGCCTCAGAAGAGTCAGTCTCGAGTCTGTTCGACTGATCTCCCGCCTGTCACAGTGGTTAACAATTGGTTAACACTCAATGCAGCAACGCGCGCACCTGCGCACGCCGCAAAAACCGGCGTGGGTTCTGAATTTTCGGGCTGCCGAGTCAACATGTCGCACGATGGATTGTGGACGGTGAAGCTCGCGCTCGTTGTGTGAATCCACAGAATCTTCATTCGCTTCCAAATCAGCGGGCTTTGGCGAGTGGAATCAAGCTGGCTATAGTCAGCGTGCGGGTGATTCGTTTCTCTGACGGTCAAGATGATCGGAGGCGCTGCGTCAATGTGCTGCGGCCTCGACAAGAGGCCAATTCCAGTGAGTTGCGTACGAGGTGCTGTGTGCGCGTGCGTCGGCGTGCGCACCCACTTCCGAGCAGCCAAGCGGAGACGGCATGTCCCTGACCAGCTTCATCGAGGAGTCCAGATACGATCCGCTCGACGTCGTCGAGCGAGTGGCGGCAGCTCATCACTGGTCGTTCGAGCGCACGGGTGATGACGAGATCACCATCGTGGTCGGCGGTCGCTGGACCGATTATCACATCTCGTTCACATGGATGCACGGCATCGAAGCGTTGCATCTGGCCTGCGCGTTCGATTTTCGCGTGCCGGAGCGCCGCAGGGCCGAAATCCAACAACTGATCTCTTTCATCAACGAGCAACTTTGGGTCGGGCATTTCGACCTGTGGGTCGCCGACGGGATGGTGATGTACCGACACGCGCTGGTGCTGGCCGGCGGGATGGAAGTCTCGAGCTTGCAATGCGAAGCGCTGCTCACGGCGGCGCTGGAAGCATGCGAGCGGTATTTTCCGGGTTTTCAATTTGTTGTCTGGGCGGGCAAGTCGGCGCGCGAGGCGCTCGATGCCACGATGTTCGAGACCTCAGGCCAAGCGTGAAACACGGATATTGCGCCTCCGGTTCGTGAGGCGCTCGCGCCATTGCCAATAGTCGAGGACGCGAGCCGCCATGACCCAATCCGTAGCGACGAAGCGCACGATCGGTTCGATCGCCGGAACCGTGGTGCTGGTCGGTGCCGGCAAGATGGGCGGCGCGCTGCTCGAAGGCTGGTTTCGGCTCGGACTCAATCCGCGAAAAACCGTGGTGCTCGAGCCGCAACCGACGAAGGGAATTGTGGCACTCAAACGGCGCGGCTTGCGGCTCAATCCGGCCAGCAAGACGGTCGGGCATGCGGCCGTGATCGTGCTTGCGATCAAGCCGCAATCCGCACCCGAAGTCTTGCCGTCACTCCTCCCTCTGCTTGGGGTGAAGACTGTTGTGGTTTCGATCATGGCTGGAAGGCCAATCCGTTTTTTGGAACGCGCATTGCCCAGAGCCGCCATCGTGCGCGCGATGCCGAATTCGCCGGCGGCGATCGGGCGCGGGATCACGGTCGCCTGTCCGAACGCGCGCGTCAGCGCCAACCAGCGCGCGCTCGCACACAAGTTGCTTGCCGCCACGGGTGCGGTCGAATGGGTCAACGACGAGGCTCTGATGGACGCGGTCACCGCGGTGTCAGGCTCGGGGCCGGCCTATGTGTTCCTGTTGGCGGAGGCGCTGGCGCAGGCGGGTAAGGCAGCCGGACTGCCCGGCACCCTCGCCGACAAGCTCGCGCGGGCAACGGTTGCGGGCGCAGGTGAGCTGCTCCATCGCTCCGAACTCGATGCCGCCACGCTTCGAAGCAATGTGACGTCGCCCGGCGGCACGACCGCCGCGGCGCTTGAAATCTTAATGGGGGAAGGCGGGCTCGAGCCGTTGCTGACCAAGGCGGTTATGGCGGCAACCAAGCGAGGGCGCGAACTCGCAGGCTAAATTCCGCTTCCGGCGCCTTGGAACGGCCAGTTTGTGGGCCTAAATTTAGCGGACGTCGCAAGCGTCAGGAGTGCCCCATGGCCCGCAAGCGTAAATTCCGTCCCGCCACCGGCCGCGCCGCGTCCCGCACGGGATCGCCGCGAGAGAAAATCATCGATGCCTTCCTCGGGCTGCTGGCGGAGAAATCGTTCGAGCGGATCGATCTTGCGGAAATCGCCGGCCGCGCCGGCGTTTCACTCGCGGAATTGCGCGGCGAGTTCGGATCGACCTTCGCGATCCTCGCCGCCCACATCAAGGACATCGACCGCGCCGTGCTCGAAGGGATCGATGCCGGCATGGCAGAAGAGCCGCCGCGCGAACAGCTGTTCGACGTGCTGATGCGGCGGCTTGAGCTGCTCGCGCCGCACAAGGAGGCGGTACGCTCGCTGATGCGTTCGACAGCGCGCAACCCGGGACTTGCGCTCGCTCTCAACGGCTTGGCCGTGCGCTCGCAGCAGTGGATGCTGACAGCCGCGAACATCAGCGCTGCCGGACCGCTTGGGCATATCCGTGCGCAAGGGCTCGCGCTCTTGTTCGCCAATGTGCTCCGCACTTGGATCGACGATGATGAGCCGGGACTCGCACGCACGCTTGCTGCGCTCGACCGCGCGCTCGACAGCGGCCAGCGCTGGTCGGGATTTCTTGATGATTTGTGCAGTCTTCCCAGCCGAATTTGTCAGCGGGCGAAAAGTCCGCGCGGCCGCGCGCGGCGATCGCGCCGTTCCGGGGGCGAGCCGATGGCGGCTTGATGTCGACGGCGTAATGCGCGCTATTTCGATTTGTGGAGTTCGATCAGGGCCAGACTGATCGTCCGCCTGAGATCATCATCGGGATTGAGGGTGAGCGCCTTGCGGTAGTCCACGACCGCCTCCTCACGCCGATTCATTTTTGCGTAGACAAACGCTCGGTTGGCCAGCGTGTAGGGATCGCCCGGCGCCAACCGCAGCGACTCGTTGCAATCGGAAATGGCCTCTTGCAACTGATTGATCATCGCGCGATTGCGGCAGCGAAGCGACCACGGCGTCGGATCGGCGGGATCAAGCCGAATGGCCTGGTCAAAGTCCTGAATCGCGCGCGGAATGTCGCCCTTGTCGGAATAAACAGTGCCACGATTGTAGTAGACGCTGGCGTAGTTCGGATTGAGCTTGAGCGCCGTGTTGAAATCCTGAATGGCGTTGTCGGACTCGCCCTTCATGGCGGCGTAGGCAAGGCCGCGGCCTCTGAAGGTTGACGGGTCCTTGCCGCCGAGACGGATCGCCTCGGTGTAATTGGCGACGGCGTTTGGATAGTCGCCTTTCAGCCTGAAGGCTTCGCCGAGGCCGTGGAACGCCACGAGATCCAGCGGGTCTGCCTTGCTCGCGGCACTGTAGTCGGCGATGGCACGGTCATAATCGCTCTTCTGATTGTAGGCATAGGCGCGGGAATTCAGCAGCGTGACGCGCACATTCAGCGGCAGCTGGTCGGGATTTTTGAGCGCGCGGTCGCAAAAGCCAAGAGCAAAGTCCGGGTTGCGGTTGTTGCTTTCATCGACGCAGCGCTGCGCGTCCGAAGGAACCGCCGCTGCTTGCGATAGCGCCGGTGCATTTTTCCCAAGCGTAGAGATTGCTGCAGCGAACAGAAAAATGAATTGCCGTCGCATCTCGGCGTTCGCCTTCCCTGCCCGACATCAGCGAAATTGCAGCCGAACCTTGCGATATTTGGCATTCCGGTGCAACCGGCGGGGACGGCGCGTCGCCTCAATGCTGCGACATCGACAGATTACCGGCCCTGGCCGGTGGTGGAATTCTTCTCGTCATTGTGCAGATTTTTTACTTCGCGTGCCATTTCGAGGCAAACGAGCAGCTCGACATAGCTCGGCGACCCACCGATGCGCGTCAATTCCGTGCAACGCTTCTTGTCGGATTGCGGGAACTGCGCCCATTGGCCGCCGAGCTGATTGCGCGCGTCCTGCTCGTCGTTCTTGCACATCGCGACGGTTCGGCCGCTCTTGATGTCGGTATTTTCCATGGCGCGGCAACTCGGTTCAACGTCGAATTGCGGGATGCCGTCCGCTGCGGCGAGGAGGAGGTTCGAACCGAGGACAATTGTGGCGAGATGTAGGATCATGATGCGGCTCCCGCGATCGCGCCCGCCAGTCCATGATAAAACGCTTTGGCAAGCTCCGCGTTGCAGGGTGAGCAATCCGTATGTGGCGATCGGCGACGCGGTTGGCAATCCCGCTAGACCGGCACTTTCACGGTTGCGCGCAGGCCGCCAAGCGGGCTGTCGCCCAGAACGATGTCGCCGCCGTGCGAACGGGCAATGTCGCGGGCGATCGCGAGGCCAAGCCCGGTGCCGCCTTCGTCCTGATTGCGCGCATCATCGAGGCGGAGGAACGGCTTGAACACCTCCTCGCGCATGGCGGGCGGAATGCCGGGGCCGTCATCGTCGACGGTCACGGTGAGCCAGCGGTGATCGCGGTGGCCGGTGATCGCGATCGAGGGAGCAAAACGCGCCGCATTGGAGACGAGATTGGCAAGGCAGCGCTTGAAGGCCGCGGGCCGCACCGTCACCACGGGCTGGCCGTGGAACACCACGGTCGCCTTGTGACCGTGGCGCTCGGCATCGTCCTTGAGCTCATCGAGGAACGCCGCCATATCGGTCGGCGCGGATTGCTCGCCGGAATCACCGCGCGCGAACGCGAGATAGGCTTCCAGCATACGGGCCATTTCATCGACGTCCTTCTTCATGGCCTCGACCTCGGCACTGTCGTCGATGAGCGCGAGTTCGAGCTTGAAGCGGGTCAGGATCGTGCGCAGGTCGTGGGAGACGCCCGCCAGCATGGCGGTACGCTGCTCCATGGTCCGCTCGATGCGGCTCTTCATTTCCAGAAAGGCCTGGGCGGCGCGGCGGACCTCGCGGGCGCCGCTCGGCCGGAAGTTCGGCGCTTCGCGACCCTTGCCGAAATTCTCCGAGGCATCGGCGAGTGCAAGGATCGGCCGGATCTGGTTGCGCAGGAACAGGATGGCAATGAGGATCAGCACGAGCGACGTGCCGACCATCCACATCAGGAATATCTCGGAGTTCGAGGCATAGGCCGCGCTGCGCCTCGCGATCACACGCATGATCGTGTTGTCGAGCTGAATTCTGATTTCCACCAGGTTCGAACGGCCGACGGTATCGATCCAGAACGGACGACCGATCTGCTTGCGCAATTCGACCGAGAGCGCCTGATCAAGCAGCGAGAAAAACGGTTTTGGTCCGGGCGGCGGCATTTCCGAAACCGGAAGGAAGTCGACGACGAGTCCAAGGCGGTCCTGCGCGATGCGCCGCACCAGCGCCTGTTCGGCATCCTGCGGATTGCTTTTGTAGACATCGATCAGCGCCGCGATATCCTGCACCACGGCGGCCGAGAGATTTTGCGTGACCAGACTCCAATGGCGCTCCATGAACACCCAGGCCACCACCGACTGCAGGATGACCATCGGTGCGATGATGATGAGCAGAGAACGGGCATAGAGGCCCTTCGGGATGATGCGCTTGAACCAGCGGGTCAAGCGATCCCAGGTCTCCCAGACCCGCGTTGCCGCCGAGCGCAAACGGGCAATGTTGAGGTCGATGCTGCTCATGGCGACACCATGAGGCGATAACCGATGCCGCGGACGGTCTGTATATACTGCGGATTGGCAGGGTCGCGTTCGATCTTGCGCCGCAAACGATTCACCTGGACGTCGACGGCACGCTCGTTGACGGCGCTGCCGGCCGGGGCAAGCGCTTGGCGGGGCACGGTCTCGCCCGGACCGGCGGTGAGCACTTTCAGCATCTCGCGCTCGCGATCGGTGAGACGGATGATTTCATCGCCGCGGCGCAGCTCGGCGCGCGCCATGTGAAATACAAATGGGCCAAAGCGCAGCGATTCGGGCGGCGGGGTGGAAGGCGGCTTGGCGCGTTTGAGAATGTTGGCAATGCGGAGGGACAGCTCGCGCGGCTCAAATGGCTTGCCGACATAATCATCGGCGCCGAGTTCGAGACCCTCGATGCGACTGGCCTTTTCATCGCGCGCGGTCAACATGAGAATGGGCACGTTGGACGATTTCCGGATCGATTGTGCCAATTGAAAGCCGGTTTCTTCCGGCATCATCACATCAAGAATCAGGAGATCGAAACTCAGGCCCGCGAGCATGGAACGCGCCTCGGCGGCGGTTTTCGCGGTCGAGATCCGGTAACCTTCCCCGGTCAAAAAGCGCGACAAGAGACTGCGGATGCGCCGATCGTCGTCGACGACCAGGAGGTGCGGCGCATCGTCGGCAGGGGCGGCGGATTGGGCTTTCATGACCCTATCCCGCTACGGTCAAGGTCGCGGCCGGCGCGCACGGTCGGCATGAGCTATGAGACGCAAGACGCTGTCGCGATCATCGGCGTCGATCATGGCAATCAGAAACCGTCGCGCCGCCTCGTGGGCGCCGGGGCCGAGCTCGGCGAAGGCGCGTGAAATACGCGCAGTCTGCATGCCGGCAAGCCGCAGAGCGAGCGCCTTGCCCTTGGGCGTGACATACAGCAGGCGCTGGCGGCGATCGTTCTCGCCTTCCTTTTGCACCACGTAGCTCTGGTCAACCAGTTGCTTGAGCACACGGCCGAGCGACTGCTTGGTGATTTTCAGCACGTCGAGAAGCTCGGCAACCTTCATTCCCGGATTGCGGTTGACGAAGTGCAATACGCGGTGATGGGCGCGGCCAAAGCCAATATTGTGCAACACCTCGTCCGGATCGGACACGAAGTCGCGGTAGGCAAAAAACAACAGTTCGATGATATCCCAGATCGGCTCTGCGGAGGCCGCCGCCCGATCGCCCTCAGGATTGGAGTTACCTGGAATCGCAGTAAAATTTATGTCAGCCATATTGACATATTTAGGTTCGAGGGTTATCCAATTCAACGACTTCGCGCTTAGATCATGGCAGCCGGGCAATTCCTGGGCAGGGTCATTGCACCAGCCAAGGAAGCAGGCTCTCATAGATTGTTTCTGGCTCGTTTGCCGGACCCGAAGAACATACCGGGACTTGAGTTCCGACGCAAAAGCGGAAAAAGCCGCACGAAAAAGCAGCGGCGCCGTGCGTCGGCCTATGCGGCTTGAGGAGTGAACGCCATGGCTGTGCCCTTTGATCAACGACCGGACGCCCTCTGGTTCGATGGCAAGCTTGTCCCCACCTCGGAGGCCAAAATCAGCCTGCTCACCCACGGCCTGCATTATGCGAGCTGCGTATTTGAAGGCGAGCGCGCCTATGGCGGGGTGATTTACAAGAGTATGGAACATTCCGAACGGCTCAAGCGCTCGGCGAACATTCTGGACTTCGAGATCCCCTATTCGGTTGCCGAAATCGATGCGGCCAAACGGCTGGTGCTGGAAAAGAACAACCAGAAAAACGCCTATGTGCGCCCGATCGCCTGGCGCGGGTCTGAGCAGCTTGGGGTGTCGGCACAGCACAACAGGATTCATCTGGCCGTGGCCACATGGGAATGGCCGAGCTATTTCGACCCGGCGCAGCGGCTGAAAGGCATCAAGCTCGACCTCGCCGAATATCGCCGGCCCGATCCGGCCACGTCGCCGTGCCTCGCCAAGGCCGCCGGCCTCTACATGATCTGCACGATCTCGAAGCACCGCGCGGAGCGGCGCGGCTTTGCCGACGCCATGATGCTCGACTGGCAAGGGCGCGTCGCCGAATGCACGGGCGCCAATATCTTCTTCATCAAGGACGGCAAGATTCACACACCGATCGCCGATTGCTTCCTGGCCGGCATCACGCGCGCCACGGCCATTACGCTTGCGAAGAAACGCGGCATCGAGGTGATCGAGCGCCGCATCATGCCCGAGGAACTCTCGGGATTTTCCGAATGCTTCATTACCGGTACTGCGGCCGAGGTCACCGCGGTGTCGCAGATCGCCCAATGGAATTTCAATCCGGGCGGCATCACCAAGCAGCTCATGGACGATTACACCGCCGAGGTGCAGCCCAAGGGCAAGGCTGTGGCGGCGTGAGACTGGCTCGGCTTGCGGCAGCCACACTCCTCATCGCGATCTGTCAGGTCAAAACGGCACCGGCGTTCACCGAAGGCGAAACGCTGGCCGCTCTGGTCGCCGCCTATCCGGATGCGTTGTTGAAATTCGAAGGCCGCACGCTCTATTGGCGCGACGGAACCATCACCGAAATCCCGAACGACGAGCCAAAGCCATTCGAGACGACGCTGCGCGGCGCCTCGCTGCTCGACCAGTTGCGGCTGCCCTATCCGCGCGGCGCGCTCAAAGATCCACTGATGGTCAATGACGACCCTGGACGTTTCCGCAACGTCGCATTCTTCCGCAAAATGTACGGCAATTGCTGGCAGGGCGAAGTCGCCAAGCAACTGGTGACGATCGCTTGGCTGCCGAAGACCTACAACTACGTGATCCGCGCAACGTCGGTGAACGGCGTGGCGCAAAAGCTCACCGCCATTTCCGACGAAATCGAGCAATTGCCCGACAAGATCAAGCGCGCTGCCTATCCGCTCGCGGGCGGATACGCCTGCCGCGGCATCATCGATACCGGCCAGCCGAGCATGCATTCCTACGGCGCCGCGATCGACCTCAATATTTCGATGGGGGACTATTGGTATTGGCAACGCTCAGCGAACGGCACCATCAGCTATCGTAACCGCATGCCGCAGGAACTCGTCGATATTTTCGAACGCCACGGCTTCATCTGGGGCGGCAAATGGTACCACTACGACACCATGCATTTCGAATACCGCCCGGAGCTGCTCGAACTTGCGCGCCGCCAATGACAATATGAAGTCGTGTTGAACGCGCAGCTCTCAAGCGGGCAGCGGCCCGCCGTGCGTCATTTGGGCTTGGACGACATCTTGGACACGGCCGGCTGCCACATCGCTTGCTGCCTCTGAACGAACTCCGTCGCCTCGGCAGGTGTCATCGCCCGCGCATAACTGCCACGGGTGCCGATCTGCTTCTGAAGTTCCGGATCGGTGACCACTTTGCGCAGGTCCGCGCTGACCTTGTTGATGATGCCCTGAGGCGTCCCGAGCGGCGCGACAACGACCTGCCAGCCGGTCGCCTCGAAATCGGGAATTGTCTCGGAGACCGCCGGTAGATTGGGGAACTGCGGCAGACGCTTGGCGGAGGCGACGGCAATAGCCTTCACTGCGCCAGATTCGACAGCGCCGGCAATGCCGGAATAGCCTTCTATGATGAATCCGACGCGGCCGCTGATGACATCGCTGATCGCATGGGCCGGGCCGCCGGTGTAGGGAACCATCAACAGTTTGATGTCAGCCCGGGCCTGCAGCAACTCGCCGGCCAAGTGCGTCAGCCGGCCAACGCCGGTGACGGCATAGGACAATTCGCCCGGGTGCTGTTTGGCTCGCGCGATGAGCTCGGGCAATGTCTTGATGCCAAGCGCGGGGGCGGCCGCGATGAACATGGGATTCTCAGCCGTGAATCCGATTGCGGTGAAATCGCGCGGCAGCTTGACCGGCAGATTTGCCGGCGCCCCCGGCAGCGATACGAACGACGACAGGACCGGCCCGTAAAGCGTGTATCCATCCGGGGCGGACTCGGTAGCGTTGCGCGCCGCGATACTGCCGCCGGCGCCAGGATAATTGACGACCACAACCTGCTGACCCCAAATCTGGCCCAACCGATCGGCGATGAGCCGCAAGACAACGTCGGGCGTGCTGCCGGCAGCTGAATCCGTGATGATCTTGACTGCCTTGTTCGGGTATTGATCGGCCTGGGCTTGCGCTTCGATCGGTGCCAATGCGGCGAGCAGACCTACCGATAGGATCCCCAGTGTCAGTCGGTATCCGTGCAAATTCATCGTTTCCTCCGTCGGCGCGCTTTAGCGGCGGTCATTGCAGCATTTGTCTCCCACGCGACTCAAGCGTGCGTCACGTTTTTTTGCGGCGTGCAATGGTCTCAATCTGTTTTGCGGTGGAATGGCGCCAAAAAAGACGGCGCTCGCGCACAGGAACTGCCTGCCGACGGCATGCGGCTGCCCGCTCTATTGCGAGGATTTCGGCACGTCCCGCTCGAAGAGCAGCTTTCAAAGCACTAGACGACCCATGGGGGCTTCGAAAGTGACTTGTTGTCGCGTCAAAATACGCTTGGAATGTTTGTTTAATCGCGGACGACAACCAGCCGGTCGGTCCCTGACTCGCCGCCCCAAATTTCACCCGGCCGGCCGAGCAGCTGGCGGACGTTGGCGCGCGGCTTGTCGCTCGGGAAGGTATCGAATTTTTCGGTCTTGGTATCGAAACGTTGAATCGCGTTGGCCTGCCAATCGGTCGCCCAGACGCGGTCCTTGTCGTCGACGTAGACGGCGTAAGTGCCGGTCCGGCTGACCGGCATGGGATAGACCGACCAGGACTTGGCCGCAGGATCGTAGCGGCCAAGCCCGCCTGCGTTCCACAAACTGACCCAGAGGATGCCTTTCGAATCCGACCAGATGCGGCGCGGGCCGGCGCCGCGCTTGGGCGGCTCGACCACGGCTGAAGCGCCGGTCGCAGGATCGATCTGCGCGATGAAATCGCTCGCGAGCGACGCGTACCAGATCTGTCCCGCAGGTGTGACCGTGATGCCGTACGGGCCATAACCTTTCGGCGCCTGCCACGCTTCGACCTTGCCGATCATGGGATTGACGCGGCCATAGACGCCGCCCTGGCCGGTGAACCAGAGGATGCCGCGCTTGTCGAACACCGCGGTGTTGAGGTTGGCGCCGGGAAACTCCTTGGGCAGCGGAAACAATCTCACCACATAGGTTTTCGGATCGACGCGCACGATCGCATTGTGGCCGCCATCGGTCAGCCAAGGCGCGCCATCCGGGCCAACGATCACGCCATGCGGGGCGGAGTTCGGACCGAGCGGAATGTGTTCGGCCTTGCCGGTTTTGGGATCAAAGCGGCCAAGCACGCCAAGGCGCTGGCCGGAGTACCACACGGCGCCGTCGGCGGCCGGCGCCACATCATGCGGATAGGCGTTGGACGGGAGTTGGTAGAAGTTCACTGACGCGGCGCCGGCAACAGACAAGGACATTGCCGAAGCCGCGATTGCAAGGATTGCGGAGCGGATCATGACGACACTCCTCGATTTGACCCGGCGCGAAACAGCGGCGTTATTCTGCGGCGTCCCGATCCGGACTGCGCCATCGCCTGGCGGCTTTCTCGTCGGTATCCTTGGCGTCGACCCACACGGTGCCCGACGGGCGCTCGATCTGCTTCCAAAATGGCGCGCGCGTTTTCAAATAGTCCATCAGGAACTCGGCTGCCGCAAACGCCGCCTCACGATGCGCCGATGCGGTGACCACGAGCACGATGTTGTCGCCGGGAACAAGACGGCCGTAGCGGTGAATCACCGTGACACCGAGCAGCGGCCAGCGCGTCTGCGCTTCCTCCACGTGGCGCGCGATCTCGGCTTCGGCCATGTCGGGATAATGTTCGAGGGTTAGTGCTGCGATCGGCTCGCCCGCTTCATTGCCGCGGCAGACGCCGCTGAAGGTCACAACCGCGCCGACGTCGGCGCGGCCTTGCGTCAGCCGTGCGGCCTCAGCCGCCGCGTCAAAATCCTCGCGCTGCAGGCGGACCGTTGCGATCATTCATCCCCCCGTCATCGGCGGGAAAAAAGCAATTTCACGAGCGCCGGCGATTGCGGCATCGGGCCGAACGTGGGCGCGATCGATAGCGGCGCGGATCACCTTCGGGTTCTCGAAGGCATGGGCGTATTCCTCACCGCGGTCGCTCAGCCATTTGATCAGCTCGGCAATGGTCGCGACGGAACGCGGCGGCGCCAATTCTTCCTCGGCCTTGCCGACTCGTTCGCGCACCCAGGCAAAATAGACAATCTTCAACGGTCCTCCTCGATCAAATGGGTCACGCCGGCACGCATGTAATCCCAACCGGTATATAGGGTCACCAGCGCCGAGAGCCAAAGCAAGGCAAGTCCGATGTCGGTGACGACCGGCATCTCGGTTTTGAAAAGCGACCTGATCACTTGATCGCCCGCCTCGCCGGCAATCAGAAAACCAACAGCAACAAGCTGCCAGGTGGTCTTCCATTTGGCGAGCCGCGTCACCGGCACGCTGACGCGCAATTCGGCGAGGAATTCCCGCAAACCGGAGACCAGGATTTCACGGCAAAGGATCACCACTGCAGCAAGGAGCGCCCAGCCGTGAATGGTGTCCTCGGCCGCAAGCATCAGAAGGCAGGAGGACACCAAAAGCTTGTCGGCAATCGGGTCGAGCATGCGGCCGAGCAGCGATTGCTGATCCCAGCTACGGGCAAAATAGCCGTCGAGCACGTCGGTGATGCCGGCCGTGATGAAAATCGCAAGCGCGACCCAGCGCAGCCAGAGACCGCCCTGCATGATGCTCTGGGAAAACATCAGCGCGACCACTACCGGCACGGCGGCGATGCGGCCATAGGTCAACAGGTTGGGCAGCGCAAGCAATCGCGTCGGCCTAGGCGTATTGATGGCAGCTTTCATTTGTTTGTCAGAATACCTGCTCCGACACACGCTCAACAAGGCTCGCGACAGCATACTTAAGCGTAGTTCGAGGCCTTATCTGTTAATTCTACGGCAGTAGTCGAAATTTAATCTGGCTTGGCCCTTGGATGAAATCATGACGAACGCCTGCCGGCCAAGCGCATGTCGTCGGTGCGCCGGCAGGTGGCCACAGATATCATCGTGGATCATAACGATCCCCGCCTCGGCCTTGGTCGCCGCGCTTGGCTATTTCGTTGTGGGATTACTTGGCTGACGGACACACCTTCACCCTCCCCCTTGTTACAGGGGGGAGTGAAGATGCGGAGGTTCAGGCCGGAAGATTTCTAGAAGCGATAATTGGCGCCGAAGCGCAGAATATTCGATTCAAGCCCGTTGTTGGCGCCGGTGAGCGCATACCCGCGGCTTGCGAGATCGACGTAGAGATATTCGGCTTTCACCGACCATTGCGGTGCAAGTCCCATCTCCAAGCCGACGCCGGCGGTCCAGCCGCCTAGCGTGTTCGATTCCGTGCCGCCTCCAGTGCTCTCGGCGCGCAGGCTGCCATAGGCGAGACCGACCGTGCCGTAGATCAGGACGTTGTTGAGGGCAAAGCCGCCACGACCGCGCAAGGTTCCGAACCACGGATTGGAAAATTTTATTCCGCTTACCGTGTTGTCGGCACCGGAAAGCTGAATGTCGGTCTCAAGGCCGTATACGAGCTGGCCATTCTGCCAATTGTAGCCAAGCCCCAATCCGCCCATGAATCCCTCGGGGTTGACCGCGCTGTTGGTCACCTTGCCCCATTGATAGCCGAGGTTTCCGCCGAGGTATAAGCCCTGCCAATTGTAGGTGGTGGCGGCGCGTACCGGCGCGCGGTCATAGCCAAGATCGGCGGCGGTCGCCGCGCTCGAAACGAGAGCGACCGTGAGCACCGCCGTCCCAATAAGTGCTTTCATCGAGGACCTCCGTATTTTCATTGGCCGCCGCGCCTGAAGCGGCTTGCCGTATGGCAAATAAATTCGCAGCGTCGCTGCGAAGAACTGTCGCAAATTTCACCTTAAGCGTTTCTGAATCAGTAAGTATGACGACTGCTTAAGCCTAAAAATCGGTATATTTGCGCGGCTCGCATCAGGAACTATTTACCATGTGCGCGCGCTCAATTAAGTGCTCGGACTGATTTGGTCGCGCTCACGGCAAGGATTTAACGTTGGCAGCATGATTGGACGCGAGCCGCAAGATATCGATCCGACAACCGCGCTGGCGGATGAGGACGAAGAGCCGACTCTGCCCGAACGCGAAGCCGCTTCCGAATTGGCGGAAGGCGACGGCTTGCGCGCGAGCGGCCGCGATGCGCTTCTTCGCTTCAGCAAGCTCGCGCCGTCTTCGCCCGGCGTCTATCGCATGATCGATGCGGCCGGCAAGGTTCTCTACGTCGGCAAAGCGAAAAATATCCGCAAACGCATCCTCAGCTATGCGCGGCCGACCGGTCATGACACCCGCATCGAGCGCGTGATCGCCGCCACCAGCACGGTCGAGTTCGTCACCACAAAGACCGAAACCGAAGCGCTGCTGCTGGAGGCCAATCTGATCAAGCGGCTGCGGCCGCGATTCAATGTCCTGTTGCGCGACGACAAGTCGTTTCCCTACATTTTGATCACTTCGGATCATTGGGCGCCACAAATCCTCAAACATCGCGGCGCGCGCGCGCGGCCAGGCAATTATTACGGCCCGTTCGCCAATGCCGGCGCGGTCAATCGGACAATCACGGCGCTCGAACGCGCGTTTCTTTTGCGGTCGTGTTCGGACGGATTTTTCGAAAGTCGCACGCGGCCGTGCCTGCTCTACCAGATCAAACGCTGCTCGGCGCCCTGCACGAACGAGATCGAGTTCGCGGGCTATGCGGAGTTCGTGCGCGAGGCCAATGCGTTCCTCTCCGGCAAAAGCCGCGTGGTCCAGGACCAGCTCGCAACCGAAATGGAGAAGGCGTCCACCGCGCTCGACTACGAACGGGCGGCGATTTATCGCGATCGGCTTGCGGCGCTCTCGGCGGTGCAGGCGCAGCAGGGCATCAATCCGAGGAGCGTCGAAGAAGCGGACGTTTTCGCCATTCACCAGCAGGGCGATTACAATTGCATCGAGGTGTTTTTCTTCCGCACTTCGCAAAACTGGGGCAACCGCGCGTATTTTCCGCGAGCCGATCGCACGCTCAGCGCCGGCGAAGTGCTGGGGGCGTTTCTGGCGCAGTTCTACGACGACAAGCCCTGCCCGCGTTGCATCCTCTTGTCCGATCAGATCCCGGAACACGATTTGCTGGTCGCGGCGTTGAGCGCCAAGAGCGGGCGGAAAATCGATGTCGTGGTGCCGCAACGCGGCGAACGGCGCGCGCTGGTCGAGCACGCGCTGGTCAACGCACGCGAAGCGCTCGGCCGCAAGCTGGCCGAATCCTCGTCCCAGCAAAAGTTGCTGCACGCACTCGCCGACACGTTTGGCTTAAAGAGCGCGCCGCGCCGTATCGAGGTGTACGACAACAGCCATATCCAGGGCACCAATGCGGTCGGCGCCATGATCGTCGCTGGCCCGGAAGGGTTCGTGAAGAACCAGTACCGCAAATTCAATATTCGCACCGAACTTGCGCCGGGCGACGATTACGGGATGATGCGCGAAATGCTGGAACGCCGTTTCAAGCGGTTGATCGCCGAGATGCCGCGCGGAGCGGGAGAGGCACTGCCGACGGCGATGCCGGCTGTGCCGGGGGGGCAGACCGAACTATCAAATGCCGACGAAGCCGTGGATTCGCCCTGGCCGGACCTCGTGCTGATCGACGGCGGCGCTGGTCAGCTCAGTGCCGCGCGCGAAACGTTGCAGTCGCTTGGCCTTGCCGATCTGCCGGTCGTCGCGGTCGCCAAGGGTCCCGACCGCGATGCCGGGAACGAGACATTCCATCTGGCAGGCCGGACGCCGCTCAAGCTGCCGCCACGCGATCCTGTGCTCTATTTCGTGCAGCGGCTGCGTGACGAAGCGCATCGCTTTGCCATCGGCTCACATCGCGTGCGCCGCAAGAAGGATATCCGCGAGGCGGGCTTGCAGGAAATTCCGGGCATCGGCCCGACGCGCAAGCGCGCGCTGCTACGTCACTTCGGCACGCTGAAGGAGATCGAACGCGCTTCGACCGCCGATCTGGCGCGGGTGCCCGGCATTAATGCGGAGACGGCGCGAAAAATCTTCGATTTCTTCCACGAAGCGGGCCGCTGAAAGGAACCAGCCGGCTGCGCATTGCGGACTATTGCGAGGAGAGTTTTTGTGCAGGCTTGCTCTGGCCAAGCTTGGGCGAGAGTTTCGTTTGATCACCAACAGGCGACGGCTTGGTGTGGCTCGTGGCCGATGCAGGCTTCGTCTGTCCACTGGTCGCCGCAGGCTTTGTCTGGTTCACCGCCAATTTTTTCGTCTGGGATGTGGTTGGCGACGGCTTCGTGTGACTTATCGCAGGCACGAGCTTTGCCTGGACGCTCGCCGGCACGGGTTTCGACGATGCGCTCGCCGGCGCGGGTTTCGCCTGGAGATTCGTTGACGAAGGTTTTGCAGGAACCGTTGCGGTAACGAGCTTCGCCTGTGTGGTCGGCGCCGTCGGGTGTGGCGCATTGCTCGCGGACTGTGCCTTCGGCTCAGCTGCCGGCGGCTGCGGCTTGACTTGAGCCTCGACGCTTCCAGGGACCGGAGGTTTCACCCAGCCGGATTCGTTCTCGCCGTCGCCCCAGCGTTCCGGCCGGTAGAAAGTGTGTACGCCGTAGCGGAACATTCGTTTCATCTCGGCCACCCAGCTCGGGTGGACCCAGTAAGCGTGGTAGTGGGTCGACTTGGCGACAGCCGCAACCCAGACCTTGCCGTCGAGCGTCAGTTTGGCAACGCGCATGGCACGCGCCCAGGCACCGCGCTCGTTGATGGCCTTACTCCTGCCATCGCACGCAAAGGTGAACTGGCAGGCCAGATGATGGTCGGCATTCTGGTAGACGACCGAGCAGACATCCTTCGGATAATACGGGGAAAAAACCCGGTTCATGACCACCTGGGCGACAGCGACCTGGCCGCGCAGCAGCTCGCCGCGCGCCTCGAAATAGACCGCATTGGCGAGGCATTTTTCGGCCCGCGCGCGTTCCTTACCGGTGAGGTGGAGGAGTTGCGCGGGGGTCGGCGGCGGTGGCGGAGGCGGTTTGACTTCGGCGACCGCGGGCGGTTGCGGCTGCGGCTCCGGTGGCGGCACCGGTGAGGGCGTCGACGCTTCGAGCGGTTTGGACGGAATTTCCAACGGAGCGGGGACCGGCGCTTCCGCTGCGGTCGGCGGCGTGATCGAATTCGTGGTCGGCGGAGAAGTTTCGCTTATCGCGTGTTGCGCGCCGATCGTTTCCGGCTGTCCGACGATCGGATCCGAAGATGTCGGCACGACGGACGATCCGACTTGCGGGTCGTTCGGTTGCGGGACGATGACGGGCGCGGTTGATGTCGGGGCGGTCTCGTCGGCATAGGCCGTGAGCGTGCCGAGTGCGACCATGAAGGCCACGACGCACGCCCCGTTCGCGAACACGCTTTGGATGATTGGTCGTCCAACCGGACGAGGGAAATCACCCCGCCTCACTCCACTGACTCGCACGCCATACCCCGTACCCTGCCCTAAAGTTTTCTGTTTTCGGGCAAGACAATCTTAACCTAAGGGGCAAGGGCACTTCAACGAGGCACGGAGAGATTCTGTGCCGAGGGAAAACGCACAGGCTTAACGGGTTTAAGCCCTTGTGATCGATTGACATTCGTGGCTATGGGCGCGACAGCCCGCAGTCGATGATGCCGCCGATCAGCGTCTAGGTCGAGATATTGAGATTGCTGCCGATACCGGCCGCCACATTGGCGAGGCTGTCGAAATTGGTCTTGGCGGCGTCGAGCAACTGCGTGATCGATGCACCCTGATCGGCATTCATCTTTGCGAGCTTGGCCGCGACGGCGAGCTGAAGCTGGCCGGTCTGGGCAGAGATCAAAGCTGTTGCAATGGCAACCGGGTCCATGGGCGTTCTGCCGGCAATCGCGGGGGCTGGAGCCTGCCGTCCTTCCAGCGTGCCTGGCACCTATTAATTTTCAGGTAATTGCGATCGGCCGTTAGCGCGTGGGGATCGGCCGCTCGCCTCGGTAATCGTAAAAACCGCGCTTGGTCTTGCGGCCGAGCCAGCCGGCTTCGACGTATTTCACCAGCAGCGGGCATGGGCGGTATTTCGAATCCGCGAGACCCTCGTGCAGCACCTGCATCACCGAGAGACAGGTGTCGAGGCCGATGAAATCGGCCAGTTCGAGGGGGCCCATGGGATGATGCGCGCCAAGCCGCATTGCGGTATCGATCGCTTCAACGTTCCCAACCCCTTCATAAAGCGCGTAAATCGCCTCGTTGATCATGGGCATAAGGATGCGGTTAACGATGAAGGCGGGAAAATCCTCCGCCACCGCAATGGTCTTGTGCAGCTTGGCAACAAAGGCCTTGGCGGCCTCGAAGGTCGCATCGGCGGTGGCGATGCCGCGAATGAGCTCGACCAGTTCCATCAGCGGCACCGGATTCATGAAGTGAATGCCGATGAACTTTTCCGGCCGGTCGGTCGAGGCGGCTAGACGGGTGATCGAGATCGACGAGGTGTTGGTCGCTACGATCGCCTCGGGTTTCAGCGACGGGCAGAGCTCGGCGAAAATCTTGCGCTTGACGTCTTCCTTTTCTGTCGCGGCTTCGATCACGAGATCGCAATCGGCTAGCGCATCGAAATTTTCAGCCGTCGCAATGAGCTTCAAGGCCGCTTGCCGCTCCTCCTCGCTGATTTTCTTGCGGCTGACCTGGCGCGCCATATTGCCGTTGATGGTGGCGATCGCCTCCTTCATGCGCGCGGGTGCGACATCGTTGATGAGCACCGGAATGCCCGCCAGCGCGCAGACGTGGGCAATGCCGTTGCCCATCTGCCCGGCGCCAATTACGCCTATCTTCTTGATGCTATTCGCCATAATCTTTGAGTCCCAAATCAACGATAGCTGCTGTCAGCGCTTGATCTTGGCCAATTCCGCGTCGAGCTCCGGCAAGGCCTGATAGAGATCGGCGACCAAGCCAAAGTCTGCGACCTGAAAAATGGGTGCCTCCTCGTCCTTGTTGATGGCGACGATCACCTTGGAATCCTTCATGCCGGCAAGATGCTGGATCGCGCCTGAGATGCCGACCGCGATGTAGAGTTCAGGCGCGACCACCTTGCCGGTCTGGCCGACCTGCCAGTCGTTCGGTGCGTAGCCGGCATCGACCGCCGCGCGCGAGGCGCCCACGCCCGCACCAAGCTTGTCGGCGACCGGCTCGATATATTTGGTGAAGTTCTCGCGACTTTGCATCGCCCGGCCGCCGGAAATGATGATCTTGGCTGAAGTCAATTCCGGACGGTCGGATTTCGAGAGCTCCTCGCCGACGAAAGACGAAACGTCGGGATCGGCGGCCGCGGCGACCGTTTCCACCGGGGCGGAATTGCCCGCGCCGATGGGCTGGAACGAGGCGGTGCGCACCGTGATGATCTTCTTGGAATCCTTGGATTTTACGGTCTGGATCGCGTTCCCGGCATAGATCGGCCGCTCGAACGTGTCGGGCGAAACCACCTTGATGATGTCGGACACCTGCATCACGTCGAGCATCGCTGCCACCCGCGGCATGACGTTTTTACCGTTTGTGGTGGACGGCGCCATGATGACTTCGTAGGGGCCGGCAAGCGACACGATGAGAGCGGCGAGCGGTTCGGCCAGTCCGTGCTCATAGGGTGGAGCATCGGCCAGCAAGACCTTCTGTACGCCGTCGAGCTTGGCGGCGGCGTCCGCGACCGCCTTGCAATCCTTGCCGGCGACGAGAATGTGCACCGGCTGGCCCAGCGCCTTTGCGGCGGTCAGCGCCTTGTTGGTCGAATCCTTCAGGACCTTGTTGTCGTGCTCGGCCACAAGCAGCGTCGGCATCAAAGCACTCCTGCGTCTTTGAGCTTGCCGACAAGCTCGGCGGCAGTTTTCACTTTCACGCCGGCCTTGCGGCCGGGCGGCTCGACGGTTTTCAGCACTTCGAGGCGCGGCTTGATGTCGACGCCGAAAGCTTCAGGCGACTTCTCATCGATCGGTTTCTTTTTCGCCTTCATGATATTCGGCAGGCTTGCGTAGCGCGGCTCGTTCAACCGCAGATCGGTCGTGACGATCGCAGGACCTTTGAGTTTTATGGTTTGCAATCCGCCGTCGACCTCGCGCGTCACCGAAATATCGCCGCCTTCGACTCCCAGCTTCGACGCGAACGTGCCCTGCGGCCATTGCGTCAACGCGGCCAGCATCTGGCCGGTCTGATTGCAATCGTCATCGATCGCCTGCTTGCCCATGATGACCAGACCGGGTTTCTCGGCATCGATCACGGCCTTCAGGATTTTGGCCACGGACAGCGGCTCGACGTAGGCATCGGACTTCACCAGGATGCCGCGGTCGGCGCCCATGGCAAGCGCGGTGCGAATGGTTTCCGCTGCCTGTTGCGGTCCGATCGAAACGGCGATGATTTCGGTGGCCTTGCCGGCTTCCTTCAGCCGTATCGCTTCCTCGACGGCGATTTCGTCGAAAGGATTCATCGACATTTTCACGTTGGCGAGCTCGACGCCCGAGCCGTCCGCCTTGACGCGAATTTTGATGTCCTTGTCGACCACCCGCTTCACGGGTACGAGGATTTTCATTGGCCCCCTCAACAAAGCGCCGCAACGTACGCCACGCCAAGCCAATGTCAACGGATCGTGGGCTCGCGCGGCGCGGCGCCCGGCAAGCGCGATGGATCCGGCACCGGACCGAGCCGCAATTCCTTGTGCTCGGCGCATTCGAACAGTTCGACGCCCGGCAAGCGCATCAGCGGAAACAAAGCCGCACCCGTCACAAAGCCGCCGATGTGGCACCAATAGGCCACATCGTCGTCGGCTCTGGACGCAAGTTGATAGATCTGTATGAGCGCCCAGCTGCCGAGCACCCAGAACGCATCAAGCTTGGTCACAAAGAAAAACAGCAGAACCCTGATCTTGGCGCATGGTCGCAGCATCAGATAAGCCGCGATCACGCCGGAGCAGGCGCCCGATGCGCCGATCAAGGGTATCGACGATTGCGGGGTGCTCGCAAGGTAGAACAGCGCGCCGACAATCCCGCAGGCCAGGTAAAAGACGACGAAGCGCAACGAGCCCATCGCCTCCTCGATATCGTCGCCGAACACGAACAGAAAAATCATGTTTCCGAAGAGATGAAGGATGTCGGCGTGAAGAAACATATAGGTGACGAGCGTCACGTCGACCGGGATCAGCGAGAACAACGTGCCCGGCTGAGTGAGGGTTGCCGGCGTGAGCCCGTAGTTTATGACGATGACGGGGTTGCCGGAGTCATTCAGAGTTGCTCCCTCCAAGAAGAAAACGATGATGTTGAGGAGGATGATGCCCCATGTCGCCCACGGCTTGGTTGGTTTGGTGAAGGGATTGTCATCCCAGAGCGGCATCGCCATTCGGCAATTCCTTGATCGCGGTCAGCGGTTCTGGCCGGGTTGCCAGAGCACGTCGCGCTTGCCTTTGTCGTTGGCGTAGCGGCTGGCGACGAAGAAATAATCGGACAGGCGGTTGACGTATTTGAGTGAGGCGGCGGTGACCTCTTCGCCCGGCTTGTCCTTCAACTCCACCATGATGCGTTCGGCGCGGCGGCAGACCGTTCGCGCGAGATGCAGGTAGGCCGCCGCTGGGCTCCCGCCGGGCAGGACAAAGGAGCGAAGGGGGCTGAGTTCGGCGTTGAGCCGGTCGATCTCGGTCTCAATCCAGGTGACCTGCGTCTCGGTGACTGTCAGATGGGCGCCGCCGGGGCCTTTCTCCGACAGGCAAAGGTCGGCCTCCACATCGAACAGGTCGTTCTGCACACGGGCGAGGCTTGCGTCGAGCAAAGCATTGTCGGCGGTATGCAGCCGCGCGATCCCGATCACCGCATTGACTTCGTCGAGGGTGCCGTAGGCCGAAACGCGCAGGTCGTATTTCTTGCGCCGCGCGCCCGAGCCGAGCGCGGTCGTGCCATCGTCGCCGGTGCGGGTATAGATGCGATTCAGTACGACCATGGCGTCCCAGGAGGCAGGCAGCCCAGCATGCAATCACACAAGCTCGGTGTTGAAGGTAATTTGTGTAGCCCGACTCATCAATGGGACTTCGCCCAAATGATCACCATGATGACGATGATTGCCACGAATTGCAGCAGCACGCGCAGCCGCATCAGCTTCTGGGAGGTGTTGGGAGAGCCGCCGCGCATCATATTGATCAGGCCAAGCACCAACACCACCGCTACCGCGCCAATGGCGATGGTGACAAATAGATCGGAAACGGAATCGAACATGACGAACGTCTTAGCACCGGCCGCAGCGCCATGCCACGATGAGATGGTGAGGTCCCGATGAATGGCCGAATTCTGGTGCTGGGTGCTGCCGGCCGGCTTGGCGCCGTGGCGGCCGAGACATTCCGCGACGCGGGCTGGAGCGCGCGCGGCCTGGTGCGGCCGGGACGCACCAGCGCGGTTCCGCGCGGCGTCGAGCCGGTCGAAGCCGTGACGCGCGATGACGCGGTCGCGGCCGGCCGCGGCTGCGACGTGGTGCTCAACGCGTTCAATCCGATCATCACCGAATGGCAGAAGAACGCCATGTCGCTCGCCTATGGCGCCATCGCGGCAGCGGAGGAGAACGGCGCGACGCTGTTGTTTCCGGGCAGCGTGTGGAATTTCGGCTCCGACATGCCGGCCGTGATCGACGAGAGTACGCCGATGACGACGACCACGCGCAAAGGCCGTCTGCGCGTCGAGATGGAGCGGCGCATCCGCGAGGCGTGCGATCGCGGCATGCGGGCGATCATCGTGCGGGCAGGCGACTATTTCGGCGGCGGGCGCGGATCCTGGCTCGACCTCGTCATCCTGAAAAATATCGCGCAGGGGCGCCTCGTCTATCCCGGGCCGCTCGCGATCGTGCATGCTTGGGCGTATCTGCCGGATTTTGCGCAAACCATGGTCCGGCTGGCGGAGCGGCGCGCATCCTTCGGGCCATGCGAAACATTCGGATTTTCCGGGCATGCGGTGACCGGCAACGCGTTCGTCGCCGCGATCGAGGCTGCGACCAACCGCAAACTCGTCGTCAGGCCGATGGGCTGGTGGATGATCAAGACCTTCGGGCAGCTGCTCCCCATTGGCCGGGAGCTTGCGGAACTCGAATATCTCTGGCGGGTGCCGCACCGCATTTCCGGCGACAAGCTCAAAGCTGCGATCGGCGAGGAGCCGCACACGCCGCTCGCCGAGGCCGTGGCCGCGACGCTGAAGCAACTCGGCATCGGCTAGTCAGTTCGTGCCGTCCAGCAGACGGCGCGCGATAACCTGCGCCTGGATTTCGGCGGCGCCCTCGAAAATTGAAAGAATGCGGGCGTCGCAGAGAATGCGCGAGATCGGAAACTCAAGCGCAAAACCATTGCCGCCGTGAATCTGCACCGCGTTATCGGCGGCGGCCCAGGCCACGCGCGCGGCGAGCAGCTTCGCCATGCCGGCCTCAAGATCGCAACGGCGTCCGGAATCCTTCTCGCGCGCCGCGAAATAGGTGAGCTGGCGTGCAATCGCGATCTCGACGACCATCATGGCGATCTTATCGGCAACACGCGGGAAGCTGATGATCGGCGCATCGAATTGCTTGCGCTGCTGCGCATAGGTGAGCGCCTGCTCCAGCGCCGCATGGGCGACGCCGACGGCGCGCGCCGCGGTCTGGATGCGGGCAGACTCGAAGGTCTGCATCAGCTGCTTGAAGCCGAGACCCTCGACCCCGCCAAGCAGATTTTCGGCGGCGACTTCAAAACCGTCGAAGGCGATCTCGAATTCCTTCATGCCGCGATAGCCGATGACCTCGATCTCGGTGCCAGACATGCCGCGCACGGGGAAAGGATTGCCGTCATTGCCGCGCGGCTTTTCGGCGAGCAGCATGGAAAGCCCACGATGGCCCGGCTCCTGCGGATTGGTGCGCACCAGCAGCGTCATCAGATCGGCGCGCGCGGCATGGGTGATCCAGGTCTTGTTACCGTAGACCTTGTAAAAATTGCCCTGCCGGGCCGCACGGGTACGCACCGCGGCCAAGTCGGAGCCGACGTTCGGCTCGGTGAAGACCGCCGTCGGGATGATTTCGCCGGAGGCGATTTTGGGCAGCCAGCGGCGTTTCTGCGTTTCCGTACCGTTGGCGAGGATCAGCTCGGCGGCAATTTCCGAGCGGGTACCGAGCGAGCCGACCCCGATATAACCGCGCGAGAGTTCCTCCGACACGACGCACATGGCTTCCTTGCCGAGCCCCATGCCGCTGAATTCGGCCGGAACGGTCAGGCGGAACACGCCGAGGTCGGCCATCTGCGCAATGACGGCGAGCGGGATGTAGGCGTTCGCGCGGTGCCAGTGCTGTGCTTGCGGAACGACTTTGCTGACGGTGAATTTGCGGATCTCGGTGCGGATGGCTTCGAGCGCATCGTCGAGGCCGCTCGTGCCGATGGCTGCATCGGGCTGCTTACCCATCAGCTCGACCAGGCGGGCGCGATGAGCTGCGCTGTTGCCGGTGGCGATCAGGGCTTCGACGCGCGGGGAGAGGCGTGCGGCGATCGCCACCGGATCAAGACCGAGATCGGCGGGCCGGACGATCTCGCCCTGGCTCATCGCAATGCCGCCCACGATCTGGGAGAGATATTCGCCAAGGCCGACGCGAACGATGAGTTCCTCAAGTTCGGTAAACTGTCCGGCCGCATCCAGGCGCTCGGCGTATGCTGCCAGCTGGCGCACCGACTCGACATAGGTCGCGAGCCACGCAAGCCCATGGGTCGCGCGCTGCTCCTTGTCGAAGAGCCGGCTGTCGATGTGGTCGTCGCGGATCACCCGCGGCCGCACGTTGGCGATCGCAAACGCCAGAATGGCCTCGGACGACGCGGTGGCCTCACGCGCCATCTCGACCGAGGGAATCGGGGCGGGATTATCTCGCCCAGCAAGGGACATTCCGAGGCTCCGGGCATGAGGATGGAACTGATATCGTGTGCACTGCACAAAGGCCATTGGGCGGGATCGCGGCGGGGCCTATTGCCGGAATGCCGAATTCACCGATTGGATTGCGTGTATTCATAATATTCTACAGCGTTCAGCTGTGCTGATTTGCTGAATTGTTAACCATTTTAAGCTTTGTTTCTGCAATGCAAATTGTTGATTTCCGCATGGCGCAGCGAATGACACTGCCGGGCATCCGAACGTCTGTGGGGCCGTAAGGTATGTCTTTATTTCGGCTGGTCACCCGTTTCTCCGTCCGCTTTCGCATCATCGCGCTGGCTATCATTCCTGTCATTGGATTTGTCGCCAACGGCATCGTCTTCACCATCGGCGAAACCGAAGTGGCCGACGCATTCCACAGCGTGAAGCAAGCCTCGTCACTCGCCGACGCCGGACAAGAATTCAAGGACGCGGTTACCGCCATGCGTATCGGCGCGCGGGACTTCGCCACATCGCCGAACGCGGACCGTATCCAGGCTTTCGACGACAGCTACAAGCGGGCGAACATGACGCTGGTGTCGATCGAGCGCGCATTGCCAGCGGCGGAACAGAACAAGATATCGGGGCTGCGCACGCGCGTAGAAACAGTGAAGAAAAATTTTGAAATCTTGACCCAGGCGCAGGAAGAACTCGGCTTCACAGACGATGAAGGCATTCGCCGCTCGATGCGCGATTCCGCGCTGGCGGTCGAACGGATCATCCATGAAGACATGTCGTGGCTGAAGGAATCCGACTCTCAGAAACTCATGATTTCGCTTGTAACCATGCGCCGTTACGAGAGCGAATTTAGGGTCAATCGCACGGATTTCGGGGAACAATTGTTCCTCGCCGAGTACGGTAATTTCAAGCGCGTGTTGGATGAGATTGTCGGCGCATCGATCTTGAAGGAGCAGATCGGTGACATGGTGACGACATACGCCCAGACTTTCACCAAATGGGCGCAAAGTATGAATAACATCAGCCCCTACATCGCTGTCATCGATTCCGACACGCAGAATATCATGCCGGCGGCGAACGCCATCATCGCCTCAACGCGTGATGGGGAACTTGCCGCAAGCGCCGCGCTCGCGCATTCGCGGACGCGCACCAAACTGATCATCACGCTGGTCGGATTCGCGGCCGTCGGCATCGGGCTTGGGTTCAGCTGGCTGATTGGCCGCAGCATCACCAAGCCGGTCGATGGACTCGCGCGCGTGATGAAACGGCTGGCCGACGGCGACACTTCGGCAAAAATTCCGGCCACGGGCGGTACTGACGAGATCGCCGCCATGGCGCGCTCGGTGATCGTGTTCCGAGACAGCATCATCGAGCGTGCGCATTTGGCGGCGACGCAAGATGAAACCAACAGCGCGCGTGAACGGCGCAGCGAATCGATCGCTTCGATGATCGCGCGGTTTGAGCAATCGGTCGATCAAACGCTGGCCAAGGTACGCGAGGCGGCGCATCGCCTGGAAACCACTTCGACCAAGCTCAACAGCGCGGCCGATGCCGTATCGGCGGAAGCCACGACCGCCGAGAATCGGGTCGGTGCAGCTTCGCAGAACGTCACAGCAGCCGCAGGCTCGGTCGAAGAGCTGGCATCCTCGATCGGGGAAATCGCGAGCCAGGCCTCGAAATCGACCGATGTGGCCAACCGAGCGGTGTCCGAGGCGCGGCGGACCACTGATACGATGACGGAGCTCAGTGAGGCGGCAAGCCGCATCGGCGAGGTCATAGGCCTGATCCAGGCGATTGCCGAGCAGACCAACCTGCTGGCGCTCAACGCAACGATCGAGGCCGCCCGCGCCGGCGAGGCGGGACGCGGCTTCGCCGTGGTCGCGGCGGAGGTGAAATCACTCGCCGGGCAAACCGGCAAGGCCACCGAGGAAATTGCCCAGCAGATCGGCGCCATACAGTCGGCTGCAGCCGATGCCACGCAGGCGATCGAGCAGGTCAACGGCATCATCAAGGATATGTCGATGATCGCCGCGGCGGTCGCGGTGACGGTGGAAGAGCAGAACAAGGCGGTGTCGACGATCGCGGACGGCGTCAACCGCGCCTCGCTTGAAGCGCAGAACGGTGCGCAGTCGATGAGCAGGGTCGCGGGCGCATCCGCGGACGCGCGATTGACGGCGGCCGACGTCAAGGCGCTGGCGGATACCCTCGCGGTGGAAGCGGAAAATCTTGACGTAGAGGTGCGCCACTTCCTTGCCGAGGTGCAGGCGGCTTAAGTTAGGCGCAAATCGTCCTAGCCGCCGAAGGACGTCGTCAGCATGTTTGTTCAATCTTACCTGCTCGCGCGCGACGCCTATCGCCGCTTCAATGCCAACTACGGCTGGGCGATCGCGAGCCACATCGCGCTGTCGACGCTGATGTCTTTATTCCCGTTCTTGATCCTGGTGACCGCCATCGCCGGCTTTATCGGATCAAAGAACCTCGCCGATGAGGTCGCGCGCATCCTGATCGAAGCTTGGCCGGCGGAAGTGGCGCAGCCAATCGCAACGCAAATGCATGACGTCCTGACGACGGCGCGCGGCGATTTGCTCACGATCGGCGTGGTGCTGGCGGTCTACTTCTCGTCGAGCGGCATTGAGAGCGTGCGGATCGGGCTGAACCGCGCCTATAACGGCACGGAACCGCGCAGCTGGTGGAAGCTGCAACTCGAATCCATCTCTTACGTGATCTTGGGCGCTGTCGCCTTGCTGGCGATGGCGTTCCTGGTCGTGCTCGGCCCGCTCATCTTTGCAACCGCCGTGCGATACGTCGCATGGCTGGCGCCGTTTTCACCCCTGGTCAGTTTTCTGCGCATCGCCGTTGCGTCGATCGTGCTGATTTTCGCGCTCATTTTCGTGCATAAATTCTTGCCGGCCGGACACCGCACCATGATCGATATCCTGCCGGGCGTTCTTTTCACACTGATCGGCTGGATGGTGGCCGGCGAGGTTTTCGGGCGTTACCTGGCGGCATTCGCCTCGAGTTATGTCACCTATTACGCCGGCCTTGCCTCGGCGATGATCGCGCTCGTGTTCCTTTACCTCACGGCATCGATCTTCATCTTTGGCGGCGAACTCAACGCCGCAATCCGAGAGGCGCGCAAGCCGTCCGCATGAGCGGGCAATCGGCTACAGACCAACCATCCGGCGGATCTCGGCCGGCGAGACTCCGCGCGCGCGCAGTTCGCGCAAGGCCGTTGCGCTTGTCGACTTCGAAAGCTTCTTGCCGTCGTGATCGAGTATCAAGCGGTGATGGTGATAGGTCGGCGCGGGCAGGCCAAGCAGCGCCTGCAAAAGGCGATGCACGCTGGTCGACCAAAACAGATCATTCCCCCTCACCACGTGTGTGATGCCCTGCAGTGCGTCATCGACCACCACCGAGAGATGGTAGCTCGTCGGCATCTCCTTGCGCGCCAGCACCACATCACCCCAGGCCTCGGGTTCGGCCGCGATCTCGCCGTGCTCGCCCGCTGGACCGGCGCCGGTGTCGGACCAACGCAGCGGTCCTGCCCAATCGCTCGCGCGCGCCATATCGAGACGGATGGCATAGGGCTCACGAGCCGCGAAGCGCGCGGCGCGTTCGTCGGGAGTCATTTGGTGAGCGGAGCCAGGATAAAGCGGCGTTCCGTCCGGATCGCGCGGCCAGCGCGCATGCGATTCGCGATCGGCAATCAGGCGCGCGATCTCGGCCCGGCTCTCGAAGCTCGGAAAGGCAAACCCCCGCGCGTCGAGTTTCGCGAGTGCGGCTTGGTATGCATCGAGATGCTCCGACTGCCGCCGCACCGGCTGCTCCCAGGCGAGCCCCAGCCATGCAAGGTCCTCATAGATCGCGGCTTCGAATTCCGGCCGGCAACGGGTGGCGTCAATGTCCTCGATGCGCAACAGCAGCCGGCCGCCAGCTGACCTCGCCATGTCGGCATTGAGGAGCGCCGAGAACGCATGGCCGAGGTGCAAATAGCCGTTCGGGCTGGGCGCGAAGCGGAATACGGGACTGATCATTGCACGGGCGACGACAGTTGCGCTTTCCGGTTCATGCTGGAGTCCTTCGTAAAATGCCGATACACAGGGAATGCTACGATAAGCAATTGAAATGTCCGCAGTACCGATCAAGGCCCGTATTGTAATTCTGGTCGCATGACCTCATTCATCCACACCGACGCGGATCTCGACGCCGGCATGACCGCGCTGGTGGCGCGCGATCCGCGGCTCGCGGACATGCTCGCCAAAGCGGGCATGCCGAAGCTGCGCCGCCGGCCGGCCGGATTTCCCGGCCTCGCCGCGATCATCTGCTCGCAACAGCTCTCCACGGCCAGTGCAGCCGCGATCTGGGGGCGGCTCTCGGGCGCGTTCGATCCTTTTCACCATGATGCCGTCCGGCTGGCCCGCGCGAGCAAACTCGCGCGGATCGGTCTGTCGAAGCCGAAGATCAAAACGCTGAAGGCAATCGGCACGGCCATCGCCAAAGGCGAGATTGATTTCGATGCGGTCGCCGGTCTTCCCGCCGACGATGCGCATGCCGCGTTGATCAAACTGCACGGCATCGGGCCGTGGACGGCCGACATTTATCTCTTGTTCTGCCTTGGCCATGCGGACGCGTGGCCGGCCAGCGATCTCGCCTTGCAGGAGGCCATGCGAATCGCGTTTGGATTGCAGCGGCGACCGGACGCGAAGCAGATGACGAAACTCGCGGAAGCCTGGCGGCCGTGGCGCGGGGTCGCGGCGCATCTGCTGTGGAACTATTACCGGGCCATCAAGCAGCGCGAAGGCGCGCCGATGCAATCCAAAGTGCAATCCAAAGTGCCATCCAAAACGCGACCGAAAGCGATGAAGCGCAAGGCCAACGGAGGCGGGCGTGGCCGCTGAGATCGACGGCCCGCGCCTGGCGCCACGCAGCGGCGTGGCGCGACGGCTCGTCGTGTTCCTCCACGGCTACGGGGCCGACGGCAACGACCTGATCGAGATCGGCCGCGCCTGGCAGGAGATGTTGCCGGAGACGGCCTTCGTGTCGCCGCATGCGCCCGAACCTTGCGGGCAAGCGCCCATGGGCCGGCAATGGTTCGAGCTGACCTTTCGTAATCCGGAAGAGCGCTGGACCGGCGTCAACAAGGCGGCGCCCACGCTCAATCGCTTCCTCGACGCGGAACTGGCGCGGCACAAGCTTCCGCCTTCGGCGCTCGCACTGGTCGGCTTCAGCCAGGGCACCATGATGGCCTTGCATGTCGGTTTGCGCCGTGCCGACGCGCCCGCGGCGATCGTCGGCTATTCGGGCCTGTTCGCGCTGCCGAACAATGGGGCGGCCGAATCAGTCGCCAAAGACATCCGATCGCGGCCGCCGGTGCTGCTGGTGCATGGCGACAGCGACGATCTCATACCGCCGCAGGCGCTGTTTCACGCCACCGAGACGCTGGCCGCGCTGGAAGTGCCGGTGGAATGGCACCTGTCGGCGGGAATCGGACACGGAATCGATGCCGAGGGACTGCGGCACGGCGGGGAATTTCTCATGCGCAGGTTTGGGATTCGGACCTAATTTACCCTGCGAATAGGCCTTGCCACGCGCTTCATATTCCGGTCATCCTTCTCCATAGACTCATGCTGAAGGGGTGATCGGAGGACCTCGCTGTGAACGTGCATGTATCTCCTGGCGGCTGGCCGGCCCTGGTGCTCAACGCGGATTTCCGCCCGCTGAGCTACTACCCGCTGTCGCTGTGGTCGTGGCAGGACGCGATCAAGGCGGTGTTTCTCGAGCGGGTGAACATCGTCGAGGAATACGACAAGGCCGTGCACAGCCCGAGCCTGGAAATGAAACTGCCGAGCGTGGTGTCGCTCAAGACCTTCGTTCGGCCTTCGACGCATCCGGCGTTCACGCGGTTCAATGTATTCCTGCGCGACAAATTCTGCTGCCAGTTTTGCGGGTCCCGGGATGATTTGACGTTCGATCATCTGCTGCCGCGCTCGCGCGGCGGTCACACCACATGGGTCAACGTGGTGGCGGCGTGCTCGATCTGCAATCTGAAGAAGGGCAGCAAGACGCCGTCAGAGGCGGGCATGTGGCCTTCGCAGATGCCGTTCCAGCCGAGCGTGTCGCACCTGCACCGCAACGGCCGGCTGTTCCCGCCGAATTATCTGCACGAGAGCTGGCTCGATTATCTCTACTGGGACACCGAACTCGATCCTTGAGAGTTCGGCCGCTTGGCCAGCGCGCCCCACATCGCCACCACGGCAAGCCCGAACGAAATCAGGGCGTTGTAACCGGCCAGCGACAGGCCGAGGAAACGCCATTGCGCCTCGTCGCAACGCAGGATGCTGGTATTGCGGAGGCGGTTTTGCAGATCCTGGATGCTGCCGAATGTGCCGGTGCCCGAGCATTCCGGCGGCCCGACCCACAATTTCCACTCGATGCCGGAATGATAGACGCCGAGGCCGGCGTTCCACAGCATGCCGACGGCGATCGCGAACAAAGCCAGAGTGAGAACTTTAGGCGTCGCACCGTAGGAGACGCCCAGCATGACCATCGTGGCGAGCGGTATCGCGAAGTAATAGACCACGCGCTGCTCCAGGCAGAGCGGACAGGGCCAAAGGCCGACGGCATATTGAAAGAACCAGGCGCCGAGCAGCGTGGCGGCGCCTCCAATTGCGATGATCACCGCCGCCGTCATGGTGGGTTCACGCGGGTCAATCATGCGGCGATCCGCAAACATGGCTTGCTCTTGTTCCCTTCCTGCCTCGGCATAGCGCCGCGTGCGAAGGCTGTCGATAGCCTATGACCTTGCAAATTCGGCAGCATGCGGGCGTTGACCGAATCCGGTCGGTACGCCAGATTAGAGCTATGCCCCTGTGGCGGAATTGGTAGACGCGCCAGACTCAAAATCTGGTGGTGGCAACATCGTGCCTGTTCGACTCAGGCCAGGGGCACCATATTTTCAATGATTTCGGTGCAGGTAGATTCTTTGATTTTTTGAGCACTGCGCCGTGTCCGCACTGTGTCCGCACGAGGGGCGTCGCCATGACCGATGATGAAATCACCGCTCGGATGCTCGAAATACTCTACGAGCATCGTCACGACAGCGTGGCCGACCTTGATAAGGTGCTGAAGCCGCAGTTTCCAGATGTTGCAGAGAACGTGCTCCAAAGTTTGCTAAGTCGAATGGAGCAACGCCGCATGGTGGATCGCACAGCGACGATTGGCGGCCTGGGTTACGGCACAATTTCAAATCACGGGATCGACATTGTAACGGGCAAAGTAAATGCGCAACTTCCAATTAAGATCAACGTCGCCGGAAGTTCAAGAAGCGGCGACTTTGACTACGAAGAAATCGTGACACTGCAAGCGCCGCCTGATGTTGGCGGTGCTTCGACGCTGGCACCGGCGCAATGGCAAAATATAAGTTGTGGCAGGCAGTGCGCATCGTCGCGGAGCGGTTCGGACACATACAACGAATGGCCGCGATGATTCATCGCGACACCGGACCGCCTCTAGAGCGGACCCAAATTCTCGCGATCCATCAGAGTCGAGATTTCAAGCCATACTTGCTGCTCGCAATGCCGGAAAATCCCTCTGGTGGTCCTGCTACACAGCGCACGACAAATGACGGCGGAGCCATTGGAGGCAGTCCCATCGGAAGCGGCCCCATCGCTGGTGGTCCGACGCCGCAGCGCAGACCTTGGAGCTCGGCGTGGGGCGACTCATGGGGTGGAGGAACGAAGCCTGCCACAGTCGCGCCTACCACTGTAATCAACACGCCGGTTCTCGCCGATAGCTTCGAGGAAACGGACGCCGTTTTTTTTGAGCCTACGCCTGAGGCTGCGAGGACGAGCACGGTTGAGACGGCTAGTCCAGTCACAGCTTCGATGTCGGCAACGGAAGCAGCGGACACTCTTTCTGCCGAGGCAACGGTATCGAGGCCCGTCCGATTGGTTCTCGTAGACAGAATTTCGGAGGAACCAGCCGCGCTCCGTGACGCAGCAGCCGCGCTGCTTGCAGCTGTCAACGCTGAGATCGAGCAGCAAAAAGACCGTGGGTCGAACGACTCTGAGTATCTCGATTTCTTGGAAAGCCTCGCGGATGGCCTCACCAAGCTGATAGACGCATTGAATCGTCTCGCTGCGACCAGTGACCGTGAGCAGCAAAGAATTCTTGCTGGCTCGGCGGCGAAAATCGCCGATGCCATCAAGGCAAAAATCGTGGAATGGTTTGATTTGAAGAGCGTTGAGGTAATTGATCGCACGTACAACGCGACCCTCTTTTGCGGTGCGGTTTCTTTCCTGCATTTTTGCGGAGTGCCCCTTACTGACATCGTGAAATATTTTGCTGGCGTGCTGACAGGTCGTGCGATCAAGTGAGTAGTCGATAATGAGCAATTGGAGCGCCCCACAGCATAGCTACGAAGAAATTCGCGAGACTATGATTGAAGTCTTTCGCACTAGCTCACCGAACGACGTAAATCAATTTTCCCTCGTGGTCGAGCAGACAGCGCGTGCGCTCACAAGGCGATATCGTCCTCCGGCCTTACCCGGTGGAGTGATGTACCCAGGAGCGCAGAGCCAACTGCATCCGAATGACCGTATGCTCATTCTTGAGATTGTGTGGGACTTATTCAGGCAAGGCATCATCACGCTCGGGATCAACGATAACAATCCGGGCTGGCCCTGGATGCGGCTCAGCCGGTTTGGAAAAGAGGTGCTGAATACATCGAGTCCTTATCGCTTTCACGATACGACTTCGTTTTTGAAGTTGGTGAAGGCCGAGGTTCCCGACATCTCGCAAGAGGCCTTGCTGTATCTCGACGAAGCGGTCGCAGCCTTTTATGCCGACTGTCTGCTTTCTTCATGCGTGATGTTAGGCGTGGCGGCCGAAGCTGAATTCTTGCGGCTTATTGATGTTGCCTGCGCGAATTCGACGCATGGGGTGCGGTTTGCACCCGTTCAAAAGCTCAAATTCATCCGCGAGAAGATCACCAAATTTCACGACCTGTTAAAGCCAATCGTGGCGTCATTGCCAAAGGCCGCCACCGAAGACCTGGATACGAACTTGAGCGCGATCCAATCTGTGTTGCGTATCGCTCGAAACGATGCGGGCAATCCAACGGGTGCCAAGCCGCCGACACGCGACCAAGCTTTCATATCGCTTCAACTTTTTGTGCCGTTCGCTCGACAGGTCATGAGATTGCGGGACGCTCTGAAATAATCCGGCCTTCGGACTACAATTACATTACCGATCATGAAGCCGTTGAGTACCCGGTACTGCTTGCCGGTGCGTGCGTGACGGCGGCAGTGCCGGATGATAAGGCAGAGCGGCCATCACGCTCACGTGAGGGCGACCGCGACATTCTGCCGGCCGAAGGCAGCCTCCATCTCGCGACGCACTGTGACGGCGCTGTCGTTCGGATCGTAGGCGACATCGGACCATTTCAGGCATTCGCCGCTCTTGATGTCGCGTTTGAGCTTGACGTTCTGGGCAAGCCCGAGCGGCAGATAGCCTGCATCGAGCGATACTTGCGCCGGCGTCTGCTTGCCCCAGACGCAGAAGCCGCCTTCGCCGTCGAGCATCTCGCCGGCTTTGAGATTCTTCTTGGCGGTGGCGACGACGTCGGAGCGGAAACCCGAGGGCGCGCCGGTCGGCTCCTTGCGCAGCGCGGCGCTCGCGACCGAAATGCCGAGCTCGAGCCCGATCATGTGGATCGGCCGGTAGAGCGCGGCATAGCGCCCGCTCTTGTCCGGCAGCATGGCGTATTCCTTGAAGCAGCGGCGGGCGTATTCGGTCTCGCCCTCGAACACCACATAGGTGCCGAGCGCGAGATGATGCGGCACGTCGCGGCCGTCGCGGTAGACGGAGGATGTGACTTCCGTGACGCCCTCCTTTTCCAGCACGCCGCCGGCGTTTTTCGGCTTGCACACATCGGCAAGCTCAAAGCGGGTCGCGGGCGGGAAGCTCAGGCCCTCGCTTTGCGGCACCAACCCGGTGGCGTTGCATACCGCCGTCATCTCGATGCCGGACTTGGTGCCGTCGACAAAACTGTTGAACATTTTCGGATTGATCGATTGGCGGTCGGTGATGTTCAGGTACTTGTCGAGAATATCCCAGACGTTGTCGGGATTGGATTGGTGGTAGTGCGGCTCGTAGCGCGTGCCCTTGCCGGCGGCGATCACCTTGAAGCCGGCCGCGCGCGCCCAGTCGACGTGCTCGCAGATCAGCGCCGGCTGGTCGCCCCAGGCGAGGCTGTAGACCACGCCCGCCGCTTTGGCCTTGCGCGCAAGCAAGGGGCCGGCGAGCGCATCCGCCTCGACATTGACCATGACGATATGCTTGCCGTGCGCGATGGTCTTGAGCGCGTGCCTGATGCCGGCCTCCGGGATGCCGGTCGCCTCGACGATGACCTCGATGTCCGGAAACGCGATCAGCGCTTCGGCGTCGGGCGTCACATGCGTGGTGCGTCGCGTCAGCGCGTCGCCGAACGACGACGCAACATATTGCGCGGCCGGCCAACCGGCGCTCTGCAACTGGCTCCGCGCGCGCGCGACATTGAGATCGGCGACGGCGACCACATGCAGGCCGCGCGTCAGGCGCGCCTGGGCGAGGAACATGGTGCCGAATTTTCCCGCGCCGATCAGGCCGACGGTGACCGGTTTGCCGGCAGCTTCGCGTTCGAGCAAGAGGGAGGAGAGGTTCATGGTGTGATCTTATGCAAAGACCCACCGGATTGTCATGGCCGGGCTTGTCCCGGCCATCTCGCTTAGGCGAGCACGATGCCAACCTCATCGGGATCACCGGGACTCACGCCTTCGGCGCGGCCCGGTGATGACCGCTGCGCGGTCACTTTGCCGGCACCACCAGCGAATAGCGCTCGTCGGCTGCGGGGATGCGGGCTTCAGGCACGCCGAGCTCTTTCCGCACGATGTTGGTGCCGAGCGTGATCGCCACGGCCTTATAGAAAGCGTGGCGGCGGCTCATGCCTTCGCGGCCCATGCCGCAGTCGGTGGAGATCACCAGGCGCTCGGCCGGAATGTGCTTGAGCGCGGCACGGATGGAAGCCGCGACGTCCTCCGCCCGCTCGACCTGCAGCGTGTGATGGTCGATCACGCCGATGCAGATTTTCTTGTTGGTGATGGTCTTGCCGATGGCTTCGAGATCGATGCCGCCGGAGGCCGACGACTCGAACGTGATCACGTCGGCATCGACCGTGTTGTAGGCCTCGAGCGCGGGCTTGTAGGTCTGCACGGTGCCGAACATGCGTTGCGCCGACGGATTGCCCCAGCAGGAGTGCGCCCAGATTTCCGTCTTGGCGCGCAGGCCTTTGACGGTGCGGTTGAACACTTCGACCATCAGCTTGGGATTGATGACGGCATCAACAATGTTGCGCACCGCGAGCAGATGGATCTGCGGCTCTTCGATTTGAATGACGGGACAGCCGGCGTTGGCGAGTTCGTGATATTCCTCGTTGAAGGCGTCGGCGATGGCGAACATGCGGTCGGGCACGCTCTTGTAGTGGCGGTCCTGCAAGGCGAAGGCGACGATTTCCGCCGAGACCGAACCCCATTTCACCGGCTTCTCGGTGATGCGCTGCGCCGCCTTCCACATCGCGGTGTATTGCAGGTTGCCGCGGCCGATCGGGCCGGTGACCACCGGCATCACGCGCGATTCCAGATAGTCATGCAGAATATGCCCGCGCGGAAACCACAGGCCGCCGCGGCCGGCCGGCGTCGGCACCGGATGGCCGACGGTGAGGCCGGTCATGTGGTTCGGCGGATAGGCGGTCCAGCTTTGCCCGCCGACATCGTCGTCGAAATGGGCATCGCCGTCGGTGACGATATCGAGGCCGGCCAGCTCCTGATCGCGGATGAAGCACGTGATGGCGTCTTCGTACTGTTCGCGGAAGCGTCGGCTGACCATCGCTTCGAGGAAATGGCGCGTGCCGAGATTTTCCGTGTACCAGCTCGGGCGCGGCAGCGAGCCGGTGATGGTCGTCGGCAAAATGATGTCTTTGGTCGCACGATACATTTGAGTCCTCCCCGTTTTGCCGATGTTCTTAACGTCGCAGGCGGGTGCGCGGCAACATGAATCAAATCCGCGCCAGCCTTCTGCCCGCATGGCAGGTTTGTCTTGTGGGGCGAAGGCGGATCACTCTATTCTGCCCATTCTTGCCCACCGCAAGGATCGAGATGTCCGACGTTGTCGCAAACCCGGGCGCGCTCGCCGCCTCATCGCCGACCGCACCGGAAAATGCGCGCTGGCGGATCGTGCTGCGCAACCTCGTTCCGTTCGTCGTGGTGTTCGGGCTGTGGGAGATCACGGCGCGCGCCGGCGTGTTTCCGCCTCGGCTGTTTCCAACGCTGGAAGACGTGGCCGCGACTTTCGTGCGACTTACCATTGCCGGCATTCTGCCGCACCACGCGCTCGACACCATCATCCGCTTGCTGTTCGGGTTTGCCCTCGCCGCGATCGTCGGGGTGGTGCTGGGCATCGCCATGGGACGCTGGCGGCGCGCCGAGGACATCATCCTGCCGCTGGTGAGCATCGGCGCGCCGATCCCCGGTCTCGCCTATGCGCCGCTGTTCCTTCTGTGGTTCGGGCTCGGTAACAAATCCGCGGTGCTGCTGGTCGGATTCGTCTCGGCTTTCCCGGTCATCTTCAACACCTGGACCGGCGTGAAGGCGGTGAAGGAGATCTGGGTGCGATCGGCCCAGGCCATGGGCGCAGACGACCGGCGGCTGTTCGTCAAGGTGATCCTGCCTGGCGCCCTGCCCTATATCCTGACCGGGCTTCGACTTGGGCTCGCGCAAGCGTGGCGCATTCTGGTCGGCATCGAAATGCTCGCAGCGGTGCCGTGGGGGCTCGGCTGGATGATTTTCGGCGCGCGCGAATTTCTCAATACCGACGTGATGCTGGCCGGCGTCGTAGTCATCGGAGTGCTCGGGCTTAGCTTGGAGAAATTGGTGTTCCAGCGGCTGGAAAAATTCACGGTCGTGCGCTGGGGGATGATCGCGTCATGACGGCAATCGACCTGCCCGGCACGAAAGGGACGCGCGACCGCACGCGATCGGCCGTGCGCGCGACCATCACACTCGTGTGCGCAGCGTTGCTGTATGAGGTGATTGCACGCACGGGCTACTTCCCGCCAGTGCTGATGCCGACGCTGCCCAAGGTCGGGCGCACGCTGATCGACGCGCTGGTCGATGGCACCATGCTCTGGCACGCGGCCGCCACGCTCTATCGCGTGCTGGTGGGAATGGCGCTCGCTGTGGTGGTCGGATTGCCGCTCGGGATTTTGATGGGGCGCTTCAAGCTGGTGGAGAATTTCGTGCTGCCGCTGGCAAGCGCGCTGATGCCGATCCCGTCGCTCGCCTGGGTGCCGGTGTTCATCCTGTGGTTCGGGCTCGGCAATACAGTGGCGATCCTGGTCGTGTTCTATGCGGCGCTGTTTCCGATGCTGCTCAATACCTGGTCGGGCGTGCGCGCGGTCAACCCGCTGTGGCTGCGCGCGGCCGGCGCGATGGGCGCCGATGAGCATGCGCTGTTCTGGAAAGTGATCGTGCCGGGCGCTTCGCCCTTCATCATCACCGGCGTACGGCAGGCGTTTTTGCGCGCTTGGATTGCCGTGATCGGGGCGGAATTCCTCGCTGCGTCGGACTGGGGATTGGGCTGGGTGATCTTCGACGCCAAGGAATTTTTGAACGCGGATCTGATGCTCGCCTCGCTTGCGGTGATCGGGGGAATCGGATTCGTGTTCGAACGGCTGGTGTTCGGCTCGATCGAAAAGGCAACCGTGCAACGCTGGGGCATGGTGCGGTCGGCGAAGAGTTGAACAGGTTTGTCATCGGCGCTGGCTGCGAAACTGTGACGCATCGCCATTGCGACAGTGGTCGCGGAAGCTTATTCTCGCTGTTGTCACAGGCGCCAATGCCAATGCGATGTCGAAAAATTTCGGTGGGGCGATGAAAAAATTCACGGCACATTCTGCACTGTCACGACGCAACATCATCAAGGGCGCCGGCGCGATCGCGGCCGGCGCAGCGGCGCCGGCCTTCCTGAGCATTCGCTCGGCCTATGCCGCCTATCCGGACCGGCCGGTGAAGGTCGTGGTGGCCAATACGCCGGGCGGCCCGTCAGACATCGTCGGCCGCATGATCACAGCGGCGCTTCAGCAATCGACCGGAAAAACTTTCATCATTGAGAATATCGGCGGGGCGGGCGGCAATATCGGAATGGGAAATGTCGCGCAATCGGCCGGCGACGGCTACACGATCCTGCTCGCGACCAACGCCTATTCGGTCAATGCCACCCTTTACAACAAGATCCCCTATGATCCGCTGAAGGACTTCGTTGGCGTCAGCGAGCTGGCGACCTCTCCCAACACTTTTGTGGTCAAGTCCGATCTGCCGGCGAAGACGATGAAGGAATTCGTCGCGCTCGCCAGGGCCAATCCGGACAAGTTCAACTGCGCGACGCCGCCGATCGGCACCACACCGCAGCTTCAGCTCGAGGTTCTCAAACTGCGCGAAAAACTCCCCAAGCTCGAGGACGTCGTGTTCAAGGGCGGCGGCGACGCGATTCAAGCGCTGCTCAGCGGCACTGCGCAATTGAGTTCCGGGTCGCTGCCGCCGGCGGCTCCGCACATCAAGGCCGGCATGCTGCGCTGCCTAGCGGTCACCGGCGAAACGCGCTGGCCCGACATGCCGGACGTTCCGACCATGGGGGAGGCCGGCTACAAGGACTTCGTGTTTGCCACCGACACCGTACTGCTCGCACCGGCGAAGACCCCGCCCGAGGCGGTGAACTATCTGGAGAAGGAAACGCTCAAGATCCTCGGCACGCCGGAGATGAAAGACAAGCTCTACAAGGCCGGATTCTTGGTGCGGCCGAAGGGCGCCAAAGACGCCTGGGCGCGCGTGACCAAGGAAATCGGCATGTTCAAAGGCATCATCGAACAGGCCGGCATCAAAAAACTCTGATGATCGCGCACTGCGGAGCGCCTGCCCTGGTGCGCGCGATGCCAACGGCTCCCGCATGTCATCCAGCGGTCGATGCGCAGCGCTGAGGCTCATGCCGGCGACGCGAAGTCGTGACGGCCATCTCGACAAGCGCCCCTCAGCAAGAGCAAACTCATTCACGCACTCAAGCGCACCATTGGGGGCGCACAAAGACGCCTGACCGATCAGGGAGACGACCATGCGTCTGTTCAAGCGCCGCAAGCGCGGCGACGACCTTTCTGCATTTCAACCTGTCGCCGGCAACGGCCTGCTCGACCGACGTGCGCTGCTTGGACGCGGCATTGCCCTTGCGGGCGCCATGGGGGCGGGCGGAGCGGCATCCTTGACCGGCGCCGCAGCCGAGCCGCTCAAGGAAGAGCCTTGGAGTCTGGAACCAGGCGATGTGCTCGCGCCCTACCAGCAACCTTCGAAATTCGAAAGGAAGGTCGTGCGGATCTTGAGCAATCCGAAGGGCGAACCGCGCACGCAGCATGCGCGCACGCCGCATCAGATGCTCAACGGCACGATCACGCCGAATGGCCTGCATTTCACCATCTCGCATCAGGGCAATCCGGAGATCGATCCCGACAAGCACAAGCTCGTGATCCACGGCATGGTGAAACAGCCGCTGATGTTCACGCTCGATACGCTCGCGCGCTATCCGATGGTGACGCGCACGGCCTTCGTGGAGTGCGGCGGAAACAGCGGGCTCTTGTTCTCGCCGGAGCCGGTGCAGACCGACGTGCAGAATCTCCACGGTCTCGTGTCTTGCGCGGAATGGACGGGCGTCAAGCTCTCGGTGCTGTTGGAAGAAGCCGGCAGCGACAAGACGGCGAAATGGATGATCGCCGAGGGCGCCGACGCGCCGGCCTTGAGCCGCAGCATTCCGGTGAAGAAGGCGCTCGATGACGCAATGATCGCGCTCTACCAGAACGGCGAGCGGTTGATGCCGGGCAACGGCTATCCGATGCGGCTCCTGCTGCCCGGATACGAAGGCAATACGCAGGTCAAATATCTGCGGCGGCTGAAAATCGTGAATCAGCCAGGCATGAGCTATTACGAGACCAGGACGTACTCGCCCATTCTGCCGAACGGCAAGGCGTATCGCTTCTTCTTCCTGCAGGAGATCAAATCGTTCATCACGCAACCCTCGCCGGGACTGACGCTGAAGGAACCGGGGCTCTATGAAATCTCCGGCATCGCCTATTCCGGCACCGGCAAGATCACCAAGGTCATGGTCTCGGCGGACGGGGGAAGGAGCTGGGGACATGCTGCGCTGCAGGCGCCGGTCCTGAGCAAGGCGTTCACGCGGTTCCGCATGGCGTGGCGTTGGAACGGCGGACCCGCCATCCTGCAAAGCCGCGCCTGGGACGACGCCGGCAATGTACAGCCGACGCGGGCCGAGATCGTCGCCACGCGCGGGCAGACAAAGACCATCCCGCGCGTCGGCGGTTTCCCGAGCCAGCACTACAACGGCATCACAAGCTGGGGCATCGCCGGCAACGGGGAGGTCAAACATGTCTACGCTTAGGAAGACCGCGGCAGCCGCCCTGCTGCTTGCGCTGGGCGCGTGTTTTGCCCTTGCCGAAAGCCCGCGCCTGGGCAAGCCGATCACGGAGGCCGACGTCGCGGCGTGGGATTTGAGCATCCTCGGTGACGGCACCAATCTCCCGCCTGGCAACGGCACGGCCGCGGAAGGCGCCGTCATCTACGCGCAAAAATGCGTGGCCTGCCACGGCGAGAACGCCAAGGGCGGCAACAACGGCTCGCTGGTCGGCGGGCCGCCGCTCGACCGTATCGAAGCCACGAAGACCATTGCAAATTTCTGGGGCTATCCCACGACGGTGTTCGATTTCATCCGCCGCGCGATGCCGTGGCCGCAGCCGCGCACGCTTGCCAACAACGAAGTCTATGCCCTCACCGCCTACATCTTCGCGCTCAACAAACTGATCGACGAGAAGGACGTGATGAACGCACAGACATTGCCGAAGGTGAAAATGCCCAACCGCGACAATTTCATCATTCGGTTCCCGAAGGAAATCTGAACACGATCGGCTTCGCCGACGTCATTGTCAGAGGTGCTACCATGCGTCGACATACATTTCATCTGCTCGCCGTCAGCGTCGAAATAAACCCCAAGAAGCCCCGTGACGCGCGCGTCGATTTCGTCTGTCAGGAGGACGGCTTCCACTTCCTGATGTCGCGGGCGACGCTCGAAACGCTTCAGCAGCACATATCCGACACGCTGGCAAAAGCGCCGCTGCAAGCGACGCGGCGCACAGCGGCATCCTCGGCGAGGCCCGCGCTGTGATAAAAGCGCAGGCGGTGCGCGCTAATCGACCACCACGCCGATCTGCTTGATCACGGCGCCCCAGCGACGGGACTCATCCTTGATGTAGGCGTCCAGCTGCGCCGGAGTCATCGGCAGCGGCTCGACGGACAAGTTGCGCAACCTGGCCTGCACGTCCGGCATTTTGAGCACGTCCACGGTCGCCTTGGAAATTTCATTCTGGAGCGGCGCGGGAAGCTTCGGCGGGCCGACCATGGCGAACCAGCCCGCCGAAATCAATCCGGGCATGCCGGCTTCCGCCGTGGTCGGCACGTCGGGCATGGCCGGGCTGCGCGCGGCGTCGGTGACCGCAAGCACCTTGATCTTGCCGTCGCGATAGAGCGCGAGTGCCGCGGAAACGTTGCCGAAGAACAGGTCAACGTGGCCGCCAAGCATGTCTTGCAGCACCAGCGTCTCGCCGCGATACGGCACGTGCACCATCTGCGTGCCGGTCATGGTCATGAACATGTTGGCGGTGAGGTACGGAGTGGCGCCGTTGCCCTGGCTGCCGTACACCACCTTGCCGGGATTCTGCTTGATGTAGGCGATGAGTTCCTTCACCGAATTCACCGGCAATTCCTTGCGCGCGATGAACAGGTTCGGAACCTTGCCGATACCGCTGATCGGCACAAACTCTTCCGGCTTGTAGGAGAGCTGCTTGTAGAGCGTCTGATTGACGGCAAGAGGGCCGGGCGGCGCAACCAACAACGTGTAGCCATCGGGTTCGGCTTTGGCGGCAATCTCGGCGCCGATGTTGCCGCCGGCGCCGGTCTTGTTTTCGATCACGACCGGCTGGCCCCATTTTGCCTGCAATTTGTCGGCGACGATGCGTGCCAGCACGTCGTTGATGCCGCCGGGCGGAAACGGCACCAGGAATTTCACCGTGCGCGTCGGAAAATTTTGCGCATGCGCCAAAGTCGAGAGCGCAAAGAGGCTCACAGCAAATAAGGATGTGGCAAACCGTCGATCCATGGCCATCCGCCTATTCGGGTTTCAGGTTGGCGTCCTTGATGATCTTCTGGTAATTCGCCGCTTCCGATTTCATGAAAGCATAGAATTGATCGACCGACAGCGCGGTCACATCGGCGCCGTTGTCGTGCAGGATCTTGTTCGTCTCCGGTTCCATGATGATCTTGTTGATCTCGCTGTGGAGACGCGAAACGACTTCCGGCGGCGTGCCTTTCGGCGCGAAGAAGCCGACCCACAGAATGAAATTGAAATTCGGGATATTGGCGGATTCGGCGACGGTCGGTATGTCGGGTGCGGCGATCGTGCGCTTTGCGGATGACACCGCAAGCAATTTGACCGAGCCGGATTTCATGAGCGGCATAGCGGCCGGAAAACCGGGGAAATAAAAATCGACATGGCCGCCGACGAGATCGTTCAGCGCGGGCGCCGCACCCTTGTAGGGCACGTGGACGAGGTTGCCTTTGGTCTTGAGCTTGAGCAGCTCGCCGGCGAAATGCCCGGGCGTGCCGGTGCCCGCGGATGCGAACGGCACGCTGCGCCCCGACTTCCAATCCTTGATCATGTCGGGAACGGTCGAATAGGGCGCCTTGGCCGGCACCACGAGCGCAAGCGGCACGGCGGCGGCGAGCGCGATCGGCTGCATGTCCTTGAGCGGATCGTAGGCGACGTTCTTGAGAAAATAAGGATTGATCGCGATCTCGGGCGTCTGCGCGGCCATCAACGTGTAGCCGTCGGGCGCGGCATTGACGAGGGCCTGAGCTGCAATCGTGCCGCTCGCGCCCGCGCGGTTCTCGACCACAACGGTTTGACCGAGCACGGCGGACAGGCGGTTGCCGACCAGGCGTCCGACGATGTCGCCTGTTCCGCCGGGAGCATAGCCCACGAGCAAAGTGATGTGCTTACTCGGATAATTTTCCGCATGCACCGGCGCCGTGCCGAGACAAGCCAAGAGTGCGACCGCAAGGATTTTTCGTAGCTGCGAAATCATGCTCATGGGATACTCGCGATCTGGTGCGCGGCGCGCGGCGGGATTTGTCCGCTGCCTGCTGGATCATCGACGATATAGCGTCTATGAGTGCGCGACTAGAAGGATCAAGGAAGCGATGCCCCACATCGAAGTGCAGGACGTCACACTGGTCTACGACACGCCCGCAGGCCAGGTGCCGGGCGTGCAAGGGGTCAGCTTCAACATCGAGGCCTCGGAATTTCTCTGCATCGTCGGTCCGTCCGGCTGCGGCAAGTCGACGCTGCTCAATATCATCGCCGGATTTCTGACACCGACCGGCGGCCAAATCCGCATCGGCGGACAGGCCGTGAAGGGGCGCGGCATGGATCGCGGCGTTGTTTTTCAGGATTTCGCCCAGCTATTTCCGTGGCGAACCGCGCTCGGGAATGTCGCCTTCGGCTTGGAGATGAAGGGAATGCCCAGGGAGGAGCGCGAGGAAATCGCGCGCAGGCAGCTCAAGCTGGTCAAGCTCGACAAATTCGTGCAATCCTATCCGCACCATCTCTCGGGCGGAATGCAGCAACGGGTCGCCATTGCGCGGGCGCTTGCGTACAATCCGTCCGTGCTGTTGATGGACGAGCCGTTCGCTGCGCTCGATGCGCTCACGCGCGACGACATGCAGCGACTCTTGGCGGATGTGTGGCGGGAGACGCGCAAGACCGTGATCTACGTGACGCATAACGTGGCGGAGGCGGTCTACCTTGCCGACCGCGTGATCGTGATGACACCGCATCCCGGCCGGGTGAAGACCGAAATGTCGATCAAGCTCAATCGGCCGCGCGATCCGCTGAGCGTGGAGTTTCTCGACTATCAGAAGCAGCTCCTGGGCCACCTTGGCCAGGAGAAAGCCATTTCGTGATCAGCCAGTTCATGGCGGGGTATCGAGCCGCAACAAGGAGAAGAGTGATGACGGGAACACGACACAAAATTACTCGCCGCGACTATCTCGCCGCCACGGGCGCAACCGTGCTGGTGATGGGCGCCGGATCGGCACGGCCGGCGTTTGCGTTGGATACGATCCGCCAGGGCTACCAGACCAACATCTGGGGCATGCCGACCTATTATCTCATGAAGTCGGGCGCGCTGGAGAAGCAAGGCATCAAGTTCGAGGAATTCGCCGTCGTCTCCGGCAATCTCACCATGCAGCAGATGGTGGCGCGGCAAGTCGACCTTGGCACCTATGCCGGCCCGTCATTCCTTATCGGCCATGACAAGGGCGGGCTGGTCGCTATTGCCGTGATCGAAAGCGTCGGGCGCACGGCATCGGTCGTCGCACGCAAGGATTTGAACATCACCAAGCTCGAGCAACTTAAAGGACTCAAAATCGCCAATCAGGTCGGCTCCTCGATCGGCAATATTTTCGTCGATCAGATCGGACCGGCCCATGGTCTGAAAAAAGGCGACTACCAGGAAGTCCGCATGGATGTGAACAACATGATTGCGGCGATGTCGGCGAAGACCGTGGATGCCATGGTCAACGTGGAGCCCTACAACGCCATCGCCGAAGCCGACGGCATCGGAAATATCCTCATGGACCTTTCGAGCGTGGACAAGGTGCCGGTGTTCATGGCCGCCACGCCCGACTTCGTGCAAAAAAGCCCCGAAACCGTGGTCGCCTACCTCAAGGCGTGGCTCGCAGTGGAAAAGGACTTCAAGCAGAACCCAAAGAAGGTGTCCGACGTGATCTACTCGTTCTTCACGTCAAAGGGTTACCAAATGTCGCCGGATACGTTTGCCAAGGCGCTCGGCCGCGTCGACGTGGATGTCGGATTCCCGAAGGATCTCAATCCCTATCTGCAACACCACGCCGAGGTGCTGCTGAAGGAAAAGAAGATCGCGGCGCTTCCGGATTGGTCCAAGGCGCTGCGGCCGGATTTCATGGAAAAGGCGCGGACCGGGGCCTGACGGCCGACTGCAATCGAACGAACCTGAAAGGCCGGTGTGTCAGCACCGGCCTTTTGCATTGCAGTCCCCTCGCCTCGCCCAAAAAAACAGGTTAAACCATTTGCGCATGATCTTTCCCGAAAACCGGTTCCCACTTTTCGGGATCATGCACGATCCGCGGGACTGACAATCAAATCAAATGGAGCAAGTTATGAAAGGCGCAAAGAAGAAGGCTGCAAAAAAAACCTCAGCAAACAAGAAAACGCCGAAGAAATCGCCAGTGCGGTCGGCGTCGAACAAGCCTGCCACGCGGAGCGCACCGCGCGGCGGCGGCAATGGCGTCGTCACCTGGAATTTCAAGCTGCTGTCGCACCACTATCTCGACGGTTTCGGCGGAATGGGCGAAGGCATGTCGATCCAGATCGCGCCCGACGGCCGCCGCATCCTCTGGCTCGCGCACGAGAGCGCGCCGAAGAATTTCACTGCGGTCGACGTGTCAGACCCGCGCAAGCCGAAGGTCGTGTGCCAGACCAATCTCACCCACAATGACATGCGTTCGAATTCGCTGGAAACCTGCGGCAATCTGATGGCAGTCGCCTATCAGACCAAGCGAAAGAACATGCAGCCCGCGGGCTTCGAGCTGTTCGACATTTCCAAGCCGGAAAATCCGAAATCGATCTCGTTCTTCGACTGCTCGGGACCGCATTCGCGCGGCGTGCATCAGCTCTGGTTCTGCGACGGCGAGTTCGTGCACACGGCGTCGAGCGCGCCCGATTTCGTGCCGACGCATCCGCAGGACGATCAGTTCTACCGCTGCATCGACGTGCGCAACCCGTCGAAGCCGCGCGAGATCGGGCGCTGGCACATGCCCGGCACCAAGCAGGGCGATAACGTCATGCCGCCGCCGCGCCACCCGCTCGACAAGGGTTATCGCGCGCACAATTGCAACGTCTATCCGCAGCGGCCGGACCGCTGCTACCTCGCCTATATCGACGGCGGGATGTTCGTCCTCGACATTTCCGACAAGGCGAACCCCAAGCGCATTTCGCAATGGACCAACTCGCCGCCCTATACCGGTTTCATGCATACGGTGGTGCCGCTGTTCGATCGCGGGCTGATGCTGGTGACCGACGAATCCACCGAGGACAACGCCAAGGACTGGCCGAAGCTCGTGTGGATCCTCGATGCGCGCGAGGAGACCAATCTCGTTCCGATCGCGACCTGCCCGCTGCCCGATCACAAGGCCTACGCGGCGCGTGGGCGGTTCGGCGCGCACAACATCCACGAGAACGTGCCGTTGCCGACCGCCTGGCAGTCCGATCAGATCGTGCTCGGCACATTCTTCAACGGGGGCTTACGCGCCTACGATATTTCGAATCCTTATCAGCCCCAGGCTGTCGCCACCTTCGTGCCGCCGGCGCCGACCGGGGCGCCGACCGGCACGATCCAGCTCAATGACGTGTTCGTCGACGAGCGCGAGATCGTGTACACGGTCGACCGCCACATCGGCGGGCTCTACTGCCTGGAGATGGATTTCTGATCTTCTCCCTCTCCCGCTTGCGGCGCTAGGATATAAATTTGGCGGCGTCGCATAGAGTTCCTTCACCAGCTCCTCGATCTCACTGCCCATGGGGTTTTATCCGACATTCAGACAGTACTTTCAGGCAGCCGGGAATCCAATCTTCACCATCTGTTGCGTTAGGTCGGTGGCAATAGCCGGGCGCTGCTGCGCTGTGCGCAGCCCGGTCGCACTGCAAGCCTTGCAAGCGTGGGCACGCATCCGAGCGGTTTGTAAGCTGCAACAAGACGACGATGGGCCGCGAGATGATGCGGCGCTAGCTGAAATCGACTTGAGGCTTACGGCGCGGTGTTACAGCCCGGCGCACGGCCCACGTGACACGCCCAACGTGCTCTGGGTAGCGCGCTAGAATACCGCTGACTATTTGATCGAAAGGGCTGCCTACGGTTTGGCTCCCCGCAAGGGAGATGGGCTAACTAGGTCGGCTGAGTGACGCCCGCCGATTATTCGTGGCTGCGGTTATGTCGGTGCGTTGTCTGGGTCGAACGTCTTGAGCAATTCCGCGACGAGATCGGGCTGCCTGATTTTGTTGAGCGTTCCCCGATACGCTCGGTCCTTCAGCACGGCTTCGCCGCGGTCGAGCGGGTTGGCCCACTTGACCTTGACGCATAGAAACACTTTCTCGGGGTCGGTTGTCCGCTCCTCTTCGCAATTTTCTGTGAGCGGCAGGTTCGGCAACGTTTTGGTTTCCCCGTCTGGAACGAATTCGTTGAACGGCTTGGCTTCGGCGGTGACTTCGCCGAGGCCGACATAACCGTGCCTACTCAAGTAGGCGAACAGCTTGTCGCCGACCTTGAGCTGCTTCATAGGTTCGCTCCACTTCCTCCCACCGCCCGCAGCCATAAAACCGTACTTGCGGCAGGCCTCCCACGAGCGGGCTGTGGGGTTACCGCTGTCGCCAGTGTTCATGAACCAGTAGCCGGTATCCTCGCCGCCTCTCGCGGCAACACGGACCGTGGCGGCTTTCTCACGGAAGCGAACCATGTATCCTTCGGCCTCGGGGAGCGGCAATATCTGTTGGACATCGACGAGTGTCTGATCGCTGTAGGCATACGGCTTCATGCGCACGCAGCGGATATCGAGGTCGCGCTCGTTCAACCATAGAACAGCGGTCGTCAGTTCCTTACCGAAATCGGCCGCGACCAGGACGATGCGGATATCCCGCGCAAAGTCGTCCTCGCGCGGCTCATCCCATCCCAGAAAATCGAGGAGTTGTCCCTGCGCATCTTGCCCAGCGGTTTGCTTGTCGAGGTATTTCTGGAACACAACGACGGCTTGGGCGAAGGTCATGCCGCTAACCATTGCGGCATAGCGGATCGCTTGCAACTCCATGTGCGCGCCTTCGTCGTCACGCTTCAACTCGATGACGACGAGGTTGCCATTCTTGTCTACACCGAGCAGGTCGATACGCCGCCTGGATTCATCCCAATCGCCGAACTCCTCGGATATGACCAGCACGTCTGGTGCCACCACGCTGATATTCGCTCGCAGAAGCCGCTGAAGATCGCCGCGCTCCGTGATTCCGCGCGCCGGAAAAGAGGTCTCCGGGAGCTGTTCAATTTTGTCGGAGCAGATGAGGTAGACGGCCATAACTGAAATCGTATCGGTCGTCAGGGTCTTCTTCAACCGGGGAACTAATGTGCTTGCTTTACCTTTACCCTTTACCTCTCCCCGCTGCGCGGGGAGAGGTTATGATGGGCTCATGATGACCGACAGCGTCCTCGATCTCTTTCCTTCCAAGTCGGTCGGGCGGTTCGGCCGCCGGCAGAAGCGCGAGCGCGGCAGCCGGCTGCCGGTCACGATCGTCTCCGGCTTCCTCGGCGCAGGCAAAACCACGCTGGTGCGGAAATTCCTGCAAACCCCGGAGGGGCGCGGCACGGCGCTGGTGGTCAACGAGTTCGGCTCGGTCGGAATCGACGACGCGCTGCTGCGATCGAGCACGGACGAGGTGACGCTGCTCGGCAACGGCTGTCTGTGTTGCAACACGCGATCCGACCTGCAGATCGCGCTGCGCAAGCTCGTCGCCGACCGTGATCGCGGAACAATCCCGCATTTCGGCCGCGTACTGATCGAAACGAGCGGGCTCGCCGACCTGAGCCCGATCCTGCAGACGTTCTCGACCGACCGCGCGCTCGGCGCGGAATTCGCCATCGAGGTGGTGCTGACGCTGGTCGATGCGGTGAACGGATCGCGCAATTTGGATCAGGCGCCGGAAGCACGCAAGCAGGCGATCCTCGCCGACCGCCTGGTGATCACCAAGATCGATCTCGCCGACAGCCGCAGCAAGAAAGCGCTTGCCGCGAAGCTGAGGGCGCTCAACCCGCGCGCCGAAATCGACATGGCGCTCGACGGTGAAATTGATCCGAAGCATCTGATCGACTCGGGCCAGGACGCAACGGCGCCGCGGCGTTCCGGCTTTATAGCGGAGGCCGCGCACAGCGACGGCATCGCAAGCTTCGTCCTGCGCGAGAAGAAGCCGCTCGACTGGCCGGTGTTCCAGCGCACGATGGAAACGCTGATCGCGCTGCGCGGTCCGGACATCCTGCGCGTGAAGGGATTCCTGAACCTCGCTGGCAGCAAGGGGCCCGTGGTGTATCAGGCGGTGCAGCACCTGATCCATCCGCCGGTCGAGCTTGCCGCGTGGCCGGATGCCGACCATTCGACGCGGCTCGTGTTCATCACGCGGGGTGTCAGTGAGACGCAGGTGCGCGCCCTGTTCACCGCGGTGCGCGCGGTGGGCACATCCAACGAACAATAATCTCTTCCCGCTGGCAGGGAGAAGAAAGAAACTACATCCCCGCAGCGGCGAGCGCCTTGGCGCGGATGCTGCCGTCGGCGAACTTCGACAAGTCCGCGGGCGCGCTTATCGAACCGGATTTCACCATCACCTGTTGCATGGCGTTGAGCTTGTCGAGCGGGATCGGCAGGTCAGGCGCGATCGATTTTGTACGCACGGCCTCGTCAAACACGAAGGCTGGACGCGGATCGTCGGGCTTGGCGCCGGTCATCTCGAAGGTGAGCTTGATGGTGGCGTCGCGATTGGCGAGCGCGTATTTCAAACCTTGCATTTCCGCGGTCAGGAACTTCACTGCGTCGGCGCCGCGTTCCGAGAGCACCTTGGAGGTCGAGTAGATGCAGACGCGCACGAAATTCGGCACGGCTTCGCGGCCCGGCACCAGCTGCTTGATGCCGTCCTTCTGCATGATCGGAACGTATTCGTCGGACACCACCGCGCCGTCGACGACGCCGGCGGCGAGCGCCTTGTAGCGATCGCCGTCGCCGCCCATGGCGGCAAACTTCACGTCGTCATAGGAGACGCCCGCTTTCTCGAAGGCCGCCTTGGCGACGATTTCCGGAAACGACCCAGGCGTCGATACCGCAACCGTCTTGCCCTTGAGATCTTTGAGCGAGTTGATGTTGGCGCGCACGAACACGCCGTGCGGCACCACCACCCAATGGCAGCCGAGGACTTTCACGTCGGCGCCGCGCGCGGCGGCCGCCATCGCACCCTGGGCGCCGCCTTCAAAGCTTTCGAGCTCGCCCGCGATCAGCGCCTTCAATCCGACACTGTCGGTCTTGATCTGCATGAGCTCGACGTTCAGGCCGAGCTTCTGCGCAAAGCCGCCCTTGACCGGCATGAAAAATAATCCGGCGTCGCTTTTCGCGGCAATGATGGCATGCCGCCAGGGCTTACTTTGCGCCGCGGCGGGGCCTGCGAAGACAATGACTGCCGCAGCCATGAAGGCCGCTCCGAGGAATTTATATCCACTCGTATTCATTGCGAACTCCCTCTCGTTGGGCCGACACCGGCAGCGCGGTACCGCCACCCGATCATCTGGATTCGATCGAAGACCATATTCTCATCGCGCGTCGATTGCACTAGTCTGACCATTCTCAACAACGCCGAATGATGGCGACTAAACGATTCGAGGGAATCGCCTGCCATGACCCAGAAATTCACGATCAACGTCAACGGCAAGAACCATACGGTCGATGCCGATCCGGATATGCCGCTGCTCTATGCGTTGCGCAACGACATCGGGCTGAACAATCCTCACTTCGGTTGCGGACTTGCGCAATGCGGCGCGTGCACCGTGCACGTGGATGGTCAAGCCATCCGTTCCTGCATCACACCGATTTCTGCGGTCGGCAAGAGCAAAGTTGTCACACTCGCCGGCCTCGGCACACCGGAGAGGCCGCATCCGCTGCAGACCGCCTATATTGAGGAGCAGGTGCCGCAATGCGGCTACTGCATCAACGGCTGGATCATGACGGCCGCGGCGTTTCTCGCGAAAAAGAAGAAACCGACCGATGCCGAAATCAAGTCGGCGCTGGAGGGACTGAAGTGCCGCTGCGGCACGCACGTGAGCATCCTCAAGGCGGTCAAGCGCGCCGCCGCGATGATGGGTTAAGGGAGGCCGCCATGACGAAGATGGAAAAACCCACCGCTCTCTCACGCCGTTCGATATTGCTCGGAACAGGTGCCCTGGTCGTTTCGATCGGGGCGCCGATCACGCTTGACGCCGTGCTGTCGGTCCGGTCTGCGTTCGCGCAGGGCAGCAAACCGCCGCTGACGCCGGATCAGCTGTCCTCCTACATCGCGGTCAATGCCGACGGCACAGTCAGCGCCTACTTCGGCAAGATGGATATGGGCCACGGGCTGCACGTCGCGATCGCCCAGATCGTGGCGGAAGAGCTCGATGTGCCGTTCAAGGCCGTCACGGTCTACATGGGCGATACCGCCAACAGCGTGAACCAGGGCGGCGCGTCGGGCTCCACCGGTATCCAGCTCGGCGGCAAGCAGATGCGCATGGCGGCAGCGGAAGCGCGGCGCGTACTGGTCGAGATGGCGGCCAGCAAACTCGGCGTGCCGGCGGATCAGCTGATCGTCACCGATGGCTTGGTCAAAACCATCGCCCCCAGGGGGGCAATGCCGAAAAGCGTCACCTATGCCGATCTGATCGGCGGCAAATATTTCAATGTCCAGCTCGAATGGAACAAGCAGTACGGCAACGGGCTCTACGCGCCGGGCAAGGCCAAGCCGAAGGATCCGAAGGATCACAAGATCGTCGGCAAACCGATCAAGCGCGCGGACGTGGCACCGAAAGTATTCTGCAAGGAGGATTTCTGCACCGACATCAAGGTGCCGGGCATGGTGCACGGCCGCATGATCCGTCCCTCGGTAGCGGGCGCAGTGCCGACGAAGATCGACGAAAGCTCCATCAAGGATATCCCCGGCGCCAAAGTGGTGTGGCAGGACGGTTTCCTCGGCGTGGTCGCGGACAAGGAATGGGATGCGATCAAGGCGGCCGAGAAGCTCAAGGTCGAATGGTCGCAGGCCGCGCCACCGTTCCCCAGCCAGAACGCGCTCTACGATCACATTCGCAAGGCGCCGGTGCGCAAGAAGCAGGTCGAGAAGCAGAACGGGAACGTCGACGAGGCATTCAAGACCGCGGCGCGCGTGATCGAGGCCGAATACGAATGGCCGTTCCAATCGCATGCCTGCATGGGACCGGCTTGTGCGTTGGTCGAGATCAAGGACGGCAAGGTCACCTGCTGGAGCGGAACGCAGAAGTCGCACTTCGTGCAACAGGGCGTTGCGGCAATTCTCGAGGTTCCGGTCGAGAACGTACACGTGAAATGGATGACCGGCCCAGGCTCCTACGGCCGCAGCGACGCCGACGACGCCGCCATGGACGCCGCGGTGATGGCGAAGGCGGTCGGCAAGCCGGTGCGCGTGCAGTACATGCGCAACGAGGGCACCGGCTGGGATCCGAAAGGACCGGCTTCGATTCATCAGGCGCGGGCCGCGCTCGACGCCCAGGGCAACGTCATCGCGTACGAATTCAACAGCAAGGGGTTTTCCCGCGTCGACGTCAACACCAACGGCAGCAAGCCGTTCGACACCTTGGCCGGGCAGACGCGCGGGATCGCGCTGAAGTCCGGCGACGGCTTCGGTGTGCCGGCGGAATCCTACGAGTTCGCCAACAAGCGCTCCTCGTGGGAGACGATCGCCCCGCTGCTCGACCGCTCGTCACCGCTGCGCTCGTCGCATCTGCGCGATCCGGTCGGGCCGCAAATCCACTTCGCGAGCGAGTCGTTCATCGACGAGGTGGCGGCGGCGCTCGGCCAGGATCCGATCGAATTCCGGCTGAAGCACATCAAAGATCCACGCGATCAGGCGCTGATCAAGACGGCAGCGGCGAAATTCGGCTGGGACACGCGGCCTTCGCCGAAAAAAGGCCAGGCCGGCAACACTGTAACAGGCCGCGGCATTGCCTATGCGCAGCGCAACGGCACGCGTGTTGCGGTGATTGCGGAGGTGAACGTCGATCGTGCGTCGGGCAAGATTTTCGCCAAACGCTTCACCGTCGCGCACGATTGCGGGCAGATCATCAATCCCGACGGCCTGGAGAAGTGCATCGAGGGCAACATCGTGCAGGGCATCAGCCGCACGCTGTGGGAGGAGGTCAAGTTCAACAACAAGAACGTGACCAGCGTCGATTGGCTCAGTTATCCGATCCTCGACATCACCGAGACGCCGGAGAAAATCGATGTCGTGTTGATCAATCATCCGGAGATCGCGCCTTCGGGCGCCGGCGAGCCGTCGATCCGGCCGGTGGCGGCCGCGATCGCCAATGCGATTTACGACGCCACGGGCGTGCGCATCCGACGCGTGCCGTTCTCGCCGGATCGGGTGAAGCAGGCGTTTTCGTAAGCTGCGTGCCTTGATAAGGCCAAAGGCCCGGCGTGTTGCCGGGCCTTTCTTCTAAACCCGGCCCTTCATGCCGGCCGCGGCTTTGAGCACATCCGCGATGGCCGCCTCGTTGCCCGGCGCCATAAGGTGCGCGCCGGAAACACCCGGGATGTAGGCAAGTTCCTCCAGCAGTTCCAGGCAGATTCTCCGGCCTTCGACCGCCGGATCGGCGGCGCGGTCCATGCGATCGACAATCGCGTCCGAGATGATGGTGCCGTACAATTTTTCGCGCATCCAGCGCGCGGATTTGGACGAGCGCAGCGGTGAAATGCCGATCAGCATCGGAAGCTTCACGCCACGCTCGGCGAGCCGCGCGAGGTAGCGGTGCACGACCACGGCGTCCATGCAGAATTGTGTCTGCACGAATTGGGTGCCGGCGTCGATCTTCGACTTCAGGCTTTTCGGTTCCCAGCCCGGCGGGGGATCGATCGGAACATCGCCTGCGCCGATGAAAAATTTCATCTGACCCGATACTTTACGACCGTTGGGCAGTTCCCCCTTGTCGCGCATGGTGACCGCCGTCTGCGTGAGCGCCACGGTATCGAGATCAAAGACCGGCTTGGCGTCGGGCTGATCGCCGGCTTTCGGATCGTCGCCTTTGAGCATGAGCAGATTTTCAATGCCGAGGGCAGACGCGGCCATGAGGTCGCTCTGCAAGGCGATGCGGTTCTTGTCGCGGCAGGTGAATTGCAGGATCGGCTCGATGCCGTTCTGCAGCAGGATCGACGCCGCCGTCAGCGCGCCGAGATGGGCGCGCGCACCGGCGCCATCGGTGACATTGACCGCGTCGGCAAGGCCCTTCAGCGGCACGGCCTTGGCGAGGAGTTCGGCGGGGTCACTTGTCGCCGGCGGCGTAATCTCGGCCGTCAGGACGAAACGGCCGGACTTGAGCTTCTCTCTGAGTGTCGCCACGGCGCTGGTGCTCGGCATTGCAGGGTGAGCGTACCGACCAGAATTCCTGCCGCTTTTCAAGCGGTGGAACCGCAGAGCCGGTAGGCGCTGGACGCTTTCAGCCTACTTGGCGCACCGCGATCCCGCCCCTAGGATCGCGGACCATGCCGCGCATCACCACCACGCTTGAAGAATTGCTTGCGCCTATCGCCGATGGCTGCCAGCTGGCAATACCGCGGGAGAATTCGGGCGTGGCAATGGCGGCGACACGGGCGCTGATCCGGCGGGGCGTAAAACATCTTGCGCTGATCGCGCTGCCGACATCAAGCCTGCAGGCGGATCTCTTGATCGGCGCGGGCTGCGTGGCGTCGATCGAAACTTCCGCGGTGAGCCTGGGCGAATTCGGGTTGGCGCCGCGCTTCACCGCCGCAGTCACTGGCGGCAAGATCAAAATGAAGGATGCCACCTGCCCCGCGCTGCATGCGGCGTTCCAGGCGGCCGAAAAGGGCGTGCCGTTCTTCCCCTTACGCGGGTTGATCGGGTCCGACGTGCTCGCGCACCGTGCCGATTGGCGCACGATCGAAAATCCGTTCGGCGATGACGATCCGATCGTGCTCCTGCCGGCGATCAAACCGGATGTGGCACTGTTGCATTCGGCTTTCGGCGATCGCAGCGGCAATGTTTGGATCGGGCGGCAAAAGGAACTCGGCACCATGGCGCATGCGGCGGCGAAGACGATCGTCACGGTGGAGAAGATCGTCGAGGATGATCTGCTCGCGGATGCGACACTCTCGGCGGGCACCCTGCCCGGCTTTTACGTCGACGCCGTTGCGGTCGCGCCGCGCGGTGCCTGGCCGTTGCCGCTGCCCGATCACTATGCATGGGACGAGCAGCATCTTGGGGAGTACGCCCGACTCGCGGCCACCGAGGAAGGCTTTGCGAAATATCTCGAGCAGTATGTGTATGAGAAGAGAGCGGCTTGAAATTTCTTTGCAATGCTCGCGCCCTCTGTTCGCTCCCCCCTTGTGGGGGAGAGTCAGGGAGGGGGGTAAGCGGCACGCGCCGTCGGTGCGATTTACCCCCCTCCCGGTCCGCTTCGCTGACCGACCTCCCCCACAAGGGGGGAGGTAACAATGGCAGGCGAGCTGCAAGCGCATCATGAATTCCGCGACGAGGAATTGCTTGCGAGCGTGATCGCCGACCTGATCGGCGACGTGCGGCATGTGGCGGTCGGCAATGCATCGCCGATCCCGGCGACGGCGGCGTTGCTCGCACGCGAACGCGGCGGCGGGCGGCCTTACGTGTCGCTGCTGCAAAGCCGCAAGCATAATTTTTTCACCGATGGCGGACGCGAGCTGTTCGACTGCGCCGGCCAGGGGCGCATCGATGTGTTCTTCCTCTCCGGCGGCGAGATCGACGGCGAAGGCAACATCAATCTCGTCAGCATCGGCGACTATGAACATCCGAAAGTGCGCTTCCCCGGTTCGTTCGGAGCAGCCTACCTCTATTACGTCGTGCCGAAGGTCATCCTGTTCCGCACCGAGCATTCGCGGCGTACGCTGGTGCCGAAAGTCAGTTTCGTCAGCGCGCCGGGTTCGAGCCCCGCCAACGTCTATCGCGACGGCGGGCCGGTCGCGCTCGTCACCAACCGCTGCGTGTTCTCGTTCGATAAATCGCGGCGCCGCTTCCGACTGGAGAAAGTCCATCCGGGACATACGTTCGACGAGGTGGTCGAGAACACCGGCTTCGCATTCGACCGGCCGCCGTCGGTCGCGACCACGCCGGCCCCGTCGCCGGAAACCCTGCGGCTGATGCGCCAAGTGGTGGCGCCGGAGTTGGCCGAGGTCTATCCGCAGTTCGCGGCGCGTGTGTTCGGGGTGCGCGCGAACGCCTGAAAGACCATTTGCAGAGGGCGCGCGGGCATGGTTGTTATGCCGCGGTTTCGGTCAACCGGGGGACAGGCGTGAAACAAGTTGAAGCTGCGGTCATCGGCGTGGGATGGGTCGGCGGCACGCGCGCGGAAACGCTCGCGCGCACCGCGCTGGTGGACAAGCTGCACCTGTGCGAAATCCGCACCGATCGGCTGGCCGAAGTGAAGGCGCTCTATAAACCCGCCAGCGCGACGCTCGATTACCAGGACATCATCAAGAATCCGAACATTTCGGTGGTTTATGTTTCGACCACGCCGGAATCCAACCATTATCCGATCTGCCGTGACTGCCTGAAAGCCGGCAAAAACGTGATGCTGGAGAAGCCGATCGCGCTGGAACTCTGGGAAGCCGACGAGCTGATCATGCTCGCCAAGCGTAACAACCTGAAATTCACCATCGGATATTCGCAGCGTTTCAACCCGAAGATTGCCTACGCCAAGAAGAAAATCACCGACGGGACGTTGGGCAAGGTCGTGTCCGTGCTGGTGAGCCGGCATCTGTCTCGCAGCCTCGGCAAGAAGATCGCGAGCCGCGTGCGGCTTTCGCCGGTCGTGATGGAATCGACGCATGACCTCGATTTCGTGTTCTGGCTGCTCGAGCCGGCGAAACCGGTGCGGGTCTATTCGCAGGGCGCCTATGGCTACATGCAGCCGGTGAACGGCTCGCACGACATCATGTTCACGACGGTGACCATGGACAACGGGGTGGTGGTGATGATCGGCGGCGGCTGGAATTTGCCGCCGAGCTATCCGAATTATTGCGCGACCTGGATCGAAATCACCGGAACGGAAGGCGCGCTGATTCTCGACGACACGCAACGCGACAACTGGCTGAACACGGTCTCCAAAGGCCAGGAATTCGCCATGTCGACGATGCCGGGCGAATGGGTCGACAATGTCTTTGCCGGCGGCATGGGGCCGGAGACGATCCATTTCCTGGAGGCGTGCATCCGCGATACGCCGGTGATGGTGACGCCGGAGAGCGCACGGCGCGTGATGGAGACCTACACCGCGGCCGATCTCTCCGCGGACCGCAACGAGCCGGTCGATCTACCGCTGACCAACGAGACGATTTCGGCAGTGGCGGAGTTCAAGCAGAAAATCCGCGCGGGGCTGAATACGTGAGAACAGAGGCCGCGGACATCGGGCTGGCAATCATCGGCGGCGGCCGTGTCGGGCTGTTCCGCGGCGAGGTGGCGAACCGCCATCCGGCGGTGAAGTGGATCGGGCTCGCGGAGAAAAATCCGAACCGCGCCGGCGAAGTCGCGCCGAAGATCGGCGCGGATTTCGTCACGCAGAGCCACGTCGAGCTGCTGAAGCGGCCGGAGGTGACGGCCGCGATCATCGCCACCGACGAGCATCTGCACGTCGATCCGATCATGGCGGCGGTGGAACGCGGCATTCCGCTCTTGATTGAGAAGCCGTTGGCGACCGATCTGGCGCAATCGGCAAAGGTGCTGAAGGCGATCAAGAGTGCCAAGGTCGATGCGGTCGTCGGCTATACGCAGCGCTTCCGGCGCAAATGGCTCGTCGGCAAGGAGAAGGTGCGCACCGGCGCGCTCGGCGACGTGACGCTCGTCACCTCGCGCGCGTTCATGAACCGCCTGGTCGCGATCGACAACTACAAACGCACCGACGACCCGAAGACGATCTCGCCGATGGTGATTTCCGGCACGCATGCGCTCGACATGTGCATGTGGTACCTGGAAGCGAAGACGCCGGTCGAATGCTACGCCCGCTCGATCGACAAGGTGCTCGGTCCGCTCTACCAGGGCATCGACGCCACCGCCGGCATGATCATGATGAGCGACGGCTGCGTCTATCATCTCAACATTTCCTGGGCGCTGCCGGTGACCTGGCCGGGCGCGGTCTATTCGCTCGAAGTCGGCATCGTCGGCACCGAAGGCGTACTGACGATCGACGATACGCACCGCGACATGGTGATGGCGGTGAGCAAGCCGCAGGCTGAAGGCTATAACCCGGACACGAGTCGGCTCGTGGATTTCCTCGGCAGCTATCCGCCGGGCGACATGGCGCTTGGCGAATTGCGCGGACCGATGGCGGACGAGACCGTGTCGTGGCTCAACCGCGTGGCGCTCGGCCTGCCGACGCAGGCCGCCACAGTCGAAGAGGCGCACAACAGGCTGATGCTGACGAAGGCGCTCGACTTGTCGGCCAAGCGCAAGCAGCTTGTAAAGCTGCCGCTCGATCCGGACGAGGAGAAGCGGGCGGCGTAGAGATCTTTTGATTTCGTCGTCCCCCTGAGGTGCGAGGTCGCGAAGCGACCGAGCCTCGAAAGGTAGCTACGATGCACGGGTCGCTCACCCTTCGCAGGATGACGGATAGAACGATTAGGGCGCGGCGAGTTTCTTGACGCCCAACTCGCTTGCCAGCTTGTCGAGCTGCGCCAGCACCTCTTCGGCGATCGGGACGCCGTTGCGCTTGCGATCATCCTGGCGCCGGGCACGCTGCTCGCCCGGAAGGCGGATGGCATCGACGCCGGGCAGACGCTTTGAATTACGCAAGTCGCGCAATTGCTGGTCGATCTCCCGCTTGAAAACATCGATCGGGATAAAGCGCGCGACATCGAGCGCGATGAAAAAGTGACCGGTGTCGCAGGCGTCGGTATCGTTGTAATTGAAATCGATGACGTCGCGGCCGAAGGCGGCGCCGTTGAGCGTGCCGGCGAGCAGGCCCAACACGAGCGCGAGTCCCGTTCCTTTATATCCTCCGATCGGCAGCAGCAGGCCCTCCGCGCTGCGGGCGGAATCAGTGAGCGGCGCGCCGGTTTTCGGGTCGATCATCCAGCCTTCGGGCATGGACTTCTTCAAAAGGCGATAGGATTTCACCGTGCCGTAGGACACCACCGTCGTGGCGATGTCGAGCACGACCGGCGGCTCCTCGCCTGCCGGAATCGCGAAAGCGATCGGATTGGTGCCGAGCAGATTCTCCGCACCACCCCACATCGGCATGTGATTGGCGTTGGCGACGACCGCGTAGATGCCGACCATGTCGTGATCCAACGCCATCTCGGCGTAGACGCCGGCGGCGCCGGCGTGGTTGCTCCGGTGCGCGCCGACCCAGGCAACCCCGGTTTCCTTCGCAAGCGCGGTCGCAGTCTCGACGACGCGCGCCATCACCAGATGGCCCATGCCGTTGTCGCCGTCGACCATGGCGGTGGCGGGCGCGGTTTTCTGCACCGTGATGTTGGGCTTCGGATTGATGCCGCCGGCTTTGATGCGTTTGACATATTGCGGCAGGCGGAACACGCCGTGGGCGTCGGCGCCAGCAAGATCGGCGTAGTACATCAGCATCGCGACTTTCATCGCGTCTGCCCCCGACAGTCCGAGCGGCTTCAGGCAATCGAGGATGAACTGGACGATGCGGGCGCCGTAGATGCGGGTCGGCTCCGCCATCACTTCACTCCGGCGAGCAGTTTCTGCACGAGGCCGTTGAGGATCGTGACCTTGTCGATCTCGGGGATCGAGAGCGCCTTGACCTGGCGCGCACATTCGAAGGTGCCCATGTCGTAGGGATAATCGCTACCGAGCATCACGTGCGCCGCGCCGAATTCCTTGACCAGGAATTCGAGCTGCGGGCGGCCGTGCAGGATCGTGTCCCAATAGAAGGTGCGGATGGTGAGCGCCGGCGGCTCCTTCAGATGCTTCTGCGGCTCGGGACGCACGTGCCAGCCGTGCTGCCAACGGCCGGCCTGATAGGGCGTAAAGCCGCCGCCGTGCACCATGAAGAAGCGGATATTGGGGAAGCGTTCGATCACGCCGCCGAACACGAGGCACGCTGCCGCGATGGTGGTGTCGAGCGGATTACCGATCAGGTTGGCGAGATAATAATTCTTGAGCCGGTCGGCGCCGGCGATGTTGTTGGGATGAATCATGAGGAACGCCGCGTGCTGGTTGGCGACCTGCCAGACCGGCTCGAATTCGGGCTCGTCCAGATTCTTGCCCATGATGTTGGAGGCGATCTGCGCGCCCTTCAAGCCGAGCTTGGCGATGGAGCGCTCAAGCTCGTCGGCTGCCGCTTTCGGCGCCTGCATCGGCAGCGTGGCGAGGCCGTAGAAGCGCTTGGGATGCTCCCTCACGTGCTTGGCGATCTGGTCGTTCTGCACGATAGACGATGCGGTCGTGAGCCCTGCGTCCTGATTATAGAGAAATGTCTGCGGCGTGATCGACAGGACCTGCATGTCGACCTCGGAGGTCGCCATGTCTTTGAGCCGCTGCTCGATGTCGAAGCCGCCCTTCGGGAACGGCCGGTAGGGCACGCCGGCGATCGACAGTTCGAACAAGTCCTTGCCGAGCGGGTTGAGCTTTGGCGCGACCTTCGGCGTCTCCTTTTCAAGGAGCTTCATAGTCTCCTCGGTCAGGATATGGGCGTGGGCGTCGATCGCGAGCGGATTGGGCATTTTTCCTCCCTATGGACTTCGATCCGTCATCCTGAGGTGTGAGCGCAACGAGCCTCGAAGGGTGCCGGGCACTGTTCGGGCCGTTCATCCTTCGAGGGCCGCGCATGGCGTCCACCTCAGGAAGACGGGGAACGTGCAGGTGTGCGGAAACTAGAGCAAGAAACTCACGGAGCCCAGGGGACCAAGCTCCTCGGCATCCAGGATGGCGCGGCGCTCGGCGATTTTCAGGCCGGCATCGGTGCGCCGGAGCTTGTAGCGATAGCGGCCGACGAATTCGCGCGGCGGCTCGTTGCGGCGATAGCGGAAGACGGCGAAATTGGCGGCAACCGAAATCGTATCACCGTCGACGCCGATGATGCGCACGTTGGTGATCAGACGCCGCGTGTGCGAGGGCGGAAATTCAGCGTGGCAGTTCGGATCCTTCAGGCGGATGATGCGCTCGCGCAAGCGCACGATGTCGTCGGCGATGGTGAACAGCGTGTAGCGGTGATCGGCGTCGGGCTTGTCGTTCGGCGGCACGTAATAGGACGCGTCGCCGGTCAGCAGCGCCAGCCAGTCGTCGAGCCGCCAGGTGTCGAGCAGCTCGGCCTCGTGATAGAGCAAATCCTCGACCTCGGCGCGCGTCACGGTTGCCGCCGGGTCCACCGGTTTGTTCATGCGCGCGCCCCCATCATCTCGTTCCAGCGACGCCAGAACACGCGCAGGTGGCCTTCGTCGGTATGGAGCTGGGGCTCGTTGCCGCTTTTGCCCATGCCGCGCGAAAGATCGGACCATTGCACCTCGCGCCAGGCCGCGAAGCCCTGCTGTGCGAGCTCAAGCGCGGCCACGTCGTCAGGCGTGGCGAAGCCGCCGGGGCCGTAAAAGGTGAGGAACGCGTGGAGACGGCGAGCGCGCTGCGCCTCGGTTTCCTCTACCGGACCGAGCGCCCAGGCGGTGACGCGCATGGTCTCAGGGCCGGTCGGATAGAAATGCCGCACGGTCACCGAAGATCCGTCGTTGATCACGAGATTGGGAAACACGACCAGGTTGCGGTTGGTGTCGGCGACGCGGGCGGCGCGCGTTTCGCCCAGCCGCGCGATCAGTTCCCTGCGGATGGCATCGATGTCGGCCTTGGCCTCCTCGCCGTAGATCGAAATCCATTTCGCCACCGGCCGGCCGCGATAGTTCGGATTGTCGGTGGTCAGGTGTCCGTTGCCGAGATCGCGGCCGATGCCCTTGGTCGGCAGGAGCTGGCCCTTGGGGACGGAGACGTTGACGCCGGAATTGCGCATGTAGTTGAGCCAGGTCGAATGGGTGGTGACGAGGTGATAATCGTCGACGCTGTTCTCGACCAAGAGCTTCCAGTTCGCCTTGATGTCGTATTCTTGCGTTCCTGAGATGATCTCCATGCGCCCCGACGGCGACTGATCGACCACGAGGTCGAGATATTCCTTGGCGCCGGCGAGATATTTCGCAAGCTCGGGTGCAGCGGGATCGAAATTGAGGAAATAGAAATCGCGGTAGTGCTCGAGCCGCGGCACTTCGATCAAGCCGTGCGTCTCCTTCTTGAAGCCTTCGGAATAGGCGTCGTCGCCCGGGATGGATTTGATCTTGCCGTCGGTCTGATAGATCCAACCGTGATAGATGCAGTAGAACTGCCGCGCGTTGCCCTCGCGCTCGCGGCAGACGATGGCGCCGCGGTGGCGGCAGGAATTGATCAGCGCGCGCGGCGTGCCTTGGCGGTCGCGGCAGAAGATGATGGGGCGGCCCGCGACGGAGCGCGTCTTGAAGTCGCCCGGGTTGCGGATCTCGGAGGCGTGGCCGACATAGATCCAGCACTTGTCGAAGATCGCGCGGTTCTCCTGCTCGAACACGTCGGGCGAAACGAACACCTGCCGGTTGACCGAAAAGGTTTGCGCCTGGCGGTCCTCCACAACGAAGTGGCCATTGGCGCGGCCGTTCGAACCGTTGGGGCGATCGTTCATCGAAGACTCCACATCGGGTGGTCGTGCGAGGACATCTATATTACATCAATCACGGACGTCCACGGCGATTTCTTCCGGGACTTTCACCTGGTGATGCAGCGCGATTTCGCGCTGCTCGTCGGCGGATTGCCGGATGGCAAGCGCAACTTCCAATGTGGCCTTGCCCCAGCGACCGTCGTGCGCCGGCCGGCGGCCTTGACGCAGCGCGACGGCCATGTCGTCGAGCACTTCGCGCCGTCCGGGCATGCCCTCGCCGCGCTCGATCTTGATCTCGCTTGCGCCGGCAAGAGTGTATTTTGTCAGCCCGTTCGCCGACGTACGCAGCTCGCCGTCGGCGCAGGTCACGATTGTCAATCCGAAATGCGGCTGATAGGGCGGCCATTCGCCTGCCGGGGCGCCGTAGGCGTATTTTTCCGTGCGCAGTCGCGACTCGTCCTTGGCCTGCATGAGCGCGCGCCGGGCGGAACCGCGCGCAGGCGATTTCGGCGCGCCGCGCTCGGTGATCCAGTAGTGCCATTCGTCGGAGTCGAAATAATCGTAGCCGCTGTAGACCAATGAGGCCGCGGCGCCGCTTTCGAATTGCAGAAACGCGATGCAGCTCCCCTCGGTTGGCCGCTTCGGATCGAGCACAGTGGTCTGCGCGCGGACGCTGCGCACCAATCCGCCGCCGAGCAGGCGCGCGATGTCGATCTGATGCGGCATTTGATTGAACAGGATGCCGCCGCCTTTGGACGTATCGAGCTCCTCGGGTCGGCGCGGGCGATAAAGGAAGTCGGTGTAGTTGAAACAGTTGATCATGCCGAGCCTGCCAAGCGCGTTGTTCGAAACGAGCTGGTGCATCACGCGGATCGCCGGATCGAACGCATGGGTGTGGCCGACGATCAGTTGCACGTTGTTGCGCGCAGCGGCGGCGATGATGGCGTCGCAGTCGGCGAGCGTGAGCGCCATCGGTTTTTCAAGGATCACATGCTTGCCGTGTTCGGCCGCGAGAATGGCGTGGAGTGCATGAAAATGATGCGGGGTGGCCACATAAATGACCTCGACCCCCTTGTCCTCGCAAAGCTCGCGGATATCGGCATAGGCACCGGCATTGAAATCGCGCGCGAAAGCTTCACGGGGACCGGGCTGCGGATCGGCGGCTGCGCGTAGCACATAGCCGCGATGCGCGGCCGCTGCCTGCACCATGACCGCGCCCGCCATGCCGAGCCCGGCGATGCCGAGGCCGATGGGCGCGGGACTGCTGGTCTTTTCGCTGGTCATGCGGATTGCGCGAGGCGCTCGTGGTCGTTATCTGTTAGCCCTCACCTTACCTCGCTTTTTCCGGAAACCAACATGAACGCACACGGCACCTTACGCGTCGAAGACGATCAACTGCTACGCGGCGAGGGCCGCTACGCCGACGACGCCAAACCGGCGAATCCTGCCTTTGCCTTTTTCGTGCGCTCACCCTACGCCCATGCCCGCATCAAATCGGTCGACGCGGCGGAGGCGCGCAAGACGCCGAAGGTGCTGGCGGTGCTGACGGCACAGGACATGGCGGGCGTCGGCAGCGTTTCGCGTCATCCACCAATGACCGGGCGCGGCGGGTTCAAGCTGATCATGCCGAACCGGCCGGTGCTTGCCGGCGACAAGGTCACGCATGTCGGCCAGTCGGTGGCGATGGTGGTGGCCGAGACGCTGGTGGCCGCACAGGATGCAGCAGAACTCGTGACGGTTGACTACGAGGAATTGCCGGCGGTCACCGATGCCCGAGCTGCGCTCAAGCCGGACGCACCGCAGCTCTATCAGGATGCGCCCGGAAACCTCGCGTTCGATTTCCTGATGCCGAATGACGATGCAAATGCGCAGGAGGTCGAGCGTATCATTTCGAGCGCGCACAAGGTCGCGAAGGTCGAATATGTTCAGCAGCGCCTGATCATGGCCACGATGGAGCCGCGCGGCGGCACCGCGAGCTATGACGCCGCGAACGACAGCTACCACCTGCGCGTCTGTTCGCAGGGCGCCGGGCCGATGCAGGGTCTGCTCTCCCTCATCATGGGACTGCCGAAGGAAAAGCTGCGCGTGACCACCGAGGAGGTCGGCGGCGCATTCGGGATGAAGACCGCGCCCTATCCGGAATATCCGGCACTACTAGTAGCGGCCCGCATGACCAAGCGCCCGGTGCATTGGATGGCGACGCGCTCGGAAGCCTTCCTGAGCGACAACCAAGCGCGCGATTCGTCCGTGGTGGCCGAGCTTGCGCTCGACGAGAAGGGAAAATTCCAGGCGCTGCGCATTCGCCAGGTCGCCAATGTCGGCGCCTTCGTGACGCCGGCCAATCCCCATCTCATGACCAACAATTTCACCCGCTGCCTGCCCGGCATGTATCGCATCCCGCACATTTCGGTCGAGACGAAATGCCCCTTCACCAATACGGTGCCGATCGGGCCCTATCGCGGCGCCGGCCGGCCGGAAGCGAATTACGTGCTTGAGCGCCTGGTCGACGAGGCGGCGCGCGTCACCGGAATCGATCGCGTGAAGATCCGCCGTCGCAATCTCATTCCGCCCAAGGCCATTCCCTACAAGACGCCGGTCGGCACCACCTACGACAGCGGCGAATTCGAAGCGGTGTTCGATAAGGCGCTGGAGCTATCCAACTACTGGGATTTTGCCAAGCGGCGGCGGGAATCCAAGGCACGCAAGAAATTACGCGGCATCGGCATCTCGTGCTTTCTCGAACACGCGGGCGGAACACCAACCGAGAGCGCGTCGCTGATGTTTCCGGGCGGTGAAAGCATGATCGTGGGCTTGGGCGTGCAATCGACCGGCCAGGGCCATGCCACCGTGTACCCTAAGCTCGTCGCCGACCGGCTCGGCATCAAGCCCGAGCAGGTGAAGCACCGGCACGGCGACACCAACATGAACCTCGTGGGCGCTCCGTCGGTCGGATCGCGCTCGACCATGACGGCGGGAGCGGCGGTCGTGCGCGGCATCGAGCTCTTGCTGGAGAAGGGAAAGAAGATCGCTGCCATGCTGCTCGAAGCCTCCGAAGCCGATATCGAATACAAGGGCGGCACCTTCCGGGTGGTCGGCACCGATCGCAAACTGTCGCTGTTCGAGGTGGCGTCGCGCTCGGCCGATCTCGCCAAGCGCGGTCAGATCGCGGAAGGCCTCGACACCAAGGCTACCGTCGACACGCCGCAGACGTTTCCAAACGGCTGCCACATCGCGGAGGTGGAGATCGATCCGGATACCGGCGAAGTCGCGGTCGCGGCCTATACGGCGGTCGACGATGGCGGCAATATCATCGACCACACGCTGGTCGAAGGCCAGGTGATCGGCTCGCTGGCACAGGGCTTCGGCCAGGCGCTGTACGAAACGGCGAGCTATGATTCGAGCGGCCAGCTCACCACCGGGTCGTTCATGGACTACGCCATGCCGCGTGCGCAGCACATGCCGTCGCTCGAGGAGATCAAAACCGCCGACCACGTGGTGCCGGCGACGACCAATCCGCTCGGCGTGAAGGGCGTGGGCGAGGCTGGCACCACCGGCTCGATCGCCGCGATCATGAACGCAATTGCGGATGCGGTCCCGGCCGCTACCAAGCTCGACATGCCGGCGACGCCGGAGAAGGTATGGCGCGCCGTGCGCGAAGCCTCAGCCGGTTAATCCTTGGACGTTCTGCTGACATCGACCAGGACCTTCCCGTCCTGCACGACGACCTTGTAGGTGCGCAGCGCGATCGAGCACGGCGCCTGTACCGCCTCGCCGGTTCGCACGTTGAAAGCCCCGAAGTGCATGGTGCACTCGACGATGTCGTCTTCGAGAATGCCATCGGAGAGGCTGGCGGCGCCGTGCGTGCATTCATCGTCAGTTGCATAGAAAGCACCGCCGACGTTGTACACGGCGAGCACGTGATTGCCGACCTCGAAGCGCCTGATCGAATTCTCCGGGATGTCCGCAGCCGCGCAAAGGCTGATGAGGCTGTCCGCCATGATGATTGCTATGCTCCCTGAAAATGGAATGCGCCGGGGCCGGCGATGTTGAGGTCGCAGTCGTTTCCCGACAATATCTGCGGCGAGAGCGTCGAGAGGTCAAGCATGTCGCGGCCGGCGATCCGCATCGGCAAACTGGTGAAACAATTCGGCACGCTCATTGCGGTCGACGATGTTTCGCTCGACATCGCACCGGGGGAATTCTTCGTGATCGTCGGGCCATCGGGCTGCGGCAAGACCACGCTTCTTCGCATCCTCGCCGGGCTCGAAAACGCCACCTCGGGCACGATCGACATCGCGGCGGGAAATTCCGGCCGGCCGGTCAATTCCATGATTTTCCAGGGTGAATCGATCTTTCCCTGGATGACGGTATGGGACAATGCGGCTTATGGCCTGCGCATGCGCAACGTGCCGGCGGCAAGCATCCGCGAGACCGTCGGGCATTATCTCGACCGCACGGGCCTGACGCGGTTTGCCCATTATTATCCGCATCAGCTGTCCGGCGGCATGAAGCAGCGCGTGGCAATTGCGCGCGCGTTCGCCAACGATCCGGAAATCCTGCTGATGGACGAGCCGTTCTCCGCGCTCGACGCGCAGAACAAGCTCCTGCTGCAAGAGGAGTTGCTGCGCATCTGGGACGAGCACAAGAAGACGGTGGTGTTCATCACGCATTCGGTCGACGAGGCGGTGCTGCTTGGCGACCGCATTCTGGTCATGACCGCGCAGCCGGGCCGCGTGAAGCTGTTCGTGGACGTGCCGTTGCCGCGGCCGCGCAACATCGTCGAGCTGCAGGGCGCAGCGGAGTACGGCGAGATCGTGCAGCGAATCTGGCAGAGCCTGCGCGACGAGGTGCAACGCGCACGTGAACTAGAGGACAGGGGAGCAAGGACATGAGCATGAATTCAATCGCGGCGGCGCCGGAGAAGAGCGCGATGTCGCTGCGCACGCGCGACCGCATGCTCAGCATCGCGTCGCCGATCGGACTGCTGCTGATATGGGAAGTTGCGGCACGCGCGGGACTGATCGACACACGCTTCTTTCCGGCGCCGTCCGCCGTCTTCGCGGCGCTCGGCCAGATGCTGCACTCGGGCGAACTTCTCACGCACACCTGGATCAGCCTGAAGCGGCTGTTCTGGGGCACGGTGATCGGCGGCGTGCCGGCGCTCGTGCTCGGCATTGTCATGGGACTCAATCGGCCGGTCCGTGCGCTGATCGACCCGATCATCGCGGCGACCTATCCGATCCCGAAGAGCGCGATCCTTCCGCTCGCGCTGTTGATTTTCGGGCTGGGCGAAGGCTCAAAAATTTTCATGGTGGCGATCGGCGTGTTCTTTCCGGTGGCGATCAACGCCACCACGGGCGTGCTGGAGATCAACAAGATCTATCTCGACGTCGGCAAGAACTACAAGGCCAACCGCTGGAATACGTTCTGGACCATTGCGCTGCCGGGCGCGCTGCCGGTGATCATGACCGGATTCAAGCTCGGCATCGGCATCGGGCTGGTGCTGATCGCGGTGGCCGAGATGATCGGCGCGAAAAGCGGGCTCGGCTATCTGATCTGGAGCGCGTGGGAAACGTTCGCGGTCGAGCAGATGTACGTCGGGCTGTTCATGATCGCGCTGATCGGATTCCTGCTCACGCTCGCGCTCAACGAGCTGGAGCGGTTCATCATTCCGTGGAAGGCGAATTGAATCTTTCATCCTCCCCTGGAGAGGGAGGATGAAGCGAGTTGGCGTCGTCGATGTTGCGCGCCCTCACCCCTGCGAAATGAATTTGGTGACGAGATAGGCGCCGAGGCCCTCGATGCCGCCTTCGCTGCCATGGCCGCTTTCCTTGACGCCGCCGAACGGCGTTTCCGGCGTTGAAACTGCAATCGAGTTCACGCCGACCATGCCGGACTCGATGGCGTCACCGATGGCCGCGGCCGTCGTGTTCGAGGTGGTGAAGGCATAGGCCGCCAATCCAAACGGAAGCGAGTTGGCGCGCTGCACCACCTCGTCGAAGGTCTTGAAGGTGACGATCGGCGCGAGCGGCCCGAACGGCTCCTGAGTCATGATCTTAGAATCATCGGGCACGTCGGTGATCACGGTCGGCTCGTAGAAAAAGCCCTGGTTGCCGCGGCGCTTGCCGCCGCTGACGATCTTGCCGCCGCGGCTCTTGGCATCGGCGACGAAACTCTCCATGGCGTCGATGCGGCGCGCGTTCGCGAGCGGCCCGAGCGTGATGCCCTTTTCCAATCCATCGCCGAGCTTCAGCCCGTTGGCGTATTCGGTGAAGCGTTTGAGGAAACGGCCGTAGACGTCCTCCTGCACGTAGAAACGCGTGGGAGAAATGCAGACCTGGCCGGCGTTGCGATATTTGAATGCCGCGATCGTGTCGGCCGCCTTCTCCGGATCGGCATCGCCGAACACCACGACCGGCGAATGGCCGCCAAGCTCCATGGTGGTGCGTTTCATGCCCTTGGCCGCAAGCGCGGCGAGATGCTTGCCCACGGGAATAGAGCCGGTGAAGGAAATTTTGCGCACCGCGTCCTTGGCGAGCAGATGCTCTGAGACTTCCGCCGGTACGCCGAACACGAGATTGAGCACGCCGGCAGGCAGTCCGGCGTCGGCGAAGCAGCGCACCATCTCGACGCAGGCGCCGGGCGTCTCCTCGGAGGCCTTCAGGATGATCGAGCAGCCGGCCGCGAGCGCGCCGCCGATCTTGCGCGCGGGGGTCAGCACCGGAAAATTCCACGGCGTGAAGGCGGCGACCACGCCGATCGGTTCCTGCACCACCAGCTGGCGGATGCCCTTGCCGCGGCCGGGCACGATGCGGCCATAGGAACGGCGGCCTTCCTCGGCGTACCATTCGAGGATCTCGCACGAGGTGAGCACTTCCGCCCGCGCCTCGACGTAGACCTTGCCCTGCTCCTGCACCATGATTTTCGCGATCGCGTCGTAACGCTCGCGCATGAGTTCAGCGGCCTTGCGTATGATTTTGGCGCGGTCGAAGGCGGAGGTGGCGCGCCAAACTGCAAAACCTTTCTTCGCCGCCTCCAGCGCCTGGTCGAGATCGGCCTTGCTGGCGTGAGGAAGCTGCGCGAGCGGCTTCTCGGTCGCCGGATTGAGCACATCCTCGCCCTTGCGGCCCTGACCGTTGTGCCACTTGCCGTCGATGTAAAGCCCAAGCTCTGCGTACATGGTAATCCTCGTTTTCCTTATTGTTCCGCGTTGCGCAGGATTAGCATTTCCCGCCGTCCGCGGCGATAGCTAGCCAAAGTAGGTGCCGCCGTTGATGTTGATGGTCTGGCCGGTGAGGTAGCGCGCGCCGGGGCCAAGCAGGAAGCGCGCAGCCGGCGCAAAGTCGGTCGGCCAGGCGGCGCGGCCGAGCACGGGGCGGTAGATCGGATGGTCGGGCATTGCGTTCGGCTTGCCGGGCTTCGCCAGCTGGGCCGGAATGAGCGTATTGACGGTCACCTTGTGCGGCGCGAGTTCCCTGGCAAGAGCGCGGGTGAAGCCCACGATGCCGGCCTTTGCAGTGACAACATGAACGCGATCGGACGCACCCATTATGCCGCTCAGGCCGCCGACGTTGATGATGCTTCCGGCATCGCTCGCCTTGATCGGTTCGAGGCAAGCCTTCACGCAATGGAATGCGCCGTCGAGGGTGACGCCGATGACGGTGCGCCAATCTTCGAACGTCATGTCCTCGATGTGCTTCTCCTGACGAAGCGCGGCATTGTTGATCAGGTAATCGATGCGGCCGAAGTGCTTCACCACAGCGGCTGCCATTTTCTGAACAGCCGGCGCGTCGGTGACATCGGCGACAGCGACGAGCGCGCGGCCACCCCCTGCCTCGATTTCCTTCACCACCGCCTCGCCCTCGATGCGGTTCTGGCGCACATTGACCACCACCGCGGCGCCGGCGGAGGCGAGTTCGAGTGCCATGGCGCGGCCGATGCTACGACCGGCCCCCGTGATGACCGCGACGCGACCTTTCAATTCCTGATCCGGCATTGTCTTCTTATCCCTTATCCCCGTAGCGCGGACAGATCGATCCGGCTCTCGTAGAATTTTTCCATCAGCTTGAGCGCGGCTTTGGCGCGCGTGTCGTCCCAGCCGCCGTTGCGGGCGTTGAGCATGAACTTCTCTTCGACATCCTTCCGAGTCAGCGGCTCGTGCGCGCCGCCGCGCATGTGCGGCTGGCGTTCCTCCACGACCTTGCCGTCGCGCAAAGTAGCACGGATGTGGCCGGTATAATTGACGGGGTAGGGATTGTCCGGGTCGATCCGATAGCGCACCTTGGCGGCGACCGCGCGCACAGCCGGATCTTTCACGGCGGAATCGCTGAAATCGCTCAAGCCAACGTTGCCGCGCACGAAGCCGGCAGCAATGCAATAAGGCGTGGAGAATTTTCCGGCATAGCCGTTGAGCGGCGCTTGCTTGGCGGCGAGCGGCTCCCACAACCGATGCACGGTCCCCTCGCCCACTTCACAGACCATTTCGACGATGTCGTCGGCTTGCACGCGTTTGCCGAGGCGGCGCGCGCAATCGATGTAGGGATGCGTCATGGTTCCGCAGGGATAGGGCTTGAACGCCAGCGTCTCGGTCACCCAGCGCTTTCCGAAATCGCCGATCAGCGCGTCATAGTCGCCCTTGGTGGTGTGGGCGAAGGCGTGAAAAAGGCCGTGCACGCCTTCAAACACGGTGCGCGGACCGGAGAAGCCGGCGCGCGCCAGCAGCGCGGCGCGCAGGCCCGATTGCGCCGCCCAGCCGGCATGCATGCGTTTGGTCCAGGTGCCCTCGGCGAGATATTCAATGATGCCGGACGCCATACTGCCGACGATGCCGAGCGCGTCGACGATCTGGCGCTTGTCGAGTTTCAGCGCTGCACCGACGCCGGCCGCCGCGCCCAGGGCGCCGAAGACGGCAGTCGGGTGGAAACCGGCCTTGTGCACGAGCTTCGGCGTGACGAGGCTCAAGCGGCATAGCACTTCAACGCCAACGGCAATGCCGGCGAGCGCGGCTTTGCCATCCGGATTATGCCGCTCGCACGCAGCGAGCACCGCCGGCACGACGACCGCGCCAGCATGCACGGGACCGCCTTCGAAGGTATCGTCGAAATCCTCGCCATGCGCAGCCGTGCCGTTGACAAAGGCGGCGCCCGCAGCGCTCAGCGTTCGCTTGTGACCGATCGCGGTACAGGGGCCGTCGTCGTCCCAGCCGGCGAGCGCGCTTTTCACGTAGTCCTCGTTGCGCGCGGTCAGGCACAGGCCGATCACGTCGATCAGCAATTCGTCGCATTTGGCACGCACGGACGGCGGCAGCTTCGCCGCGGTGAGCTCGACGATGCGTCCGGCCAGATGCTCGGCGACCGCGACCTCAGGCAGATTTGCGTCCATGCCCGCCTCAGTAGTTCCGTATCCGCACCGGGCCGCCGCCGATGCGCAGGCGATTGGCAAGCGCGACGATGCCGAAGGTCACGATCAGCATGATGATGCCGAGCACCGAGATGGCGGCGAGATCGCCGCTTTCGTTCAAATCGAAGATCAGCACCGAGATCACCTTGGTCTGCGAGGTGAACAGCATGATCGCGGCCGATAGTTCACGGATGGTGCCGACGAAAACGAAGCACCAGGTCGCGATCACCGAGGTGCGCAGGAGCGGCGCGGTGATTTCGCGCAGTGCGCGCAGGCGGGTCGCGCCGAGAATGCGGCTGGCATCTTCCAGTTCCGGATGGATGGAACGGAAGGCAGATTGCAGCTGCTGGTAGGCGGCCGGCAGGCTGAGCGTGAGGAAGGCCAGCAGCAAAATCCACAGCGTGCCGTAGAGCAGAAGCGGCGGCCGGGTGTAGCTCAGGAACAGGCCGACGCCGAGCACGATGCCGGGGATCGCGACCGGCGCAGTGGCGAGAAATCCGAGTGCGCGATGACCGGCCACTGCCTGGCGCGTGGTCAAATACGAGATCACCAGCGCGAGAATCGTGCCGAGCGTTGCGGTCGAGAGCCCGAGCACGAAGGTGTTGTAAAACGCCAGCTTGGTCGCGGAAAGTTCGTAGAACACGAAATTCACGTTGCGGAAGGTGAAGTTGTTGAAGGAGATCACCTGCGAGGCGACGCGCGAGAACGCGGCGTTGAACAACGCGCCATAGGGCAGGAATACCGGGCAAAGCAGTACGAGGAAACACAAGCCCAGCGCGGGCCAGCGCCATGCGCCCAGCCGGATAAGGCGCGGATCGCTGTTCTTGCCGCCGAGCACCGCATAGCCGCGGCGGCCGAGGATCATGTGCTCGGCCCGCAGCAGGATCACCGTGAGCACGAGCAGCGGCAGCGAGGCGGCGGCGGCAAGCTCGGGCTTGGGCGGATATTGAAACAGGCTCCAGATTTTCGTGGTCATGGTGTGGAAGCCGGCGGGAATCGCAAGGATTGCCGGCGAACCGAACAGCGTCATGGCCTGAAGAAACGCGACCAACGCACCTGCCAGCACCGCCGGCAGCGCCAGCGGTATGGTCACGCGGCGCGCGGTATCCCAGGCGCTGCCGCCGAGGATCGCGGAAGCGTCTTCGAGGTCGCCCGGCATGCGGTCGAGCGCATTGGCGACCAGAACAAACACATAGGGAAACGTGTAGCAGGCGATGACGAAGGTCAGCCCGGGAAACGAATAGATGTTGAATAGGTGCTTGTCCGGCTCCGCGCCGGTCAGCGCGCGGAAAGCCTGGTTGAGCAGCCCGCTGTTGGGTGCGGCCAGCAGTTCCCAGGCGATGGCGCCGAGAAACGGAGGCGTCACGAAGGACGCGGTGACCAAGAGGCGGGTCAGGTGGCCGAGCGGCATGTCGGTCCGCGCCACCAGCCACCCCATGGGGGCGGCAACCAGGCAGCAGATCAGGCTGGTCGTGGTCGCCAGGGTGAAGGTGGTGAGCAGCGGCTCGAGGAAGGCGGATTCGGAAAACAGGCGGCCGAAGTTTCCGATCGTGAAGGCGCCGTTCTTGTCGACGAAGCTGTAATAAACCAGCCACGACATCGGCAGAACGATAAGCAGGACCAAGACCGCCGCAAACCCGTAGAGCACCAGACGGGTGTAATCGAACCCGTGACTCGTGCGCGGGACCTGTTCGGAGATGGCGATGGTCATCGGCTGCGGACGTTAAACCTTGAAGATTTCCGCGTAACGGCGCTTGATCTCGTCGCCCGTCTTCTCGACGCCTTCGGGGTCTTCCTTCATCAACTTGATGTCGGCGAGCTTGCGGACGCCGGGCTTTTCGACCGCCTGTAAGTGGGGGGAATACTGCCGCGCGTAGTCGATCAAAATCTGCTGCGCCTCACGCGAGTGCATCCAGTTCTGGAACAGTTTGGCGGCGTTGGGATTGGGTGCGGCCTTGAACAGGCAACTCGGGCTGGTGGCAAGCGGGGTGCCCTCGGCCGGGTAAATGACGTCGACCGGCTGGCCGGCCTCCTTGTTGCGGATGACGAGATAGCCGGCACCGTCGATCATGACCGCGCGCTCGCCGAGCGCGATCTTCTTCGGCGTGTCGGTCGCCGACTGGACTTGCAGGATGTTTTGCTTGGCGAGCTTCTCCAGGTAACCCCAGCCGAGATCGCGCGCGATCTGGAAGGTCGCGTTCATGATGGTGCCGCTGTAGGCCGGGTGGGCCTTGACCATCTTGCCCGACCATTTTGGATCGAGCAGGTCGGCGAAGCTCTTCGGCGCATCCTCCGGCTTGACCAGGTTCGTGTTGATGCCGAAGGGCGAGACCAGCACGCGAGTCACGATCTGAAGGCCTTCGGGGTCGTAGAATTTCTTGTCGTAATATTTGACCACTTCTTCGGGCAAATATTGCGCGATCCAGCCATTGCGCTTCCACAGGATGACATGCGCCTGGTCGGCGGTGTTCACGACGTCGACGGCGTGGACGTTGCTCTGGTATTCCTGCGCGATGCGGGTGAACACGCGCTCGGCGCCGTTGCGCTCCACGTGCGCTGAGATGCCGGGGAACCTCGCCTCAAACGAGCGGCCGAGTCGCTCGGCGAACGCCAGATCCATGGCGGTGTAGAAGACGACCTTGCCCTCCTTCTTCGCGGCATCGATCAGCGCGGGCGTGATCGCTTCGGCCGGCGGCGGCGCGGCACGGACGGGTTCGGCGAATACTGTCCCGATTGCGAGCGCGGTCGAGGCCTTAAGAACGTCGCGGCGGGAAAATTTGTTAGGCATGTGTTCGACCTCCCTGGCGGGCAGAGGCAACCGGATTAAACCTTAAACAGCTTGGTGTAGTGCGCCTTGATCTCTTCGGCGTTCTTTTCAACCCCGGCGGCATCCTCTTTCAACGTCTTGATCTCCTTGAACGGCTTGCGACCCGCCTTCTCCTTCACCAGCGGATGCAGCGAACGCTGACCGCCGACGTCGACGATGAGCTGCTGACACTCGGGCGAGAAGCAGAACTGCTGGAACAGCCGCGCCGCATTCGGATTGGGCGCGGCCTTGAAGATGCCGTTCGGGCCGACCACGAGCGGCGTACCTTCGGTGGCGTAGACCGGCTCGACCGGGCCGCCTTTCTCCTTGATCTGGAAAATATTGTATTCGTTGCCATCGGCCTGCACCGGGCGTTCGCCGAGCGCAAGTTTCTTGGGTGGATCGGCGGATGATTGCAGCTGCATGACGTTTTGCTGCGCAAGCTTCTCGAAATACTCCCAGCCGAGGTCGCGTGACAGCTGAAACGTCGCCGTCATGATGGTGCCGCTGTAACCGGGGTGCGCCTTGAGCAGTTTGCCTTTCCACTTCGGGTCGAGCAAATCCTTGTGACTCTTCGGCGCTTCGTCGGCCTTCACCATGTTCGTGTTGTAGGCGATCACGCTCAAGCCGACACGGAAGGACGCATACATGCCGTCGGCATCCTTATGCTCGACCGGATAATGCTTGGCCACGTCCTCGGACACATACGGCTGCAGAATCCCGTCGCGTTTCCATACGATGAAATGCGCGGCGTCGGAGGAATTGACCACATCGACCGCATGGATATTGCTGGAATATTCCTGACCGATACGCTGGAACATGCGTTCGGCGCCGGTGCGCTCGACCCGCACGGCGATGCCGGCATATTTCGCCTCGAAGGCTTTTGCGATCTTTTCGGCAAGCGGCAGATCGACGGAGGTGTAGTAGACGACCTTGCCTTCCTTCTTCGCCGCCTCGATCAACGCGGAGGTCACAGCCTCCGCGGCCGGCGCCGCCGCCAGGACCGACGTCGACGAGAGGCCGAGCGCAAGCGTACTGCCGCCTTTGAGGACATCGCGCCGGGACAACCTGTACTTCATCATGGGTGTTTCCTTTTTGGCATTCCGTTTCATACTTTGAAATATTGCGTGTAGCGCGCCTTGATCTCCTCGCTTTGCTTTTCGACTGCGGCGGCATCATCCTTCATGAGCTTGATCTGCGACAGCGGCTTGCGGCCGGCGTGCTCCTTGGTCAGCGCGTGCACGGAACGCAGGCCGCCGGTATCGATATTGAGCTGCTGGCATTCGGCGGACAGCATGTAGCTCTGCAGCAGGCGCGCGGCGTTCGGATTGGGTGCGGCCTTGAACAGCCCGTTCGGCCCGATGATGAGCGGCGTGCCTTCGCTCGGATAGATCGCCTCGACCGGCTGGCCGCGCTCCTTGAGCTGGAAAATGCCGTATTCGATGCCGTCAGCCATGATCGCACGTTCGCCGAGCGCAAGCTTTTTGGGCGGGTCGGACGCCGATTGCACCTGGAGAACTTTCTGCTGCGCGAGTTTCTCGAAATATTGCCAGCCGATGTCGCGCGCGGTCTGGAACGTCGCGGTCAGAATCGTGCCGCTGTAGCTCGGATGCGCCTTGACGATTTTTCCGGACCATTTCGGGTCGAGCAGGTCGGCGAAGCTTTTCGGCGCCTCTTCGGCTTTCACCAGATTGGTGTTGTAGCCCATGCAACAGAGATAAACGCGATAGCTCGCGAACTGGCCGTCCGGATCCTTGTGCTCGGCTGGATAATGCTTGGCCACGTCTTCCGTGACATAGGGCTGCAGCCAGCCGTTGCGCTTCCAGACGATGAAATGCGCGGCGTCGGAGGAATTCACGACGTCGACGGCGTGGATGTTGCTGCCGTATTCCTGCGCGATACGGGTGAACACCCGTTCGGCACCGGTGCGCTCGACCCGCACGGCGATACCCGGATATTTCGCCTCGAAGGATTTGGCGACCTTTTCGGCAAGCGGCAGATCGACCGAAGTGTAGTAGACCACCTTGCCTTCCTTCTTGGCGGCTTCGATCAGCGCAGGCGTCACGGCTTCGGCCGGCGGCGCCGCAGCGCGAAGCGGTTCGGCGAAAACAGCGGTGACGGCCGCCGCACTGGAAACCTTGAGAACATCGCGTCTGGAAATTTTCCGTGCCATGACTCCTCCCGAAAAATTCGTTGCTCGCTTCCGCTTATACCAGCGGATTAACCGACCAGAGCCCGGCAGTATTCCGCGGGCAGATGCAGCCAGACGGCGGACCCTCGAGGGACGTCTTCGTCCGCGGGGGTTACCACGCGGAGCTGGGTGCCACCTTCGACCTCAACCATATAATCCCGGCTCGATCCGAGGAAGACTTGTCGCACCACAGTGGCTGCGACAATGTTATCCTTGCTGTCGGGTTTTTTGGGTAAAAGGCGAATTTGATGCTGGCGGATGGATACGGCGGTTTGGCCGGCTTTGAGCGCTTCGCCGGTCACGCGTAATTGAACGCCAGCAAAGTCGATGTGGTTGCCATTGAGCGTCCTGCCGGTGACCACATTGCTCATGCCGATGAAGCGGGCAACGAATTCCGAGCGCGGCCGGTCGTAGATATCCTCGGGCGAACCGGCCTGCTCGATCTTGCCGGCGTTCATCACCGCGATCACGTCGGCGGTGGTCATGGCCTCGGATTGGTCGTGGGTCACGTACACGGTGGTGTAGCGATATTCGTCATGCAGGCGGCGCACTTCGAAACGCATCTCCTCGCGCAAGTTGGCATCGAGGTTGGAGAGAGGCTCATCGAGCAGCAGCGTCTCCGGCTCCACGATCAACGCGCGCGCCAGCGCCACGCGCTGCTGCTGACCGCCGGACAGCTCGCCGGGATAGCGGTCGGCAAGCGGCGCAAGGCGCGTGGTCGCGAGGATGGCATCGAGCTTCTTGCGGATCGTCTCGCTGTCCACTTTGCGCAGCTTCAGTCCGTAGGCGATGTTGCCGGCGACCGTCATGTGCGGCCACAACGCGTAGCTCTGGAAGATCATCGACATGTTGCGCCGCTCGGGCGGCAGTGTCTTCTGCGGGCTCGATACCACGCGGTCCCCGACGCGGATTGCGCCCGCGGTCGGCTCGATAAAGCCCGCGATCAGCCGCAGCGTCGTCGTTTTGCCGCAACCGGACGGACCCAGCAGGCAAACCAGGCTGCCGTGCTTGATTGTAAGCGATACGTCGTCAACAACCGCCACCGAGCCGTAGCGCTTGACCAGATTGCGCAACTCAACCGAGGCCACTTAGCGTCCCCCTCTAACCTTTTGGCTTGCGCATGATCTATTCCGAAAACCGGTTCCCCTTTCCGGGATCATGCGCTAGGTGCCAGTGAACACCGGTTTGCGCTTTTCCATGAAAGCCTTGCGGCCTTCCTCGTAATCGCGACTCTTGAAGCAGGCCTCGACCAGCGCGGCGGAGCGCTTGATGTCGCGCCTGGAGTCCTCTTTCATGACCTCCGCGACCGTAGCCTTGACGGCTTTGATGGTGAGCGGCGCGTTGCCGGCGATCGTGTCGGCATAGTCCTTGACGTATTTCTCCAGTTCTCCGTCGGGCACGACCCGGTTCACCAGCCCCATAGTGCGCGCTTCTTCTGCGGTGAATTGCCGCGCCGTGTAGAAAATCTCCATGGCAAACGACGGCCCGACGATGTCCACGAGCCGCTTAAGGCCGGGATAGCCGTAGCCGAGGCCGAGCTTGGCGGCCGGCACGGCGAACTTCGAGCCTTCGGAGCAGATGCGCAGATCGCAGCAGGTGGCCAGCCCCATGCCGCCGCCGATGCAATAGCCCTTGATCATCGCGATCGTCGGCTTGGGAAATTCGTAGAACGTGGCGTAGCTCTTCTCGACGGTGGCGTTGTAGCGCGCGACCGCCTCTTCGCCCGTGCGCTCCTTCTCGAAGCGCGAAATGTCGGCGCCGGAGACGAAGGCCTTGCTGCCGGCGCCGGTGACCACCACGACGCCGATGTTCGGATCCTCTTGGAAATCGTCGAGAATGCGCACGGCCGCTTCCCACATGTCGAGCGAGACGGCGTTATGACGTTCGGGGTTGTTGTAAATCACGTAGCCGACGCGGCCTTCCTTGCGCGACAGCATCTTGTCGGTTTCGGACATAATCGTCTCCTGCTAGCGCGTCAGACGCGCGTCAAACCACTTTAGCCTTGCGCAGCGCAGCGATCTCGTTCGCGCCAAAACCGAACTCGGCCAGCACCTCGTCAGTGTGCTGCCCGAGCTCCGGCGGCGGCGCGGCCATCTTGCTCGGCGTGCGCGAGAGCGCGATCGGCTGACCGACCACGGTCATCTTGCTGCCGTTCTGCTTGGTCACGTCCTGCGCGATGCCGAGGTGCTTGACCTGGGGATCGGCAAACATCTGATCGATGGAATAGATCGGTCCGGCCGGCACGCCCGCCTTGTTGAAGATTTCGATCCACTCGACACTGCTTTTTTTCTCCGTATAGGTGTCGATCTCGGCGTTGAGCGTCTTGCGGTTCTGCGAGCGCGATTTCATCGTCTGGTATTCGGGCTTCTGCATCAACGCCTCGGCGCCGAGCGCGCGACAGAAGCGCTCCCAGATCGCGCCGCCGGTGGTCGCGATGTTGATGTGGCCGTCGGTGGTCTTGAACACGCCGGTGGGTATGGACGTGGGATGATCGTTGCCGGCCTGCTTTGGCACTTCGTGGCCGATGAGCCAGCGCGCGGCCTGGAAGTCGAGCATGAAAATCTGCGCCTGCAGCAGCGAGGTGTTGACCCATTGTCCCGCGCCCGACTGCTCGCGTTCGAGCAGCGCCACCATGATGCCGAGCGCGCAGAACAGCCCTGCGGTGAGGTCGGCCACCGGAATGCCGACGCGCACCGGACCCTGTCCGGGCAAGCCGGTGATCGACATCAGCCCGCCCATGCCCTGCGCGATCTGGTCGAAGCCCGGCCGGTCGCGGTAGGGGCCGGATTGGCCGAAGCCGGATATGCTGGCCAGGACGATCCGCTTATTGATGGCACGCAGCGCCGCATAGTCGATACCGAGCCGCTCCTTCACGTCGGGTCGGAAATTCTCGACCACCACGTCGGCCTGCTTGACCATGCGTTGGAACGCCTCAAGCCCGGCCTTTTCCTTCAGATTGAGTGTGATGCTGCGCTTGTTGCGGTGCAGGTTCTGAAAATCGGGGCCTTCGCGCGGGCCGCCCGGTGCGTCGCCGGTTTCCACACCCGGCGGCATCTCGATCTTGATGACGTTCGCCCCCCAGTCCGCAAGCTGGCGCACGCAAGTGGGGCCAGAGCGGACACGGGTCAGGTCGAGAACGGTGAAACGGGCAAGTGCCTGCGAAGCCCTCGGAAACGACATCGTACAACTCTTCTAACGGGTCCGAACGGGCAGGACCATCTCCGATCTGTCCGGCATTGTCTACCTGCTCGGCGCATGGACGCGGCGGAAGCCGTTTGCCCATCCCGGCAGCCTTCACGTACACTTTTACGATCGACCGACGTTCCAGCGGAGCATTGGAGGAACGCATGAGGCAATTCTGCGCGATACTCGCCCTGATAGGCAGCGTGACCTTACCGGCCATGGCCACGGCAGACGAATGGCCGTCACGGCCGGTACGCATGGTCAATACGTTCGCCGCGGGCGGCACCGCCGACGTGCTGACGCGTATCGTGGCGGATGATCTGTCGGCGGCGTTCAAACAGCAATTTTTCGTGGAGACGCGGGCGGGCGCCGGCGGGACGATCGGCGTGAAGTCGGTGATCGAGTCGCCGCCGGACGGCTACAATTTCGTGCTCACCAATGTGAGCCATCTCGTGCTGTTGCCGATCGGCAATCCCAAGCTCGGCTACGATCCGCTGAAGGATCTCGTCACCGTCGGCTATATCGCCGGCTCGCCGATCGTTCTCTCGGTCAATAAAGCGAGCAACGTGAAAACGCTCAAGGAATTCATTGCCTGGGGCAAGCGAAACGACAAACCGCTCACCTATTCGTCCTCCGGCGTCGGCAGCTCGGGACATCTGGTGGCGGAAACGTTCGCGCACATGGCCGGCATCAAGGTCGAGCACGTGCCCTACAAGGGAGCCTCGCAAGGATTGACTGATCTCGCCGGAAACCACATCGCGTTCGCGGCGCAAACCGTTTCATCATCCGCCGCGCTGGTTCGCGGCGGCACACTGGTTGCGCTGGCGCATACCGGAAAGGAACGATTCGCGGATTTTCCCGACGTGCCGACGTTCAAGGAGTCGGGCTTCGACATCGTCGCCAACATCTGGTTCACGATCTCGGGTCCGGCAGGGCTGCCGAACGACATCGTGCAAAAGGTCAATGCCGAGATGGTGCGCGCCATGAGCAAACCCGAAATGCAACAGCGGCTTCGGCAAGACGGTCTGGTCACCGACCCGATGACGGTCGAGCAGCTCAAGGCCTTCATCCAAAGCGAGCAGCAGCGCTGGAAACCAGCGCTGGAACGGGCGGGTCTGGTGAGCAAATAGAACGCCTCTGCGCCGTGATTTATTCGGCGTCTCGCTGCGCTCAAGCCTGCGAGCCGCTCAGATTGCTGACATGAAGGAGAACCGCTCATGGCCCGCTATCTCAAGCGCGGAATGGACGCCGGCGCGATCAAGGCGGCCGACGCCAAGGTGCGCGAGACGGTCGAAAGCATTTTGGCTGACATCGACGCGCGCAAGGACCAGGCGGTGCGCGACCTGTCGAAGAAATTCGACAACTGGGCGCCGAGGGATTTCCGGTTGACGGCGGCCGAGATCGAGCGCGCCATCGCGCAAGTGTCGAAACGCGATCTCGACGACATCAAATTCGCGCAGGCCCAAGTCCGCAACTTTGCGCAGAAGCAAAAAGACACGCTGAAGGATCTCGAGGTCGAGACGCTGCCGGGCGTCGTGCTCGGCCACCGGCACATTCCGGTGAACTCCATCGGCTGCTACGTGCCGGGCGGGCGCTATCCGATGGTGGCCTCGGCGCATATGTCGATCGTCACCGCGCGGGTGGCCGGCGTCAAACGCATCATCGCCTGCGCGCCGCCGTTCAAGGGCGGGCCGCATCCGGCGATCGTGGCGGCCATGCATTTCGGCGGCGCCGACGAAATCTTCGTGCTCGGCGGCGTGCAGGCGGTGGCCGCCATGGCGCTCGGCACCGAGACCATCGCGCCGGTGGACATGATCGTCGGGCCTGGCAACGCCTATGTGGCGGAGGCGAAACGGCAATTGTTCGGCCGCGTCGGCATCGACTTGCTGGCGGGACCGACCGAGACGCTGATCATCGCGGACGACAGCGTGGATGGCGAGATTTGCGCCACTGATCTTCTGGGCCAGGCCGAGCATGGCCCGACCTCGCCTGCGGTTCTGCTGACCAATTCGGAAAAGCTTGCGCGCGCGACCATGGAGGAGGTGCAGCGGTTGTTGAAAATCCTCCCCACCGCCGACGCCGCCGGCAAGGCGTGGGAGGATTTCGGCGAAGTGATCGTGTGCGATGGCTACGACGAAATGGTGCGCGAGGCCGACCGCATCGCGTCCGAGCACGTGCAGGTGATGACGCGCGATCCGGATTATTTCCTCAACAATATGAAAAACTACGGCTCGCTGTTCCTCGGCGCGCGCACGAATGTCGCCTATGGCGACAAGGTGATCGGAACCAATCACACGCTGCCGACAAAGAAGGCGGCGCGCTACACCGGCGGCCTGTGGGTCGGAAAGTTCCTGAAGACCTGCACCTATCAGAAGGTGCTGACCGATCAGGCGTCGGCGATGATCGGCGAATATTGCTCGCGCCTGTGCATTTTGGAGGGTTTTTCCGCGCACGCCGAGCAGGCCAATGTGCGGGTGCGGCGCTACGGCGGACGCAATGTCGGATATGCGCAAGCGGCGGAGTGACGCATGACGTACGTACCCATCATCGTTCCGTTTTACGCGGCGATTCTGGCGATCATATTCATCGGCCTCTCGATGCGGGTCGCACGCATGCGGGGCGAGACGAAAATCGGAATCGGCGCGGGCGGCAATCCGGTTCTGGAGCGACGCGTGCGCGTGCAGGCGAATTTCGCCGAATATGTACCATTCGCGCTCCTGCTGCTGGCGTTCTTGGAAATGCAGCAGCACTCGCGCTATCTGATCCATCTCCTTTGCCTGGCGCTGATTATCGGCCGTATCATCCATGCCTATGGGGTGTCGCAGGACGATGAGGACGTCCGGTTCCGCATTGCCGGCATCATCATCACGGCAGCGGTCATCTTGGTCGCTGCGATATTGCTGCTGATCAACGGGCTGCGGGCGGCCTTTCCCTGATGGTCGAGCTCGCCAAGACGCCATCGTTCCGCCTCGACGGCAAACGCGCGCTGATCACCGGCGCAGGGCGAGGGCTTGGACTCGCTGCCGCCTCGGCGCTCGCCGACGCCGGCGCGCAAGTCACGCTCGCGGCACGCACCGAAAGTGAGATCAGGGAAGCCGCGGCAGCAATCCGCGCCCGCGGGCAAAAGGCGGAACCTCTCGTGTTGGACGTGCGCGATGTCGCGGCGGTGCAGAAGACGGTCGCCGCGCAGGCGCCGTTCGACATATTGGTGAACAATGCCGGCACCAACAAGCCGGCGCCGTTCGTGGACGTCAAAGTCGAGGATTTCGATTTCGTGTTCTCGCTCAATGTGCGGGCGGCCTATTTCGTCGCCCAGGCGGTGGCGCGGCGGCTGGTCGAGGCAAAACAGCCCGGCTCGATCATCAACATGTCGTCGCAGATGGGCCACGTAGGCGGGCCGACGCGCACGGTCTATTGCGCGACCAAGCACGCGATGGAGGGGTTCACCAAAGCGATGGCGATCGAGCTCGCGCCGCACAAGATTCGCGTCAATACGCTGGCTCCGACCTTCATCGAGACGCCGATGACGCGGCCGTTCTTCCAGAACGAGGCGTTCCGCAAGGACACGCTTGCCCGCATCAAGCTCGGCCGGCTCGGGCAACTCGAGGATCTCACCGGCGCGATCGTGTTCCTCGCCTCCGACGCGGCCGCGCTGATGACCGGCACGTCGATGGTGGTCGACGGCGGCTGGACGGCGGAATAACTACTTCGGGATTTTCACCGGATAGACCGGCTTTTCGCCCGAAAGCACGCGGGCGACGTCGCTCGCGCATTTGGTCTGCAATTCCTCCAGCGCCTCGACCGAATAGAACGCCGTATGCGGCGTGAGGATGACATTATCGCGGCCGAGCAATTTTGAATTTTTCGGCAGCGGCTCGGTCGCAACCACATCGAGCGCGGCACCGCCGAGATGGCCGGCGTCGAGGGCGTTGATCAACGCGGTTTCGTCCACCAGCGGGCCGCGCGCCGTATTGATGAGATAGGCGCCGGGCTTCAGCTTGATGAATGTTTCGGCGTTGAAAAGGCCGCGCGTGGCGGGCAAGAGCGGCGCGTGAATCGAGACGAAATCCGACATCGCCAGCAGCGCATCGAGGCTGGCGTCCTCGACCGCGGCCTGCGCCAGTATGTCCTCAGGTACAAAGGGATCATGCACGACCACGCGCAGTCCGAAGGCCTTGGCCTTGGGCGCGAGCGCGCGCGGGATGTTGCCGAAGCCGACGAGACCGAGCACCTGGCCATCAAGCCGGTGCAGCGGCGTGATCGGGGGGACTTCCCAGCGGCCCGATTGCACCAGTTGGTTCGAAAGCGGGATTTTTCGAGCCAGCGCGAGCAGCAGAGCCATGGCGTGGTCGGATACCTCGCGCATGCAATAGTCAGGCACATAAGTCACGGTGATGCCGAGCGCGGCGGCAGCCGGAATGTCGATATTGTCGACGCCGAGGCCGAAGCGGCCGATCACCTTGCAGCGCTTGAGTTCCCTGAGCAGTTCGCCCGGCAGCTTCGCATAGGTGACGAAGACGGCGTCCGCATCGCGCGCGACCGCGAGAATGTCGTCGGCCGAAGCGCTCTTCGCCATCCGCAGCGGCTCCGGATTGACACGCGCCAGCGCGGCTTTCGCTGGATCGAGCGATGGAAAAGGGCTGTCGGTAACGGCAATCAGCGGGCGGGGCATGAGAAATCACTCCAATGCACTTTTCGCATTCGCACACCCCATTTTCCCCATTGATGGAAAGATGGAATTCAAGACTTGAGCACTTCCGGATTGACGATGTTGGGCGGTCTTTTGCCCTCCAGCAACGCCAGGATATTATCCACCACGATATTGGCCATGCGTTCGCGCACCTCGTGCACCGCGCTGCCGAGATGCGGCGTGGTGACGACGTTCGGCATCTTCAGCAATTCGCGCGAGACCTTTGGTTCGAACTCGAACACGTCGAGCCCGGCGCCGGCGATCTGCTTTTTCTTCAACGCGCGCACGAGTGCAGCCTCATCCACGATGGCGCCGCGCGCGGTGTTGATGAGAAAGGCCCCCGGTTTCATGGTGGCCAGTTCAGCGGCGCCGATCTGATGGTAGGTTTCGGGCCGCAATGGCGAATGGATCGAAACGAAATCGGCGTCATCCAGCAGTTCGCCGAACTCGACGAATTCCATCGGTATCTCGCGCTCGACTTCCTCTTTGCGCCGCGGGCCCCAATAGATCACGCGCATATTGAATCCGCGTGCGCGCCGGGCGACCGCTTGGCCGATGCGGCCGCCACCGCCGACCAGGCCGATGGTCTTGCCGTAGAGCGGCGCACCGGCGAGATAATCCGATTGCGAGCCGGGAAATATGCCGCGGTGAACCAACCGGTCGCCCTGCACCATGTGGCGCGCGACCATCAGCATCAGGCCGAGATTGATGTCGGCGGTGGCCTCCGCCACGATCGGCGGCACCACTGTCACGGGAATGCCGCGCTTGGTGGCTTCGTTCACGTCGGTGTTGTCCGGCGTGATCGATTGCGAAGTGATTGCGCGCAGCTTCGGATTGGCGGCGATGATGTCGCGATCGATCTTGTCGTGCAGCTTGGTGAACAGGATGTCGCATTTGCGCGTCGCGGCGATCAGCGCCTTCCTGCCGATGATCCGGCTGGCGTCGCGGTTGAGCGTGACGTCAGCGATTGTCTTCAGCCGCTCAAGCGCGCTTGCGGCAATCGGCTGGGTGACGAAGACGCGCGGCTTGCTCATGCCATCCACCGCACGACGCCGGCGACGCCGTCGACAGCGACCTGCGCGCCGTCCGGAATGGTGGCGGTGGCGTCAAGCACCCCGAGCACCATGGGAATCCCGCGCTCGCGCGCGAGCGAAGCGAGATGCGAGGTCGAACCGCCGAGCTCGGCCACCACGCCGGCGACCTGCGGCAGGATGTGGCTGAGCGCCGGGCCGGCGACGCGCGTCACCAGCACATCGCCGGGGGCGACGCGCGCGAGCTCGCATTCGCAATTGACCACGACCGCCCTGCCCGAACCCCATCCGATGCCAGCCGGGTGGCCGTTGAGCTTGGGGTGCTGCAGCCAGATTTCGTCCGGCATCTCGATCGCCTGCACGTGCAGCGGGCGCGCTTGCAGCAGCTTGAAACCGGCGTCGTCGAGCGCCCATTCGATCTCGACTGGCTGGCCCAGCAATTCCTCGCATTTCCGCAGCATGCGACCAAGCGTCGTCGCCTCACCGGGAGAGAGGCACGGCTCGCGCGCCAGTTCCTTGGGCACGGCCAGCGGCGCCAGCTGGTTGCCGTGCCCGCAAGTATCGCGGTGATCCTTGCGGCCGGCCTCGATCTTGCGAACAAAACCTTGGCGGCTGAGCACGACGCGGTCGGGCACGACCTCGCCCTGGGCAATCGCCGAACCGAGACCCCAGGTCGCGGAGAGCAGCATGTTGCCTTCGGCGGTCAGGCTTAAGCCCCCGCCAGCGGCGCGGGCGGAAACGAGCGGCTGGATCAGAACCGCCATGGCGGTCGAGGCCGGGTTCAGATCGTGGTTGGCCATGTAGCGGCGCGCATTGGTGGTCCACAGAGCGGCCCAACAGGCGCGCACGGCGGTCAAGAATTCAGTCTCGCTTTGGATTCCCAGAAAACTTTCGAACTGACCGGCGAAATTGGCGTCGGAGCGATCCTCGATCAAAGCGGAGGAACGCACGGCCCATGGGGCAGGCTCCCCCGCTCGGCATTCGCGCCATGCTGCCAGCAGCGGCTCAACTATTTCGTGGGCGATTGGTTCCTGGTAGAGCCCAAGACGGATTTCAACGGAAAGTTTCCGCTGGGCGCGGAGATCGGCGGCGGCGAATTGCTCCACGGCTGTCGTCAGCCCGAGGGCGGCGATCTGATGACAGTAGGCGGCCGCCGTGAGGCTGAAGCCGCCCGGCGTCGGCAATCCCGCGCGGGCGAGCAGCGCAAGGTTCGCCGCCTTGGGGCCTACGAGATCAGGATCGGCGGCGAGCGGAGCGGAGAGCGGAAGGATGAAGTCGTTCATCGGTTCATGCCGATGCTTGTAATCCGTGGTTTCCTTCCCGCGCGCGACGGGAAAAGCGGTTACTTCACGTGATCGCCGTAGCCGGGCAGCGGATCGACGACGGTGATCTGCTTGACCGGGAAGTTCGAGACGATTTCGATATCTTTCTTGTGCACGATCAGCATTTCCTCGATGCGCACGCCGTAGCGGTATTTCTTGCCGTGCTGCGTTTCGAGCGCGAAGGTCATGCCCTCCTTGATCTCGATCGGGTGGTCGAGCGACCAGATGCGCGAGATCACCGGCGGGTCGTATTGCGCGAGGCCCAGACCGTGACCCCACAGGTTGGCAGCGGCCTGGTCCTCGTCTTCATAGCCCCAGGTCTTCATCGCAGACGGCCATTTCAACGCGATGTCGCGCGTGGTGGCGCCGACCTTGACCGCGCCGATCGAGTCGTAGAGCCATTTGAGCGCGATGGAATACGTTTCCTTTTGCTCCCTCGTGGGCTCCTTGCCCACGCAATAGGTGCGGTAATAGCAGGACTTGTAGCCGTTCCAGGTCAGCGCCGCCAAATCCATGAACACGATATCGCCGGGCTGGATGATGCGGTCGGAGAAGTTGCGCCAGTTCGGCCAGGTGTTCGGGCCGGACGACACGATGACGTCCTCGACGTCCTCCATGCCCGGGATGTTGTAGAGATATTCCATCAAATGCGCCGTCACCTGGTTCTCGGTGATGCCGGGGCGCAAAAACTTCATGCACTCCCAATGGGTGGCGTCGCCAATGGCGCCGACGATGCGGAAGCACTCCTGCTCGTCCTCGTTCTTGACGGCGCGCGCATCCATCATCGGCGACATGCCGTCGGCCCAATTGATTTTGTGCTCCTTGAAAATGTTGATCATGTTGATGTCGATGAAGTCGCAGCCGAGCTTCTGGCCGGCGACGCCATTTTCCTTCATCGCCTGGATGATCGCCTTGGTGAACTTTGTGACCTGCTGGGTGGCAGCCGGCCCTGCGGCGCCCTTGATCCAGGCAAACGAGTGACGGATGTTCTTCTTCGGAATCCACGGCGAATGGCGTTCGATCTGGAATCCCAAGTCGCCCTGCTCGAACAGGATCGGCCGTCCATCGCCGCACAGCATGGCGTAACGCAAGCCGGGCTTGAGTCGATTCCATCCGGGCGTGAGCGTTCCGGTGATGTAACGCACGTTCTCGTCGTACATGCAGAGCAAGGCGCCGAGGCCGTGCTTCTTCATCATCTGGCGCGCACGCTCGATGCGGTATTCCCGCATCCGGTCCCAGTTGACGCGCTGCTGCCAGTCGAGGCCGGCAATGCCGAAATTTGCGGTGCCCATGGGCGATCCTCCCGAAGCGCTGAATCAGCGCTGTTGTTATCCCGGGGAAACCCTAGACCGACTGGTATCGGCGGCAGAAATAATATATTTGGGACTATGTCATTAGATTTTCTAATGCATTTATGACGTACAGGAGGGTACTGGTGCCGGGCGTGGGCGGCGTGGCGTTGCGGCAAATCCGGGCCGTGATCGCGGTGTGCGAGGAAGGTTCGTTCACGCGCGCGGCGGCGCGGGAGAACTCCACGCAATCGGGAATCTCGCAACATGTCGCAGCGGCCGAGCGCGCGCTCGGTGTGCGACTATTCGAGCGCTCGACGAACGGCGTACAACCTACGCCCGCAGGTTTGCGCTATTACAAGCTCTGCGTGGAGGCCGTCGGCCAGCTCGAAAACGCCGGCGAGGAAGTGCGCGGATTTGCCTCTCGCGTCACCGGCGACCTGCGTATCGGGGTGATCCCGACGCTGACGCGTGCGGCGCTGGCGCCCACGTTGGAAAAATTCACGCCGAAATATCCCGACGTGCGGCTGCACATCTTCGAAGGCTACAGCGGCTGGCTCACCGACATGGTGCTCGCAGGGGAACTTGATTTCGCGGTGGTGCCGACATTCGAGGGCCGCATCGGGCTGAAATCGCGGCTGCTGGTGCGGGACCGTGAAATGCTGGTCTCGAGCCCGCGCCATGGATTTTCACCGCTCACGCCGATTCGGCTGAAGGATTGCGGTCCGCTCAAAATCATCGTGCCGGGCCGGGCCAATGTGCGCAGACGCAACATCGAAATCTATCTGCTGACCCAAGGGGTCGAGATCGCGCAGTTGATCGAGATGGATGCCATGATCGGCACGCTCGAACTGGTGGCGCGCTCCGACTGGGTCGCCATTCTCTCCGGACTGATCTGCGTCAACGATATCGGCAAGAACGAGCGGATCATCAACCCAATCGCCGACCCGCCGCTGTTTGCCGAATTCGTGGTGATTTCGCCGTCGCGGCGCATGATGTCGACGCAGGCGCGGCTGTTCCTGGACGTGTTCGAGGGCGAAATCGTGCGTATCCAGGACGTCTGGGCGAGCGTCATCCCACCGGCCGTGTATCCTCAAACATCCGCGCAACCGCCGAAACAGCCGCTGCGCGCCGCAAAAGGCTAGTGCACTTCCGCCGGCGCGCCCGGCTGCTTGAGTGGATGAGCGCGGGCGATGGCCTCGTTTTTCTGCGCGGCCTCGACGATGCGCGTCACCGTCGGAAACTGGCCGACATCGACCTTGAAAAACGACGAGCCGACCGCCTGACCGCACAGGCAAACGTCGGCCAGCGTGAGCTGATCGCCATGGCAATAACGGCCGGTGGCCTTGTCGCGGGCGAGCAGCGCCTCGAGTGTCTTCAGGGCCTCGACCTGCCAATGCCGCACCCACTCGTTCATCGCGTCTTCGCTCACTTTCAGCGTGCGCGTGAGATAGTTGCGGATGCGCGGCACCGAGAGCGGATGGGCGTCTGACACGACGATCTGGCAAAGTCCGCGCACGCGCGCGCGGCCGCGGGCATCCTTCGGCAACAGCGGCGGGTTGGGGTGGGTTTCTTCGAGGTACTCCATGATCGCCATGGATTGAAACAGCGGCGGGCCGTTGTCGTCGAGCACGAGGCTGGGCAAAAGTCTTTGCGGATTGACCGCCGCGTAGTCGCCAGCGTGCTGGTGACCTTTTAGCAGGTCGACGTACTCCACCTCGGGATTGAGGCCTTTCAGGTTCATCACCATGCGCACACGATAGGTCGCGATCGAACGCCAGAACGTATAGAGCTTCATCGCACTTGCTCCTCACTCAAGCCTTGCTGCCGCCGGGATCGGGTTTGAGGCCTGCGGCTTCGACGCCGGCGATGGCGCAGACTTCGTCCCTGTCGGAGGTGTCGCCGGAAATTCCGACCGCGCCGAGAATGTCGCCGCCGGCGTCCTTGATCAGCACCCCGCCGGGATTGGGCACGAGCCGGCCGCCGCTCGCGGCGGCAAGGGCGGTGAAGAATATCGGAGTGTTGTTGGAACGCTCGAACAGCGTGCGTGAGCCGAAGCCCATACCGAGCGCGCCCCAGGCTTTGCCGAAGGCGATGTCGAAGCGAAGAATGCCGGAACGGTCCTCGCGCTTGAACGCAACAAGATGGCCGCCAGCGTCCAGCACGGCAACGGTGAGCGGCGCGCAATTGGTCTCGCGGCCTTTTTTCAGTGCGGTGTCGACGATGGTCGAGGCTTGGGCAAGGGTCAGGGGCATGATGGGTCTCGTGTGGTGGTGAATGCAAATCGAGGTTCAGCGGCGCGCCCAGTAGGCGGAGATGAGCGAAATCTCGTCGTTGCCCGAGGTCTTGCTCTTGGCTTCCTCGTAGCAGGCGAGCGTGCGCTCGACGAGCGGCAATTCGACGCCGCGCACCTTGCCCTCGGCGATCATGGCCCGCATGTCCTTGAGCGCGCTGTCGACATTGAAGGTGACGGGGCCGGGGTCGGTGCCCTTCAGCTTGGCGGCGATGGCGGCACCGCGCACCTTGAGGATATTGGCGCCGCCGGAGGTATCGGAAATCAGGTCCATGAGCCGCGTGGGATCCAGCTTGAGATCGCGGCACAGCGCGAGCGCTTCGCCGAGCGCCTGCCAATAGATCATCAGCGGCAGGTTGATGGTGAATTTCATCACCGCACCTGAGCCGACCGGGCCGCAATGCTCGATGCGGCGGCAGAGCTGCTCGAGGATTGGCTTGGCACGTGCGAAATCGGCAGGCTCAGCGCCGACGAGGCCGAGCAATTTTCCCTGGCGCGCCGGGCCGGTCGAGCCGCCGACCGGGCATTCGACGAAAGCGGCGCCCTTGGCGCGCACCTTGGCGGCCATAGCAATCTCGGTTTCCGGGCGCACGGTGCTCATCTCGATGAACAGCTTGCCTTTGACGTCGCCGGCGAGCAGACCCTGCGGCCCGCCATAGACCGCATCGATCGCGGCGGCGTCGGTGAGGATAGTGATGATGACTTCGCCGGCACTGGCGAGTTCGGACGGGGACCTTACGGATTTGATGCCGGAAGCCGCCAGCGGCTTGATCTTGTCGGGCGTGCGGTTCCACACCGTCACCTGATGACCGAGTTCGGCAAGATGCGGGGCAATCGCCACACCCATCTTGCCCACACCCGCAAGTCCGATCTGCATCATGGCCTCCCGATTTTTGTTGGCCGACCATAAGCGGTCATGCCCTGGTGAGAAAGTCGGCTCGCGACTTGAGCTTGGCGCGCGCCGGCTATAAGTCCTACTGTCCTATTACGCGGCAAAATACAACGGCAGCGTGGCCATTGAAGGAGCACGGAATGGGTTCGGCGAGGTCCAAAGGCACAGTCGGCATCATCGGCCTCGGCATCATGGGCGGCGCTTTTGCGAAAAATCTCGCGGCGGCAGGCTGGCACGTGGTCGGCTACGACATCGATCCGGCACGCAACCGAGCCGCGGCAAAGGCGGGCGTCGCGATCGCAAAGAACGCCGCTGACGTGGCGGCAAAAGTGCCGACCATCATCATCAGCCTGCCGAGCCCGAAGGCGCTCGCTGTCACGGTGAAGGCCATCGTCAAGGCGAAAGTTCCGCGGCGTATCGTCGTGGAGGCCTCGACCTTCACGCTCGCCGACAAGCAACGCGCCGAACAGGCGCTGCGCAAGGACGGGCATGTCATGATCGATGCGCCGGTGAGCGGAACCGGCGCCCAGGCGCAGAAGGGCGATCTCGCCATCTACGCAAGCGGCGATAGGAAGAGCATCAGCAAGCTCAAGCCGCTTTTTGCCGACTTCTCGCGCAAGGCCTACGATCTCGGCGCGTTCGGCAACGGCAGCCGAATGAAATACGTGGCGAACCATCTGGTCGCCATCAATAACGTGGCGTCCGCCGAAGCCATGGTGCTCGGCATGAAGGCGGGTCTTGATCCGAAAATGATTTTCGAAACGGTTTCAAACGGCGCCGGCAATTCGCGTATTTTCGAGCTGAGGGCGCCGATGATGGTTGCAAACGATTACAACGACGCGACCATGAAGGTGTCGGTGTGGCAAAAGGACATGAAAGTCATCGGAGAATTTGCCAAGCAAATCCATTGCCCGACACCGATGTTCGATTCGACCTTGCCGGTCTATGCCGCCGCCATGAAACGTGGCCTTGCGGAGCAGGACACGGCGGCCGTTTGCGCCGTCATGGAGACGATGGCAGGTTTCAAGCGCAAGGGCCGCGCATCGCGTGGCAAGAAGCGCTAGCTTCAAGACAATACGGGAGGGGTCGATGGCGGCGGGAAGTGCGGCGGCTTCGACTGCCGGCAAGACCCACCAACAGCGCAGCGAAGTGCGCGACAACATGCGCGTCGATTGGGATGTGCCGATCATCATGGATGATGGGCTGAAGCTGCGCGCGGATGTGTTTCGCCCGGTGCAGGACGGGCGCTATCCGGTGATCCTCAGCTACGGTCCTTATGCCAAGGGGCTGGCGTTCCAGGACGGCTATCCGAGCGCGTGGCAGCGCATGACCGAACAGCATCCCGATGTCACGGCGGGTTCGAGCAACCTCTACCAGAGCTGGGAGGTGGTCGATCCGGAGAAATGGGTACCGCATCAGTACGCCTGCGTGCGCGTGGATTCGCGCGGCTGCGGCTGTTCGCCCGGATACATCGATCATTTCTCGCCGCGCGAGACCAAGGACTTCTACGAGTGCATCGAATGGGCCGGCGTGCAGCCGTGGTCGAACGGCAAGGTCGGCTTAAACGGCATCTCCTATTACGGCATCAACCAATGGCACGTGGCGTCACTACAGCCGCCGCACCTCGCCGCAATGTGCATCTGGGAAGGGGCGGCCGACTGGTATCGCGACATGACGCACCACGGCGGCATCCTCTGCACGTTCTGGGAAAACTGGTACGACATGCAGGTGAAGACCGTGCAATACGGCGCGGGCGAACGCGGCAAGCGCAGCCGCGTGCACGGCGAACTGGTGTGCGGGCCGGAAATCCTTTCAGACGCGCAGCTCACCAAAAACCGCTGCAAGTTCGGCGACGACATCCGTGCGCATCCACTCGATGACGATTACCACAAGGCGCGCTCCCCGGTCTGGGACAAGATCAAGGTCCCATTGTTGTCAGCCGCCAATTGGGGCGGCCAGGGCCTGCATCCGCGCGGCAACTTCGAAGGGTACGTACGCGCCGCGGCGAAGGAGAAATGGCTGGAAGCGCACGGAATCGAACACTGGACGCATTTTTACACCGATTACGGACGCGAATTGCAGTTGCGCTTCTTCGATTATTTCCTGCACGGCAAGAAGAACGGCTGGGTCAAGCAACCGCGCGTGCGCCTGCAGGTGCGGCAAGTCGACAAATTCGTCGAGCGTGCGGAGAACGAATGGCCGCTCAAACGCACGAAATGGAGCAAGCTGTTTCTCAACCCCGCGGATGGAACGCTCGGCGAAAAACGTCCGGCGACGCGCAAAGCAGTCAGGAGTTTCGACGCCATGGGCGACGGTCTGACTTTCCTGTCCGCGCCGCTGTCGCAGGACACCGAGATCACCGGCCCGTCGGCGTTGAAACTTTTCGTCTCCTCCAGCACGGCCGACGCCGACATATTTGCGGTCTTGCGGGTATTCACCGGCGACCTGAAGGAGATCGTGTTCCAGGGTGCGATCGATCCGCACACCCCGATCGCGCAGGGCTGGCTGCGCGCCTCGCACCGTAAGCTCGACAGGAAGCTCTCAAAGCCCTACCGGCCCTATCACAGCCATGACAGCCAGCAGCCGCTCAAGAAGGTCGAAGCGGTGGAGCTCGACGTCGAGATTTGGCCGACCTGCATCGTAGCGCCTGCCGGCCACCGTATCGGCCTGACCATCCGCGGCAAGGACTACGAATACGCCGGCCCGAGCGGGGGACGGCTCTCGAACTTCAAGAACGAGCTGAAGGGTTGCGGGCCGTTCCTGCACAATGACCCGATCGACCGGCCGAACGACATTTTCGGAGGCGTCACCAGCCTGCATTTTGGCGGCGGCCGACAGCCCTATCTGCTGCTCCCGGTGATCCCCCCTGCCCGTCCGGCAGGCAAGGCGCAGAGGGAATAAAGTTCCCTGCGTCAACAAATAGCCGCGAGAGCCCGTCAAAAGAGTGGCGGCGGCGGCAATTTCGCGTCATGCTGCGGCGACCCCAAGGTCCCAAAGATCAAATCCAGAGTGGAGGAATCATTCATGGCTATGCATCGTCGAAAAGTGCTGAAAGGAATCGCCGTGTCCGGCGCAAGCCTTGCGGTCTTGAAAGCGCCGTACGTGCACGCGCAGGGCGCGCCGTTCAAGCTCGGCCTGCTCACGGTGAAGACCGGACCGCTGGCGCAGGGCGGCATCCAGATGGAGCAAGGCGTTCAAATCTATCTGAAGGAAAAGAACAACACGTTTGCGGGTCGTAAGGTCGAATTTTTCTCGGCTGACACCGGCGGTAATCCGGCCGGCGCGAAGACCAAGGTGCAGGAGCTGGTCGAGCGCGACAAGGTCGACGTCATCCTCGGCCCGCTTGCCGCATTCGAGCTCTTGGCGATTTCCGATTATTTCGCGCAGGCGAAGACACCGCTGATGAGTCTCGCCGCTGCTGAAGATCTGACGCAGCGCAAACCCAATCCCTACTTCCTGCGCGCCTCCGCCACTTCGGCACAAGCCATGCACCCGATGGCGGACTTCGCCGCGAAGGAATTGAAGCTCAAAAAGATGATCACGATTTCGGAGGACTTTGCCTTCGGCCACGAGCAGATGGGTGGATTCCAGCAGACTTTCGAAGACAACGGGGGAAGGATCGTCAAAAAGCTGTGGCCGCCGCTGGTGACACCCGACTACGCGCCCTACATCGCCCAGATCGGCGATTGCGACGGCGTCTGCCAGGGCTTCGCCGGATCGAATCCGCTGCGCTTCATGAAGGCGTATGCCGGCGCCGGGCTGAAGTTCCCGGTGGTCGGCGGCGAAACCGCCGGCGACGATGCGCTGCTGCGGAGCTTCGGCGACGAGGCTGTCGGCCTCTATAGCTGCTGCCCCTATACGCTCGATCTCAACACTGACAGCAACAAGCGGTTCATCGCCGCGATGGTGAAAGAGTTCAATGTCGAGCCGGGCTTCTATGCGGCGGGCCTCTACGTCAACTGCATGGTGGTCGAGGAAGGCTTGAAGAAAACCGGCGGCAAGTCCGACGACAAGGAAGCCTTCATGAAGGCCCTCAAATCGGTGACGCTCGCCGACACGCCGCGCGGACCGATCAAGTTCGACTCTTACGGCAACGTGATCGGCGATTTCTACGTCCGGCACTGCGAGAAGGCCGGCGGGAAACTCGTCAACAAGACGGTGAAGACCTATAAGAACGTGAGCCAGTTCTGGACCTATGACGAGAAGAAGTTCCTCTCACAGCCGGTCTATTCGCGCGACTTCCCGCCGTTGAAGTCCTGACGGGAGTGAAACTCGCGGGGTGCCGCTCCGGCGGCGCCCCGCGATCGCATTGGGGTGGCGCCAGCAGAAGACGCCAGACATGAACTTTTGGCTTTTGATGGCCTATAGCGTTTCGCTTGGCGGCCTGCTGTTCCTCTTATCCTCGGGATTCTCGCTCATCTTTGGGCTAATGCGGATTCCGAACCTCACGCATGGTTCGCTGTTCATGCTCGGCGCCTATATCGGCGCGACCTTCATCGTCTGGAATCGGACGAACTTCTGGCTGGCCGCAATCTTGAGTGCGATCATTGTCGCCGGCATCGGAGCCGTGATGGAACGATTTTTGCTGCGTTTCCTCGCCGGAAAGGAACTGGCGCAGGTGCTGGTGACGCTCGGCATCTCGTTCATGGTCTCCGATCTCTGCCTGATGATTTGGACCGGCGATCCGATCTCGGTCAATAATCCGCCCGGACTCGACGGCGCCACGCAAATCCTCGGCTTCCCCTTCCCGACCTACCGCATGGCCGTGATCCTGATCGCGGCCGTGATTGCGGCGGGGCTCTGGCTGCTGCTCGACCGCACCCGGCTCGGAGCGATGATCCGCGCCGGCGTCGACGATCCGCAGATGGCGCGCGTGGTCGGCATTCCGGTGCCGTGGCTGTTCACCATCGTGTTCGCGCTCGGGGCGGGTCTTGCCGGGTTTGCCGGCACGGTCGGGAGTCCGATCCTGTCGGTCTACAACGGGCTCGACCAGGAAATGCTGCCGCTCGCTCTCGTCGTCGTGATATTGGGCGGCACCGGAAGCCTGCTGGGCTCGCTGGTCGGCAGCTTCGTCGTGGGTATGCTCTATATTTTCGGCCAGGCGAAATTGCCTGAACTTGCGTATTTCGTTCTGTTCCTGCCGATGGTGATGATCCTCGCACTGCGCCCGCAAGGTCTCTTCGGCAGGCCGACACAATGAGCGCGGGCCGTATTGCTGCCGGGATCGCGCTCATCGTGCTTGCGACCCTGCCATTGTGGCTGACCGGCGTTTACTACATCAACGTTGCGAGCCAGATCCTGTTCTACGCGGTCTTTGCGCTCGGGCTAAACGTGCTGGTGGGCCATGCCGGGCTCGTATCGCTCGGGCATGCGGGCCTGTTCGGCTTGGCAAGTTACGCTTGCGCGATCGCGCTGCAAGGGCATTGGGATCATTCCGCCGCGATCGTTTTTGCGCTCGCAGTCACGCTCGTCGGTACGGCCGTATTCGCCTTTCTGTCGCTGCGGGCGACGGGTATCGGCTTCATCATGATTACGCTCGCAATCGGTCAAATTCTGTGGGGCCTTGCCTACCGCTGGATCGGTTTGACCAATGGAGACAATGGCGTGTCGGTTCCATCCCGCCCAAGCCCATTCGGGATTTCGCTGGTCAGCCCGACAAATTTTTACTACGCGACACTGGTCGTCTTCCTCTTGTCGGTCGCAGCGGCGGCGATCTTCGCGCAATCGCCATTCGGCGCGAGCCTGCGCGGCACCCGCGACCAGCCGCGGCGCATGACGGCGCTCGGCTATCACGTCTGGATGGTCCGCTTCTACGCGTGCCTGTTTTCCGGGGTGATGAGCGGCGTGGCCGGCATTCTGTTCGTCTATTACAATTTGTTCATCAGTCCGCAGACGCTGGCGCTGGCCGCTTCGGCGGAAGTGATATTGATGGTGATCTCGGGCGGCTCGGGCACGCTGCTGGGTCCGATTGTCGGAGCTGCGCTCGTCGTCATCATGAAGAACGTAGTGAGCGCCTATATCGTGCGCTGGAACCTGGTGCTGGGCGCCATCTTCGTTGCAATCGTGATCCTTATGCCCGAGGGTCTGGTGCCGGGCACGGTGCGGCTGTGGCGGAAATACACGACGGCGACGCGCGTGCGGGATGATGCGGGCCTCGCCCCGAAAGTGGCGGAGCCGAAGACATGACCGCGCTCGCCGTCAAAGGGCTTTGCAAATCATTCGGAGGCTTGCGCGTCACAGCCGATGTCGATCTCGTGGTCGAGCCGGGCGAGCGGCGCTTGATCATCGGGCCCAATGGGGCCGGCAAGACCACACTGTTCAACCTCATCACCGGGGAGCTTTCACCGGATGGCGGCTCCGTCAAGCTCTTCGACCGCGACATCACACGGGTGCCGAGCCGGCGCCGCGCCCATCTCGGCATGGCGCGCACCTATCAGATCATCACGCTGTTCGCGCGCGATACCATCCTGCGTAACGTCACGCTGGCGCTGCTCGGCTTGTCAAAGATGCGCTGGAATCCGCTGATCCGCCTTGCGCAGCAGCGGCATTTGGTTGAGGAGGCACACGGCGTGCTCAAGCGCGTCGGGTTGGAGCAGATTGCGGAACGACCACTGGCGGATACGTCCTATGGCGAACGGCGGCGCGTCGAGATCGCCATGGCGCTCGCGCAAAAACCAAAGGTCCTGCTGCTTGACGAGCCGTTTGCCGGGCTTTCGATCGATGAACGGCGGGATGTGCGGGAATTGATCGGGACGATTCCGCGCGACGTGACGATCGTGATGATCGAGCACAATATGGATGTGGCGCTCGATTTCGCGGAGCGAATCACATTGCTGCATTTCGGCGAGGTCATCGTCGAAGGGACACGGGCCGAGGTGGTGGATAATCCGCGCACGCGGGAGGTCTATCTTGGCGAATAGCGCGCTGAGCCTGAACAATGTCCACGCCTATTACGGCGACAGCCATGTGCTGCAGCAGGTGTCGTTCACGCTCAACGAGGGGCGCCTGCTCGGCCTGCTCGGCCGCAACGGCGCGGGCAAGTCGACATGCATGAATGTCACCGTCGGGTTGCTCCCTCCTCGCGGCGGCACGGTGGAAGTATTCGGCACACCGGTATCGCAGCTTGCGCCGGAGCAGATCGCGGCGCGCGGCGTTGCGCTCGTGCCGCAGGGGCGGCGTATCTTCAAGAGTCTCAGTGTCAGCGAAAACCTCCTGGTCGCGGCGCGACCGCCCGATCCCGGCAGCCGGCACGCGCCGTGGAACACGGACATCGTTTTCAGCATGTTTCCGAGGCTGGCTGAGCGCAAGAACCAGATGGCGGCGCATCTCTCCGGCGGCGAGCAGCAGATGCTCGCGATCGGCCGCGCGTTGATGCAAAACCCGCGCGTGCTCCTGATGGACGAGCCGTCGGAGGGGTTGGCGCCGCAGATCGTGGCCGAGGTCATGGGTACGATCCGCAAGCTCAAGGAAAGCGGGCTGTCGATCGTCCTGGTGGAGCAGAGTCCGAAGCTCGTATTCGACATCGCCGACGATATCGTGATTCTCAACAGCGGGCGCGTTGCCGTGGTCTCAACGGCAGCTCAGCTCAAAAGAGACGAAGTCGACCTGCGCCAGCATTTGGGCGTGTATTGAGGAAAAACGGAAACGACGCAGATGTGGAACAAATACGAACCGACAGCAGCACGCAAACGCACCAAACCAGGCCGCGAAATCCGCCCCAAAAGCATCACCATCGATATCCATTCGCATGTGGCGGTGCCGGCGGCGGGCGCGTTCGTGGCGCCACATCTCGACGTCTCCACCATTCCGCTTGCGCATTTCGCCGCGCCGGACACCAAGGCGCTGAGCCAGAAGCAGGAAGCCGACATCCGCAATCGCATCACCACCCACGACGAGCGACTGCGCAATCTCGATGAAATGGGCATCGACGTGCAGGTGGCGCTGCCGCCGCCGCCGCAATGCTACTACACCGTGCCGCTCGATATCGCGGTGAAGGCCGCGCGCATGATCAACGACGGCATCGCCGAATATTGCGCGAAGAAGCCGGACCGCTTCGTGGGTTTCGGGACTGTTCCGATGCCGGACGGCAACGAGGCCGCCAAGGAACTCGAACGCTGCGTGAAGACGCTGAACTTCAAGGGCGTGCAGATCCTCACCAATGTGGCGGGGAAGGAACTCTCGGACCCCGCATTCGCGCCATTCTGGAAGAAGGCGGAGGAACTGGGCGCGCTCATCGTCATTCATCCGAACGGGTTCACCGAGGCCAAGCGGCTGGAGCGGTTCTACTTCAACAACGTGATCGGCAATCCGCTCGAGACCACGATCGCGCTGCATTACCTGATCTTCGACGGCGTGCTGGAACGGCATCCCAATTTGAAAATCCTGGCGGTGCACGGCGGCGGTTATCTCGGCGCCTATTGGGGCCGCATCGATCACGCCTGGGGCGCGCGTTCCGACAGCCACGGCAGTCTGCCGAAGCCGCCGACGCATTATTTGAGAAAAATCTACTTCGACAATGTCGTGTTCACGCATGAGCAGCTGATCGCGCTAGTGAAGACCTTTGGCGCCGACCATATCGTGATGGGCACCGACTACCCGTTCGACATGGCCGACTACGATCCGATCGAGCATGTGGTGTCGACCGGCTTCGATGCGGCAACCGCCGCCGCGATCGTGGGCGGAAACGCAAAGCGGCTGCTCGCACTGTAGGCTTCGGGGGATCGGGCTGAATCTGGGCGGCGGCCGACGGCGCTAGGGACTGAACGCAATGGTGAAATAAAACGTTGCGCCGCTCGGCCCCCCTTCAATGTTCGCATCCGCGATGACGATGTCATTGATTTCGCCGGGCCGGAAATAGGCGGGATCATCGAGCGACAACAACACCGACTCGTTCTGGCGGACGAGTTTCGGGCAGGTGCCGCAAAACATCGAATCGGAAATCGGCCTACCATTGACGAACACGCGGCCCACGTCATCGGCATGGACCCGGCCGTTGAGCTGAACCCTCGAAATCACCTTCGGGGCCACGAACGAGACCTTGAAATAGCCGCTCCTTCCGTCGCCCGGCGGTATGTTGACAACCTCCGTACCGGTCGGGGCGTCCGCCGGTATCGGCGTCGAAGTGAAATGCGGACCCACGCGAACCAACACGAACGCGTGGCGGTCGACGGCTGCAGCGACGTCGAGGCGGCGAACGATGTCGTCGCTCGGCACGCCCGGCGATCCAAGGGCTGCAGCGAGCGTGCCGGCATCGCTTTTCAATATGATGCGGCATGGAGCGCGCTCGCAAGCCGGCAGCGGCGTTGCTGCCGTCTCCGCGGGCCGGCAAGCATCCGGCCTTTTCAATCCGGCTGGCAGGACTGTTTCGCCATTGATACAGGCGTCGGCCATTTGTTCGTCAGTCAGGCCGGTCACGCCTTCGAGGTTCGCATTGTCGAGAATCGCACCCTTGAGCTGAACGCCCAGCATCTGCGCGTTTTGCAGCTTTGCCCCGGTCATGATCGCGCCTTGCAGGCTCGCGCCGCGCAGATCGGCGCCGCGCAGGTCAGTATTGACCATGAACGCACCCTGTAGCCGCGCATAATTCAACTGAGCCATCTGCAGGTTCGCATCAGCGAGATAAGTCTGATCCAACCGCGCATGCATCAGTTCCGCGCCTTTCAGCTCGGCAAGGAACAGCCATGCCTTGCGTAGATCCGCGCTTCGCAGATCCGTTTCTTTCATCTGTGCGCCGACAAAGTTCGCGCCGCGCAGATCGGCCCCGCGCAGAAATGCGTTGACCAGAAAGGCCCCTTTGGCCGAGCCGTAACGAAAATCGAGGCCTCCCAGCTTGGCACCGATCACGCCCCCGCCCGGCAATTTGGTCGACACCTCTTGTTCGTCGATATTGGCAAACGCCCGCACTTCAATCGGCAGCCAATCGAAGACTTTGGGAACTGTTCTGCTCAACCACGCGAAAGTGCCGCTCTCAACGATTTGCGTACCGGCGCTGGCTCTCCGTTCTTCATCCGCAAGCACGCCATTGATGGCGCCGTATGAGATGGCAAAAGTCACGAGCGATGCGCTGGCCGCTATCGAAAGCGGCAGATAAGCGCCAGGGATCCGATCGCGCCGTGCGATAATCGATGAGGCCAGGCGTTGAAACCAGATTGCGAAGAAAATCGTGATTCCGATCAAGACGACCTCGAAGCCGGTTCCGAACCAATCGTGCCGCGGCAAATAGCGAAGCCACATGACGACGAGCGTCAACGGCAGAAACCACCATGCGGCGAAAATCGCCGACACCGTCTCGATGATGACGACAAATGCGAGTGCATGACGAGACTTCTCGATGCGGTCGGCGGCAAGGCCATTGAGGAGCCAGGGGTAGACCGTCTCGTCGATGGTCTTCCCATCGGGAAACACAGCGGGAAGGTTCGCAAGCTCGCTCCAGAGCCGCTGGAGCTGCAGGTGAAAATGTATGAAGAGCGCAACCAGTATCAAAGGCGCGACCCAGTAAAATCCCGCGATCGAAATTCTGGTCTGGATGATCGGCAGCGGTGAGGAGGGGGCATTGCTCAGGAGTCCGGTATCGGTCGTCGTGATGACAGCAAGCCAGCAATACACGCAGCTCAACATCAGCAATGCAAAAAGTTTGGCCGAGTTTTTCGACATCTCCTGCACGTGATCGAGCGTCTGAAAACGCGCAATCGCCTCGGGCAGCTTGGTGCCGACGAGATTGGCTGCGGCCAATTGACGTGAGGAGAGGCCTCTGACGTCCGAAAGATCGGCATCTTAGAGATTCGCCTCGTTGAACGAGGCACCGAGCAAGTTCGCGCCGCGAAGATCGGCCGAGAGAAAATCAGCGCCGCGCAGATTGGCGCCGCGCAGGTCGGCGTTGCGTAAATCGGCGTTCCGAAAATCCGCCCTGGCCCCCGTTTTGCCCCCTGTGGCCAGCCAGGTTTTGTGCGCGGCCAAAAGCTTCGCCAGTGCTTCCGGCGATAGTTGGGCGCCCTCTTCCGGCGGCCTCTCCAACATGGCCATATCCCCCAAAACCATATCGCCCCAGGGTAGCGCATAACGCAACTCATGGAACGATTGCGATTAAGAAAAAATCGGCGATAACGCTTGATCGACCGCGTTCTTTTCCACGAGCTATCGGTGCAAGAAATCCAACACCGCGGTTTCGGTGAGGACCGACTGAGCATTGTTGTGGCGTTGGGAGCGCGCGCGTTCCTCGGCGGTCTGCGTCGCCTGCAAATAGGCGCCGAGATGGCGCGCGCGTTCGATGATGCGACGGCCGACCGGCAGGCGCTCGGCCTCGAAGCGTTTGAGCGCGGCTGGCACGTTCGACTCGGCTGCGAGCGCAGCGGCCAGCGCCGCCGCATCGTCGGCCGCCTTGGCGACCCCGGCCGCCACATGCGGCCGTGCGACAAAGGCGGCGTCCCCGATGATGGCAACACGGCCGAAGGCCATGTGCGGCGTCTCGAGATCGTATATCGGCTGCAAGATCGGCCCATCAATGAGCCGGGCAATGGCGAGCAGTTGCGGCGCGATCAGCCGCTCGGCGTCGGCGTGCATTTCGGCGATGGCCTCGCGGCGGATCAGCGGCGGCGGGATCGAGATCGAATGGGTCTCGCCGCGCTCGTCGGTCAGCAACCATCGTAGCTTGGTCTTCTCCTCGGCCGGGCGGTACCAGACGATGTTGTAGCGGCGATGGCCGGGCTGCAAATTCTCTTCGGCGCCGGTGACCGGGTAACCGAGAAATTGCTCGCCGGGCGGCAGGCAGAACGACATGTAGTTGAAGAGCTCGCGATGAGCGGCGGGCGAAAATGCCGACTCGGCAATGAGTGCGCGCCAGGCGACGTAGCCGGCGTAGAGCGGGTTTAGGTCCGGCAGACACTGTTGACGCACGGTCGAGCGGATGCCGTCCGCTCCGATCACGAGATCGGCTTCCACACTGGCGCCGTCGGTTAGCGTGACCTTAACCGACCTTTCGCTCTGCTCGAAGCGCGCCACCCCTTTGCCGCGATGATAGAGCGCATCCGGGAATACCTCGCGCAGGATGCGATAGACGCGCTCCCAGGCGGTAAGCACCTGCGGGCATTCGCACGTGCAAAGAATGCGGCCCGAGGCCTCGTACATCTTGCGGGTGGTGATCTCGACGCCGAGCCCCTTGACGTTGAGGCCCAACCGCTTCAACCGCTCGATCAACTCCGGCTGCGCGACAATGCCGGCGCCGCGGCCGGCAAGCTCGCTTTCGACCCGCTCGTAGATATCCACCGCCCAGCCGTTCTGGCGCAGCTGGAGCCCGACAAGGAGACCGCTCAGCGACCCGCCGACGATAATGGCGCGGCCCGGTTTTGAGATCACAGGCATTCTTGCCGCCTCAAAAATCGGCTATAATATGAAAACAATCGCAGGAGGAACGCCATGGCTCTCACCATGTTGGAGAAAAAGGCCGTCCGCGAGGACCGCACCGAATGGCCGGCCGAGATCAAGGCTGAATTCGAGCGCGAACACAAGCAGCACAACGGCTGCGTCGGAAGCGAGCTCTTGTCCGAGAACGAGCGCGTGCGGATCTGGATCATCCGGCTCAAGCCGGGCGAGCGGATCGGCTTTCACCGGCACGTGCTCGATTATTTCTGGACCTCGGTCAACGGCGGACGCGGCCGGCAACACCTGATGGACGGGACCACGGTCGAGTACACCTATGCGCCCGGCGAGACGCGACACGAGACCTACGGCCCGGGCCAATACAAGGTTCACGACCTGACCAATCTCGGCGACAAGGAAATGATCTTCAACACGATCGAATTCCTCGACAGCGCCAACAAACCGTTGCCGATACCCGAGAGCGTGCGCCGCAAAGCAGCCTGACGTCCGTTGCACGTGCCCCTCAAAGAGATCGCCGAGGCGTTCAGCTCTCTGAGGCCCGACGGCGTCAAAATCCAATGAGGGCGATCAGTGGCGGGGCGCGGCCGTCCCGTTCGGGGACTCTTGCCGGCGGAGGCGCGTGCTGACCAGTGTTGACTTGCCTTACGCGGTATCGCCGGTTGCGACATCGTAGCCAACGATTGTAAAAATCGAGCCACTGCCGTACTGACGTGCCGAGTGCGTTGCTCCGGGGCCCCATGGACCTTTTCCTCTATGCCATAATCGCCGGGTTGTTGCTCGGCGGGTTCTATGTTGCCGTCACCGTCGGCATATCGATCACGTTCGGAATCCTGGACATCGTCAACATTGCGCATCCGGGATTCATCATCCTCGGTTCCTATGTCTCCTATTACATCAACCAGCGGTTCGGGCTTGATCCGATTCTGACCGCCATCGTCGTGCTGCCCGCCTTCTACGCGCTGGGCGCGCTGGTCTATCAGGTCTATTACGTCTCGTTCGAGAAGCGCGGCCAGGATGCGCTGCGAGGTCTTGCCTTCTTCTTCGGTCTGCTGTTCGTCACCGAGGTTGCCCTCATTCTCGTGTTCGGCGTCGACTATCGCTATGTGCAGGCGAATTACATCGATCAGACGATCCATCTCGGGACTTATTCATTTCCAATGCGCATGCTGGTTCCCTGCACCCTGTCGCTCGTGATGTTCGCATTGCTGCAATTGTTCCTGACGCGGACCTTCACGGGCCGGGCCATCATGGCGGTATCGCAGGACCAACAGGCGCTGCGGCTGATGGCGGTCGATCCGATCCGCATCAAGCGCATTGCTTTTGGCATTTCGATTGCGACCGCAGCCATGGCGGGCGCATTTCTCATCATCATTCAGCCGATCGAGCCTTCGGTCGAACGCGAATATATCGGACGCGTGTTCGCCATCTGCGTGCTCGGCGGCCTGCAAAGCCTGCCAGGCACTGTGATCGCGGCAATGCTGCTCGGGATCGTCGAGAGTCTCACATCGACATATTACGGGCCTTCGTGGGCGCCCGCGGTATCCTTTGGTTTTCTCCTGCTCACGCTGGCCTTCCGGCCGGCCGGACTGCTCGGACGTTAGGCGGGACGACTCGTGCGCACACCGATCTTCTTCCTCATTGCGATTGCAATCGGCGCGGCCGTGTTCGGCGTGGCGCAAGCCACGCTCAATGACTATGAGTTCGTTGCCGGTTACGTGATCCTGCAGTTCATCGTGCTGGCGACGGCGTGGAATGTGCTCGGCGGCTATTGCGGCTATGTGAATTTCGGCTCGGCCGCGTTCTTCGCGCTCGGGGCGTATAGTTCAGTGGCCCTGCACAAATTCGACCCCATCAAGTGGACCCTGGATATTTGTCTTGTCCGTATTTGCACCGGCGAATTTTCGCTGGCATTCCTCTCGCCGCTGTTTCCCCTGCCGGTGCCGGTTCTTGTCGTCATCGCGGGGTGTGTCTCTGGCTTGGTCGGACTCGGGATGGGCTACCTGACGCTGCGATTGCGCGGCGCATTTTTTGCGATCGCCACGCTCGCACTCGCGGTGGTGCTGCAGACCATGATCGTAAACTGGGATTACGTCGGCGGGTCGCGCGGCGCCTACATCATTCGACCGTACACGCTCACTATTGGCGGTTTCGAACTGGGCTATGTGCAATATTTATGCGCGATCATGATCGTGCTGGCCGTCGTCGCGGTAACGATAGCGCGGCTGATCGAGCGTTCGCGCCTGGGATACGGCTTTGCGACCATTCGCGACGATGAACTGGCGGCGGAAGCCTGTGGCGTGCCCACGCTGAGGCTCAAACTGATTGCAACCACCATCTCCGGCGCGCTCATGGGCATGGCCGGCGCGCCGTTCCCGTATTACCTCGGCTACGTCGAGCCCGGCTCCACATTCAACCTGGCCTATGGGGTCAATTCGATCGCCATGCCGATGATCGGCGGTACGACAAGCTGGATCGGGCCGCTGATCGGCGCGCTCGTGATCGCGACGCCGCAGGAATGGATCAAGGTGACGTTTTCTTCGGAATGGGGCGTGCTGTTCGTCGGCGCACTGCTGGTTTTCTTCGTCATCATCGCGCCCAAGGGCATCGTTGGCCACGTCCAGGACTTCATGCGCCGCCGTCGCGAGCGAACCGGAGCGCACTGATGCCAGAGCCGTTGCTCCAAGTCGAAAACCTGGGCAAGCGTTTTGGCGGCTTTGTCGCGCTTGACGGCATAAGCTTGAGTGTCATGCCGGGCGAACGCGTCGGCCTCATCGGCCCCAATGGGTCGGGCAAGAGCACGTTGGTCAATTGCATGTGCGGTACGCTCACCAACGAGAGCGGCACGGTACATTTCGACGGCCGCGATATGAGCGGACTCGCTGCCCATGAGCGTACGCACCGCGGCATGGCGCGCAGTTTTCAGCTGCCGCGGCCGTTCGGAACGCTGACGGTGGCGGAAAATCTGCGCATTCCGCTGATCTACACCGTCAATGCGCGGGCCCATACCGAAATCAAGACGCACGCGCATACGCACTTAAGCCACACTCAGATCGAGGCACGCTGCATCGAACTGCTCGGCCTGGTCGGCCTTGCGGAGAAGGCGAAAAAACTCCCGCGCGACCTTACGCAAGTCGAAATGCGCAAGCTTGAACTCGCGCGCGCCATGGCGGCCGAGCCGAAGCTGCTGATCGCCGATGAATCCATGGCTGGGTTGTCGCATTCCGAGGTCGAGGACATCGTCGGGCTTCTGATCAAGCTCAACGAGCGCGGAATCACCATCATTTTGATCGAACACATCATGCGCGCGGTCATGAGCTTCTCGCAGCGACTCGTGGTGCTGGTTTCCGGCAAAAAGATCGCCGACGGCAAACCGGATGAAGTCGTCAATAATCCGGAGGTCGTGGGGGCCTATCTTGGCCAATAGCATCATCATCGAGAATATCGATGCCGCCTATGGCGCGGTGCGCGTGCTTGAGGATGTCACGCTTGACGTGAAATCGGGCGAGACGGTGGTGCTGCTCGGCACCAACGGCAACGGCAAGAGCACGCTGATGAAATGCATCATGGGCATGGTGCGGCCGAGCGCCGGACGGATCATGGCGGAGATCGACGGCGTGCAGCACGATTTGGCGAGTCTGACAACTGAGCAGATCGTCGAACTCGGCATCGCGCTGGTGCCGGAAGGCCGGCGACTGTTCCCCAAGCTGACAGTCGAGGAGAATCTCCTGCTCGGCGCATACCGGCCGACCGCACGGGCGCAATTGCAGCAGAACCTGGACTTCTGCATGGAGTGTTTTCCGGTTTTGCGCGAACGCGCGCGCCAGCTTGCGGGCAGCATGAGCGGCGGCGAACAGCAGATGCTGGCGCTCGCCCGCGCGTTGATGCTGGCGCCGAAAATCCTACTGATCGACGAGCCTTCGGTTGGTCTTGCGCCAATCCTGGTGAGCCGCACGATCGACAAGATCAAGGAGCTCAAGGAGCGCTACCAGCTCACCGTGCTGATGGCCGAGCAGAACTTCACCCAGGCGATCCGCATCGCCGACCGCGGCTACGTGATCGTGCACGGCAAAATCGCGTTCCAAGGCGGATCGGCCACGGAGCTCAATAACAACGACTTGATCCGGAAATTTTATCTCGGACTGTGAGCCGAACAGCCGAATAGCTTCGTCAAAAGAATTGCGCCGCGCGGAGATTCCGCGCGGCGCGTATTTTCAAGCTTTTGCAGAAGGCGAAAGGTCTTACTCGCGGGCCTTCTCAAAGGGATAGATCACGTTGCCCGTCTTCAAGCCCGCAGGCGTCAGCACCGTCTGGTAGGACATGCCTCGCCAGACATCGAGCCCGGCGCCTTGCTTGATGCCGTGATACTGCACCTGCAGCATGCCGGACTTTTCCCATTCGCCGCCGGGACCGAATTTGATGTCGCCGTTGATGGTCTTGAACGTGGCCTTGTGCATGTACTCGGCGAGTTTGCCGTCATCGAGGCTTTTCGTTGCGTTGATGGCTTGCTCATAGACCTGGATGTAGGCGTAGCCCCAGGTGCCGAGATAATAGCCGAGCGGATCGACGCCGGCGGCGCCCGCTTTCGCCTGATACTTCTTCAGGAACTCGGCGGTCGACGGCAGCATCATTTTGTCCGACGGAACCCAGGTCTCGTAGTTGACCCAGCCGTTGAGCAATGGCCCAAGCTGGTTCTTGAACACGGTCGCCTGCAGGCCAACCATGGCGCCGCCAGCCATCTTCGGCTTGAAGCCGACTTCGTTGACCGCCTTCACCATACCGACGGAGTCGAGCGGATAGGAGCAGACCACGAACAGATCCGGATTGGTCGCCTGTACCGCACGCACGATGGGGGTGAAGTCCGTCGTCGACGGCGGATAGCTCTTGTCGTAGACGATCTTGAGTCCGTCCTTCTTGGCATTCTGGCGAGCGCCCTCGCAGGCATTCTGGCCGAACTCGGCATCAGCGAAGGCGAGCGCCACGGTCTGCGGTTTCGGGTTCTGTGCCATCGCAGTGGTGAAGAAGCCCTCGGTGAACGCCGGCTTGGTGTCAGGGCCGGACGGGATCATCGCGAAGAAGCGGTCGTATTTGAATTCGTGGTTGACATCGAGACCGAACAGAATCTCGAAAACCTTCTTCCGTTGCACCGCGACGGTCATCGCCGCTGCGGCCGGGACGGTCGCATAGGGCCCAATGATCAGATCAACCTTGTCGACGTCGAGCAGCTTGGTGTAGATGCCCGGCGCTTCCTTTGCCGTGCTCTGATCATCGTAATAAATGAGCTTGACGGGACGCCCGAGCAGCCCGCCCTTGGCGTTGATTTCTTCTTCCCAGATTTGCATCCCGAGCAGCGCCTGCTTGCCGTTGGCGGACAGCGGGCCAGTCAGCGCCATCGAGAAGCCGATCTTGATCGGGTCCGCGGCCTTGGCCGGACCTGTAAGCGGAAGAACCAGCGCGAGCGCGGCGCCGGCAAGCAGAGCTGAGATTTTCAGCTGCAGGTTACGAGGCATGTTCCTTCCCTCCTGTGAGCGATTATGAGATTGGTAATTTTCGATATTTTATGCGTATCCGGCCCCTTTACGCTAGAGCCTTGAGTCCCGGTTTTTTGCCCACTCATTTGGTGGCATCGCCGGACTCCACGATGATGGTCTCGACCTCGCCTGCCCCGGCGCGGCGGAAAGCCGCAGCTTGGTCGTACTCCGGCGAGGTGAAGCAGGCCACACCCTGCTCGAGGGTGGGAAACTCAATCACAACGAAACGATGGAATTTCTTGGGACCTTCCATGATCTGGAAGCGCCCGCCGCGCGCCAGCACCTTGCCCCCGTGCTTCTTGATGATTTCGGGGATGCGATCGGTGTATTTCTTGTACTCGACGGGATCATTGATCTTGGCACGGGCAACCCAATAGGCCGGCATGTTTCCCTCCTAGACACTCTCTGCCCAATGGTTGAGACTAGCAGTCCTTACCATTGGCAAGTGACCTCATCTATTCGACGGCACGAGGATTTTGGCCATGCCCCTATCGCATATGGAGCACTTTCTCCTCCAGACCCAGGATATCGAGGGCACGAAGGATTGGTACGTCAAGGTTCTGGGGCTGCGCGTGGGCCCCTGCCCCGACTTCAAATTTCCGGTCTACTGGCTCTATCTCGGCGAACGGGATGTGCTGCACATCACGACCGGCGGCAAGAACGTCAGTGAGAATCGCAAGACCTATGTCGGCCAGGAGTCGCAGGCGACACGCGGGACCGGGGTGATCGACCACGTGGCCTTCCGCGCGACCGGGCTTGAGACGATGATCGAGCATCTCAAGCGCCACGGCGTCGAATTCAAGGAACGACAGGTGGACGACCAGGGGCTCTACCAGTTGTTCCTGTTCGATCCGAACGGCGTGAAGGTCGAACTCAACTTCGCCAACTCCGAAGCCAAGGGACGCAAGGCACCGGTCATGGCATCGGCGTTCGAACGCGCGCCGAATTGAGAACATCGAAAAATACGAGGGAGGAATTCATGGACAGACGCAGTTTCGTCATCGGCTCGGCGGCCAGCGCCGCGGCGTTGAGTGCACCGGCATTCGCGGAGGACGCCTATCCGTCGCACGCGATCACTTTCATCAATCCATTTCCCCCCGGGGGCGCGGCCGACGTTGTGGGCCGGCCGCTCACGGCGATGCTCGAGCCGGTGATCAAGCAGCCGTGCGTGATCGAGACCAAGGCCGGCGCCGCTGGCGCGCTGGGGGCCCAATACGTCGCCACCGCCAAGCCCGATGGCTACACGCTGCTGATTCATATCGTTTCAATCTCGGGCTTTGCCGAAGTGGACAAGCTGTTCGACCGCCAGCCGAAGTTCACGCGCGCCGATTTCAGTCCGATCGCCCGCCTGACGGCCGGCCCGATGGTGCTGGTGGTGAACGACCAGCAGCCGTACAAAACCGTGAAGGATCTGGTCGACGACGCAAAAAAGCGTCCGGACCAGATCATCTTCAGTTCGTCTGGCCTCTATGGCGCGCTGCATCTCCCGACGGCGCTGTTCATGAAGGCGGCGGGTATCAAGATGCGGCATCTGCCGACCAACGGCGGCGGTCCGGCGTTGACCGCGATCCTCGGCAACAATTCGCAGGTGCTGGTCTCGTCGATCGCGGCGGCCAGCGGCCAAATGAAAGCCGGCAAGTTGAAGGCGCTGGCTTGCTTCGGCGAGAAGCGCGCCGCATCGCTACCCGATGTCCCGACGCTCAAGGAGCTCGGCTACGACGTCGAATTTTCGCTGTGGGTCGGCGTGTTCGCACCCAAGAAGACTCCCGATGCCGTCATTGCCAAATTGCGCACCGAGATCAAGCAAGTCGCGACCAGCGATCAATTCAAGACCGCGATCACAAATATCGGCGACGAGGTCGCCTATCTCGATGCGCCGGAATTCGCAAAATTCTGGGACGAGGACGCCAAGCGGGTCGAGGCCGCGGTCCATTCGATCGGCCGCGTGCAAGGATGAGGAGCCTGGCATTCCGATTTTATTTTTACTGAATGACGCTCGCGAAACGCCAGCGCCGGCATAAGGTCATAATGAGTTCCGGGAGGGTCACATGGATCGGCGTACATTCGTTATCGGCACGACAGCATCAGCCGCTGCGCTCGCGGCACCCGCATTAGGGCAGGAAGCATTTCCCGCGCATGCGATCACGATCGTCAATCCGTATCCGCCCGGCGGGGCCAATGAACTCGCGACGCGGCCGCTCGCCGCCGCGCTGGAACCCATACTCAAACAACCCGTGGTGATCGAGACCAAGGCCGGCGCCGCCGGTCAGGTCGGCGCCCAATATGTCGCCAACGCCAAGCCCGACGGCTACACGCTGCTCACCCACAACACCTCGATTTCGGGAACGCCGGAAGTCGACAAGCTGTTCGGTCGCACGCCGAAATTCACCAATGACAGTTTCATTCCGATCGCGCGTCTCGTCGCCGATCCGTGCGTTTTCGTCGTCAACGACAAGCAGCCGTACAAATCGCTGAAGGAATTCGTCGACGACGCCAAGAAGCGTCCAGACGAGATCATCTTCAGCAGCGCCGGCTTCTACAGCGCGGTGCATATCCCGATGGCGCTGCTCATGAAGGCGGCCGGGGTGCAACTTCGGCATTTGCCGACCAACGGCGGCGGACCGGCCATGACGGCGGTGCTCGGCAATAACGCGAACGTGGCCGTGCTGTCGCTGTCGGCTTCGCTTGCCCAGATCAAGGCCGGCAAGTTGCGCCCGCTCGCGCTGATGGGGGGCAAACGGGTCAAGGCCGTCGCGGACGTGCCGACGTTGAAGGAACTGGGCTACGATATCGAATATTATCTCTGGGTCGGTATTTTTGCTCCGAAGGGCACGCCGGACAGCGCCATCAATGTCTTGCGCACAGGCATCGACAAGGCCGCGCACACCGACCAATACAAGAGCACGCTTAGCAATATCGGGCTTGATCTTGAGTACATGGACGCACCGGAATTCGCGAAATTCTGGGCCGCGGATGCGAAAAACGTCGTCGCCGCTGTGGATACGATCGGCCAAGTGAAATGACGTTCAGCTTCAATCGCGGGTGACCACAAGGAGGAATAGATGGATAGACGTAGTTTCGTTCTGGGCTCTGCGGCGACCGCGTTTGCGGCCAGGCCGGTTTTCGCGGAGGATGCCTATCCGTCGCATGCCATCACCGTCATCAGCCCGTTTCCGCCCGGCGGCGTCAGCGACGTTATCACGCGACCGCTCGATGCTTCGCTTGAGGCCGTATTCAAGCAGCCGGTCGTGCTGGAAAACAAAGTCGGCGCGGCAGGCGCGGTCGGCGCGCAATATGTCGCCTCCGCCAAACCCGACGGCTACACACTGCTCACGCATATCGTGTCGATTTCCGGTTTCGCGGCCGTCGACAAGCTGTTCGGCCGGACGCCGAAATTCACCAATGCAAGCTTCATTCCGCTCGCACGCATCGTCGCCGACCCGATCGTGATGATCATCAACAACGATCTGCCCTACAAAACGCTGAAAGATCTGGTGAACGACGCGAAGGCCAATCCCGACAAGCTCATCTACTCATCGTCCGGCCTCTACGGAGCGTCGCATATTCCGACCGCGCTGTTTGCCAAAGCAGCCGGTGATTTGAAAATGCGTCATCTGCCGACCAATGGCGGAGGACCGGCCGTCACCGCCGTGCTCGGCGGCAACGTCAATTTCTTCATGTCGCCGACGTCGATTGCGTTGTCGCATATCCGCGCCGGCAAGGTGCGCCCGTTGGCGGTGTCGAGCGCCAAGCGTGTGAAAACACTCCCTGACGTGCCGACGTTCAAAGAGCAGGGTTACGACCTCGAATATTATTTCTGGGTCGGCATTTTCGCGCCAAAGGGCACGCCCGAGCCGATCGTCAAAACCTTGCGCGAGGCGCTCGACAAAGCCGCCCATAGCGAGCAATTCCTCAAGGCGATCGATAATCTCGGCCAGGAGCTTGCCTATATGGACCAGCCGGAGTTCGCCAAGTTCTGGGCCGCCGATGCCCAGAAAATGGAGGACGCCGTTCAGTCCATCGGCCGGGTGCAGGGATAATGCCGGCTAACGAGCAAGCCCCGCCCCGTCGGGGCTTCAACACTTTGGCAAACAACGAGGTCAATGCATGATGCTGCGCGCCGACCATGTCGCGGGCGGCTTTTTCGTCGTTTTCGGCCTGCTGGTAATCGCGCTCAGCGGCGATCTCCCGATGGGAGACCTGTCGCTACCAGGCGCGGGCTTCATGCCGAAAATTCTGGCCTGCCTCACCATTCTGTTCGGCCTGGTATTGGCGGCGCGCGCCTCCGAGAGCAAACCCTTCGTCATGATCTCATGGAGCGACGCCCAGCATGCCGGCATGGTCGCGGCGATCACCGCGATCGCCATCGGGATTTACGACTGGCTCGGCTTTCTCACCACGATGATCGTTCTGATGTTCGCGTTGCTCGTCGTCATCGAGCGGCGCAACTTCATCCGTGCTGCCGCCTATAGCGCGGGCGTGGTCCTGATCACCTACGTGACTTTCGAATACGTGCTCAAGACTCCGCTCAATACCGGCCCCTTCGGATTTTAGGTCCGCACGTGGAAACCACCCTGTTCAGTCTGGCGCACGGCTTCTCGGTCGCATTCCAGTTCAACAATCTATGGTACGCCTTTCTCGGCTGTCTCGTGGGCACGCTGGTCGGCGTGCTGCCTGGCATCGGGCCGCTGTCGGGTATTTCGATCCTGCTGCCGGTGACGTTCGGGCTGAATGCCACGCAGGCGATCATCATGCTTGCTGGCATCTATTACGGCTCGCAATACGGCGGCTCGACCACCTCGATTCTGATGCGCATCCCGGGCGAAGCATCCTCGGTAATGACCTGCATCGACGGCAACGCTATGGCGAAAAAAGGCCGCGCAGGCGCCGCGCTCTGCATCGCCGCGGTCGGCTCCTGGATCGGCGGGACGTTCGGCGTGCTGGTGCTCACGGTCGTGGCGCCGCCGCTGGCAACGATCGCGATCCGCTTCGGCCCGCCCGAATATACTGCGCTGCTGGTGCTCGGCCTGATCTTCCTCGCCTACATGTCCTCGTCATCGCTGATCCGGACATTGCTGATGGCGTGCCTCGGGCTGTTGCTCGGCATGATCGGCATCGACAACATGACCGGCCACTTCCGCTACAGTTTCGATCTCAACGAGCTCGGCGATGGCATCGGCATCGTGCCGGTGGCGGTCGGGCTGTTCGGGCTCGGCGAAATCCTGTCGACCCCGAGCTCGACCGCAGTGGGGGAGATCATTTCGCCCAAGCTGCGCGATCTATTGCCGACCGCACGAGAGTGGAAGGATTCCGCGTTGCCGATCACGCGCGGCACCTTGCTCGGATTCATCATCGGCATCATCCCAGGGTCGGCGCATATCATCTCCAGCTTTCTCTCCTACGCGCTGGAGAAGCGCGTCTCCGACCATCCGGAAGAATTCGGCAAAGGCGCGGTGGCCGGCGTCGCCGGGCCGGAAACCGCCAACAACGCAGCCTCCACCGGCGCGTTCGTGCCGATGCTGGCACTCGGCATTCCCACCAGTCCGATTACCGCGGTGCTGATCGGCGCGCTGATGCTGCACGGCATTTCGGTCGGGCCATCACTGGTCAATGATCACCCGGACGTATTTTGGGGCTTCGTCGCTTCGATGTATGTCGGCAACGTGATGCTGCTGGCGCTGAATTTGCCGCTGGTCAGCGTGTTCGTGACCGTGCTGCGGATACCTTACGCCTATCTCTATCCGCTGATCATCATGTTCTGCATCATCGGCGTCTATGAAGTGAACAATTCGATCGTCGACGTCTGGATCATGCTGATCATGGGCTGCCTCGGCTATCTTCTGCGCAAGTTCGATTTCGATCCGGCGCCGCTGGTGCTCGGGCTCGTGATCTCGCCGATCCTGGAGCAGAGCCTGCGCCAGTCGCTGATCATGTCGAACGGCAACTATCTGATCTTCTTCAGTCGGCCGATTTCGCTCGGGCTGATGATCGTCAGCGGCAGCCTGCTCGCACTTGCCGCTTACGCGTTCTTCCTGAAACGCAGGGATTGGCGCAGCAAGCTCGCAGAAGCGGAGGCCGGCGAGGACGCTAGAGCCTGATCTCGCCGAGATTGATGCTGACGCCGAGCGTAGCTTCGACGGACACCTTGCGGCCGGAAGCGGAGATTTGCACGGTATAGAGGCCGGAATTCTCATCGAGCCGATCGAATTTGAAGTCACCGTAATTGTCGGTCATGGTTTCGGCGACGAGCTCGTCGCCCTTGAGCAGCCGGACGTTCGCGCCTTCGACGCAATCGACCATGCCGTTTGTTTCCCCCGACACGCTACCGCCGATAAAGCATTTCGAATAGCGCCAGAGGTTCTTGTAGTAGATGCGCGGTTTCGAGCCGAGCTCAGGTTGCATCACTTCGAGTGCCTGCTCGCGCACCATACGCGCCATCTCGTCATCCTCGACCTTGATCACGCGCATGGCGCCCGTGGGACAGGCCTGATGGCCGCGGGTCTGCTGCCAGCCCTGATCGAGCAAATGCGCGTCGAACGGCCAGGCCTGCGGGATCTGCAGCTCCTCGTTCCACCAGATGTGGCCATAGGGACAGGCGCCAACGAGGTCCTTGCGGCCCTTGGCCTTCACCGGATCGACGATGACGATGCCGTCGTCGCGCTTGACGATGGCGCCGCTCTTGTCGGCCTTCATGCAGGGGGCGTCGTCGCAGTGATTGCACATGGTAGGAACGAAGGCGACGTCGATCATCGGCGCCTGGCCGCGCTCCTTCTGCAGGATATCGATCCAACGGTGGCCGTGGCGCGGCATCGGCGCAGCAACCCCGGGCCACTCATTGCCGACGTATTCGTCCATGACCGCGAGCGTGCACAATTGGCAATTCGTGCACTCGGCCACGTCGACGATCAGGTTCCATTTCTTCATTCGAAAGTCTCTTGCCCATGCTCTTCATCTCCCCCGCAAGCGGGGAGGGAGAAAAAAGTCACTTCGCCGGCACGAGCTGCGCCTCCTGCAGCGTGCGCTTGATGTCCTGGTCCTTTTTCATCGCGGCGAAGGTTTCCGACAGGTGCTCGGCGCGTCCGTCCCACAGCTCGACCTGCACCAGCGAATGCGATCCGGCAAGCGAGTGCGTGGATTTGGTCTGCGTCTTATGCGGCGTGAGCAGATTGAGACAGCCGCCGCGATCGACGGATTTGCCGGGCTCGCCCATAGGATCGTAAATCGCCGAGGATTCGTAGCCGTGGCAGACGCCGCGCGGCAGACGCTCGGTCGGCAGCGCCGCGCAGAGCACCGCCCCGCGATCGTTATAGACCTTCACCAGATCGTGCTTCTTGATGCCGCGCGCGGCGGCGTCGGCGGAATTGAGGCGGATGATCCAATAGTAGTAGCCGCCGATGTTGACGCGATGATCGGGGATGTTGAGCAGGAACGAGCTCTTGCCGTCGCCCTGCGTGTGGAAGCTGTATTTGGAATGCGGCGTGAGCAATTGCAGCGGATAACGCTTGAACTCGTCGGAATGCGGGCCTTCCCAGGACGGCTCGTATTTGACGATCGGCGGACGCTCGGGGTCCTTGGCGCGTTTGAGACTCGAACATTCGAATTCGAGCTTGCCCGACTGTGTCTGCAGGCCGCGCAAATATTCGCCGCTGTAATCGGACGGCAGCGGCTGCGCTTCCGGCACGTCCTTTTTGCGGTTCTCCCAGAACCAGCGAAACGATACCGGCGCGCGCAGTTTCTCCTTCTCGGCCGGCACCACATAGTAGCCTTTCTTGAGCAGCTTGCGCCAAGAGATCGCATTCGGCAGGTCCGACGCCAGATAGGCGCGCTTGACCCAGTCGATCTCGTTGACGCCTTCGGAGAAATAATTCGCCAGACCCAGATGCTTGCAGATTTCGTTGAAGATCCAGAAGTCGGATTTGGATTCGCCAAGCGGTTCGATTGCCTTGGCCTGCAGAATGATGACGCGGTGATTGAGCTGCTGCTGGCCGTGGTGGCCGTAGCCGCCGAGACCCGCCCATTCAGAAATATCAACACGCTCAAAATTGGTACAGGCCGGCAGGATCACGTCGGCGAATTTTGCTTCGCCCTCGAGCCAGATCGACTGATTGACCACGAATTCCAGATTATCCGACTGGTACATGCGCACGTGGCGGTTGGAATTGTTCATCGTGGAGAGGATCGAGCCGCCGTATTTGTAGAGCATGTGCACCGGCGAATGGCCGGCTGCCGGATAGACGAACTTGCCGAACTGATGCTCGATCGATTTACCGACCCAGCGATAGCCTTCCGCCTTGCCCTCGAAAATCGCCTCGGGCAGCCAGATACGCGGGATTTGCTGACTGTTTGAGTTCAGCGACGGCAGTTGCGGCATGCGCTGGTAAAGCGCAATCGGCAGCGCGGTGTTCTCGATGTCGCCCGACATACCGCCTTCGGAATAGCCGGGGAAATAGAAATTGAAATCGACCGGACAGCCCCATTGCAGGTTGCCCATGTTGACGCCGGGTTTGCCGAGGCCCTGCATGGCGGAGAGACACACCATCACGCGCGCCCATTGGATGCCGGTCTGATTGCGGCAGGCGCCGCCGTGGCCGTTGCCCCAGCCGCCGGGCGCAAGATAAACGCGCTTACGGCCCCACTCACGCGCGAGCGCACGCACATCGCGCGCCGGGACGCCGGTCTCCTTCTCCTGCCATTCGGGCGTCTTCGGCACGCCGTCGTCTTCGCCGAGCAGATAGGCCTTCCAGACGTCGAAGCCGATCGTATGAGTCTTGACGTACTCCTTGTCGTAGAGGCCTTCCTTGATCCACACGTAGGCAATGGCCATGGCCATGGCGGGCGACGTGGTGGGGCGCGGCGCGAACCATTTGCCGGGCAGGAACTGCGCCGAGGAATTGTAATACGGGTCGATGTGGACGACCTTGATGCCGAGCTTGGGGTTCTTCAGCCACTGGCGGCGCACGGTGCCTTCCTGCGCACCGTAGGAGCCCGAGGTGGTGTCGGGATCGGCGGACCAGAACACGATCATGTCGCAGTTCTGCAAACAGTCCTCGACAGTGCCGTAGGTTTCCGACTGGCCGACGCGCAGCGTATAGCCCCAGTGATGCACCGCGCCCCAGTACCAGCCCTCCCACGAGTCGGGATTGTGGTGGACGCGCGTCATGCCGACCGTGTTGGCGAAGCGGAACAGCGCCGACAGGTAGTAGCCGATGTTGCCCCAGGTGTGGTGCGAGCCGTGGGAGACGGCGATGCATCCCGGCCCATGGGTACGCTTCTGGCGCTTGATCTCGTCGCTGACGATTTTCAGCGCTTCGTCCCAGGAGATGCGAACGTAGCCGGACTTGCCGCGGTTTTGCGGATTGCGCGCGCCGTTCGGATCGAAATCGACGCGCTTCATCGGACAGAGCAGCCGATCGGGCGAGTAGACAATCGATTTGCAGTTCTGTCCGTGCGGCGCGAGCGTGGTCTTGCGCGGCGGCGTAAGTTTCAGTCCGCGCGCCTCGATGGTCCACGACGCACCGTCGCTATCCTCGAGGTCGATCGGCGTGGTGCGGATGATCTTGCCGTCTTTGACGTAGATGAACAACGGTCCGCCGTTCGCCATGTTGCAGTAGCGCACCGATCCGTCGGGCATGGGGGTGCCGAATTTCAGGCCGGCGCTCTGCGCCGCCATCAGCGTCTGCGCGAACCAGTTGGTCAGGTCCTCTGCGCCGGTGACCGTGAGCGCGAATTCCTTCTGCGCGTTGATCTGGTCGAGCCAGTTGATCGGCGGCATCAGCAGCGCGGCTCCGAGCGCCGCGTTCTTGAAACCGAGCGTGATATCAGGCTTGTGATGAATGCCGGAACTGGTGCGTATTTCACCGCCGCGGATTTCGAACCAGCGGCCGATCTCCTCGTCACGCGCGAGGATTTGCGCCACTAGGTTGCGCTCTTTCAACCGCGCACGGAACGCCGGATGCCGCCAAGCCTGAAATTTGAGCAGCCACGAGAGGCCGAACAGAATCAGCGAAAATTTCAGCGACGAGAGATTCATGCTCTCTTCTCCAGCCGTATTTTTAGGGCAAAACGGCCTGCAACTCCAGGCACATCAACCAGGCGGTGGAATCGGCGCGAGGGCTCAAACCAGCATGCGGACCGGGCTTTCGATCAATTGCCTGAACGTCGCGAGCAATTCGGCACCGAGCGCGCCGTCGACGACGCGGTGATCGCACGACAGTGTCACGGACATCTGACTCACGAATTTCACGCCGCCGTCCGCGGCCTCGACCGGCCGCCGCTGCGCAGCGCCGACCGCGAGGATGGTCGCGTGCGGCGGATTGATGATGGCGGAGAATTCGCGCACGCCATACATGCCAAGATTGGAAACGGCACTCGCGCCGCCCTGGAATTCGGTGGGTTTGAGCTTCTTGGCGCGGGCGCGTTCGGCCAGGTCACGCATTTCGTTCGAGATCGCCGAAAGCGACTTTTCTTCAGCGTTGCGGATCACGGGGGTGAGCAGGCCGCCATCGATCGCGACCGCGACGCCGATGTCGGAATGCTTAAATCGCAAGATGCGGTCGCCGGCCCATACCGCATTCGCCGCCGGAATCCGTTGCAGCGCGAGCGCCAGCGCCTTGATGACGAAATCATTGACCGAGAGCTTGTAGGCGGGCTCGCCATTGGCATTCTTCGGCGCGCCGGAATTCGCCTCTTCGCGGAATTTCAGAAGCTGTTCGATCTCGGCATCGGCTGTGAGATAGAAGTGCGGAACGGTCTGCTTGGCCTCGACCAGCCGGCGCGCGATGGTCGCGCGCATGCCATCGAGCGGCACTTCAGTAAACGGAACACCCTGGTAGAGAGCTTTGACCTGCGCGGCACTCGCGCCGGTCGGCATCGCTGCCGCACCAAACGCGCGGCCGCCTTTCGCCAGCGCCGCCTCGACATCGCGCGCGACGATACGACCGTGCGGTCCGGACGGCGAAATACTGCCGAGATCGATGCCATTCTCGGCCGCGAGCCGGCGCGCCAACGGCGTGACGAACGTGCCGCCCGCGAGTCTTGCCGGACCGAAATTCTGCGTGGGCGTGCGCACCTCGAAGAACGGTTCGAGTTTGATCGGACCGCTCGGGCGCGGGGCGGCTGCCAAGGCGGGCGCTGCCGTGGGCACAGGCACCTTCGGACTCGATGGTGCAGCGGGAACCGGGGCCGGTTGCGGGGAGACGGCAGCACCGGCACCTCCGATCACGGCAACCACAGCGCCGACCGGCGCAACCGCGCCTGCCGGTACGCGGATTTCGGTGAGCACGCCGGCAGCGATCGACGGCACTTCCATCGACACCTTGTCGGTCTCGATCTCGAACAGGTTGTCGCCAGGCTTCACGTTTGTGCCGGGCGCGACAAACCATTTCGTGATCTTGCCCTCGGCGACGGTTTCGCCGAGCTGCGGCATCAGGACGTCCATTGGCGATTTCCAACGATTCGAATTTCTCTTGTCGCCTCCCCCCTTGCGGGGGAGGCCGCCGAGCGAAGCGAGGCGGGAGAGGGGTAAATCTGAATCGGCATGATGGCAACTACACCCCTCCCCAACCCTCCCCCTCAAGGGGGAAGGGAGCGCGCTGGCATGTGCGGCGCGCCAGCACCTTCAACGCGAAGCCCGTCACCAACTCACCGAAATGTATTGCGTCTCCAGAAACTCTTTCAGTCCTTCGTGCGCGCCTTCTCGGCCGATGCCCGATTGCTTCATGCCGCCAAACGGCGCGGCCGGATCGGAGACAAGACCACGGTTCAAGCCGATCATGCCGAAGTCGAGTTTCTCCGACACGCGCATGCCACGGCCGAGGTCCTTGGTATAGAGGTAGGCAACGAGGCCGTAGATCGTATCGTTGGCGCGCTTGATCACCTCGGCCTCGTCCTTGAAGGTCTGCAGCGAGGCGACCGGGCCGAAGATTTCCTCGTTCAACATCTTGGCGTTGTCGGGCACGTTGGAGAGAACCGTGGCCGGATAGAAGTAGCCGGTCCCCTCCGGACGCTTGCCGCCGGTCAAGATCTTCGCGCCCTTGGCGACCGCGTCATCGACCAGTTCCACGACCTTGTCGCGGCCTTCCGCGTTGACCAGCGGGCCGAGTGCCACGCCATCGTCGAGGCCGTTGCCCATCTTCAGCGCCGCCATCTTGGCGGTGAGTTTCTTGGTGAACTCATCCTGCACCTTCTCGTGCACGTAGAAGCGATTTGCCGCCGTGCAGGCCTCGCCCATGTTGCGCATTTTCGCAATCATGGCGCCGTCGATCGCGGCATCGATGTCGGCGTCTTCGAACACGATGAATGGCGCATTGCCGCCCAATTCCATGGCGGTGTTGAGCACGTTGTCGGCGGCGCTGTGCAGGAGCTTTCTGCCGACCTCGGTCGAGCCGGTAAACGAAACCACCCGCACGCGCGGATCGTGCAGCATCGCATCCACCACCGGGCCGGAGCGGCGCGACGGGATGACGTTGCAGACCCCGGCCGGAACGCCCGCCTCTTCGAGGATCGGCATCAGCGCCAGCATGGTGAGCGGCGTTTCGGAGGCGGGCTTGAGGATCACGGGACAGCCCGCGGCGAGCGCCGGACCGATCTTGCGGGTGGCCATGGCGGCCGGGAAATTCCATGGCGTCACCAGTACGGCAACGCCGGCCGGCTTGTGATGCACGAAAATGCGCGCGCCGGACGATGGCGCCGTGCCGTTCTGGCCGAGGTTGCGCACGCCCTCCTCCGCATACCAGCGGAAGAATTCAGCAGCGTAGGCGACCTCACCGCGCGAATCGGAGAGTGCCTTGCCGTTCTCGATCGTGATGAGCCTCGCCAGACGCTCGGCGTCGCGCATGATCAACTCGAAGGCCTTGCGCAAAATCTCGCCGCGCTCGCGCGGTTTTCTTGCGGCCCAGGCCGGAAACGCGGCCTGCGCTGCGTCGACCGCAGCTTTCGCATCATCAATCGAGGCGCTGGCGACGGATGCGATTTTGCGTTCGGTCGCCGGATCGATCACATCGAAGCGGGCGTTGTCGGAAGATTTGCGCCATTTGCCGCCGATCCACAGATCGGTCGGCACATTGGCGAGCAGATTGTCGTACGCAGCCATGACGACTCCTACGCTTGCAGCGTGCGCCGGACGCGATCGACGACGCGGTCGGCGCTCGGCAGGATTGCATCTTCGAGAATATCGGCGGCCGGCAGCGGACAGTGCGGCGTGGTGATGCGCACCGGCGGCGCGTCGAGATCGTAGAACGATTCATCGGCGATGATCGACATGATCTCGGCACCCCAGCCGCAAAGGCGTGGGTTTTCCTCGACCGTGAACACACGATGGGTTTTCGCCACCGAGCCGAGAATGGTCTGCGTGTCGAGCGGCACCAGCGAACGCACGTCGATCACCTCGGCGTCGATGCCGTGCTGGGCGTGCAGCTTCTCCGCGGCTTCCAGCGCGCGCGGCACCATAAGCGCGAGCGCAAGGATGGTCGCATCCTTGCCGGGGCGCAATATCTTCGCAGTGCCGAGGCGGTCGACGATCTCGCCGTCCGGCACTTCGCCCTTCACGGGATAGAGCGACTTATGTTCGAGGAAGATGACCGGGTCGGGGTCGCGTACGGAAGCCGCAAGCAGGCCGATCACGTCGATCGGGCTCGATGGCGCAACGACCTTCAGGCCCGGGATCATCATGCACCAGTTCTCGACGCTCTGGCTGTGCTGGGCGCCGAACCGCGCGCCGCCGCCGTTGCCCGTACGCACGACCAACGGGCATTTCACCTGCCCGTTGGTCATGTAGCGGCTTTTGGGGAATTCATTGGCGATATAGTCGAAGCAGACCGCGAAGAAATCCGAGAACATGATCTCGGCGATCGGTTTCAGGCCGGTCATCGCCGCGCCCATCGCGGCGCCGAGGATCGCCTGCTCGGATATCGGCGTGTCGCGCACGCGCAACGGTCCGAACTGCTCGTAGAGTCCGACGGTCGATTTGAACACGCCGCCGGCCTTGCCGATGTCCTCGCCGAGGAACACGACGTCCGGATCGCGCGTCATCTCCTGCGCGATGCCGCGGGCAACCGCGTCGCGATAGGTCAATTCCGCCATGCGAAGCCTCCGTCGGCGTAAACGTCAGTCGTCAGAATGTCGAGCGGCGGCGGCGGCGCCGCCTTGCACTTCTCCGTCGCCTCGTCGACCTTGCGCTTGGCATCCGCCTCGATCGCCGCGATGACGGAATCGGCAATGCCAAACTGCTTGAGCCGTTCGCGATAGATGATGATCGGGTCGCGCTTCTTCCACTTGTCGAGTTCGCCCTCGGGCCGGTACTTCGCAGGGTCGGCGCGCGAATGGCCGCTGTAGCGGTAGGTCTTGCACTCGATCAGCGACGGTCCGCCGCCCGCGCGCGCCTTGGCGAAAGCATTCAGCGCCGCGCGGTACACCGCGTCGGCGTCCTGGCCGTCGACGACGATCTGCTCCAAGCCATAGGCCGGCGCGCGGCCGGCCGCCGGGTTTTCGACCGCGGTGACGTCGCCGATCGGCGTGTATTCCATGTAGAGGTTGTTCTCGCAGACGAAGATCACCGGCAGTTTCCACACCACAGCGAAATTGAGCGCCTCGTGGAAGGCGCCGATGTTGGTGGTGCCGTCGCCGAAGAAGCATACCGACACGTCGTCCTGTTTCTTGTATTGCGCGCGCCAGGCCGCTCCGCACGCGATCGGGAGATGCGCGCCGATGATGGCGTAGGAACCCATCACGCCGTGATCGACGGAGGTCAGGTGCATCGAGCCGCCCTTGCCACGCATCAGGCCGTTGTCGCGCTGCATCAGTTCGCCCAACACCTGCTCGATCGGCACGCCGCGCGCGAGCGTATGGGCGTGGCCGCGGTAGGTGCAAAAGCTCAAATCCTTGGGCCGCATGGCCGTGGCGAAGCCCGCCGCCACCGCCTCCTGGCCGAGCGACAGGTGGCTCGTGCCCTTGACCAGGTTCTGCAGGAACAGGTCGTAGGCGCGGGTCTCGGCCTCGCGGATCTCACACTGGATGCGGAACAGTTGCAGCCGCTTTTCCTCGCCGATGTCGTCATTTTGGCGGGTTAGGCCGTTGGTCGGATTCTTTGCCATTTGGGGTCCTTGGGAGACTGCCAGAAGCGGGAAATTAGCCCGTGTGCCGAAGCTGGGGCAAACGGTTCTTGCGAATGGGCGACCGGTGATATAAGAATAACCGCGTGGGGCCTCCAGCGGTCGCCCCGCCCTTCCAAGGCTCGCAAAGCCCAAGCACCGCTTCCTCTGAACGGAGGAAGCCGATGTTTGTCGCTGTTTGATCGGTCCCCCTGAAACGTAGAACTGGGGACAACGCGGCCTCCCCTTCAGATGGTCAATGCCATCCAAGCGCTGCTCGCCTCGAACAAGGGAGCGAGCCATGGATGGCTTAACTCTCATTACTCAACTTGCATTTCTCGGCGCGGCTTTTTGCGGCGGGCTGGTTTCCGGACTATCCGGTTTCGCCATGGGTCTCGTCGTTTCCGGCGTATGGCTGCATATCATCGCACCTGATCAGAATGCCCTGCTCATCGTATTGTGCGGACTTATGACCCAGGGCTCGGGTATCTGGCGGGTGCGTCACGCCGTGGTTTGGCGAAAAGTTGCGCCCTTCATCATCGGTGGCGCGATCGGAGTACCGATCGGCACAGCTCTGCTGACGACGCTCGATGCAACAAAATTCCGCTTCGGGATGGGCGTGCTGTTGGTGCTGTACAGTCTCTACAGCCTGATGCGGCCGATGCTGAAAGTCGCTCACAGCATCGTTTCGATGGACGTCGGAGTCGGGATTGCGAATGGCCTCATCGGCGGATTGACGGGGCTTGGCGGCATCGCGGTCACGATCTGGTGCCAGTTACGCGGGGGGCCGAAGGACACGCAACGCGCGATTTTTCAGCCGGTGTTGTTTTCGACGTTCGTGATGACCGCGGTATCATTAGCCGTAGCCGGCACGTTTACCGCGGAAGCGATCAAGTTATACGCTTTCGCGCTTCCAGTCCTGATCGTCGGCCTCTGGTGCGGTATCCGACTTTATGGAAAGCTGGACGACGCATCTTTCCGCAAGGTCATTCTGCTTCTGCTACTGGCATCCGGTGTGTCACTCGTTGTTCCGGCGTCAATATTCCGATAGCAAAGCTTTCGCCATTTTGGACACCGGTGCTTTGCTACTGGCCATGCTGCTATTGGGCTAACGGAAAACCAATGACAACCGTCGCGCCCGCATCCGTAAGAATCGGCGCTCGGCATTGCGATGCGGTTCTTGTTCAATCCATGATCAGTTCTCGCGCGCGAGCGCGCTTTCGTGCCAGCGGCGCAATAGCAGATAAGAAAACGCCGAGAGCAAGAAATAGATCACGATGCCGGCGATCGACAGCAGCAGCAGCGCCGCGAACATGCGCGGGATGTTGAGGCGATAGCCGGATTCGGCGATGCGATAGGCAAGCCCGGAGCCCGCGCCGGCGGAACCGGCGGCGATCTCGGCCACCACCGCGCCGATCAATGACAAACCGCCCGCAATACGCAAGCCTGCCAGCATGGAAGGCAGCGCGGCCGGCAACTTGAGATACCACAGCACCTGCGTATGCGAGGCGCCGTAGAGACGGAAGAGGTCGGCGAGATTGCGGTCGACGGAATTGAGACCGAGCGTGGTATTGGCGAGCACGGGAAAGAACGAAACGATCCAGGCGCAGGCGAGCACGGCGGCCGGTTGCGGCAAATAAATCAGGAGTAGCGGCGCGATCGCAACCACCGGCGTAACCTGCAAAATGACCGCGTAAGGATAAAGCGAATGTTCGATCAGGCGCGACAGATTGAACAGGATCGCAAGCGCGACACCACCGACAACAGCAAGCGCAAGGCCCTCGAAGGTGGTGACAAGGGTGACGGCGAGCGAGTCGCCGAGCACGGACCAATCGGCGATGAGGGTTGAGAGCACGAGGCCCGGTCCGGGCAGCACATAGGGCGGGATGTCGTTGATGCGTACCACGGCGTCCCACAGCCAAACGCCCAGCGCGAGCACCACGATCGGCAGAAGTACGCGCAGCGCGCGCTCGCGTCCATGGTGCGGGCCCTCCTTCATGCCGTCGTTCCTGCTCGAACATCCATCGCGCGGGCGAGCGCCTCCGAGGCAAGCCGGCAATAGGCGGCATATTCCGCCGAGGTGCGAAAGCGCGCGTCGCGATTCGGCGCATCGATAGCAAGCGTGGTGGCGACACGACCGGGACGCGGGGTCATGATCACGACGCGCTGCGAAAGATAGACCGATTCGAAAACGGAATGGGTGACGAACACGACGGTCTTGCCAAGCTCCCGCCATAGCGACAGCAGATCGTCGTTGAGCTTGAAGCGCGTAATCTCGTCGAGGGCGGCGAACGGCTCGTCCATCAACAGCAGGCTGGGATCGGTCACGAGCGCGCGGGCAATTGAAACGCGCATCTTCATGCCGCCGGAGAGCTCGCGCGGGTAAGCTTTGGCAAAATCGGCAAGGCCAACGCGGGTGAGCGTGTCCGAGACGCGCGGAGAGGCTTCCGCGCGGGTCTGGCCAGCCAGCCGCAATGGTAGAAAAACATTGTCGAACACCGTCGTCCAAGGCATCAGGGTCGGCTCCTGGAACACGAAGCCGATCGGATGCGCGCCCTGCGGCCTGCCGCCGGGCCAGGTGACCGTACCGCTGCTCGGCGCACTCAAGCCCGCGATGATGCGCAGCGCCGTGGACTTGCCGCAGCCGGATGGTCCGAGCAGCGACACGAATTTGCCGCCGCGAATGTCGAGATTAAGACCATCGAGCGCGAGGATGCCGCTGTCGAAAGTCTTGGTCACACTTTGGAGGGAGACGACCGACGAACCTGATGGAATTGCGGCTTGCATCTTCAAGGTCGGTTGTGACGTGTCCGATTAAGCGCCAAAGTTATTTCCGCAAACCAATCTCGGTCAGGAACGCCACCCAGCGGTGCACTTCGCTTTCATGGAAGGCGGTAAACTCCTTCACGCCAAGGCCGGTGGGCTCGAAGCCGATGTCGCGGAACTTCTTGGCGATGTCGGGCTGCTTGACGAGTTCGGCAATGGCGGCGCCAAGCTTTTCGCGTATGTCTTCCGGCATGCGCGGATGCCCGTAGATACCGAGCCAGCCGGTCAGCGTGACGCCCTTGATTCCGAGCTCCGCGAACGTCGGCACGTCCGGAACCGACGGCAGACGATAGGGGCTGCTCACCGCCAGTCCTTTGACTTCGCCCGATCTGATCTGCTCCATCACGACCGGGAACACTTCGATGATCGTGTCGATATGACCGCCGAGGAGATCGTTGAGGGCCAAGGGCCCACCGCGATAGGGGACGTGCACCATGGTGGTGCCAGTCTCCTTCATGAACAGCGCGGCGGCGAGGTAGTCGAGCGCGCCAACGCCGGTCGAGCCAAATTTGAACTTGCCGGGCTCCTTTTTGGCATAGGCGATAAAATCCTTCACCGAGTTCACCGGCGACTCTTTGTTGACCACCATGGCGGTCGCAAACTCGGCCATGCCGGCAATGGGAACGACATCGCGCAGCGGATCGAATGGCGCCTTGGTGTCAATGGCATAATTGATGACGAGCGAGCCAATGTTGCCAACCATGATCGTGTAACCATCCGGATCGGATTTCTGCAGCTCGCGCAGACCAACAATGCCGGTCGCGCCCGGCTTATTCTCGATGACTACCGGTTGATTGAATTTGACGCGCAGCCCTTCTGCGATCACGCGACCGCTCAAGTCAGCGATGCCCGCGGGCGGGAAAGGAACAATCAGTCTGATCGGGCGCGTGGGATAGGACTCCGCCTGCGCCGCGACCGAAAGCGTGACCCACAGCAGAGCCGTCAAGATGGCGCGCATGGCAGCGTCCTCTCGCGCAGCTTACTTCGGCCGCAGCGATATGCCTACGCCCTTGTTCACAAACCGGGTCGTGTAAGCCTTTCTGTAGTCGAGGCCAGCCTTGACCACGCCGGCGCGCACCATCTGGTCGAAAAAGCGCTTCATGCGGGCGTCGGTCATGGCGCCGATACCGAGCTTTAAGGCATCGCCGGAATCCACGATGCCGAACTGCTTCATCTTGGCGACCGAATAGGCCAGCAGGTCGTCCGTCATCTCCGGGTTGTCGCGTTTGATCAGAGCGTTGGCGGCCTTGTTGTCGCCGTAGACGTAATTGTACCAACCGATGATCGAGGCGTCGACGAAGCGTTGCACGAGGTCCGGGTTCTTCTCGACGAGGTCGCGGCGCGTTTCGATCAGGGTCGAATAACTTTCGAAGCCTTCGTTTGCGAGCAGAAAGATCTTCGGCTTTATTTTGCCCTGGCGCTCGACCGCAAACGGCTCGGAGGTGACGTAGCCCTGCATGGCGCTGTGTTTGTCGGCAAGGAACGGTTGCGGATTGAACGTGTAGGGCTTCACTTGCTCCTCGCGGAAACCGAATTCGCGCTTCATCCATTGGAAATAGGACGCCAAGCCTTCCCGCGACACGAACAACGTCAACTTCTTCAAATCCAGAAATTTATCGATGCCCTGGTCGGGATGCGCCAAGAGCACCTGCGGGTCTTTCTGGAACATGGCGGCGACAGCCAGCGTCGGTATGTTCTGCTCCACTGCGTCGAAAGCCTGAAGCGAGTTCGCGCTCATGAAGAAATCGATCTTGCCGACGGGCAGCAACAGCCGGTTGTTCACATTCGGACCGCCCGGCAGGATCGTCACGTCGAGCCGATATTTGCGGTAAGTGCCGTCCGTAAGGGCCTGATAGAAGCCGCCGTGTTCGGCTTCGGCTACCCAATTGGTTGCGAAGGTGACCTTGTCGAGGCTTTGCGCCTGCGCAGCACTGCAGCCGAGAGCGACCGCAAGAAACGGAACGCCGATGAGACTGCGAACTTTCATCGATGCCGCCGCGTCAATGCGCATCACTCCTGGAGCCGGCTGCGTTCGGTCGAGGCACGCAATTTGCCGATGACGGCGATGACCACGGCGGTGCCGAGAAAGGTCAGGTGCACGATGATCAGCAGGTAGATCCTGCCGTAGTCGGGTGGCGGGCCGCCGAAAATATCCATAAAGGCACGCAACAGCTTGATAGCGGAAACCGCAATGATCGATCCGATCACCTGGACCTTGAGGCCGGTGTAGTCGAGCGTGTCGATCCATTTCAGCTTATCGTCCTTATGGTCGAAATCGATATGCGAAACGAAGGTCACATAGCCGACCAGGAGCACCATCAGGAGCAGGTTGGAGACGAGCACGAGGTCGAGAATCAACAGCGCGGCATTGATGATGTCGGTTTCCCGCGGTGCGCCCAGCGCCAAAATGAAATTATAGAATTCATAGAACGTGCGCCCGACCAGGCCGAACAGGCACAAGCCCAGAATTACGTAGGCTGGCGCGAGCACCCAGCGCAGCCACAAGAGAAAGCTCTCGATTTGCAGCTCGACCCGTTTCGGCCAGCCTGATTGTTGCGGAGTTATCGCCATCTTTGCCCCCACACGACGCATACGAAACAGGCGCCACCCATGAACCGGCGCCGATTTGGCCAGACAAGCATTCTACGTTTTCGTCACTAATCAAGCGGCCCCGCTTGCCCGGGCCTATTGCTCAAATCGATCAGTGAACCACTTGAGCAGACGAATCCAGATCTCGTCCTTGCCCACGGTATCCTCGATCCCGTGTTCGAGGTTGGGATTGTCGTTCACTTCCATGACAACAATACCACGATTGGTCTGTTTGAGGTCGACACCGTAGAAACCGTCGCCGATCGGCCGCGCGGCGCGAACCGCGAGATCGACAACCTCATGCGGCGCGGAATCGAGTTCGAAGGCGCGGAAGCCGCCCTCATGGGAGGAGCCGTCGGCCTTGTATTTCACCACCTGCCAATGGCCGCGCGCCATGCGGTATTGGCAAACGAACAGCGGCTCGCCGGCGAGCACGCCGACGCGCCAGTCGTATTCGGTCGGCAGGAATTTTTGCGCCAGTACCAGATCGGTATCCTCGAACAGCTCGTCGGTGATCCGCTTGAACTCTTCCGCGCTGTTGATCTTGTGCACGCCGCGCGAGAACGAACCGTCGGGGATCTTCACCACCAGCGGCAGGCCGAGTTCGTCCATGGCCTGGTTGAGATCGCCGCCCTCGGGGATGATCACGGTCGGCGGCGTCGGGACTTGATTGGAGCTGAGCAACTCCATCAGGAACACCTTGTTGGTGCAGCGGATCATCGAAATCGGGTCATCGATGACCGGCATGCCTTCCTGCCAAGCGCGGCGGGCAAAGCGATAGGTGTGGTTGTCGATCGAGGTGGTCTCGCGGATGAACAGCCCGTCGTATTCGGCAAGTTCCGCGAGCTGGCGCTTGGTCACCATCTCGATATCAACCGACTGCCGCTCGGCAAGACGCGCGAAGTGCTTGATCGATTCGACCGAAGACGGCGGCATCTTCTCGTCCGGATCGTAGAGGACCGCGAGATCGTATTTCGACACCGGGCGTGCCTTGGCGTCGCGCCAGTCGCGCTTGGTGTGCTGATGCAGGGCCTGGCGGAAGAATTCGGCGTCGCCGTTGACGAGGCGATTGAGGCTGCGCGGCCGGATGCGTTCTATGGATAGCCATGAGCCGGGTTCGACCGTGATCTCCAGCGCCGGGCAGCGGAACCAGTCAAACAGCAGCCTGCCGAAGGACTCGAACTGCGGATTGCTTGCGATGCCGAAGCAGACGAGGAATTTGAATTCCCCCTCGGGCTGGAAATCGGCGCGGCGGGCGCAGCGGTTGAGCTCGTCCTCGAGTTCGGGCAGCGCGTGTTCGTAGAGCTTCACCTCGCGCAGCTCGAGCATGGTCTCGACGGTCGGGACGATGCGGTGGCCGCGAGCTTCGGCCAAGAGCGAGGCGTAATAGCCTTTTGATTGGTAGTTATAAGAGCGCGAGAGATTGATCAGCTTCGGCCGGCTCAAATCGAACAGCTTGGGACGGGCGAGATAGTCGCTCGTCGTGATCACCTTGTGCGGGGTGTCGGCGTTGGGAAAGTCCTTAGGGTTGTCGACGAGGATGACCCATCCGCTCATCGTGAGGGCCCTCGAAGAAACGCGGGACGGCAAGAATGGGAACTAAAGCGCGTCATGCATTGAAACAGGGTACCGCATTGGTCTCGCCAGCGAGGAGCAGCCTGCACTCGCACCGCCGACGGGTGGGGATTGGACTCGGCGGCCGCATCATCGTGCAACTGGGGCCGCAGGTGAAGAGGATTCTTTGCGAAGTTTGCGTCCGGTGGATGAAGGACCGAGCTGCTTCTCGAACCGCAGTGCGTCTCCGTGGTCGTCGTAATAGTCGAGATGGCGGCCGAACAGGTTGTAGCCGGACTTTCGATAGCGGTTGATGGCTGCGGCATTGTGCTCATGGACCTCGAGCCGCAGCACGGCGCAGCGGCGGCGACGGCCGGCGGCCTCGGAGGCAGCCAGCAGCATGGGTCCAACCCCGCGTCCGGAAACAGCGGAAGCCACGGCAATCGAGTAGAGACGCGCGACTTTGCTCCCAGGCCGGAACAGTACGAGCGCGTAGCCGGCAAGCTGGCCGCCCTCCTCGGCAACGATCAGGGCTGCGGTCGGGGACGCCAGAAAGCGGCGGAAGCTGCGGCGCGAGACGAGATCGGTGGTGAAGGCCGCCTTTTCCAGTTCGACGAGGGCGTCGAGATCAGAGGCCGCACCGGGGCGAATACGAGGGCTCGGCTCGGGGACATGGACAGAAGCGTGGGCCGGCATGGCAGTCTCAGGTATCCTCCCTGCCCCGCGCCACGCAAGCGGACATTTCCCAGTTGACTTAAACTGCGGCGGGCTTGAGCAATGTTCCTCTTCCCGCTTGCCGGAAGAGCCGAACTCGGGTTGCGAGGGACAGAGATGGCCAATCGAAAAGGTCTGCGGTCGCGTCTCGCGCAATACGGCGATGAGGAATTCGCGTTGTTCCTGCGCCGGGGCTTCCTCAAGGGGGCAGGCTATACCGACGAAGCCCTGGAACGGCCGATCGTGGGCGTCTTGTCCACGGCCTCCGATTTCAACCCCTGCCATAAGACCGCCCCGCAGGTGGCGGAGGCGGTCGCGCGCGGGGTACGGCTCGCGGGCGGGCTACCGTTCGTGTTCCCCACGATTTCGTTGCACGAGGCGTTTTCATTCCCGACCTCGATGCTGCTGCGCAACCTGATGGCGATGGACGTGGAGGAGATGATCGCCGCCCTCCCGCTCGACGCGGTGGTCCTGATCGGGGGCTGCGACAAGACCATTCCGGCCGAGCTGATGGGCGCGATCAGCGCGGACATGCCGGCAATCGTGATCCCGGTCGGCTCGATGCTCGCGGGCCGCCACGAGGGCGCCCGGCTCGGCGCCTGTACCGATTGCCGCCGCCTGTGGGCGGCCTATCGCGCGGGTACACTTGACCAGCGCAACCTTGATCGCGCGCACGATCAGCTCATGCCGACATCGGGTACCTGCATGGTGATGGGCACGGCATCGACCATGGCCTGCATTGCCGAGACTTTAGGCTTCACGTTGCCCGGCGCGGCCACGGCGCCGGCCGTTTCGTCGGATCGCGCGCGTTTGGCGGAAGCGACCGGCACGCGCGCGGTCGCGATGGCAAAGGCGGGCAGACCGACGCCGCGCGAAATTTTGACGCCGGCGGCACTGCGTAACGCGTCCGTGGTCCTGCAAGCGACATCCGGTTCGACCAATGCACTGGTGCATCTCGCCGCGATCGCCGGCCGTGCCGGGCTGCAATACGATCTTGGCGAACTCGACAAGGTCGGGCGGCAGACGCCGGTGCTGCTCGATCTGAAACCCGCAGGCGCGAATTTCATGGAGGATTTCCATGCCGGCGGCGGACTGCCGGCATTGTGGCGCCGCCTGCGCGACCTGCTCGACATAACAGCGCGCACGGTGAACGGCGAAACGATCGGCGATGTGATCGCGCGCTGGCCGGCTTATGTGGACGACAAGGTCATCCGGCCGCTGGATCAGCCGCTGGTGCCGAGCGAAGCGATAGCCATCGTGTCCGGCAATCTCGCGCCGCAGGGCGGGGCGATCAAGCTTGCGGCCGCGACGAAAAGCCTTTGCACGCACGAAGGTCCGGCGATCGTGTTCGATTCGCTCGCCGATCTGGAAAAACGCATCGACGATCCCGCGCTCAACGTCACGCCGCAAACGGTCATGGTGCTGCGCAACGCCGGTCCCATCGGCGCACCGGGCATGCCGGAAGCCGGCGCGCTGCCGATTCCGAAGAAGCTCGGCTCAAAGGGCGTCAGCGACATGGTGCGCATTTCCGACGCGCGCATGAGCGGCACGGCCTTCGGCACCGTGGTGCTGCACGTCAGCCCGGAAGCGGCCGCCGGCGGGCCACTCGCGTTGGTCAAGGATGGCGACTCGATAAGTCTCGATGCGGGCGCGCGGCGGCTCGATTTGAAAGTGGACGATGCCGAACTCGCACGCCGCCGCGCCAATTGGAAGCCGCCGGCAAAACCGAAACGCGGCTATGCGCGGCTTTACGTCGACCGCGTGACCCAGGCGGAACAGGGCTGTGACTTCGACTTTCTAGCCGGGTTGCGCTGATTACATGGACCGAAAGACTCGGGGCTTCATGCCGCCCATCGATCGCGATCGACCTCACTGGAGACTTTTTGCCAGGACGCGGGCCACGTGGATGGCCTCACGGCCGGCGCCGTCGTGGATTTGATGCCGGCACGAGGTGCCGTCGGCGACGATGACGGCATCGGCGGGCGCCTGGCGGACCGCAGGCAAGAGCGACAGTTCACCCATCGCCAAAGATACGTCGATTGTGTCGGCGCCAAAGCCGAAGGCACCGGCCATGCCGCAGCAGCTCGATTCGATCGCCTCGACCTTTAGATCAGGTATGAGCCTGAGCACTTGCTCGACGGCGTTGAACGCGTCGAACGCCTTCTGGTGGCAATGGCCATGGACGAGCGCGCGGTCGGCGACCTTCCTGAGCGGCAGTTTCAGCCGGCCGGCATTTGCCTCGCGCGTCAAAAACTCCTCAAAAGTTAAAGCATTGGCGGAAAGCTGCTGCGCTGCCTTGCTCTTCAGCATGGCCGGCACTTCGTCGCGGAAACCGAACAGGCAGCTTGGCTCCAAGCCGATCACCGGTACGCCGCGCGCAACATCGGGCGCGAGCGCGGCGATGACCCGCTCCGCCTCGAAGCGCGCTTCGGCGACCTGACCGACCGAAAGAAACGTGCGGCCGCAGCAGAGCGGGCGCGAGGAGCCGTCAGCGGGCTTGGCGACCCGCACGCAATAGCCGCCGGCAGTGAGCACAGCGAGCGCGGCGTCGATGTTCTCGCGTTCGAAATAGCGATTAAACGTGTCGACGAACAGTACGACTTCAGGGCCGCTGGCCGGACCGATGGGCCCGATGGGATCGCCGAACACATCGCTACGCCAGCGCGGGAGAGAGCGGCGCGCGCTCATGCCGGCAATGGCCTCGGAGAGCTTTGCGGCTCCCGGCAGCGAGTCACGCAGATTCAGGAACCACGACACTTTCGCCGCATAGGGCGCATAGCGCGGCAGCCAGCCCACCAGACGATCGCGCAAAGACATCCCGTTTGTCGCTGCCCGCGCTGCCTGCACTTCGATTTTCATGCGCGCCATGTCGACTCCGGTCGGGCATTCGCGCCGGCAGGCCTTGCAGGAGACGCAGAGCTTCATGGTCTCCGCCATCTCATCGGAGGTGAACGCGTTCGGCCCGAGCTGGCCGGTGATCGCGAGCCGCAACGAATTGGCGCGGCCGCGCGTGACGTCGCGTTCGTCGCGGGTGACGCGGTAGCTCGGGCACATCACGCCGCCGGTGAGGGCGCGGCAGGCGCCGTTGTTGTTGCACATCTCGACCGCGCCCTGAAAACCGCCGCCGGCGCCCGGATAAGCAGACCAGTCGAGCTGCGCGGTCATTGCATGCGCGTGGTAATTGGGGCCGTAACGGAAGTTGCCGCGATCGTCGAACTTCGGCGCACGCACGATCTTTCCGGGATTGAACAATCCGTTCGGGTCGAAGCGGTCCTTCACCTGCTCGAAGGCGCGCGCAAGGCGGGTTCCGAACATCGGCTCGTTGAACTCCGAGCGCACGATGCCGTCGCCGTGCTCGCCGGAGTGGGAGCCCTTGTATTCGCGCACGAAGGAAAATGCCTCTTCGGCAATCGCGCGCATGGCTTTGACGTCTTTTTCGAGACGCAGATTCAAGATCGGCCGTACGTGCAGGCAGCCGACCGAGGCATGCGCGTACCAAGTGCCGCTGGTGCCATGCTTCTCGAATACCTCGGTGAGGCGCGCGGTGTAATCGGCGAGATGTTCGAGCGGCACTGCGCAATCTTCGACGAAGGAGATCGGTTTCCCCTCTTCCTTCATCGACATCATGATGTTGAGGCCCGCCGTGCGCAACTCGGTGATGGCGGTCTGCAATTTCGGATCGAGCACGTCGACCACGCCGCCGTATTTCGCGCCCTGGTTTTCCCAGGCCAAGCCAAGGTCGCCCATCAGTGCATGCAGTCGTTTCAGGCGGCGAAGGTTCTCGTCCCAGTCGGCCTCGGCGAACTCGACCAGCAACAGCGCCGCGGGCGCACCGCGCACGAAGGCATCGAGCGTCGGGCGGAACATAGCTATCTCGCGCGCGAGACCGATCATCGTCGCATCCACGAGCTCGACCGCGATGGGGGCGAGCTTGACGATATGCTGGGCCGCCGCCATGGCGGCTTGGAAATCACCGAAATGGCAGGCGCCGACCGCGCGCTTGCCGAGAAGCGGCGAAAGTTTCAGCTCAATCGCGGTCGAAAACGCCAGGGTTCCTTCGGAGCCGACCAGAATATGCGCCAGGTTGATGTCATTGCGTCCCGGCACAAGCGCATCGAGGTTGTAGCCGCCAACGCGACGCTGCACTTTGGGAAAACGCGCCGCGATCTCGCCTGCCTCGCGTGCACCAAGCGCAAACAGATCCTTCGCAAGGTCACGCAAGGGCGAATCAGCGGGCAGATCGGAAAGATCGGACGCGACCGGACCAAAATGCGCGCTCGCGCCATTGGCCAGCACGGCGTCGATGGACAGTACGTTCTCGCGCGTGTTGCCGTAGCGGAGCGAACGCGCGCCGCAGGAATTGTTGGCGGTCATGCCGCCGATGGTCGCGCGCGAGGAGGTGGAAATATCGACCGGAAACCACAGGCCATGCGGCTTCAGCGCGCGGTTGAGATCATCGAGCACGATGCCAGGCTCGACCTTGGCGCGCCGCCCGGCTACGTCGAGATCGAGAACACGCGTGAGGTATTTCGAACAATCGATGACAAGCGATTCGTTGACCGTCTGGCCGGCCTGCGAGGAGCCGCCGCCGCGCGGCAGCACGCTCACGCCCTCTTCACGGCAAATCCCTATCGCGCGTTCGGCTTCTTCTATCGTGCGCGGGGTCGCAACGCCGAGCGGCATGATCTGGTAATGCGAAGCATCGGTTGCGTAGCGGCCGCGGGTAAAGCGGTCGAAATTAACGTCACCGGTCAGTTCGCCTTTCAGACGCCGTTCCAGCCCCGGCAACAATCGTTCACCCACCCATGCCTCCGCAGAGATTTATCCCATCAAACGGCTATCATCTGGTATGATGGATATATTTCCGAAATTGGCTTGACCGGACTGTGGCATTCAGTATTCAACGCCACAAGCTTCGGGACATCCCAAAAAGGCACACCGCAATTCAAGGAACGCTTAGCTCATGGCCCAGAATTCCGCGCGAACACCCGGCCGTTATGCCCTCCACATACCGGGACCGACGCCCCTGCCCGATCGCGTCCTGCGCGCGATGGACACTCCAATCATCGACCACCGGGGGCCGGAATTCGCCAAGCTCGCCCGGCGCTGCCTCGACGGCATCAAGACGATCTTCAAGACCACCAATCCGGTGATCATCTATACCGCGACCGGCACCGGCGCGTGGGAAGCCTCGCTGGTCAACACGCTTTCGCCGGGCGACAAAGTGCTGATGGTGGAGACCGGCCAGTTCGCCACGCAATGGAAGAACATGGCGACAAAGCTCGGGCTCGTGCCGGAGTTCATCAAGACCGACTGGCGCATCGGCGCCGACCCGGCGGTGATCGAGGCCCATCTGAAACAAGACAAGAAAAATGAGATCAAGGCGGTGTGCGTGCTGCATAACGAGACCGCCACCGGCTGCCTCTCACCGATTTCCGAAATCCGGAAAGCGATCGACCGGGCCGGACACCCTGCACTGTTCATGGTCGACACGATTTCCTCGCTCGCCTCGACCGACTACCGGCACGACGAATGGGGCGTCGATGTCACGGTCGGCGGATCGCAAAAAGGGTTGATGCTGCCACCCGGCATGTCATTCAACGCGGTCAGCGACAAGGCGCTGGCGGCGTCGAAGACATCGAAGCTGCCGAAATCGTTCTGGTCATGGGACGAGATGATCACCATGAACAAGCAGGGGTTCTTCCCCTACACGCCGGCGACGCAGATGTTGCAGGGCATGGCGGTGGCGATCGACATGCTGCACGAGGAAGGGCTCGACAACGTGTTCGCGCGTCATCATCGGCTGGCCGAAGGCACGCGTCGCGCGATCAAGGCGTGGGGGCTCGAGATCATCTGCCGCGATCCGAAATATTATTCGCCGACCATCACCGCTGTGCTGATGCCGGAAGGCCACGACGGCGATGCATTCCGCGCGCTGGCGCTGGAGAATTTCAACATCGCCTATGGCGCGAGCTTCGGCCCGTTCGCCGGCAAGATGTTCCGCATCGGCCATCTCGGAGACGTCAACGAGACCATGATGATCGGGGCGCTCGGCGCGACCGAAATGGCGCTCGGGGTCGGGAAAGTCCCCCACAAGAAGGGCGGCGTGCAGGCGGCGATGGATTATTTCATCTCGACCCGCACGGCTTCGGCACGCGTGGCGGCCGAGTAACTTCAACCGGCGCGGTGCCGGAATGCGCCCGTGGCTTGAGTTTGCATCAGTCGCTCAACGAAATCCGTGATGGCGGCAAGCGTTGCTGCGGACGATTCGCGGTGTGGTGCGTGACGCGTGTTCGGCAATAGCGCGACCTCGACCGGGCAGTAGCATTCCTCCTGCGCCACCTCGATCTGCCGCATAGTGCCGTATTGATCGTTCTCGCCCTGTATCAGCAGGATCGGCACGCGGATGTGGGCAAGTTCCTCGCCAATGTCCCATTTGAGAAATTGCGGGTCGAGCCAGGGCCGGCACCAGCTCCAGAATGCACCGTCGGGATCGGCATGCATGCGCGCGAGCTTGGCCCGCAGTTCGCCGCGCTCGAAGCTTTCGCGCGCACGGCGAATTTCGGCGAGGCCCATCTCCTCGGTGAAGAAATGCGCCGCGATCAGCACGAGGCCCAGCACGCGATGGTCCTGCACGCTGCCGGCATATATTGCGGCGATCGAGCCTCCGTCGCTGTGCCCGATCAGGACGCCGCGCTTAAATCCGATGGCATCGAGCACCTTCGGCAGCACCTGCCGCGCCTCATCGTGCATGAAGCTTACCGGACGCGGTAAAACCGCCTTGCTCGATTGTCCGTAACCCTGGCGCGAATAGCTGAACACGCCGAAGCCGGTTGCGTCGGAAAGCTTTTCGGCGAAGTCGCCCCAGATCGCGACCGATCCGAGACCTTCATGCAGCAGCACCAGCGTCGGCGCCATGTCGGGCCGAGGGCCAAGCATGCGGTATTCAAGACGCGCTCCGCTGATATCGAGAAAGCCTTGATCGGCAAGCGCGGGCATGGATTTTCAAATTCCCAAGTAGCGGTGCTGTACGTCGGGCGCGGCGGCGAGTTCCTTCGACGTGCCGGTCCACACCACGCGGCCGCGCTCGATCAGATAATGCCGGTCGGCGATGTGGGTCAGGGTCGCGACATTCTTGTCGATCACCAGAATCGACTGGCCGCGGGCTTTCAGGCTGTTCAGGCATTGCCAGATTTCGGCGCGGACCAGCGGCGCGAGACCTTCGGTCGCCTCGTCCAAAATCAACAGCCGCGGGTTGGTCATCAAGGCGCGCCCGATCGCCAGCATCTGCTGCTCGCCGCCGGAAAGCTGGTTGCCGATGCTGTTGATGCGCTCGGCAAGACGTGAAAACAGGCTGCAGATCTTCTCAAGCGTCCAGGGGTCGGCTACGGCGCGCCGATTGGCCGCGGTGGCGAGCAGGTTTTCACGCACGGTGAGATTGGAAAATACCTGCCGGCCTTCGGGCACGAGACCGATGCCGAGCTGCGCCACGCGATAGGCCGGCAACGCGCGAATTTCGTCACCGGCGAAACGGATGGAGCCCGCGCGCGCCGGCGTCAGCCCCATGATCGAGCGCACGGTCGTGGTCTTGCCCATGCCGTTGCGGCCCATCAGCGTCACCATCTCGCCAGGCGCTATAGCGAGCGAAATGCCGAACAGCACCTGGCTCATGCCGTAACAGGTATCGATCGCCTCGACGCGCAGGAGCGGATCAGCCATGCGTCGCCTCTTGCTCGCCGAGATAGGCGGCGCGCACTTCGGCGTTGGCGCGGATTGCGGCGGGCGCGTCGGTTGCGATAACGCGACCGTAGACCAGCACCGAAATGCGGTCGGCGAGTGCGAACACCGCTTCCATGTCGTGCTCGATCAAGAGAATGGTGAGGTCGCGTTTGAGCTCGCGCAGGATCGCCACCATGCGTGCGGATTCCTCCGGACCCATGCCGGCCATGGGCTCGTCGAGCAGCAGCATGCGCGGGTTGGTAGCAAGCGCCATGGCGATTTCGAGCTGCCGATGCTCGCCATGGCTCATGTTGGCGACCACGACATCGGCGCGCGACGCCAGACCGACGCGCTCAAGCGCCGCGCGCGCGGGTTCGCGCAACCCCGCTTCCAAACGTGCATTGCGCCAGAAACGGAATGAATGCCCGGCGTGCGCCTGCACGGCGAGCGCGACATTGTCGAGCGCGGTGAAGTCGAGGAACAGCGAGGTGATCTGGAACGAGCGCGCGAGGCCAAGCGCGCTGCGGCGGTGGACCGGCAAGGCCGTGATGTCGGCGCCGTCAAACTGGATGCGGCCGGAATTGGGTGTGAGCTCGCCGGTCAACTGGCCGATCAGCGTGGTCTTGCCCGCGCCGTTCGGGCCGATAATCGCGTGCAGCTCGCCGCGCTCGACCCCGAGCACAACATCATCGGAGGCAACGACGCCGCCGAAGCGCTTGGTCAGACGGTCGATCTTGAGCAGCGTGTCAGCCACGGCCGACCCTCGCAAGCAAACTGTCGATTCCGCCGCGCGCGAACAGCACTACGACGAGAAACAGCGGCCCCAGCACGATCTGCCAATATTCGGCGGCCCGCGTGGCCAAATCGCCGCCGCTGAACCCGAGGAACGCAAAGCGAATGAGCGTCGGCAGAAATTCCTCCAGCACCAGCAATGCGACCGCGCCGATTATCGGCCCGAACACGGTGCCCATGCCGCCGAGCACGGCCATGACGATGAGATCGCCGGACCGCGTCCAATACATCAGTGCGGGGCTCACGAAGTCGGTATGATTTGCAAGCAGCGCGCCGGCAAGCCCACACATGACGCCGGAGATGACAAAACAAATCAACTTGTAGCGAAAGACGGGGAAGCCGATGGCGCGCATGCGACGTTCGTTTGAGCGCGCGCCTTGAATGACCAGGCCGAAACGCGAATTGACGATGCGCCATACAACGTAGACGCTCGCGAGCAGCGCCGCGAAGCACACATAGTAGAATTGGGTCTTGTTGGAGAGATCCATCGCAGCGCCGAAACTGCTGCGATGGTAGATTGTCAGGCCATCGTCGCCGCCGTAGCGCGCCAGGCCGGACGCCACGTAGTAAATCATCTGCGCAAACGCGAGCGTAATCATGATGAAATAAACCCCGCGCGTGCGCAGGCTCAGCGCGCCGACGATGAGCGCATACAGTCCGGACACCGCGAGCGCGACCGGCCATTGCACGAAGCCGGAGCCGATGCCTTCCTTAGCCAGGATGCCGACGACATAGCCGCCGATCCCGAGATAGGCGGCGTGCCCGAAACTCACCATCCCGCCGAAACCCATGATGAGATTGAGGCTGACCGCCGCCATCGCCAGGATCAGGATGCGGGTGAACAGCGACATCAGAAAATAGTTGCCGGTGAACGTGCAGTAGACCGGCAGCAGCGCGAGCACGACGACGAGGCCGGCAACGACGATATTGCGAAAACTCAAGCGTGCCGTCATTTTCCGGCCGCGGGAAATAGACCTTCCGGCCGCAGCACCAACACCAGCGCCATCAGCAGATAGATCAGCATCGAGGAGAGGGCCGGACTCGCGGTCGAGGCCGCGTTCGTGCTCAGGAATAAACGCAGAATGTCGGTCAGATAGGCCCGACCGACAGTGTCGACGATACCGACGAAGAGTGACGCCACGAACGCCCCGCGGATCGAGCCGATGCCGCCGATGATGATCACAACGAAGGCCAGTATCAGGATGTTCTCGCCCATGCCGATCTGCACGGTCAGGATCGGCGCCTGCATCATCCCCGCGAAGCCCGCGAGCGCCGCGCCCAGTCCAAACACCAGGGTATAGAGCAGCTTGATGTTGACGCCGAGCGCGCCGACCATTTCGCGGTTCGACGCGCCGGCCCGGATCAGCATCCCGATCCGCGTGCGCATCACGACCAGATAGAGAAGGAGCGCGACGCCAAGCGTCGCCACGATAATGACCAGGCGATAGGCCGGGTAGTACACGCCGGGCAGCACCTGCACGGCGGTCAGCATCTGCGGCGGCAACGGCAGGGTCAGGCCGGCCGGACCCCAGACCAAACGCACCAGCTCGTTGAAAAACAGAATCAACCCGAAAGTGCCGAGTACGTGGTCGAGGTGATCGCGTCCGTAGAGCCGCCGCATGGCGATCACCTCGATCGCCATGCCGACCACGAGCGTCGCCAAGAGCGCCAGGGCCGCGCCGAGCACGAAGCTGTCGGTCGCCGCCGCAAAGGTCGCGGCGAAATAGGCGCCAAGCATGTAGAGCGAGCCGTGCGCGAGATTGACCAGGTCCATGATGCCGAAGATCAGCGTCAGTCCCGCCGCCAGCAGAAAAAGCAGCATGCCCAACTGCACGCCGTTGAGGCATTGCTCGATGAAATACAGCATGGCTTTGGTTATCTGGCTTGGTCCGCCGGCGCCTTGCCAAGCGCCCGGCCGATCAGGCCATAACAGGCCCCCGAAAAACAAGACGGCAGAGGCGCGCTGCCCGCAGCTTCTGCCGTCCGTTCGGTGTCAGCCGATGGTTACTTCATCGGACACTTGCCGTGAAAGCGATCCTGGTCGTTCTTCACGATGGTGGCGACCGTCTTGAGGACGAAGTTTCCTTCGGCGTCCTTCACCACATCCTGCAGGTAGAAGCTCTGGATCGGCATGTGGTTGTTGCCGTATTTAAAGTCGCCGCGCACGGACTTGAAGTCGGCCTTCTCCATTTCCTTGCGCATCTCTTCCTTCTTGCTGGTGTCGCCCTTCACGGCCACGACCGCGCTGTTGATCAGAGCGGCGGCATCATAGGTCTGCGCGCCGTAGAACGACGGCGACGATTTATATTTGGCCTTGTAGTCGGCGACGTATTTCTTGTTCGTCGGATTGGGCAGATCGTTCACCCACTCCTGCGCACCCGGCACGCCGAGCGCCAAATCCTTCTGCCGCGGCAGCGAGAGCTCGTCGATGGTGAATGCGGTGTAGAGCGGAATCTGACCCTTCAGCCCGGCCTGCGCATATTGCGTGAGGAATTGCACGCCGGCCGCGCCCGGGTAGAACACGAAGATGGCGTCGGGCTTGGCCGCCTTGGCCTTCGAGAGCTCGGCGGAGAAGTCGAGCTGCGACGGCCACACCGTGAGTTCCTGGCCTAGCACCTGGCCTTTAAAAGTCGACGCGACACCGGCGAGCATGTCCTTGCCGGCGGCATAGTTCGGGCCGATGAGGAAGACCGACTTCACGCCCTTCTGATTCATGTACAGGCCCATGGCCTGCGGCGTCTGGTCGTTCTGCCACGAGGTCGAAAACACATACGGCGAGCACAATTCGCCGGCGAGCTGCGAGGGTCCGGCGTTGGTCGTGATCAGGAAGGTCTTCGAATCGACCGCGGGCTTGAGCGAGGCGAGCAGCACGTTCGACCAGATGTAACCGACGATGAAATCGACCTTGTCGGATTCGATCAGTTTCTGCGTCTTCTGCAGGCCGGTCTCCGGCTTGAAGCCGTCATCCTCGTAGATCACCTCGACGGGGAGCCCAGCCATCTTGCGTCCGAGATGGTCGAGGCCGAGCTCGAACGAATTGCGCATGTCGTTGCCGATCACGGCGACCGGCCCGCTGAAGGTGCTGATGAATCCGATCTTGATCGTCTTGCCCTGCGTCAATGCCGGCGCGGCGGCGAGCGTGAGCACGGCGGCGGCAGCAACACCGACCATAAGAAGCGACTTTTTCATGTCTGATGATCTCCCCTAGTTGGTTATTTGCATGGACTAGCGCGCGGGTCCCTCCGCACGCAATTTGAAGCGCTGGATCTTGCCAGTCGCGGTCTTCGGCAATTCCTGCCGAAATTCTATCCAGCGCGGGTACTTATGTGGCGCCAGACGCGATTTGACGTGGTCTTGCAACGTCCGCGACAACTCGTCACGAACGGCAGCATCATTGAACTTTTCGGATGACTTGAGCACGACGAAGGCCTTCGGCTTGACCAGGCCCTGGGCGTCGAGCCAGGCCACCACCGCGCATTCAAGCACTTCCGGGTGTGTCTGAAGCGCACCTTCGACTTCGAAAGGCGAAACGTACTGTCCCGACACCCGCAACATGTCGTCGTTGCGCCCGCAATAGACAAAGTAGCCTTCGGCGTCCTCCAGGTACTTGTCGCCCGAGCGCGTCCATTCGCCCAAAAATGTCTTTCGCGACTGCTCGCGGTTGTTCCAGTACATGATCGCGCTGGTCGGCCCGCTGACCAGAAGCTCGCCCATCTCGCCCTTCTTCACCGGCAGGCCGTCTTCGCCGACGAGCTTGGCCGCATATCCGGGCACCGGCTTGCCGGTCGTGCCGTACTTCACGTCTCCCGGCCGGTTCGAGATGAAGATGTGCAGCATCTCGGTCGAGCCGATGCCGTCGAGAATGTCGACGCCGTAGCGCGCGAGCCAGCGGCGGCCGACATCCTCGGGCAACGCCTCGCCGGCCGAAACGCAGCGGCGCAGCTTGAGCTCGGACTTCTGCGGCGCGGCCGGACTCGATAGGAAGGCTGCGTAGAACGTCGGCACCGCATAGAACACGGTCACCGCATGCTTCTTCAACAGGCCGGCAACGGCGTCCGGCGTCGGCCGGTCCGGCAGCAGCACGGTCGCTGCTCCAACCGACATCGGAAACGTCAGCGCATTGCCGAGACCGTAGGCGAAGAACAGTTTCGCGACCGAGTAGCAGACGTCTTTCTCATTCAGCCCGAGAACCGGCCCGGCATAGAGATCGTTGGTGAGCCGCAAGTCCGAGTGCACATGCACCGCACCCTTCGGCTTGCCGGTCGAGCCGGAGGTGTAGAGCCAGAAGCACATGTCATCGCGCAGCGTCGGCGCGGCCGCGCCGTGCGGTTTCGCCGCCGCGATCAGATCCTCGAAGCGCTTGTGACCCTGCGCATTCTGGCCCGACACGATGACATGCGCGAGATCGGCACACTCGCCGATCAGCTTGGCAAACTTCGGATAGAGCGCTTCCGACACGACCAGCACGCGCGCGCGGCTGTCGGCCAGCATGAAACGGTAATCGTCCTCGGTCATCAGCGTATTGACCGGGACAGCGACCACGCCCGCCTTGATCGCGCCGAGGAATGCGGTCGGCCAGTCTATCGTATCGAGCAGGCACATCAGCACGCGCTCTTCGCGCCGCACGCCGAGCGTCCGCAGCACTGCCGCAAAGCGATCCACCCGCTCGGCGAGCTGCTCGTAGGTCCATGTCCCGCGCGGATCGATGAAGGCCGGCTTGTTGGCGCGGCCGGCTTTCAGGTTTCGCTCCAGGATGTCGGTCGCGAAATTGTAATCGCGTGGGATGGCACCCACCGGATCGGTGGACGTCTGCGTGCTGCTTACGCGCACGTCGGCCGCCAGCGCCATTCGCTTCCCCTCAGACAGATAAACTATTATGCAAGCTGATCATCACAGCCGCAATGGCACGCGCGTTTGGCCGCAGCGGAAGATGCAATATATTTCCGGGAGCCTACGATGATTTTCAGCCGCGACCGCATCCTGACCACCCACGTCGGCAGCCTGCCGCGCAACGAGGCGCTATCCGATCTGTTGATGATGCAGGAGGAGGGAAAGAGCTACGACGCAAAACAGCTCGCGGCGGAAATGGACAAGGCGGTGCGCCATGTCGTTCAGCAGCAAGTCGCTGCCGGCATCGACGTCGGCAACGACGGCGAGCAGCAGCGGGTCGGCTTCCAGACCTACGTGCCGCAGCGCATGACTGGTTTCGCCGGCATCTCCAAGCGGCGGCGCGGAAAGGAATTCGAGGAATTTCCCGAATTACTCGCCTATCTGATGCGGCGGTTTCCGCAGCAGACCAAAGGCCAGCACGCCGCGCCCGAGGCCCAGGCCGACATCAAATATCGCGATCTCAAACCGATCACCGAGGAGACCGCGCGTTTCAACCGCATCGCAGGCGAGCTTAACGCATTCTCCGAGCGGTTCATGACTGCGGCCTCCCCCGGCATCATCTCGACCACGATGCTGAACGCGTTCTACCCGTCGCACGACGACTATCTCGATGCGATCGCGCGCGAGATGAGCAAAGAGTATCAGGCGATCCACAAGGCCGGGCTGATCCTGCAGATCGACGCGCCGGACCTCGCGATGGACCGCACCATGATGTACCGCGACCTTTCGGACGTCGATTTCGTCAAGCGCTGTGAACGCCACATCGCGGCCATCAACAAAGGCATCGACGGCATCCCGCGCGATCGCGTGCGGCTGCATGTCTGCTACGGCAACTGGGAAGGACCGCATATCCACGACATTGCTTTGGAAAAGATTCTTCCGGCGCTGTACCAAGCCAAGGTGGGCGCGCTATCGATCGAGTTCTCCAATCCGCGCCACGCGCACGAATATGCGGCGTTCAAGCGGCATCCCTTGCCCAAGGACATGATCCTCATCCCCGGCGTGGTCGAGACCACGAGCAATTTCGTCGAGCACCCTGAGGTGGTGGCGCGACGGATCGAGGAGGCGGTGGCGGCCGTGGGCGAGCGCGAGCGCGTGATCGCCTCGACCGACTGCGGCTTCGGCACCTTCACCAAACGCGAATGGGTGATCGAGCCGGTGGTGTGGCTGAAATTACGCTCAATCCGCCAAGGTGCGGACATCGCCTCACAGCGGCTGTGGGGGAGGAAGGTGGCGTAAACATTGTGCTGTTCCGGACGTTCGAGAGGTATATAAAGATGGGCTTGCATTGCGTGTTGCGGCCGGTTCACCCGGGCGCCAAAAACCAATAAGCAAGACGCGAGGAATAGGAGATCGCCATGGACGACATCACCAAGCGCGAGCCGAAGAAGATCACGGCCGAGGACATCAACCCGCGATACAACTGGGGCCGCCATCTGCCGGTGCTCGGAACCATGGGTGTCGATTTCGAGGAGCGCGTCGACTACCGGCGCTTGCACCGCTACCGGCTCGGCCGAGCGCAGGCGGCACTGGAAAAATCCGATCTCGGCGCGCTGCTGCTGTTCGACGACAACAACGTCCGTTATGTGACCTCGACCAAGATCGGCGAATGGGCACGCGACAAGCTTTCGCGCTGGGCCTTGCTGCCGCGCGGCGGCGATCCGATCCTGTGGGACTTCGGCTCGGCCGCGGTGCATCATCGGCTCTATTCGCCGTGGCTCAAGCCGGAGAACTGCAAGGCGGGCCTCGTCGGTTTGCGCGGAACGGTCGATCCGGCCTTCGGCCTGATGAAGCGACACGCCGAGGAGATGGCGTCAATTCTGAAATCGGCCGGCGTGGCGAAAATGCCGATCGGTGTCGACATCATCGAGCCGCCCATGATGTTCGAGCTGGAAAAGGCCGGGCTGAAGGTGAAGGACGGCCAGCAGGTGATGCTGGAGGCGCGCGAGGTCAAGTCGGCCGACGAAATCGCGCTGCTCAACCGCGCTGCCGCCATGGTGGATGGCGCCTATGATCTCATCAACGAGAAGCTGCGGCCGGGCGTGCAGGAGAACGATGTCGTCGGCATGGTCAATGATTTCCTCTACCGCCACGGCTCCGACGACGTGGAAGCGATCAACGCCATCTCGGGCGAACGCTGCAACCCGCACCCGCACAATTTCACCGACCGCATGATTCGCCCGGGCGACCAGGTGTTCTTCGACATCCTGCAGTCGTTCATGGGCTATCGCACCTGCTACTACCGCACCTTCAACGTCGGCCGCGCCACCCCCGCCCAGCACGATGCCTACAAGAAGTGCCGTGAATGGCTCGACATGGCGATCGACCTGATCAAACCCGGCGTCACCACCGACGAGGTGTGCAGCGTGTGGCCGAAGGCGCAGGAGTTCGGCTTCCCCGATGAACTGTCGGCGTTCGGCCTGCAGTTCGGCCACGGGCTCGGCTTGAACCTGCACGAACGGCCGATCATCAGCCGCGTGGTCTCGATGGATCATCCGACCGTGATCAAGGAGGGCATGGTGTTCGCGCTCGAAACCTACTGCCCGGCGACCGACGGTTATTCGGCCGCGCGCATCGAGGAAGAGGTCGTGGTGACCGACAAGGGCCACACGGTGATCTCGCTCTTCCCGGCGGAAGAGTTGCCGATCGCAGCGAAATATTGAAAACCGCGATGTAATGAACCGGATTTCGCTCGCGACAGCTGCGACAGTCGCGACGTTCCTCTGCGGCGACGGCGCACTGGCCGCCGAGATTCACGTTTTCTGCACCGGGGCGGCGCGGAGCGCCTTCGAACAGCTGACGCCGCAATTCGAGAAGACGAGCGGGCACAAGCTCGTGACGCAGTACGGCCTGCCTCCGGCGTTGCTGCAGAAGATCGGCGCGGGCGAGGCCTTCGACGTGGTCATTCTGTCGATCGATGTCGGACCGCTGATCAAGCAAGGCAAGGTCGCGGCAAACTCCCGCATCGTGCTCGGCCGCACCGGCGTCGGCGTGGCGATCCCGCAAGGTGCGGCGAAACCCGATATCAGCACGGTCGATGCGTTCAAGCGTTCACTGCTCAACGCAAAGGCGATCGCGACCTCAGGCCAGGGCAGCAGCGGGCAATATGTTTCGAGCCTGCTCGATCGGCTCGGTATCGCCGATCAGGTCAAGCCAAAGATCAAATCCGGCGCGTCGGGCAGCGCCGCGCAATTCGTCGCCAGACGCGAGGTTGATTTCGCGGTGATCGGGTTGCCTCCGGTCGCGGGCGTTCCGGGCGTCGAATGGATCGGCTGGATTCCGGCCGAACTGCAAAGCTGGGTCGTGTTCACCGCGGGCTTGAGCAGTGCAGCCAAAGAGCCGGCAGCCGGCAAGGCGTTATTGGCCTTCCTGACGACGCCGCCAGCCGTTGCGGTTTTCAAGGAAAAGGGGCTTGAGCCCGTGCCGTAGCGGCCGGCGGCCGGAGCTATCGCGGTAATCCGGAATTATCCGATCCCCATCGCCTGCTCGAAGGCGCGGCGGACCTCGGGGGGCTGGCCGTAATGGTGGCGGAATTCCTTCAGCCGCTGTTTCAGCAGCGGATCGTTCTGGAACTCGGCGAGCGGAATGCCGATGGTGTTCAGCTCGCGCGCCATGTCGGGCAGCGCGAGGTTGTTCGCCTTGGCCGGATCGCGGATGACGCCCTTGGGATCGCGGCCGGCCTTGATGGCCTCAAGTTCTTCGAAGAAGCGACCCCGCATCATGGTGATGCCGATGTCGCTCGACCGAAGATGCTCCTTGGTCCGGTCGGCGATCGCTCCCTGCCCGACCCAGGCGACGATGTCCTGATTGATGACATGGCTGGTGATCCAGCGGCCGTCGGGGCCCTTGATGGGGCTGAACCAGGTCGGGATGGACTTCTGCATGTAAGGCTCGCGGCCCTTGGGCACGCGCACGAAGAACCACGCGACCGACAATGTATTCTCATCGTCCACCGGCACGCGCCATTCGAAATGGCGGCCGAGATAGAAGCCGTTCGGCCACAACGCGACGCGGCCGACGGTCCAGTAGCGGTCCTGCTCGCTCTGGCCCTCGCGCACGCGCTTGTAGATGAAGCCGTGGTCGAACTCCTCGAACTTGAGCTTGAGATGCTTCGGCGCATTGTCGTCGCCGCCGCGCAGACGGTTGCTCCAGTTGTCGTGCATCCATTCGAAGTGGACGGGGTCGATGGAGTTCTCCTGACACTGGAACCAGTTGCAGGGCACGTCGGCCAGCACGATCTCGCGGAAGCCGTTTTGCCAGTTGAACGGCTCCCACACCGGCAGTTCGGGCGCGGGGGCGGGACCGAGATAGGCCCAGAGCAAGCCGGCAAGCTCGCGCACCGGATAGGCCTTGATGTCGCAGCCGGCCTTGGACGGCTTGGGATTGGCCGTGTCCTCATAGGGCTGTTCGAGGCAGCGCCCGCTCTCGTCAAATCGCCAGCCGTGATAGCTGCAGCGGATGCCGGGCGCCTCGACCCAACCATAGGACATGTCGGCGCGGCGGTGCGGGCAGTGCCGATCGACCAGGCCATAGGTGCCGCTCAAATCCTTGTAGAGCACGAGGTTCTCGCCGAGCAGGCGGACGGCCTTGAGGGAATTCTTGTCGAACTCGCTCACGCCCGCAATCGGCTGCCAGTAGCGGCGCAAGAGGTCGCCCATGGGCGTGCCAGGCCCGACCCGGGTGAGCATTTCGTTACGTTCGGCGGTGAGCAAGGCTTGCGGCTCCGGACGAGGATGACGGTCGCCATTGTGTTGGCAGACGCAGCCGCGGGCAAGTGCAGCTCTTGGGAAATTCCTTGCGCGTGTCGGTCGAGCGTGTAGCGATAGCTCCTCTGCATCTTGTCGTTCACGACGACAACCCTATACTCGCGCGTCTTTGCCATTCCTTCCTCGGTCATGAACCATCAAGCGCGCAGTTGAAATGCGTATGCATGAGCGCCGTGACGTATCTCGATCAAATCGGAAAGCCACTCCATGAGGCGAACGGCCAGAAGGAAGACGACTAACCGGCGGAACTCCCGTCGCAAGAGAAAGCCGCCGGCGGCGCGCAATGGCACCGCACTCCTCTCGGTTGGCAAAGCGCTGGGCGAGGCGTTCCGTACATTCGATCGGGCGCGAGTGGCAAAACTGACCGATGCGCAGTACCGATTCATCGATACCGCCGGCACCGAGCATTTGAAGTCCGCCGTGCTGCGCAATCTGGAGAAGCTGGTCTCCGGCGGCAGCGAGCGCGCGGTGAAAGTGAGAGACTACGGCCGGATCGCAACGATCACCGGCGTGAGGCGATCAGAGGGACAGCCGGATGTGTTCACGCTCGACGTCTGGGTCAAAGGAAAGAAGGGTTGGCGACTGTTGATCAATCACGACAACCTCTTGGCCGGCCCCGAACAAGCAATCGCGCATGCGCCTTCGAAACCGCGCCCGCACGATGCGCCGCCGCCGGAATGCAAGAATCCGCTGCAATTCGTGCCGTATCGACCGAAATCAAAGGCCGAGCGCGACATCATCGCGTCGTTCCAGCAACTGGAACAGGCGGTCACCCGGAACGACGCCGATGAATGGATCAAGCACATGGCGGACGAGTTCGTCGTCACGCGCACCAACCAGCATCCGACCAGCAAGGCCGAACGGGCGGCGTTCCTCCGCCGCCAGCACGCCATCAATGCCGAGACATTCGTGGCCGAAGTCAAACGAATGAAGATCTGGGTGCACGGCAACGCAGCGGTGATGCGGGCGGATCACGTCATGCCCGGCGCGCGGCGGCCGCCCTATCGCGCGACGCGGATATGGATCAAGCGCGATGGCCGCTGGCAAATGGCTCTCAGCCAGCAAACCACCATCGCCGCATAAACCGCGTGCCGCTACTGACACATGGCGCGGGTGACGAAAGTCTCAGTCACGCATTCGCCCGGTTCGGGCTTGCGGCGGTTCATCCACACCGCCGGCGGGCATTTTTCCGCCGAGACGAAGTCAACGCTGGTGCCGCTGACATAGCCCTTGGCCGTGCAGATGGTCTGCGCCGCCACGCGACAGTCGGGCGCGCCGTTGGGCGCGGTGTCGCAGCGTTGGCGGCCCTCGACGACGCGCGTGGTTGGGATTTTCTTCATCGCTTCCGCGGCGTCCCTGCCGGCCTGAGCGGCCTTCTCGCCGAGGTCCTTGCTGGCGGCGGAGGCCTTTTCGTTGAGCTTGTCCATGTTGGTCTTGGCGTCGTCCATGCCGCCCTTGAACTTGGAGAAGCCGCGCTCAAACCAGCGTTTGACGGACTCGAAAAAGCCGGGGTCTTTCTCCTGCTGCTGGGCAGAGGGCGGTTGCGACGGCGCGGAGCTTTCCGCAACGGCAATAGGCGTCAGCGCCGCAAGCGTTAGCATCAGCCCCGCTACGACTGCGAGCCGCGCAATCCGCATTTGGCCATTTGGGCCGCAGGCTAGAGTCGTCGCCCTGGAAATATCCATTGTCGTCAAATCGAGGCCGCGTTCCGCCGTAATGGAAGAATCGCGACCCGGGCCTTTATGCGTTTCCGACATGGCAAAATTGAGGACGGCTGCTCCGATCAAAACAGGTATATCGCGCCGATGATGCCGACCACGAACACCGCCGCGCCGACCGTAACCCAAAATCCGAGTCTCTCCTCGATGATCACACGAGCCTGCCCGCCATAGCGGTTGAGCAGGAAGGCCAGCAGGAAAAACCGCGCGCCGCGGGTAATGACAGAGAACAGCACGAACAGAAAAATGTTATAGCCGGCAAATCCCGAGGTGATGGTCACGATCTTATAGGGGATCGGCGTGAGTCCCTTGAGCAGGATGATCCAGTGGCCCCAGCGGGCATAGGCCTCGCGAAACGCCTCGACCTTGTCGCCATAGCCATAGATTTGAATCAGCCAGTGCCCGAGCGAATCGTAGAGCAGCGCACCGATGAAATATCCAGCGAGTCCGCCGGTGACGGACGTCCAGGTGCAGAGCGTAGCGTAGTGCCAGGCCCTGTCCGGCCGCGCGAGCGACATCGGAATCAACATCGCGTCGGGCGGCACTGGGAAAAACGAACTCTCGGCAAACGAGATGATCCCCATGATCCAAGAGGCATGAGGTTTGCCGGCGGCGGCAACGCACCAGTCATAAAGGCGGCGGAGCATGGCGGGCCTGCTTAACGGTGGCGCCCATGAATGTCCACAGTAGGGGACCAGCCGTGCGAAAGCAGCGTAAACGGCGCGCTCCACCTGTCGGCCAACGGGTGGAGCGAGCTGCTTCGGGAAGCGATTTAGAACGGCCGGTAATAATGCCGGTAATATGGCGGCGGCACCGGAGGATAACCGTAATAGGCGCGCTGACGGTTATATTCCTCCCAGTCTTTCCGTCGCTGCTCGGCGATGGCGATTGTGGCGATTGTGCCAACGATCGTTCCAAACATTGCCATGGCGGCGCGGTTGTTGCGCTGGCCTGCAGATGCCGGGGTGATGCTCACCGCCGAAACTGCGATTGCGGCCGCTACTGCGACAGCAAGAGCGCGGCTTAGCTTGGTCTTCATGTTCGCCCTCCTCATCGCGGATGTGTGGTGTGACGTACAACACCTTCATGTGGGGAAGCGTCGCGCCGGATTGAGGCGGGACCAAGTTATGTTTTCGTAATGCCGCTTAACGGACGTTCAGGAAAGCGAGCGCGTGCAGCGCAGCATGAGGAGGCGTTCGCGTCAATCGCCGGTTGTCAGCAGCGTCGCGTTGCCGCCGGCCGCCGCCGTGTTGACGGTGACAACCTGCTCGGCAGTGAAGCGTTTCAGGTAATCGGGACCACCGGCCTTCGGGCCGGTACCGGACAGTCCGGTGCCGCCGAATGGTTGAGTGCCAACCACCGCGCCAATCATGCTGCGGTTGACATAGACGTTGCCATGCGAAAGTCGTGCGACAATTTTATCCACCCTGGCATCGATGCGCGACTGGATGCCGAGTGTCAGCGCGGTGCCGTTCGCGGCGATATCGTCGAGCAACGAATCCAGCTCATCGGCGCGCCAGCGAACCACGTGCAGGATGGGGCCGAAGACTTCTTCTTTCAGATCACGCGCCCGATCGAGGCGGATGATTGCCGGCGGAACGAAACGGCCACTCCCCGGCAGCGTCCGATCCTCGTCCCAGCGGTAGATGACGCGGCCTTGCGTTGCCATGTCGGCAATCCAGCTGTCGAGGCGCTGCCTTGCGTCCGCATCGATGACCGGCCCGACATGGATTGCGGGATCGCGCGGATCGCCGAGCACGAGTTCGCGCGCGGCACCGGCGATCATTTCGATGATCCGGTCGGCGACATCATCCTGTATGCACAAGAGCCGCAAGGCCGAACAACGCTGGCCGGCCGAGCGGAACGCCGAGGCGATGACGTCGTCAGTCACCTGTTCTGGAAGCGCGGTGGCATCGACGATCATGGGATTGATGCCGCCAGTCTCGGCAATCAACGGTACGATCGGGCCGTGCTTTGCGGCAAGCGCACGATTGATGGCGCGGCCGACCTCGGTCGATCCGGTGAAGGCAACGCCCGCAACGCGCGCATCCGCAACGAGGGCGGCCCCGATCTTGCCGTCGCCGGGCACAAGATGCAGGGCGGTCTTCGGTACGCCCGCCTGGTGCAGAATCTTCACCACCTGCGAAGCGATCAATGGCGTCTGTTCGGCGGGCTTGGCGACGACCGCATTGCCGGCAACGAGCGCCGCACTCACCTGGCCGAGGAAGATCGCAATCGGAAAATTCCATGGGCTGATGCAGACGAACACCCCGCGGCCCCGATGGCCGAGCTTGTTGCTTTCGCCAGTCGGTCCCGGCATAGCGCGTGGGACGAACGCGCGGCGCGCCTCGGCGGCGTAATAGCGGCAATAATCGGCAGCCTCCCGCACTTCCGACACGCAATCATCAAGCGTCTTGCCGCCCTCGCTTTGCAAGAGCGCGATCAGGCGCGCTCGGTCGGCTTCGATGAGATCGGCCGCGCGCTCGAGAATCATGGCGCGCCGCTCGACCGGCAGCGCCGACCAGGCGGCGAAACCTGCCTGCGCCGCTGCCATCGCGGAAATCACGATGGCCTGATCGCTTTCGAGCACGGTACCGATGGCGGTCGTGGAGTCGATCGGCGAAACGATAGCGCGCGATTGCCCGTCCAGCGGCACACCGTCGATCAACGGAGCTGCTACGAGCTTGCTTGGTGCCGCACGCTGGACCTCGGCTCGTAACGCAGAGAGCGCCGCGCGGTCGCCAAACTCGACGCCGGCAGAATTCACCCGCGCTGGGCGATAGAGATCGCGCGGCAATGGAATTTTGGGATGGCGCACGTGTCGCGCGTCGGCGATCCAGGCCTGCGGACGCGTGAGAATAGTCTCGATCGGCACCGAAGCGTCGGCGGCAACCGCAACGAACGATGAATTGGCGCCGTTCTCCAGCAGGCGGCGCACGAGATAGGCCAGCAGATCGCGGTGGCTGCCAACCGGCGCATAGATGCGACAGGCGAGCCCGGGCGATTCGGCGAGCAGCGCTTCATACAGCACTTCCCCCATGCCGTGCAGCCGCTGGAACTCATAGCCTTCCGTACCACCGGCTTCCGCAATGACGGTCGCAACGGTGAGCGCATTATGGGTGGCAAATTGCGGAAACAGGCGTGGCCGTGCCGCCAGCAGCTTGCGCATGCAAGCCATGTAGCAAAGATCGGTCATGGCCTTACGGGTGAACACCGGGTAATCGGGCAGGCCGCGCTCCTGTGCCCGTTTGACCTCGGTGTCCCAGTAAGCGCCCTTGACCAGCCGTACTGTCAGGCGGCGGTTGAGCGTCTCGGCGGCGGCGGCAAGCCAGTCGATCACCACGGGCGCGCGCTTCTGGTAGGCCTGGACCGCTAGCCCGAAGCCTTCCCAGCCGCTGAGCGATGGATCGGCGAGGACGGTACCGGCGACTTCGAGCGACAGTTCGAGCCGATCGGCCTCTTCCGCATCGATGGTGAACTGCAGATCGTCGTCTTTGGCCTTACGGGCGAGATCCAAGACCCGCGGGCAAAGCTCGGCCAGCACGCGCTCGCGCGAGATCGCCTCGTAACGCGGGTGCAGCGCCGAAAGCTTCACCGAAATGCCGGGCCGCGCAGGCTGTGCAGCATTCGAGGCCTTGCGGCCGATCGCAGCGATCGCGTCGGCATAGGCGGCAAAATAGCGCTCGGCGTCAGCGGCGGTGCGTGCGCCCTCCCCCAGCATGTCGTAGGAATAACGCTCGCCATGCGGGCTGGCGCGGCCAAGGGCTTCCTCGATGGTCTGTCCCAGCACGAAGTGCGAGCCCAGAAGCCGCATCGCCTGCCGCGTGGCAGCGCGCACGGCCGGCAGGCCGAGGCGCTTGATCAGGCCTTCGAGGATCGTTTCCGGGGTCTCGCCGGGATGAATCACCCGCGCCGTAATGCCCAGCGTCCAGGCTGACGCTGAAACAAGCAGGCTCGCCGAATGCCCAACCTGCGACCAGTCGCCGCCTCCGAGCTTGTCCTCGATCAACTGATCGGCGGTGGCCGGGTCGGGCACGCGCAGCAGCGCTTCCGCCAGCACCATGAGGGCAAGGCCCTCCTTGGTCGAAAGTGAATAAGCATGCAGAAAGTCCTCGACGCCGCCGAATCCCCCGGCGTGGGCGCGAATCGCCGCCACCAGCTTGCGGGCCTGAGCATCGATCCGGGCTTCGGCTGCATCGCTCAGCGGTGCAGCGGCAAGCATTCGCGCCGCGATCTCCTCGTCAGGAGGCGCGTAAGGCGCGCTAAAGGCTGGCAAAACACCGTCAACGGCACGTAAAGGACTTGCCGATCTGTTCATCGGAGGCCTCCGATCGGCGGCAACGATTGGAAGTTTATCAGCATACGGATGAATTTGCGCCGGTTCGTTGGTGTTGTTTTGTTACCTGGCGGCGGGTGAGCGTTCCGTCGCTTACGTTAAGTGTAAGAGCAGGCGGAGGACCGCACGATGCGTTCTTTTCTTGCACTTTCGTCCAACATGTTCTTTGTTAGCGTAGCGCGATTTGCCGCCACCCCTGGCAACGAGTCCCGCGCAGTCCCAAGTTGTTGAGTACCCCAAAGTGAGTGTCGCGTAGAGTGAGCAGGGGACAGAGACATGGGAACTCATGAGATCCTGACACGCGGCCGCATTGGGCTCGTCGCGGCATTCTTGATGGCGATGCTCAGCGGCGAAGCTGCCGCTGCGGAAGCTGCTGTCAGAGTCATCCTCGACACCAAGTTCCAGGGACCGGCAGCCCCGTTCCTGATCGGGATCGACAAGGGCTACTACAAGACCGAAGGGCTGGCGATCACGATCGACAGCGCCGCAGACATGAACGAGGCGATCACGCGCGTCGCGGCGGGCGACTACGATATCGGCTTGGCGGACATCAATCTGCTGATCAAATACCGCGACCAGAATCCCCACACTCCGGTCAAGGCCGTGTTCATGGTCTATAACAAGCCGACTTACGCCATCGTCGGCCGCAAAAGTCGCGGCATCACCAAGCCCAAGGACCTTGAAGGCAAGAAGCTCGGCGCGCCGGCGACCGACGTCAGCTATTCGCAATGGAAGATCTTCGCGAAGGTAAACGACATCGATACGTCCAAAGTGACGATCGAGAACGTCGGGCTGCCCGTGCGCGAGCCGTTGCTGCAGAACGGCCAGGTCGACGCCGTTACCGGCAATTCCTATTCGATCGTGCCGAACCTCAAATTCATGGGCTTGCAGGCGGACGATGTGGTGCTGCTGTTGATGGCCGACTACGGCGTCAAACTTTACGGCAAGGCGATCATCGTGAATCCGAAATTCGCGGCCGAGAAAGCGGAGGCCGTCAGGTCATTTTTGCAGGCCCTCACACGCGGCTTGAAGGAAACGGCGAGGGCACCCCAGATCGCCGTCGAATCCGTGCTTCGACGTAATGATGCCCTGCTGAAGGATGTCGAGCTCGAACGACTGCGCATGGTGCTGCATGACAATATCCTCACTCCCGAGGTGAAGATGTTCGGCTATGGCGGCATCGATTACGCACGGCTCGACGAGTCGATCGAGCAGATCGCGATCGCTTACGAGTTCAAAGCCAAGCCCAAGGGCGTGGATATCTTCGACGCTTCGTTTTTGCCGACATCGGCCAGCCGTAAGACACACTGACGACGCGCATTAGGGACTTGCGACCGGCCGATTACCGGGCAAAATCCTAGCATTGCGAGCAAGCACTTCCCGCCTGCCAATTCATTGTCGTAGAACTGGGCGCATCGCGAGAATCAAACAACCCCTGCCGATGCCTGTATGAAGGACTTCCTGCGCGTCTACATTCGCGTGCTCGGCCTGCTCGGCTCGGAGGCCAAACTTGGCTGGGCACTGGCGGGCGCGAACGTGATTCTCGCGGCCGTGCAATTCGCCGAACCGATCCTGCTTGGGCGCGTCATCGACGCGCTCGCCCGCGCGCAAACCAACAACGTGGTGCCGACCTGGCCCGAGCTGTTGCCGCTGTTGGGTGCCTGGGTCGGCTTCGGCCTGTTCACGATCGTCTGCGGAGCGCTGATCGCGCTCAATGCCGACCGGCTCGCCCATCGCCGCCGCCAGGTGGTGCTCAGCGCATTTTTCGAGCGCGTGCTGCAATTGCCGCTCAGCTATCACGGCGGCATGCATTCCGGGCGGTTGATGAAGGTGATGCTCGCGGGCACGGACGCGTTGTGGTGGCTATGGCTTGGGTTCTTCCGCGAGCATCTGGCGGCATTCGTCGCCCTGCTCGTGTTGCTGCCACTCTCGCTGTTCCTGAACTGGCGGCTGGCGCTGCTGTTGATCGTCCTTTGCATGGTTTTTTCCGCGCTGACGGCGCTGGTCCTGCATAAGGCCGAATCGCTGCAAACCAAGGTCGAGCGGCACTATTCGGACCTCGCCGAACGCACGTCCGATGCGCTTGGCAACGTTGCGCTGGTGCAGAGCTTCTCGCGCGTCGAAGCCGAAGTCATCGGTTTGAAGAACGTGATCGCCAAGCTGCTCGGCGCGCAAATGCCGGTGCTGTCGTGGTGGGCGATCGTGGCCGTGCTCACGCGCACCTCTACCACGCTGACGATGCTCGCGATCTTCCTCGTCGGCATTTCGCTGTACATGCACGGGCAGACCACGATCGGCCAGATCGTGACATTCATGAATTTCGTCGGGCTCTTGGTGACGCGGCTCGAACAGGCGGTGGGTTTCGCCAATAGGCTGTTCCTGGATGCGCCGAAGATCAAGGAATTCTTTGCAGTCTACGATACCGAGCCGGCGGTACGAGACGCGCCGGACGCGATCGATCCCGGCCGGGTCCGCGGGCTGGTCGAATTCAACCATGTGTCGTTCACCCACGACGGCAAACGACCGGCCGTCGCCGATCTCAGTTTCACTGTGTTGCCGGGCGAGACCATCGCGTTCGTCGGTCCGACCGGCGCCGGTAAATCGACCGCGCTCGGGCTGCTCTACCGCGTGTTCGATCCGCAGTCGGGCAATATCAAAATCGACGGGATGGATATTCGCGGGATCAAGTTGACCGCGCTCCGGCGCAACATCGGCGTGGTGTTCCAGGAAGTGATGCTGTTCAATCGAACGATTGCCGAGAATTTGCTCATCGGCAAGCCGGACGCCACAGAAAAGGAACTCCGCACCGCCGCCCAACGTGCGCAGGCACTGGATTTCATCGATCGCAAGCCGGAGGGAATGCAGGAAAGCGCCGGGGAACGCGGGCGTGCGCTGTCGGGCGGCGAGCGTCAGCGCATCTCGATCGCGCGCGCGCTGCTCAAGGACCCGCCGATCCTGATCCTCGACGAAGCGACCAGCGCGCTCGACGCGGCCACCGAGATCAAGGTGCAGGCGGCGCTCGAAGAGGTGATGAAAGGCCGCACGACATTCGTCATCGCACACCGACTTGCGACCGTGCGCAATGCCACGCGCATCATGGTGTTCGACAACGGCCGCATCATCGAGTCCGGTTCGTTTGACCAGTTGATGAAACTCAACGGCTCATTCGCCGAGCTTGCGCGAGCACAGTTCCTGGCGACGGATTCGCCGCGGCCGGCCATTCCACGATTGGCGGAAACCGGCGTCGAGGTCGAGGCGGAGTCGGAAGCGAAGGCCTGAAGCTATTTGAGCCGCTGCAACACGCTCACGTAATTCGCCACCGCCGTGCCGCCCATGTTGAAGAGGCCGGCCAGTTCAGCGTCTTTGATCTGGATGTCGCCCGCGGTGCCGGCAAGCTGCATCGCGCACAGCACGTGCATGGATACACCGGTCGCGCCGATCGGATGACCTTTCGCCTTGAGGCCGCCCGATGGGTTCACCGGCAGACGGCCGTCCTTCGCGGTCCAGCCTTCCTTGACGGCCCGCGCACCCTGCCCCTCGGGTACGAGACCCATGGCCTCGTATTCGATGAGCTCGGCGATGGTGAAGCAATCGTGAGTTTCCACCAGCGAGAGGTCATTCAGCGTGATGCCGGCGGCGGCGAGCGCGCGCTTCCAGGCTTCGGTGCAACCTTCGAACTTGAGGATGTCGCGCTTGCGCATGGGCAGGAAGTCCTGCACGTGGGCGGCGGCGCGGAAGGCGATCGCCTTCGGCAACTGCAGCGCGGTCTCAACGTCGGTGAGCACCAGCGCCGCCGCGCCGTCGGAAACGAGCGAACAGTCGGTGCGCTTGAGCGGCCCCGCCACGAATGGATTTTTCTCGCTGGCATTGCGGCAGAAATCGAAGCCGAGATCCTTGCGAATTTGCGCGTAGGGGTTGCCGACGCCGTTCTTGTGATTCTTGGCCGCGATCAGAGCGAGCGCATCGGACTGATCGCCCCATTTCTGAAAATAAAGCCCGGCGATGCGGCCGAAGATGCCGGCGAAGCCGCCTTCGATATCGGCCTCCTCGCGCACGTAGGAGGCTTTCAGCAGGTTCCTGCCGACCTCGGGGCCGGGCGTGGTGGTCATCTGCTCGACACCGACGACGAGGACGGTGCGCGCCGCTTTCGATTCGATGGATTTTAATCCTTGATGAACGGCCGCCGATCCCGTCGCGCAGGCATTTTCCACGCGGACCGCGCGCTTGAAGCGCAAATCGGGCGACGCCTGCAGGACAAGCGAGGCGGTAAAATCTTGCGCGGAGAACCCCGCGTTGAAATGGCCGAGCACAATTTCGTCGATATCCTTTGGCGCCATGCCGGCATCGGCGAGCGCATCATTGGCAACCCGCACGATCAGACTTTCGACGGTTTCGCCTTCGAGTCGGCCAAAGGGGCTGTGTGCCCAACCGACGATGCAGGCCGTCATGCCATTCACTCCTTTGTCGAATTTTGGTCGCTTTCGTTTGGGATTTACCACAGTCGAAAATAGAATATACTAAATCTCGAAGCGTGGGCACGGTTGGCTTTGCGATTCGGCCCGCCTTTGGTCTAGATAGCCGCGCAAACTGTGTGGAAATTCGTCGATCCGAGGCTGAAAAACCAGTGTCAGTCATCACGCTGCTTCGAGGTTCCATCGTTGCATTGACCGCTGCCGGCGTCGCGGCGGTGGGGGTCTCGCGCGCGTCTGCCGAGGCATTGCTCTTGGTCGAGGCCGACAGCGGCAAGGTGCTGTTTGCCGAAAACGCCACCTATCCTTGGTACCCCGCATCACTGACCAAGCTGATGACGGCGTATGTCCTGCTGCACGCGGTCAAGGAGGGGCGCCTCACACTCGACAGCCTGCTCACCGTTTCGCAATTCGCCTCGGTGCAGAAGCCCGCGAAAATGGGCCTCAAGCCCGGCCAGCAGGTCACCGTCGACAATGCGTTGAAGATGCTGATGGTGCGGTCGGCCAACGACATCGCGGTCGTGGTCGCCGAGGGGGTGGGCGGCTCGGTCGAAAAATTCGCCGATGAAATGAACCGCGCCGCGATCCACCTCGGCATGACGCAATCGAGCTTCGTCAATCCGAACGGAATGCCCGCCGAGGATCAGATCAGCTCGGCGCGCGACCTTGCAATCCTCGCCCGCGCGCTGATCCATGAATTCCCGGAATACGACATGTATTGGCACATTCCGGCCATCCGCTTTGGAGCCCACACGACGCAGAACTACAACAAGCTGCTCGGCCGCTATCCCGGAACCGACGGCATGAAAACCGGCTTCATCTGCGCATCCGGGTTCAATCTGGTGGCCACGGCGACGCGCAACAACCGGCGACTGATCGCCGTGATCCTGGGCTCGTCGAGTTCGGCCGCCCGCACGGTCAAGGCGGCGCAGCTGCTCGAACGCGGCTTCAACGGAGCGGGTCTGGCTTGGCTCGCGCCCTCGCTCGGCACCGTCGATACGCTACCCGCGATCGACGCCTCGCCTCCGGATCTGCGCGAGGTCATTTGCGGGGCATCCGCGCACCGCAAGAAGCCGGCGTCCGAAAACGAGGACGACGACGACAACAACGCGATCCACGAAGAGCAGAACGCGCAGCAGGCTGGCAACGGCGAGCAGAAGTTCAAACTGTCCAATCTCGCGCCGGCGCACGGCAAAGGATCGTCGTTGCTTGGCCCGAAGGTGGAGGCCGCAAATCCGATCGAGGTCTATGTCGGCCCGTCGCGCAAGCCGGCAGAATCCCAGTTCATCGCGACGCGGGCAAAACTGCGCAAGGCGGCGCCTAAGCCCGACAAGTCAACCTCCAACTCAACCGACCAGGTGGCGGCCGCGCCACGAACGGAAACAAGCCCTGTCCCGGGTGGTTCGGGCACAGCGACGGACGCGGCTCCGGGCTGGATGAGCTTTGCACCGGCCGGCGCGCCGACAACGGCGCCATCGCCGACGGAATTCGGGATACCGGTGCCGCGGCCACGGCCGAAATCCAACTGAACACACGATGATCGCGGCTGGCGAGGGTGAGCGCCCACGGATCGCGCCTTTGCCGCTGACCGTGCTGACCGGCTTTCTCGGCGCCGGCAAGACCACCCTGCTCAATCGCCTGATCAAAGACCCGGCGCTCGCCGAAACAGCCGTCATCATCAACGAATTCGGCGAGATCGGGCTCGATCATCTGTTGGTCGAGAAGATCGACGACAACCTCATGCTGCTGCAGAGCGGCTGCCTCTGCTGCACCATGCGGGGAGACCTCGTCGGCGCGCTGGAGAAGCTCCTGCGCGACCTCGATAACGGCCGGGCGCGCTTTGCCCGTGTGGTGATCGAAACAACCGGCCTCGCCGACCCTGCACCGGTTCTGCAAACCGCCATGGCGCATCCTTACCTTGTGCTGCGATTCCGGCTCGATGGCGTTACCGCGGTGGTCGATGCGGTGAATGGGCTTTCGACGCTCGATGCGCATATGGAATCGGTCAAACAGGCGGCGGTGGCCGACCGGATCGTGCTGACCAAGACCGATCTGCTCGACACGGCGGAGCGCCGCGCGACAGCCGAGCGGCTGCGAACGCGGCTTCGCAAACTCAATCCAGCGGCACCGCTGCTCGATGCCGCCACAGGCGAGGCCACGGCGGCCCGTCTGCTCGACTGCGGGCTCTATAATCCGCTAGGTAAGATACCCGATGTCAGGCGCTGGCTCGCGGCGGAGGCCTATGCCGAGACAACGCCGCACGGCCATGCGCATCATCACGACGTGAACCGCCACGATGACCGCATCCGCGCCTTTACGCTTGCCACCGAGGCGGCGATTTCCACCTCGTCGTTCGAGCTTTTCCTCGAACTGGTGCGCGCCATGCACGGACCCAATCTGCTGCGGTTCAAGGGGGTCGTGAAGCTCGCCGAGACCCCCGACCAGCCGTTGGTCGTCCATGGGGTGCAGCACATTCTGCATCCGCCGGCACGGTTGCCGCGCTGGCCTGACGACGACCACCGCACCCGTTTGGTGTTCATCACCCGCGATGTCGATGAACGCACAATCCGCGAGCTGTTCGCGGCGTTTCTCAATCAAGCGGCGCCCGACCGGCCCGATCGCGCGGCCCTGACCGACAACCCGCTAACGCCGTTCGGCGGGGCCGACCGCTAATCGTGACGGCGACGCTTGTCACGCGCGGGCGACTCTTGGATGCTATGCCGCATGGGGCGGTGAATGGGATTCGTCCAGCAGATCAAAGATGATCTCGTCTTCCTGCGCGGCGCATTGCGCGCGCTCAAGATGACCACCCCGATCGCCAAGAACCGTACGCGCGTCTTTCCGGTCGTGGTGGAGGAGCTGGCGGAGAAATTTGGCGAAGCGCCGGCGCTGATCTCCGAGCGGGAGCGCTTGACGTTCCGCAGCCTGTTGGAGCGGTCAAACCGCTATGCGCGCTGGGCGCAGTCGCAACATCTCGCCAAGGGCGAGACGGTCTGCCTGCTGATGCCGAACAGGCCGGAATACATGGCGGTGTGGGTCGGCATCACGCGTGTCGGCGGGGTGGCGGCACTGCTCAATACCAATCTCGTGGGGCCGTCGCTTGCCCACTGCATCGACATCGTACAGCCGAAGCTGATCATCGTCGCCGCGGAGCTGGCGCATGCTTTTGCAAGCGCGAAGCCGCTGCTCAAGACCAATCCGCAAGTGTGGTCGCACGGCGCGAGCGGCGAATTTCCGCGTATCGACAGCGCGATCGAAAATCTCTCGGGTGGGCCGCTTGCCGTTGCCGAACGGCCGGCGCTGACGATCGAAGACCGGGCGCTCTATATCTACACGTCCGGCACCACCGGCATGCCGAAGGCGGCGAACGTCAACCATTACCGGGTGATGCTTGCCGCCTGCGCTTTTGCGGGGGTGATGGACACCAAACCCTCGGATCGCATGTATGACTGTCTGCCGATGTATCACACCGCCGGCGGGCTTGCGGCGATCGGTGCGCTGCTGGTCAACGGCGGCTCGGTGTTCATCCGCGAGAAATTCTCGGTTCGCGATTTCTGGGACGACGTGGTTCGCTTCGACTGCACGCTGTTTCAATATATCGGGGAACTTTGCCGCTATCTCGTGCAAGCGCCGCCGAACCCGAACGAGATACGCCATCGGCTCCGGCTAGCCTGCGGCAACGGGCTTCGCCCCGACCTTTGGGTGGAATTCAAAAAGCGCTTCCGGATTCCGCAAATCCTGGAATTCTACGGGGCGACCGAAGGCAATGTGAACATGTTCAACTTCGAGGGTAAGCCCGGCGCGGTCGGCCGCATCCCGTGGTTCGTCGCGCATCGCTTCCCGACCGCGATCGTGAAATTCGACGTCGATCAGCAGACGCCGGTGCGCGATGCGAACGGCCTGTGCGTGCGCTGCGCGGTGAACGAACCCGGCGAGGTGATCGGCAAGATCGTCAACGATGCATCGAAACCGGGCAATCGGTTCGAGGGCTATGCCAGGACGGCCGAGAACGAGAACAAGATTTTACGCAATGTATTCAAGCCAGGCGACGTCTGGTTCCGTACCGGCGACCTGATGCGCAAGGACAAGCAGGGCTATTTCTATTTCGTCGATCGCATCGGCGATACGTTCCGCTGGAAGGGCGAGAACGTCTCGACCTCGGAGGTCGCCGAGACGATCAACGTCTTCCCCGGCGTCAAGGACGCCAACGTATATGGCGTGCAGGTGCCGGGCCGCGACGGCCGCGCCGGTATGGCTGCGATTGTCTACAACAACGGCGACAAATGCGATCTGGCCGGACTTTACGCGCATCTTTCCTCGCACCTGCCGGAGTATGCGCGACCGCTGTTCTTGCGGATTCAAAACGAGATCGAAGTGACCGGCACGTTCAAACAAAAAAAGATTGACCTTGCGCGGCAGGGTTTCGATCCGGCCATCAGCAACGATCCGATCTATTTCAACGATTCGCGATCACGGTCGTTTGTGCGGCTCGATCCGACGCTCTATAACCGGATCACGAGCGGGCAAGTGCGGCTGTGACCTCGCTGTCGTGGAGTCTCGCGTGTGAATACAACTGTTTCTGCCGGCGCCGTGCTCGCGTTCTGGCGTGCGGCCGGGCCGAAAAAATGGTTCACAAAGCATAAGACGTTCGACGCCGAAATCGCGGCGCGGTTTCTGCCGACCTACGAAGCTGCGGCTGCAGGCGCGCTCGACGCATGGGAGGCTACACCGGACGGCGCGCTTGCGCTGCTCATCGTGCTCGATCAGTTCTCGCGCAACATGTTTCGTGGCAGCGCCCGGGCGTTTGCCGCCGATCCGCTCGCCCGCGCAGTGGCTGATCGCGCCATTGCGCGGGGTTACGATGAGCGGTTTACCCTGCCGGAGCGAACCTTCTTCTACTTGCCGTTCGAGCATTCGGAAGATCTTGCCGACCAGGATCGATGCGTGGCGCTGGCTCGCGCCAGCGGCGACGCCGATGCGCTCAAATGGGCCGAACTCCACGCCGACATCATCCGGCGGTTCGGCCGATTTCCTCATCGGAACCATGTGCTGGGCCGAGCGACTACGCCAGCCGAGCAGGCGTTTCTCGATGACGGCGGTTTTGCCGGCTGAGCCCTTCGCATTCCTCTAGGCGATCCCGGAAGCCGTGGGGTAGCATCCCCTCCCGAACGGCCGGGATGCCAAGAGGGCCGCAACGAAAACACTTGGAGAGTTGTGATGCGACACGTCATATCCGCGGCCCTTTTTACGACCCTGCTGACCCTCGGCTCCGCCGTTCACGCGCAAGCTCCGCAAGGCTACCCAGCCGACTACGGCAAGCTGATCGAGGCCGCCAAGAAGGAAGGCAAGGTGGTGATCTACTCCACCACCGATGCGGTCGCCGGCAATCCGCTGGTGAAGGATTTCGAGGCGCTCTATCCCGGCATAAAGGTCGAGTATTCCGATCTCAATTCCACCGAGCTCTACAACCGCTTCATCGCCGAGGCCGCCGCCAACAACGGCACCGGTGATCTGATCTGGTCATCGGCAATGGACTTGCAGGTGAAGCTGGTCGCAGACGGCCACGCTGCCGCTTACGCCTCGCCGGAAATCAAGGCGCTGCCGAAATGGGCGGTGTGGAAAGAGGCCGCTTATGGCACGACCTACGAACCGATCACCTTCGTCTACAACAAGCGCCTGGTGCCGGCCGAAGATGTTCCGAAAGACCACACCGCGCTGCTGAAGCTGCTCAATGCCAAACCCGATTTCTACAAAGGCAAGATCACCGCCTACGATCCGGAACGCTCCGGCGTCGGCTATCTGTTCTGCAATGAGGATGTGAAGAACTTCCCGGCCGCCTGGGACCTGTTCAAGGCCATGGGCAAGGTCCAGGCCAAGCTCTACACCAGCGCCGGCGCCATGATGGAGCGCGTCGGTTCCGGCGAGCACCTGATTGCCTATGGAATTTTCGGCTCCTATGCGCTCGGCCGTTCCAAGAAGGATCCCAACCTCGGCATCATCCTGCCGGCCGACTACACCATGGTGACGTCGCGCGTCGCGTTCGTCTCGAACAAGGCGAAGAATCCGAACGCCGCCAAATTGTTCCTCGACTATCTCTTGTCCAAGCGCGGCCAGGATATCGTCGCCAATACGGCCGATCTTTATTCGCTGCGCTCGGATGTGGATGGCGAAGCGACGCTTAAACGGGTCACGCAGTTGATCGGCGACAAAGCGCGCCCGGTTCCGATCGATGCAACGCTGCTGGAAAACCTGGATCAGGCGAAGCGGCTCGCGTTCCTGTCCAAGTGGCAGGCGGCCAAAAAAGGACAGTGAAGGCATCGCCCGGCCTCGACCTGATGCTGCGGTGATGATCAGGAGGCCATGCCGATCATCGTCTATCGCCTTGTCGTGCTCGGCATTACTACGCTTGCCGTGGCGGCGCCGCTGTCGCTGGTCATCTACCAGAGCTTCCTCACCGCGCCGTTTTTCGATCGTTCGGCGCACTTGAGTCTGGCGGCTTATTCCTTCGTCTTCGCCGATTCCGATTTCTGGCAGGCCTTCTGGACCACGCTTTCCATCTGCACCGGTATGGTGGTGATCGCCGTGCCGCTCGGCGCGCTGCTCGCGTTCCTGATGGTACGCACCGATGTTCCAGGCCGCCGCTATCTCGAGCCTCTGATCCTGGTACCGATCTTCGTATCGGCCGTGGTGATCGCCTTCGGCTACGTGGTGGCGGTCGGACCGGTCGGGATATTTTCGACGTTGGCCGCGGACGTGCTCGGCTTCGTGCCGTGGAACCTCTATTCGATGCTCTCGCTGATCGCGATCGCCGGGCTGACGCACGTGCCGCACGTCTATCTCTACAGCGCGGCCGCCTTGCGCGGCTTGAGCACCGATTTGGAGGAAGCCGCGCGGGTTTCCGGCGCCAATCCTTTCCGTGTCGCGCTCAACGTCAGCCTGCCGATGATTTTGCCCGCGATCTTGTTCGCCGGGGTGCTGGTATTCTTCCTCGGTTTCGAACTGTTCGGGCTGCCGCTGGTGCTCGGCGATCCGCAGGATGTGCTGGTGCTCTCGACGTATCTGTTCAAGCTGACCAACAAGCTTGGCGTTCCGTCCTATCAGCTCATGGCGGTGGTTGTGGTTGTGATCATCGCGGTCACGGCGCCTTTGGTATTCATGCAGCGCCTCCTGCTCCGCCAAGCCCAGCGCTACGTCTCGGTACGCGGCAAGGGTTTGAAGACCCAGCCGCTCAAATTACACGGCTGGCGCTGGATTGCGTTCGCGGCGATCTTGTTCTGGCTGTTCATCACGGTGGCGGTCCCGCTATTCGGCATCACGTTGCGTTCGTTCGTCGTGAATTGGGGCCAGGGCGTGAAACTTTCGGAAGTGCTCACGCTTGATCACTATCGCGAGCTCTCGGACTATCCGAACGTGGTGCGTGGCATTTTCAATACACTCGGCATCGGCGTGATCGGAGGAGCGGCAGCGGTCGCCTGCTACACGGCGATTGCGCTGGCGGTACACCGCTGGAACTCGGGCTGGACGCGGCTCGTCGATTACCTCGTGATGGTGCCGCGCGCCATGCCGGGCCTGGTCGCCGGCCTGGCACTGCTTTGGGTGTTCCTCTTCGTGCCGTTCTTGTCGCCCGTCAAGGAAACCATGATCTCGATCTGGCTTGCCTATTCGATCGTCTGGCTCGCTTACGGCATGCGGCTCGTCTCCGGCACGCTGCTGCAAGTCGGGCCGGAACTCGAGGAAGCCGCGCGTGTCTCAGGCGCCAGCGATCTGCGCGTCAAACGCGACGTGACCGTGCCGCTGATCAAATACGGCATGCTGGCAAGCTGGCTGCTGATTTTCCTGATTTTCGTGCGCGAATATTCTACCGGCATCTATCTGCTCGGACCCGGCACCGAGGTGATCGGCTCGCTGCTGGTGTCATTGTGGGGCACCGGAGCGATCGATCTCGTGTCTGCCCTTTCGGTCGTCAACGTGGTGATGATCGGCGTCGGCCTCGGCGTCGCGGTCCGTCTCGGAGTGCGCCTGCATGGCTGATCTCGTGGTGAAGGATCTGCAATTGCGTCTCGGGGAGAACGAGATCCTCAAGGGCGTCTCGCTCAACGTCACGCCAGGCCAGGTCGTGGCACTGCTCGGGCCGTCGGGCAGCGGAAAGACCACGTTGCTGCGCGCGGTTGCCGGACTGGAGCAACCGCATGCCGGCGCGATTGCGATCAGCGATCAGGTGTTTTTCGACGCATCCCGCGGTATCGACCTGCCGGCCGAACAGCGCGGGCTGGGCCTCGTGTTCCAGTCCTACGCGCTATGGCCGCACCGTACGGTGTTTGGCAACGTCGCTTATGGCCTCAGGCTGCGCAACGCCGCTGCCGCCGACATCAAGGCGCGCGTGGAAAAAACCCTTGGGCAGATCGGCCTCGGCCATCTCGCGGAACGCTATCCGCACCAGCTTTCCGGCGGCCAGCAGCAGCGCGTCGCCATCGCCCGCGCGCTGGTCTACGAACCGCCGGTGATCCTGCTCGACGAGCCGCTGTCGAACCTCGACGCGAAACTGCGCGAGGAAGCGCGCGCCTGGCTGCGTACGCTGATCGTCACGCTCGGATTGTCGGCGATCCACGTAACCCACGATCAGGTGGAGGCGATGGCGATCGCCGATCGGATCATTTTGCTGGAAGGCGGCGTGGTGGCGCAGGAAGGCCCGCCGACCGCCCTTTACAACGAGCCGGCGACCCTGTTCGCCGCCGAATTCATGGGCAGCAATAACCGGCTCGATGGCAAGCTGCTGGACATATCCGGTGGGCAAGCGACCATGGACGTATTCGGAGAGCGCATCAGTGGGATGGCGCGGACCAAAGCCGCCCCGGGCCGCACAGTTGTCGGCGTCATCCGGCTTGAGCGCGTGCGCTGCGCGACCGGACCCGGCCCTAACCGGATCAAGATGGTGCTCAAAGCCCCGATGTATCTCGGCGAACGCTGGGAGCTGGTGTTTGCGCGGGAGAACCTGACCGTGCGCGCCTATGCTTCCGCCCCGCTGCCATCGGGCGAGCATTATGTCGAATTCCCACGCGATGCCCTGTGGGTGTTTTAGCAAACGCGTGATACGACCAGCGCATGACCGAATTTCGCGGCGTCTATCCCTATCTTGTCTCTCCCGTCGACAAAAATGGACGCGTCAAAACCGACGTGCTCGCGCGGCTGGTGAAGGATTTGATCAAAGCGGGCGTGCACGGCCTGACGCCGCTCGGCTCGACCGGCGAGTTCGCCTATCTCAACAACGAACAGCGTGCCGCGGTTGTTAAAACGACGATCGACGCCGCTGACGGGCGTGTGCCGGTGGTTGCGGGTGTGGTTTCAACCTCGACCGCAGACGCGGTTGCGCAAGCCAAGCATTATCAGCGGCTCGGCGCGGACGGCATTCTCGCCATCCTTGAAGCGTTCTTTCCGCTCAAGGACGCGCAGATCGAAAGCTATTTCCGCGCCGTTGCCGACGCGGTGACGATTCCGGTCGTGCTCTACACCAATCCGCAATTCCAACGCAGCGATCTTCCGCTCGATGTCATCGCGCGGCTCGCCGAGCACAAGCGCATCCGCTACATCAAGGATGCGTCGACCAACACCGGACGACTGCTTTCGATCATGAATCGCTGCCCAAAGCTGAAAGTATTTTCAGCCTCCGCGCACATCCCGGCTGCCGTGATGCTGATCGGCGGCGTCGGCTGGATGGCGGGACCGGCGTGCGTGATCCCGAAAGAGAGCGTGCGGCTCTATGATCTTTGCCGCAGCGGAAACTGGGATGGCGCTATGGCGCTGCAACGCGCGCTCTGGCGCATCAACGAAGCATTCGCGCGCTTCAATCTCGCGGCCTGCATCAAGGCGGCGCTGCAAATCCAAGGCTACGATGTCGGCGATCCGGTGCCGCCGCAAGCCGCGCTTACCGCCGACGCGCGCAAGATCGTTAAGGGCATCCTGGCCGACATCAAGAAACTGCCATTGAAGTAATGCGGGCGCTCAGCCACGCGCGCGCAGCAAGCGGCGGATGACCTTGCCGGTCGTCGTCATGGGCATTTCGTCGATGAAAGCGACCTCGCGCGGATATTCGTGAGCGGAAAGCCGCGTCTTGACGAAATCCTGGATGTCGGCAGCGAGCTTGTCGGACGGCGGGTGGTTTGGTTTGAGCATGATGAAGGCCTTGACGATTTCGGTACGCACGGGATCGGGCTTGCCGACCACGGCGGCGAGCGCCACGGCCGGGTGCTTGATCAGGCAGTCTTCGATTTCGCCTGGGCCGATGCGATAGCCGGAGGACGTGATCACGTCGTCGTCGCGGCCGACGAAATGGAAATAGCCGTCGTCATCGACGAGGCCCTGGTCACCGGTCGTCATCCAGTCGCCGATGAATTTCTCGCGCGTCGCATCGGGGCGCGCCCAATATTCGAGGAACATCACGGGATCGGGCCGGAGCATCGCGATCTGGCCCACCTCACCGGCCGGCGCCGATGAACCGTCGGGGCGGATCACCGCGACGGTGTGGCCGGGCACCGGCCTGCCGATGGCGCCGGGCCGCGACACGCCAAGCGCCGCGCAAGACGACAGCACGATATTGCATTCGGTCTGACCGTAGAACTCGTTGATGGTGAGACCGAGCGCGGATTTGCCCCATTCGTAGGTCTCGGCGCCGAGCGCCTCGCCGCCGGAGGCCACCGAGCGCATGCGGATGGCGTGACGGCCTTGCGGATTAGGCGCCGAGCGCAGCATGCGCAGCGCGGTCGGCGGGATAAACGCATTGCGCACGCCGTGGCGGGCGATGAGCGCGAAGGCCTCTTCCGGGTCGAAGCGATCGAAGCGACGCGCCACCACTGGAACGCCGTAGTACAGGCTCGGCAGCAAAATATTGAGCAATCCGCCGGCCCAGGCCCAGTCCGCGGGCGTCCACATGCGATCCCCGGGCTGCGGGAAGAATTCATGATGAAACTCGACACCGGGCAGGTGTCCGAGCAGCACGCGGTGACCATGCAGCGCGCCCTTGGGCTGGCCGGTGGTGCCGGACGTATAGACCATCATGGCCGGATCGTCGGCGGATGTGCCTTCCGGCGTGAAAGCATCCGACGCGCGTGCCAACGTTTCGCCAAAACCGAGCGCATCGTCCTGCGGCCCGTCGATCGCCAAAATGAGTTCGAGGGCGGGAAGCTCCGCGCGGATCGGCGCGATCTTGGCAAGCCCTTGCGCGTTGGTGATCAGCGCCTTGGCTCCCGAGTTGTGCAATCGATAGGAAACGGCCTCGACGCCAAACAGCATCGCAAGCGGCAAGGCGATGCCGGCGAGTTTGTAGATGGCGATATGAATTGCCGCCACTTCGGGCGCCTGCGGTAACAGGATTGCCACGCGATCGCCGCGCTCGATGCCGTAAGCGCGCAACGCATTGGCGAGACGGTTCGACGTCTCTCGCAGCCAACCAAAAGTGATGTCCTGCGTGCGGCCATCAGGTTGCACGGCCACAAGAGCAAGCTTGTGCGGATCGCGCGCGGCCCAGCGGTCGCATACGTCGACACCGATGTTGAAGCGCGCCGGCACCTGCCAACGGAATTGGCGGTAGAGCTCGTCGTAATTCCGGGCGTCAGGCAGCATCGAATTCAGATCGCGTGCGATTGCAAACTGCGCGCTGGCGGCCGTAATCGCTCCGTCCCTTTTTGAAACACACGTGCGGCGCCGCTAACAGGTCCAAAGTCGATGCGTTGTCAGACAGCGCCTGCAATTTCCGATAACGCGTTTTCGAGTCGCTCGGAAAATACGGGCTTTCGACCGTGTCCGCTCGCGACTCATCGCGTGAACACTGCGATTCAATACGCTGTTGCATCTTCGTCGCACCGACGGGAAATAGCGCATCGGGCTCCATTGTTCAGGCTCGCGAAACTGACTAACCTTAGCATTAACAAACATTAAAGCAGCAGCGCGATGCGCGAACGTCGCGGCTGATCGGGGGTCAAGGGCGGTCGAGCTAAGTTGCGTACACTGTGCGAGTGCGTGTTTTGATCGACATCGACGTTGTGCTTGTGAACGTAGACGAACGAACCGCCTTTTGCTCGGACGGCGTCACGCGCTCATTTCATGAAATGTACGATGCCGATGCGCAGCCCACGGAAAATCCCGACGAAGCCATCGCCGCAGTCGTCAAGGTCGGTGATGATCAATACATCGTGCTCAATCTGATGGACGACGAACCGGTCGAAGTCCACTGACCCAAGAGGGGCTCAAGAGGGGGTGGGGCACGAACGCCCAGCCGCGGGGGCGGCTGGGCGTTACTTTTTGTTGAATTCGGCAGAAAGCGACTAGATCGCTTCCTTCAATTCCTTGGCCGCACGGAAGGCCACCTTCTTGCTGGCCTTGATCTGGATCGGCTCGCCGGTCGCAGGGTTGCGGCCCATGCGCGCGGCGCGCTTGCGCACCACGAGGATGCCTAAGCCAGCAAGGCGAATACGGTCGCCTTTCTTGAGATGCTTGGTGACCAGGTTGACCAGGTCTCCCAGGATGGCTTCCGCCTGCTTCTTCGGCATCTCATGGTCGCCCGCGAGGCTCGCGGCGAGGTGCTTCAGACTGACGGTGTTCACTTTGGGCTTATTCGTAGCGGGCTGCATAGCCATGGTGTCGCGACTCCCCTTGAAATAATGGTGTTTTGAAAACACAGAATGATGCGCTCCGCAATCGGGTAACGCAGTTTTCGCCCATAAACATTGGGATTTCGGTGGATGACTAAAGTCGGGGTCTTAAGGGTATTTTGCCAAAGTGCCGGATATTGCTGGTCAATCCACCCTTTCGTTGGGCGCAGCCAGGATTAACACCCAGAAAACCTTATATTTGGATGCCGGTGCATAGGCAGCCGCGATTCCCATCCGGGTCACGTCGGGAGCGAGCATATTGGCCCTATGGCCGGGCGATTCGCGCCAGCCGGAAAAGACCTCGGCGAGCGTGTCGTGGCCGGCGGCGATGTTCTCGACCACGGTGCGGGCGCGGACGGTGGAATGCCGGACGCGCTCGCCAAAACTGCCGCCGACATTGTGGCTGAGCTCGTCGCGGGCCGCCATGGTGCGGGCATGCTCCTGCGCCAGTCGCATCAGCTCCTTGTCGATCACCACGGATCCGAGACCATGATTGTGCCGGAAGCCAGAAATCATCGATGCCGCGGTCTTGGCGTCGAGCACGGCACGTGCAGAGGCCATGCTGACGTAGACGATCGGCGTCTCTGTGTCGGGCTGCTCGACCGCGCAGGCCGTCAAACAAATTCCGAGCATCAAAGCTGCAAGCATGCGGACAGTCCCTTCAATCCATAAGCGCCGCATTTCAGGCTCCGAATGCGTGAAGGGACTATGCAATCATGGCCAAAGGTTGAACAGCCGCGGTCATTGCAGACGCATGTTCATCAGCCGCTCGGCATTGCCGACCATGATCTTGCGCCGCGTCGCCGCGTCAAGTCCAAGCGCGTCCATGACCTCAAGCGTCTTGGCGATAGGGCCAAGCGGTGCATCGGTCGCAAACACCACGCGATCGCTTCCGAAGAATTCGAGCCCGCACGGCAGCCCGTATTGTCCGCCGAACATGGCCGTATCGGCATAAAAATCGTGGAAGTAATCAAGATGCGGCCGCTTGAGTGAAGACAGAACCTTCGAATAATCCTCGTCAATGGTTCGACTGCCGAGAACGTCCATTCCCAGGCCGATGCGGCCGTCGAAATAGGGAATCATCCCGCCGCCGAGATGGTGGGTGATGATCTTCAGCTTGGGATGTCGATCGAAGATTCCAGCAAAGACCAGGCGCGCCATGGCGATTGTGGTCTCGTAAGGCCAGCCGAAGCACCACCACATCTCAAAACGCGATTTCTGCTCGGCTGCGTAGTCCGACATGCTTGCGGTGCGCGCCGGGTGCAGCCAGATCGGCAGGTCGTGAGCGGCGAGCGCTGCGAACAGCGGAGCAAAGCGCGGCTCGTCGAGCGGGTGACCGGCGATATTGGTGAACACTTGAATGCCGCGCGCGCCGAGCGTCTTTATCGCGCGATCGGCTTCCCTGATCGAGGCATCGACGTCATCGAGCGATACCGCCGCAACGAAGGCAGGAAACCGGTCGGGATGACGCGCGCGGAGCTCGGCCATGGAATCGTTGGCGACGCGCGCAAGATTTTTCGCTATCTCGCCTTCGGCGATGTCCTCGATCGGCGGGTTTGGCAGCGAGATGATCTGGCGATAGTCGCCGAATTCATCCATCTCGCGGAAGCGGGCATCGAGATCGAACAGTTTTTTCACGGCCCGCAGCCGCTTGCCCATGTTGCCGAGCTTGGGTGAGCCGCGCTCGAGCTCCTGAAAAAAACGATCGGGAAAGATATGCGTGTAGATGTCGATAATCATGGGACAGCCTGTCGGTTGAGCGAATGCGAGCCTGATCTGCCTAGCGCACGATTTGGGCGAATATCAATGTTTCTCTTGCTGGTCTGATCTTCTTGTCGTTGCCGGGAATGCTCGGTTCGTGTTAGCTCACGACTACGATGAGCATCGCATCGTCCCAGGATAAGCAGAAAGAAATCGCGTTCTTCGATAGCCATGCTGCCGAGCATGCCTATGACGTGTTCACTCCGGAGAGCAGCGCGCGGCTGATTGCGGCGTGCATCGTCCACCTGGGACTCAAGCGCGGCACGCGGGTGGCCGATCTCGGCTGCGGATCGGGCGTGTTTTCCGATCTGCTGCAGCGCGCGGGTTACGATTGCGTCGGCCTCGATATCAGCCCGAAGCTGATTGCGCTCGGCCGCAGCAAATATCCCGATGTCGAATTCCTGGAGGGCGACGTGGAGCGCCTGCCCTTCCCGGCCGCGAGCCTCGATGGCGTGCTGCTCAGCGGAATCGTTCACCATCTGCCGGATCCTTCGCGTTGCGCAGCGGAAGTGTTTCGCGTGTTGCGTCCGGGCGGCCGTTTCGTCGCCTTCGATCCGAACCGGTTGAATCCGTTCATGTGGCTTTACCGCGACCGATCATCGCCATTCTACAGTTCAGTCGGGGTCACCGAGAACGAGCGTCCGGTGCTCGCGCGCGAAACCGCGGCGGTGTTTCGCAAGGCCGGTTTCGCGGTCGACACGGATTACCTTTCGAATTTGCGTTATCGCTACGTCGCTTCGGCTAAAGTGCGCTGGCTTTTACCTATTTATAACGCGATCGATGGTGTAGTGTTCTCGCTGCCATTGACCAAGCCGTTCCGCTCGTTCGTGCTGACCTTTGGAGAGAAGCCTTGAGCGTCACCGACATTCGCTCGGCAGCCCGGAAAGGCACCGCCGCGGTGCAGGCAGCGGACCTGACCGTCGTCGGGGGTGCCGGCCATGTCGGCGTGCCGCTCGTGCTCGCGTTCGCGGCCAAAGGGATGACGGTCAACGTCAACGACATCAACGAGGATAGCCTGGCGACGCTCAAGAGCGGCCGACTGCCCTTCATCGAACACGGCGCGCAGGAATTGCTGACCAAAGCCCTCGCCGACAAGCGGCTGACCTTTAGCGGTAAGCCGAGCGAAATTTCCAACAAAGGTCCGGTGATCATTACGATCGGCACGCCGGTCGACAAGTTTCTCAATCCGGAACGCGGCGTGGTGCAGGATTGCATCGATGCGCTGCTGCCGTACCTGCGCGACGGCCAACTGCTCGTGCTGCGCTCTACGCTTTATCCCGGCACCACGGATTGGATCGACGGCCACCTCAAGCGGCATAAGCGCAAATTGAAGGTCGCGTTCTGCCCGGAACGAATCGTGCAGGGCTTCGGCATCGAGGAATTGAGCCGCATGCCGCAAATCATCAGCGGCACCTCGCGCGAGGCGGAGGAGGAGGCCGCGGCTTTGTTCCGTCCGATCGTGTCTGAACTCGTGATGCTCAAACCGATCGAGGCGGAGTTCGCCAAGCTGTTCAACAACGCCTATCGCTACATCGAATTCGCCGTGACCAATCAGTTCTATCTCATCGCCAAGTCGGCTGGGCTCGATTACCATCGAATCCTCAAGGCGATGAAGCACAACTATCCGCGCGCCAAGAATATCCCGCGGCCGGGCTTTGCCGCCGGGCCATGCCTGGTCAAGGACACGATGCAGCTGCTTGCGTTTGCCAGCAACGAATTCGGCCTTGGCAATACGGCCATCCTCGTCAACGAGGGACTGGTGCTGCACGTGATCGGCGACCTGAAGCAACATTACGAACTCAGCAAGATGACGATCGGCCTGCTTGGCATGGCGTTCAAGGCCGAGATCGACGACGTACGATCGTCGCTCAGCTACAAGTTCAAGAAGGCGCTGGAGAGCCAGGCACGAGAGGTGCTGACAACCGATCCGTTCGTGACCACCGATCCCAACTTGCTGCCGCTTGACGAAGTGGTCGCCCGCAGCGACCTGCTGATCCTGTGCACGCCGCACAATTGCTATAAAACCGCCGACCTGAAGGGCAAACCGGTGGTCGATGTCTGGGGTTTTTTCGAGAAGGCCAACGTCGTCTATTGAGCGATGGCGCCGCAGCTCGACATCGTCATTCCCGTCTACAACGAAGGCCGGAACATCCTTGCGACCCTCGCGGCCTTGTCGCGCGAGGTACAGACGCCGGCGCGGGTTCTCATCGTCTACGACCTGCCGGAAGACGATACGCTGCCGGCGATCCTCGACAATCCGCCGAACCATCCCGGGCTTGCTGTGGAATTCGTGCGCAATCGCGGGCGCGGCGCGCATCAAGCGGTTATGACCGGCTTTACCGCGAGCACGACGCCGTTCGTGGTGATGATGCCCGCAGATGACGATTTCAACGCGGCCATCCTCGACCAGATGGTCGCGCTCGCCCGGCAAGGCTGCGATATCGTTTGCGCCAGTCGGTTCATGCCGGGTGGCAAGATGGTTGGCTGTCCTTGGGTCAAGGCCGCACTGGTGCGGGTGGCGGCCTTTACGTTGCATCACGTCGCACGTGTGCCGACCCACGATGCATCGAGCGGCTTTCGATTGTTCTCGCGACGCGTGATCGACCAGATTGCGGTCGAGTCGAGCGAAGGTTTCTGCTACAGCATCGAACTCTTGGTGAAGGCGCACCGGTTGGGCTGGCGGATCGGCGAAGTGCCGGCGGTCTGGTACGAACGCAAGCACGGCACGAGCCGGTTTCGCGTGTTGAAATGGCTCCCCAGCTATCTGCGTTGGTACTTCTATGCGTTCGCCACCACCTTTCTGCGCCGGCCGCCGAACACGGTTACGATGAAAACGGCAGGCACGTCGTTAGGCACCCTATGACCGAGGAATGGCCGAAGATACGCTCGCGCCGTACCACCAAGGTCTCTCCCTGGATGGACCTGATTGCGCGCGAGGTTGAATTTTCGCCTGGTGCTGCCGTGCAGACTTATCACGCGGTCGCGCAGGCCGATTATCTCGCGATCGTCGCGCGCACGCCAAACGGACGCATTCCGATCGTCCGGCAGTATCGGCCGGCGATCGAGGCATTTTCCTGGGAACTGCCGGCGGGCCTTGTCGATCCAGGCGAGAAGCCGGAGGAGGGCTGCCGACGCGAGTTGCTGGAAGAAACCGGCTATCCCGCGCGCTCAATCCATCTGCTCGGTACGACGTCGCCGTGCACCGGCAGGCTGAGCAATCGCATTCATTCCTTCTTTGTGGAAACCGACGAGCGTGATGCCTCGTTCGAGCCGGAGCCTGGCCTTTCGGTCAAACTGGTATCGCCGGCGGAACTCGCCCGCATGATCACGGCCGGCGAGTTTGCCCAGCAGTTGCATCTCGGAGCCCTGATGCTGGCTGAATTGAACTCGTTCGTGAAGCTCAAGTGAGCCTTCGCTAGCCGCTGCGGCCGGCCAGCAGCGGATCGAGGCCGAGCCGCGCGCGGGACCAGTGGTGCTCCAGCCATGCGGCCATGCGCGGGAAGAGGCGTTGCAGCAGGCCAAGGCCTTCCTCGCCCATCCAGACTGCGCAGACCAGCAAGGTGAGCAGCCAAGTCAAATAGTAGTAGCGCTCGTAAGACAGGTAGAAGAGCGCGACCGGATGCAGCGCAAGCGCCGACCATGCGATGAGCCGAAGCCACGGATCGTAACCACGCGCAAATCCGACACGCACAAGGACCGCGATGGCGGCGGCGTGCACCGGTATCATCAATGAGGATTCGGAAGGACCAGAAAGCCAGCGCGCGATTTGCAAAACCGCGCCGTGGAGATGCTCGCCGGAAAAATTGAGCCGCAGCAGTTCTCCAAAAGCCGCGACATAGGACGATGGCGGCATTGGCAGCGCCTCGGCGATGGTGGCGTTGGCGCTGAACAACACGAAGACGCCACCGAAGTACCAATTGTGCAGCGCCATGGCGAATACCGGCAGAAAGCCGATGCAGAGGCCGGCCAGCCGCCGAATTTGAAGTTGCCACAATGCAGCGATGCCGGCGCCGCCGAGAAGCACAGCGGCGCCCGGTGCAAGATTGGGCCGCACGAACAGCGCCAGCGCAAACAACAGGCCTGCGCCGAGCGCCGGTGCAAAGCGGGCGTCTGGGCCATTCGGCGAGGGGCCAATAACGACGACGAGCCCGGACAGAAAGAGCGTTGCCGCCGCCGGATCGGCGAAACCGCGCGCGGCCCATTTTGCGTAATGAAGGAAACACGTGCCAAACAATGCACCGATCGGGATTGCGATGAAAATCAGCGTTAGCGCGAGCGCGTCACGCATGGCGATGAAGCGCCGGAATGCGGCGAACAGCACAAACGGCAAAGCCAATACGAGCGAGAGATAGCCAAGATAGGTTTCGCCGAAAACGACGTGCTCCAACGCGCGCAGATAACGCAGACCAGGTCCTCCGTAATAAAACACCATCTCTCCGCCTTCGAGCGCTTGCGAAAACTCACCGCTGAGCAAGTGCTGCAAAATCACGCGCCCGACACCGTCGTAAAACAGGCCGTCGTCGCCGCCGTCAAAGGGGCGCAGGCCGCCAATGAAACTCGCGTCAATGAGCAGCACCACCAGCAGCGACAGCGCGATAAACGTGAATGGCAGCGCGAGTCGACGGAGCCGACAGCGCGCCAGCAATATCAGCACGGCCAGAACCCCGATCGCCGGGAAGACAGCGGCGGCAAGATGGCGCAGGCGCATCGGCCATATCGGCTGCAATGTCATGGCAAGGTGCGCGTCGCGTGCGATCGCCAAACCGAAGATGCGCCGCCCGGCGTCGCTGCTTTCGAGCGTCCGGCAGAGCATCGAATCGTGCCGTATTGTCGTGAATTGCCGATCGGGGCCTTCCCACAGCACTTCGCCCTGCCAGCACAGCCCGCTGCCGACATAAGCGGCAGGAAATTGGTACATCACGAAAAACGGCATGGTCAGGCGCCAGGGATGCAGCAGGTCGAGCAGTGAACGCTGGCGCGTATTGCGCTGCAGGTCGCTCGCGTCGGAGAACCAATTGTATTTCACCTCGTTGATGAACCCGAGCCGCAGCCATACCGGATCGGAAAAGTCGATGTCGGTGACGCGGCGCGAAAACTTCGGATCGTCGAAGATGCCATCGGCGGAAAAAGCATAAGGCTGATCGGGACGGCCCTGACCCTGCCAACAGCCGAGCTCGGCCGAACTGCAATGTCGCTCGGGTGGATAAGCGCGATCGAATTCCTCCGCCATCGCGCGATAGACATCCGACGGCAGGGTGGCGACGAGCGCGTTGCTGGGCAGAAAGACGTTGTGGCCCTCCTCGATTTTCGGGCCGTTGAGGAGATGATGGGCGAAGCCGGCGAGGATCACGAGCAACGCGGCGGCCAGCCACGCCTTTGGCTGTCGCACGACGATGCTGTTGAAAATCACGACCACCGCGATCAAGAACAGGGCGTAGTTGAGGAGCGTATTGATCGGGAGACCCAGCGCCGCAATGACCAGCACAAGCGCGGCAAGTTTGCGCCAAATACCGGACCTCGCGCTGCCCTGGGATGACGGAATCAATTGATCGCGCCTGAATAGGTTGGCGGAACGTATCGCCTGGTCGCTCGGTTGTCGATGCGAACCCTTGACCGGCGCAATGATGCCGACCAGATTGCCGCCAATCATCGACCAACGGTAGGACGTCTGCTTGATCCGCCTCGGTATCGTGGGCTGCAACTACGGACGCATGGTCCTGCTGCCGGCGTTTCGCACGGACGCGCGTTGCCAGGTGGTCGCGCTTGCGGGCAGCGATCAGGCGCGAACGGCGGAACTGGCGCGCCAGTCCGGCGTCGCGGCCGGTTTCGGCGATTGGCAAAGCATGATCGAGCAGGCGAACCCGGATGCCGTGGCGATTGCCACGCCGCCGCAACTGCAACCCGCTATAGCGATCGGCGCGCTCGAGCGCGGCAAGGCGGTGTTTGTCGAAAAACCCATGGCGGTGGATCTTGCGGGCGCGACTGCTATGCTCAAGGCGGCTCGCAACAACCCGACGATGATCGATTTCGAATTCACGGAAGTGCCGGCGTGGCGTCGTGCCAAAGCGCTGATCGATCAAGGCGCGATCGGACGGCTACGCCATGTGATCGTGACCTGGAACGTGGAGAATAAATCGACGCAACAGCGGTTGAAGAACTGGAAGACCAGCGCGGCGGCGGGGGGTGGCGCGCTCGGCAACTTCGCGAGCCATTCGTTGCATTACCTGGAGTGGTTTTGCGGCCCGATCGCGGAGCTGACGGCACGACTGTCCGGCCTGCCGGACGATCCGGAATTCGAAGTGACCGCCGTGCTGGCGCTCGGTTTCACGTCTGGCGCGACCGGAAGCTACGTCATCAGTTGCGCATCTTATCTCGGTTCCGGTCACCGCCTCGAATTCTATGGCGAGGACGGCACCCTGGTGCTCGCGAATATGACCACCGACTATGCGCGCGGGTTCACATTAAGCCACGCACGGCGGCCGGCCGCGACGCTGGCGCCGGTCGCGGTTGACGCCGATCCGCTGGATCGGACCTTTCCGGACGGACGTATTGCACCGGTTTCGCGGCTGGCCGGCCGCTTCCTCGATGCGATCGAGCAGCGCAAATCCGTTTCGCCAGGATTTACCGAAGGCTATCGCGTCCAGGTCCTGCTCGACGCGGCGCGGCGCTCGCATGCGCTCGGCCGCACAATCGAGACCAGACAGGCCGTGACGATGGAGGTGGCCCGGTGAAGCGAATTCTGGTCACCGGCGGCAGCGGATTCATCGGCTCGGCGCTGGTGAAGGCGCTGGTCAAGGACGGCAATCGCGTGCGCGTGTTCGACGACAATTCGCGCGGAGCGCCGCGGCGGCTTAAAGAAGTCGAAAAAGACATCGAGTTCGTGGCCGGCGACGTGCGCAACGCGGAAGCCGTCACCAATGCGGCGCGCGCAACCGACGAAGTGCATCATCTCGCGTTCGTCAACGGCACGGAATTCTTCTACAGCATGCCGGAGCTGGTGCTGGATGTCGGCGTGAAGGGCATGCTCAACGTGGTCGACGCCTGCCGCAGCAACGACGTCCGAACGCTGGTTCTGGCTTCGAGCTCGGAAGTCTATCAGACGCCGCCGAAAATCCCGACCGACGAGACTGCGCCGCTGATCGTGCCGGATCCCACCAACCCGCGATACTCCTACGGCGGCGGGAAAATCATCAGCGAGCTGATCGCGATCAACTACGGGCGGAAATTTTTCGACCGGGTGTTGATATTCCGGCCGCACAATGTCTATGGACCGGACATGGGATGGGAGCATGTGATCCCGCAGTTCGCGATGCGGTTGAAGAAGGCCGCAACGCAGCACAAGAGCGGGAAGCTGCCGTTCGAGATCCAAGGGGGCGGCCAGCAGACGCGCAGCTTCTGTCACATCGACGATCTGGTGCGCGGCGTGATGGTGATGCGCACGAAAGGCGAGCACCTCGGCATCTATCACGTTGGGACCACCGAAGAGGTCACGATCGCCGAGGTTGCCCGCCGCATTGCGGCGCACGCCGGCCGCGACATCGAACTCGTGTCGCGCCCGGCGCCGGCCGGCGGCACCGATCGGCGGTGCCCGGATATTTCGAAACTCAGCAAGCTCGGCTATTCGCCGCAGGTGCCGCTCGCCGTTGGTCTGCCGCCGACGGTGGACTGGTACTGGGCGAACGAACAGCTTGCGCCACGGACCTAAATCATTGCATCACGGTCCCCAACAATAATTGAGTGAAAGCGCAAAGCGACTCCCCTCTCCCGTGAGGGTTAGAAAAGGAGACAGCGACGTGTTTCCCACAAAAGTCGCCCGCGCGGCCGGCAGCGGAGCAAGCGTTCCGGTCGAATGCTGCCAGGTCTGCGGGCACGACAAGCTCGAAACGGTGCTGTCGCTTGGATACATGCCGCCGGTGAACCAAATGGTCCCGGTCGGACAGGTGCCGCGGCAGCAACCGTGGTTCCCAACCACCCTGCTCTATTGCGGTCAATGCGAGTTGGTGCAGCTCGGCGTCGCAGTCGACCCGGTCATCATCTTCCCGCCGGAATATCCCTACACCAGCGGGATGACGAAGATTCTGCGCGACAATTTCGCCGAGCTCTATGCCGAGTCCTCCAAGATGCTCGGCCTCAAAAAAGAAGATCTCGCAATCGACATCGGCTCGAACGACGGCACGCTGATCTCGAATTTCCAGAAGGGCGGCCATCGCATCCTCGGCATCGAGCCGACGGACGTGGCGAAGATCGCGAATGAACGCGGCATCCCGACTTTGCAGCGCTATTTCAGCAAAGACGTGGCGCGCGAGGTGAAACAGGCGCACGGTGCGGCGAAAGTCATCACCGCAGCCAATTGCTTCGCCCATATCGAGGACATTCACGCCATCGTCGACGGAATATTGGAGATGCTTGCGCCCGACGGCGTGTTCATATCGGAATCGCACTATCTGATCGGGCTGCTCGACCGGCTGCAATATGACACGATCTATCACGAACACTTGCGTTACTACTCGGTGGGCAGCCTTGCGCATCTATTGTCGATGCACGGCCTCGAAGTGTTTCACGCGCGGCCAATTCCGACGCACGGCGGTTCGATCCGCGTTTATGCGGCACGTCAAGGAACGCGGCCGGTGCAGGGAAGCGTCAAGACAATGATCGAGGCCGAGCCGCGCGGCGACGCCATGCGCAAGCGGCTGCAAAAATTCCGCAATGACGTGATGCTTTCGAAACTGCGGCTGCTTGCGCTGGTACGCGACATCAAGGAGAAAGGCGGCCGCATCGTCGGCATCAGCGCGCCGTCGCGGGCGTCGACACTGGTGAATTACGTCGGGCTCGACGAGGCGATCGTCGATTACGTCTGCGAGATTAAGGGCTCACTCAAGATCGGCAAATGCATGCCAGGCACGCTGATCCCGGTGGTCGAGGAAAGCCGCATGTTTGGGGACCAGCCGGATTGCGCCATCATCTTCTCCTGGCACATCGCGGAGGAGCTTGCGCCAAAGTTGCGGTCCAAGGGCTATCGCGGCATGTTGGTGACGCCACTGCCGGTTCCAAAGGCGCTGTGATGGAGTAGCGAATGGTCGAAGTTTTCGTCGCAAAGGCTGCCGAATTCCCCGACGGGGAGCGGCGCATCGTTCGGAACGGCGCGCACGAGATCGGCGTGTTCAACTGGCAGGGCAAGTACTACGCCTACGCCAACATGTGCCTGCACCAGGGCGGCCCAGCGTGCGAGGGCCTGATCATGCACAAGGTCGAGGACGTACTGGGGCCGGACCGCACCTGGGTCGGGCAGAAATTTTCCGACGACAAGGTGCATTTCGTCTGTCCGTGGCACGGCTACGAATACGACATAAGGACCGGCGAATGTGCGGCCGACCGCAGGCTGCGCCTGAGGAGCTATAATGTGGTGCGGCGGGGCGAAGATATTTTCGTCGCCGTGTGAACTCGAAGGATAGGGTGCTCCATGGAACTTCCGCTCAGCGAAAACCGCCGGCTCAAGATTGAAGAGTTCGACTCCGGCAAGATGCTCGCCCATGCGGCGCAGCAGGCGAAGGACCGCGGGTATAAGAATTTCCCGATCGTCGATGTGGACTCCCACCACTATGAACTCGAGTCGTTCAACGAGATTCTCGAATACATGCCCGACCCGGTGTTGAAGCAGCTCGCGCAGGCCGCCAATGCCGGCAATTCCAAGGGTGTCGGCGTGATGCCGGGCGGTGTCGGCTATCAGGACATGGGCGGGCGCGTGACGCGCTATCCGCTGCGCCGCATCGAGAAACCCGAGCCGGGCATTCATCGTGATGTCTCGCTCACGCGACGCTGGATGGACGCGATGGGTGTGGACGTGGCGGTAATTTTCCCCTCGCCGATGCTGCAACTCGGGCTGCACCCGCAGGTCGAAGCCGAGGTGGCGCTGGCCTGGGCCTATAATCGCTGGCTCTGCGAGCGCGTGCTGGCCGAAGAACCGCGCATCCGCTCCATGCTTTACCTGCCGTTCAACGATCCGGAAGCGAGCTTCCGCATGGTGAAGGAATTTGCCGGCAAGAGGGGCGTGGTCGGTTTCATGGTCACGGCGGCGCGGCACCGGCCCGTGCATCATAATTCCTATATGAAGATTTACGCCGCTCTCGAAGAACGCGATCTGCCGCTCGCGTTCCACGCCGGCTATAATTGGAACGAGCAGTCGATGACCCTGATGAACAAGTTCATCTCGGTGCACGCGATTGGATTCGTGTTCCACAACATGGTGCACCTGACCAACTGGGTGCTCAACGGCATCCCGGAACGATTCCCGAAGCTGAAAGTGATCTGGATCGAGAGCGGGCTCGCCTGGCTACCGTTCATCATGCAACGGCTCGACAACGAATACATGATGCGTTCGTCGGAATGTCCGGCGCTCAAGAAGCTGCCAGGCGAATACATCACCGACATGTTCTACACCTCGCAGCCGATGGAAATTCCGCGCGACATGAGCCTGCTGCAGGCGACATTCAAGTGCATCAAGGCCGAGAGCCAGTTGCTCTACTCGTCCGATTATCCGCACTGGGATTTCGATCTGCCGAGCACGATCTACGATCTGCCGTTCCTCGACGAGAAAACCAAGCGCAACATCCTGGGCGGCAATGCGGTGCGGCTGTTCAATCTCGATATCGGCGCGGGCAAGCTTGCGAAGGTGGCGTAAGCATGAAGGCGATCGTGGACGGACACGTCGTGGCGGAAAGCGCCGATATCATCGAGAACGGCGGCTACCAGTATTTTCCGCCGTCGGCGGTGCGGCTGGAGTGGCTGGAGAAGACTCCGAAGACACCCTCCGATCTCGAATGTCCGCACGTCGTGCAATTCTACGATGTGGTGATCGACGGCGTGCGGCACGCGCGCGCGGCCTGGGTCTACGAGGCCCCACAGCCGGCCAAGAAGCAGATCGCGCATCGTTTCGGCTTCTGGAAGGACGTCAAAGTCGTCTGAGGCTATCGCTTGACGACCGTAAAGCTTTTGGACAGCAGCCGGCGATTGCCGTCCCAGATTTCTACGGTCCAGATTCCCGGAACCAGTTCCCACGGTTCATCCAAGGTGTAGGCGACGAAACCTCCGGTGCCGATCGGCACAGATATGACCTCTTCGTCGCGACGCAGCGGCTGATTGAGGAAGGGCGATTTCAATCCCGCGCCGGGAAAGATCCAGACTTTCCGGACTTCGGCGGCGGTGGCGTCGAACGTGCCAATCGTCTTGAATTCCACACCGAATTCTACCCCGGTCCGAAACGGCACGATCGAGGTGGTGGTGATCTGCTGCACGTCTCTGACGGTGCATCGATTCACACCCAAGGTGTCGCGCTGGCAAGACTGCGGGTTGGAAGTATAGATGCCGTATCCGACCAGTTCGATGCGCTGGATTTGTGATGCGTGCGCGACGGCGCCCGTCAGTGAAATTGCCAGCGCGCCTATCAGCGCCAATCGCATCGCTGTCCCCGCGTTGATCCGATTGCTTCTGCCGCGCCGCCCTCAAACGATCGTAGCCAAAAGTGGCTGAACCTGCCAAGCTCTATCCATGAAAGGTGTCGTTCTTCGGCAGATCAGACTGATCCGGCCAGCTTGCGCTTTTACCGCCGCGCTCATCGCCGCATTTGCCGGACTTTCACCGACCGTGGCGCGAGCCGCCTATCCGGAGCGAACGATCACGCTGATTGTTCCATTCCCGCCAGGCGGACCAACCGACATCGTTGCGCGTATTCTCGCGGTCCAGCTCTCGCAGTCGCTCGGCCAGCAGGTGATCGTGGACAATCGCGGCGGTGCGGCCGGCAATATCGGCATGGGCCAGGCCGCGCGCATCACGCCGGACGGCTACACGCTGCTCGTGACCTCGACCGCGATCGCGGTCAATCCGGCGCTGTTCAAGAACCTGCCGTACGATCCGTTCAAGGATTTCGTTCCGATTTCGGAACTGGTCAATGCGCCGAATGTGCTGGTGGTGCATCCCAATTCCGGGATGAAGACGCTAGCCAATCTGATCGCAAAGGCGAAGGCCGCGCCGGGCACGTTCAACTACGCGAGCCCGGGTGCGGGAACCAAATCCCATCTCACCGGCGAATTGCTGAAAATCCGCGCCGGGATCGAGATGCAGCATGTGCCGTTCCGCGGCGCAGGGCCGGCCGCACAGGCGGTGCTGGCCGGTACGGTGCAAGTCGGATCGGTGGCGCTCGCCGCCGCCGAAGGACTGATCAAAAGCGGAGAGCTGCGCGCGCTCGCGGTCACGGGCGCGCAGCGCTGGTTCTCGCTGCCGGAGGTGCCGACCATGATCGAGTCGGGTTTCCCGGGATTCGTCTCCGACACATTCAATGCGCTGTTTGCGCCGGCCGGCACGCCGCCGGAGATCGTTGCCCGGCTGGTGCAGGAAACCCGCGCGGCCATGCAGCAGCCGACCGCTCGCGCGTTGGCGCGCAAAGCCGGCTTCGAGATCGTTGCCGGCACGCCCGAGCAGCTCGCCGCGCGCGTGGCCGCAGAGGTGCCGAGCGTGCGGGAGCTGGTGGCAAAAGCCGGCATCAAGCCGGAATAGCGCGGGAAATCTGGTACAGCTGGGTGGACTCGAACCACCGACCTCTTGGTCCACAGCCAAGCGCTCTAACCAACTGAGCTACAGCTGCACGTGGATGCCGGCGAACCTATGGGCAAAGGTTTGAATTGGCAAGCCGCATCCAGGCGCGTGAAAACGTAAGATAAACCGACAATTACGACGGCGTTCGGGCAATGAAGTTCAAAACCGTCGACGATCTGTTACGATGCCGAACGACGGTCAAACGACGGGAGCGCCGAATGATACGATCACCGGACGCGTGCAACTTATCGTGCTGGCGGTTCCGTCGGCGGCACCGCGGCGGTGGCGGGCGGAAAATTGCGCGCGCTCGCCGTGACATCTTCGCAACGCATACCGGGCTACGAGAATGTGCCGACGGCGGCCGAGACTTTCCCCGGGTTCAACTTCACCGGCTGGATGACGCTGGTGGCGCCGGCCGGCACGCCGGCCGAGGCGGTGAAGAGAGTGAATCGCGAGCTGGTAACAATTCTTAACGACCCAAGCATCGTGAAACGCCTGCGCGACATCGGATTCTTTACCGATGGGGCAGGCACACCCGAAACGACCGGTCAATTTATCCGCACCCAATACAATGATTGGGGGAAGGTCGTGTGGGAAATCGGTCTGGCGCCGGAATAATGTGGACGTTGCCGGCCTGAGCCGATTAAAATTTCAATTAAATGCGGTTCGATTATGCCTGCGGCGCCCCGGGGGGCGAACGCCGATGAACGAGCATGCCTTGCTGCCCGACACACTGCGCGATCGGCGGCTATCCATGCATGCGTTGAGCGCGGCACCAGCGTGGCTCTGGAGTCCCGATGGCACAAAAGTCTTGTGGGCGAATCCGACAGGCGCGGCGATATTAGGCGCGGCATCGCCCGCGGCGGCCGTTGCCGGTCCAAGCGATCCATCGATCAAAAATCAGATCGCAAATCTTGCCGGTACCATGTCGGTCAACGCAGCGCCGCGACTGGCGAAGCTGCGCGGATTCACGGTCGGGTTCGGACGCGCGCTGACGTGCTTGTGTTCGCTCATTCCGTTCGATGAGCGTCAAAACGCGATGCTCGTGGTTTCAGTCGAGCCGGCGGGCCCGCATCTCTCGCTCAAGGAACAGGTTCATCGATTGCTGGCCGGCATCGGCTCACCGTTGGCATTCTTCTCGATCGACGGAAAGTTGATCGACGGCACGCCAGCCGGAACGGCGAAGCTCGGCGGCTTGAGTACGCTCGAAGCGCTCGGCGTGGAAGCGTTGGCGGCGCAAGCGTTGGCAGAAGGCCACGCCAGCAGCGGCGCAATCGAAATCGACCGAATTGGCAGCGCGCCGACGATTGCATTGATGGTGACGTTTGCGCTGCACGGCGCGACGCCCGCCAAATCCTCTGATTTACCCGCGCAAGCGGCTGGCCGCGCTCCTGCCCGACCGCAAGTCCAGCAACCGTTGCGCTTCGTGTGGCAGATGGACGCCGATGGCCGTTTCACGCTCGGCTCCGACGAGTTCAGCAAGGCGCTCGGACCACGCACCGCAACCGCGTTCGGGCGGCCGTGGCAGGACATTTCATCGGCGCTCGGACTCGATCCCGAGGGCAAAATTGCCCGCGCCGTCGCGAGCCGCGAGACCTGGAGCGGGATTACGCTCGCCTGGCCGGCGGATGACATCAGCGAACGTCTGGCGGTGGAACTGTCGGGATTTCCGATATTCGACGGCGACCGCGTGTTCCGCGGCTATCGCGGATTCGGCATATGCCGCGATGTAGCACGACTTGCGCAGCTGATGCAGGCGCGGCGCGGCACGGCAGCCCCGCGCGCTCCCCTGGCGCCGCCGAAAGACGTGGTGGAGCCGAAGCGACCCGCTGAAGCCCTGCCGCCTGCTCCGCCATCTGAGCCACCTTCCGCGCCGCCGCCTGAGACAACGACGCCCGTGTCCGAGCGGCCGGTACTCACGGTCGTGCCGCCGTCGAAGAATGTCGTGCCATTCCGCTCATCAGCGCCTTCTCCGGGCTTGAGCCCGGTCGAGCGCAAGGCCTTCCACGAGATTGCGCGGCAGCTCAGCTCGCGGCTGGGTATCCCGCGTGTCGAACCGCCTCAGACAGGCCCAAGTGAGCCGACAGCGCCAAGCGAGCCTCCTTTCGACCTTACGACCGAACGCATGGCGGAAGCGACGGAAGTCGGCGCGGAAAACAGAGCTCAACCCGCCGACATCACCGTCACGGAGACGATATTCGACCGCTTGCCGGTCGGCGTGCTGCTCTACCGTGGCGACCAATTGATTCACGCCAACCGCATCCTGCTTGAGTGGACCGGCTATCGCTCAATCGAGGCGCTGGCCGAAGCCGGCGGCATCGATCGCCTGTTCAGCGACACAGGTCTCGATCTTGCGCCCGAAACCGGCGCGAAAACTCTGGCGATCTCCACGATCAGCGGCGAGCAGCTGCCGGTCGAAGGCCGGCTCTACACTATTCCCTGGGAAGGCGAAGCCGTGCTGGCGCTCGTGCTGATGCTGGCATCCGCGGTGGCGATCGACCGCCAGCGCACCGCCGAGATGCGATTGCGGCACGTGGAAGCCGAAGCGCGCGAGCTGAAATCGATCCTCGATACCGCCACCGATGGCGTCATCGTGCTGGATGCCGTGGGAAAACTGCTCTCAGGCAATCGCAGCGCGGAGGCATTGTTCGGCTACGAATCGCATGAGCTTACCGATATGACGTTCGCCGACCTGTTTGCGCCCGAAAGCGAGCGAACCGCGCTCGACTATCTCGACGGGCTCACGCGCGCAGGCGTCGCGAGCGTGCTCAACGACGGGCGCGAAGTGATCGGCCGTGTACGCCAGGGCGGGCTCATTCCGCTGTTCATGACCATGGGCCGAATCGGCGATGGCGACGAGAAGCTCTGCGCGGTGTTCCGCGATATCACGCAATGGAAAAAGGCGGAAGAGGAGCTGCTCGAATCCAAGCGACAGGCGGAAAAAACATCTTTGGCCAAATCCGAATTCCTCGCCAAGATCAGTCATGAGATCCGCACGCCGCTCAATTCCATCATCGGTTTTTCCGAGGTGATGATGGAGGAACGATTCGGCCCGATCGGCAACGAACGCTATAAGCAATATCTCGACGACATCCACGCCTCGGGTCAGCACGTGGTCTCACTGCTCAACGACCTGCTCGACCTTTCCAAGATCGAAGCCGGCAAGTTGGAACTCACGTTCACGCGCGTGAACCTCAACGAGCAGGTACAGCAATGCGTCGCCTCGATGCAGCCGCAAGCCAACCGCGAACGTATCATCATCCGCACCTCGCTGGCGTCGACGTTGCCGCAGATCGTGGCCGACGCGCGTTCGGTTCGTCAGATCGTGATCAACCTGCTGTCGAATTCGATCAAATTCACCGGCGCCGGGGGACAGGTGATCGTGTCGACTGCGTTCAATGACGCCGGCGAAGTCATCCTCCGCGTGCGCGACACCGGGGTCGGCATGAGCGAGCAGGATCTTGCGACCGCGCTCGAGCCGTTCCGGCAGCTTGCGACCTCCGCGCGCTGGGGATCGAACGGCACCGGACTCGGTCTGCCGCTCACGAAGGCCCTGGTGGAGGCCAATCGCGCCAGCTTTTCGATCTCGAGCCGGCCGAACGCCGGCACGTTGGTCGAAATCTCATTTCCCGGCACGCGCGTGCTGGCCGAGTGAGCGCAGAGCGGACGTCTGCGATCGGCGCCTGACTTAAGATCCGCCGCCGGGCACGAAACACAAAATCTTGTGTTCGCCCGTCGGTTGGCCATTTTCGTAGATCGGGTTGTACCAGACCACGGCCTCGGAGAACGGATTGCCCTTGTCGTAGATCACGACTTCGGGCGGCACGGGCGTCCAGACCTGATTGATCGGTACCCAATAGCTGTTGTTCCGCATGTCATATTCGGTGCGGTGGCCATCGGCATAGGAGCAACAAAGTTTCCCGCTGGGTGACTTCATTGACTCAAACCATTGCCGGATCTGAGGCGGGACATTACGCAACTCATCCCTGTCCATTGCTCCCACCTTGCTGGCTAAAAAAGCAGCAGCGAGGGCGAGCGCAACTACGACGCTAGTCGACGTAATTTTGAGGATCGGTTTGTGCATTCGCCAAGCTCCATTGCAAGAACGAGACGTTCCAACGCAAGGACAAGACGCTGCAATGCAAGAACCAGACCAGCCTACCAATGCGTGTGTATTGGGCAGGCAAATGGTTAATAAATGATTAACATCGTATGGATGAGACCAAGGGGCGTCCTGCCCAGCAATCGATCAGTCTATGCTTTGCCGACAAGCCATGAGGCCCAGCCATGCCAATCGCCAAGGTCCGCGGAATCAACATCGCCTATCAGATCGTCGGCGACAGCGGGCCCTGGATCGCGCTGACGCCGGGCGGTCGGCGCGCGCATCATGAATTTCTGCCGCTTGCCCGCAAATTGGCCGCGGCTGGGTATCGCGTATTCCTGCACGACCGACGCAACACCGGTGCGTCCGATATTCTGATCGCGGGCGAGGAGCCGGAGGAATCGCTCTGGATCGACGACCTTTACGAGCTGCTGTCGCAGCAAGGCGCGTTACCCGCATTCATCGGTGGATCGTCAGCGGGGGCGCGGATGTCGATCCGCTTCTATTTGCGGCATCCGGAGGCGGTGCGTGCACTGCTGCTGTTTCGCGTGACCGGCGGGGCGTTCGCGGCGGGGCGATTGCCGGAGAATTACTACGGCCAATTCATCCGCGCCGCCGCGGAGGGCGGCATGGCGGCGGTGTGCGCGACCGAGCAATACCAGGAGCGAATCAAGGCGAACCCGGCCAATCGCGCTCGGCTGATGGCCATGGACTCGAAGACATACATCGCAGTGATGTCGCGCTGGCGGGAGGAATTCTCCAAAGGCGGGCATTTGCCGGTCATGGGCGTGAGCGAAGCCGAGTTGGGCTCGATCACGGTCCCGACGGTGGTTATTCCGGGCAACGACAACACCCATTCATCGGCAAGCGGGCGTGCGGCGGCCAATTTGATCCCCGGCGCGCTGCTGCACGAATTGCCCATCAAGGATCAGGACATCGCCCTCATACCGTTCGAAGAATGGGCGCCGTACGAGGACGAGATCGCGCGCGTGTTCGCCGATTTCATGCGTGGGGTCGCGATGCGGCGCGCCGGATAGGTCCGATGGCTTTGGACAAGGTCAAGAAGGCGCATTTCATCGGAATCGCCGGCAAGGGAATGAGCGCGACCGCGCTGCTGTTGCGGCAGATGGGCTGCAAGATCAGCGGATCGGACGACGGGTTCTACCCGCCGGTGAGCGAATATCTCGCGCGCGCGAACATTCCGTTCTCCAAAGGCTACAGAAAAGAACACATCCCGCCGGACGCCGACATCATCGTCATCGGCAAGAACGCCAAACTGACGCGCGAGGAAAACGACGAGGTGCGCGCGGCGTTCGAGAGCGGCAAGCCGGTGCGCTCGTTTGCGGATGTACTGGAGGAACTGACCGAGGGCAAAGACACGATCGTGGTGGCCGGCAGTTACGGCAAGTCGACCTGCACCGCATTGCTGGCCTGGTGCCTTGCACATGCGGGCAAGGATCCCAGCTATTTCATCGGCGAAGTGACGAACGGTTTCGACGCCTATGCGCATCTCGGCAACAGCAGCCTGTTCGTGCTCGAAGGCGACGAATATCCTTCGGCCAATTGGGACGACCGCTCGAAATTCCTCCACTATCGGCCGAGGAATATTCTTCTGACGTCGGCCACTCACGATCACATCAACGTATTTCCGACGCACGAAGAATATCTGGCACCCTTTCGCGCGCTGCTGAAGCTGCTGCCGCCGGACGGATTGCTGGTCGCCAATCAAACCGAGCAGTACGCGCGGGAGCTGGTGCAGGAGCGTTCGGGCAAAACCGTATACTACGGGCTCGAGGACGCCGCCTGGCACGCCGAGAAAATCCAATACGGCAGCCAGACGACATTCAAGCTCATGCGCGAAAAGGATATGGTCGTCCCGCTCTCCACGTCGCTGCTCGGCGCGCACAATATCGAGAACATCGTCGGCGTGGGCGCCATGCTGCTGGAAAAGAAACTGCTGTCGGCCGGCGAACTGGCGGCGGGCATCGCCACGTTTCAAGGCGTCAAGCGTCGGCTTGACCGCAAATCCCACAAGACTTCGATCCCGATTTTCGAAGGCTTCGGATCGTCCTACGAAAAAGCCAAAAGCGCCATTTCGGCGATCCAGAAACATTTCCCCAGGCAACGGCTGATGGTCGTGTTCGAACCGCACACGTTTTCGTGGCGCAACCGCGGCGCACTCAAGTGGTACGACGACGTATTCGCGGGCGCGGCGAAGGTGTTCATCTACGAACCTGCGGCGCAGGGCGCCAATACGCACGCGCAACTCTCGCAGGAGGAGATCGTCGCGCATGTGAAAGATGCCGGTTTTGACGCAGAGGCGATCCAGGAGCCCGCTGCGGGATTGAAAAATATCGACCGCAGCCTTGAGAAAAACGACGTGATCCTGCTGCTGACTTCCGGTAATCTCGGTGGGCTGATCGAAACAATACCGCGCTTGGCCGAGCAAAAATTTCCGGCCAAATAAACAATATGCGGGACCAAGAGGAAGCGTCATGCGCGCAAAAATATTCTGGCTTGCGGTCTGTGCGCTTTTCCTGCCAACGCAGATCGCGTTTGCGCAAAACGTCACAGTCGGCGCGGCCAGCACGACGAGCGATGCCCCAATCTACATCGCGGACAAGAAGGGTTTCTTCAAAGCGGAAGGCCTGAGCGTCACGGTGTCGAATTTCCGCTCGGCTGCCGACATGGTGGCGCCGCTCGGCTCCGGTCAGTTAGACGCCGGTGCGGGCTCCGCCTCGGCCGGGCTCTACAATGCGGTGTTGCGCGGCATCAAGATCAAGATCGTGGCCGACAAGGCGTCATCACCGCCCGGTTACGGCGCGACGAAAATCCTGGTGCGCAAGGATCGTGTGGCCAGCGGGCGATTCAAGGAGCTCAAGGACCTCAAGGGCATGAAGTTCGCGATGAATGCGCCGGGGGTGAGCAATACGGCCACGCTCTACACGCTGCTGAAATCCGCGGGCCTAAAATATTCCGACGTCGAGACCGTGAACCTGCCGTTTCCCGAGCATGTGGTGGCGCTGAAAAACAAGTCGGTCGATGCCTCGGCTTCCGTCGAACCCGGGCCCGCGATCGCCATCAAGAATGGCGACGCGGTGCTGGTCAAGTCGGACGACGAAATCCTGCCCAATCACCAGATTGCCGTGCTGCTCTATTCGGAGGATTTCGCGCGCAAGCGGCCAGATGAAGCCAAACGCTTCATGCGTGCCTATATCCGCGCGGTCCGCTTCTATAACGGAGCGCTCAAGAATGGAAAGCTCGACGGCCCGAATGCGGACGAGGTGATCGCCATCCTTTCGGAGGCGACGCCGATCAAAAGCCGCGAAATCTACAAGCTGATCACGCCGACCGGAATGAATCCGGATGGACACGTGAACAGTGAAAGCCTTGCGTATGATCTCGCCTTCTACACCGAGCAAGGCCTGATCAAGGGCAAGGTCAATCTGGCCGAAGTCGTTGATGATTCTTTCGTCGAGGCCGTGCTGAAGGAACTCGGACCGTATAAACCGTAGCGCGGAGGACGTTTTGCTGGACCGCACCGCATCGATGGCCGACCGCCTTGCCATGCGCACGGGCAATGCGCTCAAGATCGGGCTGTTCGGCGCCAACTGCTCCTCCGGCCGCTCAGCCACCAAGGTGCCGGAGCGTTGGCAGGCGACGTGGCCGGAATGCCTGCGCCTTGCGCGGATGGCGGAAGACGCCGGCATCGATTTCATGCTGCCGATCGGACGCTGGAAGGGTTACGGCGGGGAGACCGATTTTCACGGATCCACATTCGAGACGGTGACTTGGGCGACGGGGCTGCTGGCCGCGACCAAGCGCATCACCGTATTCGGTACCGTGCACGCGCCGCTGTTCCATCCGCTGATCGCAGCCAAGGAATTCGTAACCGCCGATCACGTGGGCGAGGGTCGTTTCGGACTCAATCTCGTCGCCGGCTGGAATGAAGGCGAGTTCGACATGTTCGGCGTCAAGCAGCGCGACCATGAAACCCGTTACGAGTTCGCGCAGGAATGGCTCGACACGATCAAGCGCGCGTGGTCGGAGCCCAACGAGTTCGATTTCGAGGGGCAGTTTTTCAAGCTTTCGGGCGTGAAGGCATTTCCAAAGCCCTATGGCGGAACACGGCCGATCATCATGAATGCGGGCTCGACGCCGACCGGACAGGCTTTCGCGCTGCGAAACTGCGATGCGTTCTTCACTGCCACGGCCGCCTCGCGTACCTCGATGGACGCGAATGCCAAGAAAGTCGCAGAGATCAAGGAACAAGCACGGGGATTCGGCCGCCAGATCTCGGTCTATACGGTCGGGCAGGTCGTATGCCGCCCCACCCAGGGCGAGGCGGAGGATTATTATCGTCACGCGGTGATCGAAAACGCCGACTGGGGCGCGGTGGAAGGGATGCTGGCGCTGAAAAACATCACCCGGCAAACGGTGTCAGCGGAGGAATACGAGGAGAAACGCGCCTATTTCGCCTCACGGGCTATTGGCGGTTATCCTTTTGTCGGCGCACCAGACCGCGTGGCGGAAGAGCTCGCCAGCATCAGCAAAGCCGGCATAGAGGGCATTGCGGTTTCATTCGTCAATTATCTCCATGAGGCGCCTTATTTTTGCGATGAAGTCTTGCCGCGATTGGTGCGGCACGGTGTACGGGTCAAACATTAACCGGCATAAATGAGACACAAATTCGTGTTGGCTTGACCCGATTACACTGAATAGCGGAATCGGCTAGTATCCGCCTCAGGTTTGTTGAGGAACGCACATGCTCCGAACGGTCCGTTTGTTCCTGGCACTGACAGCGTTGCTGCTGGCAGGTCCGCTCGCGCGCGCAGCCGAACAGGTGGACCTTCTGCTCGTGCTCGCCTCTGACGTTTCGCGCAGCGTCGATCAAGCGAAATTCAAGCTGCAGCGCGATGGTTATGTCGCAGCCTTCTCAGACAAGCGCGTGCTCGACGCCATCGCCTCCGGCCGGTATCAGCGCATTGCCGTTTGCTTCGTCGAATGGTCGGGGGTCGGCGCTCAAAAGCTGCTGATCGATTGGATGATCATCAATGGAACGGACTCGGCGCACAAATTCGGCGACAATCTGCTCGAGTTGCCGCGTTCGTTCGCGGAGCGAACCTCGATCAGCGGCGCGATCGATTTTTCCATGACCTTGTTCGATCAAGCGCCTTATCAATCGGAGCGTCATACGATCGACGTGTCCGGCGACGGCACCAACAATTCCGGCCGCGATGTGACGGGGGCGCGAGACGCCGCGGTCGCCAAGGGCGTCACGATCAACGGCCTCGTCATCTTGAGCGACCGGCCGATGGCTTGGAATCCCGAGCACACAAATCCGCCGGGCGGGCTTGAGAACTATTATCGCGAGAACGTGGTCGGCGGGCCGGGAGCTTTCGTCATCGTGGCGCAGGATTTCAACTCGTTCGGCCAGGCGATCATCAAGAAGCTGATCGCCGAGATCGCGCTCGCGCCCCAGCCGGCGGGTGCCAGGGTCCGCCTGCCCGGCGGGTAAGTCCGGGAATTTCCAACGTCCACCGCAAGCGCTTCAGGCGAGGCCGGGGCGCTTGATCGTTTTTTGGCAGATCGCTAGAGACAACGGGCGGAGTACTTCCAGCGGTCGAGGGCCGAGGCCATGAAGAAAGTCTATCCCGATGCTAAGGCGGCGCTCGCCGGTCTGCTCAAAGACGGCATGATGATCATGGCGGGCGGGTTCGGCCTGTGCGGCATACCGGAAACCTTGATCGTGGCGATCCGCGAATCCGGCGTCAAAAACCTCACCGTCGTTTCCAACAATGCAGGCGTCGACGGCATCGGCCTGGGGATTCTGCTCGACTCCAAGCAGATCAAGAAAATGATCTCGTCCTACGTGGGTGAGAACAAGACCTTTGCCCAGCAATATCTTGCCGGCGAACTCGAGATCGAGTTCAACCCGCAGGGCACGCTGGCGGAGCGCATTCGCGCCGGCGGCGCCGGCATCCCGGCTTTTTTCACCAAGACCGGTGCCGGCACGATGATCGCCAAGGGCAAGGAGGAGCGCGAATTCGACGGCGGCCGCTATGTGATGGAGCGCGGGTTGGTTGCCGATCTGTCGATCGTTCACGCCTGGATGGGCGATACCGAAGGTAACCTCGTGTACCGGAAGACCGCGCGCAACTTCAATCCGATGATGGCGACCGCTGGCAAAGTGACCGTCGCCGAGGTCGAGCACCTGGTGCAGCCGAGCGACATCAATCCTGACCACATCATAACGCCCGGCGTTTATGTCAAACGCATCATCCACGTTCCCAACGCCAAGAAGCACATCGAGCAGCGCACCGTGCGCAAGCGCGAGGCGGCTCCTGCCGGAACCGGAGAGGAAGTGTAATGCCTTGGACCCGCGATCAGATGGCCGAACGCGCGGCGAAGGAGCTGCGCGATGGATTTTACGTCAATCTCGGCATCGGCATTCCGACGCTGGTGTCGAACTACATTCCGAAGGGCATGACCGTACAGCTGCAAAGCGAGAACGGCATGCTCGGTTTCGGACCATTCCCTTACGAAGGCGAAGAGGATCCCGATCTGATCAACGCCGGCAAGCAGACCGTCACCGAATTGCCAACGACCAGCTATTTCTCATCCGCCGACTCGTTTGCGATGATCCGCGGCGGCCATATCGATCTGTCGATCCTGGGCGCGATGCAGGTGGCGGAGAACGGCGACCTCGCCAATTGGATGATCCCCGGCAAGATGGTCAAGGGCATGGGCGGCGCCATGGATCTCGTCGCCGGCGTCAAGAAGGTGGTCGTGGTCATGGAACACACCGCGAAGGACGAAAAGAAGCTGCTCAAGCGCTGCTCGCTGCCGCTCACCGGCGCCGGCGTTGTCGATATGGTGATCACTGACCTCGGCGTCTTCACCATCGACAAGAAGGGACGAGGCGGAATGACGCTCATCGAGCTTGCCCCCGGGGTCTCGCTCGCGGAGATCAAGGCCAAGACCGAAGCCGATTTTCAGCCCGCGCCGGGCCTGCACTGAGCCGCGCGCGGTCGGAATTGGCGCTCTTTCGCGGACAAGGGTGCCGGTCGTTGCTCGCCTGTCATGGGCATGGGCGGAGCCCTTTGTCGCGGCCTTGAAAGCGTCACAGAACGATCCCATGGTTGCAGCATTGATCTTACGAGTTATAGTCGGTGGCCGTTTGGTAACCCCTATATTTTGGAATTATCCGTGACCGTTGCGACTGGGCTGAAGCGACTGGGATACGCCGTTGCCGCCGTCATCTTGATTGGCGTCGGCTCGATGGCGCTGATGTCGCTCCTGATCTCAAGCGACAAGGTGCGCGAAGACGCCAAGAGCGAGATCCGCAAGGTCACCGGACTCGATCTGATGTTGCGCGGCGAAGCGAAAGTCTCGCTGTTCCCAACCGGCTCGGTCACTTTCAACGATGTGGTGCTTGGGGAGGACGGCGCAAGCGTGCCGGCGTTGGCAACCGGACGGTTGACGGCGCGGCTGCGGCTCTTGCCGTTGTTCATCGGCCGCATCGAAATCGCCGACGTGGCGCTCGACCAGCCGCGGATCAATCTGACGATCAATGCCGACGGCCGCTCGAACTGGTCGGGACTGATCGCATCGCTGGCGCGCGCGCTGGGGCCGAAGGAAAATCGCGCGAATCAGGAATCGTCGTTTTCGGAAATTCTAGTGCGCGGGGGCACCATCGTGTTGAGCGACACCGCGCGCGGCATGACCGAAATGGTGACCGGCGTGGACCTCGCGCTGGCCTGGCCCTCGATCTCCAAGAGCTTCGCCGCCACCGGCCGGCTCGTGTGGCACGGCGAGCCGATCGACGCCAGCGTATCGTTGAACGACTTTCCCTCCGCGCTGGCCGGCGAGCGCTCGGGCTTGAGAATTCGCCTCACCGGCGCACCGTTGAAATTGGCGTTCGAAGGCCAGATGAGCGGGTTGCCGACGCTGAAAATCGAAGGCACGCTTGCCGCCGATTCCACATCGCTGCGCAATACGCTGCGCTGGATGGGTCAAAAGCCGCTGCCGGGCGGCGGATTTGGTCGATTCGCCCTCAAAGCACGGACCAGCGTGGCGGGCGGCACGATCGCGCTGTCGAGCGTCAATGTCGAGCTCGACGGCAATGCGGCCGAGGGCGTGCTGACTTTCGCGACGGACGGACGGCAAACCTTGCAGGGCACGCTTGCGGCCGACGACCTCGACCTGACGCCCTATGTCTCCACGGTGCGGCTCGTCACCGCCAACGAGCGCAATTGGAACGAACTGCCGATCGTGCTCGACGGTCTGAACGGGCTTGATCTCGATCTACGGCTGTCGGCCGCGAAAATCACCATTGGGCGCGCAAAAGTTGGGAAGACCGCAGTGGCGGCGAACCTGCGGGGCGGGCGGCTGACGGTGACGATCGGCGAATCGAATGCTTTTGGCGGGGTCATCAGGGGCTCGTTCACGCTGGCCGCAACCGACCTCGGCGCCGATGTGAAATCACAGATGCAGTTCAACGATGTCGACCTTGAGAGCAGCCTCGGCGAGATATTCAACATTCGCGGGCTCGAAGGCAGAGGGAATTTCGCGGTTGCGCTCGAGACTTCGGGCGGCAGCATCCTGGCCATGACCCAGAATTTGAACGGTTCGGTCAACCTGAATGCGCGTGATGGCGCCCTGTTGCGGCTCAACGCCGAGGCCCTGATGCAACGGCTGCTGCGGCGCCCGCTTTCGGGTCCGGGCGATTATCGCAACGGGCGTACGCCGTTCGAAAAGCTGATCGTCAACCTCAAGATCACGCAGGGCAAGGCCAATATCGAGGAGGCGCGGCTCGAAAGCTCGAAGGTTCGTATCACGCTGGAAGGCTCCACCATGATCCCCACGCGCGACCTCGATCTGCGCGGGAATGCCAGCCTGTTCATCAATCGCGCGAACGACGCACCACCGGCATTCGAGATTCCCTTCATCGTGACCGGCTCTTGGGAGGACCCTTTTCCGATCTTTAGTTCTCAAAGTCTGATCGAGCGGGCGCCGGCGGCGGCGCCGCTGCTCGATCCGGGCAGGCGAAACGCGCCCGAAATCGAGAAACAAATCGCGCCCGATCCGCAGAAGAAAAATTCGGCCGAGCCGGACAAGAAGAATGCGGACGACGCCGTACGCAAGGCGATCGATCGGCTGATGGGTGCGGACGTGCCCGCGCCCCCGCCTACCGCGGCCCCCGCGCCCACCGCCCCGGTTACGCCTGCGCCCCCGCAAAATCCGCAATGAATCTGATTACGTGGCGGCGGCGCGCTGCGTGCGTACGCGAACGATTTCGTTATGCTTGGACATCAATGACGCGGCGATCACGCCAATGGCGACGACCGCAATCATGATGGTGCAGACCGCGTTGATCTCCGGCTTCACGCCGAGGCGCACTTCGGAATAGATGCGCAGCGGCAATGTGGTAGCCCCCGGGCCGGTGGTGAAGCTCGCGATCACGAGATCGTCGAGCGAGAGCGTGAATGCCAGCATCCAACCGGCGGCAATGGCCGGAAAAATGAGCGGCAGCGTAATGGTGAGAAAGGCGCGCAGGGGTGGACAGCCGAGATCCATCGCGGCTTCCTCGAGGCTGATATCGAAATCGAGCAGGCGAGCCTGCACCACGACAGTCACGAAACACATGGTCACGGTGGTGTGCGCCATCACGATGGTCCAAAAGCCGCGGTCGACGCCAATTGCGACGAACAGCAGCAGCAACGACAGCCCCGTAATGACCTCGGGCATCACCAGCGGCGCATAGACAAAGGCGGAAAACAGCGTGCGGCCGCGGAACCTGCCGAGGCGCACCAGAGTGACTGCTGCGAGCGATCCGAGGATCGTGGCTGCGGTCGCGGACAGAAGGCCGATGCGAAGCGTGGCCCAGGCGGCATCCAGCATGGCGTCGTCGTTGAGCAGTTCGAAATACCATTTGGTCGACCAGCCGCCCCAGACGGTGACAAGCTTCGAGGCGTTGAAGGAGTAGATGACGAGAATCACCATCGGCGCATAGAGGAACGCAAGACCGACTGTTATCGCGGTCACATTGAAGAATGACAGGCCACGGCGCACGATCAGCGGCCTTTCTCGAGCTCGCGCATCTGCAGATGCTGGTGGTACACGATCGGCGCGAGCAGCAGGCAAAGCAGCACCACAGCAACGGCGGATGCGACCGGCCAGTCGCGGTTGGCGAAAAATTCGTTCCACAAGGTCTGGCCGATCATGATCGATTCCGAGCCGCCGAGCAGATCGGGAATGACGAATTCGCCCACGATCGGAATGAAGCACAGCACGACGCCGGCGACCACACCGGGCAGCGATAGCGGCAGGGTGACGAGCCAGAATGCCTTCCAACGCGGGCAGCCGAGGTCGGCCGCGGCTTCGAGCAACGTCTCATCCATTTTTTCCAGAGCGGCATAGAGCGGCAGCACCATGAACGGCAAATAGGAATAGACGATGCCGATGTAGATCGCGGTATCAGAGGCGAGCCACGCGACCGGCGCGCGGATCAGCCCGAGCGCGAGCAGCGTGTCATTCAATAAACCATCCGGCTGCAGGATGTTGATCCAGGCATAGATGCGGATCAGATAGGCCGTCAAAAACGGTAGAATCACCAGCATGACAAGGATCGACTGCGCGCGGCGCGGTGCGCGCGCGATGCTGTAGGCAACCGGATATCCGGTGAGGAGCAAGAGCAGGGTCGAAATGACCGCAATTGTCAAACTGCGCAGGTACGAAAGCAGATAAATCGTGTCAGACAGCAGCGACGCATAATTTTGAAGCGAGAGCGCGGCGAGAAAATCTTTTATCCCCTGCCAACCGGCATCGGGATCGAATACCGGCCGATAAGGCGGCTGGGCGATCACGGTTTCGGACAGGCTGATCTTCAGCACGATCAGGAAAGGAATGAAAAACAGCACCACGAGCCAAAGCGCGGGAATGGCGATCACGAGCCATACGCCGAATGAACGGCGTTGCTTGCTGCGCATACTCATTGGGTCAGCACCACGCCGGCATCAGGCGAAAACGTCAACCACACGCGCTCATCCCAGCTGATCGGCCGCGCCTGCAATCTGCTCTCGTTCACGGCGGCAGCATGCATGACAAAGCCGTTGTCGAGCTTGACCTTGTAGACCGAGAGATCGCCGAGATAGCCGATGTCGAGAACGGTTCCGACAAAGCAATTTTCTTCGTCGTTCGCGGGCCGGTTCGGCGCGATGTGCAGCTTCTCGGGACGGACGGCAACCCAAACGGTCGCGCCGGGTTTTGCATCCACCCCTTGTGCGACGCGCAGGCGGCCACCGACGACACTATCGATCACCGCGTCCGGCCCCGCCGCGACCACGCGGCCTTCGAGCAGATTGACGTCGCCGATGAAGTCGGCGACCCAACGCGAATTCGGCTGCTCGTAGATTTCCGAAGGGGTCGCGACCTGCGCAAGCCGGCCCTTGTCCATGACACCGATGCGATGGGCGACAGTCATTGCCTCTTCGCGATCATGGGTGACAATGATGAAGGTCAGACCGAGCTTCTGCTGCAAGTCCACCAATTCGAACCGCGTTTCGTCGCGCAACTTGCGGTCGAGCGCCGCGAGCGGCTCGTCGAGCAGGAACACGCGCGGCCGCTTGACCAGCGCACGCGCGAGCGCAACGCGCTGGCGCTGGCCACCGGAAAGCTGGTGCGGTTTGCGGGCGGCAAACGTTTCGAGCTTGACCAGCGCGAGGATGTCACGCACGCGTCCTTCGATTTCGGATTTCGGCAGTCCTTCTTGCTTCAGACCAAACGCGACGTTGCCGGCGACGGTCAGATGCGGGAACAACGCATAGTTCTGAAACATCATATTGACGGCGCGGCGATGCGGCGGCACGTCCGCGATGTCCTCGCCGTCAAGCAAGATGCGACCCGCGCTCGGTTGCTCGAACCCGGCCAGCATGCGCAACAGCGTCGTCTTGCCACAACCCGACGGGCCGAGCAGTGCAAAAAACTCGCGCTCGTAAATGTCGAGCGACAACTGGTCCACAGCCGTGAAGTCGGCAAATTGCTTGCTCACCGCTTCGAAGCGCACAAGCGGGCTTTTTGCCGGATCGGTCCACGGTGCAAAACCGCGCCGTGCGCTGCCGACCATTCGATTCGCCTGCATCCCCATGGCCACACGCTAAACGCAGCGGGCTGGCGGCTCAACACGGGAGTCGCGGAATTGCAGCAGGCGGTCATCGAGGTGAGGAGGACGGGAACGTCAGATCAGTACGACGTCGTCTCCGCTGTCGGTAGCGGTACTATCGGCGTTCCCGCGGTTGATTTGGTTTTTCCGCTCCGCACGCGCGGCCTCGTTGGGGGGCACCACGGTTCCAAATTGCTGGAGGTCGTAGGCGCTGAGGTTGCGCGGCCTGGGGCCGTAATAATCGCCTATTTTCACCATCGGGCGCGGCTTCGCGAAAATCGAGATCAGACGATCAAACAACGCTTTGGTCGACACCGGCTTGAGCAAATATTCGTTGGCGCCGACGTGCATGGCCTCGACCACGCATGATCGCTCGCCGTGGCCGGTGAGGACGATGATGGGAATGCTTGGGAGGGGGAAGGAACCTGGCGAACGCACAGAGCGCACGAACTCTGCTCCGCCAACGTTCGGCATTTCCCAATCGAGAATCACGACGTCCGGCGTAAGCGCCCGGATCGCCTGCAAACCGGTCATGCCATCGCTTGCATCGTAGATTTCCCGCACGCCAATGGCGGAGAGCATGGTGCGCACAACCTTGCGCATATGGTAGTCGTCATCGACGATCAGAATCTTGATCGAGCGGATAAGTTCCTCCAAATGTTTCGGGACCAGCGATTGCGCCGGCGTCTGCGTAAACAGTTGCGAGGTCGAAGACATGTTATGATTCCATGCGTCCGAGGCGCCGTAAAACCAATCGAAAAATTTATCGACGCATTAAACCATTTCCATATTGCGGCGACGCCAATTCAGCCGCCAAACATTTAGACATGTTGTTGATGCCGCATTAACCCTATCAGCACGAAGACGTTCGTGTGCGCCGAACCGCGTCGCGCCAGCCCATCCACTTACGCTCTCGGGATGCCGTATCGAGCTGAGGCTCGAAGCGGCGATCGAGGCGCCAACTCTTGGCGAAGGTTTCCGGGTCGGGGCATACGCCCGCCGCATGACCTGCCAGGAACGCCGCACCGACCGCGGTCGTCTCCATCACCATGGGCCGATCGACGGGCGCGGCGAGAATATCGGCGAGAAACTGCATGGTGAGATCACTCGCGGTCATGCCGCCATCGACGCGCAGGACGGTGCCGGCGCGCGCGGCGGCGGGCCAATCGGCGTGCATGGCCTCAAGCAAATCGCGGGTCTGATAACCCACGGATTCGATGGCAGCGCGCGCGATTTCGGCGGCCCCGGAGTTGCGTGTGAGACCGAAGAGCGCGCCGCGGGCGTTCGCATCCCAATAAGGCGCGCCGAGGCCGACGAAGGCCGGAACCAGATAGACTTGCTCGGCCGGATTGGCGCGCTGAGCAAGACTGTTCACGTCCGCCGCATTCGTAATGATTTTCAACCCGTCGCGCAGCCATTGCACGGCGGCGCCAGCAATGAAAATCGCGCCTTCGAGCGCGTAGGTTCGACGGCCGTCGAGCTGATAAGCGATCGTGGTCAGAAGCTTGTTGCGCGAGCGCACAGGCACGGCGCCGATATTGAGCAACGCAAAGCAGCCGGTGCCATAGGTGGATTTCATCATGCCGGGCGTAAAGCAACCCTGGCCGATGGTTGCGGCCTGTTGATCGCCGGCAATGCCGCGGATCGCGATCGGCGCACCGAATATTTCGGGCAGCGTGTGGCCGAAATCCGCGGCGCAGTCCAGCACCTCCGGCAAAAGTCCCGCCGGGATGCCGAACAATTCTGCAAGCTGCGGATCCCAGGTGCCGTTTGCAATGTCGAGCAGCAACGTACGTGAGGCATTGGTGGCATCGGTCGCGTGCACCGAGCCGCCGGTGAGGCGCCACAGGAGAAAACTATCGACTGTGCCGAAGGCGAGATTGCCCGACTCGGCCGCACTGCGCGCGCCAGGTACATTGCCGAGCAGCCACGCGATTTTCGTTGCGGAGAAATAGGGATCGAGCAGAAGTCCGGTCTTGGCGGATATCATGTCCTCATGGCCGGCGCGCCGCAGGGCCTCGCACACGGCTGCGGTTCGACGGTCCTGCCAGACGATGGCGTTGTATATCGGTTTGCCGGTGGCGCGGTCCCAGACAATTGTGGTCTCGCGTTGATTGGTGATACCGATCGCGGCGATGTCCTTGGCCGCAAGTTTGGCTTGCGTCATGGCCCCGCGCGCAGTCGAGAGCACGGCGCTCCAGATTTCCTCCGGGTCATGCTCGACCCAGCCGGGCGCGGGATAAATCTGCCGGATTTCCTTCTGCGCGATCGCCTTTGGCGCAAGCGTCGCATCGAAAATGATCGCGCGCGTCGATGTCGTGCCCTGGTCGATGGCGAGGAGATGGGTCATCAGGTGTCTGCCGATCGAGGCAGATTATCCCAAAGCGGCACAAAAACGTCAGGCGTTGACTGCTTTCGCGGGCGGTCCGATCATAAAGGTGTGCAGCCTTTCTCGTTCGACCTTCGACAGGCGCATGCCCAGCTTGGTCCGACGGAACAACACGTCGTCGGCGGTCAACGCCCATTCAAACTGCATCAAGTAGCGCACTTCGGCCGCGGTCAGGTCGGCACCGAAATTGGGCCCGAGCTCGCCGAGACTCTTGGCCGTCCCGAGAATGCGGTTGATGCGCGTTCCGTAGGCGCGGACCATGCGTGTGGCGGTCGGCTCGCTCAGGAACGGCCATCGCGAACGGACATCGGCGATCAACTGCTCGATGCCGTCGTGGGAAAAATCGCCGCCGGGCAACGGCACATGCGCGGTCCAGTGCGGCGTATCGCGCAAGACGTGCTTGAGGCGATCTAGCGCTTCCTCGGCCAAGCGGCGATAGGTCGTGATCTTGCCGCCGTAAACCGTCAGCAGCGGAGCTGCGTGCTTGCTCTCGTCGAGCGTCAGATAGTAGTCGCGCGTGACGTCCTCCGGCTTTTTGGAGCCATCATCATGGAGCGCGCGAACGCCGGTGAATATCGCCACCACCTGCTTATTCGTAATCTCGGTCCGGAAATATTCGTTCGCCGCGCCGCAAAGGTATGCGATCTCATCGCCGGTGGGGATGGCCCCGGAGGGATCGTCGGTGAACTCGTTGTCGGTCGTGCCGATGAGCGTGAAATCCCGCTCGAACGGCAATGCGAAAATGATACGACGATCTGAATTCTGGAATATATAACCGCGATCATGGTCGAAAAGCTTTCGCACCACGATATGCGTGCCTTTCACGAGCCGCAGCGGCGGCCGGCCGGGGATTTGCAGGAGATGCTCGGCCACCTGCCCCACCCAAGGACCGGCAGCATTGATGAGGATCCGCGCGGTCATGGGTGCGCGGCGGCCGCGGCACTCGAGCATGAAATGCCAGACGTCGCGCCGGACGACATTGATCATCCGCATCCGCGTGCGGATGGTTGCTCCGCGTTCGGCGGCGTCGAGCACATTGAGGACGACGAGACGCGCGTCATCCACCCAGCAATCGGAATATTCGAAGGCCGAGCGCAGTTCCGGTTTCAACGACTGGCCAGCCGGATCTTGGGTCAAATCCAGCTTGCGGGTCGGCGGCAAAATCTTGCGGCCGCCGAGGTGGTCGTAGATGAAGAGGCCGAGCTGCAGCAGAAGCTTGGAGCGACGTTCGGGATTGATCGGCAGCACGAAACGCATGGGCCGGATGAGGTGCGGCGCGATTTGCAGCAGCACTTCGCGCTCGATGAGCGCCTTGCGCACGAGCCAGAACGCGCCGTGCTCCAGGTAGCGAAGCCCGCCGTGGATGAGTTTGGTGGAGGCCGAGGATGTACCGGAGCCAAGGTCGTCCTGCTCTACAAGCAGGACACTCAAGCCGCGACCGGCCGCATCGCGCGCGATGCCGGCGCCGTTGATGCCGCCCCCGATGATGGCGATGTCGAAATCAGCCATGAAGTCCAGGCAATTCGCTTGGATTTAGAATGCGATAGGGGATAGCAGGTCCAAGCCTTTCGCGCCTCCCCACACCGGCTCAAAGGAGAGTAGAAGCGCGATTTACTTACTTATTTCTGAATCGCCTGTTTACGGTCCCTCAAATGCGGGAATCGCTCGGTCAGGAGCGAGCCAAAATAATAGGTCGGCGCGTAGGCCTTATGGGCGCGAATCAACTCATGCCAGCGGACGATCGGGGGTTTGTCCGCCCACATGTTGTCGAGCCCGAGATCCGCCATGCGGACAATTGTGGGCATCACGCATATGTCGGCGAGCGTCGGCTTGGCACCCAGCAGCCATGGTCCGCCGCTCTTTTCGATCTCCGCGTTCATGCGATCGAGCGTGCGGCCGAGCCGATCGAGCGCCGCCTTCATTTCCGACTCGGGAAAGCCGTTACGCCCCATCGCCAGCATGAACTCCTTGCGCAATGGTTTGGATTCGGCGAACGCGACGAATTCCTGTTCGCTCATCTTGGAAAAGTGCGGCAGAAAAGCGAGATTGAACGTCGGCACACGGATCGCCGCTGCCGGCATCTCGTCGATGAAATGCATGAGCGCACGCATGTGAGCGCGCGCGACCGGATCGTGCGGCGTAAAGCTCTCGCCTTCGGGCGCCACTTCGTCGAGATATTCTACGATCACGGAGGAATCGATGACGATATTGCCGTCGTGATCGAGAGTGGGGACCACGCCATTGGGATTGAGTTTCAGATAGTCCGGCTTGAGCTGATCGCCCTCGAGCAGGTTGAGTTTAACTTCCGCGAAGGGCAGCGATTTGGCATTGAGCACAAAACGCACGCGCTGGCTGCAGGTCGATTGCGGAGCATTGTAGAGCGTGAAGGCCATTACGCATCATCCAAATTGGCCGGCGTCTTACGCCAGCGCAGATTGTCGGAAGCTTAGAAGGTGGATTTGAGTTTGAGATTGTCGAGGCGGTTGATCGAATGGACGTCGATGTGCCGCTTCTCCTGATCTTGCATCACGTCAAGCGGCACCGTCACGCCGGCTTCGCCGACGGACCAAAGTTTACGATAGAAATCGGCGAGATTCTTCGGCGTATCGTTGCCGATGCCGACGATGATGTCACCGCGTCGCAAACCGGCTTTTTCGGCAGGCCCGCCGGATGTAACACGGCTCACGATCAACCGCCCGCGTATTTCCTCGGTGGTAACCCCAAGCCAAGGACGTCCCGGGCCGGAAACGCGTCCGAGCGACAATAGATCGCCGAGGATCGGCGGCAGCGCGTCGATCGGAACAAACATGTTACCCGGAACGCGCTCGCCTTTGCCGTTTATGTCGGCGACGACGAGCGAGCCTACGCCGACCAGTTTACCCTCGTGATTGATCAGCGCCGCGCCGCTCCATTGCGGATGCGGCGGCGAGGTGAAGATGGCGTCGTTGAGCATATATTCCCAGCTGCCGACATACTCGTGTTTGCTCACGATGTTGACCGGCAAGACCCATCCCGGGCCGCCGAAGCTCGCGATCAGGGCCGGGTCGTGCTCCTTCAAATCAGCCGATCTGCCGAGTTCCATCGGCCGCACCTTCAGCGGCGCAAGCGTGCGTAAGAGGCCGAAGCCGGTCTCGTGATCGTAGCCGACGACCTCCGCCGGTACGGTCCGGCCGTCATTGCTACTCAACTCGACCGCTTGCGCCTCGACCATGAGGTAACCGATCGTCACGACGAGGCCGTTGTTGTCGATGACGATGGCGGAACCTTCACGCTCGCGACCAAGACTCTGCAGCGTGCTCCCTTCGGGATCGATGAAGGTCTTGACCCGTACGACGCCGGAGACGAGCTCTTCCAGACTGGGACCATCCGCCGCAGCGTTGCCGCCACCTGCAATGGCGACAAGAATTACACCGAGCATCAGCGCCGCGAGCCGAATGGCGTCCGTAAATATTACGTTGCAGGCCCGCGCCACCTCGCGCATCGAGGTCCTCATCTCGCATGAGCAAAATTAATAACTTTTAATCTATCATAGCGATCAAAGTCCCGTGCTGTCTCGTCTCGCGTTCTTTTTTTTGCCAGCAAATCACTATAGAGAACGACCCCAACGACGTCACCGACCCGTCTCACGAGACTTCGATGCCTGCTCCCCGCCTGCTTGTCATGGAAGGTAATTCACCGGAAACCCGCGCCGAGCACCAAGCCGCGGGGGGCGTGCTGGCGAGTCTCGGTTATGCAAAGCTGCTGCAGGAATTGTTGCCGAGCGCGGTCGTCGACATCTGTTTTCCGGGCGATCCCGGGGCGAATCTCCCCAACGGCGAGGCGCTCGAAGGCTATGACGGCGTCACCATTACCGGCTCGAGCCTGCATGTCTACAACGGCGGCGCGGAAATCATGCAGCAGATCGAAATGGCGCGCGCGGTGCTGTCGGTCGGCACACCCATCTTCGGCAGCTGCTGGGGGTTGCAGATTCTCACGGTCGCGGCCGGAGGCAGCGTGCGGCGCAATCCCAACGGTCGCGAGCTCGGCTTTGGGCGGTCGATCACATTGACCGATGCCGGCCGTAAACATCCGATGTACGCCGGCAAGCCGAATGTGTTCAACGCACCGACGGTGCATCTCGACGAAGTGGAGACCGTTGCGCCAGGCACGACCGTGCTGGCAACCAACGCCGTGTCAAATGTGCAAAGCGCCGAAATCCGCTACAACGGCAGCACTGCCTGGGGCGTGCAATATCATCCGGAGTACCCGCTGTGCGAAATCGCGGCGATCGTCCGCCGCATCGGCCCGCGACTGATCGGAGAAGGCTTTTTCCTCAACGAGGCGGATATCGTCAATTTTGCCAGCGATCTGGAAGCGCTGGACCGTGATCCCAAGGACAAGCGTTTGGCTTGGCGCTACGGCATCAGCAAGAACGTGCTGGACAAGCGGCTCAGGACCGGCGAGATCGCGAACTGGGTCGAATTTCAGGTTCTGCCGACGCGAGCCAAACGCGGGCGCGGCTGAAGCGCCCGCGTTGCGGCTCACATCATTGCGCTGCCTTGAGGCCCAGGATCTTCGCTGCCGCCGCCATTTGCGCAACTTGTTCCTTGATGGCGGCATCAAACTCGGCCGCGGAGCCCGGGTTGAGCACCTGCCCGGTTAGTTCGAGCCGCTGGGCGACGGCAGGATCTGACGCCACTTCCTTGACGTCGGCCGCGATGCGGTTTCGAACATCGGCCGGCAGATCCTTGGTCGCGAACAGACCCACGAGACCGTCGGTCGCCAGTTGCGGAAATCCCGCTTCCGTGGTGGTTGGCACATTTGGCGCGACGGACGCGCGCGCCTTGTTGGTAACGGCGATCATCCGTACCTTGCTCGCCTGCACGTAGGGCCGCACGATGGCAACGGCGGCGATCATGAACTGAATTCGTCCCTCGGCGAGATCCGCAGCCGCCTGGACCGTGTTGCGATACGGGACCGGCGTCATCTTGAGATCTGCAGTCTGAAGATAGGCGCGAAGAACATAGTCAAGCATCGGCGTGGCGCTCGCCATGTTGATCTTGCCGGGCTCAGCTTTTGCGCTTGCCAGCAATTCAGGAAGCGTCTTGATGGAAGACGAGGCCGGCACGGAATACGACACGATCGTATTGGAAATCCTGGCAACCGGTATCAAGTCTGCCGGATTGTAGGGCATCTTGTCGTGAGTATATGGATGATGAGTGAATTGCGAGGCGGGCGACATCAGCAGCACATGATTGTCCTTGGCAGTCAGAACTGCGTTGATCGCAATCACGCCGTCGCCGCCAGCCTGGTTTTCAACGACGACGGGCTGGCCCCACTTCTTGGAAAGCAGGTCCGCGAAAAGTCGGGCGCCGATGTCCACGCCCGAGCCCGGACCGAGCGGGACGACGAACTTCACATTTCGCGTCGGCCAACCCTGGGCCTGCGCCGTATTGGGCGACACGGCGGGCTGCACGAGAACAAAAATGCCAAAAACAGCGGCGCTGATGCGCGCCAAAGATTTCATCGAAACCACAGCGTCCTCCCAGTTTGGTTTAGGAATGCGCGAAACCACAGGCCGATTGCATTCCCCTTGTGAGACAAATTCAGGTCTATGAACCTCAGAGCGATCACAAAATTGCGCATACCTCCTCGAAAACGAAGCGATCTTCGCGCGGCGGAAGCTGCGACGGATCGCCACGGCCGAGACAGCACAAGAAATTCGATTTCCAGCGACCATCGGGAAAGAACTCGGCGTCGACCTTTTCATTATTGAAGCCGGACATCGGCCCGCAATCCAGCCCGTAGGCGCGCGCCGCAAGCATGAAATAGGCGCCCTGCAGCGAGGCGTTGCGCAGGGCCGTGGCGCGGATGTGGTCCGCCGTGGTCTCGTACCAGCTGCGCGCGCGCTGGTCGTGGAACATGCGCGGCAGGTGTTCGAAAAATCGCAGGTCATAGGCAAGAACCGCAACCACGGGCGCGCTCATGGATTTCTTCCTGTTGCTCGAGGAGAGCGCGGGTAAAAGCCGCTGCTTTGCCTGTTCGCTGCGCAGAAACAAGATCCGTTGCGGTTGCGAATTGGCGGTGGTCGGCCCCCATTTCGCAAGCTCATAAATCGCGCGTAGCTCGTCATCTCCCACTGGGACGACGCGGTAAACATCGAAACTGCGGGCTTTGCGCAGCAGCAGGTCGAGGGCCTGATCAGAGAGCAGCGATGCGGCCTTGCTGACTTCGTTCATCGGCGCCCCCTGCAAGCCGCGCGACCTAACGGAAACCGACTACCACTTTTCGGGATCATGCCTTAGCCGGTCTTCACGAGCTCGGTGCCGGTCTGGCGAACAAGACGTTTGACGGCATTCGACGCCACGACCGAATGACCTTCGGCGTAGGCTTCGTGGTTCTTCTCGATGTCGTCAACGGCATAAAGATAATTCACCATCAGGCCATAGGACTGGCTCATGCCTTTTTCGCTGGTGTCGGCCAGGAAGTTGAGCCGTTCGAGACGAGCGCCATTGCCGAGATGGAAGCGGGCGACGGAATCGACCGGCAAGCCGCGCGGATTGCGGGCCTGCAGAAAATACCAGGCGGCGGCGCGCAGGAACGGCTCCTGCACGCGTTGGCGCATCGCCGGCGTCTGCCACCAATCGGCGTGGTCGAGATTGGCGAGCGCTTCCCGATCGGCTTCGGGCAGCACGCGCGAGCCTTCGACTTTTCGCTCGCGATTGAGCCAGCGCGCGAAATCGGCCGCCGGCGAAAGCGTGACGTAGGTGGAGAGACGGGAGTTCTCGCGTGAAATTTCTTCCACGACCTGTTTGATGAGAAAACTGCCGAAGGACACGCCGGCAAGTCCGCGCTGGCAGTTTGAAATCGAATAGAACACCGCGGTCGTTGCCTTATCCGGATCGAGCGGGTTGCGATTGTTGGCGAGAATCGGCCCGATCGCATCGGGGAGCTCGCGTGTGAGCGCGACCTCGACGAAAATCAGCGGCTCGTCAATCAGCGCAGGATGAAAAAAGGCGTAGCAACAGCGATCGGGCGGATCGATGCGACTGCGCAGGTCGTCCCAACTGTTGATCTTGTGGACCGCCTCATAGCGGATGATCTTTTCCAGGATGACGGCTGGCGTCGACCAGTCAATCCGACGCAGCACCAGGAATCCGCGGTTGAACCAGGACGTAAACAAGTGGACAAAATCGGCATCGACGGCGGCGAGATCGGCGCGGCGCTCCAGCGCATCCATCAGCTGCTCGCGCATGCGCACAAGCGCCGCGGTTGCGCCGGGCGCAAGGTTGAGCCGGCGGAACAGTTCCTGCCGACGCGGCTCGGCGGCATTGTGAATCTCGGCGGCTGCGGCATCGGTCGGGCTTTTGCGCCAGGCGGCAATGGCGGCTTCGAGCCGCTCGTGGTTCGGTCCGAAGCGCTCCGCCAGCGCCTCGAAGAACGCGATGCGGGGGCCGATGGTGAGATCGCGATAATGGTTGAGAATTTCAGCGGCGAGCGCGGTGCCAGACGCCTCGCCGCGGCCGGTCAGTAAAGCTTCGCAACGATCCGCCAAGCTCTCCGAGCGCGTTCTTGGCGCCTCGCGCCGAGATCGGGCGAGCAGGGCTCGGCCGCGCTCCGCTATGGACTGCAAAAGCTCGCCAAAGAACGAGGTGTTCATATCGTAGCCCGCCCAGCCGGCCGTTTTGGCCTCAATGCTAGATGGCAATTTTGACGGCAAGGTTCAAGCAATCGCAACCACCTTGCAGCTCCCAAGCCCTAGACAAAACCGCGCCAGCGGGCCACAGGTTCCGTTCCTGGAGCGATTTCGCGTCTATTTCGAGGAGCCGTCATGTCGGGGCCGTTGGCCGGGTTGCGTGTGATTGAACTTGCCCGAATTCTCGCCGGTCCGTGGGCGGGCCAGGTGCTCTCCGATCTCGGCGCAGATGTCATCAAGGTCGAGCGCAAGGGCGCGGGCGACGATACCCGCGGCTGGGGCCCGCCTTTTGTGGAGGCGGCCAACGGGGGGCATCTCGGCGCTGCCTATTTTCACTCGGCCAATCGCGGCAAGCGTTCGATCGAGCTCGATTTCGAGAGCGAGGACGGCCGGCGCATCGTCCGAAAGCTGGCCGCGCGCGCCGATGTTCTGATCGAGAATTTCAAGGTCGGCGGGCTCGCCAAGTTCGGGCTCGACTACAAGAGCCTCAGCAAGGAATATCCGCGGCTGATTTATTGTTCGGTTACCGGCTTCGGCCAGGATGGACCCTATGCGGCGCGCGCGGGCTACGACCTGATGGCGCAAGGCATGGGCGGGATCATGGATCTCACCGGCTCACCGGAGGGCGATCCGCAACGCGTGGGCGTCCCGGTTGCCGACATCGTTACCGGCGTGTATTCAGTCGTTGCGATTCTTGCCGCTCTCAGACAGCGCGAGACAACCGGTAGGGGCGCTTATATCGACACCGCCCTGGTCGACACGCAGGTCGGCCTGCTTTCCAACCAAGCGCTAAATTATCTGATCTCCGGCAAGATACCCAAGCGCGCCGGCAACACGCATCCCAATATCGTGCCATATCAGATGTTCCCGACCGCCGACGGCAGCATCATCGTCGCCACCGGCAACGATCGGCAGTATCAGAAATTCTGTGCCGTGCTCGGTCAGCCGCAACTGGGCGAAGACCCGGCCTATCGCACCAATAGCGATCGCCTGGCCAAGCGGGACGAATTGATTGCCAAGCTTTCCGCCCTCACGAGCAAAATGAAGCGCGATGAATTACTGGAAAAGCTGGAAGACGTGCAGGTGCCGGCGGGCCCCATCAACAATCTTCAGCAGGTGTTTGCCGATCCGCAGGTCATCCATCGCCGCATGCAGCTGAAATTGCCAAGCGCGGCTGCGAAAGGCGGCAGCATCCCGGGCGTACGCACGCCGATTATGATGGACGGCGAGCCCATGGCGGCTCCGCGGCCCTCACCCCGACTTGGCGAGCATACGGCGGAGATTTTGCGCGAGATCGGAGAGACTTAAGCCCGCGGTCAACGGTGCTGCATCGGCCCCATCGCATAGTCGGGCAGCCAGGTCGCGATCTGCGGGAAGGCGCACAAGACGACGATCGCCAGCATCATGCAGATGACATAGGGGATCGTGCCCCACATCACCTTGGTCACCGGCACGTCTGGCGCGATCGAATTGACGATGTAGATGTTCAGGCCGACCGGCGGATGGATCAGGCCGATCTCCATGTTGATGGTCAAGATCACGCCGAACCAGACCGGATCGAACCCGGCGGCGGTTATGATCGGCAGCAAAATCGGGCTCGTCATCAAAATGATCGCCGCCGGCGGAATGAAGAAGCCGCAGACCAGCAGGAAGATGTTGATGAGAAACATCAGCACCCATCTGTTCGCGTTCAGATCGGCGATCGCCTGCGCCAGCGTTTGCGTCAGGTAGAGCGACGTCAGCATGTATCCGAACAATACCGCCGTCGCGATAATCATCAGGATCATCACGGATTCCCGCATCGTGTCGCGCAGGATCAGCCACCAGTCCTGCGCCCGCCACATGCGATAAACGACGACCGCGCAAATGACGCAAAGCGCGGCGCCGACGCCGGCCGCCTCCGATGGGGTCGCAACGCCACCGTAGAGCGAATACATCACTCCGAGGATGATCAATATGAACGGTGCGATTTTCGGGATCGACTGGAATTTTTCCTTCCAGCTGTATCGAAAGTCCGCCGCGTGAGTGCGAAAACCGCGCTTCAAAATGATGAACCAGGTCCAGATCATGAAGAAAAACGTGAGCATCAAGCCTGGGACGACACCGGCCAGGAACAGCCGTCCGATCGATGTTTCGGTGGCGATGCCATAGAGAATGAAAGTGATCGACGGCGGGATCAGAATGCCGAGCGTGCCGCCCGCGCAAATCGAGCCAGTTGCCACATCGTCCGGATAGCCGCGCCGCCGCATTTCAGGAATGCCCATCTTGCCGATGGCGGCGCAACAGGCCGGGGAGGAGCCAGTCAGCGCGGCGAAGATGGCGCAGGCACCCAGGTTGGAAATCACGAGCCCGCCGGGGATACGGTAGAGCCAACGATCGAGCGCTTCGTAGAGATCCTTGCCGGCTGGCGAGGAGCCGATTGCGGCGCCCATCATCACGAACATCGGGATTGCCACCAAGGTGAATTCGTCGAGGCTGGAATTGAACGTCTCAGCCACGACTCGCATGCTGTCGAGGCCCTGGAACAACAAAAGAAAGACGATCGAGATCGCGCCAAGCCCAAATGCCACCGGCACGCCAGACATCAGCACCGCCAAAGTCACGACGAGAACAATGGCGCCTTCGGTGGTCGGACTCATGGAGCGCCCCCGAGCGCCTCTTTAGCGTGCTCGCGCGCGATATCCTCGGCGGTTTCCTTCGGCTTGAGCCCGAAAGGCAAAGCTCGCCCCGTCACCACTTTGATCAGCTCCACGACATATTGCAGGACGAGCAAGCCAAGTCCGATCGGCATCGACAGATACGGAATCCACAAGCGTGCGCGCCAGACCGTATTCGAGCGCCAGTTCAGCGACCAGGCCTCGTACCAGTATTGCGTGCATAGAACGAAAATGACGAGGCAAAAGCCCAGTCCCATCAATATCGTGAAAACCGCGAGGCGATAGCGCGCGCTCGGTCCAAGATAGATCGGAAGAATGTCCACATTCACATGACCGCGCACCATCAGCACATAGGAACTGCCGACAAAGGTGGCGCCGACGATGCTGTAGGTGACAACATCGATCTGCCAAATCGTCGTGAGATTTAAGATGTAGCGCTCGACCACAATGTCGCAGATCACCAACACGGCCAGCGCAATGAGGAGAGCCGCAACCAAACCCGCAACCTGCGAGAGAAAGGTTACGGCCCGAATAAACCTGTCCATGGGCCTTTGTCCCGGAGGAAGAGCGACCGAGAGTGTGAACTATAGCGCCTCGAAAACAGCGGGCCGGCGAGCAATTCGCCGACCCGCCGACTGCGTGGGCTTTTACTTAACTGCGAGCGCTTCGTCGATCAGCTTCTGGCCGATCGGCACGTCCTTGGCGAATTTCGCGTAAGAGCTCTTCTTCGCCACATCCAGCCATGCCGCATAGTCGGCGTCGCTCAGCGTTACGACCTTCACTTTGTGATCCTCGAACGCCTTGACGGCGTCCTTGTTCACCTCGTCGGCCTTGCCTTCATAATAGGCCTGAGCATCCTTGCCGGCCTTGAGCACGATCTCCTGCTGCTGCTTGTTGAGCTTGTCGAAGCTCTTCTTCGACATCAGAACAGGCTCATACATGAACCACAGCGCGTTGTTACCGGGCGCGGTGAGGCAGTCGGTGACTTCGTAGAGACGCATCGACTGGAAAGTCCCGAGACTGGTGTCGGTACCGTTCACGACGCCGCTCTGGAAGGCGTTGTAGATTTCATTCGACGGCGGGCTGACGATGCTGGCTCCGGCTGCCTCCCACATGCCAGCGAAAGTCGGGCCGGCAGCGCGGAACTTTCGACCCTTCATGTCGTCCGGCTTGACGATGCATCCGTTCTTGGCTGCAACGCCGCCGGCAAACCATGCATCGGACAGCACGATTACCCCGTTCTTCTCGATTTCGGCACGGATGTCCTTCATGAACTGCGAGCCATTAATTCGTTTTGCCCGTTCTTGGCTGCGGATCAGTCCCGGCATCAGCGTGGCGCTGAAGGCCGGCACTTTGCCGCTCGCGTAGTCGAGGGGAAACAGCGTGATGTCGAGCTGGCCGTTGACCATGGCGTTCCATTGGTCGTTCGGCTTGAACAGTGACGCACCGGGATAAACCTGGATGTCCAATCCGGCGTTGGCTGCCTTCGCAGCCTTTGCGATCATCTGCACCATATCGTCGCGAACATCGCCCTTGCCGCCGGGAAATTGGTGGGAGGCTCTGAGCACGAGCTGCGCATGGGCCGAGGCGGCAAATGCAATGGCGGCAACCGCGCCGGCCAATATCGTCGATATCTTCCTCATCGGGTTCCTCCGGGTTCATTCATTGTTATGGCGATTGAGCCGCATAAAACGGTAATTTACCTGCCTTGTCAAAGGGAAGGGCAGTAACATTTCTGCAACCGGCTGGCGGCGCGAAGATGTGCATTGGATCGCCAGCTTGCTAAGAGATGCTCGCCAACCTCCGGAAAGGCCCTCCGATGCCCGCGACCGCCCTCGACTCCGCCATCTTCCGCGACATTTTCGGCACCGAAGCCATGCGTCAGGTCTGGTCGGACGGAAACCGCGTTCAAAAGTACCTGGATTTCGAGGCGGCGCTGGCGCGCGCACAGGCTAGACTGAAAATCATTCCGCAGGAGGCCTGCGACGAAATTGTCCAGCATTGCAAGGTCGACCAATTCGATATCGAGAAGCTGAAGAAGCAGACCGAGCGCATCGGCTATCCGGTGCTGCCGGTGGTGCAGCAGCTCGTTGGTCTGTGCAAAGGCGGGCTGGGGGAGTGGTGCCATTGGGGCGCCACCACGCAAGACATCACGGACACTGCGACGATTTTGCAAATCCGCGAGGCACTCACCCTGATCGAGCAGGACATCGACGCGATCTCGGATGCGCTGGCTGCGCTGGCGAAGAAATACCGCGATACGCCGATGGCCGGCCGCAGCAATCTGCAGCAGGCCGTGCCGATCACGTTCGGCTACAAGGTCGCGACCTATCTCGCGGCGTTCGAACGGCACAAGCAGCGGCTCAGGCAGCTGCGCGAGCGTGTGTTGGTGTTCGAATTCGGGGGCGCGGCGGGGACGTTGTCGTCGCTCGGCAAAGACGGACTGCGCACGCAGGTGGAACTCGCCAAAGAGCTCAAGCTCGCGCAGCCCGAAATCGCCTGGCATACCGTGCACGACCGGATCGCCGAGGTCGGCTGCTTCCTCGGTCTCGTCACCGGAATCTGCAACAAGATCGCCTATGACGTGAAGCTGATGATGCAGACCGAGGTGGAAGAGGTCTACGAGCCGTTCCACGAAGGCCGCGGCTCGTCGAGCACGATGCCGCAAAAGCGCAATCCGATCTCGTGCGTCTACATCACCGCACAGACTGCGGTGGTGCGCACGCAAGTCGCGGCGCTGCTCAACGCCATGGAGCAGGATCACGAGCGCGCCACCGGCCAATGGGAAATCGAGTGGATCGTGCTGCCGGAAATTTTTGTACTGACGGGCGGCGTGCTGGCGCAAACGCGCTTTCTGGTCGGCGGCCTGCAGGTGGACGAGAAAAAGATGCGGGCCAATCTCGATATCACCAAGGGGCTGATCGTTTCGGAGGCGGTGATGATGGGTCTTGGGCCGAGCCTCGGTCGCCAACGCGCCCATGACCTCGTCTACGACATCTGCCGCAAGGTGGTGGCGACGGGCAGACCGCTCGTCGATCTGCTGGCGGAGGACAAGGAAATATCCAAGCATATGAGCCGTGCGGAATTGGCAAAGCTGTGCGATCCGGCGAATTACCTCGGCCAGGCCGGCGAGATGGTGGATCGCGTGTTGGCGATGCGGGGGCGCGGTTCGTAGCCCCGCCAGCGAAAGGTTTTGACGCCGCCGCCCTGATGCGCTTTGTTTGCCTGCCCAAAGGTCCAGCGTATGAACGTTTCCGGCCAATTCACCGTGCAGGCGCCGCGCGAAGTCGTGTTCGAGACGCTGCGCGATGCGCGCAGGTTCGTGGGCTTCGTCGATGGCGTCAGTGAGCTGAAAGAAATCGATCCAACGCATTTCACAGCCATGTTCGAAACCAAAGTCGCCTACATGAAATTCAAGTTCGCCGTCACGGTCGAAGTCACGCGGCTCGAAGCGCCGAGCGAAATCGAGGCAAAGATAGAAGGGACACCGCTTGGCATTGTCGGCCGGCTGACAGCGACATCGCTCACGAAACTCAGCGACGCCGGGCACGAGACCCTGGTTGATTATTCGGTCGATGCCACACTTGCCGGCAAACTCGGCAGCATTGGCCAGCCGGTGCTGCGCTCCAAGGCGAAAGACATGGAAAAACAATTTGCGGCGAGACTGCGCGCCGCCTTCGCGCCCGTGGAGACGGCGCGATGATCCCGTTCGATCTCGCCGAACCGCACACGCTTGCCGAGGCGATCAAGCTGCTCGATCCGGACGACGCGGCAGTACGGCCGATGGCGGGCGGCACCGCCTTGATGCTGATGATGAAGGCGGGGGTATTCCGGCCAACACGGCTCGTGAGCTTGAGCAAGATCGAGAAGAAATATTCCGGCATTGGCACCGACAAGGACGGCCTGCGTATCGGCGCGATGACAACCCTGACCGCACTCGAGCACTCGGCCGAGGTCCGCAAACATGCCCCCGTGATCACGCGCACGCTGCTGACGCTGTCGAATGTACGGGTGCGCAACGTGGCGACCGTGGGCGGTGCGTTGGCGCACGGCGATCCGCACATGGACCTGCCGCCGGTGCTGATGGCGCTCGGAGCCAGTATCACGGTCGCAGGCCCGAAGGGGGAGCGCAAAGTCGCCGTCGAAGAGCTGTTCACGGGTTATTACGAAACCGCATTGGAGAGAAACGAGCTGATTTCCGAAATTCACGTGCCCCCGCAACGCTCCAAGCACGCCGTCTACATGAAGGTCACGGCCGGGTCGGCCGACGATTGGCCGGCACTCGGCGTTGCAGCCGTCATCGAGCCGGATGGCGCAGCAATCAGGTCCGCGCGCATCGTTGCGAGCGCAGCAACGTCGAAAGCGACCCGACTCAAAAAAGCGGAGGCCGCGCTGATCGGCCATCGCATCGATGACCAGCAGCTTGCCCGCGCGGCGGATGCTGCGGCGGAAGAAGCCGACATTCTCGCTGACGTGCGCGGCTCGGCCTCGTACAAACGGGAAATCCTGCGCGTCTATGTCGGACGCGCGGTGCGCGCGGCCCTGCAAGGCGGAGCGCAGTAATGGCCCCCGCGGAAGCAAAAGTCGGCGCGCAAGTCGGCCGCTCGGTGCCGCGGCTCGAAGGCCGCGAGAAGGTCACCGGCCGCGCCGAATACACCCACACCATGCGGCTGCCGGGCATGCTGCATGCGAAACTGTTCCGGAGCACTGTCGCACACGGCCGCATCAAATCGATCGATGTCAGCGCGGCGAAAAAGCTGCCGGGCGTCGCGCATGTCGTCACGATCCAAGATGTGCGCAACGTCATTCCCGATCCGTATTACGGACCCGCGTTCCACGATCAGCCGATTCTGGCGGATGGCAAGGTGCGATTCGTGGGCGAGCCAGTGGTCGCCGTGCTTGCCGCCGATCCGCATGTGGCCGAAGAGGCCGTGCAACTCATCACCGCCGAGTACGAGGAGCTACCCGCGGTCTATGACGAGGTCGAGGCGCTGACGTCGAAAGTGTACGTGCACGATGTGCTGAAGCCGGCCGGCACGTTCGCGGATCTGAAGCATCTCAAGGGTGCCAAGAACACCAACATGGCGCTGGATTATCGGCTGCGCCGGGGTGACGTGGACAGGGCTTTCGCCTCGGCCGCACACGTGTTCGAGCACGAATTCAAGACCCAGAAGGTGCTGCACCTGTCGTTCGAGCCGCACGCCACGATCGCCGACTACAAGGATTCCGGCGTGACGCTCTACACCGCCTCGCAAGGCCCTTCGTTCGTGCGCACGGAAATCGCGCGCCTGCTCGGGTGGCCGGAAAACAAGGTGCGCGTCAAGGTGCCGTACCTCGGCTCGGGCTACGGATCAAAGCTCTACATCAAGCTCGAGGCGTTGGCGCTCGCGCTGTCCATGATCGCGCGGCGGCCGGTGAAGGCCGCACTGACATTCGAGGAATTGTTCTACCAGATCACGAAACACCCGAGCACGTTCCGCATCAAGAGCGGTGTCGATAAAGATGGCCGGGTCGTCGCGCGTCAATGCGAAGTGTTCTGGAACGGCGGCGCTTATGCGGATGTCGGTCCTCGCGTCACACAGAAGTCCGGGCTGACTGCGTCCGGGCCTTACGACATCGACAATGTGTCGATCGATTCCTACGCGCTCTACACCAACGTCACGCCGGCCGGCGCGCTGCGCGGCTTTGGCGTGCCCCAACTGGTGTGGGCCTACGAAAGCCATACCGACATGATGGCGCGCGCGTTGAAGATCGATCCGGTGGAATTCCGGCGCAAGAACCTGCTGCGCGAGGGGCGGCCGCATGCCACCGGCACGGTGCTGAAAGACGCCGCGCTCGAAAAATGCCTCGACAAGCTGGTCGAGCGCATGAACTGGTCGCAGCCGTTCGATCGCGGCAGCGGCATCGTGCGCCGCGGGCGCGGGCTCGGCATCGCGATCAAGGCGGTGATCACGCCCACAACCTCGGTCGCGATCGTCAACGTCAATGCCGATGGCTCGATTGCGCTCTATTGCGGCACGATCGACATGGGCCAAGGCTCGGACACTGCCATGGCGCAGATGGTCGGCGAGATACTCAACGTTTCGGCGGAAACCGTGCGCGTCGTGCAGCGCGACACGGATGTCACGCCCTACGACATGGGCACGCTCGGTTCGCGTTCGCTGTTCCACATGGGGCACGCGGTGCGTCGCGCGGCCGAGGACGCGCGCGAGAAGCTCAAGGCGCTCGCGCGCGAAGTCGGCGAGCCCGAGGGCTCAAACACACCGATCCCGGCGCTGTTCGTGAAGAAGTACGGCATGCAGGCTGGCAACGTGATCGGCACCGGCATCTACAAGCCGGATTACATCCCACCTGCGCCCAATACGGGCTTATCGGAGAACGTAACGGCGTTCTGGATGATTTCCGGCACCGGCGCCGAAATCGAAGTCGATACCGAGACCGGGCATGTGAAGATCGCGAGGCTCATCAGCGTGCTCGACATCGGCAAGCCGATCAATCCGAAGATCGTCGATACGCAGATATCCGGCGCTGCGTTGATGCAGCTCGGCTTCACCATGTTCGAGAAGATGCATCTCGACGGCGGACAGGTCACCAATGCCTCGCTGGCGGACTACAAGATCCCGGGCTTCCATGACGTGCCGGTGGCGATGGAAAACCTCTGCGTCGACACCCATCAATCGAACGGGCCGTTCGGCGCCAAGGGCGTCGGTGAGGTCGCCACTTTTTGCGTGTCGCCCGCGATCGCCAACGCGATCGACGACGCGGTCGGCGTGCGGCTGACGGAATTGCCGCTCAATCCGGAAGCGGTGCTGCGCGCGCTGCGGGCGAAGCAGGGCAAGCCGCTGGGGGATGAATAATGACTGCGGCACGCACGATCAATTTCAAGCTCAACGGCGCGCAGGTCAGTGCCGACATCAAGCCGCATCACAATCTGGTGGAGCTATTGCAAACCCAATTCGGCCTCACCGGCGCGCGCGAGAGCTGCGGCCAAGGCCTGTGCGGATGCTGCACGGTGCTGGTCAATGGCAGCGCGGTGTCCGGTTGTCTTTATCTGGCGGCACGGGTCGACGGCGCGGAGGTGGTGACGGTCGAAAGTCTGGATGCGGTCGGTAGACTCAATCCGGTGCAGGAGGCGTTCATCGAGACCGGCGCGTTCCAGTGCGGCTTCTGCACGCCCGGTTTCATCCTGATGGCGAACCAATTGCTCGAGGCGCATCCGGAGCCGGACGACGATCTGATCCGGCATTATCTGTCGGGCAATCTCTGCCGCTGCGGCGCCTATCCGCAGATCATCGAGGCGGTGAAGCTCGCCGCGCGCAAACGCAAGTCCGCGGCCGCGTGATATAGTCCATGCCTCCCGTTGCGTGGAGGAGCAATGTCCGCCGCAGTCATGCAGACCGAAACCGATGTGCTGGTGATCGGCTCCGGCGCGGCCGGTATGTATGCCGCGATTGAAGCCGCACGCGGCGGCGCGAGCGTTCTGGTGCTCGACCGCAGTCTGATCGGCCGGGGCGGCGCAACGGTCATGGCGCAGATGACGGTGGCGGTGGCGCTCGGCTCGGAGACGCCGGATCACTGGTCGCACCATTATGACGACACGCTGAATGCCGGCCGCGGGATTTGCTCGGAGCCGCTGGCGCGGCTGTTGTGCGAACAAGGTCCCGACTGCATCCGCGAAATGGACGAATGGGGCGTGGGCTGGGCGCGCAAGAATGGCCGCATCGCGCAGGCGATGGCGCCGGGCCACGACCGGCCGCGTTGCGTCTATGTGGATTTTCTCTCAACCGGTCCGGCGGTGTCGAAGACGCTGCGCAGCACGCTCTATCGCATCTCCAGTGTTCGTCGCGCCGGCGATATGTGCGTTATCGATTTGATCAAAAGCGATGGCGAAGTGACGGGCGCGGTGGCCTGGCATGTCGGCAGCGGCATGCCGGTGGTGATTTCCGCCAAGGCGACGATCATCGCGACCGGCGGCCTGACGCGGCTCTTCCGGCGCAACAGCGCGTCGGCCAACATGGGCGGCGACGGTTATGCGCTGGCGCTGCGCGCGGGTGCGCCGCTGGTCGACATGGAATTCGTGCAGTTCTTTCCGATCGGGCATTTGGCACCACGGCTCATCGGCATGGATCCGATCATGTGGGACCCGTTCCGCTACAAGCTCGGCGGGAAGCTGTTGAACAATCGCGGCGAGGAATTCGCGAAGCATTACGGCGTCGTAGAGGACGGCAAGTACGTCATCACGCGCGATGTCGGAACCTACGCGATCCTGAAAGAGGTCGAGGCTGGGCGCGGTTCGCCGCACGGCGGCGTCTATTTGAGTTTTCAGCATTGCCCGGAGAGTGCACTGCGAGAGGCGTTCGGCCCGGTGATCGATCGGCTCGCCAAGAACAATATCGATCTCACAAAAATGCCGGTCGAGGTTGCGCCGATCGCGCATTACCACATGGGCGGCGTGGTGGCCGACGCGCGCATGGAAACGCAAATGCCCGGACTGCTGGTTGCCGGCGAGGCGGTCGGCGGCGCAAACGGCGCGAATAGATTATCCGGAAACGCGATTACCGAAGCCCTTGTCTACGGACGGCGCGCAGGCAGAAGCGCGGCCGAAATGGTCAAAAAGACGCGCGCGTACCATGCAAACTCAACATCCGCACGTGAAACTCTGGATTTGATGACCCGCGATGCACCCGAACATAAAGATGCGCCCAACACCGCCGCGATGGTATTGGAGCTGCAAGCCACGATGGCGGAGGATGTCGGCGCGCTGCGTACCCAATCCAAGCTCGAACACGCCCTCACCCGCATCGACGCGCTTGCTACCATGCTCGGCGATAGCCCGCTCGGCGATCATCGCGCCTTCGATTTGCGGCGGCTGGAGTGGTTCGATCTGCGCAACATGCTGCTGGTTGCGCGCACGGTCGCCGAAGGCGCGCTGGCCCGAACGGAAAGCCGTGGCGCGCATCAGCGCGAGGACTATCCGGGCATGTTGCCGCAGTGGCAGGCCAATCAGGTGGTACGCCTCAAAGGCAGCCACCTCGAAGTCGCGCAAAGGCCAGTGCGCACGGAGATGGCGGCACAATGAGCGAGATGGCGATACTGAAAATCTGGCGCAGCCAGGACAGGCGCAGCGGTCGCTGGGAGACCTACGAGGTGCCGTTCGAGCGCGGCCAGTCGGTGCTCGACGGCCTGCGTTGGATCCGCGCCAACCATGATCCGACTCTTGCGATCCGGTTCTCTTGCATCAACGCCAATGCCTGCAAGGAATGCATGATGGAGCTCGATGGCGAGACGGTCTATGCCTGCACGGCGCGGCTCGAGCCTCGCGTCATGAGCGTGGCACCCCTCTCCAACAAGATGCTGGTGCGTGACCTCGTGACCGAAATCGCGCCGCCAGGCGAACGCTGGCCGATTGCACGCAGGTAATACCTGCCCCTACGCATGCCGCGCTTGCGTCTTGCGGCCGCCAATGCGAGTTTCCCGGCGCGGCAAGGGAGAGAGCATGACGATTGAACGAAAACTAGTCGCGTTCGGCGACCTGCGCGGCTGGATAAAGGCGCTCGAAGCTGCCGGCGAGTTGCATCAAATCAAGGCCCAGGTCGACTGGAACATCGAGCTCGGCACGATCACCCGCCTGGCCCAAGGCCCCGGCACCGGTCCCGCGCTGCTGTTCAGCAACATCAAGGACTACAACAAGGCGAATAGCCTCTGCCGGAAGGTCTTTGCGGGCGGGCTTTCGAGCTACCGGCGCATTGCGATGATGATGGGCCTATTGCCCGATACCCATCCGCGCGAACTGGTCAAACTCGGCCGCAACATCCTGCAAGGAAGCGTCCCGCCGAAGATCGTCGATACCGGACCGGTGAAGGAGAACATCATCACCGGGAAAAATATCGATCTTTACAAATTTCCCACGCCGTACTGGAACCGTGTCGATGGCGGCCGCTATATCCTGACCTACGGCGGTGTGGTCACCAAGGATCCTGAAACCGGCGCGATGAACGTCGGCGTCTATCGCGGCATGGTGGGCGCCAAGAACAAAATCCCGATCCTGATGTGGCGTGCCCAGCATATCGGCCACCATGTCACCGCGTGGCAAGGCAAGGGCGAGAATCGGATGCCGATTGCGGTGGCGATCGGCTGGGAACCTTCGCTCGATTTCGTCGGCGGCTCGCCGGTACCGAAAGGCACCTGCGAGTACGATGTGGTCGGCGCAATCCGCGGTGCACCGGTCGAACTGGTCAAATGCGAGACCGTCGACCTCTACGTGCCTGCCAGCTCCGAGATCGTGATCGAAGGCTATCTCGATTTCGATCCGAAGACGTATCTGATGGAAGGACCGTTCGCCGAGTTTACCGGCTATGTCGCCGGCGATAAGTCACCGAAGCCGACCATCCACGTCACGGCGATCACGCATCGCAATGATCCGATCCTGCGCGGCTGCATCGAAGGTGGGCTGCCGGGAAGCTATTCGGAGAATACGGTGACCTCATCGATCATGCGCGCGGCGACGGCGTGGAACGTGCTCGATCGCTCGGGCGTGCCGGGCGTGACCGACGTTTGGTGCCCGCCAGTGCATGCCGGCATCAACCTGCTGATCCAGATGAAGCAAAGCTACCGCAATCAGGCCAAGCAGGCTGCCAACGCGGTTTGGGGCTCGTCTGCGGCGCACGTCCGCTACAAGCACATTATCGTGGTCGATGACGACATCGACATCCACGATTACGCGGCAGTGGATTGGGCCATCGCCTTCCGCGTGAACGCCGGCGAGGACGATATCATCATCATGCCATCGACATTCGGCGCCGGACTCGATCCCTCGACCCGCAAGCGGGACCGCAACCCTGCCCTGTTCGGCACCGGCAAATGGAACCGCGTGCTGATCGACGCGACCATGAACCTCGATTACGACCCCGATCCCGATTTCGGCGGCGCGCGTTTTCCGCCCAAAGTCTGGCCGGCCGAAAAGGACATCGATGCAGCGAAGGCACGCTGGTCGGAGCTTGGCCTTGATAAGCCGCGCGGCGCGCGAAAAGGCGGCGGCCGGCGGCCGGTCAACGTTTCCCGCCGACCGGCGGCAAAGCGAGCGCGGCGTCGACCAGGGCGGTAGCGCGTTTGTAGTCGTAGAGCCGGTTGATGTTCTGCTTCACCGTGTAGGTACCCCCGCCGTAGAACTTTTCGTATTGCTGGTGGCGGCTGCCGAATTCGCTGCCGAGGAAATCCCATAACAGGCGCAGAAGCTGCATGCGCGTTTTCGCATCGGACGAAGCCGAGCGCATGTAGCGTTCGAGGTCGCGAGCGATCTCCGGATTATCGAAGTCCTCGGCCGACGACGGCAGCGTGATCATGGCCGATCCGGACAGTTCGCGGATCAATTCGAGCATGCGGCCGTTGAACTCCGACTGCATGGCCATGACCGCATAGAGCGTTGTACGCGATGGCCAGACCACACCCTCGTTGTCGATGGTGGCAACCACTTCCTGCGCGATGGCCATGGAATCGACGATCGAGGCAAGCGCGGCGAGCTCGCCCATGGCGATCTGCACCGGCGGATTGCTATCGTGGCCGGTGTTCTCGTTCATACGCTTGGCGAGCCCCATCATGAAGCGCAGCTTCACGGCATAGCGCACCTGTGCCTGCAGATTGCCGTAGGCGTGCGAGGGCGTCATGCGCCATTGGTCGCGGCAGATATCGATGTTGCGGTAGCAGTAGACGTTCTCCCACGGCACGAACACATTGTCGAAAACGACGTAGGAGTCCGTTTCGTCGAAGCGCGTGCTCAACGGGTAGTCGACGCTGTTCATGTCGGGCTTGGCGAAGGCGCGGCGCGGATAGAATTTCAATCCGGATGCGTTCACCGGCACCACGAGCCCGTTGGCGTAATTCTCGTCGCCGGGCTGCAGCGGCTGGATGCAGGAGAGATGCAGCCAGTCCGAATAGATGCCACCGGTCGCGAGTTGCTGGGCGCCCGAGATGACGATGCCGTCGTCGCGTTCCTTCACCACGCCGGCATGGAGCGCCGGATCGCTCTGCTTGTGCGCGGGCTTGGAACGGTCGATCTGCGGCGGAACGATCGCGTAGGACATGTAGATGTGATTGTCGCGGGCCTGCTCGTAGATGCGCACGACGTTCTCGCCGAACTGCCTGCCACCGGCGGCAAAAACCGAAGGCTTCGCCGCAAAGCCGCAGAAGAAGCCGGCGACATGATCGGGCGTACGGCCCATCAAACCGAAATTGGACTCCGCCCATTTCTCCGAGAACAGTCGCCGCGCTTTCAAATCAGCGTGCGACTTCGGAATTTGATACCCACGATGCACCGGCTGCCCGGTTTTGGGCGAGGTGAACGTCATCAACTCACGGTTCTCGGGCGCGGCGGCGATATCGTAGAGCCGCGCGATCGAGCGCGCGGCCTCGCGCAGGGCCGGATGCTCGGTGACGTCCTTGACCAATTCGCCGTCGAGGAACACGCGGCGGCCGTCGCGCAATGATTTGAGGTATTCCGCCCCAGTGCGCAACGGTGCGCTGCTTGTTGCAGCCTTGCTGACTGGTGTGCGCTGCTGAGACATGCTCATGGTCCACCCCTATATTACGATCACAACCGAAAGTGATTTGGCCTTGCCAATAGGGGTAGCGTCAATAGCGCTTGTTGGCGCGAGCCTGATCACATAAGAGTTGCGGCATGTCGGAATTTGAACGTTGGGAAACGCGATTTGCCGCCCCCGAATACGTCTTCGGCAAGGCACCCAACGCATTCCTGAAAAGCCACGCGCACCTGCTCAAGCGCGGTCAAAAGGCACTCGCGATCGCCGACGGTGAAGGCCGCAACGGCGTGTTCCTGGCGGAAAGGGGTCTCGACGTGCATTCGATCGATTTTTCGCCCAAGGCAATCGCCAAGGCACAGGCGCTCGCCAAGGAACGCGGCGTAAAAATCCACGCCGAACAAGCTGATATCTTCACCTGGTCCTGGCCAACCGCAAGCTACGACGTGATCGTGGGTATTTTCTTTCAGTTCGCGTCGCCGGATCTGCGCACGCAACTATTCAATAACATCAAGAAGGCACTCAAGAAGGGCGGGCTGTTGCTGATCCAGGGCTATCGACCGAAGCAACTCGAGTACAAGACCGGCGGGCCGTCGCAAGTCGAGAATCTTTATACGCGCGAGCTTTTGGAAAATGCCTTCAAGGATTTTTCATCGCTCGAGATCAGGGAGCACGACAGCGCTGTCGACGAGGGCGGCGGGCACAAGGGCATGTCCGCCCTGATCGATCTGGTCGGTCGCAAGTAGCGACTGACGTCCTGCCCTAATTCAACGTCACATTCGCGGCGCGAATAACGGCGCCCCAGCGCTGCGTTTCCTGTTTCAGGAACTCCGCCATCTGAGCCGGCGTACCTCCGACAAGCTGCATATTCAGTGCGGCAAAGTGCGCCTTGATGTCCGGCAACTGGAACACCTCGTTAATGGCGCCATTGATCTTCGCCACGATTGCGGCGGGCGTTTTCGGCGGCGCGGCGAGGGCATTCCAGGTGAGCGACTGGAAGCCCGTTAGCCCTGCTTCCTGCAGGGTCGGAATGTTCGGCAACACCGGCGTGCGCTCGTTGGCGGCAACAGCAAGGATCTTCGCGCGGCCGCCTTTGTACAGCTCGGCCGATTCGGAGAGTTGCAGGAACATCATGTCGACGTGACCGGCCACCACATCGTTGACCGCCTGCGCGGTGCCGCGATAGGGCACGTGCACGAGCTGCGTGCCGGTCATGCGAGCGAAAAGCTCGCCGGTGAGATGCGGAGTCGTGCCTATCCCTTGCGATGCGTAGTTGAGCTTGCCCGGGTTGGCCTTGGCGTAGGCGATCAGCTCCTGCACCGTGTTGGCGGGAAAATCCGGCCGCATGACGAGGAGATTCGGGAACGAGGTCATGATCAGGACTGGCTCGAACGCAGCCGGATCGAACGCGAGCTTCCTGTAAAGCACGGCGTTGGTGGTGAGCGGCGCAGGCTGAGCCGCAAGCAGCGTATAGCCATCAGGCTCGGCGCCCGCGACGGCTTCGGCGCCGGTATTGCCGGCGTTGCCGGGGCGATTCTCCACCACGACCGGCTGGTTCCATTTCTGTCGCAGCTTGTCGCCGATGATGCGGGCGGCGATGTCGGGACCGCCGCCGGGCGGAGCGGAAACCAGAATCTTGACGGTATGGCTGGGATAATCAGAAGCGTCTTTCGGCTGGGCGAAAGCCGCCGATGCGGCAAGCATGATGCAACCGATCAGCAGATATTTCGCGACTGCCTGCATTTCGTTCATCTATAGCTTCTCGGCCAGGAAACGGACCAGCCGCGGCGCGAGAAAGCCGGTGTAGCTGCCTGGCTCGTCAATCGGATCGTTCATCCAATAGTGCGGCGCGCCCTGCAGCAGGCAAGTGCGAACAAAAAAACCCGCCTGTTTGAGCGCGAGCAGGAATGCATCTGTCTGAGCGTGACGGCTGACCAGATCATCCTCGGTGCCGCAGGCGAGATAGACCGCGAGCTTGTTGTTGGCGACGGTGGCATAGCTCATCGGCGAGGATTCGAAATAGGGCCGGCGGTCCTCCATGGGCGAGACGCCGATGAATTTCTCGATGTTGTTCTCGCGCGGGCTCTGGTGCTGATAGCGCTGCCACATCTCCAGCACGTCGTAGATGCCGTAGACGCCAATCAGCACCTTGACCTGAGTGCTGAGAGCGGCATGGGCATCCTGTGGATAGCCGCCGTCAAAGGGCGGCACACCGCCCGCAAGCGCGGCCAGCGCGGCCAAATGCGCGCCGGCGGATACGCCGATCAAGCCGATACGCCCGGCGTCGAGCTTAAAGTCCTTGGCATTGCCGCGGATATATTGCACGCCGGCGAGTACATCTTGCACCGCCTGCGGGAAGGTTTTTTGCCCGGTCTTGGCGAAGCGATAGCTGATCGCGAACAGCGCATAGCCGCGGGCGGCGAGATAGGGTCCCCAATATTGAAAGGCCGAGCGGGCGCCCTGCACCCAGCCGCCGCCGTGCACGGCGACCAGCGTGGGAAACGGCCCGGCGCCCATCGGCAGATAAAGATCGCCTTGCAGTGCAACACTGTCATGCGTGGCGTAGGTGAGACCGGAGCGAATTTCGACTTCCGGCGCTTTTTCGCGAGGATTCATTTGAGTAATGTCCGAAGTCTCAGCACGGCGGTTGTTGGAGCGAGCCGAAGCGGCTGGCAATCTTGATCCAGCACCCACGGTCGTGCAATGGGAGAATGAATGGGGGAATTCAGGGGCTGGCTCAATGTCTGCGCGTAGCGACAACCCGGTCACCCCGATCGCGGTCAATGGCATCCGCATCGATGCCATCGAGCGTGGAACCGGTCAGCCACTTCTGTTCCTCCATCCCGGCATCGGCATCGACGCGAAGGCGCCTGTCCTCGGCTATCTCTCGCGCGCACATCGGCTGATCGCCCCGACGCATCCGGGATTCGGCGGCTCGGAATTGCCCAAGGGGATGAGCACGGTTGACGATCTCGCCTATTTCTATCTCGATCTGCTTGAGGCACTCGATCTGCGCGAGGTCGTGGTGGTCGGGATATCGTTCGGCGCATGGATCGCGGCCGAGATCGCGGTGAAGACGACCGAGCGGCTTTCGCATCTTGTGCTCGCCAATCCGGTCGGCATCAAGGTGAGCGATCGCGAGACGCGCGACATTGTCGACATCTGGGCGCTGACCGACCAGGAGTTCGCCGAGCTTGCGTATTTCGATCCAAAGATCGGCAGTCCCGACTACAAGACCATGAGCGATGCCGACACGCAGATTGCCGCGCGAAACCGGGAAGCCACCGCGCGTTTCGGCTGGTCGCCCTACCTGCATAATCCGAAACTCAAGAGCCGCCTGCACCGCGTTCGCATTCCGACTTTGTTTCTGTGGGGCGCCGCGGATCGAATCCTGAGCGAGCCATACGGGCGCGCTTATTGCGCGGCGATCGCCGGCGCGCAATTCGAGACGATCGAGCGCGCCGGACATTTCCCACATATTGAACAGCCGGAGGAATTCGCGCGGCGCACCCTGGCATTCATCGGCGAGCAGTCGGCAAAGATGCGCGCGCGGCGCTGAGGGGACTCGCAATGAGGGTGTATCAGTTCACCGAGCAGCCATATTTCCCGACCTGGCACGATCATGCCGGCTCGCTGCGCGTCAATCTCCCCAATAGCAAATGCGATCCGAAGATCGCGGCCGACTTGTTCCATCGCTACTACGACGAATGGGCGATGTGCGACGAACTCGGCTACGACATCATGCTCAACGAGCACCATCAGACCGCGACCTGCATGTCGTCGACGGTGATCGTGGGCTTGTCGGTGCTCGCGCGCATCACCAAGCGTGCGCGGCTATTGGTGCTCGGCTATCCGATCGGACATCGCCCCGATCCGCTGCGCTGCGCGGAGGAACTTGCCACCATCGACGTGATCTCGCGCGGCCGCCTCGATATGGGTTTCATCAAGGGCGTGCCTTACGAGTTTCCGGCGTCGAACCAAAATCCGGTCGGCGTGATGGAGCGTTTCTGGGAAGCGCACGATTTCATTCTTGAGGCGATGACCAGCCACGGCGCGCCGTTCAACTGGGAGGGCGAGCATTTCCATTACCGGCAAGTCAACATCTGGCCGCGGCCCTATCAGCAGCCGCATCCGCCGATCTGGAGCACTACCGGTTCGCGCAACAATGCGCGCGTGCTGGGAGAGCGCGGCTACGTGATGGCGACGCTCGGCACCGGCTACGCGACGCGGCCGCTCTACGACGTTTACCGCGAAGGCTACATGTCCAAGGGCCGTCCGGCGCCGGGACCGGATCGCTTCGCCTATCTGGGGCTGGTAGCGGTCGCGCACGACGAGAAAGAGGCGCGCAGGCGCGGAAAGCTTGTTGCCGAATACCTCAGCACGAGCGCAATGGTGCACGTGCCGTTCCGCAATCCGCCGGGATTCCTCTCGGTCGACGAACAGGCGCGCTTCCTCAAGGGACAGACCCCGCCACGGACGCGCGCGAAGGATGGACGGGTCGTCGATATGCGCGCCGGCAACGTTCAGGATCTCATCGACGGCGGCGTGCTGTTCTGCGGCACGCCCGATCAGGCCTATCAGCAGATCATCGAATTCTGCGAATATTGCGGCGGCATGGGCAATCTCCTGATGATGGGCCACGCCGGTTTCCTCACGCACGAGGACACCGTCGACAGCCTCACGCTGTTCGCCAAGGACGTGATGCCGCGGCTGCGCGAATACAGGCAGCCGATCGCGACGGCGGCCTAATCCTTACCCGTTCGTCCCCGCGAAAGCGGGGACCCAGCTCATGCCAAGAGCTTATTGATTCCCGCTTACGCGGGAATGAGCGGAGTCGGAAAATTCGGCGCTAGGCGCGGGCGTATTTGCCACGGCCGAAGAAGCGGTCCTTGTTGTCGTCGGTGGCGTGCTCGCGGCTCGACTTGATGTCGGCCTGCCTGGCGATCATGGCCTTGACGGCTGCCCGCCCGGAGAGCTCGTCAAACCAGCGCTTCAGGTTCGGCATCTGGTCGAGCTTGACGCCGTGGGCCTGATGATTGCGCGTCCACGGGAACGTCGCGATATCGGCGATGGAATATTCGCTGCCGCCAAGATACTTCGCCTCGCCGAGGCGATGTTCGAGCAGATCGTAGAGCCGCAGCATCTCGGTCTTGTAGCGGCTGAAGGAATATTCGTTGCCGGGCTTCGGCGCGAACAGGTTAAAGTGAGTGAAGTTGCCGAAGGCCGGTCCGACGTTGGCGACCTGGATCATCAGCCATTGGATCACGTCGTATTTCTTCGCCAAGTCCTTGGGCAGGAATTTGCCGGTATTCTCGGCGAGGTACATCAGGATCGCGCCGGACTCGAACACCGTGTAGGGCTTGCCGCCCGGCCCATCACGATCGACGATCACGGGAATCTTCCTGTTGGGGTTGATCTTGGCGAATTCGGGCGTGTGGTGCGCGGCGGCCCAGACGTCGACCGGCTTGAAGTTATACGGCAGTCCGCACTCCTCCAGCATGATGAAAATTTTCTGCACGTTCGGGCTGGTCAATCCATAGAGGTCGATCATTGCTTTCTCCGCTTGCGTCACGCGATGTCAATTGCTGGCCTGGTCTCCGTCGATAGCCCCACGACCGGCGTTTGCAGCCTGCGTCGGCCTGTCGCGGGTGCAGTCGAGGGCATGATACCTAGCGTGTCCCGCGCCTTTCCGCCAATGAGTTCGTTCCGCATCCCGGAATGGCTGCTGTTGACATCGTGTGCATCGCCTGAAAACCTCGCGGCCGCTGGCGATGGTGATGGCGGAGCAACGAGGCGATGAAGCCTCTTCCGGACGGCGCGCGATGGGGAGCATGACCATGTGGCGGGCATGCTCATGTATCGTCATAGCATTCGTCTGCGCGTTGGGGGTCGGCGGCCGTGCCGGCGCGCAGGATTCGGTCGAGGCCTTCTACAAGGGCAAGCAGGTCAATATCGTGGTTGGCTCTTCGGCCGGCGGCGGCTACGACACTTATGCGCGGTTGCTCGCGCGTCACATAGGCAATTATATTCCCGGCAATCCGACCATTGTGGTGCAGAACATGACCGGCGCCGGCAGCAACCGCGCGGCGGGATATGTCTATTCGGTGGCACCGAAGGACGGCACCGTCATCGGCGCGATTTTTCCCGGCGCAATCCTGCAGCCGTTGATCGGAGACGTGCAGGTGCAGCACGATCCGAGCAAATTCATTTATCTGGGCAGCGCCAACAGCGATAAATACGTCTGCTTCGTGCGCACCGATGCGCCGGTGACGTCATTCGCGGATGTGATGAACCGGGAGCTGATCGTCGGTGCCAGCAACGAGGGCGGCACCACGCGCGACTTGCCGGCCCTGTTCAACAATGTGCTCGGAACCAAGTTCAAGATCGTCACCGGTTATGCCGGGAGCCGTGAAATCACGATCGCGCTCGAACGCAACGAGGTGCAAGGCGTCTGCGGCATCGGCTGGACCGGAATCACGACAATGCATCCTGACTGGTTCACGCAAAACAAGATCAAGGTGCTCGCGCAACTGGGCGTCAAAAGCTATCCGGAGCTGCAGCAGATCGGGGCACCGCTGGCCATCGATTTCGCCAAGACGGCGGAGGATCGCAAGGTGATGGAATTAATCTTGAGCCAGTCGATTTACGGCCGGCCCTATGTCCTGCCGGCCGCCGTCCCGGGCGAGCGGGTTTCGGCGTTGCGCAAGGCCTTCGTGGATGTCTTTGGCAACACCGATCTGAAGACCGAAGCGACCAAGATGAAGCTCGATCTCGACGCCATCTCGGGCGAGGACCTGCAAACGCTGGTCAAGGACATCTATGCCACGCCGACGCGCGTCGTCGAACGCGCCCGTTTGGCGCTAGCCGCCAAGTCGCAGCGATGATAAGCGATGCTTCCGTCATGCCTGCGCGAACCGCCGCAAGGGCCCAACCATATTCGCGGGAAAGTGAGTGAGGCATGGACGGGTTCGGGGCAGATGCTGCTTTCATGGCGGCAGCCGCCAGCAAGGCGTTCCTCGCGCTGATCGAGCCGCATCGGCTCATGTTCTTGATGCTCGGCTGTCTGATGGGGCTGGTGCTCGGGATCGTGCCCGGCATCGGCGGGCTCACCGGAACAGCGATGCTGCTGCCGTTCACGTTCAGCATGGACCCCTACTCGGCATTCGCGATGCTGCTCGGGCTCGGCGCGACAACGTCGACCGGCGATCCAATACCGGCGATCTTGTTCGGCGTGCCCGGAGGTGCCGCCTCTGCGGCAACGGTCCTCGACGGCTTCCCGATGGCAAAGAAGGGCGAGGCAGGGCGGGCGCTGAGCGCGGCCTATATGTCGTCGCTCATGGGCGGCGTGTTCGGCGCGCTGCTGCTCGCCATTTCGATCCCGATCTTAAGGCCGGTGATGCTCTATCTCGGCTCACCTGAGCTGCTGGCATTCTCGGTGCTCGGCATATCGATGGTGGCGGTGCTGTCGGGCAGCGCGCCGCTGCGGGGGGCGGCCGCCGGCTGCCTCGGCATCATGATCGCGATGATCGGCTCGGACCCGCAGACCGGAACGCTGCGCTGGACGATGGACAGTCTTTACCTTTGGGATGGGCTGCCGCTCACGCCGGTGCTGCTCGGGCTGTTCGCCCTGCCGGAGCTTTGCGACCTGCTGATCGCGCGCGTTGCGATTGCGCAAGGATTCGAGAAGGCCGACATCTACAAGGGCCAATGGCAAGGCGTGAAGGATTGCTTCCAGAATTGGTGGCTGATCCTGCGCTGCTCGTGGATCGGCGGCGGCATCGGATCGATTCCGGGGATCAGCGCGTCGGTCGTCGATTGGCTCGCCTACGGTCACGCGTTGAAAACCGAAAAAGGGGCAAGCCAGACCTTCGGCAAGGGCGACGTGCGCGGGGTGATCGCATCGGAGAGTTCCAACAACGCGAAGGAAGGCGGCGCGCTGGTGCCGACTGTCGCGTTCGGTGTGCCCGGCAGCGCAACCATGGCGATATTGCTCGGCGCCTTCCTGATCCACGGGCTGGTGCCCGGCCCCGACATGCTGCACAAGAATCTCGACATCACCTACGCCATGGTGTGGTCGGTGGCGCTCGCCAATATTCTCGGCGCGGGTCTGTGCTACCTGTTCAGCCCGCAATTCGCCAAGCTCGCGACACTGCGTTACACGCTGGTGCTGCCCGCCGTGCTCGGCGTGGTCTATATCGGCGCGTTCGAAGCGTCGCGCCAATGGGGCGATCTATTCGCGCTGCTGTTCTTCGGTGTGGTCGGCTGGCTGATGAAGCAGTTCAAATGGCCGCGCCCGCCGCTCGTGCTCGGCCTCGTGCTGGGGGACAGCATCGAGCGATACCTGTTCATCTCGATTGAGCGCTACGGCGTGTCCTGGTTTACGCGGCCGCTGGTGGCGATCCTCTTCGCCATGGCCATCGTTGGCCTGGTGCGGCCGTTGCTGGCCGACATCAAGAGACAGGGCGGCATCGGCAATATGCTCACGAGCTTCCAGGCGCCGACATTTCGTCCGCAGCAATTGTTCACGCTGATGTTCATCGTCGTGATGGGCGTGCTGGTGGTGACCGCCCTGCCCTGGCACTTCAGCGCCAAGGTTGTCCCGCTGGTGGTGGGCGGCATCGGCATTTTCGTTGCGGCTTTGAGCCTGTTCAACGACATGTGCCGCAAGCCGTCGGCATCTTCGGATGAAGGCATTGCCGACAAGGCGGAACGCGAGGTGACCGAAAAGATCCACATGGATCTCACCTCCGACACCGGACATCTGTCGGTGCAGACCATCGTTTCGCGAGCGACGCGATTCTTCGGCTATCTGCTCGCGTTCATGGCGGTCATGGCGCTGATCGGATTGATTCCGACGGTGGTGGTGTTCGTCGTCGTGTTCATGCGGCTGGAAGGACGGGAGCGCTGGTCGCTGGTGATCCCCTACGCGGCGCTGCTGGTCATCGGCATCTACTTCGCGTTCGACTATTTCATGGCGATCCCGTGGCCGCCGTCGCTGCTCGGGCAGCTGGTTCCGGCGGCGCGGATGATTCCGTCGGTCAATTAGAGCGCACGCCATTGAGAGGAAGTGGTGCCCAGGGGCTGGATTGAACAGCCGACACCTGCATTTTCAGTGCAGTGCTCTACCAACTGAGCTACCTGGGCGCTGCGGCCTGCGAGCGTCGCCGGCCGGAAAAGTCCGGGCGTTATAAAGGCTTGTCCCGGGCCCTGTCCAGGAGAACCGAAACTGCTCACTCTTCCGGCT